>Ga0247777_1000008_pt1 | contig 415320 bp, 344 predicted proteins | sample UWRJL154409C5_FD_179937 | JGI IMG/M metagenome (GOLD analysis project Ga0247777, IMG submission 179937) | Plant litter microbial communities from Arlington Agricultural Research Station in Wisconsin, United States - UWRJ-L154-409C-5 | ecosystem: Environmental > Terrestrial > Plant litter >... | reverse complement strand
CCAAAACACAGAAAGCGCCTCACGCCGCGGCGAGGACGCCGCGACGCGAGGCGCCACCTACCGAAACAGCAACGCTTCCCTCATAGAATTCTCTTGACCGCTGTCTCACGCGCGTTGACAAATTCCGAGCTACTCCTTGTTGACGTGACAGCCCTTGGTTCGGCTCTCACATCCATTCTTGAAATCACCATCGAGATCGCAGTGGCCGGGCGTGCACTGAACGATGCGGCAGGTGCCGTCGACGCACGAAGTCTCGAGCGCATCCGGAGCGGTGCATGGCGGCGCTCCGGGAGAACAGCTCTGTAACCTAGACATGCTGGCATTCGTGGCGCCCTCGGCGGAGGTCGACGTCGGCGCGCGGGACGCACAGCCCCCCAAACCCAAAAGAAGCGCGACCGCGACGAGCAATACGCACGAAAGCGAATCAGAAAAGGTCTTCACGCGGCTTAGACCGCCGAGCGAACACTTTCCTTCGGTTTTTGTCGCCATGCCCCGGATTATGGCAGGCACACGAGCACGCGCTACTTCAGAAAATTAGACACGCTGAGCTCGACGTCATCGAACGATGCGAGTCGGATCGATTGGCCCGGCACGTATCGCTCAGAGTGCGCGTAAGAGTTGCCCTGCGGTCGCGATACACTTCCACGCAGCACTCGGGGAGATTCACGATCCAAAACTCCGGCACGCCGCCGCTAGCTTACAAGGGGAGCTTGCGGCCGCGGTCGTAAGCGAGTGATGACTCCGCCACTTCAATCACCGTCAGCGCTTGGCCCGGCTGCTCGATGTGATAATCCAAGCGCGGTACGATCGCCAAATCCGGCTCGGGCTCGGAGAGCTCGTGCGCCGCAAGTGACATCTGCGGCCCCACCCAAGCCCGGCCGCGCAGCGCCAGGACGCGCAGCTCGATCAGTGCTTGCACGGAAAAGTCGTGCGGGGCGCCGATTGGACTCACGGCGGCGAGCTCGCCCTCGAGCAATTCGACGCGTTCATTCGCGAACACACCCAACCGAACCAGCTGGTCGTATTCGACGCGGCGCAAGCGGCGAGTGACTTCAGTAGCGGGGGTTGCCATGACGACCGCTCCTCGATTCTAACAAGCACCGGAATGAGTCGGCGGCAGCTCGGGCGCAGTTTCGCGACTCCGCGCGGTTACGGAAAAAGCTGATTTCTCACACAGCCGTCCACGGCGCGCTTTGGGACATCAATCCAGCGCATTCGAGAGTGTTGGTTGGGGGCGTTCGCGATCCAGCAACGCAGCTCGTTCTCCATCGTGTTTGTCGTCGCGTGGCGGCCCGCCAAGACCCGTTGGAGTCCGGTTTGAAATCGCCGGTCGCGTTCAGCGTCTCGCGAGGACACGTCTTTCACAATGGAGCAACTGCTTTGAAAGGCGACGCAGTGCCGATGTGACGATCGCGCGGCGGTCATTTGTCTTGCTAAGGAGACGCGCGCGCATTAAAGAACCGCGAGATGACCCGCGAAGTCTGTACTTAGTCGTCTGGATGCGCCCGAGCGGGCGAGCCAGGCGACTTCCAGCAAAGGATCGAATGATGAAGATTTCGCGCGGTAGGTCTGGGCTCGTCAAGAGGCTCGGTCGGCTTCCACTGGTTTGCTCGTTGGCGCTCGGGATGAGCGCGGCGTTCATGGGTTGCGCGAGCGAGCCGCTCGGCAATGGTGGCGAAGAGCAGTCCGGCTCTCTCGGTTTGAATTTGGACGTGGCTCCAGGCGTGACGGTGAATGCGGTCACGTACAGCATTTCCGGCAACGGGTTCAGCAAGTCCGGGACGATCGACGTCAGCGGTTCGTCGACCATCAGCGGCACGATCGGCGGTATTCCGGCCGGCAAGGGCTACACGATCACGCTCACCGCGGCTTCGGCCGAGGGCAACACGACCTTCACTGGTTCGGCCAAATTCGACGTGATTGCCGGCAAGACGACCGCGGTCACGATCCACCTCAAGGGCACCGCTACGAGTGGAAACGGCAGCGTGACCGTGAATGGCACGCTCAACGTGGGTCCGGTGATCGACGAGTTGACGGTGACGCCCCTGGCCGTGAAGGTGGGAAGCAAGATCACGTTGACCGGCGTGGCCAAGGATGCCGACGAAGGACCAGCCGCCTTGAGCTACTACTGGTCGACCACCGGCGGCGTGATCGATAACCCGATCGGCCCCAATGCCACGCTGAGCAGCGCGAGCCCGGGCACCTTCACCGTTAAGCTGACCGTGTCGGATGGCGAGATCACGGCCAGCAGCAGCTCGACCGTAACCTTCGTCGAGCCAGAGTCGGATGGCAGCGGCGGAGCCGGGGGCGAAGGGGGCGGCGGCGCTCAGCGGCCCAACGTGCTCTTGATCATCGCCGATGATTTGGGCGCAGAATCGACCAGTTTGTACCCTACCCTCGCGGGCAACAGCGGCACGGTCTCGGTGCCGAACATCGAGTCGTTGGCGCAGAATGGTCTAGTCTTCGACAACGCTTGGGCGAGCCCGGCGTGCTCGATGACTCGCGGCACGATCGTGACCGGCCTGTACGGCTATCGCACCGGCGTGACCTCGGTGGGTGCGGTGTTGCCGACCGACTTCGTCACGGTCTTCGACCGGATCACCGCGGAGAGCCCCAGCTACTCGCAGGCGCTGTTCGGCAAGTACCATCTGGGTGGGAACACGACCAGCACGCAGCACGTGACGGACATCGGTGTGCCTTTGTTTCGTGGCATTCTCGGCGGCGGCGTGAGCGATTACTTCAACTGGACCACGTACGACACCCAGGCGCCTCCGTTCCAGAACAAGACGTTCGCGACCACGGCCCTGACCGACTACGCGATCGACTACATTCACCAGCACGACGCGGAGAAGCCGAACGAGCCGTGGTTCCTGTATCAGTCCTACAACGCGCCCCACTCCGTGGGCGCCAACAGCCCGTACCAGGTGCCGCCAGCCGAGCTGCATCACGTGGACCTGAGCTCGGTCGGTAACCCCGTGCCGGGCACCATCGCCACCAATATTCCGGTTTATAAAGCCCTGATCCAGAGCTTGGACACGGAGCTTGGTCGCTTGCTGAAGGAGGTCGACCTCGAGAAGACCACCGTCATCTTCGTGGGCGACAACGGAACTCCGGCGCCCGTGAAGGACACCGGCAGCAAGATCCGCGACTCCAAGGGCAGCGCCTACGAGGGCGGGGTGCGGGTGCCGTTGATCGTGACCGGCGCGGGCGTGACGCGCCGCGGTCGTGCCAATGACCTCGTGGTGACCAGCGATCTATACGCCACGATCCTCTCGCTCACGGGCATCAATGTCAGCCACGTGAACAACAGCTACAGCATCACGCCGCTGTTGAGCGATGCGGCGGCCAGCAGCGGTCGCACTCATTCGTTCTCGGAGACCTCCAGCGGGACCAGCAATCGCCGCTACGCAATCAAGGACACGCGCTACAAAATCGTCTCCAATCTCGGCAAGCGGGAGCTCTACGATCTAGTTGCCGACCCCCAGGAGACGACCGACCTGTACACGAAGCCGGCGTACACGGCGGTGCGCGCCAGCCTCGAAGCCGAGATCGACAAGCTGAACGCGGACGCCAAGCCCGGTTACTTCCCGTGATGGTCTGAGGCGATTCGCCTCGGCGACCACGTCTCGTTTCGTGGAGCGACCGACACAAAGCGTGCTCACTGAGTTGAGTGACCGCTTTGTGTCGGCCTTTTTGTCTTGCGCAGCAGAAATGTAAGCACTAAAGAACCGCCCCATGATCGCGCACTGTACCTAGTCGTCCGTTTCCGCCGAGCGCGTGAGCCGGACGACTTTCCATCAAAGGAACGATTCATGAAGTATTGGCGCGGTAAGTCTGGGCTCGTTACGCGGTTCGGTCAGCTCCCGGTGGTTTGCTTGTTGGCGCTCGGTGTCAGCGCGGCGTTCATCGGTTGCGCGAGTGAGCCGCTCGGCCACGGTGGCGAAGAGAGCTCCGGCTCCATCGGTTTGAACCTGGACGTGGCTCCGGGCGTGAACGTCGATCTGGTGGAATACAGCATCACCGGCAATGGCTTCACCAAGACCGGCGCGATCGACGTCAGCGGCGCGGAGAGCATCAGCGGCACGATCGGTGGCATCCCGGCCGGGAAGGGCTACACGATCACCCTGACCGCAAAGTCCGCCGACAACGGCGAGAGCTTCACGGGTTCGGCTGGTTTCGATGTGGTCGCCGGCAAGACCAGCGCGGTGAGCGTTCATCTCAAGGGCACCACCACCAGCGGCAACGGCAGCGTCAGTGTCAGCGGCACGTTCAACGTCGGGCCAGTGATCGACGAGCTGACCGTCACTCCCCAGAAGGTGAAGATCGGCAGCAAAATTACGCTGACTGGCGTGGCCCAAGATGCCGACGCAGGCCCCTCGCCTCTGAGCTACTACTGGTCGACCACCGGCGGCGTGATCGACAATCCGATCGGACCCACGGCCAAGCTGACCAGCACGACCCCCGGCACCTTCACCGTCCAGCTGACCGTATCGGATGGTGAGATCACCACTGCTAGCAGCACGACGGTCACGTTCGTCGACCCCGCCGCGACCGGCGGAGGGGGCGCGAGTCCGAACAAGCCCAACGTGCTCTTGGTGATCGCGGACGACTACGGCGCGGAAGCGGCCAGCTTGTACCCCAGCCTCACGGGTGACAGCGGCGCAGTGCCAGTGCCGAACATCGAGTCGCTGGCGCAAAATGGCTTGGTATTCGACAACGCTTGGGCGAGCCCGGCGTGCTCGATGACGCGCGGCACGATCGTGAGCGGGTTGTACGGCTACCGCACCGGTGTGACCTCCGTCGGCGCCGTCCTGCCCACCAATACCGTCACCGTGTTCGACCGCATCACGGCCGAAAATCCCAGCTACTCCCAGGCCTTTTTTGGCAAGTATCACCTCGGCGGCGGGCTCTTCGATCCGCGCGCGGGCCTAGCGTACGCGGGTTCCGATCAGATCCTGCAGCACGTGCGCGACATTGGCATTCCGTATTTCCACGGCATCCTCGGCGGCGCGCTCACCGATTACTTCAGCTGGAACATTTACGACAGCAACGGTCCCGCGGTGCCGACCACGACCTACGCCACCACCGCCCTCACGGACCAGGCCATCGACTACATTCGCAACGCCAAGAGCGCGCGGCCCAACGAGCCTTGGTTCATCTACCAGGCGTACAATGCGCCGCACGCCGCCAACGGCGGAAACAGCCCGTACCAGGTGCCCCCGCGCAATCTGCATTCCGTGGATCTGAGCTCGGTGGGCAACCCCCCTCCCGGAACCAGCGCCACCAACGTGCCGGTGTACAAGGCGGACATTCAGGCCCTGGATACCGAGCTCGGCCGGCTCCTGAAAGAGGTCGACCTGGAAAAGACCACCGTCATCTTCATCGGTGACAACGGCACGCCCGCAGAGGTCAAGGACAAGAACTCCAAGATCCGCGGCTCCAAGGGCAGCGCGTACGAGGGCGGCGTTCGGGTGCCGTTCTTCGCCGCGGGTGCCGGCGTGACGCGCCGAGGCCGCACCAACGACCTCGTGGTCACGACCGACATCTACGCCACGATCCTGTCACTGACGGGCATCGACGTGAGTCACGTCAACAACAGCTATAACTTCAAACCGGTGCTGAGCGATCCGACCGCAACGAGCGGGCGCACCCACTCGTTCTCCGAGACGTCCAGCGGCACGAGCAATCGCCGCTACGCGATCAAGGACACGCGCTACAAGATTGTCTCCAACCTCGGCAAGCGAGAGCTGTACGACCTCGTGGCCGATCCGCTGGAGACCACGGACTTGTATGCGAAGCCAGCGTACACGGCCGTACGCGCCAGCCTCGAAGCCGAAATCGACAAGCTGAACGCCGACGCCAAGCCCGGCTATTTCCCGTGATGATCTGAACGTGCTCGCGCCGCTTCCCCCGTCATGGCGGAAGCGGCGCTTGCGGCCACGAATTTCAGTAAGCTGCGCGCGTGCGAAACTGGTTGATCCTTGCTGGCGCGCTGGCCGTTGCCGTCTTGTTGGCGCTCTTCACTCGTCGCGCCAGCGATACGCCGTCTCCGGCGCCTACCCACGCAACCGGCAGCGCTCCGCCAAGTCCCCTGCCCGCGCCCGTGGCTGTCGCTCCGGCTCGAGCACGCGAGGGGTTCGTTGGTTCGGCCGCTTGTGCCTCGTGCCATCGCGCGCAGAGCGACGCTTACCTCGGCTCGCACCACGAAAAGGCGCTCGTCGCACCCAGTGCCGACTTCGCGAAGGCGCGCTTCGACGGCAGTCACTTCACGTCGCCCCTCGGAGGCACGACGAAATTTTCAGTCCGGGATGGCGCTCCCTTCGTGAGCACGCCGCTCGCAGGTGGAAAGACCGCGACCTTCCCGATTCGGTACACTTCCGGCGTTTGGCCACTCGAGCAGTACGTGGTCGCGACCGAACGCGGCAAGCTGCAGTCGCTGGGCGTGGTCTGGGATACCCGCACCGAAAGCGAAGGCGGCGCCAAGTGGTTTCACGTTTACGGCGCTCCCGGGATCGCGCCCAGCGACACGCTGTTCTTCACTGCTTCGGCGCAGAATTGGAATCACATTTGCGCCGATTGCCATTCGACGTGGGTCGAGCGGCGCTACGATCAAGCGGCAGATAGCTTCGACACGCGCTGGGCAGAGCTGTCCGTCGGCTGTGAGGCTTGCCACGGTCCCGGCGCCGAACATGTTCGAACGGCGAAAGCCGGCAAAGCCGCACCTTTTGTCGCAACGCTCAAGGCGTCCGAGCCGTGGCTGCCCTCCGCGACCGGAAGCCCCGCGCCACGCACACAAGACGGTGTCGAGGTCGAGGTCTGCGCGCCCTGCCATAGCCGTCGCACGCCAGTCAAAGAACACTTCGTGGCCAGCGACCCGTTCTTGGACTCCTTCGAGCCCGACTTGTTGCGCCCCGGTCGGTATCACGCGGACGGACAAGTGGAGGGCGAGGTCTACGAATGGGGCTCGTTCCTGCAGAGCCGCATGTACCGCTCCGGCGTCCGCTGCTCGGATTGTCACAACGCGCATTCTGGCAAGCTGCAGGCGCCGGGCAACGCGCTATGCGTGCGCTGCCACGAGCCCGCGCGCTTCGACGTGCAAACCCACTCGCATCATGCGGCCGGCAAGGCGCCGCTGTGCGTCGATTGCCACATGCCGCCCGCCACGTTCATGCAAATCGACGAGCGGCGTGACCACTCGATCCGCATTCCACGCCCGGATCTCAGTGTTTCGTACGGCACGCCCAACGCATGCAATGGCTGCCACAAGAAAGAGACCGCGACGTGGGCCCGCGATCAGGTCGCGAGCTGGTTTCCGGCTTCGCAAAAACGCCCGCATTTCGGCGCTGCGCTGGCCAGCGAGCGCAAGGGTGAGCTGACCGCACCTCGCGCGCTGCGCGAGCTCGTCGATGACGCGAGCGTGCCCGCCATCGCGCGCGCAACCGCGCTGGAACGTCTGGGCGGCTACGCCAACGAGAAGACGCTGCTCACCCTGCGCTCCGCGCTGGCCAGCTCCGAGGGGCTCGTGGTTTACGGGGCCGTGCGTGGCGCGGAGCAGCTTCCCCCTGCGCAGCGCTTGGCCTTACTCACGCCCGTGCTCGAGCACCGCCTGCGCGTCGTGCGCATTGCCGCGGGCAAAGCGCTGGCCAGCGCGCCGCTCACGGAGTTGCCGCCAAGCGTGCGCAGCGCGCTCGAGCGCGCCTTCGTCGAAGTCGAAGAGAGCTTTGCGGTGAGCGCCTCCCGGCCGGAAACGCACGTCGAACGGAGCGCGTTCGAGCTCGCCCGCGGCCGCCTCGCGGAGGCGGAAGCCGCCTTGCAAACCGCGCTTCGGCTCCAGCCATGCCTGGTCGAAGCCCAGCTGAACTTCGCCGATGTGCTACGCCAGCGCGGCGACGAAGCGGCGGCTGAACGCGCGCTGCGCGCGGCGCTCGCTTGCGGCCCGCAAAATGCCGCCGCACATCACGCGCTGGGCTTGTGGCAAGTGCGCGCGCATCAATCAAAAGAGGCCATCGCTAGCTTGAGAAAAGCGGTGCAGCTCGCGCCCAACGATCCGCGTTTCAGCTACGTGCTGGCCGTCGCGATCGCGAGCGGTGGCGACCGCGACGAGGCCATCCGCATCCTGGATGCGACGCTGAAGAATCGGCCGAACGACGCGAATTCACTGCGAGCTCTGAGCGGCTACCTGCGTGCGGCCGGACAGCTCGCGCGCTCGACTGAAGTACAACAGAAGCTCGATCGGTTGCTCCGCGACTGAGCGAGCGCTCAGTCACTGATACACAACGCGAACTCCGTCGTCATCAACCCAGCCGGGACGCATCTCAGCCCGGGATCCTCGGGCAAACCGCGATCCAGTGCACAATCCGCGCGAGCGATGACATAGCCCGAATCGCATTGAACTTGGATTCGTCCTTCGCAATAGGCCACCCGCTCGATCTCCGGATTGCCCGGAGTACAGCGCGCAGTCGGCTCAGCTTCGAGCGCACAGAAGGCTCCATGGTCACCCTCGCGGCAAAATTTGGTGTCGCAGCGCTGTTCGTGCACGACGGTGTGATGACCGCCGCTCTCTTCGACCTTTACGCACGAAACCAGTGTGTTGCCCTCACAGCTGCTCTTCGAGCCTTCCACACATGCATCCCCGTAGCCGCAGCCGGCTCCAGAAAACACACCCCATAAGCAGAAAACGGCCCACAGTACGCCGTGCCCCCGGCGCACAGTCTGGCTCTTCGCTGCGCCACTTTCCGTTGCTACTTCGACTGTCACGACCTGCTCCCGAGTAAGAAAGACGAACTCCGCGAGCAACTGCAACGGGCGTGCCGAGATTTAGCCTACCTTGCTCTGCCCGGCGCGAGAGCTCATCACCTCGAGCTTGCCCGTCGAGCCCCTCGCCACTTGGCACTGAAACGACGCGCGGGACCCTGACTCGGCGCTGACCTCGACGCTGAGTTCGAGAGGTTGAATCGGAACGCTGCTGGGCACGCCCCCGTGCGCGGCGTTGTCGTGCACCAAAATGAATTCGGGATGCCCGTGCGGCAGCGCGACCAGATCGATGTACACTTCGCTGCGCGGCGGTAGATCGAAAGGGTGCGGACCGCCGTGCATGCGTTGCAGACGAACCGGCTGAAACCAAAGCGGCGTTGGCACGCAGCCGATCAACGTGACCTGGACTTGGCGCAGTGGGCGAGTGCCGGCATTCGCGACGCGAATGCGTCGGATGCTCGTGCGCGGCTGCTCTTCGTCGGCCTGATCTCCCACGCGATCGACGATCAGCCGCGATTCGAGGTGCGGACCTTCCTCGCGGTAGTCGCGCCGCGCCGACCAAAGCCAAGCGCCCACGGCCAAAACGGTTCCGATCCCCGCCGCCCAATTGGTGCCGAACATGCGCTGCGTCAGCACGACGACGAGCGCCAGCAGCGAAAGCGCGCCAACGAGCAAGGCCGGCTTCCGGGTCGATTGAGGGGTCGATGGGGGCTTCAAGCCAACGACAATAACCCTTGGCGCGCGTACATCGAGCTTTATCGAGACCCTGAGCTTGGGATGGGGCCGCCCGCGCTCCCGCCGCGCAGCTCGCGGCCGCAGAATTCCTCGCGCAGCAGCGCTCGGTCTATGCTCGGCGCATGTCCGAGCGTGTCTTGTTGGTGACCGGCGGGGGCCGCGGGATCGGCGCCGCAACTTGTCGTCTAGCGGCGGCGCGCGGCTATCGCGTGGCGGTGAACTATCGCACTGACGCGCTGAGTGCCTCCGCGTTGGTTCGCGAGATCGAGACGGCGGGCGGCACTGCGCTCGCCTTGCAGGCCGATGTCAGCGTGCCCGCCGACGTGGAGCGGTTGTTCACGGAAACCGAGGCGGGGCTGGGGCGCGTGACGCATTTCGTGAACAACGCCGGATTGACCGGCCCCGCGAGTCGTCTCGACGAGGCGAGCGTCGAGACGCTGCGCACGGTGCTGGACGTAAATGTGTTTGGAGCATTGTTGTGTGCGCGGGCCGCGGCGGCGCGCATGTCGCAGTCGCGCGGTGGCTGCGGCGGCGCGATCGTCAATGTCTCGTCCGGCGCGGCGACCTTGGGTAGTCCCGATGAATGGGTTTGGTACGCGGCGTCCAAGGCGGCCGTCGACACGCTCACCTTGGGCTTGGCGCGCGAGCTCGCGCGCGATGGAGTGCGCGTGAATGGCGTTGCGCCGGGCTTGGTCGACACCCGTTTGCACGAGAGCTCTGGTGTGCCTGGGCGACTCGAAAAGATGGCTCCGACCATTCCGCTCGGCCGCGCCGCGAGTGCGGACGAAATCGCAGAGACGATCCTGTTTTTGTTGTCGGATTCCGCCTCCTACGTGACCGGATCCGTGCTGCGCGTGGCGGGCGGGCGCTAAATGTTACGAGCCAGTCACCCCGGTGCAACACTGGCCTGCTCAGCTGTATGCAAATGAGTTTTCAAGACGATGCAGTCGAGCCACTCGCGGTCGAGTCGGCACAGCACTTTACGGAATTGTTGCGCCGCGCGGGGGCGCGCGAAGGGGGCGAGCGCTACGCCGAGGGTCGCGAGGCCGAGCGGCGTGAGCGCCCCGAGCCGAGGCGGGCCTTGCCGCGAGAGCTCGGGAACTAGCCGGGGATTTCGTTTTACCCGGGGGGCTCGGAGGGGGGCCGAGCTGGGGGGGCCTGGGGGAACTCAGCCGACGGGGTTCGGTTTTCGCTGCTGCTTTTGCCGACTCGGGGACCATGGTAAGTCCGCCGGGTGAGCTTCTTCGCCATGCGTCCGGGCGAGCGGCGCGACGTTTGGGCCGCTTTTTTGACGTTGTTCGCCTTGATTGCCAGCCACGCGCTGCTGGAGACGGCACGCGACGCACTGTTCCTGGCCAAGATCCCCACCTCGCGCTTGCCGTTGATGTTCTTGGCGATCGCGCTGCTCTCGGTCGGTCTGGTGAAGGTAAACGGCCTCGCCACCAAGCACCTCAGCTTACGACGAGCGTTGTCGATGGTGACGCTGAGCGCGTCGGCGATCACCTTTGGTTTCTTCGCGCTGGGGCATCACCTTGGAGCCTGGGGCTTGTACGCTTTGTACGTTTGGTCGGGGCTGCTGGCCACGCTGGTCCTGGCGCACTTTTGGGATTTGGTCGCCGATCGCTTTACGATCACGCAGGCGAAGCGCCTGTACGGCTTCATCGGCGCGGGCAGCGTCCTGGGCGCGATTGCCGGTAGCGGCACGGCGAGCGTGCTCGCGCGCCGCATGCACGCGGATCGGTTGGTGTTGGTCGCGGCCGTCGGCTTGGCGATTGCAGGGCTGATCCCTCTGCTTTTCGTAGAGCGCCCGCCGAGCGCGCCCAAAGAGGCGGAACAGGCACCGCGCTTGAGCGATACCATTGCTTACATCGCGCAAGAGCCGTACGCCCAGCGCGTGGTGGTCGCGTTGTTCTTGGCCACGGTTTGCCTGACGATCTCGGACTTCGTGTTCAAGAGTTCGATCGCCGCGCTGGTGCCAAAGGCAAAGTTGGGCGCATTTTTGGGCAGCGTTTACTTTGCGATCAACGTGCTCTCGTTGCTTTGCCAGGTCGGCTTGGTGGCGTGGATCTTGAAGCGCCTGTCGCTAGGGGCCGCGCTCGGCGTGCTGCCGGCACTGTTGATCGCGTGCGGGCTGGGTGTGGCGCTGACGGGCGCGCTTGCCGCCGTGGTCGCGCTGAAGGCCGTAGACGGTTCCCTGCGCTATTCGCTGCATCGCACTACCGCCGAGCTGTTGATTCTACCCTTCGGTGACGATGGCCGACAGCGGGTGAAGGGCTTCGTCGATCTGGTCGGGCAGCGCGGAGGGCAAGTGGTCGCTTCGCTGGCGATCCTGGGCTTCGCCGCCGCGAATGCACCGACGCGGGTGGTCGCGGCGGGCCTGGTCGCGATCGCCAGCTCGTGGTTGGCGTATGCCATTGCCCTGCGCGGGCCCTATGTGGCGGTGTTCCGCGCGCGGCTGAAAGCGGCCCGCACCAATCAGCTCGAGCACTTTCCGGAGCTCGACGTCGCCTCGCTGGAGACCTTGCTGGCGTCGTTCGAGAGCCCCAATGACCGCGAAGTGCTGGCCGCACTGAACGTGCTCGACCGCGAGCAAAAGCCGCACCTCGTGCCCGCGCTCCTACTGCACCATCCGTCCGAACAGATCGTGGTGCAAGTGCTGCTGCTCCTGACCCGTTCGGGTCGACACAGCGCGGTGCCGACCATCAACCGCATCGCCAATCACCCCTCGCCCAAGGTTCGGGCCGCAGTTTTTGCGGCGCTCGCGGTCTTGGCACCAGATCCGGACCAGTTGCGAATGCGGCTCCAGGACGAACCGTCCGAAGAAGTTCGGGCGACGTTACTCGTCAATCTGCTCGTCTCGGGCGGTACGCTCAATACCGAGCGCCAAGCGCAGATCGACGGCTTGCTGCGCCACGGCACCGCCCCTTCGCGCATCGCGTTTGCCGAGGCGGTTGGGCACAGCCGCTCGCCCGGCTTCGAGCGCGCGTTGGTGACCTTACTGCACGGTACGGAACCAGAGGTTCGGCGCGCCGCCGTTCACGCCATGGGCAGCTTGGCTTCCGAGGCTCTCCTACCCGAACTCGTCGACGCGCTCGGTGACGAGGCGACCCGCGCCGAGGCAGAACGTGCGCTGATCAACTACGGCGGCAGCGCGATGGAGACGCTGACCGGGCGCTTTCGAGATCAGAGAACGAAGCACCACCTGCGTTGGCGGATCCCCGGCGCAATGGCCCTGTGCAGCCCCAAGCGCGCGCTGACCACGCTGACTGATTGGCTCCCGCGTGAGGCCGATGGCGGTGTTCGCTTTGCGATCTTGCTCGTGCTCGAGCGCATCGTGCGCCAACACCCCACCCTATCCGTGGATCGCGCGGCGGTAGGCCACTCGGTGAGCGAGACCCTGACCCGAGCCTACCGCTACTTGGACGCGCGCCTGAATCTGCAGCGCGGTCTGGCTCAAGACGCCGCGCGCAAGACCCTCGGTTATGAACTGCTCCACGCGTTGCTCCGCGACAAAGAAGGCAATGCGCGCGGTCGTCTGTTCCGATTACTCGGGCTGCTCTACCCAGCCGAGGATTTCGGCCAGATATACCGCAGCCTGACGCTGAGCAAGGAGCACCGCGCGACCAGCGTCGAGCTGCTCGAGAACATCCTGCGCGAGCCGGTGCGCAGCGCCGTGCTCGGCTTGGTCGATGATTGCGCCGATGAACTGCGCCTCAGCCGAGCTGGGCGCTACCACCGCGGACGCCCGCTGGGCTATTCGGCGTTGCTGGCGCTTTTGGCCGAGGGTGAAAGCGGCGCGGTTCGGGAGCTGTCACGCCATCATGCGGCCGAGCTGGGCTTGCAGCTCGCCGCCACACCGACCGGGCGTGCCGCATGAATCACGAAATCCTGGGCGCGGGCCAACCGGTACGCAAAGGCATTCGCGATCGCGTGCTCACCCTCCGCGCCTACCCCATGTTCGAAGGCTTGGACGACGACGCGCTCTTGCTATTGGCCGAGCACGGCACGCCCGGGAGGTATACCGATGGCGAAGTAATCACCCCCGAGGGTGAAGCAACGCGCATGCTGTGTTTGGTGGTGGAAGGCGCGATCGTGGTGTCTCGCAATGGGCACGTGCTCAGCACTCGCCGTGCGGGCGACGCCTACGGCGGCCTGCCTTTATTGGCGCGCCAGCCATCGACATTGGCCGTCGCCGCGGGTGAAACCATCACGCTCGAAGTGCCGGCGACCGCGTTCGAGGCGGTGCTGACCACGAATTTCTCGCTGCTGCGCACGATGCTCCGCCAACTCGGCACGAACGTGCTGACGATGCGTGGTAATCTGCCGACCGTTCCCAGCGATCCGAGCAAGATCGAAGAGGGCAGCTACTACGACGAGCCGCTGAGCCTCGTTCAGCGCTTGATTCAACTGCGCGCGGGCAGTTTCAAGCACATGAACATGGAAGCTTTGATCGACCTGGCGCGGAGCATGGTCGAGCTACGCTATCCCGCCGGCACGCTACTGTGGAGCGCGGGCGATCCCTCGACCCACGCCCTGCACGTCGACATCGGCAAAGTGCGCTGCACCGAGCGCGACGGGCGATTCGCCGACGTCGGACGCGGCTTCACGATCGGCGTGCTGGACGTTTGGTCCGGAACCAGAGTCTACGAAGCACGAGCCGTGACGCCGCTGATCGCCTTTCGCATCGACGTGGAAGGCTTTCTGGCGCTGCTCGAAGCGCATCCGGAAGTGGGGCTCGACCTCTTGCGCGGCTTCGCGCACGACCTCCTGCAAGCCGCGCCCACCCCGGCGGTGCAACGCAGCTGAAACGAGCGGCGCGCAACCAAGGCAAAAACGCCTCACTCCACGTCCCCGACCATACGACGTCTAACTTGACCGGCCCCTCAATCGACAGCCACTCTCGACGACTGATGGCGTCGGACGTCGATTTCTTTCCCGGACACGGTGAGCTCTCGACGTTGATTCGCAGCAAGGATTGGACGGGCACTGCGCTCGGACCACTCGAGACTTGGCCCCCTAGCTTGCGCACCGTGCTGCGCCTGATGCTGAGCTCGCGCTACGCGATGTGGATGGGCTGGGGATCCGAGCTGACGTTCTTCTACAACGACGCCTACGCCGCACAGACGCTCGGGCCGAAGCATCCCTGGGCACTCGGGCAACCCGCCAGCCTGGTTTGGGCAGAGATTTGGGACTTGATCCATCCGCGCATCGCGCACGTGATGCAGACCGGCGAGGCCACGTGGGACGAGGGCCTGCTGTTGTTCCTCGAGCGCAATGGCTACCCGGAAGAGACGTATCACACGTTCTCGTACAGCCCCGCGCCGGGTGACGGATCGAACGAAGTCGGCGGCCTGTTCTGCGTCGTGATCGAAGAGACAGAGCGCGTAATCGCCGATCGCCGGCTCGCCTTGCTCCGGAATTTTGCCGCCAGTCTCGCGCTCAGCAAGAGTCCCGACGGCGTGTTTTACGCACTCGAGCAGTCCCTAGGCGAGGAAGCCCGCGATCTTCCGTTCTCGCTCTGCTACTCGTTCGAAGAGGACGGCAAATCCGCCCGCCGCGTCGCGCTCACGGGTTTTACGGACTCCCAGCCCGAGGCGGCATCGCTGTTTCTGCTGGATCAATGCAAACTTTGGCCTTTGCAGGACTTGTTCGAGCAATCCCAGCCGCTCGTCATCGAACTCGACCCCGCGCGTGAGTGGCCGACGGGCGCGTGGCAGCGCCCACCGAGCCGAGCGATCGCGCTGCCGATCGCTCGCCCCGGCGAGGGCAGCCCCGCTGGTGTGTTGATTGCCGGGTTGAACCCGCACCGTCCGCTCGACGCCAGCTTGCGCAGCTTCGTGGATCTGTTCGTGGGTCAATTGACGGCCGGGCTCAGCAACGCCGGCGCCTATGAAGCTGCCCAAAAACGCGCCGAGGCGCTGGCCCAAATCGATCGCGCAAAGACCGCATTCTTCTCGAACGTGAGTCACGAGTTTCGCACTCCGCTCACGTTGATGTTGGGGCCGACCGAAGATGCGCTGAACTCGCCCGACCGCGCGCTGACCGGCGCGAATCTGGAAACCGTACACCGCAACGAGCTGCGCTTGTTGAAGCTGGTCAACGGGCTCTTGGACTTCGCGCGCATCGAGGCGGGGCGGGCACGCGCGTCGTATCAACCGACCGATCTGCGGGCTCTCACGGTGGATTTGGCGAGCACCTTTCGCTCTGCCATCGAACGCGCGGAGCTGACCTTCGAAGTGACGTGCGACGTGCTGCCCGAGTCGATCTATGTCGACCACGATATGTGGGAGAAGATCGTGCTCAATTTGCTGTCGAATGCCTTGAAGTTCACGTTCACGGGCGGCATTTCGGTCGGCTTGCATTGGCGCACGGGCGGCGCTTTGCTGCAGGTGCGCGACACCGGGGTGGGCGTGGCCGCGGACGAACTCCCCCGGCTTTTCGAGCGTTTTCATCGCATCGAAGGCACGCGCGCTCGCACCCACGAGGGCTCGGGGATTGGGCTGGCGCTGGTCCACGAGTTGGTGCGCCTGCACGGCGGTTCGATCGAAGTCGAGAGCCGATTGGATCACGGCACCACCTTTTCGATCTTCCTGCCCGCCGGCAAAGCTCACCTGGCCGAAGACAGCATTGGCGATGAAGGTCGTCCCACGCCCACTTCGGCCTACGCCGCCTACGTAGAAGAAGCGTTGCGCTGGATCCCGCCGTCGAGCTCGAGCAAGGCTTCGAAGCGATCCAGCGAAGCGCGCGGCGGTGGACGCATCTTGGTCGCGGACGACAATGCCGACATGCGCGAATACATCGTGCGTTTGTTGGGTCAGCACTGGACCGTAGAAGCGGTCTCCGATGGCATCGAAGCGCTCACGGCAGCGCGCCGTGCCCCGCCCGATCTGCTCATTTCGGACGTGATGATGCCGCACTTGGACGGTTTCGGTTTGCTCCGCGAGCTACGGCTCGACCCGCAAACCGCGAGCGTACCGACGATCCTACTTTCGGCGCGCGCGGGCGAAGAAGCTACCGCCGAAGGGTTGCGCGCCGGCGCCGACGACTATTTGGTGAAGCCGTTTTCGGCGAGCGCGCTGTTGATCCGCGTGGAGACTCAGCTGTCCGCCGCGCGCTTGCGCCAGAGTTTGCGCACGGCCGCGGAGTCCGAGCGGCAGCGCTTGGCGACGATCTTTCGCGAATCACCCGCGGCGATCTGTGTCTTCCGTGGCCCCGAGTTGCTGATCGAACTCGCCAATCCGCTCATCTTGCAGGTTTGGGGAAAGACCGACGCCATCATTGGTCAGCCCTTCGCAGATGCAGTGCCCGAGATCCGTGGCCAAGGTTTCCTCGAACTTTTGCATGGAGTGCGCGAGTCGGGCGTGCCCAGCCACGGCAAAGAAGCGCTGGTAAGGCTCGACCGAGCGCGCGACGGCGTGCTGCGCGATGCTTATTTCGATTTCGTGTATTCACCCTTCCCGTCCGCGGATGGCACGATTGATGCGGTATTCGTGCACGCATACGAGGTGACCGAGCAAGTCCTGGCGCGCCGCAGCTCCGACTCACTGCGCGACGCCGAACAGCAGGCACGCAAGGAGGCGGAGGCCGCCAATCGCGTGAAAGACGAGTATTTGGCCACGATGAGCCACGAACTGCGCACCCCGCTGAACGCGATTCTGGGTTGGGCCTCGATTCTGCGCCGCGGCACGCGCGACGCGGAAGGCCTGGAGCGCGGGCTTGCCACCATCGAGCGCAACGCCCTCGCGCAAGCGCGGCTGATCGAGGATGTGCTCGACGTCTCACGCATCATCAGCGGCAAGTTACGGCTCGATATCCGGCGTGTCGATCTGATCGCGATCGCCAAGGCGGCCGCAGACGTGGTTCGCCCGGCCGCGGCCGCGCGGCGCGTCCGGCTCTCGGTCGACCATGGCCCAGAGCCCACCCTCGAGCTGGTTGGCGACGCCGATCGGCTGCAGCAAGTGGTCTGGAATCTGCTGAGCAACGCCGTCAAATTCACGCCGAGCGATGGCGCGGTCTCGCTGCGTATCGAGCGCAACCGCAGCGCCGTGCGGCTAATCGTCCAAGATACGGGCTCGGGCATCGCGCCCGAACATCTGCCCTTCATCTTCGAACGCTTTCGCCAGGTCGACAGCTCGACGACTCGCAAGTATGGCGGCTTGGGCCTCGGGTTGGCGATCGTACGTCACTTGGTCGAGCTGCACGGCGGCTCGGTCTCGGCGGAGAGCGCGGGCCTCGGAAAGGGCGCGAGCTTCACCGTCGAACTGCCCGTCCGAGCGCTGCACAGTGAGCCGCCGGAAGCTCCGTTCGACAACGCATCCGAGCACACACTCGAGTCGACAGACACCCTGACCCTGCTCCTGGGCGTGAAGGTCTTGGTCGTCGACGACGACGAAGACTCCCGCCTACTGCTACAAACCGCGTTGGAACGAGTCGGCGCGTGGGTGCGAATTACGGATTCAGCCGCCAACGCCTTCCGCTTCCTCGAGCAGCAACAGGTCGATGTCGTGGTCAGCGACATCGGAATGCCGGAAGAAGACGGCATTTCGTTGATGCGCCGGCTGCGCGAACTGCCGAGGCATCGAGGCCTACTGGCGGTCGCCCTCAGCGCGTACGCTCGCGGGGAAGACGTGACGCGCGCAATCGACGCCGGCTTTCAGCGTCATGTCGCCAAACCCGCGGATATTGGCGTGCTCGCGCGAACGGTCGCCGAGCTCGTCGAACAAGCCGGCCTGCAGCGCGGCTAAGTCAGTTGCGAACTCGCACGGGCTTCCCGTCGACCATGTCAGCGCTGGACAGCTTGACGACGTGCGCATCGGCATCGATCCCACTCGAGATCTGCACCGTCGCGCCCGTGTCGCGCTCGACGACGACCGGCACCAAGCGAAGCTTGTTTTCGCCGTCGACCAGCGCCACGCGCAGGCCTTTGGCGTCGTTCAGCAGCGCCGTCGCCGGCACTTCGAACACGCGATGCGACGAGGGCAAGGTCAGCGCGACCTCCGCATACATGCCAGCCAAGAGCTCGTTCTTGGGGTTCGGCACCCGCACCTCGACCAACATCGTGCGCGTGTTTTGGTCGAGGGCGCCGCTGGAACGCGCGACCTTGCCATCGAACACGCGGCCCGGATACTCGCGGGTACTGACCTTGGCGGGCAGATCGTTTTGGACGCCGGCGGCGGCGTCTTGCGGCACCTGCACGAACACGCGGACCGGATCGAGGATCGCGACCTTGAACAACGGCGTCGCGTTGCCAGAGCTGACCAACGAACCACGCTCGATGTTGCGCGCCGTCACCGTCCCGGCAAACGGCGCCAGCACGTGCGCGAACGACTTGAGTTGCAGCAAACGGCGAATATTTGCCTGCTGCACCGCGACCCCCGACTTGGCCACCTTCACGCTGGCCGAGTCGACGACCGACTGCGCTTGGGTTTTGTCCAGATCTTGCTGGCTAGCCACACCTGCGGGCACGAGCTGCTTGAAGCGCTCTAGGTTCGCACCCGAAAATTCGCGATTGGCATCAGCTTGGGTCACGCCTGCCATCGCCTGAGCCAGCTGCGCGCGCGCTTGATCCAGCTCCTGGTCGAGCTCGGGCGTCTCGATCTCGGCCATGGTCTGGCCGTCTTTGACCTTGTCCCCGATATCCACCAGCCACTTCGCGATGTAGCCGTTGGCGCGCGGATAGATCACGGTCTCCTCCAGCGCTCGCACACTGCCGCTGAGCACGATCGCGCGGTCGCTGTTGCTGATTTTCGGGCTGATCACCTGCACGCTGGGTGCACTCTCGGCCTCCGTGCGCGTGCTTTCGGCGAGTTCCGTCTTGGCGTGGTGCTTCGGCAAGTAACCAAAGAGGAACGCGCCCGCGAGCAACACCGCCGCCAACGCACCGAGCGTGAAAACTCGGCTGCGGCTGAGGGTCGCGGGTTCCGGCAAATCGAATCCTAGGTCATCCGCGGCCGGATGCACGGATTCGGACGGCACTGTCTCCAAGCTACGCGAACGTTCGGGCGAAGTCACAGATCCTCCAACAGCGGGTCAGTAGCGGGGGCCTTGCGGCGCAACGCGCTGTACATCACGGGCACGAAAAATAGCGTAGTTAGCGTGGCCAGCAACAAACCGCCGATCACGGCGCGGCCCAGCGGTGCGTTCTGCTCGCCGCCTTCCCCGAGCCCGAGGGACATCGGCAGCATGCCGATGATCATCGCGGCGGCGGTCATTAGCACCGGGCGCAGCCGGGTCATGCCGGCCGCGAGCGCGGCATGCTTGGCGTCGCGGCCGACCTTCCGCTGATCGTTGGCAAAGGTCACGACCAAGATACTGTTGGCGGTCGCCACACCGACGCACATGATCGAACCCATCAGCGCAGGCACGCTGAGCGTAGTGTGGGACAGGAACAGCAGCCAGACGATGCCCGCGATCGCGCCTGGCAAGGCCATCAAGATCACCAACGGGTCGAGCCAGGACTGGAAATTGACCACCATCAGCAGATACACGAGCACGACCGAGAAGATCAGCCCGTAGCCGAGGCCGGTGAATGACGACTCCATGCTCTCGACTTGGCCCTTGATCTTGATCGTCGTGCCGCGCGGCAGACTGGGCTTGATGCGATCGACGATCTTCGAGATGGCCGTCGATACCGAGCCGAGGTCGGTGCCATCCACATTGGCTTGCACGTCGAAGGTGCGGGCCGCGTTGTAGTGGGTGATATTCGCGGGAGCCACCGAGCGGGAAATCGACGCCACGTTGGACAAAAGCTGCGGACCAAAGCCGCCCGGTGTGGACAGCGGAGTGCGGTCGACCGCATCGAAGCTGTTGTTCTGATATTGCGGGGTCTGCACCGCGACCAGGTATTGCACTCCGCGTTTGGCATCCAGCCAATAACTCGGTGACACTTGTGAGCTGGAAGACAGCGACACCAACAGATCGCTGGCGACGTCTTTCTGAGTCATGCCGGCCTGGGCGGCCATGGTTCGGTCCACGTCGATGCGCAGCTGTGGCTTGCTCACGACCTGCGCCAAGTGCACGTCGACCGCGCCGGGGATGGCTTTCATCTCCGCCATGATCTGGCGAGCGACCTTGAGCGTGTCGTCTTCCTTGCCGGGTACGCCGATCAGCTGGACGTCGATCGGGGCCGCCAGACCGAAGTTCAAGACTTGGGTCGAGATGTCGGGAGCCAAGAAGAAGAACGTGGACTCGGGATACTCCTGGTGCAGCTTCGCGCGCAGCTTTCGCACGTAGTCCGCCGTCGGCTCGTGGTCCTCTTTCAGCGCGATCATGATCTGCCCATCCGAAGGCGAAATCAGCGCGCCCTCGCTCAAGGACAAGTTGAGACCACTGTTCGGGATGCCCAGATTGTCGAGCATCGTGGCAATCTCGCTGGGCGGAATCACGGTGCGGATGGTCTTCTCGATCTCGGCGAAGCGCCGCTCGGTCTCCTCGATGCGCAGCCCCGGGGAACCGCGCACGTGCAGCTTGATCAGGCCCGCGTCGACGCTCGGAAAGAAATCCCGACCGAGCAGCGGGACCAAGACCACCACGCTTGCCACGACGAAACCGAGGAAACCCGTGACGAACAGCCCGCGGTGCTCGAGCGACCAGGCCAACCAGCGCCCGTAGCTCGTGCGCAGGTGTACGAACCCGCGGTCGAAGGCGGCAAAGAAGCGCCTCGCCAGGCCGGGTGGCCCGTGATGACCCTCCACATGCTCCTTGGCCTCTCTCTCGAGCAGGAAGCGGACCAAGGTCGGCACCAACGTACGCGACAGCACGTACGAGGTGAGCATGGCGAACACCACCGCCAAGGCCAGCGGTACGAATAGGGATTTGGCGGCACCGGCGATGAACGTCACCGGCACGAACACGATGCAAATACACAGCGTGGAGACCAAAGCCGGGACCGAGATTTCCTGGGCGCCATCCACGATCGCGCGAATAAAGGGCTTTTTCTGGCCCATGTTGCGGTGAATGTTCTCGATCGCGACCGTCGCGTCGTCGACCAAGATACCGACCGCGAGCGCCATGCCACCCAGCGTCATCACGTTCAAGGTGTGGCCGAGTGCGCGCAGCACGATGATCGAGACCAAGATCGACAGCGGGATCGAGACCACGACGATCAAGGTGCTCCGCCAACTGCCGAGAAAGAGCAGGATCATCAGCGCGGTGAGCGCGGCGGCAATGGCCGCTTCCTTCACCACGCCGCTGACCGCCGCCCGCACGAACACCGACTGATCGAAGAGCAAAGAAGCCTTGAGCTCTTTCGGCACTTTGGCCAAGGCCCCGGGCAGCACTTCCCGAATGTGGCCCACGACATCCAACGTGCTGGCGCTGCCGTTCTTCAAGATCGACATCAGCACGGAGCGCCCGCCGGAGACGTGCACCATGCTCGTCTGCGGGGCATAGCCATCGCGAACGTTGGCCACGTCGCGAATGTAAACCGTGGTGTTGTTCACGGTCTTCACCGGGATATCACCCAATTCACTGATCAACTCGGGGCTCGAATTGATCACGATCGGGTACTCTTCGACGCCCATTTTGGCGGTACCCGTGGGCAAGATCACGTTCTGCAGGCCGAGCGCGTTGTTCACGTCGCGCGGTGAGAGCCCCCAGGCGTACAGCCGCTGCGGGTCGATATCGACCATGATCTGGCGCTGCTTGCCGCCATAGGGATACGGCACCTGCGCGCCGGGCACGGTCACCACCTCGGCCCGAATGAAGTTCATCCCGTAGTCGAAGATCTGCTGCTCGCTCAGCGAGTCACTCTCCAACGCCACCTGCAGGATCGGTACGTTGGAAGCGCTGTAGCGGATGACCAAAGGCGGGGTCGCGCCCGGGGGCATCGAGCGCAGCACCGATTGCGAGACCGCGGTGACTTGCGCGGTTGCGCCGTCGATGTTGGCGCCCGGTTGGAAGAAGATCTTCACCACCGCCACGCCGCTCAGCGTCTGGCTCTCGACGTGCTCGATGTCGTTGACGGTGGTGGTGAGGACGCGCTCATAGTTGGTGACGATGCGCTTCTCCATCTCCTCCGGCGGCAGCCCGCCGTAGTTCCAGATCACGGAGATGACCGGGATGTCGATGTCGGGGAAGATGTCCGTCGGCATCCGCAGGATGGTGAACACCCCGAGGATGACGATCAGCATCGACATCACGACGAATGTGTAGGGGCGCTGGAGCGCGACGCGAACGAGCCACATGGGAAAAAGGGCGCGTTTTCGTGCATCCGAAACGGTTCAGGTGCAGCGAGGAAACGAGCCTTGTTGCTCTAGGGTCGGCGTAGGCGATCGTCCAATAGATTGTTCCGTATCCTGTGATACCTTTTGAGTATCTGTTCGCGCAAAACGCGTTTAGAAACCCATGGAAATACGGCATTTACGCTACTTCGTGGCGGTCGCGGAGGAGCTTCACTTCGGTCGCGCCGCGCAGCGCTTACACATTCAGCAACCTCCGCTCAGCCGCCAAATCCAGGATCTCGAGGCCGAACTCGGATTTCCGTTATTCGAGCGCTCGCGGCGACGCGTCGAGCTCACCCCCGCCGGCACCGCCCTGCTCGGCCGCGCCCGTCAAGTGTTCGACGCGCTGGACGTCGCGATTCACGACGCACGCAGCGCGAGCGAGGGGGAGAGCGGGCGCCTCGTCGTCGGCTATCCGTCGTCCCTCGCCTACAGCGGACTCACCGAATTGCTGCGCGCCTTCCGCATCCGCTTCCCGTCCGTCGAGCTCTCACTACGCGAGCTGCCACCCGCCGATCAAATCGACGGACTCAAAGCCGGTAGTTTGGACGTCGGCTTCGTGCGCACCTCCCTCGACGACCCGACGCTCGCGGCGGAGCTCGTGCGCCGCGAAGCGCTGATGGTCGTCTTACCCGACGATCATCGGCTCGCCACCCAGCGCAGCATTCCGCTCAAAGCCCTGGCCCAAGAACCGTTCGTGATGTTCCCGCGCGCGCGCGGCCCCGCGTTCTTCGACCAACTGATGGCACTTTGCGGCGCCGCCGGCTTCACCCCGCGCATCGTGCAAGAGGCGGCTCAACTCGACATCATCAGCCTAGTCGCCGCCGGCTTTGGCGTGTCGATCATGCCCTCGTCGATGCGCAATTTCCGCCGCCCGGGCCTGGCATTTCGCGCCATCGCGGGCACGCCCCAAGTCGAACTCTTGATCGTCTGGCGCCATCAAAACCTCTCCCCCGCCCTGCACAACTTCGTCGCGCTCGTCCGCGAGCTAGGCGTCAACCGCCAGCGCACTTCTCGCACTCCTCTCACCTAAAAGTGCCCGTGCCCATGCGCGCCCTAGACAATTCGAAAAGCGCACGCGCCATATCTCCGCGCAGGTTCGGCGCGAAAGCCATGCTCGAGATGGCGGTCAGTGCGCCTTCGTCTCGCCCGATGGTCGGCGCTGCGACGCAACAACGAGCCCGACACTTCGAACATGCGTCGGCTGTCCAAGGCGCAAACCGCTTGCACGTGAGAAACGGCTTCGGGGCCATGCACCAGGCGGCCAAGATCGTGGCTCGGAAACGCTCCGATTCCGAGCCACGGTCTCGATGACCCCCGCGCAGGGCAATGTGAGCAATGTTGAGCCGCGCCCGAAGCTCAGGAACGCGATCGGATTTCTTGATGGTCACCCACCAACCCGCAGCGTGCACAGCCTTCGGCGTCCAAGCCCGGAACCCAGCGCCTACACGAGCTGCGCTGCTGGATCGCGATCGCCCCCTCACGAAGCCGCGGCTGGAGCGCCGCACAGTCGCATGGCGCTAGATTTTTCGGGCTAGACCGGTGCTTCCAAGATCGGACGAGTCGGGACTAGAGTGGCCGGCCATGTCGCACCCCGTCGTCAGTTCGCTCGCCCTGCTCGGTTTGGTCACGCTCCTCGCCGCCTGTGATGATCCACCCAAGCCCGCTGCGGTGGACAAACCCGCCGAGTCTGCCGTGGCAGCCCCCGCTCCCAAGCCGGTCGCAGAGCCCGCGCCCGCGCCCGTAGCGCCGCCGGCTGCTGCACTGCCGCCCAAGAAGCTGTCCGAGTGCCCCAAGGGCCCGAACGCGGTGTTCGATCAACCGGGGCTCGAGGACGAGATCCGCAAGAAGCTGCAGAAGCCGGACGGCGCGATCACGCTCGCGGATCTCGGCAAGCTGCATTCGCTCAATCTTTCGCAAGCCAAGCGCACCGCGCGGCTCGACACCTGCACACTCGCGCGGCTCACGGGCGTCAAGGATCTGTTCCTCGCGCCCGGCGAGTATGATGATCTGTCGCCGCTTGCGGAGCTGAAGAACCTGGAATCGCTTTCCGCCGCGCACAGTCAAGTGAAGGACACTTCGGCGCTGGCCAAGCTGAAGAAGCTCGACCGCTTGGATCTCGCGCACACGCAGGTCGCCGATTTGAGCACCATCGCCACGCTGACGAACCTGACGGAGCTGACCTTGGACGACACTCAGATCACGGACGTGACTCCGCTGGCCAAGCTGACCAAGCTCGAAAAGCTCGGATTTCAGCACACCCAAGTCAAAGATGCCGGTCCGCTCAAGGCACTGAAGAAGCTGAAGACCCTGTACGTTGCGGGCACACCGGCCGACGAAGACGCGGTGACGCTCGCCGGGGTGCGCGGCAACGGCACGAAAGTGATCAACTAGCCATTCACGTGTGCAGGCCGCATTCACGCTTGGTGGCTTCTTCCCACCACCAGCGGCCTGCGCGCTCGTGCTCGCCGGGGCGCGGCACGCGCGTGCACGGTTCGCAGCCGATCGAGATGAAACCTTGGTCGTGCAGCGCGTTGTACGGCACGTCGTTGGCGCGGATGTAGCTCCACACCTTTTGCAGGCTCCACGCGGCCAGCGGATTGAGCTTCACCAGGGGTTGTCCGCCGAGACCTTGGTGCGAATCGAACTGAAGCACCGCGACGTCCGTGCGAGTCGGGCTCTGATCGCGGCGTTGGCCAGTGATCCAAGCGCGTCGTTTGGCGAGCGCGCGGCGCATCGGCTCCAGCTTGCGGATGCCGCAGCATTCGCCGTGACCGTCGTTGTAGAAGCTAAATAGGCCTTTTTTCTCGACGAAGGCTTGCAGTGGCTCGGCGGAGGGCGACATCAACTCGATGCTGACGCCGTAGTGCGCGCGCACCTTCTCGATGAAGCGGTAGGTTTCGGGGTGCAGCCGCCCGGTGTCGAGCGTGAACACCGAAAACGGCAGGCCGGTCTTGGCGGCGATGTCGATCAAGGCCACGTCCTCCGCGCCGCTGAAGGCGATCGTGGCTTCGCTGCCGAAGCGTTCGAAGAGCCAACGGATAGTGCGTTCCGGCGGCGCTTTATCGAATTCGAGCGCCAGCTGCGCGAGCTCGTCCGCGCCCAGTACGGCACCCGTGGCCACTGCGGCGGGCTGCGCGCTGCCGCCACCGAGGGCTTCTTTGATGAACTGCAGCGTGCTCGTGTACACGCGCGCTTCGCCGTTGTCCGATTGAACGACGAAGAACGGGGCCAGCTCGACCTGGTACTGAGCCGCGAGCTTCATACCGGCGGAATCGGGTTCGCCCTCGATCGCCCACAACACTTCATCGATCCGCGACCACAGCCCGCGGCTCTTGAGCAGCGATTCCGCGTCTACGCACTTCTTGCACGGCTCGCCGTTCAGCAGTTGCTTCTTCACCATCGTGACGCGCATCGATTATCCGTTCTGGGTCGGGGGTAGCGGCTCGAACACGGGGATTTCAGCGGTCCGCTCGACGCGGTCACGCGACCAGACATCGAGCTTTTGCAGATCTTCCCAGACCTGGAGAGCAGAGGTGTAACGGTACTGCTCTTGCCGGCGCAGCATCACGCTCACGACGTCACCGATCGGCGTACCCAGCGCTTCCGCTTTGGCGCGCGGCACACCGTCTCGGATCTGAGCGATGATGCCGTCGTAGCCGACAGTGGTATCGATCGGGTAGACGCCGGTGTGCATCTGGTAAATCAGCAGGCCGAGTTGGTACAGGTCACTCTGCTTGGTGGAATAGCCGCCGGCCGCGACCTCCGGCGACATCAGCCGATGCTGCACGATCGAGGGCTTCGCGCCGCCGTAGCCGTACAGCTCTTGGGCAATGCCGAGATCGCTCAGCTTGGCCGTCAAGCGTTCACCTTGCACCACCAGCACGTTGCCTGCGTGCAGATCGTTGTGCACGAACTCGTTGTCCGCCAGGTACTGCACGGCAAAAAGCAGCTGCCGCGCGACATCCACCACCAGGCGATCGGTGAACGGCGCTTGCAGCATCTCGTCCAAGCTGTGATCGCAGCGCTCGAGCACGAGGTAGAACAGCCCCGCGGTCTCGAAGTAATCGTGCACGTACACGATGTTCGGGTGGCGCAGGCGATACAGCCGCTCGGCCTCTTTCAGCCATTCCGCGCGCACTTCCTGATACGGGCGATTGCCGGGCAGGAACACCTTCAGCGCGAACGATTGGTCGAACGGCCCCAAACAATCGAACACTGCGCCGAACGCGCCGCTGCCCAGGCGCCGCCCGAGCAGATAGCTCGGGCCGCGGGGCGAGCGGACCGCGCCGCCGCTGACCGGAATGGCTGGAAGTGGGCTGGTCATCGATGCCTGCTAGTGTGGCTACGAGCCGCGCATTCCTGCCATAGCTTTGCGATTTTCTCGAGGAATATGCGCGGCCTTGCCGAGGGCGCCGGGCAGAAGCGGTCTTGGCAGGCGATTTCGGGGCCTATCGGGGTTGCACAGATGAGCAAGGTCGGGTAATTGAGCCGCCCACATGTCGAACCGTGCACTTTGGAACGTCCGTCGCCGCCACGAATGGCTCACCACTCCCCTCAAAGCCAAGCGCCCCAAGCTGCGCGCGCGCAACCGCGTCGGTCTCGAAGCAGCGCTGGCCCGCAAGGCCCCCGCCGCCGCTTCTGACACCTCGCAATCCTGAGCTGCCTCCGGCGTGAGCCGGAATTTGGCCCAAACGGCGGCCAACTGTTAGCAGATCGCGCATGCGACTCGGCGTCGTGTGCGCGTCACTGTTTTTGTGTGCCTCGGTTTCGACCGGTGGCTGCGTGGGGCATGCGCAGGATGCGCACGAGCCGGGAGATCGGCTGGGGACGTATCACGCCACCGGAAAGCTGGTCAGCGATAGCTGCCAAGCGGGCGTTTTGGGCGTGACCAACGACTGGCAATTCGACGTGAAGCTCTCGCGGGAGAGGCACACGCTGTATTGGCTGAACGGCGAAGAAGCGATCCCGGGGACGATCGCCAGCGACGGCGTGTCGTTCGGCTTCCAGAGTGGAGTCGAGGTGACGCTCGAAGCGCCGCGCGGGGTGCAGCCGGGCTGCGTGATTCAACGCACTGACAGCGCGAGCGGCAAACTCAGCTCCGACAGCACGACGGACGTGCCGCGTTTCGCCGCCGAGATGAGCTTCAGCTATGCCGTGAGGAGCGGCACCGAGTGCGCGGCTTACGTCGGTGTTCAAGACGGCTTCATGGGTCTGCCGTGCAGGGTCTCTTACACGCTGAGCGCGAAGCGAACCGCCCTGCCCCCGAGTCTCGACTGACACGCTCGAGTCGAGCTCGAGCTCGCGTTCAAGCCCCTTCATCCGCTCGAAACGGCCAACGAGCCGCGTAAGGTAGCAGACTCCCCAAGCGAGTGCCAAGACCGCGAAACGCCCCGTAAGTATGAAGAAAAGCCTGGATAGCCGGCGGTCCGCGTGTTAGCTTAAAACCAACGTGCAGGCTGGAATCATCGTTCCCGGGCTTGTCCGGTGGAGGAGCACCCCCGCGCCTGCACTCATGGGTCGAGACCGCTCCGTTGTCGGAGGGGTCTTCTTTCGGAAGCGCCCACCCCCGCAGTTCAACGACGATTGAGTCTATCTCAGTTGCTCGTTCGAGCAGCGCCGCGGGCGTCCGGCTATTGGCCGGAGGAGGACAGGCATGATTAGTAGTTGTACCTTTATCCCGGAGGTGGACCCTCGAGGTTAGCCGAGCGAGGTCGGTCGTGCTGTTCTGAGCGCGGCCAGGGCCTTGTTATCTACGGCTAGGTACCGTCTGAGGCTGCGCGTCGATCGCGCAGTCACGCAGTGCCGCCGCCCCTCACCCCCTCCGGGATTCTGGGGCTACGACCACCCCGGGTGATCCAACGGATTACCCGGGGTGTTTTTTATTTTGCGGCGAGGACGCCAGCACCAGGCCCGCGGACCGTGTGCGTGGTGTGCGGGACCCTCCTGACAACGGGAACCTACTGGTGTAGACCGTCCCCCGTGATGACCCTGCTTTCGACGCTGAGCGCGTCGCTGGACCACTTTTCGCTGTTCGCCCCTGGCCAGGATTTCTTCTGGCAGAACGCGATCTTCGACAAGTCCCGCTGGGAACCGTTTACCAAGGGCACGCGGATCTTTCTGACGATCGCGACCGCGTTGCTGCTGATGTACGAGATGCGCGCCGCGCGCTTGCGTGAACGCATCTCGAAGAAGACGAAGCGCTGGGTCGCAATCACGCTAACCGTGGTCGCGTTCTTCACCTACTTCGACTTCTTCAACCCGAACGTTCGCTACAGCGAGTACTACCACCGCCACGAGTTCTATCACTATTACTTGGGCTCGAAGTACTTCAAGGAGGTCGGTTACACCGAGCTCTACGAGTGCACGGCCATTGCGGAAGTAGAGCTCGGCCGCCGCGCTGCCGTGGAGAAGCGCGATCTGCGTGATCTGCACGTCAACTTGATCAAGCCGATGAAGGACACGTACGTCCTCAATCACCCGGAGAAGTGCAAAGACAAGTTCACCGCTGCACGCTGGGAAGATTGGAAGAGAGACGTCGATTGGTTCTACAAGTCATCGGTCGGTAGCTACTGGGACAACATGCAGAAGGACCACGGCTACAATCCGCCGCCGGTCTGGGGCATGACGGGCAAGCTGTTTGCGAGCATCGCGCCCGCCGGCGATACCTTCTTCAAGATTTTGTCGATGATCGACGTGGCCTTCCACGTGGGGATCGTGCTGCTGTTCTATTGGGCATTCGGTTTCCGCATCATGGCGGTTGCCACCGTGTTCTGGGGCTGCAACGCGCCGGCGAACTTCTATTGGACGGGCGGCGCGTTCCTGCGCCAAGACTGGCTGTTCATGCTGGTCGCAGCGGTGTGCTGCGCCCGCAAGCGCAAGTTCGGACTGGCCGGCGCGGCCCTCACCTGGTCGGCCCTGCTCCGCGTGTTCCCGGTCATCTTCTTCGGTGGCTGGGGGATCATGGTGCTGTTCGAAATCATTCGCCGGTACCGTTTCGGCACGACGGGTGACGTCCAAGCCACGACCGGCAAGCTGTCGATCAAGCGCGAGCCCGGCCTACTCGGCTACCTCCACCCCGATCACCGCCGCTTGCTGTTGGGCGTGTTGATTGCGGCGGGCACCTTGATTCCGGCCAGCATCGTCGTCTGCGGTGCGGACTCGTACAAGCAGTTCTTCGGTCACACGATCAAGGTCCACGGCACCACCCCGCTGACCAACACCATGGGGCTCGAGACTATGCTCGAGCACACCTGGGACAATCGCATGCGCTTCATGCGCGACGACAACATGGATGATCCGTTCAAGGGTTGGAAAGAGGGCCGGCTCGCGCGCTTCAAGCAGGTCAAGCCGCTGTTCCTGCTGATCATCGCCGGTGTCTTCGCGTGGACGGCCTGGGCGCTGCGTCGGACCCGCGCGCTCTGGATCGGTCTCGCGCTCAGCGTGTGTCTGGTCATCTCGATGACCAATCTGACTTGTTATTACTATTCGCTGTTCTTGGCGGCACCGGCGTTGGTCAAGGTGCGCCCATCGCTCGGGCCGCCGCTGGTCATGACCAGCGGCATCAGTACCATCCTGCTCTACGCACCGAGCGGGTTCTACTGGGTCGACGATCGCTTCGTGGGCCAGGCCTGGTTGTTCTTCGCGCTCAGCCTGATGTTCCTGTACGCCTATTCGCGCCCGTTTAGTGTGGCGCGTCTCAAGGCGTGGTGGGACGGCAAGCCCGAGCCGAAGACGCCGCGCGCGCTGCCGCCCGCGGCTCCCGCGCCCGCGGCAGAGTGAGGGTCTCGGGGCGCTAAAGCAGGATCCGGGAGCGGAATTCGACTGCTCCCGGGACCGGCGCTTCGGCGCGATACAGCGCGCCCTCGTCCGGCGTGCTGCCTTGCCAAGTCCCGCCCGCCGTCGTGACATACAGCGTGTCGAGCTGGGGGCCGCCGAAGGCGACAGAAGAGACGCGACCGACCGGCAGCGGCATGCGTTCAGCGACCTCGCCCTGAGCGTTCAGACGAAGCAGCGCCGAGCCATCCCAACGCGCGCTCCAAACCTGGCCCTGACGATCGACGGCCATGCCGTCAGGGATCCCCTGCTCGCGCGCGGCACGGTGGAACACTCGGCGATTGGCGAGCGCGCCCGTCTCGCGTTGGTAGTCGGAGACGAAAATCCGGTAGGTCGTGCTGCAGGTCCAATAAAAATGCTTCAGGTCCGGGCTGAAGCCCATTCCGTTCGCGCAGCCGGTGCCCCGCCACATCGTTACGACCGAGCCGTCGAGGTCGATGCGATGAAGTGCGCCGCTGTCGTCGGTCTTGCCGATGGTGCCCGCGAACACGCGCCCTTCGGGGTCGGCGATCACGTCATTGAAGCGGACCATGCCGCTGTCGAGCTGCTCGGCGATCACTCGCCGTTTGCCGTCCTTGCCGAGTGTCGCGATGCGGTCGACCTCGAACAACAACAGCGAGCCGTCATCCTGGAAGGTGAAGCCACCGATCTTGTCCGGATTGTGATGAAAGCACTCGTGCTCGCCGCTCTCGTGCTCGATGCGGAACAGCCGACCGCTATCGATATCGACCCAGTACAAGCGCCCTTCGCGCTCGTCCCAGAGCGGGTTCTCGCCCACCTGGCAGTGATAGTTGGCGACGAGCTCGAGCGCAGACATCCCGCCTCGCGCTTAGAGCAGCGTGCGCACGCGGGCGATCACCTCAGCCACACCATCGGGGAACGGGCGGAGGGCGACATCCAAGTGCTGCGATTCAGACTCGATCCCAGACACCGTAACCAGCGGCGCGAGCAGCCGAATCAGCCGTTGCGCGTTTTCGTTCGCGGCGAACTTGGGATGGCGCATCAAGTCGATCACGATTCGGTCGTCTTTGGCATCCACCAAAATCGGCGGGCGCTTCGGCATGTACGCCACCAGATTGCCAGGCTTGCTCAGATCGAGCGCGCCCGACTTGAGCAAGGCCGCGATCGGCGTGCTCGAGTTTTCGTCCGTCACCTTCAACGAGACCGCGGCCAGGCGGATCTCCAGGCACAGCTCGGTCGCGTTGGCGCGCACGCGCTCGATGTACACCACACCCGACGCGCGCACCGGCGTGCCCATCAGATCGAGTGACGCGGCCAGCCGCACACCAGGCGGCACCGCTTCGATCTCGATGTCTTTGGGCGCCTTCTTGCCCGCACCCTTGACGGCCAGCCAACGCAGCGCTGCCAGCGGCACACCGAAGCGCATGGCTAACGCATTGCGTAGCAAGCGCCACAGCTCCTCCGGGTGATCCTTCAGGTAGTTGCCGACTGCGCCCGCGATTTCCCGTACGTCCATGAGATTGCGCTCGGGAGTAAGCCACAGGATTCAGTGGAGGCCAACGCACACATTTTGCGAGCGCTTCCGATGCCTGAACGCGTGCTGGCAGGCGCCGGGCAAGAACGTGATTTTTGCGTAATCGCTGCTAACATTCTGGGATGGAAGGCCACGTGCGCATCCCGCCCGGGGCGGTGCACGACACGCTCCGTCGGCACCTCTTGGCGGTCGGCTACCCGCTAGTCCTCGACCTCGACCGCAGCCATGGGGCGCTGGCCGTCGACGCCTTGACTGGCGATAACTACCTGGATTTTGCCAGTTTCTATGGCTCGAATCCGCTCGGCTACCGACACCCCAAGATGCTCGAACCGGACATCCAGGCGCGGCTGGCGAGCGCTGCGACGGTGAAAGTCGGCAATCCGGATTTTTACACCCAGTATTACGCGGAGTTCGTAGAGACCCTGGCGCGCACCGCCGCGCCCCCTGAACTACCGCACTATTTTTTCGTCGAGGGCGGCGCGCTCGCGGTCGAGAACGGCATGAAGGCGGCCTTCGATTGGAAGGCACGGAAGAACCTGGCCGCGGGCAGAGCGGCCGCCGGGAGCCAGATCTTGCACTTCGAGCAGGCCTTTCATGGACGGGCCGGTTACACGCTGAGCGTCACCAATACCGATCCCACGAAGACCCTGTATTTCCCGAAGTTCGATTGGCCGCGCGTCCCCGCGCCCAAGGTCTCGTTCCCGCTTTCGCAGCATCTGGCCGACGTGCTCGAAAACGAACGGGCATCGCTCGCCGCGGTCGAGCGCGCGTTCGATCAGCGCGGCCACGAGATCGCTGCCATCTTGATCGAGCCCATTCAATGTGAAGGCGGGGATAACCACTTTCGCCCGGAATTCCTGGCCGGCTTGCGTCGCATCGCCGATGAACGCGAGGCGCTACTGATTTTCGACGAGGTGCAAACGGGGGTGGGGCTGACTGGCGCTTGGTGGGCCTTTCAAAAGCTCGGCGTGCAACCGGACGTGCTCTGCTTTGCCAAGAAGATGCAGGTCGGCGGCATTCTCGTGTCTCGCCGTATCGACGAAGTCGAGAGCGTGTTTGCCGTGCCCAGCCGGATCTCCAGCACCTGGGGCGGCTCGCTCGTCGACATGGTGCGCGCCACCCGCATCCTAGAGATTATCGAAGAGGATCGACTGCTCGAAAATGCCACCCTGCGCGGTGCAGAGCTGCGCCGTGGGCTCGAGCTGTTGGCCGAACGCCTGCCAGAGCTGAAGAATGCACGTGGCTTGGGCGGGCTATGTGCGGTCGATCTGCCGTCTACGGACGTACGAAATCAAGTGCTCAAGCGTTGCTTCGCCGAACAATTGATCATCTTGGCTTGCGGGCAGCGCTCGCTCCGCTTCCGCCCGTTCCTGAACGTCGATTCGGAGAGCGTGACCGAGTGCCTATTGCGCTTCGAGCGCGCCGTGCGGCACGTGCTGGGCGCGCCCTCGACCAGCGCGGCCTGAAGCGGCTATTCGCGTTTGCCGTCGGGCAACGCATTGACCGGCTTGGCTTCCGTCGCCGCGCCGATCTCGCTCGCGGCGACGCCGCGCGCGTTGAGCTCCGAGCGCACGCGATCACCCACGGACTGCGCGAGCCGGCCCAGAATGTCCGGCACATCCTTGAGCAACGCCGACCAAGCGCTGCTCTCGTCGCCCTCGACCGTGAGCAGCTGGGCGGAGCCGTCTTTAGCGATGGCGATGACCGCTACGGGGTCGAGCTCCACCGCGCCGCCCGCGCCGTGCCCACCTGATTTGCCGCCCAGCTTGGCGCTCTTACCGCCAGCCGTGGCGCTGCCTGCCCCGAATGCGATCTTCAAGCGGTGCACGGGAATGACCGTGGCATCCCCCGCCTGCTGCGCTTGACCGACGATGGTCTCGCTCTTCGAGATGCCATGCACGCCGGAGAGCAAGCTGCTCACGATGTCACCGATCTTGGATTCGCTCATGGCGCCTGAGTCATTCGCTAGCGGCAACGGCAGTACGCCGGGCCGCGGATGATTGTTTTAGCACGAAACCGAGCACGTCCACGACCAGGCGCACCGGCCAAATCCGGAATCGGCCATCGGCGGCGAGCGCCAGGCGATCTTCGGAATCCCAACCCGGCTGCTGGTTGATCACATAGCGCTCGGGCAAGACACCCGACAGCATGCACAGACCGGCCAGGATTTGGCCGGTGAGGGCGACGTCACGAAACGAATATTCGACGTCCAATTCCAGCGAACGGACCTCGAAAACGCGCTCTTTTTCCCACCAAACCAAGAGCGTATCGAGCACATCCAGGTTGTGCAGGAAGCGCCCGACGGCGCGTTCGAAGCGCGTCAACACGACGCTCTTTTCGCGCGGCTCGGACGCTTCCGTATCCGGCTTCTTCGGACGGTTTCGAAGCCAGCGCGACAGGGGCAGGCGCGCGAGTTGTCGACCCCACAAATGACAGGTCAGAAATGGCGGCACTCCGTGGGCGGCAATGGCGCTGAACGCGATCGGCCCGACGCCAATGCCCACTGCCAGCGCCCAGCTGCCCGAGGGTTCGGCCCGCGCTTGCAAGTTGCTGCTCAGCGCAATCGGCAAGCAATACGCGAGCAACCCGAACAGCCCGAGTAGGAGCACGCACAGACCAAGCCAGAGCATGACCTGCACGCGCCGAAGCGCTATTTCTTGTCGCCTGCGCCGAGCTGCGCAGTCACGGCGGAGGGCAAAGCATCTGAAGTGCTGGCCGCGTTGGACGCGGGCAGGATCTGCACGCCCTTGCGCAGCACGGCGGTCTTGCCGCGGTGCAGCGCCAACATGTGTGGCGTTCCATCTTCACCCACCACGACGAACGCGCGCGGCTCGACCACGATTGCGCCACCGGCACCGCCGGCCTCCGCGCCAGCGTCTCTTTCGTCATTCCCGCGCTTGGCCGTCCCGCCAACGTCACCAATGGCGGTGCCGAATGCGATACTGATCTTGCTCAAGGGGAGGACTTTCGCGCTGCCCGCATCGCGCACGGTGCCGACCACGCCATCCGCCTTGGACACGCGACCGAGCTCGCTCAACAGTTCGCCCATCAAGTCCTTGAGATCCATGCCAGAAACCAACCAATCACGGGCCGCGGCGTTCGTCAAAGCCAAACTCGGCCAGGCAATAGCGCGCTGAGCCGCTGCGCTGCTAGAGTCCGCCGCGATGCGACAGCTCAAGCTTGGCACGTTGACAGCCCATGTCACGGGCGGAACGGACCGCGAAGGCGGCGGCACGGGCCCGGTGGTCGTGCTCTTGCACGGTTACGGCGCGCCAGGCACCGATCTCGTGCCGTTGTGGCGTGAACTGGCAGTCCCGCACGAGGTTCGCTTCGTGTTCCCCGAGGCGCCGCTGGAGCTCGGCTTCGGCGGGCGCGCTTGGTGGCCAATCGACATGGCCCGCTTACAGGACCGCTTCTCGAAGGCTGCGGTCGAGCGGCTGATCGCCGAAGTGCCGCCGGGCCTGGACGCCGCGCGCGGCGCGATTCTCGAGTTACTCGCGGTGCTGGAGCGTGATTTTGCTGCTTTGCCCGAGCAGACCGTGCTTGGCGGCTTTTCCCAAGGCGCGATGCTCGCGACCGACACGGTGCTGCGCACTTCCCGTCCCTTCGGCGGGCTCGCGCTGCTGAGCGGCACTCTGATCTGCCACGACGAATGGTTACCGTTGATGAACGCACGCAAGGGCCTGCCCGTGCTGCAGAGTCACGGCCGCGCAGATCCGGTTTTGCCGTTCGAGATTGCAGAGCGCCTGCACGCAGAGCTCGTCGCCGCTGGTCTGCCCGTGGAGTTCATTGCGTTCAATGGCGGCCATGGCATTCCCGGTGGCGTATTGGAAGGCCTAACGCGCACGATTCGGCGACTGGCGCCGGAGCCCACATGAAGATCGCGGCCATCGATATCGGCACCAACTCGATCCACATGGTCGTGGTGGAGGTGAATCCGGATCACGGGCTGAGCGTGATCGACCGCCAAAAGACCATGGTTCGCCTGGGTCAGGGCCTATTCGAAACCATGCGCCTCAGCGAGCGCGCATTCACGGACGGGCTGGACGTGCTGCGCCGCTACGTAAAATTGGCAGAAAGCCGCGGCGTCGAAGAGGTGCTCGCGGTGGCCACCAGCGCCACGCGTGAAGCCGAGAACGGCACGGAGTTTCTGGACGCTACGTTCCGTGAAACGGGCATCTTGCCGCGGGTGATCTCGGGTACCGAAGAGGCGCGGTTGATCTTCTTGGCCGTGCGCCACGCGCTCGATCTGCAACAGGAACGCACGTTGGTGCTGGACATCGGCGGGGGCAGCGTCGAGCTTTCGCTCGGTACGCAGCACGAAGTGTTCATGAACGAAAGCCTACGCTTGGGCGTACAGCGGCTGCTCGACCATCACGGGACTTCCGCGCCGCTCAGCATGCGCCAGCTGTACGAACTGCAAGGCTACGTGCACGGCGCGGCCGCCGAGGTCATGTCCCAAGCCCACAAGCTCCGCTTCGATCGCGTCGTCGGCACCTCGGGCACGATTCGCACCTTGGGCGAAGCCGCGCATTTGGCCGTGAATGGCACACCATTTCGCTCGCTCAACGCTCAAACCGTGCGCCGGCGCGATATTCGCGAGCTGACCCGACGCTTGGTCGAGTTGGACCCACCGAAACGCGCCAAGCTCGAGGGCATCGGTGAGGCGCGCGCAGATACGATTCACCTGGGCGGCGTATTGCTCAGTGAATTGCTGGAGATGGCCGAAGTCGAGGAGCTCACGCTGTGCGATGCTTCGCTGCGCGAGGGCGTGATCTGGGATCACTTGGAACGCCATGGTCGCGCACCGACGACCCACGAGCCGATCCCCGATCCTCGCCGCCGCAGCATCGTCGAGCTGGCTCGTAAGTACGAACGCGACGACCCGCGTGAGCATCATATCGCGCGACTCGCTCTCGAGCTCTTCGATCAATTGCTGGAGATCCACGGCTTCGGACCCTACGAGCGGGAGCTCTTGGAGTTTGCGGCGCTGGTGCACGGCGTGGGCCGCCAGATCGGCTATGCGGATCGCCACCGCCATTCTCGTTACATCGTGCGGAATTCCCCGCTGCGCGGCTTCACGGACGACGAGATTGAGTTGCTCGGGCTGATCGTATTTTATCACCGCCAAGAGCGACCGAAGAAGAACCACGACCGATTGGTGCCGCTGTCGAACGAACAGCAGCGCCTGATCAAGGTGCTTTCCGGGATGCTCCGGCTCGCCGTGGCGCTCGACCGTGGGCATAGCCAACTGGTCAAGCGCCTACGCTGCTACGTGTTCCCCACGCGCGTCGAAATCGTCGTCGACGGGCCGGGCGATCTCGAGCTCGAGCTGCTGGCGGCCCGCGACAAGCTCGAGCCGCTTTCGCGCGCGTTGAAACGCGAGCTTTCGATCGAACGTACCGCGCCTTCCTATGGCGCGGCCGAGGTCGGCCTACGAAGCTAGATCGTGAGCACGAGCGCGCCGCTCACCGAGCCGTTGCGCAGATGCTCGAGCGCGCGATTGGCGTCGCCGAGCGCGAACGATTGCACCTCGGTGTGGATCGGAATGCGCGGCGCGAGCTCCAAAAATTCCAAGCCATCGCGCCGAGTCAGGTTGGCGACCGAGCGGAGCGTGCGCTCGCCCCACAAAAGTTCATACGGGAACGAAGGGATATCACTCATGTGGATGCCCGCGCAGACCACGTTGCCGCCCTTGCCGACCGCCCGCAGCGCGCGCGGCACGAGCGCGCCCGCGGGCGCAAAGATGATCGCCGCGTCCAAAGTCTCGGGCGGCGGGACATCGGATCCACCGGCCCAAACTGCCCCGAGTTTTCGGGCAAACTCTTGATTTTTCAGATCTCCAGGCCGGGTGAACGCGAATACCTTGCGGCCCTGGTAGGCGGCCACCTGAGCCACGATGTGCGCGGACGAGCCGAAGCCGTACAGGCCCACCCGCTCGGCGTCATAGGTCAAACTGAGGGCGCGATAGCCGATCAAGCCCGCACACAGCAGCGGCGCTGCTTGCAGATCCGAGAATGAACCGGGCAAGGGCAACGCAAAGCGCGGATTGGCAACAGTATACTCCGCGTAGCCGCCATCCAATTGGTAGCCGGTGAACTCGGCTCGGTCGCACAGGTTTTCGCGATCGGTCAGGCAATAGCGACAATCGCCACAGGCTCGCCCGAGCCAGGGCACGCCCACGCGTTGCCCCTCGGTGAACCCCTCCACGCCCTCGCCAATCGCCGCCACCGTGCCCACGATTTGGTGACCCAGAATGAGGGGTTGTTTGACGTGCGCCAGCTCGCCGTCGCACACGTGCAGATCCGTGCGGCACACGCCGCAGGCGCGCACTCGAATCAACAGCTGGCCAAAGCCGAGACGTGGGCTTGGTACTCGCTGTTCCAGCAAGGGCTCGCGCGGTGCCTGAAGCACCATGGCGCGCATTGAGTTTTCCAATCGTGCTCCCTCTGACGCCAGGCAGAAGCGCCAAAGGGCAGCATGACACCGGCCACCGGGTGGGAAAAGCAAACCGCCTGTTGCTTCCTGCCACAGCGCGTTAAGCGTCGGATATCACAAGGAGAATTCGGCCGAATTTGGACACGATTTTCGGCCCCGGCCAAGTAGCAAAGCGGTGGTTCGGGCGTCGACTCCACAACCTGTGCGTGGTACGCGCCGGGGCCCGTTTTTTTCGCCGCAACGTCCCCAGCCCGATGGCCGAAACACCCTCACTCGCTGAAACAGACCCCGAGCTCGATCGCATCATTGGCGAGGAGGAGCGCACCTTGGCAAAGGTCAACGAGCACCTCAGCCAACGCGTGCAAGAACAGCCGCGCGCGCCAACCACGGACTACGACGCGCAGCTGCTCGATCTCCGTGATCAGATCGCCGCCGCGCGAATGGAAGACGTGCCGCCCCTGCTCGAGCAGATGGAACGGCTGCACATCCTGTCGACCCGCAAGCGCGAAGCCGTCGAGGTTCAGGTCGACGCGAAGTCACCGTACTTCGGGCACTTGGCGTTGGAAGAGAACGGCAAACGCCGAGACGTGCTGATCGGTCGCGGCACCTACCTCGATAGCAAAGCCGGAATTCGGATCGTGGATTGGCGCGACGCGCCGGTCAGCCGTCTCTTTTACCGCTACGAAGAGGGCAACGACTACGACGAAGTCTTCGGCGACCGAGAGGTATCCGGCACGGTGGTCACCCGTCGCAGCCTGACGATCGTGGATTCGACGTTACGTCGTGTGAGCGCGCCGCAAGGCTCGTTCGCGCGCCGCAGCAGCGGTGAATGGCGACGGCTCGAAAACAACAGCACCAAGCTGTCGGGGGGCGCGGGTACCGCCACCCGCGCCGCGCAACATCACCGTCCGGGCAAGCTCGGCGTGGGTCAAGAAGGCGGCGACGACAAGCATTTGAAAGAGATCACGCCGCTGATCGACCGGCGCCAGTTCGAGCTGATCACCAGCCCGGATTCTGGCTTGGTCGTGATCCAAGGCGGCGCGGGCAGCGGCAAGACGACGATCGGCCTGCATCGCTTGGCGTATCTGGCTTTCCACGACCCGCGCCGTTTCCGTCCCGATCGCATGCTGGTCGTGGTCTTCAACGACGCGCTGGCGCGCTACATTTCGGAGGTACTGCCGGCGCTCGGCGTCGGCGGTGTGGCCATCCGCACCTACGAGAATTGGGTGCAGAAGCTACGTCAGAGTCTGTTCCCTCGCCTGCCCTCGCGTTACCACGACGACACTCCCGGCGTGGTCACACGCTTGAAGAAGCACCCCGCCATGCTCCGCGCGATCGACGCCCATGTGGCGGCGCTCGCGCAGCAGTTCGAAGCGGAGATCAGCGCGGCGCTCGGGCAAGATCCGGAAGCGCCCGCCGCGCTCAGCGCTTGGCAAGCATCCGCGGAGCGACCGTTGGCCCATCGCCTGCACGGCTTGATCACGCTCACGGAGCCCAATTCGAGCCTGAAACTCGGGCGGGATGCGCGCGTGGGCGTGGAACGCGTGGCTCGCGCCGCGCTCCGTGACGCGCGCGACGTGACCGCGAACTGGGCCGAGCTACTCTCGGATCGCACGCAGCTAGGCGAGTATTTCGGTAAATTTGCGCCGGGCGCATTCAGCCCGGGTGAGCTCGACCGCGTGCATACCTGGTGCGCCGCGCGCACGGCCGAGGCGGTGGCCGAGATCGACAATCGCAACGATGAGCGGGCCGCCCGTCGCGAGCAGCGCAAAGACGAGGCACCACCCTCACTCAAGAACCTGGACGAACAGCGCGAGACGGAGCCCGAAGAAGAGGACGACGAACACAGCGGCCGTCGCCGCGGTGTCGACGGCATCGAGCTGACCGAGGGCGCGAAGCTCGACTTGGAAGACGACACGCTGATCTTGCGTCTCAGCCAACGCCTGCGCGGACCGCTCACGCGCGCGGCGACCAACAAAGATCCCCTCGTCTACGAGCACATCTTGGTCGACGAAGCTCAGGATTTGAGCCCCGTCGAGCTGGCGGTGGTGCTGGATTGCTCCAGCAAAGCTCGCAGCATCACCCTCTCCGGAGACGTGCAGCAGCGCTTGCTGATGGACAACGGCTTCTCGGATTGGAAGACCGTGCTCGGCGATCTGGGCATGAATCACGTCGAAATCGAACCGCTCAAGCTCAGTTACCGCTCGACCGCCGAGATCATCGAGTTCTCACGGCACGTGCTCGGCCCCCTGGCGAGCAAGGATGAGCCGGTCGCGGTGCGCCAAGGCGCGCCGGTGGAGCTGTTCAACTTCGGACACAGCGGCGACGCTTTGGCGTTCTTGGCAGAAGCTCTCCGCGAGCTGATCCAAGGGGAACCGTCGGCGTCGGTGGCCGTGGTCAGCCGCTACCCCGAGCAAGCGGACGTTTACTACGAGGGGTTGAAGCGCGGCGAAGTGCCGTACTTGCGCCGCATCGCGGAACAGGATTTCCCGTTCAAGCCCGGCATCGACGTGACGGATGTTCGCCAAGTCAAGGGCCTCGAGTTCGATTACGTGATCGCGGTCGAAGTCTCCGACGCCGCCTACCCGGCAGAGGACGAGGCGCGCCACCTCTTACATATCTGTGCCACGCGCGCGGCCCATCAGCTCTGGATCTTAACTACCTCGCGCCCCAGCCCGTTGATCCCCGCAGAACTGCGCGATCGCGGGTATTGAGTCGGCATTTCGGGTAAGAATTAGAAAATGCGTGTTCTGTGGCTCCGTGCGCTGGCCTCGTTCTTCCCGCTCTTGACTGCATGCGGTGCAGCACCCGCGCCGATTGGCTCTACCTACTACCCGCCGACCCCGGACCGCGCGCCTGATGCGTCTCCCGCGAAGCCACCCGAAGTACCGGATGACATCGTGCAGCGCTCGGCACAACCGTTCCGCGGGCAGCGCAACGCAGACGGCCAAGCACTCGACCAAGCGCAGTTGTTCGACGAGCTCTCGAAATTCGACGTCGTGTGCCTGGGTGAAGCGCACGACGCGCCCCGCGATCACTTCGCCGAGCTTGCCATCAGCGAGGGCCTGGAACGCCGCGCGCGCGTTTCCGGGCGCGCGCTCGGCGTCGGCTTCGAGATGTTCCAAGCGCCCTACGGCGCTGCCCTCCACTCGTATGGCGTCGGGCGCTTGGACGACGCTGGCCTGCGCAAGCGCACGCACTACGACGACCGCTGGGGTTACCCATACGCCTACTACCGGCCCGTGTTGGCGCTCGGCCGCGCCTATGGCCTGCCTTTGAAGGCGCTCAACGCATCCCGTGAATTGACCCGCACCGTCGCCGAAAAGGGCCTCACCCAGCTCAGCCCGAGGCTTCGGCGGCAACTGCCCGCCGAATTGGATCTGGAAGACAGCGAGCATCGCGCCCAGTTCGACGAACTGATGGCCGACCATCCTCACGGCGAAGGCATGGATCTGAACAAGTTCTACCTTGCTCAGGTGGTGTGGGACGAAACCATGGCCGAAAACGCAGCGCGCTGGGTGAGCAAGCGCGCGCCGATGCGCCAGCTGGTGGTCTTGGCCGGCAGCGCCCATTGCCGCAACCCCGCGATCCCTTCGCGCATCGAACGCCGTCAGCCCCTGCGTGTCGCCAGCGTCCGGCTCAGCGCGGAGACCAACGCGGACAGTGAAGGTTTCGACTACACGCTCGTGTTCGACGGCAAATAGGCGTTTCTAGAATTCGGCGCCCGTATGAACGTGCCCCTCCCCGAAACAGACAAATCGGTGAGGGCGTTGGCCGACAGCGTAGGATGGAGCTGGATCACGAACGGTTGGATGTCTATCTCTCGGTTTGGATTTCCCGTTCTGGCCAGCGAAATCATCGAAGGGTTACCACGCGGCAGACGCCACCTTTCGGATCAGTTTGCCCGAGCGTCGCTATCGATCGTGCTGAATCTCGCCGAGGGAGCGGGCAAGCACTCGAGACCGGACAAGCGGCGTTACTATCTTACGGCGCGCGGCTCGGCGTCTGCACGACGCTTGCTATCGGCTCAAGTTGCTCGAGGAGAGTGCACACAGGACCGGCAAGGCCATGACTGTTCGCATGGCGTCGATGCTAGTCAAGTGGCACAGAGCTGCGAAGATTGAGTCGGAACAAGGGACTTCGCCATTCGGGGCACGGGCACGGGGCACGTTTACGGGAGGGGAATGCAGGGACACAGGCCCTAAGCCACGACCGGCAGCGCCACGTGCTCGAGCCGCGCTCGGCGCACGCACATGCGAGCGTCCACGCCGATCACGTCGCCCGCGGCCAGCGGCTCCCAGACGTTTTCACCCTGCAGCGGCTCGCTGGAGACGATGAAATGGTTTACGCGGCCGTTGACCGAGGGCGCCTCGCAGGCGGCAGACAAACTCGCGCACGTGCCACGGTCCGTGCAGCGGGTTTTGTAGGTCGAATAGTACAGTTCCTTGCCACCTTGGGCGGCCACCAAACACTCACCGTTGGTGGCAACGACGGTCAGCAAGGCGCGCGTGCCGTCCGTGTCGCACAGCTCGCGAGCGCGGTTCACGGCTTGCTTGAGCGCGTAGTTGATCGAGTCGATATCGTGATCCTCCCCGAGCGGCCCAAGCCGCTCGAGCGCGCTCAGGAACACGAAGAACAAAACCTCGCTGTCCGTCTCGCCCAAGATGTAGCGCCGAAAGCGCGGCGCGACCTCGCCCAGCAGCGCTTCGCGCTTGGCCTCGAAATTGGGAATGTCGCCGTTGTGAGCAAACACCCAGCGCCCGTACTGAAACGGGTGGCAGTTGAAAATCGTGCCGCCGCCCTGGGTGGCTTTGCGAACGTGCGCGAGCACGGTTTCCGAGGAGACCACGCCGCTCAAGCGATGAAACAGCGCATCACCCAAAGCCGTGGTGGGACTGCGCGTGACGTGCGGCGAGCCATCCACATAGAAAGCGACACCCCAGCCGTCCGGGTGCTGGTTGCTCTGCACACCCAGCGCGTTTTCGGCGGCGAGCAGCGAGCGGTGAACTTGGCTGGGGATAACGCTGCGAAAGCCGAATAGGCGGCACATGCTCGACCCTTGAATAGTAGCATTCCTGTCTCGCGTTGGCGTCGGGCATGCGTCGAGAGCATGTTCGAAGTTCCCGCCTGCTTGGAATTAGGCCCGTAACCCTTCGCCGAGTCAGGACGTACCAGTCTCAGGAGTCCAGCCCCGTGAACCGTTTTGGTCCCGAACTCGAAAAAGCCCTGGCGCGTCGTCGTTTCATTCAAGCAGCCGGCAGCGGAACCGCCGTGCTCGCCTTGGGCTCGGTCTACGTGCTCTCGGACGCGCTGACGCGCGAAGCTCAGGCTCAAACCCGCAGCGACGGTCGGCCGCGCTTGCCCCCTGGTCAGCGCGTCATTCAGGCGCTGCGGCCCATGGGCGGCGAGCCCGGAGATCCGAGCCCGGGCGCCTATCAGTTGCGTGTGCACGGCGAGGTGGAAGCGCCCTTCGAGCTCGGTTTTGCCGAGCTACTCGCCCTACCCCAAACTGAACAGGCGCTGGATGTACACTGCGTGACCACCTGGTCGGTCTTGGGCGCCAAGTTCAAGGGCGTGCGGGTCGCGGACTTGGCCGCGCGCGCCAAGCTCAAAAAATCTGCGCGCTACGTGATCTTCGAGGCGGCCCACGGCTACAGCTCGAACATCGCCGTGCGCGACGCCCTCAAGCCGACCGTGATGGTCGCGCATCAACTCAATGGCGCGCCCCTGCCGCGCGCGCATGGCGCGCCCGTGCGCGCGATCGTGCCCGAGTTCTATTTTTGGAAGAGCGCCAAATGGCTGACTGGGATCCGCTTTTCGAGCCACGACGAGCCTGGTTATTGGGAGACACGCGGCTACAACAACCACGCCGATCCTTGGCAGGAAGAGCGTTATGCCTGACGGCATGGCGCAGCCGAAAGCCCCCACTGAGCGTCGACGCAAGCTGAATCTGCGGCCATGGCTACGCGCGCTGCATCGCGACATCGGCTACTTCGCAGTGGGGCTGACGATCGTCTACGCATGCTCGGGCCTCGCCGTGAACCACTTGAAAGATTGGGACCCCAATTTCAAACAAGTGAATCGCACGCATCAAGTCGCAATGCCGCTCCCGCGCGATGACGATGCCGCGGCCAAGAGCGTCCTCCGCACGCTCGGCGTGCACGAAGCGCCGCGTGAAGTGTATCGCGCCAGCGACACCCAGCTGGACCTCGTGTTCGACAAGCGCACCTTCCACGTCGACACCACGAGCGGCGTCGTTCACGAAGAAGGCCAAGCCGCGCGCCCGCTGCTGCGTCTCGCCAACTGGCTGCACCTCAATCGCGGCAAAAAGGCGTGGACCTACATCGCGGATTTCTACGCAGTTTTCCTGCTATTTTTGGCGATCTCGGGGCTATTCATGATCCCCGGCAAGAAGGGCCTAATCGGACGCGGTGCAGTCGTGGCCCTACTCGGTGCAGCCGTGCCGATCGCTTACGTCGTGCTCTCGGGTGGCCCCTAGCCAGGCCACGGAGAGAGTGAGGGATCCATCCCGCAAGAGACCAATTCAACCGAGCGGCGCTCAGGTAGCGACGTCTGGATCGAGATCGCGGGTTTCGACGCCCACGCCGCACAAGATCAGGACCACGCCGATGATTGGCGCGATCGCGACCCAGACCAAGACACTGCCGGGATTGGCACCCGAAGAGCGGACGACACCGATCAACGCGGGGAACACCGAGGTGAGCACGCGGCCCGCATTGTAACAAAAGCCCGCGCCGGTGCCGCGCAGGCGCACGGGGAAGAGCTCGGGCAAGTAGAACGTGAACGAGCCGAACACGCCGAACACCGTGAGCCCCACGGTGAACATCATCAGCAGGCGCGTTTCGGGGCTCAGAGGCAACCCGAAGGTCGACAGAATGGCCAGCGCGCCGAGCGCGTAATACAGCAGAAACATCGGGCGACGGCCGAGCCGGGTGGCGACGGGAATGGTCAGCAACGTGCCGAGCAAGCCGCCCAGATTGAAGCAAGTGGTACCGCGAGTGACGTAGCTCGTCTTCAGTTCGGCGAACGCGCGCCCCGTCAGGTGCGCGCCCGAGGCCAGATAGTTGGCGACCATCGGAATGAATGCACTGCAGCTCCACCACGTGACCAAGGCCACTAGCGCGAGCGCCAGGCCGCCCAGGGTACGCCGCTTGTACGGGCGCGTGAAGAGCTCGGCGATGCGCGGCGCGGCTTCCGGTTTCTTGAATACCTCGGGCTCATGTACGCGCATGCGGATCACGACCGCCACTACGGCTGGCACCAAGCCCGTGAGGAATACCGCGCGCCAGGACAGGTTCGGGTCCGAGGCAATCAGCGAGAGCTTGCGGGTGAACAAATCGTTCACGAAAGTGGCCAAAAATAGGCCCATCGGCGCAGACGTGTAGAGCAACGCGCCGCCCAGTACGCGCTTGTCGAAGGGCAGCGATTCCGCGACCAGCGCGGCGCCGGCCGCCCACTCGCCACCAATTCCGAGGCTAGCCAAGAAGCGAAACACGGCCAGCACGTAGATGTTCGGCGCGAACGCGCAGGCCGCCGTCGAGAGCGCATACACCAGCATGGTCACGAGCAGCGTCCGAGTTCGCCCCAAGCGATCGGCAATGCGTCCGAAAATCACGCCGCCAATCGCCCAGCCAATCAACAGCAGACTCGTCAGGTAGGCCGTGACCGACCACACGATCTTGCCGGTCTCGGGCGCCGCAGGATCGAGATGCAGCAGGTTCGGCACGCAGATCGGCGACACGTAGTTGAACAACAGGCCGTCGAACACGTCGAAGCCCCAGCCCAACCAGGCCGCGAACAGGACCAACCACTGATAGCGAGTGAGACCGAGCATTGACTGCCCTCGTATACTACGGGTCCCGTCCGTGCGCGGCTCCGGCGCGCGCCTCGCTAGCCTGGTTCGTCCAGCAAGCGCTCGATGGCAAAAACGTGCGGGTCGTCCTCACCGATCTCTCGCAATGCCTGAGCCAAGCGGCGCACGTAGCTGGCATTGTCGCCGCTCGGCCCATGCGCAGAGCGCACGACTTCGGCGATGCTTTGCTCGTCGGCGTTGGCCACGAAACCGGGGTTTTCGGCGCGAGCTTGGTAGAGCAACGCGCGCGCACTTCCGAACGGCGGCTCCGTAAATTCGATTTCCACGACTGCGCGTTCGTACCCGGCGCGTTCGCGCTCATCCAGCTCGCCGAGCACTGCGTAGGACCGTTCTCGGGCGATGCGATATGCAACGCCGATTACGCTGCTCGCTTGGCTTTCAATCAACGTGACGACGCGCCCGGGCGCCTCCGGCGTTCCGCGATGGTCGGGCGAGCTTTGCCAAAAACGGCGCGAAAAGCCCCGAACGCGCGCCACGCGCCGTTCGACGAACGGAAACTCAGCTCGGAAAAGCAATGACCCATAACCAAATACCCATGGGTCGTCAGGGCCTAAAAGCAGGTCGATCGTCATGTCGCCGAGCACCGCGCTTGCGCCGCCAGGTACACTTTTACAAACGGAACGGTATCCGCGATTGCGCGATGGAACGCGTGTGGAACCGCTTCCACATTTAGCTTTCGGGTCTGTTTCATCTCTGATAGGACTGGCAAGCGAACGGACCCGGCACTCGGCCGCCACGATACCCTACGTCCCGTCACGCAGGAACGACGCCAGATGATGCGCAAACTCCCCCTGATTTTTTCCAGTCTTTTCTTCGCCCTGCCCGCCGTCGCGCAGGAGTCGGAACCGAGCGCGCCCCCCGGCGACGTGCAAGCGGAAGCAAAAGACGAGACTCCGGCCGCCGTGAAGCCCGAGACGCCCAAGGCTGAAGCGCCGGCCGCGGCGACCGGCAAGGTCACGCTCGCGACCGAGGGCTCCGCCCCGACCGTGAAGGCCACCACCACTAGCCAGCAGACCGCCGTCTCTGGCCCCGCGGTGGTCGCTGCCGATAACAGCTGGAAGTTCGAATACCACGGCTACATCCGCGCTCCGATGCGCGTCGGTATGGGCAAGCGGGACAACCCGGGTCCCGGCCAGAGCTCGACCACCTTCCACTCCCCCGTCATCCCAGACGACCAGTACCTGAGCTGGCAGAGCTCGCCGCACAACAAGACCGATTGGGCGGAGCTCTTCCTGTCTTACGGCAACGCCTTCGCCAAAGGCACCGTGTCCATCCAGGGCTACAACTTCGCGGACGCCGGTTTCAGCAACCCGGTCACGCAGCTCGGTATCTCGGACGGCTACGTCGATCTGACGCCGGACATGGGCTACGAGAACATGCGCCTCGCGTTGCGCGTCGGTGCTTTCTCCAACAAGTACGGTTCCGCCGGCAAATACGACGCAGGCGAGTACGACACGTACATGTTCGGCCGCATCCACAACGCGGGTGAAGCTCTGCACGTGGATTTCGACTTGGACGAGAACAACTCGTTCTGGGCCGAGCAAGGCGTCGGTTTCCGCAAGCCCGATCCGAACCAATACAACAACTCCCGCTTCACGATGCTGCACCACGAGCACATCGGCTTCAAGCACACGGAAGCCATGCAGTTCACGGCGCACTACCTGAGCTCTTGGACGCAAGAAGAAGAGCGCAGCGCTGACCCCGGCGTCAGCGTGGACGCGAATGGCGCGTCGACGACGCCGTATACGATCGCTCGCCCCGCAGCGACGTCGATCACGCACATCCCGGACGGCAAGATGTGGGTAGCGGGTGTCGATGCCCGCTTCGATCTCGCCGCGTTCGGCTACTTCTACGCCGCGTACTCGCATGTCGGCTTGGACCACGCCGTCACGGTCGCTCGCGCGATCGAGGTGATTCACTCTTCCGGCGGCGGCGAGTTCGGTCTCGGCGTCGTGGACAACTACCTAGGCCCGTCCTGTGTGGACACCCAGCCGGGTGGCACGCACGGTCGCGCATACTACCCGCAGCCGCCAGGTGACTTCGACTCAGGCAGGCCCTGCAGCTACGGCAACGGCAAGGTGGACACGCTGCTCGCTCAATACGAGTTCAGCCTGACCAACTTCCTGCAGCAGAGCTCGGGCGGTCAGAAGTTCTGGGGTGATGGCCAGGACCTGTATCTCAAGCTGTACGGCATGTACAACAAGGTCAAGAGCGACTACGCGCCGAATGACGGCATCCACAAGCTCAAGTTCGGTGCGGATCTGTCGTACTCGATCTTGCCCTGGCTGAGCGCTGGCCTCCGCTTCGACCGCTTGCAGCCGAACAGCAAGGTGCCGGAGCAATCGTTCCAGATCTTGTCGCCGCGCTTGGTGTTCAAGTCCAATTGGAACACCCACGAAGCGATCACGCTGCAATACTCGCGCTACATGTACAATCAGCGCGAGTGTGCCGGAACGGGGATTACCCCGGCGGATGGTGTCGTGTTGAATCCAGGCGAAGACAAGTGCGTGCAACCGCCCTCTTCCCCGGTTCCGCCGGACGGCTTCGGCGCTGCCTATCCCGCTCAGACGCTCCAACGTGGCGCTCCGACCACGCGCCCGGACGTGAACGTGTTCAAGATCGAAGCCACCATGTGGTGGTGAGGTCGAGCCGCTTCGTCGGCCGCTGAACGAAGCCATCGACACTGAGAAGCTCGATCGATCCTCCCCGGATCGGTCGAGCTTTTCGCATTTCGGCGCCGAGAGCGCTGGGCTCGAACGGCTAACGTGAAACGAAAAAAGGAGCTCGAAATTCGAGCTCCTTTTTCGCAAACACAGCCGCACTTTTCAGGAGGCGAGTGCGCTCCCGGCCAGCCTACCGCTCACTTCACGACGATGATCTCGCACGGGAAGTTGAAATCGATGTGGGTATTCTTGGGATCGTTCCATGTCGTGCAGGCACTACCGACGAGCTCGACCTGGCTTGCGTTGTTCATGCGCCAGCCATTGTCTTGAGACAGCGGGATGTTGGTGCCCTCGACCGCGATCGACGCGCGGTCGAGTTGACTCAAATCGACCGAAATATCACCGCCGAGGTCGAAGGTGCAGCTCTTGATGCCTTTGACCACGTTGGCGATTTGGGTGGTGAGCGCCGCTTGGTTTGCCGCATCCGGGTTGTAAACGGTGGCGTTGGTCGCGGAGGAACCGTACGCGCCCAGCGTTTGCGCGCCGGTCATGCAATCGGGCGTGGCGCCCGTTGCCCATTGGGCGGCCCAGGGGCTAACGCCCTTGCACGCGTAGCAAACGGACTGCGGCGTCTTCATCGCGGCGAACGGGGTCGGCGGAGGAAGACTGGCGCCGGCATTGGCCATCGCCTGCAAGAACGAGCTCGAAGTGTTGATGATCGAGGAGCCGATGCCGAAGATAATCGTGTGGATGCCGTCGGCGGCTAACTTCTGGATGCCTCCCACGACAGCATCCATCGCGCAGTCGGAGTCACCGTTGTCGCAAAAATCCGGCTCGCCATCGGTCACGAACAGGATGTACTTGTCGCCGTCGTTGCCCGGTTGATTGAGCAGCCCTTGGACGAGCGGCAGCGCTTGAATGATCGGCGTTTGCCCCGGCTCGTTGCCAGGAAGCTTGCCGAGCGGCTGATAAACGGCGGAGATCGCCGACGAGTTGTTCAGCGCGGGCGCGATCGACTCGAAGATCGGGCACATGCCGCCGGTTAGGCCGGTGACGGCGCCGAAACCGAAGCGGACTTGCCCTTCGAGCTGCTTCACGACATCCAGCACACCCGCCTTGAGCGGATTCCAGTTCACGACCTGGGTCTTGTTGTCGGGCGTGAACATGCTGTCCGAGCGATCGACCAACACGAACACGGTCGGGATCTTCGGCACGAAGTTGATCTCTTTGTGCTGACACCCGGCGTCGGTCGCGTTGCTGCCGCCGCCGTTGTCGGTCGTGATGTTCCCCGTCGCACCATTGGGAGTCGTGATGATGCTGCCGCTGCCGGCGGAGGCGGAATTCGAGCCCGATCCCGCCACGCCCAGGCGCCCACCGCTACTACCAGGATCCCCGCCCGCGCTGCACGATGCAGCAGCAGCGAGCGCGGCGCTCAAACCGAAAAATGCCGAAAAGCGCCGCGTCGAGAATGTTTGCATCTACTTGCCTTGTGAGAGGCAGCGTCAGAATTTTAGCTGGCCTCGCACTCAATGTGAACGGTGCTACCCGGTTTGGCAAACGGCACGATGGTGCCCTCGATGGCCTTTCCGTCGACCACCAGCTTCACCTGACCGGTGCCGCCCGTGCTCTTCACGTGGATACGGTAGGTGGCGCCCCGACATTTGCGGGTGACCGTGAACTCCGGCACCTCTTTGCCGATGCACGGCTTGACGCACAAGCCGTCCCATTCCGGGCGAATGCCCAGCAAGTGTTGGGAGATAGCCACGAAGTTCCAGGAGCCAGTGCCGGTCAGCCAAGAGTTCTTGGCTTCACCCTGACGCGGAGCATCCTTGCCGGCGATCATCTGCGAATACACGTACGGCTCGGTACGGTGGATCTCGCTGATGTCTTCCAGGTAGGCGGGCGCGATCTTCTTGTAGTACTCGAAGGCGCGCTCACCGCGACCGATCACGGTCTCGGCGATCATGATCCACGGGTTATTGTGGCAGAAGATGCCCGCGTTCTCTTTGTAGCCCGGGGGGTACGAGGAGATCTCGCCCAATTCGACGTGGTAGTCGCGGTAGGGCGGGTTATTGAGCACGATGCCGTAGGGCGTGTCGAGGCGCTCCTTCACTGCATCCAACGCCTGCTTGGCTTGGCCCGAGGCCACGCCGATGCCGGCCATGACGCAGTAGCCTTGCGGCTCGATCAGGATCTTGCTGTCGCCTTCGGGGCAATCCTTGCTGCCCACCTTGTTGCCGAAGAAGTCGTAGGCGCGCAGGAACCACTCGCCGTCCCAACCGTGCTCGAGCACGGCGCGCTCCATCTTGGCAACCTCCGCGCGGGCGCGCGCGGCTTCTTGCGGCTGACCTTTGTATTCGCAGATCTTCGCGTACTCCGGACCGATGTGCACGAACATGCCGGCGATGAACACCGACTCTGCCGTGCGACCCGTGCGGTTACCCGTGGTCTGGAAGGACTCGTTCGGGTCTTCCGAGAAGCAATTCAGGTTCAAGCAGTCGTTCCAGTCGGCGCGGCCGATCAGCGGCAGACCGTGCGGACCGAGGTTGTGCTCGACGTGATCGAACGAACGCTTCAAGTGCTCGAGCAACGAGGCCACGTTGTTCGGGTCGTTGTCGAACGGCACTTGCTCATCCAAAATGCCGTAGTCACCCGTCTCTTTGATGTACGCGGCGACACCCAGGATCAGCCACAACGGGTCATCGTTGAAGCCGCTGCCGATGTCGTTGTTGCCGCGCTTGGTCAGCGGTTGATACTGGTGATAGGCGCTGCCGTCCGCGAATTGCGTGGAGGCGATGTCGATGATGCGCTCACGCGCACGCTCCGGCACCAAGTGCACGAAGCCGAGCAGGTCCTGATTGGAATCACGGAAGCCCATGCCGCGGCCAATGCCCGTCTCGAACAACGAGGCGCTGCGCGACATGTTGAAGGTGACCATGCATTGGTACGGATTCCAGATGTTGACCATCCGGTTCAGCTTCTCGTCGCCTGACTCGACGGAGTAGGTCGAGAGCAGGCCTTGCCAATGCTCGCGCAGCTTGGCGAGCGCAGCGCTCACCTGCTCGGAGGTGGAGTAGGCGGCGATCAACTGCTCGGCGCGTTTCTTGTTGATGATGCCGGGCTTTTCCCACTTCTCGCTGCGCGGATTTTCCACGTAGCCGAGCACGAAGACGAACTTCTTCTCTTCGCCCGGCGCGAGCGTGACTTCCAAGCCATGCGATGCGATCGGCGACCAACCACTGGCAACCGTGTTCTTCGACTTGCCAGCGATCGGCACATCCGCCTCGCCGAAGCCGTTGTACAGACCGATGAACGATTCACGATCCGTGTCGAAGCCGGTGACGGGCGCGTTCACGTGATAAAATGCGAAGTGGTCGCGACGCTCGCGGTACTCCGTCTTGTGGTAAATCGTGCTGCCGACGACTTCCACCTCGCCGGTGCTGAAATTGCGCTGCAGGTTGGTGCCGTCGTCCGCCGCGTTCCATAAGCAGAACTCGATGAACGAGAACAGCTTGACGCTCTTCGGGCTCGAACCCTCGTTCTTCAGCGTCACTTGGTGCACTTCGCAGGTTTCGCCGCCGATCGGCACGAAGTACAGCACCTCTGCACGCAGGTCGTTGCGCGTGCCGGTGATCTGCGTGTAGCCGAGGCCGTGACGGCACTCGTAGAAGCTGAGCTCCTTCTTCATCGGCATGAAGGTGGGCGTCCAGGTGTCCCCGCCTTCGTTGATGTAGAAGTAGCGCCCCCCGGAGTCGGTCGGCACGTTGTTGTAGCGGTAGCGCGTTAGCCGGCGCATCTTCGCGTCGCGGTAGAAGCAATAACCGCCGCCTTGGTGCGAAACGAGCCCGAAGAACTGCTCGCTACCCAGGTAGTTGATCCACGGGTACGGAGTCTTGGGCGTCGTGATGACGTATTCTTTACGGGCGTCGTCGAAGTGACCAAAGCGCATGACAGGAGTGCTCCACGAATGAGTCGCGATTTTGTACAGCGGGGCTCTGTAAGTGAACCCGGCTAAAGATGCAATGAGGCGGGGCGGGGCGCGATGCCCGGCCCCGCCGGGGGGCGAGAAGCCGTGTCGGCGGAGCGCCGCCCCCGAGGGCGGCCGTCAGCTCGCGCGACCGCAAGAACTAAGATCGGACCGAAAAATCACGGACAGCCGGTGAACTGGATGTCATCCACCCAGATGTCGAAGGGCTGACCCTTGTCGTTGACCTGAAACTGGATGGCGTACATCTGCGACGAATCGACACCCGCAGTGTGTGGCGAGCCCCAACCCTTCATCTGCTTCAAGGCGGTGTACGGGAAGACGAACTGACGCCACTCGTCAGTCAGGATGAGATCCGCACCGAAATCGTTGTAACACTCTTTGCACACCTTGCCGTCCGGGTCGGTGTTGGTGTCCGGCACCTTGAGCCGCACCTTCTGCGTCGAGTTACCGGCCTTCTTGGCCCAGAACGAAATGCCCTTATAGGCGGTGCCGTCGTAGGTGCCCTTGGGATCCACGAAGTTGAGGGCCATGCCGGCGTAGACCGTATCGCCGCCGCCAACCACACCGCTCATGTGGGCGGCGTACTTGGAGCCGTTGGCGCCGCCCGCGGTCATCGCGAACGTGCCGCCTTGGGAGCCGGCAGTGGGGCTGATCGTGGAACCGTTGGTGTCGACGAACGTGTACCAGTAACCGCCGCGACCCTTGATCGTGTTGATCTGATTGCTGTTGTTCTCGCCGTCCGAAATGATGCCTTCGCTCGCCGGGCAAGCCTTGCCTTCGGGCGAGTTCTTGGTCTCAGCGGACGTCGGATCGACCCGCTTCACACAGCCGCTTCCGAAGACCATGGCAGACAGGGAAAAGACACCGATCAAAACGTTCGTAGACAGGGTTAGCTTCATCGCGCGGAGCGTAACCTGGAACCGATTTCATATCCAGCAAAACTCGACGATCAGGCCCTAGTTGCGCCAGCCTTTGGCGGCTACCAACACCTCAGTCGTGCTTGCGTGCTTGCGCGCTTACTCGCCTCTGGCTGGCCCTCGCTGCGGACCTGACGCGGACGCTGCACGGCGTCGGAAGTGGGCACGAGCATTGGCGCGTGTCGCCGGCTGTGAACACCGGTGCACGCCGCACGGCGGGACTAACCCGACACTCGCCATCTTTCCCGAGTACCTAGAAAATTGGCACTCTGCTGCTGTGCTGAACTCGGCGTTTAAGGCGGTTTTACAGCTGCTTTTTGTAACCGATGGACTAGACTGTCGCCGGATCGCGCCGTGCCGCACTTTCAGCGTGCCGCGCCGATCGCGGTTTCCGAAAGGTGCGCGCGTTGATGAAGACATGCAATTTGTCTGTGGCTACGGTCGTCTTGGGCGCCCTCGCCGTCTCCTACACGGCGTGCATGGCCGAGGGGCAAGACAACACCGTTTCCGGCGGAACCAGCGATCTCGCCGGCAGCAGTAGCAACAGCGCGGGCCAGCCGAGCAGTGCGGCAGGCGCTCCGCCCGTGACCGGTGCGGGCGGCTCCACCACTCACCCCGGGGCGGGCGGCTCACCCGCTGCCGCGGGCGGCCAGTTCAACACCGGCGTCGGCGGCGCGTCGACGAGCGCCAAAGCGGGCGGTACGGGCACGGCCGGCTCGGGCACCACCGGCAGCGCGGGCAGTCCGGGGACCACCGCCGGCTGCAGCGCCGCAGTCGGCGCCGCAACCGATCTTGCCATCGACGACCTCGAGGACGGCGACAACGTGCTCACCCCCATCGGATCGCGCACTGGCTATTGGTACACGTTCAACGACGGCACTGGCGTTCAGGTCCCCGCGCCGACCGTGCTGTTCAAACCGACCGCCCCCGGGTCGACGACTTCGGCGAAGTTCGCGGCCACCACCAGCGGTCCGGCGTTCACGAAGTACGGCGCCGGCATGGGCTTCGACTTCAACAACAAAGCTTCGAAGTCATGCCCGTACGACGCCAGCGCGTACACCGGCATCAAGTTCTGGGCCAAGGGCAACACGGGGAACATGGCCGGGATGATGCTCAAGGCCATGATCAAGATCCCGGCGACCACACCGACGACCGCCGACAGCGGCACGTGCGCAGCCACCTGCGAGGACCACTTCAACGTGAAGGCCGCGCTGACCAGCACTTGGACTCAGTTCTCGTTGCCCTTTGCAACCATCACCCAAGACGGCTTTGGCGCCAAAACCACCTTCGACAAGGCTCATATCCTCGCCGTTCAGTTTCAGGTCGCCCAGAACGTGAAGTTCGACTTCAGCATCGACGACATTACGTTCTACTGAGCGACTGCGCGGAGTCAGAAGCCGCGCGCATAGCCGATCGACACATCGAACACCGTCCCCGAGGCGCCGAACATTTGCATCGCGCGGAGCTCGGGGATGATGCCGTTGTTGCCCGCGAAGGGCACCATTACGCCGAAGCCGAGACCAGCGAAAGCCTTGCCGGTCTTGCGCCACGCATCGAGCGTGCGCTTGGCGCCGTTCTCGTCGTAGTACTCGACTGACACCTTGCCATCCACCTCGGCAAGGCCGCCGGAGAGAGAGACGAATGGACGTAGGCCCGAGCTCTCGAAGGGTGACGAGCCGAACCAATAGTTGGCGCGAAGTTCTGCGTGAAATGGGAAAAATTTGTCGGCGCTCGGCGGACGCCCGCCGAACGCGTAACCGAGGCGCAGGCCCAAGCTCAGGTTCGAGGTGAGTAGGTGATCGAAGCCGACCAGGATGCGCGCCGTGGCGCGCCCGAGGCCACCGGCGACATGGTTACCGTCGCCGCCCGTGATCGTGTCGTTGAAGGGGGCGCCGTTCTGAAAACAGCTGTAGTTTTCCGCCCCTTTGCCGCCGCCGTTCGAAGTGCAAACTTGGTCTTGCGACGAGTACAGCAAGAGATCTTGCTCGAAGTGCAGGCTGAGCCAGTTCTTCGCGAACTTACTCGGAGCGGCCTCTTCCTCATGCGCCGCCGCGACGTCTTTGCAGCCGTCACTGCCCTCGCAGTCGTCGTCTTTCTTGGCTTTGGCCGGCGCTTCGTCGTCTTCACCCTTCGCTTCGTGCCCGCCCAGCTCTTTGAACGCTTTACGCAGTTCTGGGGTGGCGAAGTCTTCGTCCAGCTCTAGATCGGGGTTGGCCTTCAACGCTTGCTTGAGCTCCGCCTTGCCTTTGGCGCCCTGCTTCAGCCCAGCCATGTAGACTGTCGCGAGATCACGATGCAGCTCCCCCAAGACTTGTTTCGAGCAACCCGACGCACCACATTGGCCGACGGCTTTTTTCAGCTTCTGTTCGGCCTTCTTGAAGTTGGTCTCGGCGTAGTCGGTTTGCATCGCCTCCGTCCGCAGTTGGGTGGCGGCCTTGTCCTTCGGCAGAGCCAGCGCTGCGCCCGGGGCGAGCAGCGCGAAGCCCAGCACGAGACCATTCAGACCATTAACGAGAGCGCGAAATTTAAGCATGATCGTGCGCAAAATGCCGGCCAACCTAGGGCACCAGGGGCCACGAACCATAGTCTGCGTGGCGCAAGCAGCGCAATCTCCGTAGCGGCTTTCGTGCACTCGATAGCGATGCCGGCGCTGCTGCTCGGATGCCACGCGCAGCAGAACTTTCCAGGCACTGCGCATGGCCCGGCGCCCGTCAGCGCGGAACTCCAACTATTCGAGCCATCGACCTGGCTGCTCGATGATCGCCACACGCTGACCGACTTGTCGTCACTCAACTCCGAACCTGCCGGCGCGCACGGTTTCGTACGCCCTTCGCACGGGCACTTCGTCGATGATCGCGGGAGCCGTCTGCGCTTCTTCGGCGTCAATCTGAGCGGCATCGCCGCTCTGCCCGATCGGGACACCGCGCCGCGCTTGGCGCGCCATTTTCGCAAGTTGGGCATCAACGCCGTTCGCTTGCGCGGCCTCGACGGCCCAGGGGTGCTGCTCGCCGCGGATGGGCAAATTGCCCCAGAAGCCCTAGCGCGGCTCGACCATTTCACGGCCGCGCTGAAGACCGAGGGCATCTACTTCAGCCTGGGCCTGCACGCGAACAGCGGCTACCCGGGCCTAATCGGGGAAGCCCAGCAGCGCTTCCCGCAGGGCAAGGTGTTGGATCGATTTCATGCGCCGTTCCTGGATGCGCAGCGCGATTTCGCGCGCCGCTTGCTGAGCCATCGCAATGACGAGACGCAACTCGAGTACCGCGCCGAACCTGCGCTCTTGCACGTGGAGTTGAACGACGAAGATACGCTCTTCCCGTCGGCCGCAGGTAGCCCTGACGACATGCCTGCCGAGTATCGTGCAGAGCTCTTCAAAGGCTACTCCGCTTGGATCGCACAACGCACCGCGGACGGATTGCGCGCGCCGGGACCTGCTGATGAAGAGGCCAAGGCGGAGCTGCCGACGTTCCGCGGTTCGGCGACGACTGGGGCGGATTACGCCCAGTATTTGCGCGAAATCGAGCAGCGCAACGTGCTCACACTGACCAAGTTCGTGCGCGGAGAGCTCGGCCTGAAATCGATGTTGATCAACAGCCAAGTGAGCGCTGGTGGTTTGCCCGGTTTGCTCCGCGAGGCCGAGCTCAGCGATTTCATCGACGCCCAGGGCTACTGGTCGCATCAAAACTGGACACAGATCCACTCGCTCGACGCCGGTGTCCTGGGAAACCTCGCCAGCTACCGCGTGTTCGGCAAACCGTTCATGGTCTCTGAGTACGCAGTCGTCGCGCCGAACACTTACGCGGCAGAGATGTTCCCGCTCTTGGCCGGCATTGCCGGCCTGCAAGATTGGGACGCGGTGTTTGCCTTCGCTTACGCGGATCAGAAGTCGGAGTATCAGTCCACGCGCATCAACGGCGCCTTCGACCTCGCAGGGCATCCGGCCAAACTTGCGTTCTTGAGCACCGCGGCAGCCGCGTTTCGACTCGGCTTGGTTGCCCCCGGGCAAGGTCGTGTCGAGCTCAGCGTTCCGGAGCAACCGAGTACCCTGCCCTGGAACGAAGATGCGCTACCGGACCTGTTCCGGGCCACGGCCGCCGAGCTGGGCGTCACGCAAGCTGCGCTGTATCAACCCAGCCGCTCGATCCCAGACTCGATGCAAGCGCGACGGCAAAGTGAACGTGAACCGGCTGCACCGGCGCCGGTAGCGGCGCTTCGACAGCTGGGCGTCACGCTCCGCTCCGGCTCCGGGGACATCATCGCTGACCACCCGGCACACTTGGACGGCGGGCGGAGCAGCGACACCGGCGAGCTGCTGTGGGAGCCGCAGGGCGACCATGCGCGTTTTAGTATCGACGCGCCAGCGCTCAAGGCGGTGTGCGGCTTCGTCACGAACAGCGCGCTCAAATTCAACGGCGTCACCTTCGAGTTTCGCAATTTTGCGCCGGGCTTCGCCTGCGCGAGCTTGGTTTCACTCGACGGTAGCCCAATTGCAAGCGCGCGCCGCTTGCTCTTGAGTGTCTCGGGCTTGGCACAAAACGGCGAGCCTACCGCACACACGCCGAAGGAGGTGGCCCTCGCTCAATACGTTCCGATCACCGTGACTCTGCCGCGTGCCGCCTGGCACGCGGATGCTTTGGATGCCGCGGGGGCCCCCACGCACTCCTTGACCGTCGAAAACGGCGCCGAAAGCAAGATTTCGACCGCGTACCAGGGTGCCGCGCTGTCCTACGGTTTCAGCCGTTGAGCGCGTTCATTTCGGCACGAACGTCACGTCGTCGATCCAAAGATCGACGGGCAGCTTGTTCGCCAGCGTGAATTGTACGCTGTACACGCTGGTGAGATCGAGCGGTGCCGCTTGCGGCAACCCGAAGGCTTGCTGGGTGAGATCGGAGAACTTGACCTCGTACAGGTCCCAGGTGGTCTTGAGGCCGCTCACTGATTTGAACAGGTGATCGCCGCAGCGCTTTTTGGTGTCGGTATCGATGCATTTTCCGCCGTCTGCATCGGAGTAGCTATTCGGGAAGAGCACCTTCACCGTCGCGCTCGTGCCGCTGGCGATCTTGGCGTAGAAGCGAATCGCGCGGTAAGCGGACACGTCGTAGGCGACCTTCTTGGCCATTTGATTGACCAGGTCCGCGCCGACGCCAGCGCCCCAATCTGCAAATCCCGTTGCGCTCAGGTGCAAAGCCGAGGTGCTCGTGCTGCCTGGACGGAGGTCGGCCGCGGCCAATGCCCCAATGGTCATGGTGGGCCCAACCGTGCCCGTTGTGGTCGCGTCAGCGACGACGTACCAGGGTCCGTTGCGCATGCTCAACCGCAAGATGAAGCCGTCTTGGTCTTCGAAGTCGTCGATCTGATCGCCGACCGGCCCGCCCTCTGCCCCGCCCTCTGCCCCGCCCGCAGAGCTGCCCGCTGAGCCAGCGCCGCCCGCGACGTTGGAGCTACCAGCCGCGCCCCCCGAGCCGCCAGAGTTGCTCGCCGTGCCCGCGCTGCCGACACTGCCCGCACTGCTCGATTCACCGGCTTGAGCCCCCGACTCACCCGCATGGCTGCTCCCGCCGAGGCCGTGATCGCCGGCAGCGCCTGGCTCGCCGCCATGATTGCCGCTACCGGCGCTGCTTGCCTCACCGCCCTTACCGGCTTCGCCTTCGGCGGGAGTGCTCGGGTCGCTAGAGACCGCGAGCAAGCTGTCGTTGTAGGTGTTACATGCCGCCAAGCATGTGAACGCGAGGAGCGCAAAGAGCCGATCGGACACTACCGTCAGCATACCTAGGCGTCCTCTGCCCGCAAGCGATATTGGGCGCTCGGCGAAGTGCTCGAGACGCTGCTCAGCGCATGGGCGCCTGGGCGATGCGCACGACTCTGCGCAGTCGAGAACGTAAACGTCTGTATGCTTACGATCGCAATCGGCAATCGTTGTCAAGGCTCTCGCCTAACACCGAATTGTCTCCGAATCGTGCGAGCCAGCCGCGAACATTTTGGTCCCGCGAGAAGGCTCAAACAATCGTATATTCGCCGACATGGCAGGCGTCGTTCTGAAGGATGTAGTCAAGGTCTACGAAGGCGGGCTGAAGGTCGTCGACCGCTTCAATTTGGACATCGCCGATCGCGAGTTCGTGGTCTTGGTCGGCCCCTCCGGCTGTGGCAAGTCCACGACTCTGCGCATGATCGCAGGCTTGGAAGAGGTGAGCTCGGGCACGATTTCAATCGCCGGGCGCGTCGTCAACGACGTGGCCCCCAAGGACCGCGATATCGCCATGGTGTTCCAGAGCTACGCGCTCTACCCGCACATGAGCGTGTACGACAACATGGCCTTCGCGTTGAAACTCCGGAACACTCCCAAGGCGACGATCGACGAGAAAGTGCAGCGCGCGGCCAAGGTGCTGATGATCAGCCATCTCCTCGAGCGCAAACCGAAGGCCCTCTCCGGCGGTCAGCGCCAACGCGTTGCGCTCGGCCGCGCCATCGTGCGCGACCCGAAGTGCTTCTTGTTCGACGAGCCGCTGTCCAATTTGGACGCCAAGCTGCGCGTCGAAATGCGCGCCGAAATCAAGCAGATCACGATGAGCTTGAATGCCACTACGGTGTACGTGACTCACGATCAAGAAGAGGCCATGACCCTCGGCGATCGCGTGGTCGTGATGAAAGACGGCCTCACTCAGCAAGTTGGCTCCGCGCTCGAGATCTACAATCAGCCGGTCAATCGCTTCGTCGCCAGTTTCCTCGGCAGTCCTCCGATGAACTTTTTCACGGGCCAACTGGTGGAAGAGGCAGGCCGACTGTGGTTCGACGAAGGCAGCGGCAAGCTCCCCATCCCCGAGCGCGCCCGCCCCGAGCTACGCGCACGCGTCGGACGAGAAATCGTGCTCGGGGTCCGTCCCGAGGCCATGTCCGACAAAGCGCACGCCCGCTTCCAAACCGAAGACAATCAGCTCAGCATGACGGTCACCCTGGTGCAGCCGCTCGGCCACAAGATGGACGTCTACTTCGCGACCGACCGCCACCCTCGTGCCGTCGCGCAGATCGACTCCAATGCCGAGATCCGCCGAGGAGAGAACGTCCCCGTGTTCTTCGATATGTCCCGAGTACACTTCTTCGAGCCCGGCGAAAACGGCCAAAACCTAGTCTTGAATCGCTCCGGCTCCTCTCGAACGTAACCGGACGCCCTCCTCTCCCTCCCCCGTAAACGTGCCCGTGCCCGTGCCCGCTCTCCCCCAATCAACCAAGCAGCCCCACGGTCACATCTGATCGCACCGGGAGCCGTATCCAGCGCCGGGCGATCGCGATCCCGCAGCGCACCTCGCGACCGCGCAGGGTAGCCGGCCTCGGACGCCGAAGGCTGAGTGTGACGCGGGGCGAATTGTGACCATCAATCCCAAGTCAGGAGCTGCGCCCAAATACGAGAGAGCGGGCACGGGCACGCCGGGAGCGCCTACTAAGGCTTGGCGATTGCTCGCGCATACCCTAGGTTGAGGATCCATGACGGACAGCAAAATTGCGATCCTCGTGGGCGGGGGCCCGGCTCCGGGCATCAACAGTGTGATTGGCGCAGCGACCATCCGGGCCTGCGTCGAGGGCATTCCGGTGCTCGGCATTCGAGATGGCTTTTCCGGCATCATGCGCGGTGACATCAGCAAAGTGCGGCCGCTCGACATCGAGACCGTGTCGCGCATTCACTTTCGCGGCGGCTCGACGATCGGCACCGCGCGCGCCAACCCGACCAAAGATCCCGCGTTGCTGGGGGCGACCGTGGATTCTTTGAAGCGGCTGGGCGTGACGCAGTTGATCACGATCGGCGGCGATGACACGGCCTTCTCCGCCATGCGCATCTCCGAGCATTCGCAGGGCACGCTCAAAGTCGTGCACGTGCCCAAGACGATCGACAATGATTTGGACTTGCCGGAGTGGATCCCGACCTTCGGCTACCAAACCGCGCGCCACGTGGGCACGGGCATCGTCAAAGATCTATTGGTGGACGCGCAGACCACTTCGCGTTGGTATTTCGTCGTGGCCATGGGCCGCAAGGCAGGCCACCTAGCGCTTGGCATCGGCAAGGCCGCGGGCGCCACGCTGACGCTGATCCCCGAGGAATTTCGTACGAAATTGGTACCTCTCAGTGAGATGGTCGACACGCTGGTGGGCGCGATCATCAAGCGTTTGGCCTATGGTCGCCCGGACGGCGTGGCGGTCTTGGCGGAAGGCTTGGTCGAACGCCTGGACCCAGAAGAGCTCGCGCAATATGCGGACGTCGAGCGTGACGAGCACGATCACATTCGCATCGCCGAGATCGACTACGGGCGCATCATCAAGGCCCGCGTCGGCGAACGCCTGAAAGAGTTCGGCATCAAAGTCACGATCGTGTCGAAGGACATCGGCTACGAGCTCCGCTGCACCGATCCGATCCCGTTCGATATGGAGTACACGCGGGACTTGGGCTACTGCGCGGCGAAGTTCCTACTCGAGGGCGGTTCGGGTGCGATGGTCACGATCCAACAGGGTAAATTCAAGCCCATCAAGTTCGCGGACATGCTCGACCCGGAGACCGGCCGCACGCGCGTGCGCATGGTCGACGTGGACACGGAATATTACAAAATTGCCCGGCGCTACATGCTGCGTCTGCGCAAAGACGACTTCGAAGACGCGGACGAAATCCAGAAATATGCCAAAGTCGCCAATACGACCCCCGAGAATTTCAAGGCGCAGCTCGAGTACCTAGTGAAAAACGAGCCGCCCCCGCTCGAATTCGAGTACTGAGGGCTCGTCGGCCGCGCCAGCGGTGAGCTCGGCCGGAATAAATCTGCGCGCTCGGCGCTTGTCCGGAACGCCGCGAGGCACATGCGAATCTCTGGAAAACTGACGCTGGGCGTGATCGCCGGCATCGTGGCCATCCTGGCCATCTCCAGCTACCTCACCGTCAATCGTGAGGTTCGGCTGTTCGAGACGGACATGGCGCGCGATCACGAAACCTTCGCGCGCGCGGTGGCGCTGTCGATGGCGCGCGTTTGGCGTGTCGACGGCCGCGCGCACGCCCTTGGCCTGCTGGAGCAGCTCGACGCGGGCGAAGGCGCAGTACACGTGCGCTTCGTGCCAAAAGACGGCACGCCCGCCGATTCACGCGTCGATCAAGCGGCGCTGAAGCGGGTGCGCCATGGCGATGGCTCCCTGCACGACAAGCGCGAAGGGCCGGATCCGAAGCTGTACAGTTATGCAGCCGTTCACCTCGGCGATGAAACGCCTGGCGTGCTCGAGATCTCCGAATCGCTCAAGCCGCGCGACGCTTACGTGCGTTCCACCGTGCTTCGCGCCGCGCTCACCGCGCTGTGCCTCGGCTTGGTGTGTGCTGCGCTGACGTTCGCCCTCGGCAGCAGCATCGTCGGCCGCCCGGTGCGCGCCTTGGTCGAACAGGCCCGGCGCATCGGCGCCGGTGATTTGGGGCTGCGCTTGGACCTGCGCCAGCACGACGAAATCGCCGAATTGGGGCAGGAAATGAACGCGATGAGCAGCAAGCTGTCCGACGCGAACACGCGCTTGGTGGCTGAAACGGCGGCTCGCGTGCACGCCATGCAACAGCTCCGGCACGCCGAGCGTTTAGTGACGGTGGGCAAGCTGGCTTCGGGTATCGCCCACGAGCTAGGCACACCCCTGAACGTGGTCTCCGGGCGGGCGAAAATGATCTCCCAAAACGCGGACGCCACCGATGTCGTGCGTAACAACGCGCGGATCGTGATGGAGCAGAGCGAGCGCATGGCGCAGATCATCCGCCAGCTCTTGGATTTCGCGCGCGCCGGCAAACCCAATAAATCTCTGGTGGATTTGAAGCACCTATCGGCCAGCACGCTGTCTTTGCTCAGGCCAATCGCCGACAAAAGGCGGGTCGCCTTGCATTTCGAGGCGAGCGAGCCCGTTTCGGAGGTCATCGCAGATGCCGCGCAGCTGCAGCAGGTGGTGACCAATCTGGTCGTCAACGCCGTGCAGGCCAGCCCGGAGTCGTCGACGGTCGAGGTCGGGTTGCGCATGGCGGCCGCCGGCAGCGCGAAACTCGGCGCGGACGGCTCTGCCGAGAGCAAGGCCCGCGGCTTCGTCTGCATCACCATCGGCGATCAGGGAACGGGCATGGGCGAAGACACCTTGGAGCGGGTTTTCGAGCCCTTTTTTACTACGAAAGATGTCGGTGAAGGCACGGGCCTCGGCCTTGCCGTAGCCTACGGCATCGTTCAAGAACACGGCGGCTTCATCACCGTCGAAAGCAAGCTCGGCGAAGGCAGCCGTTTCGAAGTTTATCTCCCGCTCCCGGACCCCCCATCCCCATGAAATCCAAAGTACTGATTGTCGATGACGACACGAGCATGTGTGAACTGCTCGCCGAAGGGCTGGTTCAGCACGGCTACGAAGCGCGTTGGAACGCTTCACCACACGAGGCGCTCACTCAGCTCGCAGAGCACAATTTCGACGTCGTGTTGACCGACATCAACATGCGCGACATGAGCGGCCTAGAGCTGTGTCAGAAGGCGACCGAGGCACACCCCGAGCTGCCCGTAATCGTGATCACCGCGTTTGGCAGTATGGAGACCGCGGTCCAGGCGATCCGTGCCGGCGCCTATGATTTCATCACCAAGCCGTTCGACATCGACGTCGTGGCGATCGCCATCGAGCGCGCGGTCAAGCACGGCGTGCTGACCCGCGAGGTGCAGCGCCTGCAGCGCGCGGTCGACGAGTCACGCCGTTTCGACGAGCTCTTGGGCGCGAGCCCCGCCATGAAAGAGGTGTACGACCTGCTGGAGCGCGTGGGTGAATCCGAGTCGACCGTGCTCGTCAGCGGTGAGAGCGGAACGGGCAAAGAGCTGGTAGCGCGCGCGCTGCATCGCCGCAGCAAGCGCAGCGCGGGGCCGTTCGTGGCCATCAACTGCGCCGCGATGCCCGAACAACTGCTGGAAAGTGAGCTATTCGGGCACACCAAGGGCGCCTTCACCGACGCCCGCAGCGCGCGCCCGGGGCTCTTCGTGCAAGCCAAGGGTGGCACGATCTTCCTGGACGAGATCGGCGATATGCCGGTCGGCTTGCAGCCAAAGCTACTGCGCGCACTGCAAGAGCGCACGGTTCGTCCGGTCGGTGGGGATACCGAAACACCGATCGACGTGCGGGTCGTGGCCGCCAGCAACCGCGATCTCGAGACCGCCATCGAAGAGCGCAAGTTTCGCGAGGACTTGTACTATCGCATCAACGTGATCCACGTCGAGCTGCCGCCGCTCCGCGCGCGCGGTGCGGACGTGATCTTGCTCGCCACGCACTACCTTCAGCACTTCGCCACGCAATCTCAAAAGGATGTCCGCTCACTCGATGCCGAAGCGGCCGAGAAACTCTCGGCCTACGCTTGGCCGGGCAATGTGCGCGAGCTGGCCAACTGCATGGAACGCGCCGTAGCGCTGACCCGCAACGAGTCGATCGGCGTCGCAGACTTGCCGGAGAAGATCCGCAGCTACCGCACCTCGCACGTGCTCGTGGCCGCGACCGATCCGACCGAGCTGGTACCGATGGAAGAGGTCGAGAAGCGCTACATCCTGCGCGTGCTCGAGGCCGTTGGCGGCAACAAGACCTTGGCCGCTCAGGTGCTCGGCTTGGACCGCAAGACGCTGTACCGGAAGCTCGACCGCTACGGCTCCGAGCGGAACGCAGGCTGAGCCAACCGCGCCAGCCCCTTTTCGCCCCACGACGGGGCGAAACTCCCCTCGCCTAGCGCCTGGTGCGCGCGATCTGGGCCCACACTACGGCGGCATGCGTCGTGCTGAATCACGCATGAAGATTTCGCGAAACGCGGCTGCCCTAGCCTCGGTCAGCGAAAGGAACGCCATGAGCAAGCCCACCGCGACCGGCGGCACGGAATCGACGCACGCCCCGTCCCCCGCACGCCTACTGCTCGCCGAAGACGACTTCGAGCTGCGCGAGTTGTTGGCCTGCGTGCTGCGCGCGGATGGCCACGAGGTAGTCGAAGCTCGTGACGGCAACGAGCTTTGGGGCCTGCTGAACCGTGAAAGCACGGCAGAGACCGATGCGCCCTTCTCACTGGTGGTTTCGGACGTGCGCATGCCGGGCCTGACCGCATTCGATGTGCTGACGCGGCTACAACGCACGCTGCAGGAGACCCCCGTGATCTTGATCACGGCCTTCGGCGATCAAACCACGCATCTGCGCGCACTGCGCCTGGGAGCGAGCCGGGTGCTCGACAAGCCATTCGACTGCGACGAGCTCCGCGCCGCCGTCCACGATACGCTGCACCAGCAAGCCCGCCGCGCGTCGTGAGCGCGACGCGCAATGAACGAGCCTGCTAGTCCCCGCTCGGTGAGCCGTCGGGCGCGGTCTCCGGCTCTTCATCGGTCGGCCCTTCGGGATCGCCCGCCGGAACCGCAGGGGTACCGTAGTCAGGGACGTTGACCGTCGTGCCTGGCGGCTTCCTCTTTCTGTAGCGCGCGTGGCAGATACGGCTCGCCATTTCATCGACGAAAGCCAGGGGCAACGCGGGCGGCGTGGCGAACGGCGGGTGCTCGAAGTCGAACATATCGTAAGGCACGGAGGAATTCGCGTCCCGCGCGCTCAAGGCCGGCAACTCGAAGCGCGCCTGTATCAAGCGTGGGACCGAACTGTGGCTATAGACCTGATGCGAAACGTAGTGCGCCTTGGCGAAGGGCGAGACGACGATGAACGGAGTGCGCATGCCCAAACGATCGAAGCGCGCTCGGACGTGCCGCTTCTCGAGCAGTGGTTCAATCTCGTCCGGCACGCACGCAGGCGGCGGCGGGACGTGGTCGAAAAAGCCACCCGGCTCGTCATACATGATGAATAGCGCCGAGTGCGCCCAAGCGGGGCTCTTCATCAATGCATCGATCACGCGCGCCACGAAGCGCTGACCGAGCTGCACGTCCGCGGGCGGGTGTTCGTCCGTGGCATCAGGCCCGCCGTAGGTCGATTCGATCCACACATACGCCGGCAGAGTATTGTTCTTGGCATCGGCGAAGAAGCCGTCCAAATCCTTGAAATGGTCGCCCTTGATATCGTGCAAATGCGGAAAGATCTTCTCTTCGAAGGTCAGCCCCTCGGCATACACGACCCATTCGATGCCCTTTCGGGACAGCTGATGAAACAGTGACTGTTCCTCGGGGATCGCGCGCGGTGCCGTATTGCCGATGTGGCCGAAGCTGGAAGCCGAGTGAAAAAACATCCGGTTCGGCCAAGTCGGACCGAGCATGGAAGCGAAGTAGCGATCACCGATGCCGAAGGTGTTGGCGAGCGCGTAGTAATAGCCGAGATCATTCGCGTCGTAGTAGCCGAGCGCGCGCTTGCCCTTCGGGTTACTGGTCGCGACGAAGCCGTCCATCTTGCCATCGTTGAATTGCTTGTGCGCGGAGTTCCAATCGTGGCGCGTGTCTTTGCCGCACAACTGCGTCGCGTGGTACGGCGCAACGTCGCGCTTCTCGTGCGGGTCGAAATTGACGTAACCCTTGGGAGTTACATCTGCATCCGGCTGCCCGAACTTGGGCAGTTGCTGGAAATAGTGGTCGAACGAGCGATTCTCCTGCATCACGATCACGAAGGTATCGATCGGAATGCGCTGCCCAATCGGGCCTTCGGCGTCCAAGGTCTGCTCCGGCATCGCGCCCTTCTTGAACTCGCAAGCTTCACGCCGCTCGAGCGCCGTGCGTGGCTTGTGCGAGACATTCTGCGCACTGCTGACGACCGCGGGCAGCGCCGACGGCAGTGCCGACGCCGCCGGCGTGGTTCCGGGTGCCGAAGCGTGCGCCTTGGCCAACTTGGCGGTCTTCGCCTTGGCACGATACGGCCGCGGTGGTTTGCAGTCCGCTGCCACGAGCAGCAGCAGCACCAGACAGGACCAGCGCGGCGAAAACGAGCCAAGCATCCAAGCCCATCAAATCACGAAACCGCCCGCAAACTGGCCGGGGTTTCACTCCTCGGGCTGAGCGCGCGGAATTTGCTCAGTTAGTCGTCAGTGCGCTAAGGCTCGAAGCCAAGGAGCTCCCTATGAACACCGTTTTTGCTCGTGCCTTGGTCGTCCTGACCCTCGTCACCCTGCCCGCTTCGGCCCTGGCCTCCGACAAGGCGACGCACCGCCACTCGCACGCCTCGGTCGCGAAAAAGGAGCACAAGGCCAAGAAGGCGAAGCATCATGGGCACAAGGCGAGCGTCGATACGGGCATTGCGACCAGTGCGCCCGCTCCCGCCGCCAAGGCCGATTCAGCTCACTCCCATCGGCCCCATCGGCATGCTGACGGCACCGCGGTCGCGAGCCGCCACTCGCACAAGGACAACGCGCCCGTCGCCTCCAAGGCCGTCCCCGCGGAGCCGCTGGTTCACTGAGCTGCCGCGGTTCGTTCCCCCGGGGCTCGCCATTTGCGAAACCCCTTGTTTCTCTGAGCGGGACATCGGGTTCGAACCGACGACCTCAAGCTTGGGAAGCTCGTGCTCTACCAACTGAGCTAGTCCCGCGTAACGCAAGGCACTGTAGTCGCTTCTCCGAGCGATGCGAGAGAAAAATGCTCGTCGAATCTGGCGAATCGCGCTCAATTTGGGCGCCGAATCGTGGTTTTCGGGGCGCGGTGAGCTGGGCTCGGCCGCGAGCGGCTCGGGGGCCTTGACCCTACCCGGCGCAGCCGGTAGTGAAAGCGCGAGATGAAGGTCGCGACAGTTCATTCCAGGTGCGAGTGCCAGGTCCATTTGAGCGCGGAGCTGGATGAGCAGCGCGTGGCGCTGCGGGGCTGGGCGGTCGACTATAGGAAGTGCCAGCTCGCGGCGCCGGCCAACACCATTGGCGCGGAGCGTGAACGCTTCGATGTCGGTTGGGCGTGCCCCTTTTGCACCCGAAATACGCTGCGCTCGTTCACCGGCTCGGCGCTGGTGTTTCGCGAGCCGGCAGCCAAAGCGAGCTGAACGAACTCAGCCGCGCTCGGCGCGGCGTAGATCTAAGCGGCCTTGCCGACGCCCAGGCGTTCGATCAGGGTGCGCAGTGAGTTGGCGCGTCGAGCGTCGTGCTGGCGCTGACGGAGGAATACCGCTTGAGCGAAGGCGCGTTGGGCTTCGTCCAAGCGATTCGATTTGGCGCAGGCCGCGCCATAGAGCGCCCACAGCTTGGCGTCCGTCTCGGCGAGCAGCGTGGCTTCGCGCAGCGCGACCAGCGCCTGACGGCGTTCTCCGCGCTGGTGCGCGCGTCGGGCGCGACTAAGCAGCTGCTCAGTGCGCGACGGGAAGCCCGGATTGCTCGATTGCGTGCTCATGGAAGTGTTCCGCGTTATGCGAACGCTGTGCCAGAGATCTGGCGCAGCAAAGGCGCAACAAGCACACATGCCGCGCGCGTGGTATCGCGGACTTAGCCGTCGCGGCACACTGGAAGAGGCCCGTTCAGCGTGACCTAAGCGTCACGGCCGGCCGAATGCGTCACAACCGGTCAAGTACCGTCACATGGGGCGGCAGTACCCGTGTCAAGGATCCGTCACTGTTCGCGCGCGAGCTCACGCACTGCGGCAGCAACGGCGAGCAAGAGCAGCACCCCCGCGAACACACTCATGCGCAAGCCGGCCAGCTCCAGCACCTCGCCCGCCACCGCAGCGTAAACCTGGTCGAAGATCGCGACCAAGATCGCCGAAATGAGCAGCGCGCTCGCCGTGCGAAGGCGCTTGGCAAGGCTTTGCTCTTCGAGCAGCTTCGGCTCGATTTTGGCGACGAAGGTGGCCTCGAACGGCGCGCTCGTGTCGGCGGAAAGCGGCGGCCGCGAGTTGCGAACCGATCGAACCGGCTCAGCGGCATTCAGTTGCAGATCGGGCGTGGAGCTGCGTGTCGGCATCACGCCACTCACTGGCAGGGCTTGCGGCGGCTCGCGCACGGCATTCATCGATCCCGAGAGACTGCGCGGCGGGGGATTGCTCTGCCGCGGCGGCGCATTCGGGCGCACCGCCGCGAGGGTCTGGGAGCTGACGCTGCGCTGAGGACGCGGCTCATCCGCTGGTAGGTCGAGATCGAGATCCAGAGCAGCCGGCATCGTCGCTGAATCGAGCTCGATCTCGCTCGGCGGCGGAGACGCAGGCGGCGCGACTGGGCGCTCACCGCTTGGCCGACGAGAGACGGAAGGCGGCGCGAGTTCGAGATCGGGCACGAAATGCTGGGCGGACACAGCAGCGGCCCGCATCGCTCCCGGCACCGCGGCGGATACGGGAGCCGAAGCCGGCGGGCGCGGCGCTTGCGATGGTCGCGACGGGGCGACCAGCGGCATGTTGTACGGAGCAGACACGCGCACCGAAGCCGGTCGGCGGATGCTGGAGGGATCGAATTCGAGATCGTCCGCGATGTCGAGCGTGCGCGCCCTCGCCACGGAATCCGTTTGGTCGAGCGCCGCAACGAGCTCGTTCCAGAATATGCCCGCGTGTCGCTGACGCGCACGAGGATCGAGCGCGAGTGCGCGCGCGAATACGGCTTCGACCGCGTCCGGCAATTCGATGCCTTCACTGCGCGGCGTCGGGCGACGCTTCGGATCGAGCGCGATGCCCATCACCGTCGCCGGTTCGCCCTCCATCACGGAGCGCCCGAGCATGACCTCGACTAGGCACAGCGCGAGCCCCCAGACGTCCGTCCAGGGTCCGGTTTGCCCGTAATGACGCGGCGCCCATTGTTCGGGAGCACCGTAGGCAGGCGTGAAGGCCATGGGCGTGCTGCCGTCTTGGCTCATCCGACCCGCGACTTGGCTGGCCGCGCTCTTCACCTTACCGATGCCGAAGTCCAAGATCTTGACCACCTCTTCACCGGCGACTTGCGCGATGAAGATGTTCTCTGGCTTCAGATCTCGATGCACGATCGACACCGGTCCGTCCTGCCCCGTGAAGTTGTGAGCGCGCTCCAGCGCGCGCGCCACGGGCGTCAACAAGCGCACGATCTTGCGCAGCGAAATCGGTGAGAGGTTGGCCCGACTGCGCTGAGCGATGAGCGCCTCGAGCGTGATGCCGTCCAGCCACTCCAGCACCAAGTAGGGCACGAAGCGGCCGTCTTGGCTGGTGAAGGCATCGACGTGCAGCGCGCGCACCACGTTCGGCAGGCTGGCGGAGAGTCGAAATAGGAGTTCGGCTTCTCCGCGAAATAGCTCCAAAAATGCCGCTTGCTGCTGGGGATCTTGCTGCGGCACCTTGAGCAACTTCAAGGCCACCGGCGCGCGGAAGCCGCCGTGATGCGCTCGGTACACCACCCCGAAGCCGCCTTCGGCGACCACGCTCTCCACGTGGTAGGCGGAAGCGATCACGCTTCCGACGATCCCAAAGACGTCTTCAGCCATCCAGCTCAGTTCTGGTCGATGGCGATGCCGAGCTGGCGGCGCAACTTGAAGTAGCGCTCGCTGGCCGCGAATGCCAAGAGATCCTTGCCCAGCTCGCCGTCCGGCCCTTCCTCGGCGGAGAGCACGCCGAGCGCGCTGGCGATGTCGTTACTGAGCACGAAGCCCGCGCGACAGGCGGTCTTTTCCGTGGCCAAGCTCCAGCGCTGCAGATTGGTACGCCCCCCTTCTTCCACGAAGCGCAGGAAGCAACCGCGCAGCGCGTCCACGTGCTGCGCCTCGAGCATGGGCTGAATCGCGTGCGCGATCGGTGCCACGCGCCGCTTCATGTCTTCGGCGATTGGGAGACCGGGATTGCCTATGGTCAAAGCGGCCAGAAACAGGTCTTCGAGATCCGGAACGCCGCTAAATAGCGTCTTCAGGTAGTGCTCTTGGCGGTACCAGGATAGGTGACGACCGACCAAGAACGCGAGCTCGAGCTGCGTGCGCCCGGACAGCACTTGTTTGCCGATGACCGTGAATGGCGGCACGCCGGGCATCACTGCGAAGCCCGAATCACGCTCCTTTTCGAGATAGATGGGCGGCGCGGCCAAGCCCAGAATCGCCGCCGCCCAGGGCAGCGCGCGAACGGCCGTAACCGTGGCCTTCGCGGGCTCTTGCTTGGTGGTTGGGATCGGTTGGTGCAACTTCTTGTCCCGGCGCAGTGAGGTCACCCGACCGACCAGCACCGCGGGCGCGATCAGGCTGAAAATCTGGCCGGTCAACACTTCTTCTTCCGGGTGATAGAGCAGATCGACCCAGGCATGGGGCGTGATGCTGGCGCGCGGCGTGATCAGCCCGTGACTACGGAATTGTTCGACCAAAGCGCGTTCTTCGGGGTTCGCGGCGGACAGCGCACACAGCACCTGCGCGACGCAGAACCGGCGATCTTGCTCGTGGCGCGCGGCGTACACGCGGGAGAGGGCGCGATAGCCGTCCGCGTTCTTCGGATCCCGGCGCACTCGACGCCAAATCTCATCCGCGTCCTCACTGGCGTCGTGGGCGGCACTTTCCACTTCCGACAGGTCGACTTCCACGTTGATCGACGCTTGCGCCTTGCGCAGCTCACTCTCGAGCTGCTTGACCCGCGCTTCGAGCTGTTCGATCTGCTTCAAGAGCAAGGTGCGCCCCGCGTCGCCATCCGCCTGCACGCGCAGCGGCGCCAGGGAGGGTGCGGATTCCTCGTAATGCTCGATGATCTGCACGCGGTGGCGCGTCTGATAGGCCGCGACCATGGCCTGCTCCAGGCGCAATAGGCGTTGCGGATCCAGCCCCAGGTTGTCCGCTGCCTTCTCCAGGCGCTGGCGCTCGTCGGGCGTGATCACGCCATCGGCCAATGCTTCTGCGAACAGCTCTTCGTATTGCGTCTCGAGCGGGCCGAGTCCAAACCCACCCGACACTTCACCTGCCACGAAACCTGCGCCATGCTCGAAGCCGAGCGCCACGCTACCGCCACTCATTGAGCTACCTCCGTAGAATGCCCACTTTCCTCCCCTTTCCGCGCGCGGTAAAGACGCCCGCCACGAGCCTGGTAGTTTGTGCGTTGATCTTCGGCTCGAGCGCGAATTGCCGACCTTCGGGCAGTGCGCAGAGCAGCCCCGGTCCGGTAACGGGACCGCAGCCCACAATCACCGATAGTCGCACACCACCGCCTGCGGCGTCGGCAGAGCAAAGCCCGGCCGCGATCTCGGATGCGGGCGCGGCCGGTGCGGCGAGCGCGACGCCCGGGACGCTGATCAGCGTCGACCTGCCCTATCCCGTCGACGCACGTCCGCGCGCGCAAGATCCAGCGCAAGCTGCAATCGAAGACGAAGAGCTGGCGCGCTGGAACCTCGGGAGCAGCTCGGATCCGAACTCGGCCTCGAGCCAGGCCTCGTACCACCCGGGCACGCGCGTGGTCGTGGATACCCGGCCCGCCAAGCGACGCGCTGGTGCCCCCGCCCTGCCCGCGCCGCGCGGCCTCACGTATGAACGCGTGCAGGCCCAAGCTCGTAGCCGCGGGTATTGGCCGTTCCGACTCTGCTTCGAGCTGGGGCAACGCGACAAGAAGGGCCCGGGCGGCGAAACGCGAGTCGCGTTCTCGATCAGCTCGCGCGGCAAAGTCAGCGCCGCGCGCCTACTCGACTCCAAGCTCGGAGCGGCCGCCAGCGCCTGCATGGTGCGCGAAATGCTGAAGCTCGAGTTCACCCCTGCGCCCGCGAGCAAGTTGCGAATGGTCGCCTCGATCAAAATCTATCCGGGCGACTCCGAGCTGCCAGTCGTCCCCGACGCAGCCGTCGTCGCTTCGTTGCCGCGCGGTGAGTTCGATCCGGAAGCGATGCGCGCGCGCGTGACGGCCAAGCAGGTCGAACTCGACGCCTGCTTCGCCGAGGCGCGGCGGGCAGATCCGGGCCTTTGGGGTCGCCTCGCGCTGTCGGTGATCTTGGAGATGGACGGCAGCGTTCACCGCGTGACGGAAGTCGAGAGTCGCTTCCCGAACGCCCTCGCCACGCGCTGCACTCAAGTGTTGCTGTCGTCGGTGGTCTTTCCGAGTGTCAACGGTAAGCCGTTCAGTTTCGTGGTGCCGCTCCGGCTGAGCCCGAACCCGCTGCCCGCACAAACGAAAACGGGCCCGGATGAAAGTCCGAGCCCGTCCGACGTCGCTGACGACGCGAGCAGCGACTAGTTGCCGCCTCCGCCCGAGGTACCGCCTCCGCCCGAAGTGCCACCTCCACCCGAGGTGCCTGCAGTGCTCGTCGTGCCCGCAGTGCTCGTCGTGCCCGCAGTGCCAGCGGTGCCGCCGCCGCCCGAGGTGCCCGCAGTGCCCGGACCTTCGCCGGCCGAGGCGTCGCCACCTGCGCCACCGTCGCCCGCACCACCAGCGCCGCCCTCACCGCAGCTGAGCTCGACGCTCTGGGCCACGACGGGGTAGCAGACGCCGGGCGCGCCGAGCAATGTGGCCAGATCCGAATCCGCATCTGGCCACTTGCGGCACAGATCGCCTTCCAGCTGGCAGTCACCCGAACAGGAGCAATTCGGCAAGCAGTAGGCCAGATCGATCGCGCCGAAGGTGTCCGACAATTGACCGCCGCAGAAGCCACCGGGGGCCGGCTTGCTACCCGAGCCGTACATGCACTCGGAACCGCCGGAGCACAGCTCGGCGCACTGGCCCGTCACCGGCACTACGCCGTCCGCGCTGGTGCGAAGGCAGTAGGCCTCGCAGGTCGGGATGTCAGCACCCGGCGTGCAAGCCGCGCCCACCGGATCACCACTGTGCTTGGTCTTCGAGCACAAGCCGAGCAGGCTCGTCTTGTCGCAGAACAGCCCGGCACCGCACTCCGCATCCGAGCGGCAATGCGGCACGCAGAACGGCAACGGCACAGTGTCGCCCAGATCGACGCACACGACGTCAGAACGACCCGCGCACTTGGCATTCACATCCAAGGGAGCGCCCTGCTCGCACGAGTCCAAGCAGTAGCCCTTCGGCGTGTCATTGGTGCTGAAGTCGAAACACTCTGCGCCGGCCTTGAGCGAGTCACACTCGGTTCCGCCGGGCTCGCATGCCTTGGTGCACATGCCGTTCGAGGGGCCGCCGCTGCCAAACGTCGAGCTGTTGGCCTTGGCGCAGATCAAGCCATCGCCGCACTGCGCGTCGGTAGTGCATTCGGCTCCGAGCAGCGAGTCCACCGTAGCGCCGCCGCCCGAGCCCGAGCGACCAACCGAGCCCGCGCGGCCTGCCGCGCCGCCGCCGGAAATGATGCCGCCGCCGCCGGAACCTCCCGTCGCTTCATCGCTACCGCAACTCGCCGTTGCGGCGATCGTGCCGACCGAGACCAACAAGAGCGCGAACCAGGTACGACCTTTGACCACCGAAGCCTCCTAAGCGCGCCGCAGCAAGGCGCAGGGGAACACTACGTAAGGTTTCACCCGATTGCACCTACAGCGCAAGGCGAAAAGTTACTCATCACTCAGGCGGTTGTCGTGACGACGCTGCGCGTGACCCGCGCCGCTCCACAAACCGAAACACCAACGAATAGGTCAGAAAATCATTCATGCACCACGAGCAGTGTCGGCGCACCCGTCGACGGTTGCCAACGCACGGCGTGCCAGCCGCGCGGCAGCTTCGGCTCGGAGAAATCGAACAGCCATTTGCCGTCGATTGGCGACACGTTGATGCAGCCGCCACTGGCCAAGTTGCCCCATTTGTCGTGCCAATACGCGGTGTGAATCGCATACGGCTTCTGAAAATTCTGCGTCCAAGGCACCTCCGAGTGCACGTATTCACCAGGCGCCTGCAGAGTGACCGTGGCGAGCTTGCCGGAAATGGGGAACGTACCAACCGGTGTCGCTGCTATCTCCAGTGTGTTTTTCCCCTCTTGCGGGATTCCACCCGTCCCCCCAGAAATGAGCGTCGCGAACACCGGTTTTGTGCCTTCGAAGGCGAGCAGCCAGCCCCCGAGCACGCTGACCTCGATCCAAGTCTGACGCGGATCCTTCGGTCCGCGCCCCGTGCGATCCACTTGGCCCACGCGCGCGCCCCAAGGAGTCTGTGAGCGCGGCACGGGCAACACCGCGTCTTGCTCGCGGACCCAATCATCGCCCTGCGCGGTCTGGAAATAGCGTTGGCCGCGTTGCACCTCGACGATATCCGTCAGCGCGACGACCGAATGCAACTCGAACGACGCGTCACTGCGCACGAACTTGCCCAGCGCGACGCGGCGAAACTTGCGCGCGCCCGCGCGTCGAAAAAATGCCAACGGCAAATGCCACTCCGCCCCCAACTCCACGCCGTGAAACGTGATCTCGGGATAGAGCGACACTTGCGCCTTCTTCAGCCAAAGCAAATCCGCACTCAGCAGCCAGTTCTGCCCCTCACTCTGCTGCTCTTCGAGATACGCCAACGTCGAGAGCGGCAAGAGCCGCCGGCGCGGCTCGTGAAAGAGAGCCGGCAACGTTGGCCACGCCGCCTCGATGCCCGACACCTGCGTGCGCAACTCGGCTCCGAGTGACTCCGCATAGCGATGCGGTGCCGCTTGCTCCAAGCGCGGCGCATACCGAGAAACGGCCTTGAACACCGGATCCTCTGCTGCGAGCGTGGCTTGCTTCTCATCCACACACACGAACCCCATCGGCTCGATCGCATAGAACGTCGCGCAGCCCGGTCCGCGCACGGGCACGGCTTCGCCACGCAACTCGACCGACGCGCCGAACCACAAGTAGCCCAACCAATCCGCGTTCGCGTCCGGCCGCGGTCGCACGAACACGAAGCGATTCTTGATGTACACGCGCGGCTTCGCTGCTGGCTCAGGCGACGTCGGCGCGCTCGCCGCACTCGCTGATGCGGCTGCTGGGGGCTGCCCCGAAGGTAAGTCGCGTGCACCAGTGCGCTCCGGCACAGCGCCCCGCGCCGCGGCCGCGGAAAGCGCCGTGCTCGGCGTGGCCTGCGGCTCGCTCGTGCGCGATTCGCGACCTTCGCAACCAGGCGTGCCGATGAGCATCAGAGCAAAGAGCGTGTATCGCTTCACGTGCCGGCGCTTACGCTCTGCGCTTGGAAACGATGAGCGAGCCCATCATAGCCGCTACTTTTCGGGTTTGCCCGACTGAGTGTCGCTGTTGAGCACCCACGCACATTCGGCGCCGAAAGCCATCCGATCCGTGGTGTTACAGCGTTCCATGTAGGTCGCTTGCTTGCCGCATCCGCGCACGCCTCGGGTCGACTCGTCGATGGCGACGATCTGAAGCTGATCTTGAGCACAGTTTAGATCGAACCCCGCGCGGGCGCGCAGTTGCTGCGGAGTGGCCGCAGCCACCGAGCAACCCGTCGACACAAGAAAGAACACAAACCCAAGCCGGACCTGCATTCCGAAGACGCTAGACAGGGACTCTTCACCGGTCAAACGCAGCTCGCCCTCTGCCAGCTGGTGGTGCACCGCCCGTCGCGATTCACGATCGGGCTTGGTTCTAAGTGGGTCGACGGGGGATCGAACCCCGGACCAATGGATTAAAAATCCACTGCTCTACCGGCTGAGCTATCGACCCGGGCGGGCCCGAAGGACCGCTCGTGGGCGGCGTACTTAGCGCGAAGCTGAGCGTTTGCCCACTGTTTCTTGCACGTTCGTACGAACGCAGCCGACCCAGGCCGCTGGCCCGCTTTCAGGCCTAAAATCAGCCCTGCGGCCTGAGGCCAACCAGCGCGGGAGCGACCAGCTTGACGAGCTCGCTTTCGGCGCTCGAGCCCAGCGCGGCGCCGGCGCTAAACAGGGCAAAGCTCACGTATTCGTGGAGCATCTGCTTGAGCAGGTTGTCCTGATCGGCGTCCCCCGCGACGGCCACGGAGTTGGCCGCCACCCGCTCCGGATGCAGCGCGCCGCTGTCGTCGGGGCCTGCCCCGCGGAACAGAATGTCGTACATCCCCGCGCCGACGGTGAAGGAGGCCAGATTGGAGCGCACCTGCTCGGCTTTGCCGCCGCTATGTGCGGCCGTGAAGATGGTGCGGAGCGCGCCGTTCGCGGCCGAGACGAGCGCGGTGGGGCCACCGGTCACGCGCGGCTGGTGGATGATCACGTGCTGCGATTGCACCAGTGAGTAGAGCGCCTTCGTGGTGTCGAACTCACCCAGGCCCGTTTGCCGTCCCAGCTCGCCCACGCTCTGCTTGCCGTCGATCGCCGCGAACACGGTTTGGAACTCTGGCGCGGGCGTGCCGCGGTTTTCGACCCGAAACGGGATGTGCTCCGCGGACGGTATTTTCTGCTGGAAATAGCGCAATTCATCCATGCGTGTCACGCCATCCATGAGCAGCGCGTTCGCGCTCACGGTGTGTCTGGAGACGAGCCGTGATTCGTCGAAGCCCTCCAGGAAGAAGAACGTGCCGTCCCCGACCGTCATCGTCGCAAACACGACCTCTTCGATTTGACGCGCGATATACGAGTAAATCTGGTCGTGCTTGAGCACGCCGAGCTCGATCGCGGCTTCGCCGAAGCGCTTGCCCGCTTGGGTCACGGACGAGATCTGCGCGTGCTGCGCTTCGGTAATCGCTCCGAAGCGGTACAGCACCGAGCCCAAGCGCTCCGCCTCCACGCTGGTGACGGCGCCCACCACGTTGCCTTGCTCGAAGAAAATCGAGCGAATCGCGTCGCCATCCAAGACGACCAGCTCCCCGCGCCAACCAGTCTGCGCCACCAGCGCTAGGATGTCGCACAGGGTGCCGGCCGCGGTCACTTCGCCCGACAGCCGTACGACGGCCCCGTCGGCCGCATCCCGCTGTCCGTCTTCGCCCGTATAGCGCATGAAAACGACGTGCTCGGGTGCGGGCAGAATGCGGTACGCGCCGGCGCGGGCCCGCATGCGCTGGCTGGCCACGTTCCCGATGGGATGGGCTTCACCCCGCGAATCGATGCGAACCAACTCCGATTTGCGGTCTTTCATGGAGCTCTCAGCCTATCAGAGCGCTGGATCCGCGTCAGCTTTACGGCCTTTGCCGGGGCCCCGCCTGAAAATGACGCTCAGCGGAGCTCGGCCACGGTCGTGCCGAACATACGCTCGAGACCGCCGAGGAACGTGTCGTTGGGCGTCACGCGGCTGCCTTCCAGATCGAGCACCGCTTCGGTGCCCTCGCCGAGGGACAACACGAGCTCGACCGGGCAGGGCCCGGGTGAGGCGTGAATCAGCACTTTCAGCGCTTCGAAGTCGCGGCGCATCGTGCGATCGGCGTCGAGCTTGATCGACACCGATCGAGTCGCTTTCAGGGCGGCGTCGGACAACAGCTCCACGCTGTCGACGAGGATCGTCGCTTCACGTTCCTCGTCGGGCTCCTCGGTCATCGGAAAGCTCACCTTGCCGGTGATCAAGACGGGGTCGCCGCAAGTGAGCAGGTGCGAATAGGTGTCGATGCGATCCCCGCGCACTTTGGCGTGTACGCGCCCATACATGTCCTCGATCTCGAGGAACGCGGCTTTGCCGCTGCCGCTCTTGAACACCTTTTCTTGGTAATTCTCGACGATGCCCGCGACGCACACCATCGACCACGGCTCCTGACCGTTGACCTTGGTTGAAAATACCACTCCCAGGCGGCCGAGCTTGCTCTGGTAACGGAACAGCGGATGCCCGGAGACGTAGCAACCGAGGGCTTCGCGCTCGCGCTTCAAGAGCTCGATCTTGTCCCACTCGTTGGCGGTGGGCGGATAGTCGTCCATGGGCGTCGCCGGCTTGTGCCCATTGCCATTCGAACGAGATGAGACCTGCTCGAACAGGCCGAACATGGTGGCTTGGCCGCGCTCGCGATCGCGGCTCGCGCTCCGCGAGCGCTCGAGCGCGCGGTCAATCGCCGCGTACGCGCGCGAGCGCGTGATGCCCATGGGTTCGAGCGCGGAGTCGAACGCGCCGCACTGGACGAGCGCTTCGAGCACGCCTTTATTCAGACGTTTGGCGTCGAGGCGCGTCGAAAAGTCGAACAAATCCCGGAAAAATCCAGAATTCTTGCGAACATCGAACATCGTCTCGAGCGCGGCTTCACCGACCCCACGCACCGCGCCCAGGCCGAAGCGAACCTGAGGGCCGTAGCGATCGCGCAAGCGACCGGCCGAACGCATCGAGCCATCGCCCTTGGGGTGCGTGTACACGACCGAGAAATCAGTCTCGCTCAGGTTGATGTCGGGCGGTAGCACAGCCACGCCCCAGGCGCGCGCCTCGGCGATCGTGCGTACGACTTTCTCGATCTTGTCTTTGTCCGCCGTCATCACCGCGGCGAAGAACTCACACGGATAGTGCGCCTTGAGGTACGCGGTTTGATACGTGATCAGCGCGTAGGCGGCCGAGTGGCTCTTGTTGAAGCCGTACGAGGCGAAGCCCTCGATCTCGTTGAAAATTGCGGTCGATTGCTCTTCGCTCACGCCGCGCGCGAGCGCGCCATCGGTGAAGGCTTTGAGCTGCTTTTGCATCTCTTCGGCCTTCTTCTTGCCCATTGCGCGGCGGAGCAAGTCTGCGCCGCCGAGCGAGAAGCCGGCCAGCTGCTGAGCGATCTGCATCACCTGCTCTTGATAGACGGGCACGCCGTAGGTCGGCGCGAGCACGTCGTCGATCAGCGGATGCAGCTTGCGGATCGCCTTCTTGCCGTGCTTGCTCTGGATGAAGTCATCGATCATGCCCGTGCCGAGCGGGCCCGGGCGATACAGGGCCACCGCGGCCACGATGTCTTCGAAGCAGTCGGGCTTCAGACCGCGCAGCAACTGCTGCATGCCGCTCGATTCGAGCTGAAACACGCCGGTCGTTTCACCGCTTGCCACCAGCGCGTACGACTCCTTGTCGTCGAGCCCGATCTTGGACAGCGAAAGCGGATTGCCTTTGCGATCCGGTCGGGCGTTGACCAGCTTCTCGGCGATGTCGATTACCGTCAGCGTTTTCAGGCCCAAAAAGTCGAACTTGACGAGGCCAGCGGCTTCTACGTCGTCTTTGTCGTACTGAGTGACGATCGTGTCGTCGCTCTTGAAGCACGGCACGTGATCGGAGAGCGGGCCTTCGCTGATCACGACGCCGGCCGCGTGCATGCCGGCGTGACGGGTCAGCCCTTCGAGCTTCTTGGCCTGTCGCACCAACTCCGCGATGCGCGGGTCGCTGTCGTGGAGTGCCTTGAGCTTGGGTTCGACTTCGAGCGCTTCTTCGATCGTGTAGGTTTTTCCTTGGCCCTTGTCCGGGACCAAGCTGGCGATGCGCTGCGCCTCCGGCGCGGGCATGCCCATGGCGCGCGCCACGTCTTTGATCACGCTGCGCGCCTTCAGGTTCTGAAACGTCGCGATCTGCCCGACGCTCTGCTCGCCGTAGCGCTGCGAGACGTATTTGATCACCTCGTCGCGGCGCGCCATGCAGAAGTCGACGTCGAAGTCGGGCATGCTCACGCGCTCGGGATTCAAGAAGCGCTCGAACAGCAAATTGTACGGCAGCGGGTCGATATCGGTGATGCCCAGCGAATAGGCCACGATCGAGCCTGCGCCCGAGCCGCGGCCGGGGCCCACGGGGATGCCGCGCGCCTTGGCTTCGCGGATGAAGTCCCACACGATCAAGAAGTACCCGGGGTACTTCATGCCCACGATCACATCGAGCTCGCGCTGCAAGCGCTGGTGGTAAACGTTGACGTCCACCACCTTGCCGAGGGCCTCGAACTCCTTCAAGCGCTGTTCGAGGCCCAAGAGTGACACGTGCCGGAAGTAAGTGTCGGTGTCGTAGCCCTCGGGCACCCCGAAGCGCGGCAGCATCGGCTGCCCCAAGTTCAGCTTCAGCCCCGAGCACATCTCGGTCACGAGCAGCGTGTTGTCGATCGCCTGCGGCAAGGCCGAGAAGGTCGACACCATCTCCTCTTGCGACTTGAGGTACATCTCGAAGCTGCCGTGATGAAGCGGCTCGGCTTCGGCGAAGGTACGGCCTTGGCGCACGCATTCGAGGTAGATGTGCGCTTGCCCGTCCTCCTTGCTCATGAAGTGGACGTCGTTGCTGGCCACGAGCGGCAGATCCAGGCGGGCCGCGGCCTTGACCAGCGTATCGTTGACCACGCTTTGCTCGGGAAAGCCGTGATCCTGCAGCTCGACGAACACATGTCCGGGCTGAAACATGTCCTTCAGCTCACCGAGGATTGTCTCGCCGCTGTCGGGGCCGTACTCCAGGATGCGCTGCGCGGCGACCCCGCCCAAGCACCCCGTCAGGCCGATCAGCCCCTTGCTGCGTTCGGCAATTTGCGTGGTGGTGATGGCCGGGCCGCGCTCGCTCGCTGATCGCAGGTGCCCTTCCGAGACCAACCCAATCAAGTTTTGGTAGCCCTCGTTCGTCGCGGCCAGCAGCACCAGATGGTCGAAGGCCGCTGAGGCGTCTTTGCGCACGACGTTCACTTCACAGCCGAGGATCGGTGTAAGGCCGTTCGCTCGCGCCGCGTTGTAGTGACGAATGGCGCCGTACATGTTGGCGTGGTCCGTCAGCGCGATGGCGCGCATCCCGTGCGCCTTGGCTCGCTTCGCGAGCGAGTCGAGCTTCACCGCGCTCGTCAGAAACGAGTACTGTGAATGGACATGTAAATGAACGAACTCGCGCGCCACGAACCCGTGCCTTACCACTTCAGCGCGTGGGCGTGGCGGACAGCTCGTGTCCTAGCGTGCCTTTGCCGGCCACAGGACCGGCCAACGAGCAGACGCACGTCGAAACATTCCCGGTTGAACAGAACTGAAGTGTGCTCCGTCTATCGCCCAGGTTTTGCGCCTCGCTTGGGGCGTGCGCTTGCGTCACGCCCGGGATTTGGACTACCGATTTGCCGATAGTTAGGGGCTCCGCCCGCGCTTGGCGCACGACCTCACCTAGAGTCTGTGGAGGAATTTCAAACATGCTTCGTAAATCTGCGTTCGTGATTGCACTCGCTAGCGCCATCGTGGTGCCCGCGCTCTCTGGCTGCCACGCCTCGTTCCAGGCGGGTTCCGAGCCGGCAGCCGCGCCGGCCGCGACGCCAGCCCCGCCGCCTCCCCCGCCTCCGCCGCCTCCCGCGGAGACGGCCACGCCCGCGCCGGCCCCCGCGCCCACCCCGCCCCCTGCCGTCGTCGTCAAAGGCGACAGCGTGCAAATCCCTGGGCAGATCGAGTTCGACACCGGCAAGGCCACGTTCAAGGCCGGCGGCGGCAGCGACGCCGTGGTCGATCAACTGAAGACCTTCTTGGATACCAACCCCAAGGTGACCAAGCTGCGCATCGAAGGCCACACCGACAACGTCGGCACGCCGGATGCCAACCAGACGCTGTCCGGCCAACGCGCGCTGACCGTGAAGAACGCGGCGATCGCCAAGGGCGTCAAGAAAGAGCGTCTGCTCGCGGTGGGCTTCGGTCAGAACAAGCCGATCGGCGACAACACCACCGAAGAGGGCCGGGCCAAGAATCGTCGCACCGAGTTCCGCATCGCCGAAATCGGCGGAAAGAAGTACTTGGGCTTGGACCCGACGGGCGGCGGCAAAGTCTTCGAATGAGCGCCGTGAGCTAACGAGCGATAGCGCTCGCTCAGAAACGACGGAAAACGACGAACGAGCGGCCGGGAGATCACCGGCCGCTCGTGTTTTGTGGGCACAATGCGTGCTATGGCAGGGGGAAATGCCTGGTCGGATCACTCGCCCCGTTGCCGCGTTCACACTCTTGGCCAGCGCGTTGGCGTTCGCTTGCAACAACACCCCCGCTGATCTGAGGCAGTGGAAAGCCAGCGATCACGATCACACCGTGAATCCGAACGCGGACCAGGTTCAAGTCACCGATGCGGGGAGTGAGGCTCAGAACCACGGCTTGGATGACGTGACCATCGTGGCCTGGCAGCAAAACTGCACCAGCTGTCACGGCGCACTGGGTCGGGGTGACGGGCCGCAAGGGCAACTCGTTCACGCAGCTGACTTGTCACGTCCGGATTGGCAAGCGTCCGTTACTGACGAGGCCATCGCCACCACGATCCGCGTCGGGCGCGGACGCATGCCGAGCTTCAACTTGCCCGAGGCGACGGTCACGCGCCTCGTCGCGCTGATCCGCATGCTCGATCTGAACAAGATGCAGCGCCGCACCGAGGCGCCCGCTGATGGCGCGCCTGCGAGCAGCGCTGCGCCGCCCGCGCATGCCGCTGCTTCCGCGGCTGGGGCAGCTTCGGCTCCCAAACGGGTCGGGCGTTGATCGGCGGAGCCTTGGCCAAAGGCAGCTCGGCCCGACGCTTGGTCGCGCGCGCCGTGATCGTGCTCGGTGCCGTCGTGATCGGCGGTCAGCTGATGCGCTCGGTGCCGCGCGAGCAAACTCTGATATTTCCGGTCGGCTCCGTATTCCCGAATGCCACTCACTTTGCAGCCTCATGGAAGCAGCCCGGTGACGAAGAACCGCGCGGCGGAGTCAGCCTCACTTTCGATCAGGCGCCGCCCTTGCAGATTCGTCAACGCACGAAGTTGCCGGACGGCGACTACATCGTCTCCATAGATATCCTGCAAACGCCGCGGGACCAGAAAAGCGGTGCGCACGACGACTCACGGAAGGCCGGACAGACAGCGCAAGCCGGCGAAACTTCAGGTAGTCGCGAAGGACTGCAGACAAACATCGAACGCCGCGTTAGCCTGGGAGGTGGTGAGGCGCTGATTGCGCTCGCCGTCGTCCCTCGCGAGCCGAGCGATTCTGAGTGACTCACCCCGTTCCTTCCTCCGAAATCGCCACCCGCGCGCAACCGCTGGCTGGTGCTCAAGCCGACGAACTGCTCTTGGTGGTGGTTTCCGGCAGCGCGCGCGGCAAGCGCGTGAAGCTCGGCGAGCGCCTCACGGTCGGCAAGGCCCCCGACAACGACTTGGTATTGCCGGACGACACCGTGTCGCGCCACCACTGCGAGCTCGAGCGTACCCCCACCGGCATCATCGTTCGCGATCTGGGCTCCACCAACCATACCCGCGTGGGGCGCACCGCGGTGCGCGAAGCCGTCATCGAATCGGGCTCGACGATCGTCGTCGGCAGTGTCGAGCTCTTGCTGCGCGGCGAGCCGAATCGCACTCAGGTTCTACCGAGTGAGGCGACCAGCTTTGGCGAAGCGCTGGGCACGAGTTTGTCGATGCGTCAGATCTTCGGCGTATTGGAGCGCATCGCGCCGACCGATGCCTCCGTGCTGCTCGAAGGCGAGACGGGCACCGGCAAGGACGTACTGGCGCGATCCATTCATCAGATCAGCGCGCGCAAGGATCAGCCGTTCGTAGTCGTCGATTGCGGCGCGGTCAGCTACAACCTGATCGAGAGCGAGCTGTTCGGGCACGAGCGCGGCGCCTTCACGGGCGCGGTCGCCGCTCGCCAAGGCGCTTTCGAAATCGCAGGCCGCGGCACCGTATTTTTGGACGAAGTGGGCGAGCTGCCGCTCGACGTGCAGCCCAAGTTGCTGCGCGTGCTGGAATCCGGGGAATTTCGCCGAGTGGGCGGCAACAAGCCCCTCCACGCCGAAGCGCGCATCGTGGCCGCCACCAAGCGCAATCTGAAGGAAGAGGTCGAGCGCGGTAAGTTTCGCGAGGATCTGTATTTCCGCTTGTCAGTGGTACCGATCACGGTGCCCCCCTTGCGCACCCGTCGTGAAGACGTGCCTGCGCTGGTCGAGCAATTCCTGGATTTGGCGCGTAAGCGCGATCCCAGCGCGACCGCGATCTCCCTCACCCGTGAGACCGTGAGTGCTCTGGCGGCCCATGATTGGCCGGGCAACGTGCGTGAGCTGCGCAACGTGCTCGACCGCGCGATTTACATCGCCGCCGCCGGCGGTGAGCGCGAGATCCGTTTGGTCGACTTGCCGGTTTCGCCGGGCTCGATCTCGGGCGGGCAACCCTCGGCAGTCAACGCGGGCTACCCCGCCTTCGACTCGGAAAAGAGCTACCGCGAGATCCGCTCTGATTTCGAGTCCGAGTTCGAGCGTCGTTACGTCGCTTGGCTGCTCGATCGCCACAGCGGCAACATCAGCGCCGCCGCCCGCGAGGCCAAGATGGACCGCAAGCATTTGTACGATCTGGCCCGCAAGCGCGGCCTCCGCGGCGATCGCTGAACGACGCCGCTCTTGGCGCCGGCGCCCGCGCCTGTCCCACGTTCGACACATCCGTTTCCGGCGAAGCGCGGGCATCCCGAGAGTGGGGCGCTCGCGATCCAGCATCGCAGCTCACGGCGCGTCGTGCTCACGCAATCGACGCCTCCCACCAGCCCGCGTGCACAGGGTGCGTGACGGTGAACGGTCTCGCGCTCCGGGGCATTAGAACTCGCCGCGTACGCCGAGCGACCAGAGTAGCGCGAGCGTATCGTCTGGCGCGTGCCCACCCAAGGTGAAGTCGCGCAAATTGGTCTTGAGTAGGTCGAAGCCCACGGAGCCGGAGAAGCTCAGGAACAAGCCAAATACGCGCTGGCCGGGACGGCCCTCGCGGGTCGCCACCGCACGCGCGCCAACTAGGTAACTGGAGAGCGGAGACAGCTCGCGATCACCGCTCCAATATTGACCGCGCGGTCCCGTCGCGGGCTCGCCACCCGTGTAGTCGTCACTCCAGAACAGGGCCTTGGTCTGTGTGTAGTAGCGAGCGCGCAAGAGCACCCGCAGCCAGGGCAACATGTAGCGCTCGGCGTCGACCTCATAAGTCTGACCAAAGATATCCCAGGTATCGCGGTAAAAGCGGGCGCTGGCCGAAAACGCGGTCTGTAAGTTGCGTACGTAGTACTTGCCGCGCAGGCCAATCGCGGCACGCGCGCGATTTTCCGGGTGATTTTCCAGGGCTTGGTCGCCCGCGGAGGCGATCACTACCGAGCGATACGGGTTGCCCAGAAAGCCGTGTTGGAGCGCTGCGCTGAGCACCATCTGAGTGGCAAACACGGGCGTCCAGGTCTGGGTCCAACCGACTTGAAAGTTGTTCAGACTGATCTCACGCGAGGCTCGCTTCTTGTCGTCGGTGAAGCAGCCTTGTGAGTTGTCGAGCGCGAGACGACTGGAGGGTGCGTCGGTCGCGCTGTACGCCGTGGTGCACACGCTGTCGAAGCCACGCCCGTACGAGAGCTCGATCTGCGTGTTTTTCTGCAGAAAATCCGTGCCGGCAGAGACGGCGAATGCGTTCGACCGATAGTCGTGCTCCGTGCCGTATGTGTAACTGCCGCTGAGGTGTGTCGAGGCTCGGGTCACCGTGAAGCCGCCCGTCAGCGCGTGACGTGCGTCGGAGAAATGCGTAGCAGAGCTCACGATATCGACGCTGCTCAGCCGACCACCCTTCACCGACTCGCTCGCACCAGACACGATATCTGCTTCGTACCCGCCCTGCACGGTCAGCCAATTGGTCGGAGTGACGGCGAGTGCCGCACTCGGATTCCAGACCGTGAGCCCGCTGCGCTTCGACGGCTCGACGAACAACGCCGAGTTCAAATCCAGCGAAGCGGCCTGCGCGTGTGCAGACGCCGCGCCGACCACGACGGACAGGCCGAGCAGCGCCGCCAACCAGCGCCGCACGCCCGGCTGATCAGCCACGACTGGCGTCCTTCGCGAAAGCATCGACCCGAGCACCTTCAATTGCAGCCGCAGCCGCCTCCGCGTACCGAACCACCGCCCGTCGAGCCTTCCCGATTGTCCAGCACGTGCTCGAGCGCGGCTTGATCAGCGGCCTTTTGATCGAATTGCATGGTCGGATCCGCCAAGATCGCGCGTTGCTCGGGCCGGACGGTGGCGCAGCCGGCACTCGCAACCAGGATCAATGTACCGATGGCCAGCCCCAAAGCTTTCACGACGCGCGGTGGGAGGTATTTCATCGTCGACATGTCCCTCAAAAGTAGGTCCCTAGACCGGCAATGTAGGTCTGCACGTTTTGATAGGCGTCTTCCGTGAACAGCACCATGTTCGAAGCCTCGAGCCGAAACAGCACGCGCCAGCGGAGTGATACGAGCAAGCCGCCGCCAGCACGAACTTGAAACCAGTTGCGCGAGATGCGCACGTCTTGCTCGTCCTTCGGCGTCTCGTGCATGCCGCCGAAGCCCATGGTCACGAACGGGGCGATCGCCCAATCAGGCGCGAGGTTCAGCGTCCCCGAAAGCCCGTAGACCACGCGACGACTGTCGGACTTCAACGAAAGGCCGATGAACGGCTCGAAGGCGATCGCCGGCGCGAGCACGTAGGCCGGCTTCAGCTCGACATAGGCATCGCGATCGTAAACGCCGCCCATCAACGCAAAGCCGCCCCGCGCTTCTTGCAGCGCCGGAGGCGCAAAGAAGCCGGGCTTGGCGGGCGCATCTGCCGCGTCTTCGCTGACGGCAACGGCTTCGACCGTGTCCCCGAGGACGTACACCGTGCGGCCATCCGCCATCAGCACTTGCAGCCAGAAGCCGCTCGTTTCGCGGGTCTGAATCAAGAATGTCTCACCGCGGTGCGCGCGGTAGATCACGCGATGCGACACGCCGGGGCCCGCGCGCAATTCGGTCTCTGCGACGATCACCCGCGCGAATGCGTCTTCTTCTTCGGCCGCGCGTGCCCGCGCGGGAGCCAACACTGCGGCCAAGGCGATGGCTGTGGCTAGGGCTCTCATTGACTCGAGAACACAGTGGCCCACTGACGAATTGCGTCCGCGTCCATCGATTTGACATCGAAGATCTTACGCGGGTGAAACTGATTCAGCGTGGGCCGTTGTAAGAGCGGCGCGAGATCGGGATCGCGCTTCATTCGCGCTTGCGAGGTTTGATAGTTGTGTTGCGCAGAGTCAGAAATGCTGTTCGTCCCCGGCACCACACCGCCGCCGCACGTATCGCCGACTCGCGGCATGTAATCGGTCAAGCGATACGCCGTGGCGCTGAAGTGGCAGCCGCCCGGCGTGTCCCCTTGGCTCGGATCACCCGTGCCGCAGCCATTCATGAACAGCACTGGCTCGACCCGGCAATAAAAATAGTTCTGATCGAACACGATATCGGCGACGGCAAAGTCATCGCCCGGCGCCACCGTGGTCGGGAGGAAGCCTTGGTCGCCGCAGCCCGCTAGAAGCGCAGCCGAAACAAGACCCAGGAGCACGGGTAGCGCTCGCGCGATCACCCGACTGAGACGACATTCCACCTCTCGCACGCTAACAAAACTCCCACACTCGCGGGCATGCGATCCCCTTGGCCACTGAGTCGGCTCGCATTTAGGGAGGCTTCACACCCACATAAATAACCCCCCTGAGTCGGAAAGGCTTGAACGCGGAGCCCTAGCCCGGTAACAGTTTGCCCCTTGCGCCCGAGGTGTGGCACCCTAACCTACATCAGCTTACCTTTCTGCACTCAAGCTCTTAACTCGACGTCTTAATCCCCCGCTGAGCTTCAATAACAGCGCCCCGCGCCTATCCCGTCGGAGACCCGAGAATGAAGTTGAATCCGTGGTACCTCGTCGCCCCGATCCCGGTTGCCCTGATGGCCGCCAATGGCCCATTCGGCGCGCAACTGGCAGTGCTGGGAGTTACGATCGGCATCTTTTTCGGCACCTTGGCTTTGGGTCGCCCGACGCCCGGTAACGCCACCACGACGAACCACTGACTCAGCCGGACAGCGAACCGCCGCGCTCGGGCTCGGGTGAACGCCCACTTCGCCTGAAGCGCATCGAAGATCTCTCGTTGCATGACGTCGAGGCGTTGCGGCTCATTCTGAGTGGCAGTTCTGTCATCGACTGGCACCGCCTCAACTTGCCGAGTCCGGACGCCGCCCGACGTTTCCTCGAGAATCACGAGCTGAATCTCGAGCTCCCAGGCGACCGAGCCTTCATCGAACACGTGAAGAAGGACGCCGTGAGTTACCTCAGGCGTCACTTCAAGTTTGCGATACCAAAGCCGGTAGAGGCCATGGGAATCGTGGAGCTCATGCTCCTCGCCTCCAGCTCTGGGCATCGCCAGCTGTGTGCCTGTACGATCTTGAAGACCGTACAAATCATCAACCACATGGCGGGACGCGAGCTGTTGTTCCGGCTGCCCGTCAGCGATCGGGACCTCTTTCACCTGGTGGAAGAGAAAGTGTACCGCGTCGTCGGCACGATGCTGAGCGAGGGCTTTCCGATCACCGAGTTCATCGGCGGTCGCAAGAACCTGGACTCGACCTACACCAAGCTGCTGTCCAAACCCGAGGCCACGGCCGCGGCGCTGTACGACAAGCTACGTTTTCGGATCGTGACTCGAACCCCCGAGCACGTGCTGCCTGTCTTGCACTATTTGACCGAGCAGCTTTTCCCGTTCAATTACGTCGTGCCGAAGCAGAGCACGAATACGATTTTTCATTTCCGCAGCTACTGCGATCAGAGTCCGCATCTGGCCAATATGATCAAGGACTTCCAGGGTCACCTGGACGACGCGCTGCTACCCACGGACAACCGCTTCAGCGCGCCGACCTACCGGGTGATCCAGTTCGTCACCGACGTGCCGGTCCGGGTGCCTCCGCACCTGATGGAGCTGGCGCCGCCGGGCTCGGAAAACCTGGGTCCCATCGTATACATGCTGTGTGAGTTTCAGGTCTTGGACGCAGAGAGCGAAGCTGCCAACGAGACGGGTGAGGCCAGCCACGACGCTTACAAGCAGCGCCAGCGCCAGGCCGTGTTTCGGCGCTTGCGCCGTGGCTCTCGAGCCGCGCCGAAGCCCTGATTTCGAAGGCCGGGTGCGCCCGGGGCGTGTGAGCGCCCAAAATTCGACGTCCTGAACGAGATTTGAGCCGAAAGCGGCTGAGCTCGCGCTCAAAATAGGATAGGAGGGGCGCATGCGGCTTCACAGCGCGAAGGTGCCCCAGATCGCGGCCGAAATGGTCGGTGCGCTTCTTTCCGGGGGCGACGTCGAGAGCGACTCCCCGAAGGAGGTCGGGCTCGACATCGCATCGGTTCTCAACCAATACATTCGCGACGAGCAAGAGGTCAGTACGCAGGCCAAGGAGATGCTCTCCGCCCGCAATCTGCCGCAGACGGAATACAACCGCATCCGCAAGTTGGTGGCGGAAGAGCGCAAGATCAAGCTGGGCGAAGACGCGATCGACTACTTGCTCGATCAGCTAATCGAAATGCTGATGCACTCCGCCAACGTCGAAGAGATCTTCGCCGAAGACTTCGTGCTGCGCCGCAAGATGCGCGATCCGCTCCGCCGCCAATTCGCGGAAGACGACGAGATCGAGCAACAGATCCGCGGCCAATTGAAGCACGTCCAAGAAGGCAGCGCGGTCTGGGAAGTCGAATACCGACGCATGACCGAGGAAATCAAGCGCCGCAAGGGGTTGTGAGACCGCGTGCGAAGCATGACGGGGTTCGGCGTCGGCGACGCGCCGCTCGGTGACGGGCGGATCACGGTCGAGCTTCGCGCGCTGAACCACCGCTTTTTGGACGTACGGGTGCGCTTGCCGGAGGAGCTGCTGGAGCAAAACTTCTTCATCGAGCAGCTGGCGCGCGAGAGCCTGGCCCGCGGGCGTTTCGACATCGGCGTGCGGGTCGAAGGCGCGGCGTTACCGCCGCCTTTGTTCTCCGTCGAGCGCGCGCGTGCTTTGTATCGGGGCTTGTGCCAGCTGCGCGACGAACTCGCACCTGGGACAGATTTGCCGATCACCGCGCTCACCGGCATGCCGGATTTGGTAACCACCCCGACCAGCGCCGATTCCGAGGGCGCTCGCTCGGCCCTGAAGGCCGCGTTCGAGACTGCGCTCGCCCGCCTGGACGAGATGCGTGTCCAGGAGGGCCTGGCGCTTTCGCGCGAGCTGCACGCACGACTCGACTCAGCACGTCGTTTGCGTGCAACCATCTCCGCCCGCGGCGGAGAAATGTTGGACGGTTACCGAACGAGGCTGCGCGAACGCCTGGACCGGTTGCTCGCCGAATCGGGGATTCAGCTCGACCCAGCCCGCCTCGAGGCGGAAATCGTGATTTTGGCGGACCGTAGCGATGTCACCGAGGAGCTCGTGCGGCTCGATTCTCATTTTGACCAATTTGCACACCTGCTCGCTACCGATGGCCCGGTCGGTCGTCGCCTCGATTTTCTGCTGCAGGAAATCGGTCGAGAATCGAATACAATTGGCGCTAAGAGCCAAGATGCGCCAATTGCCCATTTGGTCGTGGAGATGAAAGCAGAGCTCGAGCGGATTCGGGAGCAGGTCCAGAATGTCGAGTGAAGGTCCCCTACCCCTGATCGTGTCCTCGCCCTCTGGCGCGGGCAAGACCACGCTCACGGCTAGACTGCTCAAGGAGATCCCTCAGCTCCGCTTCAGCGTGTCGCACACCACGCGCAAGCCGCGCCAGAACGAACAAAACGGGCGCGAGTATCACTTCGTCGACCGCCAGCAGTTCATGAGCTTGATCGAGCAGGGTGCGTTTCTGGAGTGGGCCGAGGTGCACGGCAATCTGTACGGCACGGGCAAGGCCGAGCTCGAGCGCGGGGAGCGCCCGCGCGGCATCATTTTCGACATCGATCATCAAGGTGCGCGTCAGATCAAGAGCGCGGAGCCCGACGCCGTAGCGGTGTTCATCTTGCCGCCCAGCATGGCTATCCTCGAGCAGCGCTTGCGTGGCCGCGCCAGCGAAGACGAAGAGACCGTGCAGAAGCGCTTCGGCGTCGCCCTGCGCGAGATCGAACACTATGGCTTGTTCGACTACGTGCTCGTGAATGAAGAGCTCGAAGAAGCCACCAAGCAACTCGTCTCGATCTTCCGCGCCGAAGAATGTCGGCGCCACCGCGCGGCCCGGCATGCCGAGCGGCTTTTGGCCGAAGGCCGCGGTTTCGGCGGCAGCAAACCACCGTCGCCGGGGGCTTCCCCGCACCCGCTGAAGTGAATTCAGTGGGGCTTCCTTCGCTGGGGGTTTCACCCCCACCCCGCTGAAGTGAATTCAGCGGGGCCTCCTTCGCTGGGGGTTTCACCCCCACCCCGCTGAAGTGAATTCAGCGGGGCCTCCTTCGCTGGGGGTTTCACCCCCACCCCGCTGAAGTGAATTCAGCGGGGCCTCCTTCGCTGGGGGTTTCACCCCCACCCCGCTGAAGTGAATTCAGCGGGGCCCCGCCCCAGACTTTTGGGGCCCCTGCCCCAAAAGAGTTTCTTTTTTATCGATAGAAAGCAGCAGCATGATGACCAACAAACCCCGCGAACAAGCTTCTCCAGTTCTAATCGTCGGATCGATGGCCTTCGATGATCTCGATTTGCCGAGCGGCAGCGAGAAGGACGTGGTGGGTGGGTCGGCGACGTACGCCGCTTACTCGGCCGCGCTGTTCGCGCCGGTGCAGATCGTTGCCGTCGTGGGCTCGGACTTTCCGCAGGCCTCCTTGGCCGACCTCGCTCGCGCGGGCGTGGATTGCGCGGGCGTCGAAAAGGCCGAGGGCAAGACCTTCCGTTGGGCGGGCCGTTATGCCGCGAATTTGGCGAGCCGCACCACTCTCGACACTCAGCTCAACGTGTTCGCCGATTTTCAGCCCAAGCTGCCGGCGCGCTACACCACGACGCCGTTCGTGCTGCTCGGCAACATTCACCCCGCGCTCCAGCTCGACGTCCTCGCGCAGGTCCAGAAGCCGCGCCTCGTCGCGGCTGACACGATGAATTTCTGGATCGAAGGTGAACGCAAAGCGCTCGGGGAGGTGCTCGCCAAGATCGATCTTTTGATCATCAACGACGAAGAGCTGCGTCAGCTCGCCGAGGATCACAACGTGAAGCGCGCTGCCAAGAAGGTCCTGGCCATGGGCCCGAAGCGCTTGGTCGTAAAGCGCGGCGAGTGCGGCGCGATGCTGTTCGACGATCACGGCTGCTTCTTCGCCCCCGCGTATCCGTTGGAGAACGAAGTCGACCCGACTGGCGCTGGCGACACTTTTGCCGGTGCGCTGATGGGCTACCTGGCGAACGTCGGCGAGCTCGACGCTGGCGCGTTCCGCCGCGGCTTGATGATGGCGGGCTGCGTCGCTTCGTTCTGCGTGGAAGATGTCGGTACACGCCGCACCTCGAAGCTCACTCAGCAGGCCGTGCTGCAGCGCTTGGAAGAGCTGCGCAGCCTGGTTCAGTTCGGCTGATTCGCCTCAGGCCGCGTGAGCGCGGCTGGAACGAACGGTCGCCGGCGCGTCGGCGGCCGTCGCTTCGACGCGAGTCCCGCGGGCATCTTCGGTCACGATGCCCGTGGCAGGCCCGTCGTGCAGATTGCGCTCCTCGGAGATCAGCGCCAAAAGCTCTTTTTGGCTGAACATGCCGGTCTCCAGCAAGACCCGCATGTAACCATCGAGGTAGCCGTGGGCACGTGAGAGCTTGCCATAGGCCACGCCTTCGGTGCGCAAGCGCAGGACGTCCCGCAGCATTCCGCGCAGGTTTTCGAGCATTTCGGTCTTCGACGCGTTCGCCATGTGGAAATGACTCCCTTCGGCGCAGAGCACGAAGTCGAGCTCGTCCGCCTGGAATCATTGGGTACCTAGGTTTCCGAGCGACGGCCAAGTTGTCGACGGCGTTTTCCGGCACTATGCTTAGTGAGTCCGACAGGAGGACCCGCAAATCGTGGGCCGCCATGACGCGACGCATCAGGAGCCAGCCATGAAACTCTCCATGTTCAAGTCGAAGATCCATCGTGCGACCGTCACGCACGCAGACTTGGCTTATGAAGGCAGCGTCACCATCGACGCTGATTTGCTCGACGCAGCAGGCATCCTGCCGTTCGAAGCGGTGCACATCTGGAATGCCACCCAGGGCACCCGGTTGATGACCTATGCGCTCGAGGGCCCGCGCGGCTCCGGCGCAATCTGCGTCAACGGCGCGGCCGCACACCTCAACAAGCCCGGCGATCTGGTGATCCTCGCGACCTTTGCCGAAATGACCCCGGAAGAGGCGCGCGCGCACAAACCCACCGTGATCCGCGTGGACGCACACAATCGGCCGCTTTCCGACTGTAGTGAAGAAAAGCCGGGCCCAGTGCTCAATTCGCTCGGGTTTTCCTGAGCGCCGCGCGGGCAACCGCGAGATCTGCGCCCGAGCAGTGTTGCTTGCTTGGCGTTGAGCCGACCATTCGACTAAGAAGGGGCTGTTTCGAGCCCTGAACGATGCCTGACGCGCCGATCCCTCCCAACGCGGTCACTACGCTTTCCGAGCACCCGCACGTCGACGCTTTGGCTGAACTCGTGCGCTCCGTCGCGTTCGATGCCGCGGCCGCTCGTCGCTCGGACTTCGCCTCGCGCTTCCACACTGCCCCGCCCTCTACCGGCAGCAGCGTCGAGGTCACGATGGAAGATGCGAATACGCCGCTCGGCAACGTCAGAGCGGCCATGGAGCGCGGCATCGAAAACCCAGACGAGCAAAATTTGCTCGGAGCCTTGTTGGCCCTGGGGGTCGCGCGCTCCCTACCCGAAGAGGCAGAGCCGCTGCAAACGATGGCCGCCAATTTGGTTTGGCTCGCAGCGCACACGCCGTGCAGCGCTCTGGAGTTTTTGGACGACGCACTCAAGGATCGCGCGGGCGTGATCTGGGAAGCAATCGCGCGCGTCGCTCGTAACCCCGGTCTGAGTTCGCCGGACTTCGGCCATACCGAAGCGCTGGTGGCGGCCGCCGCGCTGTGCCGCAGTGAATCCGAGGTCGCGCACCGCGCTCGCCTTCACCTGGGCCAAAACACGACCGACCCCGTGCTACGCGCGATCCTTTCCGGCAGCACCACGCGCACCGAGCTTTCGGGTGAACTGCGCAGCGCGCCGTTTGGTCCCGTGGTCACCACGCTGCTCGCGCTGTCACTCCTGCTGTTCATTGGCCGCGGCTTATCGCTGATCGCGCGCTTGGCCCTCGCCTACCGCAGGCCGGCAACGCTGCGCATCGGTCCCAAGGGCCTCGAGCTCACGCATCGCATCGAACTCATGGGGCGCGTTCTGCGCGATCGCGCGACGCTCGTGCCGCTCGCGAATCTGTCGCGCGTCACGCGCGAGGTGCGGTACGCGCGGGTCGGCTTGTACGCGGGCCTCGCCGCCTTGGTGATCGGCACCTATTTCGGCGTCGGTCTGATCGTCGACGGGGTGCGCGTGCCGGGTGGCTCGCCGCCACTTTTGGGCATGGCCGTGACTTGTATCATCGTCGGCTTGGGCTTGGATTTCTTGCTCTCCACCGCCGCCGATAGCGCGCGCGGCAAGTGCCGAATCGTGATCGTGCCTCAAAGTGGCAAGCACCTGTGCGTCGGTTCGTTGGATCCGATCAGCGCTGACGCGATGCTGAACAGCATCGCCGAACAAGCGCACGCCTGACTCAGCGGCTCTTCGCGCCCGCCCCCCCGGTGTTCGCCGAGCCTGCGGGTCGCGCGCGTCGCGTGCTGCGATCCGACAAGAACGCGCCGGCCATGTCGAGCGCGGTTTGCAGCTGGTCAGCGGTCACACTCGCCGTGCCGTGAATCATGTTGCCCTCGGACGTGAAGCCCACGTGTTCGATGAAGCGATGCGACGATTGGCCGAGGAGCGAACCGAGGAAACCCAAGTTGAGCTGCGAGAGCGCGTTCGCCGTGCGCGTCAGATATGCCGCATCTTCGCTGGCCGTATCGGCATTTTCATCCTCGGCCTCGATCTCTGCCGTGGCTCCGCCGTCGGCGGTGGCCGTGATACGAATCCGCGCCCATTTGATCGAATCGGGCACCTTTATCGGCAAACCGAGAAACGCGCGCGACGGCGTCGCGAGGTAGATCAGCGCGGCTTCGGGGCCTTTGCTCGGCCGCAGCGTGAGCTGCTTGCCGGCCGCGGCCGCCGCCGCGAATGCGCTCGGCGGAGTGACGACCACCGTCTGCGCGTTGGCGATCACGAAGCGCCGCTCTGCGCCGTCGGCATGCGCGCTCGCCACCGGCACGCCCGCATCGAGCCACTGTCCGCCGTGCTTGTCCGCGCGCACCAGCAAATCGAGCGCAGCGTGCATTTTTGCGGCCGGCAGGTGATGCCGCAGGATCGCCACCACGTTGCTCGAGTTGCGCAGCTGCGGACCCACGATATAAATCTGATCGATGTCCTTGATCGGATCGACGCCGGAAGGTCCGAAGAAATCGCGCCACTGATAGAGCGAACCGAGCAAAGGCCCGATCCGCGCGCCCAGCGGATTTGCCCGAATTTTGTCGGTATACAGCGTGATGCGGACGTTCGCATTGGGATCGGCGACGCGCTTCACGCCGGCCACGACCGATGGATCCGAGAGGGGCTTGGTGCCGGCATCCTGTTCGGCAAGCCCCGCATCCGTGTGCGCCCCGGCATCTCTTGCTTCTGCCACCGCGCCTGCGTCGCTCGCCGCCTTGCCGGCATCGCCAACGCCCGCGTCGCCAGCATCCACGTCCGCGTCTGCAATGTCGGCATCCGGCGCGCCCGCGTCGATCACGACCTTCGCGGGTTCTGGCTTCTTCTTGGGCTTCGTGACCACGACGGGCTCGCCCGGTTCAGCCGGCTCGGCGGCGGCCGGCGCTTCCGGAGCGCTCGCGGGCGGAGCCTGGTCTTCGATCAGATCGATCGGGATGCCGGTGATCGGCGGCGCATCGACTTCGGCGCTCGGCGGCGACCACAGACTGAGCAAACCAACGAGGGCTGCCCAAGGGGTGAACGGCACGTGCAACAACACCGAGACCACCAGCAGCTTGGCAAAGCGGCCGGCGCTCGTGTCGGTCGGGCCGCGCCGGTGCGTCTTCGATTCCACGCGCGGAACATAGCTAAAGCACGCTCCACCGGCGAATCCGTAGGCTTTTTCTGGTGGCACACGGCTCGCAATACCGGCCGGGCAGTCACATGAAAATCACCGAGAAGTGGATCGCTCCGGCCGGCTGTGGAAAGAACCCGGGGAAAGCCTTGCCCCTGATGCCACGATCCAGCGCCCGCCCAAGAAATACCCGCTCCCTCGCGCCGGCGCTGCTGCTCGCCGCGTTGGCCGGGTGCGACCGCACGCCGCCGCCTGGCGCCGAGGGGGCCCCCAGCGCCCCGAGCAGCGTACCTGCGCGGCCCCAGGCGGGCTCACCGACCCTACCCAAGGAGCTGGTGCCTGCGCCCAAGGCGAGCGGTCTAGCCGCCGCGCCCGCCCCTGCTCCCGCCGGCAGCGAGGGCGCTCCCGGAGTCGCGCCGGAGGTACCGCCCGCTGACTACAAAGGCCCCTGGCTGGCGATCACGGCAAGCGCTGCCGGCGTGTACGGCGAGCCAACCTTCGAAGGCAAGAAGCTCGGCTACATCCGCAATGGCGGCCGCGTAGCGGTGGAAGCCAGCGCCGTGTCCAAGAAGAATTGCACGAGCGGCTGGTACAAGCTGCTCGGCGGCGGCTACGTGTGCGGCAACCTGGGCACGACCGATCTCAATCACCCCGACGTGAAGTTTGCCACCCAGGGCCCGAACATCGACGAGATCCTGCCCTATCCGTACGCGCGCAACGGCAAGAACGGCACGCCGCTGTACAAGTCCGTGCCCTCGCGCGAGCAGATGGAAAAGTACGAACCGTACTTGAAGGCCAAGGAAGAAAAGCCGAAGGAAGACAGCGACGCAGGCGCGCCAAGTGCGGTCCCCGCGCGCCTGGACGCGGCCTTGGCCGACGCCGGGGTGGCCCTGCCCACCGCCCCCGAAGCGGCGGATCCGGAGCCAGAAAAGCCCTGGTGGCAGCGCGACGACATGAAAGATCGGATGCACGAGCTGAAGCTCGACCAGCTATCCGAAGACGCCGATGCGATCTTGGCCAAGCGCATGGTGAGCGGCTTCTACGTTGCGGTAGACAAGACGTTCCGCTGGAACAACCGCTCTTGGTACAAGACCACGCGCGGCCTCGTGACACCGAGCGATCGCTTTTGGCAGACCAGCGGCTCCAAGTTCAAGGGCGTCGAGCTGACGAGCACCTGGAAGCTGCCGATGGGCTTCGTGTTCGGCGCGAACAAGAGCATCTCGACCTACAGCATCGATGGCGATAAAATCAAACCCGCCAAGACCTACGAACATTTCGCGCCCGTGCAGCTCACCGGCAAAGAGCAAGAGTTCCACGGTACGAAATACGCCGAGACCGGCGACGGCAGCTGGGTCAAGCGCTCGCAGATCCGCAGCACGAGCCCCGGCCCGATGCCGGTCGATCTGAAGCCGAATGAGCGCTGGATCGACGTCAATTTGAGCACTCAGACGGTGGTCGCATTCGAGGGTGACAAGGCCATCTACGCGACCCTGATCTCGAGCGGCCGCGAGTCGAAAATCAAGGACAAGGACCACCGCACCCCCACCGGCGAGTGGCGCATTCGCGAGAAGCACATCACGACCACGATGGACGGCGACGGCAGTGCGGCCGGCGACTTGCCCTACAGCATCGAAGACGTGCCGTACGTGATGTACTTCTTCCGTTCCTACGCGACGCACGGCGCCTTCTGGCACCAGAATTTCGGCTCGCAGATGAGCCACGGTTGCGTAAATCTGTCGCCCTTGGACGCCAAATACCTGTTCTTCTTCGCCGACCCGCCCCTACCCAAAGGGTGGCACGGCGTGCATGCCACCGAGGCCAGCCCCGGGAGCCGCGTCGTCGTTCATTTGTGAAATAGTCCCGCCACTTTCCGCGCATAAACGCCGTGACAATCGGGCCATGAGCGGAAGCCCCCTAAACTTTACCGGAAACCGGTCGGATGGAATTGACGCGTCCCTGTGACAGGACCATCACCACGCGGCAATGGATCAGTTTTCGGCTCACCTCGATCGCGGATGGGACCTCGTGCAACGCGGGGACCCACGTGGCGCGGAGCTTTCCGCGCGCCGCGCGCTCGAGATCGATAGCCAATCCCCCGAAGCCTACAACCTGCTCGGGTACGTGGCTGCGCTGAAGGGCGAGTTCGACGAAGCCACCGAGCACTACCGCCAAGCGATCACGCTCGACGACACCTACCTCGAGGCCATGCTGAACGCAGCCGAGGTTTACGTGCATCCGCTCGGTGATTTCGAAGAAGCGCTCTCGCTCTGCGATCAAGCGCTGGATTTGGCGGAGACAGACGACGAAGTGGTCGATGCCCTGCTGCTCAAATTCGACGCGCTACTCGGTAAGGGCGAAGCCGACGCGGCGAGTGAATTGTGCCGTCGGTTCCCGGAGGGTCCGTTCGAAAACCCCAATCACACGTTCTTGGTCGGCCGCGCGTTGTACGAAATCGGCGACCTCGATCGCGCCTTCCCGCTGATCGACGACGCGGTGAAGCGCAACGTCAAGAACGCAGAAGCTTGGTACTACCTCGGGCTCCTGCGTGACGAACGCGGCGATTCGCACGGCGCCACGGCCGCGTTCTTGGCGTCGCGTGACTTGGATTTGGAGCTCGGCACGCCGCCTTGGTCGCTGTCGCGCGAAACCTTCGAGATGACCGCGCGCGGCGCGCTCGCCTCGCTACCCGAAGAGCTGCGCCGCTTCGTGCGCGAAGACGAAGTGTACGCGGCGGACGTCCCCGGCGTGGAGGTCGTGGTCGACGGCGTCGATCCGCGCGCCTTGTTGTTGCTCGACGGCGTAAACGCGGGCGCCACGATCGCGACCATGACCGCGCGCGTGTTCGTTTATCAGCGCAACGTCGAGCGCCTTGCGGGCTCGATCGAGCACGTCGCCGCCGAGATCCGCGCCGCTTTGGAACGCGAGATCAGCGCGACGTTCCTCGAGCCCGACGGGCCGCTCGCGGTGTCGCCAAAGACGCTGAACTGAGCTCGCGTCAGGCCGCGCGTGCGGCCAGCTGCTGCGCTACGGACTCGAGCAACACGCGTGCGGGACCGGGCTGCACACTGCGGAGAGCTTCGACCGCGGAGCGGGTATGGTCGCTCGCTCGACGCCGAACTTCGTCACAGGCGCCGCTCTCGATGACCGCGCGGCTGACCATCGTCACCGACTCACCGTCACCGGCGTAGATGCGTCGCAGCGGCTGCACGAGCTCAGGCATGCGCGCCACCGCCAGCACCAACGGCAAGGTGAGCTTGCCTTCGCGCAGGTCGGTGAGCAGCGTCTTGCCCGTATTCGAGCCGGAGTAGTCGAGCACGTCGTCGACCAGCTGAAAGGCGATGCCGAGCCGCTCGCCAAAGCCGGCCAGACGCTCCTGATCCTCCAAGCTTGCGCCCGCCAAGCGCGCGCCCGTGCGCGTCGACCAAGCGAACAGCGACGCGGTCTTGTCGCGTAAAATGCGTTCGTAGGTCGTCTCCGAGACATCCAGCTCGCTACGCCCACGCAATTGTACGATTTCACCGTCGACCAGACGGCGCAGCGTCGTGATCAAGTCCGGCATGATTTCGGGTGCGTGTTGCTGGGTGCGCTGCAGCGCGTGAACCAGGAGCAGATCGCCGCCGAGCACGCTGATCGCGTTGCCCCAGGCCAAGCGCGAGGTGGGCACGCCGCGGCGCTCCATGCCTTCGTCCACTACGTCGTCGTGGAGCAGGGTTGCGGAATGGACCAACTCGGAGACCACGGCCAATTCGCGGACCGCCGGGGTCACTTTTCCGAAGCACGCGGCGCTCAGCATCAGCGCCATCGGTCGAACTCGCTTGCCCCCGCGAGTCACCAGATGCCGTGCGGCGAGCGTGGCCGGGGTTTCCCCCTCATCCACAGCTCCCGACAGAGCCGATTCGATCCAGCGCAAATCGTCGGCAAGCAAGTCTTGCACATTGGCGATGCGGTCGGTCACGCGCGGCTCCGTGCCCTGAGCTTCGGCTGCACGACCGAGGATTTCCGCGGCGGCGGCGGCGGGCATATCGGGAACCTCTTCGAGTTTCTGAGTTTTCAAATCTTTGTGAAACCACTATGGGGCAGGCGCTGCCAGCGGTCAACGGCTCACAGGGGCGGCCGTCCGGCCGAATTTCGATCGCTCGCCGATTGTCGGGGAAGCGGAATTGACGGGACCGTGAAGCGCATGCACATGCTCCCGCGCCCATGGTCGCCAACAAACCCAGCCTCAGCCCTGGTCAACGCCTCGGGCGTCGGATCGGGATCGCGGTTTTTGGGCTGATTGTCGGCGGCGCGACTGCAAACTGGACGATTCAGATCCTGTACGCGGTGTTCGCTCCGCCCGTCTTCGCCGTCGCCAAAGAATGCCGCGGTGGGACTATCGATCTGCTGACAGCCGTGCGCCGGGCGAGCCTGGCGGCGGCCGCGGAGAGCGGTGACGAGCGCGCTGCCCTCGGGCGGTTCCGCGCGGCGCTGGAGCCGGAGTGGAGTCGCCGCGCTAGTCTCGATTCGGTCTGCGCAAAAGACCACCAAGCCCAGGCCGCCTTGGCGGAGATCGACGCGCTTCGCTATGCGGAGGAGCACGCCGTGCGCTATGAGGCAGTGGGGCTCGCTCCACAAAGACGGCGAGTTCAAGCCCTTTACCAGTTCGATAGCGGCGGGCCCAAGCGCCCCGCGCCCCCTTGAGGTTTTGCTCGATGAGCACTGAAACGACCACAGAAGCTGAAGCCCCGGCCCCGACCTTCGATAGTCTGCCCTTATCCGCTGAGTTGCGGCGCGCAATCGACGATCTCGGCTACACGCACCCAACGCCGGTGCAACGTGCCGTGTTCGAACCCGCAGTGCGCAGCGCTGACTTGGTCGTGCAGGCGCAGACGGGCACCGGCAAGACCGCGTCGTTCGCGATGCCGCTGGTCGATTCTCTGGTCAAACGCAGCGTGAACGTGGTTCAGGCGCTGATCTTGTGCCCGACGCGCGAGCTCGCACTGCAGGTCAACCGTGAGGTCGAAGCGCTCGGCAAGCATAGAAACATCAAGTGCACCGCGGTCTACGGCGGCGCGCCCATGCCGCGCCAGGTCGAAGCGATTCAAGATGGTGCGCAGGTCGTCGTCGGTACGCCCGGTCGCGTGCTCGACCATTTGCGCCGCGGCACGCTCGACCCCACGGGCATTCGCACGTTCATCTTGGACGAGAGCGATGAGATGCTGTCCATGGGGTTTCTCCCGCAGATCACCGAGATCCTCGGTTTTCTACCGAAGACCCTGCAAACCCTGCTGTTCAGCGCGACGCTGCCACCGGACATTCGCCGCTACGCGGAGCGCCATCTCAAGTCGCCCCAATTCATCACCCTGAGCGGCGATCACATCGGTGCGCTCTCGATCGAACACACCATCTACTTGAGCCGCGGCGACAAGCTCGGCGAGCTGATGCAAGTGATCGAGGTCGAGAACCCGGAGAGCGCGATCGTGTTCTGCAACACGCGCGACGAGACGAAGCGCGTCGCCGAAGCGCTCCAGCAGCAGGGCTTCGCGGCGGGTTGGTTGAACGCCGACTTGGCCCAGAACGACCGCGAAAAGGTGATGGCGGCCACGCGCAACAGCGAGCTGCGCTTCTTGGTGTGTACGGACGTCGCCGCGCGCGGCATCGACATCTCGCACCTCACGCACGTGATCAACTACGACTTCCCGGAGTCGGCCGAGAATTACGTACACCGCACGGGTCGCACGGGCCGCGCCGGTCGCACCGGCAAGGCGATCGCGCTGATCGAACCGGGCGATATCGGCAATTTGTATCTGCTGCGGCTCACCTACAAGCTGAAGCCGGTCGAGCGACAATTGCCTTCTGCCCGCGAAATGAAGACGCGCGCCGAGGCCGATTTGCTGAATCTGTTCGTGTCCGCCTTCGAAAAGCGCAAGACGCATCCCGATGATCTCGCGCTCGCGCGGCGCCTGCTGAGCCATGCCCAGGCCGACAAAGTGATCGCCGGCCTGCTGCGCGACCATTTGGGCGCTCGCCCCGAGGCCCCCGAGGAGGCCACCGCGGCCCGCCGCGCGAAGCCTCCGCGCGCCGCCGAAGCGCACGCGCCGATCCCGGCGCCCCAGGCGCGCACGCCGCGCGTGCCGGCGCCCGCCGCCCGCCCCGCGCCGCTACCGCGCCCGACACCGAGCGTCAGCACCAAGCCCGTCGAGGCAGCCGCCAGCCTCGAAAATCCACCCGCACCGGCCCAACCCGAGCGCGAGCGCGAACGCAGCCGCGAACGCGAGCGTCCACGCCGTGAGTCTGCGCCACGTAGCAATGGCCGTAACCACGCTGCTGACTACGACGATCTGCCTCGCTACACGGTGAGCGAAGCGAGCGCGCCCGCCGCGGTACCCGCCGTGAGCGATGCGCTCACGGAAACCGCATCGAAACCGCTGGCGAGTGAACCGTTATCGTCGGAGCCGAGCCGCGAGCGCTCGGAAGAGGGTGATTTTGCCGCTGCCCGCGATGGCATCGCCGAGATCTACGTCAGCATCGGGCGCCGCGACGGCGCGCGCCCGAGCGACATTCAGACCATCTTGGAGCAGAACGGCTTACTCGCGGAGCAGACGGACTATATCCGTGTTCGTCAGCGCAATACTTTTGTCGGAGTCAAGACAGAGTATTTGGAAAAGGCGGTCGCAGCCCTGAACGGCGCGGCCATCGCAGGCAAGCCTGCATTTGCCGAGCCAGCTCGCCAGCGCGACTAACGTCGAATTGGGCTGCCCTTCGCTCGCGATTGAGCTTGCGCGCGCGAGCGGATTTGGCAGCATCTAGAGAATGCCCGAACGCCCCTCCCCCGACCTTGAGCGAATGCTCACCGACGTGGAGTGGGCGATGTCCAAGCAGTTCGCCGCCCGCGATCTCGTGCCGATGCTCGAAAATCTGGTGCGCGCCGCGCCGGCGGCCTCGGAGGCCGCCTACTTCGCCAAGCTCCGACTTTCAGAGTTGATCGTCGGAGACGCGCCGTTTCGCGCCGCGCGCCTCGCGCGCGACGTGCTGGTTCGCGGCGAGAGCGACCGCGCCTGGGCCGTACTCGGACTCGCGCATACGCTGCTCGGCAATTACCGCGTGGCCGCCCGCTCCTACCGGCGTGCCCTTGCCCTGCTGCCCGACTGCGGCGTGTACGAACACAACCTGGGGCACGTCTTGGACGTCGCGCTCGATCGCCCCCAAGACGCCTTGGCGCACCTGGAGCGCGCTCACCGCGCCCTGCCGGAAGAGAGCGAGATCAGCAGCTCCTACGCGCATGCCCTGCTCCGTAGCGGCCAGCTGGACAAAGCGCGCAAGCTGCTCCTGCTGGCGGTAAAAGACCCGCAAGAGGCCGAGGGGATCTTCAAAGCCTGGCAGTACGCAAACGGAAACACGTCGGGTACCGGTCACGGGGTCTAGTTTTTCTCGCCGATCGGCCTGAAAACGGCATTTCTCGCGTTTGAGCCCTTTGCGTGGGCGGACTCCGGAACTATCTGGATTCGCGCCATGCCTCATCGCCGCTCGCTCACTGCCCTCCCCGCCGTTTCGGCTCTTGCTTTGGTCACGCTGCTCGCCCCATACGCAGCCCGCGCTCAAACGAAGCCGGCTGCGGCTGTTCCCGCGGCGCCTGCGCCGGCGCCGGCCCTGCAGACCGAGCCGCCTATGCCGGACGTTTCCGATCCGCTCCTGGAAACGCCTCCTCCGGCTACCAACATCCTCCAATCTTGGCAGCAAGCGCTGCAGCTCGTGCGTGACCAATCGGTCAGCATGCGTCTGGCGCGCGTCAACGTGCAGCGCGCGGAAGCTCAGGTGAAATCGGCCTTGGCTCCAGCTTTGCCGCAGCTGCTCGGCACGGCGGGCGTCACCAAATACCTGATCAAGGGCGAAGTGCAGACGGCCAATGGCCCTGCCACCATTCCCGACCCTTCGACGTACTGGAGCGCGCAGCTCGCCCTCACCGTCCCGATCTTTCGCCCGTTTGCGTGGTCCAACTACGGCAGCGCGAAAGACGCGGTCGACGCGAGCAAGCTGTCCGCCAAAGAAACCGAGCGCCAAGTCGTGGCCGGCTTTGCCAGCGTGATTGTCACCGTGGTCACGGCCGAGCGCTTGGCCGAGGTCAGCCGGACCTCCCTGCGAGCGGCGTTGTCGACGCTGGATTTGACCAAACGCCGTGCTGCCTTAGGCGCATCCAACACTCTCGACGTACTGCGACTCGAGGGCGAAGCGTCTTTGGCACGCGCGCAGGTCGTGACCGCAACCGAGGCACTGATGCGAGCGCGCGAAGCGCTGGGCACCGCCCTCGGTTCCTCCGAATCTTGGGGCGTGATGCCGGATATCCGGCTGGATTCGTTGGTCGCCGACGCGCAGAAAATCTGCCGCCCCGAGCAAGACATCGCGTCACGCACGGATGTGCGCGCCGCCAATGCGACGCTCGGGGTCAACGAGCGCCGCTTGAAAGCCATCGACTACAGCTACTTGCCGACCCTCGACGGCGTGTCCGCACTCGGCGTGCAAGACCCCAACTTCGCGCTCAACAATCGCCACGTGAACTGGACGATCGGCGCGCTGTTGACCTGGAACATCTACGATGGCGGCTTGCGCGGCGGGCAACGCTTGTCGGCCGCGGCGGAAGTGGAAGGCGCGAAAGCCGGGCTAGCCGAGACCCGCCGCAGCGCTTCGTTGGAGCTAACGCAGGCCTTGCGCAACGTGCACGTGGCCGAGGCGGACTACGCGGTCAGCGCCAAGACGCGCGAGATCAATGCGGAAACCGTGCGGCTGACCAAGATCAGCTTTCTCAACGGCAGCGGCACCAGCTTCGATTTGGTGCTGACTGAACGCCAATTGCGCGTCTCGGACGCCGACTTGGCGGTGAGTGAGTTCGCGGTGCTGCAGGCCAAGATCGCCGCCTTACTCGCGCTGTCCACGTGTAACCTGCCTTGAGGGCGCTGGCCCCAGGGGCAGGCCCCGAGCCCCGAGCCGCGTCACCCCAGGGCCGAAAATAAGCTCAAAACGCGACGCGGCGGGAATGGGCAGCGAAATTGCGGGTTGTTGGCCCTTCAGTAGCTCTGCGCATTGCTCGCAGGGCCGGAAGGCCGAATCATGCCGATTTGCAACCGTACTGTCCGAGCACTAGGTTCTCGCTCGTGACCGGCACGAAAGACAAGTTGTTCTATGCCCTGCTCGCCGCGACGGCCGCGACCTTCGCGTACCTGATCGGCTATATATTTCTGGTCACGCCCCTCGCGCAGCTGGAAGCGGGCGGGCTCGCGCAGAAGATCTTCTATTTCCACGTGCCCGCCGCCTACGCAATGTACCTGTGTGGCGGCGTTTGCTGCATCGCGAGCGCCATGTACCTGTACTTCCCGACGGACGCCCGCGACGCCGCAGCGCGCGCGGGCGCGGACTGCGCGGTTGTCTTCGGCGCGATGGTGCTCGCCAGCGGGCCGCTCTGGGCCAAGAAGGCCTGGGGGGTATATTGGACCTGGGATCCGCGGCTCACGACCACGCTGCTCAGCGTGCTGGTGTTCGTGTCGGTCGTAATGTTGCGCGCCTTTGCCGGTAACGGCGAGGCCGAGCGCAAATTCGCGTCGGCCCTGGGCGTGCTCGGCACCGTCACCCTACCGATCATTCACTACGCGGTGGTGATGTGGGGCGGAAATCACCCGACCGTGATCACCAAGACCGGCGGCGGGCTTCGCGATCCGGCCATGACCCACGCTTTGCTCGTCGGCTTCGTGGCCATGACGCTGCTGGCAGGCCTGCTCTTGTGGTGCCGCACGCGCCTTTCGCTGTCCCTCTCGCACGTGGCTCGGCTCGAAGAACAAGCCATCGCCACCGGCCAAATAGAATATTGAGACCCCGCTCATGACTCAAGCTCAACCAGAATCCGCGTCCACCACGCTTGCCGACCCGAACTCGCGATCCACGGAGTTCGTGGCGGTGCAAGGAGGTGGAGAGACCACAAGCGCCGCATCATTGCTGATCGCCGCCTACCTGCTGATGTGGGGCCTATTGTTCGCTTTCGTGTTCCTCAGCTGGCGTCGCCAGGCCCGCGTCGAAACGCGCATTGCCGAGCTGGAAAAGGCGATCGCGGCTGGCGGCGGAGACGGCAACGCGCGACAATAAGCGCGTTTCTCGATGACCGCTGCACACTTCATTTTCATTCCGGGCGTGCTCCTCGTTGGGATCGCCCTCGGCTATTCATTCGGTGCGCGGGCGGTGCGCGCCGAGATGTCTCGAATGCGTCGCCGCACCAAGGAGTAAGTGCATGTTGAATTTCGGACTCTCGGACGACCAACGCGCCCTGATCGAAGTCGCCAAGCGCTTCACCAAGGAACGCATCATTCCGATCGCCGCCGAGTGCGATCGCGAGAGCCGCTTCCCGAAGGACGTGTTCGTAGCGGCGCACGAGCTCGGCTTGGTGAACGCCTCGGTGCCGACCGAATACGGCGGCCCGGGCATGGGTGAGCTCGAGAACGCGCTGATCGCCGAGCAGCTCGCCTACGGCTGTACCGGCATTCAAACCAGCATGCTGGCCAACACCCTGGCCCTCACGCCGATCAAGCTCGGGGGCAACGAAGCGCAGAAGAAAAAGTACCTCGGCATGCTCACCGCCGAGCCCCTCTTTGCCAGCTATTGCACGACCGAACCGAGCGGCGGCAGTGACGTGGCCGGCCTAAAGACCAGCTTCAAAGCGCACGGGGATGAGTACGTGTTGAACGGCGAAAAGTGCTGGATCACCAATGCCAGCTTCGCCAGCTTCTACGTCGTGTTCGCGACCTCGGACGCTTCCAAGCGCCACCGCGGCATCGCCGCCTTCATCGTCGATCGCGATACGCCCGGCCTACGCGTCGGCAAGCACGAAGACAAGCTCGGCCAGCGCGCGAGCGACACCGCCGCCGTGCACTTCGAAGACGTCAAGGTGCCCAAAGCCAACCTGCTCGCCCCCGAGGGTGAAGGCTTCAAGTTGGCCATGGAAACCTTCAACCAGACCCGCCCCGACATCGGCGCGATGGCCACCGGCTTGATGCAACGCTGCCTGGACATTTCGGTGGCCTACGCCAAAGAGCGCAAGACGTTCGGCGTGCCGATCTCGGAGCATCAGCTGGTGCAAGCCATGCTCGCGGAAATGGCGATCGGCGCCGAAGCCACCCGGCTGTTGTATCAAAAGGCGGCCTGGAACTTGGACAACGGCGTGCGCGATCCGATCGTGTCCAGCTACGCCAAGGCTTACGGCGCGGACAAGGCCATGCAGACCGCCATCGACGCGGTACAGGTGTTCGGCGGCAACGGCTACGTCAAAGACTACCCGCCGGAAAAGCTGATGCGCGACGCAAAGGTCCTGCAGATCTACGAAGGAACGAGTCAGATCCAGCGCTTGGTCATCGCCCGCGCGCTCGTGAAGTAAGCGCGAGCGAAGCAGGCGCGCTAGCGGGCGCCGATGAACACACCCGCGTTGTTGGCGCGGGTCACGCGTGCGCGCAGTTCGGCCTCGGCTTGCTCGAGCTCGGAGCCTTTATCGCCACGCGCTCGCCTTCGCTTCAAGAACGCGAGTTCGACCAAGGCGAGCTGCTTTTTGCGGCTCGCCCCGTAGCCACCAGGGCTACCCATGAGGTTCGTGAGATTCCAGAGCGGCACGAGCATCCAATAGCTGGCGGTGCGCGCGAGCTCCTTCGGATGCAGCAAGCGGCCCACCTCATCGATCAAGCCACGCAGCACGATCGAGCGATCGCGCACGGCGAGCGTGACGATCAGCGTGAAGAACATCAGATCGAAGGTCCAGAACACGAGGAACTTCATCAGCAGACCGACGCCGCCGTCGTACAAAAACGTGACCAGGAAATTGTGCACGAAGTGCAAGCCCACCGCCGACATCCAACCGGCAATCGGAGCCACGAACTTGAGCGCAGGGCTTTTGGCTTCCGCGGCCACGCCGATTCCGAGACCGGTCATGGCGGTGAAGGAAGCGTGGCTCAGCCCAGCGGCGACCGTGCGCACGAGGTACAGGGCGAACGCCTGCGTACCGCCCTGCGCAGCTGCGGAGCCCACGTACAGCACGTCCTCCGTCAAGGTGAAGCCGAGGCCGATCACCCCACCGTAGATCGCGCCATCCAGGGGCCCATCGACCTCGTGTAGCCAAAGAGAGGACAACAGCCAGAGCACGAGTAACCCCGAGCCCTTGGCTGACTCTTCCACGAAGGGCGCCACGAATGACGCCGTGGAAGATTGCACGAGCTGGCTATTCTCCGGCGCGCTGAGCGCAGCGCTCAGAACGCCCTCGCCGACCCCGTTCATCACGATCGAGATCAGCGTCGCCACCACAGCGCCCCAGAAAAATACCGCTGTCAGGAGCCAAACCGGCTCCGGCTCGTAGCGGTCCATGCCCTTGATGATCAAAAAGTAGATGAACACGGTCGGCGCGATGACCAGGAACGCCAGAAACCAAAGGACGAGCACACACCGAGCCTAGCCGAACCGAACCGCGCCCCGCGAGAACAGAAAAGCCGGGGCTGCGGAAACCCAGGCAAAGGTTGAGCTTTCGGCGCGATGCGCTAAGTTGCGCCCGTGTTCGGATTCTCCTTCAGCGAACTGCTCATGATCTGCGTCGTCGCGCTGATCTTCGTGGGTCCCAAGAAGCTCCCGGGGATGCTCCATAGCTTGGGTCAGTTCTTGCGCAAGATACGCAATATGACCAACGACGTCCGCAATCAGACTGGCATCGATCAGTTGCTGCGCGCCGAAGGTCTGCATGGTGGGTTGAACGAGCTGCGCGGGCTGCTCCGGATCAACCACGGACTGTCGTTCGATCCGCCGCACGTCTCCCCCCTCTCGCCCGGTGCGACCAGCGCGACGAACAACGAGCCCATCATCAACGCCGAGCCCAACGCGTTCGGCGCGGGCGCGTCGCTCATGCACGCGCCGATCGATGATCCGTACGCGCACATCGACATCGACAGCACGCGGGAGTACCCGCTCGAAGGCGCCGACGCTTACGGCGCCCTGCCGGACGACTTGCTCCCGTACGAGCCGAGCGTCACGGCCAAGGCCGAAGAAGTCGCAAAGACCGAAGAACCCAACGACGCTGCTGCCGAAGCGACCGCCGAAACGACGACACCCATCGCATGAGCGACAATCCAGAAGAACACGTCATGACGTTCTGGGAGCATCTCGAAGAGCTCCGATCGCGCATGGTCCGCATGATCCTTGCGTTCATCGCTGGCGGCGGCCTTGCCTATTATTTCAAGGAACGCCTGCTGAACGTGCTGACCAAGCCCTACGTGGAAGCGGGCGGCCGCACCCTGGGTGTACTCGCGCCAGCCGACGCGTTCATGGCCTACGTCCAGCTCTCGGCCATGGCCGGCGCGATCTTCGCGCTACCCATCGTGCTCTATCAAATCTGGGCCTTCATCGCGCCCGGCCTGTACTCGCGCGAGAAGCGCTTCGCCATTCCGTTCGTGGTCGCGTCGTGCGGCTTGTTTGCCGGCGGCGGTTACTTCGGTTGGAGGTTCGCCTTCCCCAAGGCCTTCGGCTTCTTGCTCGGCTTCACGGGCAAGCTGGGCGGCGGCATCGACATCGTCGCGAACGTGACGGTCGACAAATACATCGACTTCGTGACCCACATGTTGGTCGCGTTCGGCGTCGCGTTCGAGCTGCCCGTCCTCTCCTTCTTTCTGTCCATTGCGGGCATCGTCAACTACAAGCAGCTGATCAAGTTTTTCCGCTACTTCATCGTGGTGGCGTTCGTGATCTCCGCCGTACTGACTCCCCCCGATCCGCTGAGCCAGCTGCTCCTCGCCATCCCCCTGTGCGGCCTGTACGGCATCTCCATCCTCGTGGCTTACTTCTTCGGCCGCAAACCACCGCCCCCCGAGGATTCGCCAAAGGACGAGTAGCTCGTCCGCGACCAAGCGGGATCTTGTGGATGGTCACGTAACACGTCGCGACCGTCCCTGCCTTCGGCGTCTCATCCCGGAGCCCGGAATGCAAAACCGCGCAAACGCGAAGCGCGGTCCCTCTCAGACCGAAAGCGCGGCTCTTCGTGCGTAGAAAAGGCCGAGCGGAGAAGCGCAGCTTCGCGCTTGCGATGCTCAGCGCGGTCGAAATCGGTCAGTGCGGGGAACGGCAGGCCAGGCAAGGAATTGGCCAGCGTGCGAGGTACACACTTGCGTCTTGCGCCGCTCGGGTAACCCAAATCTCTGCGTGTTGCTGAGGTGTGGTGCCTGGCGGCTGGGTCGGGAAATGCTCTTGGCGCCCTCTTCTTCCTCCTCTCCCTTGGCGATCATCCGGGAGGGCCCTAAGTGCGACCGCTCGATTCCGCGTGGCGATTGGCCGGCTCAGCGTGCGACGCGCACGGCTGGTACAGCGCGCAACGTGAGCTGCGCGGCTGGATCGCGAGCGCCCACTCACGCCTCTGGAGAATCACCCTCAGAAGTTACTATCGACACCGCGACGACAGCGGAGCGCCGCGTCAATCTTCGCGGGCGTAGGGTTCGCCGCGGAGCAGCGTCATCGAGCGGTAAAGTTGTTCGAAGAGCATCACGCGCGCGAGACGGTGGGGGAAGGTGAAGGTCGAGAGGCTGAGGCGTGCATCGGCCTTGGCGGAGAGCGCGCTGGGGATGCCCTCTGCGCCGCCGATCAGGAATGCGACGTAGCCTTTGCCGCGCGCGCCCCAGCGTTCGAGGCGCGTCGACAGCTCGCTGCTGCTGATGCGCTCACCGTTGACTTCGAGCGCGACCACGAAGGCGCCTTCGGGGATGGCTTTGGCCAGGCCCGCGGCGTCCTTGGTCTCGATTTCCTCGCACTTTACGTAGCGTGAAAGGCGGCCCAGGTAATCATTGGCGACCGCGCGCATTTCGCGCTCTTTGATGCGCCCTTCGGCGATGACGAATAGCTTCACCCGGCGTCAGGCGTCGCGTCCGGCACTTGCAAACGACGCGCGTCCATCCACAAGCCGTCGATGTCGTACAGAGAGCGCGTGTCGGCCGAGAACACGTGCACCACGATGTCCACGAAATCGAGCAGAACCCAGTGACCCTTGGGCAGACCTTCGACCGAGATCGCGTTCCAGCCGACCTTGGAGAGTGCGCCGTCGACGCCATCCGCGATGCTCGCCACGTGGCGGTCGCTTTGGCCGGTCATGAGTACCAAGTAATCCGCGTAGTCGACCTTGCCGGTGACATCGATGATCTCGACGTCGATCGCCTTCTTGTCCAGGCCCGCGCCTGCGGCGGCAAGTGCCATCTTCTGCGCGTCCATCGACGGGCCGGGCATGCGGGCAGCGCGTGGTGGAGTTACTGCCCGTACGGGCTTTTTGAAAACTTTAGTCGTCGCCTTTTTCGTCACAGATGTAAAACCTCGTCGGCACCGCAAACACTCCACCCGCCCTGCGCTGATCGCCGGCAAGCCTGCTCGTAGTTTACCTCACCTCGGGCCGGCATCCAGGGAAAGCTCGGGCTCGCTGGCGGATGAATTCGGCGCCGCCGCGCCGTCCGGCGCGCTCGGCGGCGGGGCAGCACTGCCCGCATCGCTGTTTTCTGCGTTCCAGGGCGTGACAATCGGTGGCTCGTACTCGGGCGGAGGCGTGCCGGGAGGCAAGCGCCGACCGGAGCAAGCAGCCAATAGCGACGTGACCAGTCCCAATGCCAACGCGAGCTTCACAGCGCAACTCCACCTGCGGCGTCGGGCACGAGCCCCGCATCGCTCTCGGAGCCGGCGTCCGCGTCGGAGTCCGGCTCTGATTCCTCGTCTTCGTCCCCTTCGGGTTCGCCCAGCACGCCCTCGCTCGGCGGCGGAGGCGCCGCGTCGGTCCCCGCGGCGCGCGCGCCGCGAGCTCCCGGTGGCGCTGCGGCGAGTTCGTAGCTCGCCGGCGCGGGCGCGGGGTCCGGCGCAGGCGAGTGACAGCAACAGAGCAAGAACCCTGCGAGCACGGACCGGAGCATCGAAGTGAGTGACTGATTTCGGACTTGCAACGTCATTGCCAACGTTCCTCGTCGACCGCGCGCAGCGTCTCGAGCAAATCGTGGCGCGGCCGGTAGCCGAGCACCGAGCGCGCTCGCGCGTCGTCGACCATGCACACGTAACGGATGAAATCGAGCTCGGGCGCGGGAAATGAGGTCACGCGCCAACGGAACAAGCGATCGACGGCGGCCCGCGCCACGCCGTGCGGCACGCCCACCGCGGTGCGTTCGAGGAGCGTGAGCGCACGCGAGAGCGACACCGGCGGTGGGCCTCCGATGTTGAAGATCCCGCGCACGCCGGGCGCGAGCGCAGCGCGCAACGCCCACACCACGTCGTCTTGATGCACGACTTGCATCATCGGGTCGAAGCCGAGCAAAGTCGGCACGACCTTCAACCGCAGGTAATTGCTGGGCGCGTTGTGCACGGTGCCCAAGATGTGTGATGGCCGCAAAATGACGGCTTCGGTCTGCGGGTAGCGCCACAAATAGGACTGCGCGCCCATATCCAGCCCGACCAAATCACGAATTTCGCTGAATGGACCCGCGCCCAAAAGCGGAGCGTCCTCGTTCAAGAAGACGGGGTTGTCCGGGCGTGGGCCGTACACGTTGGCGCTGGAGAGCAGCACCACTTTGGGCACCTTGTAGCGTTCGGCGTACTCGAGCAGATGTTGAAACGCGACCACGTTCCACGAGTGATGATCCTCGACGCTATCGCGCAGATTGTGCATCACGCCCAGATGCACCAAGGCGCGCACGTTGCCCGCACGAAAGATGTCTTTCGTGCGCTTGCTGCGAATGTCGATCTCGTGATGCTCGATGTCACTCGGACGATCGGGGAACGCACGCCGATCGAGGCCAATCACCCTGACCTCGCGATGCAGCGCGCGCGTCAAACGCCGCCCTAGCCGACCGCAAATGCCTGTGATGACGACGGCTCGGTCGTCCGCGGCGTCCGCGGCGAGCATCAAAGAAACACGCTCCGCCGACTGGCCAGCCCGCGTCGCAACATGTCGGAGATGGTTTGGCGCACGAGCCACACCTTCTCGCCGAGCAGCGCGTCGTCGTCGGGGTCGCCCTCGAAACGCATCGGTTCACCAAAATGAATTCGATATTTGGTGGGCAGCGGCATTTGTGCGCCCGGCACGAACATCTGCGGGATCAGCGGGAATACCGGGATATCGAGCAGGCGCGCGGCCCAGCGCAGGTTGCCCAAACTCACGTATTGTTCTTCGGCGCCAATCACCGCCACCGGCACGATCGGAGTATTGGTTTCCATCGCCAGGCGCATGAACCCCAGCCCGAACGGCTCCAGCTGGTAGCGGCGCTCGAACGGCTTCGACACGCCGCGAATACCCTCTGGAAAGGCCAGCAGCACTTCGCCCATCTCCAGCAAACGACGCGCGTTCTCGGGCACGCCCACCACCTGCCCCACGCGGTTGAAGAAGGCGGACACGAACGGCAAGGTGGCCGTCCATTTCTCGACCATCGCCCGGACCACGCGCGGCGGGTTGGCATCGAAGAACAAGGACGAGCCGACAATCGCCGCGTCGATCGGCACTTGTCCCGAGTGATTGGCGATCAAGAGCACGCGCCCGGCGGGCACGTTTTCGATCCCGAAGACCTCGGTCCGAAAATACATGCGATGAAAAAAAGCCAACATCATCGCCGCGTTGCTGGCCGTTCCGACATCGAACCCGAAGGGATCGCCGCCCAGGTCGACGTAGCGCGCTTTCAACACGTCCACGCGCTGCTGAAAGTCACGCCCGAGCAAGCGCGTCTTCAGCTCATCGGCCGCGTGTCGCGCGGTGGCCCGCAGGCGCTCCAAGAGCGGCACCGCGCTTTCCGCCACGTCCGCTAGCCGCGCTAGTGCGTTCCGAGACTCCATCTCCGTGCCGAGTCTTGCCGCCTCCCGTCGCCACTGCAATCGCTTTCGCAGCTTTTCCCGCCCGCCGTGAAGATCCGCGATCTCGGCCAGACTCGAAAAACGCGTTACGTTGCCCGCCATGCCCCCGCAGAGCGTGATTCCAGCCCCGCTTCAGCCTGGCTCACGGATCCGCGTGATCGCGCCCTCGGGCCCTTTCGATCGCACGCTGGTGCTGCGCGGGATGGCTTGGCTGGGAAAGCGCTACCGCGTCGAGTTCGATTGGTCGATCTTCGAGCGCACCGGCTTTTTGGCTGGCAATGACGCGCGGCGGCTGAGCGAGCTGAATCACGCTCTGGCCGATCCCGGGCTCGACGCGATCATCGCAGGCCGTGGCGGCTATGGGCTGACGCGCATTGCGCATCTGGCGGAGTACGGAGCACTGCTCCGCCACCCGAAGTGGATCGTCGGCTTCTCGGATATCACGGCGTTGCACGTGGAGGCCACCGCCCTGGGCGTCGCTTCCATGCATGGGCCAAACGTAGCCGCGCTCGGCCGGAGCGACGATTGGACGCAGCAGCGCTTCATCCGCGCGCTCGAAACTCCGCACCAAAAGACCAGCTTCGAGGGCCTCGGGGTGCTCCGCCCTGGGCTCGCCCGGGGCCGCCTGGCGGGCGGCAACTTGAGCCTCCTCTTTGCGTGTCAGGCGACCGGGCGACTGCGTTTCCCGGCCGGTGCGATCTTACTGATCGAAGACGTCACCGAGTCGGCCTATCGCGTCGACCGCATGCTGAGCGCGCTGCTGGCCGCGGGCGCGCTCGACGGCATCGGCGGCGTCGTCGTGGGCGATTTCAGCGATTGTCCAGACTCCCAGCGCGTCTCGGTGAGCGACGTGATCGAGGAGCGACTCGCAGGCCTCGGCGTGCCCGTGCTGACGGGGCTTCGCTTCGGCCACGAGCGCTACAACGAGTTCGTGCCGCTCGGTATCTTCGCCGAGCTCGACGCTGAGGCCAGGCGGCTCGTGCTCAACCCCGGCTAGCGGCTCTTATCGTCGAACAGTTCGGCTTCGTCGACGGTGACCGTCAATTCGTCATGCTCGTCCGCATCCATCAGGCTGGGCAAAGGCGGCAGCGGCGGAGGCGGCGGTTTAGCGGAGGTGCGCACGCCGGGCGGAGGCGGAGGCGCGGGGCGCGACACCATGGGTGGCGGCGGCGGCCGATTTCCGCCCGTCGGCGCACCCCCGCGTGGTGGCGGCGGACGGGTCGAAGACGGCGGCGGAGGCGGCGCGGGCCGCTTTGCCCCGGGCTTGGGCGGCGGACCCTTCTGAGCCGTCGCTGAAGGAGGCTCGTTCAGCGTGCCGCTCTTCGCAGCACCATTGCTGAACGCAGCATCTGGAGCCGGTGGAATGGCACTTGGCGGCAACGGAGGCGGCGTTGGGCGCGGACGCGACAAGGGCGGCGGCATGGGCAGCTCGTCCATATCGACATCCACGTCGCCTGAGGCGAACGCCGGCGAGGGCGGCGGCTCTGCGGCCAGCGGGGAAGAAGCTTCCTCGGTGGCGCCGCTAGCGGCCACGGCTTCGGACAACGCCTCGTCGCCTGCCGGGGGCTCGGCGATCACTTCGGGCGCGGTTGCCTCCGTGACGACGGCGGTCTCGGACGCTGCTTCGGGTACCGCGACTTCAGTGGAGGCGACTTCCACCTCAGCTTCGGCGGGAAGCGCATCAGGCGGCGCAACTTCCTGAACCTTGGCGACTTCGGCCGAGGCCTTGCGCTTCGCTGGCCGCCCAGGTTTCGCAGTGGGTGCGGCTTCCACAGCTTCCGCCACTGCCGGCGCGGCTTCTGCAACGGATGCGGTAGGAGCGGCTTCTGCGACAGGAGCGGCTTCTGCGACAGGAGCGGCTTCTGCGACAGGAGCGGCTTCGACAACAGGAGCGGCTTCGACAACAGGAGCGGCTTCGACAACAGGAGCGGCTTCGACAACAGGAGCGGCTTCCGCCGGTGCCGGCTCAGGGGGCGCGGCCTCGGCAGACTCTGGCTTAGGAGGCACCGGCTCGGAAGGCGCTGCCTCGACAGGCGTCGGTTCTGCAGGCGTCGGTTCTGCAGGCGTCGGTTCTGCAGGCGCTTGCGAGCGCTTGAGCATATTGGATTTGGCGAGGTCGAGACCGGCCACTGCTTCCGCGTCGCCCGCCTTCATCCGCAAAACTCGGCGCCAAGCGTCCGCTGCTTCACGCGGATCGTCGAGCTTTTCCTGCCACAACCGGGCCACGCTGCGAGCGAGCTCGGCGCGCGCCGCCGGCTCTTTGCCGCGCAGGATCTGGTCCTCGTACAGTTGGACCATGCCTCGATAATCTTCGAGTTCGACGTACAGCAACGACAGCTGGTCCATCACTGCCGTGTCGGCCGGTGAGAGATCGTGGAGTCGCTTCAGATCGGCTGCGGCGCCCGGCGAATCCGCGAGTTTCTCGCGGCGTACGGCCGCACGACGCGCCAGTAGCTTGCGCACCAGCGGACCATCGAACACCTCTTCGAGTGCGCGGCTGAGCACCGCTTCGGCGCGCTTTGGTTCGCCGACCTCGACGGCCAAACGCTCGAGCGCAGCCAACGGTTCGTCGTCGACATGACTGACGATGGCGTCCCCGAGCCAGACAAAGGCCTGCTCGGTGTCTTTGAGCTCACTGTGCGCGAGCTCTGCCGCGCGACCGAGCAGCATGCCACGCGTGCGCCCGCCGTCACGCGAACCCTGGCCGCCATTGGCCAGCGCTTCGGCCAAGGTGCGTCGCAATTTCTCGGTGTTTTGCTGGGCGTCGGCGGCGCGAGCCACGACCACCAGCGTATTGAGCGTGTCTTCTTGGAGCGCCCCGCCGAGCGCCAAATCGAAGAACGCGCGTGCTCTGTCGTACGCGCCCAAGCTCGCAGCCACGCTTGCGGCACGGCCGAGTGCGGCCAGCTTGTCACTCGGTGCCTTACAACGAGTCACCTGCCGCTCGTAGATTTCGATCACGCGCGGCGTTTGATCCGTCAACTTTGCGAGGCGTGCGAGCAGTGGCTCGACGTCCGCGGCGGGCACGCTGGTCAGCGCTTGCTCGCCGTGGCTGATCGCTTCTGCGGAATCCACTCCCAAGCTGGCGAGCACCTCCGCTTGACGCACCATCTCCTCGGCGCGCGCCGGACCGCTGAGCGCCAGGATGATCAGCTCATGGGCGATGCTCAGCGCATCGAGGTCCTTGAGTTTGACGGCAATGCGCTCCAGTTCTTGGGCGATCTCTGGATCTGTACTGCGAGTCCGTGCCAGTTCCTTGGCCACGCTGGCGGCATCGGCGTCGCGCCCAACTTCCACGAAGCGCTCGAAGGCGCCGCGCAGCGCCGCATTGCGCGCAGGACTCGGCGCGAGTTCCAAATACCATTCGACGAGTTTGCTCGCGACGACACCCTTCCAGCCCAAGGTATCGCCCAGGCGCACGTACTCTTCGCGGCACGGCTCATCGCCCGCGTCAGCGACCTGCATCAGCACGGCCAGCGCATCGTCACTCTTCTTGACCTTGTCGTGCAGGACTTCGGCCAGGCGCCGCGTCATGCGGCTCACCTCTTGCTCGTCACCCTCGACTTCGATCAGCTCCGCCAAGTGCTTGGCGAAGCGCGGCCAATCCTCCAGCTTCTCGCACAAGATCGCGAGCCGACTCACGGCATCGAAATTCTCTGGCTCGAGCTCGCGCACCAAATCCAGCGCCACCACGGCGGAGACCGCGTCATCCAGCGGGCCTTCGTACAAGCGCGCCAAATCGTCGGCGACTTTGAGCTTTTCCGCGGGATCTTGCAGGACCTTCAGACGCCGTTCCAACGCCGCCGCCACCCCTTTGGGCTCCTCCAAGCGCTGATACAGTTCGGCGATCTTGGACAACGCGCCGTCATTCATGGCGTCGAAGTCTCGCAGCAGGCGCTCGTAGATCTCGATCGCCGTCTTCAAGTCATCCAGGCCGTCGGCGACGATCAGCGCGCGCCGGAACAACACCGGAATCTGCTCGTCCGGTCCCGGTGACGCCTTCTCCAAGCGATCGAAGAGCGAAACGGCTTCGGTGAAATCCGCGCGCTGCTCGGCGTCGTCCGCGAGAATGTTGAGCGCTTCGAGATCGTCGCCATCTTTCAGCAGATCTTGCAGGGTCTGACGCGCGTCGTCCGGTTTGCCGAGCGTGTCTCGCTGTAGCTTTGCAGCCCGCTTGCGAAGCTCGGCGCGTTGCGCACGGTCCAACAATTTGTCGGCGCGGCGCAGCAAGAACGCCACCAGATCGTCATTGCGTTCGGCGGCCACATAGCGCGCCTCCAAGTCCGAAGCGTAGCGATCGCTGCTCGGGTCGAGCTCGGTGGCTTGCTCCAAGCGGAGCACTGAGCTCGAGTCGTCACCGGCACGTGACAGATAGTCGGCTTCGGTCGCGAACAGAGCCGCCTTCTCGGCAGCCCCTTCAGTCGCCTGTGCGCGCTCGTTCGCGGCGGCAGCGGCTTGGTCCCAAGCCTCGGCGGCTGCCAAGCAACGCTCGGCGGAAGCCCACAGCGCGCTGCTCTTCAGCAACTTGGCCGCCTCCGAGAACGCCTCCCCCGCCGCCAGCGGCTGTGCGTCGGCCTCGCGCAATTCTCCCAGCTTCTGCAGGAGTGGGCCGCGTTGTGCCTCGTCGGTGACCGCCTCCACGTTCTCGGCGATGACTTGGATGGCCAGGTCCGTGCGCGCCGCTTCCTCGAAGAAGCGAACGGCGCTGCGGATGGCTTCGTCGTCACCCGTGGCCAGAGCCGCGATGCGCGCCCACGCCTCACCGGTAGCTACCGGGTCCTTGCGCTTTTGCTCGTGCAGCTTGGCCAGCGCTTTCTCCAGCGAAATGCGGGCCTCGATGTCGAGCGTTTGCTCTGCTTCATCACCCAGCAAGCCGGCCAGCTCGTCCCAGCGCGACTGCTTCTCGAACATGCGCTTGAGTTGGCTGCGCGCCGGTTCGTCGTCGGAATCGATTACGAGCAACTCTTTGAGCGCGACGATCGCGCCGTCGATGTCACGCAGCTGCGTGTCGCAGAGCGCCGCGACCTCTCGCAGCCAGCTCTGCCGTTGATCGGTATCGCCGTCCGCGTCCGAGCCCGCCGCCAGCAACATATCCCGCAACTCGACGTATTTTCGCGTTTGACGGAGGAACGGCTCCAGGTAGCCGATCGCCTCCAGGTTGGAAGGATCGAGCTCCAAAACCTCGCGGAACTTCGCGGCCGCCTCGTTCTTCTTCACTTTGCGCGCCAAGGCTTGCGCGTGTTCGAGCAACGCAATGACGCGCGCTGCATTGTCGGCGTTCGGCGGCGGAGCGAGCGCATCGAGCAGCGCGTCATCGCCACCAGCCGCCATCGATTCACTGATCAGCTTGCGAGCTTCGGCCGCGAGCGCGCCGCTCGGGCTTGCCTTGAGGTACGCCGCGGCGCGCGGCGCGACCTCCGCGGTGCGATTGAGCTGCTGCCCGTAGAACATCGCCAGCTGGACCGCGCGATCGTGCTCGGGCACCAGCTCCAGCGCGCACAGCGAATAGGACAGCCCGTGTTCGCCCGCGTACTCTTCGGCCAGCTCCACGAACAACGCCGCGCCCTCTTCGCGCTCTTGCCCGGACAGGTTTTGGCCGGCTTGCGCACGCTCCAGCAAGACACTCGCGAGTTGCTGCTTGAGCGTCGGATCTTGCCCGCCTTCGAACTCGCGCGCGCGGCGGTAGGCCAGCGCCGAGCCGGAGAAGTCGAGCGCGTTCTTACGCACGTCGCCTTCGTCTTGATACAGAGCGATCTTGCGCTCTGGATCGTCGACGAGCGCTTGCTCCAACGCGAAGAACGGCAGCGCGTCGTTCCATTGGCTGGCGTTCTTGTACAGTTCGCGAATCGCGTAGATCGAGAATTGGCTTCCGGGATCGAAGTCGACGGCGCGCTTGTAATTCTCGATCGCCTTCTTGGGCTGATCGAGCGGCGGATTTTGCCAAAGCTGGCCGAGCTCTTCATGCAAGATCGCGAGCTGACCACGCAGTTCGGGCTCTTGCTGCGCGAGCAGGGTGAGCGCCTTCGCGCGCCGCTCGAGCAGCGCCACGAGCGCTTTGGTATCGCCCTTCTCGCGATACAGCTCCGCCAAACGCTCGGCGGGCGTGGCTTGCGTCGGATCGCGATCGATCGCGATCATCAACGCGCGCGCCGCGCGATGCGCATCACCGAGCGTGGTCGACCAAACGTTTGCAGCTTCAGTCAACCAGTGACACGCCACTGCGGGCTCACTGGTCGCGGTCCCGACTTTTTCCAGTAACATCGCATACGACTTCGGATCACTTTGGCCCGCTTGGTGGGCAAAGGTGATCGTTTCTTGGTCGTGCGGGTTTTGGACCAGACGCTGGACGAGCGTCTCCATTTCACGAGGGTCCATATTTGTTAGAGTCACGCTAACACGCCGAAAGAACGGGCTGCAACGCGCAATCCGGCACTCTTTCTAGTCGCCGCTCGTCAATTTCCGCAAAGGGTTTGGCCGCAACAAACCTTACTCGAAGCGACCGTAGCGCTCGTTGCCCTTCTTCTGGAGCGGGGCTTTCTGCGAGCCGTGCGGATGGGTCATTTTTCTTGCTGCCGGCTGGCTCGACGCGCTCGCAGGCGGCTCAGGCGCCGCTTCCTGCGCGGAATTTTCCGCTGTGTTGAGAGTCACCATCGGGACCGGCTCTGGCTCGGGCGCGGGGCGACTCTGCAGTTCCGCGCCGGACGTGAGTTGGGTCGCGTTCGTATTCACGCTCGGCGCGCTGGGAGTCGACTTGCGGGGGCCGAACGCGATCAGTATGGCGAGCGACACCAGCGCCAAGGCGGCGGCCACGAACCAGACCCCGTAACGGCGAAAGCCCGTCTTTTCTCGGCCGCCGAGAGTCAGACGCGGCCCGCTCTCCAGCGCGCGCACGCTGATTTCGGCCGCATCGAGCTCGGCGATCATTTGCTCCGCAGTGGCTGGCCGTTCGGCGGGTGATTTCGCCAGGACGCGCCACAAAAGCGCCTCGATGCTCTCCGGCACCTTCACCTCTGGCTTCATCGTTTCGAAGCGTGGTGGCGGATCTTTGATGTGCCGCGCCATCACCACAACCGCGTCATCGTCCACGAACGGAGCCCGGCCGCTCAGCATTTGATACAGCAGCACCCCCAAGGAATAGAGATCACTGCGCGCGTCGAGCGGCGACCCCTGAGCTTGTTCGGGCGACATGTAACGAGGGGTGCCGAACACCGTGCCGGCTTGGGTCTCGAGCTGATCGATTTTGGTCGCGTCTTGGTCTCGCGACCACTTGGCGATCCCGAAATCTAGAACTTTGCAGGCCTCCTGCGCGACGCCTCCGCCGCTGCTGAGCAAGCGTGAAAGAAACAAATTGTCGGGCTTCAAATCACGATGAATGATGCCTTTTTCGTGGGCTTCGGCCAAGGAGTGCAGGGCGTCTCGGGTGAAGCGTAGGGCGTCGAACCAATCGAGCCGACCGACCCTCCGCAAACGGTCGCCGACCGTTTCGCCCTCCAGCATTTCCATGGCCAAAAACCAGGAGCCATCTTCGGCTTCCCCGAAATCGAAGGCGGTCACGGTGTGCGGACTGACCAAGGCGCTGATGGCGCGCGCCTCGCGTTCGAAGCGGCCTTTGGTTTCCGGATCGTGGGCGCGATCTTGACGGACGAGTTTGAGCGCGACGTCTCGACCCATGGCCTCTTGTCGCGCGCGATACACCGCGCCCATCGACCCGCGGCCCAAACGACCGAGGATCGTGAAGCGTCCCGCGATGGTCGTACCGAGCAAAGGATCGGATCCGTCACGCAAGTCGACGAAGGGCAACGAATGATCTGGGCAACGCGGCAGCTCACCGCCGTTCACCACCAAGCCCGGGAAGGCCGACGGTGGCTTGCGACAGCGCGGACAAAGCCGCTCGGTCGAGCGGCTCGAGGGCGGGATAGTCGCGTCAGCGGCCACGGCGGGCATTGGGGTCGGGCGCGGTTTTCGAAAACGCGCGCGCTATCTTACATCGCGCAAGCGCGCGCGTCTGGCAAGCACGCTTCCAATCGGTCTGCGCAACCCCGGCGGGAACCGCCGGAGGTACGCGAAGTACCGACATCAGAACTGAAACTCGACCCTTGCCAGCGAACCGCGCAGCACCGGCTGAGGCGAGGTGCGCGCAGCAGATTCCGACGGGTTATCCGCGAAACGACCGAAATACAGCGCCACGCTCCCGGCACCTGCGAGCAAGCCGGTCGCGAGCGCAACATCGGCGACGACGGCCGCGTCACGCGCGCGTGACTGCTCGGTCACCGAGTCGAGCGTGAGCGCGTGCACGCCGAACACGGTTCCGACCAGCAACGAAGCCAGGGCGAGGCTGCCCGTGCCGATCACCCATCCGTCGAATTTGCCGCGCACGCGTGGCGCCGGGCAATCCGTCGAGGTCAAGGCCAAGGTCGATGCGCGCGGAAGCGCCGAAAGCAGTTCGGCTTGGGCTCCTTTGAGTCGCTCGATCGTCTGGCTTGCCCGCTCGAGCTCTTTCGGATCCTTCTCCATGGTCTGGAAGCGCTGGAGCGAGGTGATCGCGCCGGCGAGGTCGCCCAGCTTTTCTTGAACCAAAGCCAGGTTGAACACCAAGTCTTTGCCACCCGGGTCGCGTTCGAGCGCAGCGTCCAGCTCGTCGACCGCGCGCCGGTACTTGCCCGCGCGGTACCAGGCGAGTGCCCGCTCGAAGTGCTCAGCGGCTTGCGCGGGCGACGCGCGACCGTCCGTCAACACGCGCGGGCTCGGCGCTGCGGGGCTCACCGGGGCGGCGGGTGCGAGGGCGGCGGGCGCCAGGCTCACCGGGGCAACGGGCGGAGCGCTCTGCGCTTCGGCGCGGGTGACGATGAGCAGCACGATCACAGCTGGAAACAAGCCCAAACGCATACCGGCGTCAGCATACCCCAAGTCGGCCGGTGCGCGGCGGGCTATACTACCGAGACCATGCACCGCCCGCCGTCGACGCTCGTCGCGCCCTGGCAGGACAACGCGAAGACCAACGGCACTTCGGTCTTTGCGTTCATCGCCAGCCTGTCGGGCTTCGTCTGTTTCGTGGGGGTAGGCGGCGCACTCGGAGTCGTGCTGGGCCTGATCGCACGGAGCGAGATTTCACGCGCAGAAGGCCGTGAGGGCGGCCGGGGGCTGGCCACCGCTGCGATTGCGCTGGGGCTGCTGAACGTGTGCTTGACGGTGATTGGCGTCGCGGTGGGCATCACTTATTTGGCGCGACCCACCTCGAGCAGCGCATCGCGCAGTGCGCCAGCGACCACCGCACCGGTGTGGAGCGCGCCCAGCGCAGCTCCGCGCGCCGCAAAATCCCCGACAAAAGCAGCTCCGCCCGCTCGGGCCTCGCGCGAATCCGGTAATCGGGTGACCAACCTCGGCACCATCACGTTGGCGGACATCTCCGGCGATCTCGAGACTGAACTCGTCAATCAGCGCGCACTCGCCGCGGCAGCCGGGGAGACGCTCGTGTTGTGGTTGGTCGTGCCGAATTGTAAGCCTTGTGACGGCGTCGCCGCGGCCTTGACCAGCAAGGAGACCCAGAAAGCGCTCACCAAGGTGCGCTTGGTTCGAGTCGATCGCGACGACTTTCAACCCGAACTCGATCGCTTGGGCGTCCCCACTGAAAAAATCCCGGGGTTCGCGCTTCTCGATTCACGGAGCCACGCACGCGACTTCATCCATGGCGGCGAATGGGACGCTGATATTGCCGCCAACATCGCGCCAGTATTGGGGAAATTCGCGCACGGTGGGTACACCAAGCGGCGCCACCCCTGGCACGGCCCAGTCCGTGACGACGAAACGCCACTGTGAGCGGGGCGCGCCCGCGGACCGCGGATCTTTGATACTATCTGCGGCCCTGAATGACGAGCGTTCAACACTTGATCACGCCCCTGCCCGTTGGTGCTTCCGTTGCCCCTGGTACCCTCCGCGCACGGCTCGAAGAGTTGCGCGCGCGCGGCTCTCGGCTGAACCTCAAACAAGCCGTCGGCATCATCGTCCCGCTGTGCGTGCAAGCAGCCGAGCTGCATCGCGCCGGGCATCGCTTGTACCTGCACGCCTCGAGCCTGATCGAGGATGACTACGGTTTTTTTCAGATCTCCCTGCCCCACGCCAGCAAAGCGCCGCTCCTGCCTCGCGACAAGGCGTGCATGGCGCCCGAAGAGCGGGCCGGCGCACCGGGCACCGCGCGCGCCAGCGTCTACGCACTGGGCGCCATTCTGTACGAGCTGCTGACGGGCCTCGCCGTAGGCCCCGGGATGCGCCGCCCGAGTGAGGTCGTTCCCGGATTAGGCGCTGATTTCGAGGCAATGCTGGCCAAAGCGTTGGTCTCGGATCCTGCGCACCGTCCGGATGATTTGAACGCGCTGGCGCAAGCGCTGCACAGTTTTGCGCCCCCCGGCAGCGTGGTTCCCCCACCCCCCGCCGACACCTCGCACTTGGACCACGACGTGGGCTTCGACGTCGATGTCTCGATGTCGATGTTACCGCCCGTACCGAGCGGGAACAGCCCATACAACTTGGGCGTCGTCGAGCAGCGAGCGCGGATCCCCGGCGACGCCACCAGCGAGCTGGCAACGCTCAAGGCACGCCTGGAGAGCGACCCTCGGCCTCGTTACGTCGTCGTCAAAGACGGCATGGATCACGGTCCATTCAGCGCGGTCGAGCTGCTCCAGCAAATCGCCACTCATACCTTCCTGGACGCAGACGTCGTGCGTGACTCGCTGAGCCAAGACGAGCGCGCGATCAAGGATTGGGAAGAATTCGCGCCGTTTGCCGAAAATGCCCGACTCTCCCGGGACATCACCGCCGAAAAGGCAGCCATCGAGCGAGTCGTGGTCCAGGAGTCTCGCAGCACGCGAGGCAAGACGCTGATCGGCGTTTTGGGCGTGGGCGCCCTGTTGATTGTGGCGGGGCTTTGGTTCCTCAAGGCCCGCGCCAATCGCAACGACGAGGTGGCGGTTCAAGTGGAGTCCCAGTCCAACGTCGAGCTGGACGCGGGTCTCAACTCGACCAAGAAGAAGGGCGGCGGAGGTGGCGGCCGCATCGTTGGACACAACGGTAACATTCCGATCCTCGGTGGCGGCCAGAGCTGTGAATCGGCCCAAGCCTCCTACATCGAGGAGATGAGCGTGGGCGGCCCGCGCGGCCAAGCGGACATCACCGGCGGCCAGTACGCGGCAATCCTGAACCGCGGCAGCTATTTCGCTCATTGCAGCGTGCCAGACAGCGCGAAAATCAGCATCTGTGCGGCGGTCCAGAACGGCCGCGCCGTGGGCGTCACGGTAGTCGTCAGCCCGCGCAATCCGGGCGCTTCCTCGTGTATCGCCGCGGGCGTGCGCGGCTTGAGCTTCCCCAGCAACCCGAAGCTCGACGTCACCCACACGAACTTCTGAGGCCGTACCGGCGGGGGCGGGCGGAGCGAGAACGATGAAGCAACGAGGGCAATCCGGGGATCGCGTGTGGCTCGGCATCGTGTGCGGCGCCACGCTTTTGCTGGGCTGCAACGTGCCGATCGCGGCCGGCTTGGACGAGACCGACGCCAATCACGCCGTGGTCGCGCTGGAGAAGAGCGGTGTGGCCGCGGAAAAGGATCGCGATCCAGACAGCGAGGGCCGCTGGCGGATCAGCGTCGCTCGAGACGACGCATCGAGCGCCGCCGGTATTTTGAGCTCGGAGAGCCTGCCACCGGCCGCCAGCCCTGGCCTGCTCGAGACACTCGGTCAGGGCTCGATCGTGCCTAGCCACGCCTCGGAGCAGGCCAAATTCGTGGCCGGGATCTCGGGTGAGCTGGAGCGCTCCCTGCGCAGCTTGGACGGCGTGGTCTCGGTGCGCGTGCACTTGGCCATTCCCGAGAAGGACGCGTTCTCTCCGGATGAAGCGCCCGTGCCCGCCTCTGCATCGGTCTTGCTACGCCACCGTGGCTCGGCGCCGCCGATCGCCATCAACGACATCCAACGCCTGGTCGCGGGCGCAGTACCCGGATTGACCCCGGCCCAGGTGTCGGTCGTGGCTTCGCCGGTGCCCACTCCCGCACGCCTCCCCGAGCGCGAATTGTCTCGCTTCGGCCCGGTCACCGTGACTCGTGCTTCGGTGTTCCCTTTGCGCACCATCTTCGGGGGCGCCCTGTTTTTGAATTTGGGCCTCCTGGGCGCGCTTTTTCTGCTCTGGACGCGCGCGCGCAAGGCCGAGTCGAACCTGGCCGAGCAGCGAGCCGAAGGGGCACAGGGCGCGCGTTGATTCGCCTCGAAGGCGTCTCCAAGAGCTTCGACCGGGCCGTGCTCAGCGACGTCGACCTCGACGTCCCGGAGAGCTGTTTGTTCGGCCTGATTGGTCCGGGCGCGTCTGGGAAGAGCCTGCTCTTGCGCATGATTACGGGCCTGATGCGCCCCGATCGCGGCAAAGTCACGGTCGGCGGCAGCGATGTGCTGGCCATGGGCGACATGCAGCTCCATGAGTACCGAAAGGGCATCGGTATGCTGTTCCAAAACAATGCCCTGTTCGACTTCATGACCGTGGCCGACAACATTGCGTTTCCCTTGCGCCGCTTGTTCCATCTGCCAGAAGCCGAGATCGCCGAGCGCGTCGCCGAGCGGCTTTCGCGCGTGGATTTGCCCGGTTTCGAGGCGCGCGTGCCGGCGGGGCTGAGCGGCGGTCAGAAGAAACGCGTCGGGGTCGCGCGCGCCACGGTCACACGCGCGCCGATCGTGCTGTACGACGAACCTGCCGCCGGTCTCGACCCAGTCACGAGTCAGAAGATCTTCGACCTGCTGAGGGCCGAACAGCGCGCGGCCAACTCCACGGTGATCATGGTCTCCAGCGATCTCGATCGGCTGCTGACCGTGACCGACCGCGTGGGCATGATGCTCGATGGGCGACTGATCTTCGAAGGCACCACCGAAGAGGCAAAAAACGCGGCTGATCCGCGCGTCTACCAATTCGTACACGGCAAGGTCGACGGCCCGCTGTAGACTGCTTCCCGCATGTCAGCCGAGACCAGCTCCGGGGCGAGCCCCGCGTTCGCCGGCCTGGCTCAGAAGGCCAACGAGTGGCTGAGCCTGATCGGTGGCTTTGGCGTGTTGTTCGCCGAGATCGTGCGACGCACCCTGCGGCGCGACTTCGATCGCAGCGAATTTCTGCGGAATTTGTACCGCATGGGCATCAAATCGATGCCCATCGTCACGGTCACGGCGCTGTTTACGGGCGGCATCATGGTGATTCAAGCCGCGCCGATCGTGCAGCGCTATGGCGCCTATGGGCTTTTGGGTTGGGGCGCGGGCTTCGGTACGCTGCGCGAGATCGCGCCGCTCTTGACCGCGCTGATGATCAACGGCCGCGTGGGCGCCAACAATACGGCGGAACTGGGCACCATGGCCGTCACCGAACAGATCGATGCCTTGCGCGCACTGGCCATCGACCCGGTCGGCTTCCTCGTCGCCCCGCGCTTCCTGGCGATCGTGATCACCCTATTTTTGTCGACTATTTTTTCCGACGCGCTGGCGCTCTTGGGCGCTGCCTACGCGGGTTTGGGCTTCCTGGGCGTCGAACCCGCGGTGTTTTATCGCGGGCTGACGACGGGCCTGCTCGGCTTCGGCGATGTCGCGCACGGCTTGGAAAAGAGCATCGTGTTCGGCATCGTGATCGGCCTTTCCAGCTGCCACTACGGGCTTTCGACCAAGGGCGGCGCGCCCGGTGTGGGCCGCTCGGTGAATTCCACGGTCGTGGCCAGCGCGGCGGGCATCTTCGTGCTCGACTACCTGCTCTCGTTTGCACTGACATGAGTGCGTCGCCCGAACCCTCTGCCGCGGCTCTGAGCGGAGCACGTTTGGCGATCGTGGGCACGCTCGGTCGGCTGTTCTTGGATTTGCTCGAGACCGTGCGCGACCTGTACCGGGTGTTCGTGCTCACGCTCTATTACTCGGTGCGCGGAGAAGCGAATCGGCCCGCTTTTTTCCGGCAAATGTACGAAATTGGCAACCGCTCGCTGGGCTTTCTGGCAATCGTGATGGGCTTCATCGGCATGATCTTGGTCTACCAAGGCGGCCTGCAGACGCAGCGCGTGGTGCCCGATCTATCGCTGCTCGGCGCCACCTTCTTGCAGCTCCTGGTGCGCGACTTGGCGGCTAGCATCTGCGCGCTGATGCTGGCCACGCGCGTGGGCGCGGGCATCGCGGCCGAGATTGGCTCGATGGTCGTCACCGAACAGGTCGATGCGCTGCGCATGTGCGCGACCGACCCCATCGATTACCTGATTCGCCCGCGCTTTTTGGCTTGCTTGTCGATGTTCGGCGCGTTGGTGGTGATCGCGGCGGGAGTGGCATTTCTTTCGGGAATGTGGACCGCCCATGCCTTCTTCGGCATCAACCCGAGGACCTTTGCCAACGTCAGCATGGTCAGCGTGGGCGATCTGACGATAGGCCTCACGAAGTGCGTCGCGTACGGCGCGGCCATCCCCGTGATCAGCGGCTATTGCGGACTGACCGCATTCGGCGGCTCGGAAGGTGTGGGCGCCGCCACCACGCGCGCGGTGGTCAATTCTTCCTTGGCCGTAATCATGCTGAACTTCGTGATCAGCGGCGCGGGCTACTTGGTCTTCGGGTGAGGAGTCTTCAGCACCGTGCCCGCGGGCGTAATCGAACACCAGCCGTAGCAGCAGTCCGCCAGTTGCATGTCGCGCCGCCGCTGCGTCGTCTGTGAAGCATCGAACAGTGCCGCACTGGGAGCCGAGAACGCCACGACTTCCGGCGGTTTTAACGCGGCCGGGCAGCGATCGAAGGGGCTCTGGACCGGCCGCGAAGTGCCGCCTTCGAGCTCACGCATGCAAAAGCTTTCGTGCAGGCCGTTGGCGTCGCGACAGGCAGCGGGCGACGCCAGGCCCGGGTCGGCGATCTCGACCTTTGCACACCAGCCGTAGCAGCAGCTGTGACCGGGGGGCACGCGTTTGCGCGTGTAGTCGGTAAAGCTTTGGTCGAACGCCGCGATCCGACCCACCGCTTTGAACGCGGCGTGGCGGATGTCGGTCGTGGCCGGGCAATTGTCGTACGGCTCCGGCGCTGGTCGCGAAGAGGAAAGCGGCAAGAGATCGTCGCAGAAGTACTCCCGCACCTCGTCTTCCCCACACGGTAAACTCGGATCCTGCTGGCGCGCGGAGGCAGTGGCGCGCGTAGCACCGGAACCGTGACAAGCCGCAAGCACCGCCAAACCGACCGCGCACCACCCCGCGCCCCGAAACCGCCGCGCCACCAGGCCAAAACGAGCCATTTTCACAGCGCGTACACCGTTTTTCGGCCAGAAGTCAATTGCCCAAGCCCTGCTTACCACTATCTTGATCCGAGAAGACGCGCTCTAGTTCCGACAAGAGCAGGATGATCTCCTTTCGTGCCGTGTCAAAGTCCTTTGGGGACAAGCAAGTGCTGCGCGAGGTCAGCTTCGACGTGAACGCGGGCGAGGTGTTCTTCATCATCGGTGCGTCGGGCGTTGGCAAGAGCGTGCTGATCAAACACTTGATTGGCCTGCTTCGTCCCGACTCCGGCGAGATTTGGCTGGAGGGCGAAGAAGTCAGCCGATTCGGCGAAGCCCGCATGTATCCAGTGCGCAAGAAGTGCGCGATGGTGTTTCAGCACTCCACCCTGTTCGACTCGATGACTTGCGCAGAAAATGTCGCATTGCCACTGCGCAAGCACCAGGCGCTGAGCCCCAGCGATGCTTTGGCCGAGGCGCACCGCCTCCTCGAAAAGGTCAAAATGCGCGACTTCGCCGGCCGCTTTCCGAATGAACTGGGTGACGGCATGAAGAAGCGCGTGGCAATCGCCCGCGCACTCACCCTGTCACCGCGCTACGTGCTGTTCGACGAGCCCACGACGAGCCTGGACCCGGTCAGCGCCCGGCGGGTGGATCAGCTGATCCGCGAGCTGTCCGATACGCTGGGAGTGACGAGCATCGTCGTTTCCCACGATTTGACCTCAATCTTCAGCATCGCCGACCGCATCGTCATGCTGTACAAAGGAAAGGTGAAATTAGTGGGTACTCCGGCTGATTTTCGCGAGAGTGGCGACGGCGTGATCCAGCAATTCATCAACGGCCGCGCCGAAGGGCCGATGGAAGCATGAGCGGGAAATGAGCCAGCGGTCGATCGAAGTCAAAGTCGGTTTTTTGATCCTCGTCGCGCTCGGGCTACTCGCCGGCTTCGTGGTCGTGATGGGCGGGCTCAGCTTGCAGCCGACGTTCACGGTCTACGTCAGCTTCCAGAATCCGGGCGGCTTGCAATCGGGTGCGCCGATCCGAATCGCCGGGGTAAAGGTGGGCCGGGTCAGCGAGCTGGAGTTTCGCGGCGGCATGGTCGATCCGCTCACCCACCAACCGGAGCCGACGATTCGGGCCGTAGCCAAGATCGAACGCCGCTACAAAACGGCGATCCACGACAATTCCCGCTGGTTCGTGACTAGCCAAGGCGTGCTCGGGGAAATGTTTTTGGCCATCGAACCCGGCTCCAGCGACCGACCGCTGCTCAACGACGGAGCGACGGTCACCGGTATCAGCCCGCCGCGCTTGGATCTGTTGCTGAGCGAGAGCTACGAGCTTTTGCACAAAGCTTACCTCGGCATCACCAACAACGAACAAAAGATCAGCGAGACCTTCGACGGCTTGCACCGGACATTGCAGGCCAGTGGTCAGTTCTTCGAGCACAACCAAGGCAAGCTGGATCACATCGTCGACAATGTGGATTCGCTGTCCAGCACGGCCAGCGAAACGCTCAAGGCGGCCCGCGAGCGCTACGTGGATAACCCGCAAATTGCCCGCATTTTCAACAATGTCGAGCGCACCACCACGACCATCAATCAAAACCTAGAGCCGATCCTGACCGACGGCCGCGCGACGCTCGCTGACGCAAAGAAGCTGACTCACGCGCTCGCCAGCGACGAGCAGGTGCAGCGCTATCAGCGCATTACTTCCAACTTGAGCGACGCGAGCGGGCAAGCCAAAGCCATCGCCGGCGATGCGCAGGTGTTGGTCGATCGCGTAAAGTCCGGCAAAGGCACGGTCGGCGCGCTACTCATGGACGACGCTTTGTACGACGACTTGCAAGAGATGCTGCGCGACCTGAAGCACAACCCGTGGAAGTTTTTCTGGAAGCAGTGAGCGGGTAGAGCAGCGGAACCGAGCGGCTTAGCCGCCCGTTCCTGCCGTAGCGCCACCGTTGTCTGCGCCAGCAGCGGTCCCGCCCGCCGCGGCGCCTGCCCCGCCCACGGGCGCTCCGCCGGCCGCCGCTCCGCCCGCCGCCGAGCCACCTGCTGGTGCGCCCGCGCTCGCCGAGCCACCCGCGGATCCCCCTGCCATCATTGCCGCGCCGGCAGAGCCGGGAGCGCCACCTGCAGGCTTACCGGCCGCGCCCGGTTCGGTACCTGCGGTAGCGGGACTGCCCGCTTGGGGCGTGGCGGGGGCGCCACCCGTGGCTTCGGGCATGTCTCCGCCCTCGAGGGGTGCGCCGTCCACCATCGAGACGATGCCGCTCAAGTCGGCGCTGCACACGTGCTTCTCAGCGCCCAGCGTTTCGGCCACACAGGCCAAACCCGCCTGACAGTCATCGGCTCGAAAGCAGACCGAACCGGCAGCACCGAGCGGCTGTGGACCGCCGCAAGCCACCGCCCAAACGCCCCCCAAGCCGAACAGGACCAGCGCACGCAGGACGGGCAGACGTCTGTTTCGAGCACGAGACATGCTGATTCGAAGCTACCGGAATCCCAGACCCGGTCAAGTCAACGCCCCTCCTACATTCACTCCAATTCCAGCAGCAGATCGCCCTCTTCAACCGCCTGTCCGGGAGTCACGGCGATGCTCGCCACACGCCCCGCAGCCGGCGCTTCAACCGGCATCTCCATCTTCATTGACTCCAAGATCAGGAGTTCCTGGTCCAGCGCGACCGTATCCCCCACCTGCACCAAAACCTTCCAAACCGTCCCAGTAATATGCGCCAAAACCCGTTCCGCCATCCGCCCACTCTATCTGCAAAACGCGAACCTGGCCGCAAGCGCGAACGTGAACGATCTTCCCTCTCCTCGCGGGCCGAGAGCCCTCCCCACTTCGCAGCGCCTCGTTTACGCACCTCTCCACCCCGGAACCCACACCCCCGCACACGCGAATTTTCGTCACTCCGAGCCAAGGAATGGCTCACAATCAGAGTCGAATTCCCCGATCCGCCCCGAACCTACGTTTCTCGTGAGAATACCTGGGCTAGACGGCTCAACTGTTTTAGATTTCTGAGCCCCACGGGCAAACCCTGCGAATGCTTGACGAAGCTCTTACTGGATTGGTATGCGCATCGTGTAAAGTGAATCGCCGACTCTGCGCGACGGATTGAGGACACTCGAAAAATGGCCGAACAGAAGGAAAGCTCGGTTCTCTTCTCGCTCAAAGAATTGATGAGCCTAGAAGAGAATCGCATCAAAGAAGAAGAGGCCGACAAAGAGGCCGTCGCGCGCGCCGAGGCCGACGCCAAGGCCGCCGCCGAGCGCGCTGCGCGCGAGGCCGAAGAGCGCCGCCTGCGCACGGAAGAGGAAGCGCGTCGCGTGGAAGAGCAGCGCCGCAAGGAAGAGGCAACGCGCCTCGAAGCGATCCGGCACGGTGAGCTCGAAAAAGCCCGCGCCGAAACCGAGCACCGCGCGCGCATGGAAGCGCTCGCCGCCCAACAAGCGCACGAGCAGCAAATCGCCGCGCTCAACAGTGATCAGGGCAAAAAGCGCCTCAAGCTCGTGGTCGGCATCATCTCCGCAGTGCTCGTCATCGGCGGCATCGGCATTGGCATCAAGCTGTCGAACAACGCCAAAGAGCAGCAGCTGAAAGATCAAATCGCGGCCGCAGAGAAGGCGGCGACCGAAAAGCAACTCAGCGAGCTCAAGTCTCAATTCGACGACGCGCAAAAGCATCAGGAAGAGCTCGAGAAGCAACGCGACAGCGCGAAGGACGAAGCCACCCGAGCGCGCCTCGAGGCTGAGCTTTCAAAGGCAAAGCAAGACACCGCGAAGGCCAGCGCTGCCGTCCAACAACGAGGGACCCCGGCGGCGGCCAAACCCCCACGCGCCGCTGGCAAACCTTGCAGCTGTCCGCCCGGCGATCCGCTGTGCTCGTGTCTGTGAGTGGCGAGCGCGAGCGACATCCGGCGCGCGACAAGCTCGCCTACGCCCTAGATTTTCCTTCCTTCGCCCAAGCGGAGGAAGGCGCGGCGCGGGTCGCGCAAGCCGTAGGGGTGTTGAAGGTCGGGCTCGAGCTGTTCGTCAGCGAAGGGCCGCGCGCGGTGACGCTCGGCCAAAAGCTAGGCTGTGACGTGTTCCTCGACCTCAAGCTGCACGACATCCCCGAAACCGTGGAGCGTGCAGTGGCCGCCGCGGCCGGGCACGGTGTGCGCTACCTCACGCTGCACGCTGCCGGTGGCCCGAAAATGTTGGCGGCGGCAGCCCGCCGCGCCGAACGCGAGAACACTGGCCTGGTGCTGCTCGCGATCACCGTGCTCACCTCTCTCGACGCGGCCGATCTGGCAGCCGTCGGCATCGGCTCCGATCCCGGTGCGCACGCCCTGCGCTTAGCCAAGCTCGCTCACGAACAGGGCATCCCCGGCATGGTCTGCTCGACCGCCGAGGTTTCCGCCTTGCGCGCGGCTCTCGGCCCCACGGCAGTGCTCGTGACCCCCGGCATTCGGCCCGCAACTGGCGCCGTAGCCGATGACCAGAAGCGAACTGGCACCCCCACTAGCGCCATCACCGCTGGCTCGAGCTTGCTCGTCGTCGGCCGTCCAATCCGCGACGCGGCCGATCCGGCTGCCGCCGCCTCCGCCATTTGCGACGAGATCCAGCGTGCGTCGGCGCTGGCCTGAACGCGCCCCGCGCGGGGCACCCACCGCTCCGGGCATGGAGGGCTTGCGGCTGATTGCCGGCTTGCAGCCCGTGCGCGAAGCGATTCGCGTCCGCCGTTTCGGGCTCGCACGGGTGGCGCTCGAAGAAAAACCAAGCCCCACGCTCGACGCCCTCGCCCGTTTCGCGACCGATCAAGGCGTCGGCGAGGTGGTCCGAGTGCCGCGCAGCGAGCTCGAGCGCTGGACCGAAGGCGGTCACCACCAAGGCGTGGTCGCCTGGGGCCCGGAACTAACCCTCCTGCCGATCGAGCCGCTGCTCGCGGATCCCCAGCTGCTCGCCCTCGCGCTCGATGGCATCCAGGATCCGCAGAACTTCGGCGCGGTCATCCGCTCCGCGGTTGGCGTCGCGGACGCGGCGGTGATCTGGGGTGAGCACTCGTCCGCGCCGCTCAGTCCGGCGACCGGTCGCGCGTCAGCTGGCGCGATTGAACACGCTCGCCTGTGCCGCGTCCCCTCACTGGTCGGTGCTCTCACCGCCGCCCGCGAACGCGGCGTTTCGGTCGTCGGCCTGGACGCTCACGCGCCGCAGCGGATCGGCGAGCTCGACCTCTCCGGTCCGACGATCCTGGTCGTCGGTAACGAGCACGAGGGCATGGGACGCGGGGTGCGCCGCGCTTGCAGCGCGGTCGGGCGGCTCACAGCCAGCGGCCGGATCGACTCGCTGAACGCTTCCGTCGCAGCAGCTTTAGCACTCCATGAAGCGGCAATTTCTCGTTTAAAAACGAGCACTTAAACGCATACTCTCAAGTGTTGCTCGAGCACCGATCCCGGCACTGAACGAACGCCCAGCAGAGGGGCATTCAAACTCCATTCAATGGAACGCCGATCGTGCTCCCCGGCCCTCGATGAATCGCTAGCTATCTTAAGCACTTACGTATCGGCCATGCAGTCCATGGGCGAGCAATACGGCGCTTGGATCATCCATCACTTCAAGGGTTGTCCACAATCAGGTCGAGGACGCGCCGAAACGCGGCTTTTGCAGCCTGAATCTCGTCACTCGTGGTCGCTTCTCCGAGGCTCACGCGGACCGCGGTTCGGGCTCGATCGCGACCCAGCATCGCGCTGATCACCGTGGAGGGCTCCGTCGTGCCGGCGCTGCACGCGCTGCCGCTGGACACACACACGCCGAGCAGATCGAGCGCCGCGACAACCTCGTCCCCCGACGCACCCGGGAACGACACGTTCGAGACGTGCGGCAGCCGCGCCACCTGTCCGCCATTCAGCGCCGCCACCGACGCGAAGGCGCGCTCGAAGTCGTCGCGCAGTAGTGCGAGTGCGGCATAGCGGTCGGGACCTTGCTCCGCTTGCTCGAGTGCGGCCAAGAACCCCGCCGCAGCGATCGGATCCACGGTGCCGGGGCGCAGGCCGCGCTCTTGGCTGCCCCCGAGCAGCACCGGCTTCGGGGCCTTAGTGCCGCGGAACGCCAGCGCGCCGACACCTTTAGGGCCACGGATCTTGTGCGCCGCGACGGCCAGACTGTCGGCAAAGCGCCAGGTCTCGGGCGCCAGCTTGCCGAGCGCCTGCACCGCGTCCACGTGCAACGTCGCACCCATTTCGTGGGCGACGAGCGCGACCCGCTCGAGCGGCTGCAGCACGCCGGTTTCGTGGTTGGCGGCCATCAGCACGGCGATCGAACCCCGTGGCAAGCGCTGCAGCGCTTCGCGGTAGGCCTCCGGCTCGAGCCGGCCGGTTTCGGGCACGCCCACCCACACCACCGGCACCCCACGCTGCTCGAGCTGCTCGGCGACGCGTGTCACCGAGGGATGCTCGATTCGGCTCAAAGCGAGCCCAACTGCGCCGGCCAAAGCCAGGTTGTTGGCCTCGGTGCCGCCCGAGGTGAACAGCACATCACGCGCGTGAACGGCGCAAATCTCGGCCAGTTTTTCACGCGCATCTTCGACGCGCGCGCGAGCTTTTCGGCCCACGCCATGAGTGCTGGCGGGGTTTCCCCAAGAATCCTCGGCCGCGCGCGCCATGGCCGCGAGCACCGCCGGATGCGGCGGGGTGGTCGCGTTCCAATCGAGATAAATGAGGTCCCTGCTCATGTCGGGCGAGACGGCGGCTCGCTCCAAGGGCGGGACGGCGGTTCGCTCATCGAGCGGCGCCCGGGCGGTAAGACGAAGTAGAACGCCGCGCCGTTCATGGGCACGCCGACGATCTCTTCGATCCCCGGCGGGGCGAGGCGCACATCGCCGCCGTGGCCGAGCGCGACGCCCCGCACGACGGCCAAGCCGACGCCCGTGCCCCCAAAGGACCGCGTCGGTGAACCGTCGACCTGATAAAACGGTTCGAACAGTCGCGAAGCTTTCTCGGTCGGTACGCCGGGGCCGGTATCGGCGATGCACAGCTCCAAATGGCCCGATGAGAGCATGCGCGCGCGCACCCCGACGGTACCACCGGCGGGCGTGAACTTGGCCGCATTGTCCAGCATTTGGTCGATCGCTCGCCCCAGCCGCTCGACGTCGCCGTAGCTGACCAGGCTGCCGCGCTTGGGCAGATCAGTCACCAGCCGCAAGCGCCCGTCGTTCAAGCCGTCGTGACGCGTGATGGCTTGGCGCACCAGCTCGGCGAGATCGAATTCGCGCTGGGCGAAACGCATGCGCCCAGTTTCCAGCGCGGTCACGTCCAGCAGATTGTCGATCAGCCGCCGCAGCCGCTGCACGCAGTCAGACATGGCGCGCAGCGCCTTCACTTGGGGCGTCGCCAAATCACCCAGCTCACCGTCGATCAGCAGCTTCAGATAGCCGACGATGGGCGTCATGGGCGTGGCCAGCTCGTGGGAGATATTGCGATAAAACTCCTTTTTTGCCTGATCTGCGCCGAGAAGGCGCTGATTGACGGCCGAGAGCTCGGCGATCTTCTCCTCCAAGTGGGACACGATGCGCTGACTCTGCAGGCGGAGGTGCTGCCCGGTCGCGTCCGGCGAGGTGCTCTCGCGACGGCCGTCGAGGTAGCCGCGAACCTTGTCCGCGAACGATCGCGCATCGATCGGCTTTTGCAGGAAGCCGTCGCAGCCGACGGCCAAGCTCGTATCGCGATCACCCTCGGCGGTGATGGCTACGATCGGCACACCGCGCAGCTTCGGCTCGGAGCGCAGGCGCAACGTGACCTCATAGCCGTCTAGACCGGGAATCGAGATATCGACCAGGACCAGGTCTGGGCGCTGTTGCAACGCGAGACGAATCCCCTCGAGGCCATCGGCTGCGTCCGTGACTTCGAAGCCCGCCGGCGTGAGCAACTTCCTGACCAGCAAGCGGTTTGCAGGATCGTCCTCGATGTGGAGGATTTTCGGCATCGACCCGGACTATGGGCCAGCCATGTGCCTGGCGGCAAGCAAACGCCCTCTGGTTGTGCAAGGCGGGTGGGCTTTTTCTGGCGCGCCATGGCAAGTTGTCAGCCCGGCTTCGCCAGCGCGTCGCAAGGCCCTTGAATTCGTCAGCGCTTCCCAATTAGCTAACTGTCCGCAATGCCCTCCGTTCGCATCGTCTCCTCGCTCTTTTGTGCGCTCACTCTGTGGGCCTGCAAGCGCCCGAGCGAGCCGCCGCCCGGCCCGAGCGTGCTCAAGCCGTCGCCCAGTGCATCGGCCGCCGGCTCCGAGCAGCACTCGACCCCCAATCAGCCGGTTTCCCCGCACGATCGCGATATGCCGGACAAGCCCCCGCCGCGTCCACCCTCGGACAACGCGAAGTTGATCCGGGCCTCGCACATCCTGATCGCGTACGCCGGCGCCCAGGACGCGCCAGCCAGCGTCACCCGCGACAAAGAGGCGGCCAAAAAGCTGGCCGGCCTGGTTGCCTTGGAAGCCCATTCCGGCGGCAATTTTGCCGAGCTCGTCGCCAAATACACCGACGATCTCAAGACAAAAGCCGATGACGGTCGGCTCGGTCAGATCTCTCGTACGCAAATGCCAAAGCCCTTCACGGACGCCGCCTTCGACCTGATGGTGAAGGAAGTGACGCGAGAACCCGTCGAAACGGCCTCAGGCTTCCACATCATCAAACGAACGGAGTAGCCCGTGGCGGACACCCCTCTCAAACGCATCGTGATTGCCGAGGACGATCCCGCGATCGGAACCATGCTGCTCAAGGTGCTGTCGCAGTTCTACGACGTGGTCGTGACCAGCGACGGCGCTTCGGCGGTGACTGCGGCGGGCAAGCAGCCGCCCCCTGATCTCCTGCTGCTCGACGTGATGATGCCAGGGATGGACGGCCACGCGGTCGCGGCAGCCGTGCGCCTCTTGCCGGGTCTGAAGTCGGTTCCGATCATTTTCCTCACCGCCAAGACCGGCCCCGCGGAAGTGATCAAGGGCATTCAATCCGGCGCTCGTCACTACATCACCAAGCCATTCAAGATCGACGACTTGGTGATGCGGGTGAAAAAGGCGCTCGGCGGCTAATCGGCAGCGCGGCCGAGGCGCTTTTGCCAGCCTCCCCGGAACGTCGATTAACCAAATGATTTCAACACGTTCTGGAGCAAGCCGGGAGTGCGCAAATACGCACATCCTGAGTTCGACGACACAAACGAATATCTGGCGATCCGCTAACGTATATCTAGCCAGCGATGCCGAGATGACCGCTTGCTTTCCTGTGTCAGGCGAAGGATGTAACCATCCTGGCACTCATTATCGGGAGATGAAGATGCAACAGACTAAGTCTTATTGGCGGTTGGTGGTGGTGGCGGGCATCGTGAGCGCGTTCGTCGCTGGAGCGTGCACCGTAACCACGAGCACTGACATCGACGACGATGACGACAATGGCGGCTCGGCCGGCTCGGGCACCGCGGGCGCGGGCACCGCGGGTTCGTCCACCGCCGGTACTGCGGGCTCTGGTACGGCGGGCGCCGGCACCGCGGGCTCCGGTACGGCGGGCGCCGGCACCGCGGGCGATGGCCCCGTGTCGTTTCAATGCGACCCGGATGGTGAAGGCGGCGCGCAGGGCACCGGCAACACTTGCGCTCCCAGCGACCCGACCGACGTCTGCCAGAAGTGCATCCAAGCCAAATGCTGTGCTGAATTCAGCGCCTGCTACGCCACCGATCCCGGCAACCAATGCGGCTGGGGCGGTCCGGCCAAGGTCACCATCACCGTGGATGGCAAAGAGGAAGAGATAGACAACCCGGGTGGCGAACTTTTCTGCATTCAGGCCTGTCTGCAGAAGGCCTCCGCAGCGAGCGGCACCGCGCCGGAAGATTCCGAGGTCCAAGCCTGTGGCAATAACTGCGCGACTACGGTCAGCAATGGAGCGACCAAGGAATGCGGCTCGGTGATCGGCCTCCAAACCAACGACGCGGTTGGGTGCATGCGCGACAATTGCTCCGTGGAGTGCTTCGTCGGCACCAGCGGCTGATCGTTAGCTCGCTTCCAAAGTATTCGAATGAAGAGCGGCGCTCGGGAAAATCCCCGGGCGCCGTTTTCGTTTTGTGACGTTCGTCAGGCGCCTCGGCTGTAATCGCAACTGAAAGTGCTTTTTTTTGCCTGATGCGGGCGGTGACGAGTGGGCTGTGTTACGGTTGCGGCCGCATGATGGTCGTTGGTTGCGCTGGTTTCGCGGTACCCGCGACTCGCTATTTCAAAGAATACCTTTTCGTCGAAGTTCAGGAGACCCACTTGGCGGTCCCCGGGCCGGGAACGGTCCGCCGCTGGCGGCGTGAGGCGCCACCCGGCTTCGAATTCGCTCTGTTGGGCCCGCGAGAGATCGGCCAAGAGGGCTTTCGGGACGGTAAGGTGATTGAGACCGCGTTGAAAACGCTCGGTGAAGTGGCCAAAGAGCTGGCCGCCAAGACTGCCGTCTTCGTGGCCCCGTCGGATTTCCCGAGCTCGCGCGCCAATCGCGCGGCCCTTCGTGATTTCCTCAAAAACGTGAAAAAGCAGTTCGAGACCATCGTCTTCGAACCCGGCCCCGCCTGGAATCCGGAAGAAGCGGACGACCTCGCCGAAGAAACCCAGACCCTGTGCGCGCGGGATCCGCTGCACCACGGGCTCTCCAAGCGCAAAGGCGCCTATTATCGCCTGCCCGGCCCGGCGGGCCACAAGTCGCGCTACGAGGATCCGGCAATCGAAAAGCTGGCCGAAATCGCGCTCGCCGGCGGTGATCAAGACGCGACCTACGTCTTCACCAACGTCGACATGTTCGCTGACGCCAAGCGCTTCAAGCGCGCCGTTGGCGTCGTCTGATTCTACCGTAATCTCAGAAGGTTAGCTCGCGCCTTGCAAGCGCTGGCCGAGCTCTGGTCGGCGCTCCGGAGCGAGCGATCGCGCGCATCGAGCCGCGTTACGGAGCTTCATCGTTAGGCTCCGGGATGCCCAGGGCCATCCGAGCGACGGCGTGGCCGGCGCGCTCGGCGGCGGAGCGGAGGGCTGCGTCGTAGGCGGCGCTGTCCGCGCGGGGATCGGAGTCTCCGCTGAGTTGCACCGAGCGGCGTACGTCTCCACTGTCGAAGCGAGGCTCTTGGTTCTCGGCTTGAAAGACTCGCCCCCGGACGGTCAGTGCCACACTCATGCCGGCGGCGTGCGGTTGCCCGGCTTGGACATGAATACCGCGTGACAGTTCGTCGACGCGCAGGACGTCGAGCACCAACTTGGGGAAATGCCCCCCATTTGCCAACACGCCAGCCGCGGCTAGCTCGGATCGCACTCCGCTGGCCGCCGCTTGAGCAGCCAGGGGTTCTGGAATCAGCACTTGCCCGACTTGAACCGAGAGTGGCTCACTCGTCGACTGCCCGTAAACGGAGTGGTAACCGCAGCTCGTGAGCAGCACTGCCCACAGCCCGGTCAATGAGCAAAAGCATAGGCGGCGGCGAGACTTAGAGCGCAAGTTTCACGGGAAACAACAGGCTATCCACAGCGCTTCGCTCGTTCAGCAGGCTGACACCGGTGAGGTGCCAAGTGTGCAGGACAAAAGCGAACGCCGGGAGTTGAGTGTCTCTGACCGCGTTGTACGAAAGCTCGCCCGGTTCGGCCAAATTTTTCGTCTGCTTTCTGGCTCAGCCCACGATGAAGTTGAGGATCTTGCCGGGCACGTAGACCAGCTTCTTGATCGACTTGCCCTCGATGAACTTGCTTACGTTGGGGTCCGCGAGAGCTGCCCCGCGGGCAGCGGCTTCGTCTGCATCGCGCGCGAGCAGCGCGCGGCCGCGCACCTTGCCGTTCACCTGTACGGCAATTTCGAGCTCGTCGTCCACCGTCAGCGCTTGGTCGAACTTCGGCCAGGGGACATTGGCGATCGAAGGCTCGTGGCCCAGATGCGCCCAGAGCTCCTCCGCCAAGTGCGGGGCGAACGGCGAGAGGCACAGGACGAGCTTCTCGACGGCCTCGCGAGGGGGCTGCTCCATGCCGTTCAAGTGGTTGACGAGGATCATCATCGTGCTCACGGCGGTGTTCAGTGAGAGCGACTCGATGTCTCGGCCGATCTTCTGCACCGTGCGATGCACGAGCTTCGCGGTTTCCAAATCGAGCGCCGCCTCGCTCAGCGGGCGGCGAGCGACCGCATCCGTGCGGTCCAGAAACCGGCGCACACCCTGGATACCGCTCGATTGCCAGGGCTTGGCCTGCTCCAGCGGGCCCATGAACATCTCGTACAAACGCAGACTGTCCGCGCCGAACTCTTCGACCACCAAGTCCGGGCTCACGGAATTGCCGCGTGATTTGGCCATCTTCTCGGCGATGCCGAGCAGCCGCACGCCGAGCTCACGGTGTACCGGCTTGCCCTCACGAACCTCGATTTCCGCTTCTTTGGCCCAGCGCACTTGCACCTTCTCGCCCGTGGCCGAGAGCCTGAGCTCGCCGTCCGCGTCGGGGGCAATGCCCGGTTCGTCCCCGGGCAGCACGCGCGCGACTTCCCCACCCTCGGTCAGCACCGCGTAGTAGCGGTAAGCCATGCCCAGGATGATGCCCTGGTGCACCAGCTTGAGGAACGGTTCCGGATCCGTGACCACGCCCACGTCGAACAGCACCTTGTGCCAAAAACGGGCGTACAGCAGGTGCAAGACCGCGTGCTCCGAGCCGCCCACGTACAGATCGACGGGCATCCACGCGTCGTACGCTTCTTTCGAGACTAGCTCCGCAGTATTCGCGGGATCGAGGAAGCGCAGGTAGTACCAACACGAGCCGGCCCACTGCGGCATGGTGTTGGTCTCGCGCGCGAACCATTTGCCGTCCTTTTGAAAGAAGCGCCAATCGGTGGCTCGCACCAGGGGGCCCTGCGGATCCCCGGGGCGGTAGTCTTCTAGCGCGGGCAAGAGCAACGGCAGCTCGCTGTCCTCGACCGCGATCGGCGTTTGGTAGTCGATCTCGTAGGCGTCCCCGCGGCGCGGGTCACCCGCGGTTTTGACCGGAAAATAGATGGGAATGGGCTCGCCCCAGTAGCGCTGACGGCTGAACACCCAATCGCGTAGCTTGTAGTTCACGCGCCGGCGACCGATGCCCTCGGCCTCCAAGAACGCGATCACGTTCGACTTCACTTGCGGCGTGCGCTGCCCGTCGAATTGGCCGGAGCGCACGGCGATGCCCTCATCGCTGAAGACTTGCTCGACGCGGTCGGCGAGCGAGCCGTCCTTGCTGACGACTTGCACGATCGGCAGCTCGAACTTCTGGGCGAACTCGAAATCACGCTCGTCGTGGGCAGGTACGGCCATGATCGCGCCGGTGCCGTAGGCGCCCAGCACGTAGTCAGCGGTGTAGATCGGGATGTCTTTGCCGGTGAGCGGGTTTTTCGCGAAAGCGCCCAGGAAAATGCCGGATTTTTCCTTGTTGAGCGCGGTGCGCTCCATGTCGCTCTTGCGCGAGGCTGCCTCGACGTAGGCAGCGACCGCCGCGCGTTGCTCGGCACCCGCGATGCTCAGCGTCAGCGGATGATCGGGAGCGATTACCATGTACGTTGCGCCGAACAAGGTGTCCGGGCGCGTGGTGTACACGGTCAGCTTTTCGCTGCGACCGACGAGCGGAAAATCGACCTCTGCACCTTCACTGCGACCGATCCAATCGCGCTGCTTTTGCTTGGTTTCGGGCCACGCCAAATCTTCCAACTCGGTCGACAGGCGGTCGGCGTAGGCCGTGATTTTCAGCTGCCATTGGCGGAGCGGCGTGCGCACCACCGGGTAATTCCCGCGCTCGCTGCGGCCGTCGATGACCTCTTCGTTGGCCAGCACGGTGCCCAGCTCTTGGCACCAATTGACCGGAATTTCCGCCTGAAAAGCTAAGCCCTTCTTGAACAGCTGCAAGAAGATCCACTGCGTCCAGCGGAAATAGCCGGGATCGGTGGTGTTGAGCTCGCGCGACCAATCGTAGGCGAAGCCCAAAGCTTTGAGCTGGCGCCGGAAGGTATCGATATTTCGAACCGTGGTTTTTGCGGGCGGCGTGCCGGTTTCGATCGCGTACTGCTCGGCGGGCAGACCGAAGGCGTCCCAGCCCATCGGGTGCATCACGTCGAAGCCGTTCATGCGCTTGTAGCGCGCGACGATGTCGGAGGCCGTGTAACCCTCCGGGTGCCCCACGTGCAGCCCGGTGCCGGACGGATACGGGAACATATCGAGCACGTAGTATTTGGGGTGGCCCGGGCGGCGCACCGCCTTGAAGGTCTGCTGCTCTGCCCAATACGTCTGCCAGCGCGGCTCGATTTGCTTGTGGTCGTAGGCCATCTGAGGCCCGGAGGTTTACCACGGGCCGAGCGCTCAAGTCGGGGTATTGCCCGTCTTTTTGTCGGCTTTGGCGCGAGCGGCCTTGGAGATTTTTAGGGCTAGCCGGGCGCGGCGTTTTTCGGCCTGGGCCGCGCCCTCGCTCGTGCCCTCCGCCCAGCCCAGGGCGCTGATCGGCTCTTTCACGTGGTGCTCGTACAGCTTGGCGAGTTCGAGACGGACCTGCGGATCGTGAACCTCTGCCGCGAAGGCTTCGAAGTGCGCGAGCGCTCGGGCGCGATCTCCGCGGGCCTTGGCGATTTCACCGTGCGCGCGGCGCGCCTCGGGCCCTGCGCCGCGCTCGAGCGCGACGCTCGCGGCGCGCTCCGCTTCGTCGAAGGCGCGGGCGCGCTTGAGTGTGCGCGCGAGCCCCACCAAATCCTGCTCGTGGAGTAAGTCGAACGGTTCTCCGTACAGGCCGACGAGCGCGGCCATCGAAACGACGTCCCACGCGTTGTGCTCCACCACGTCCTCGAGCGCGCTCTCGTCGCCCGAACGCAGGAAATGCGCATAACGCGGGGCAATATCGATGCCCGCGATGTCCGGGCCGCGCTCGAAGCCGAGCACGTCGGCTTCGAGGCCAATCAGCCGGCACGGGCCGAGCCGGCTCTTGTGCAAGCGACGCGCGATGTGCAGCAGATCGAGGTGCGCGCGATCGGGCAGCTTGGGCCGGCGATTCATGACCATTCGCCCGTTGAGCAGCGGTAAATCGAAGGCCTTGCCGTTGTACGAAACGAGCAGCTCGCAGGCCTCCAAGCGCTCGGCAAAGACCTCCAAGAGCGGCGCTTCTTCGGCCGGGCTGCGCAGCAGGAATTGTTCGGCGTGCAGCCGCAATTGGTCGTCGAACCAAGCGATGCCCACCAAGAACGCGAGTACGCCGGCGCCGCCGCCGAGCCCGGTCGTTTCGGTGTCGAAGTACAATGCTCGTTTGGGATCGACGCCGGAGATGCGCGGATCGAGCGCGAGCAGGCCGAGTAGCTCCGCGCGCGAGCTGGCCGCGGCGTCGACCGGCATGCGCCCCACGTGATGGGACGGCGGGAGCAATTGGTGGCGCCGGAATAGCGGCCCGCTCGCGCGCTCCTCGCGTTCGAAGGGCAGCAGCGCGCCCAGCGTGGGTGGTTCGAGGGGTGCCCGGCGCGCCCCCGGCTCGGGCCCCGAAGCGGCCAAGATCTCGGCCATTTTCTGGCGTAATTCGAGCAGGGTCGAGGCTTTGCCGGGCGCCTCGGGCAAGCTCGCGTCGCTCGGCTTGGGCCGAGCCAGCGTGGCAAGCTTGCTCTTGAAATCCATGGCTCAGCGGCTCGACCGCATGCGCGCAGGATCGAGCGCGAAGATCAAGCCACTGCGCGCGCTGATCACCGCAACCCGCGAGGCACGGGACCAAGCGGGCAGCAAGAGCGCGGAACTGGTGAGCGGGAACAGACTCGTGTTTTCGCCGGAGGCGGGGCGATACTCCAGCACGCCGTCGCTGCGCCCAAACCAGGAGTTGCCCTCCGGATCGCGCAGGGCCTCGGGCGCGCTCAGTGCCAGCTCTGGCTTCATTCCCGGCCGAAAATGCCTGCGCAGCGTGACCACGCCGTGCGCGTTCATGCCGTAAAGCAGCCGATCGGCGGTCATGAAGTAGAGCGTGCCGCTGGCATCGGAGGCCAGCTCGGTTTCGATCGCGCTGTACAGCTGGAATGCCCAGGCCAGGCTGCCGTCGCGATTGAGCGCGTACACGCGCTGGGCGCTCGTGGCGATGAACCAACGCTCAGCCGCGAAATGCGGGCGATGGATCACGGCCCCGCGCACGCTGTGACTCCAACGGAAGCTGCCGTCGGGCCCGAGCGCGTGCACGTAGCCATCGACCGTGCCCACGCACACGCTGCCATCCGGGGCCACCCCCGCCGGCGCGGCCAGCGGGGCGCCCGCGTCGAAACGAAAACGTTGCACGGGCAGGAGCGCGCTGCCCGGAGCCGAGACCGCGCCCGCGGCGTCGGCAGCGGAGGCCGCGGACAGCCAAAGCAGGCCACAAAATGGCCAGATCAGTCGGGCACGCCAGTTCACTGCCCTGGTTTTAGCCGCCTCCAGGAAAAGCACCAGGGGCCACGAACGAGCGCCGCTTTCTCGCCCGCAACGGGGGACGCTTTCGGTACCCTGAGCGCCGTGGCGCTGCGTGTGTTCGGACTGACCGGTGGCATCGGCTCGGGAAAGAGCACGGTCGCTCAACGCCTGCGCGCTCGCGGAATGCCGGTGGTGAACGCCGATGAATTGGCGCGAGCGGCGGTGGCGCGGGGCAGCGCTGGCCTGGAGCGCGTCGCTGAATACTTCGGACCGGGCGTGCTGACGACAGAGGGCGATCTCGACCGCGCGCAACTCGGTCAGATCGTGTTTGGCGATCCAGAAGCGCGCCGCATGCTGGATTCGATCGTCCACCCGATCGTGCGCCAGCTCGCCGCGCAGCACTTCCAAGAGATCGGCGCCCGCGGCGAGCCACTGGCTTGCTACGAAGTACCGCTATTGTACGAAGTAGGCCTGGATCGCACGTACCAACCGGTGCTGGTCGTCAATGCGCCGCTCGCCCTTCGCCAGCAGCGCATTGCCCTACGTGACGGCTTCGGAGCCGAGCAAATCGCGGCCCGAATCGCCGCCCAAATACCGCTCGAAGAGAAGGTGCGCCGCGCGGACTACGTAATCGACAACGCCGGCAGCGTGGCCGAGCTCGAGGGAGCCACGGACGCGGTGCTGACCGCACTGTGCGACGCACTGGCCGTGCCCGAGGCGCGCTACCCGCGCGCGTAGCGCAGAGCCTCAGCTGACCAGTGTGCGCGAAGCGCGCGAAATCCGAGCGTGTGCCGCGAGCAGAGTGTTTTCGAGCAACATGGCGATGGTCATCGGCCCGACCCCGCCCGGCACCGGGGTGATCGCCGAAGCCACCGCGGACGCGGACTCGAAGTCCACGTCTCCGCACAGCTTGCCGGCTTCGTCTCGATTCATGCCTACATCGATCACGACTGCACCCGGCTTGATCCACGATCCGGGGATCATTTTGCTGCGGCCCACGGCCGCCACCAAAATGTCCGCGGCGCGGCAAACCGCGGCCAAGTCTTGGGTTTTCGAGTGCGCCAGGGTGACCGTGGCGTTGGCGGCCAAGAGCAGGCCGGCGATCGGCTTGCCCACCAAGTTGCTACGCCCGACCACGACCGCCTGCGCACCTTCGACCTTCACGCCGGTCTCGGCGATCAAACGCAGGCAGCCGCGCGGCGTGCACGGGACTAGGCCTTTGATGCCGGCCCAGAGCGCGCCAATGCTCTCGGGGTGCAGACCGTCTACGTCTTTCGAGGGCGCGGTCGCTTCGATCACCTTTTGTTGGCGGATCCCCGGCGGCACCGGGAATTGCACCAAAATACCGTCGACCTCTCCGGATTGGTTCAGCTCTTTGACGAGCCCGAGCAGCGTTTCCTCAGTGGTCGAAGCGGGCAAGCGGTGCACCTGGCCGGCAATACCGACTTCGAGCGCAGCCTTCTCTTTGTTGCGCACGTACACTGCCGACGCGGCATCTTCGCCTACGAGCACCACGTGTAGCCCAGGGACGCGGCTGTATTTGGCCTTGAAGGCCTCGACGCCACGCGCCACCTCGTCGCGAACGATCTTCGAAATTGCCTTGCCGTCGATGAGTATCGCCACGGCGGACGCTTATCAGAGCGGCGCCCGACGCGCCAGTGCGGCTCGCTGGGCCGTTTTTCTCGCGGGTTTAGAGCTGAATACCAAGCGCGTCGATGGACACCGCGCCCTGCACGACTTTGACCGGGAACTGCCCCGCGGCGGCGGCGGCAGTGGTGGGAGTGGCCGCGCGCGTCACCGTCACGAGCTGGGTGCTGCCCGCGGCATTTGGCTCGACATTGCCGAACACCACGAGGCCGCTCTGGTCAGTGACGGCGGTGCCGTCGTCGAGTACCCAACCGTTCGCGTTTTTGTAGATCCCCGCCTGCGCGTTGACCATGCTCACGTGCAAACCCGAAAGCGGTGTGCCAGTGCTCGCGCGGCGAAAGAACACGATGATCTGCGCAGAATTAGCGCTACGTAGCGTCGAGACCGCATTGAAAACGCTGTCCAAAGCGGTCGCGGACACGAGCGCGAGATTGGCGGACGTGACCTGATAGGTTTGCAGCTCCTGATACGTCGGCAGAGCATCGCCACCGACCTCGGGCTGGACGCTCAACCAGTTGCCCGCCACCCGCGCGACGCCGTCGAGCGTGAACATTTCCAACGGATCGACGCCCAGCCAGTTGGCCGTGACGGAAGAGCCATTGGCGCCATCGGCCGTGACCGTCGCGCTTTTCTCGTACAGCGTCCCGGAGACGAACGAGGCGTCCGTGAGGAAGACTTGGCCGGTCAGCGTGCCACTTCCGGCATCGGAACCCGGGATCGAGGAGCCCCCAGCGCTGCCGTTGCCGGTCCCCACCGAAATTACCGGCAACAGAGGGCAATTCTTCATGCAGGCCTCGGCAAACGGCGGATGCTCTTCTGACTTCTGGCAGCCCGAAAGCAGACCGATGGCCAGAATTAGAGCCGGCAGTGACGAACGAGGGAGACTCACGCCGAACAGTCTACGCGGCGGAGGGCGCTTGGGCCAATCTCGCGACCCGGGCCGAGAGAAGCCGGTGGCCGGCCACGGCGGCCGCGATCAACAGCACGCCGATCAACTGGGACGTGCTCAGCCCGAGCAGCTCGCCGCGGTCGTCGCTGCGCAGGAACTCGAGCCCGAAGCGCACCGCGGCGTACAGCGCGGTAAACGCCAAGAAAACCTGGCCATCGTAGCGCTTTCGGCCATGCAAATAGAGAATGAGCAGGGCGGAAATCGCGAAAGAGGCGCCGGATTCGTAAATCTGAGTGGGGTGGATCGAGAGCGAGGACTCGCTCATCGAGTGCAGCAGACCGGCCTTGAACTCCGACTCACTGGCGGGGCTATTGGGCGGAAAAACCAGGCCCAAGCTCGAGTTCGTGGGCGAACCAAAGCAGCAACCGGCGAGCAAGCAACCCATGCGACCAAAGCCCAGGCCGAGCGGCACGACCATCCCCGCCATATCGGCGGCCTTCCAAAACGGAAAGCGGTCGGCGCGGAGCAGGTACCAGGCGGCGAGGGACGCGCCCAAGAACCCGCCGTAGTAAGCCAGGCCGCCCGCATAGAAGCGGGCCCAGGCGAAGCAATCACGCCCCTGCGGTTTGCACACCGAGCGCGCGGCGTCCCACACGCCCGAATAGTCTGCGCTCAGGCACTGTGCGCGATCGAGGTGCCAATCGACCTTGCTCGGATCCGTGCACAGGTGCACGTAGTCCCAAAAGTAGCCGTCTGCGAATACGTGCAGCAGACGCCCACCGGCGATGCCGGCCAGCAGCATGGCCAAACCCAGGTCGACGACGACATCCGGATCTTGACCGATGCGCTTGGCCCAGATCGCACCCATCAGGGTTGCGAACACGAAGCCCGTGAGCAACAGCACGAAGTAGCTGGGCGCGGGGATCGCGAAGCTACTGCCGAAGAACGACAGATCGAGTGTGAACAGCCGCCCTTGCATCGAGCCGCTAAGCGCCGGGCGGTTTGCTGGTCGGACCGGTAGACAGCGCGGGCTCGTGCGTGAGGCGACCCGATACGGGCGCGGATTGACCACGCTTGGACACGAACATGTCGAGGGCCATCAAGCCGACGCCCACACAGATCGACACGTCAGCCACGTTGAACGTCGGCCAATGATCGGTGATGCCCCAAGTGTGCACGACCTTGAAAATGCCGCGGTTCATCGATTCGATCCAATTGGCGCGAAAGTCGATGAAATCGATCACGCTGCTGCGGATGATGCGATCGCTCAGGTTACCGAGCGCGCCACCGAGCACCAACGGCAAGCCCCACTTCAGCGCGCGCTGCCCCGAGCCCAGGCGGCCGTAGAGCGAAACGATGAATGCGATCGCCAGGCCGCTGACCAACAAGAAAAACGGGCGGCGCACCATCTCGCTGGCGTTCTCCAGCAAGCCCCACGCACCGCCGCGATTGCGCGCCAAGGTGAAGGTCAGGTGATCGGGAATCAGCACTATCGCCGGGTCCAGCAAGGTGCGCTTGGAAAGGACGATCTCTGCCCAGGCTTTGCTGGTGACGTCGGCGATCAGCGAGATCGCAGCCACGACCCCCAGGAACAAAAAAGTGGGGCGCGCTTGCGGCGATTGCGAGGGCCTCACCGAACCCATTGGGAACACCGAACTGGGCGCAGGCACTGAACTAAAGCGCGCGGACGGTGGCTCGACCACGGGACTCTCTGACGCAATCGCCGCCGCCGACGGCGCGGGGGCCTCCGGAGCATCGAGCACGGAGGCGTCGCTGCTTGCGGGCGCCGGGATGGGATCGGTCGGGTCGCTACTCATGATCGGGGCCGAGTTCCTACGCTAGCTGACGCCAAGCGGCCAGCTTGTTCAGTATGAACGGCCAGTGGGCCATTCGCATTCCGGAAACGATTTACAGGCACCGCACATCCGTTTAGTGTTTCCGCGTGCCGGATCCGCCTTGGACTCAAAACAACGGTGTTCGAAGCGTGGTCAACGCCTGGCGCGCCTCGGGTAGCGTCCGGCCCTGCTTCACGGCCGAGCGCGCGCTGCCCCCGGCCGAGCCGTCGTATGCCCCGGTACCTTCAAGGCTCCACGATTCCCTACATCGTGCGCTGAAGCAGCGCGGCATTGCCCAGCTGTACACCCACCAGGTGGAGGCGGTGGATGCCGCGCTCAGCGGCCAGCACGTGGTCGTCGCCACGCCCACCGCCAGCGGAAAGAGTCTGTGCTTTCACCTGCCCGTCCTGAATGCGCTGATCGAAGATCCGGAAGCGACCGCGCTCTTCATTTATCCGACCAAGGCGCTGTCTCGCGATCAGGAGCACAACCTGCGCGAGCTGATGAAAGACAGCGAGCTGCGTTCGGGGGCAATGGTCTACGACGGCGACACGCCAGCCGATGCGCGGCGCGCCGCGCGCGAGCGCTGCCGCGTCGTGCTGACCAATCCGGACATGCTGCACGCCGGCATTTTGCCCAACCACGCGCGCTGGGCCAGCCTATTTCAGGGCCTGCGCTACGTCGTGCTGGATGAGCTGCACACCTACCGCGGCGTGTTCGGCTCGCACATGGCGCACGTCATGGCGCGCCTACGCCGTGTCGCGCGCTTCCACGGTTCGAACCCGGTGTTCATCTCTGCCACCGCCACCATCGGCAATCCGCGCGAGCACGCCGCACGTTTGATCGGCGCCGTGCCGGAGGACGTCAAGCTCGTGGATCGCTCGGGCGCGCCGCGCTCCACGCGCGAGGTCTACATCTATAATCCGCCGGTCGTGAACGAGGAACTCGGGATTCGCGCCAGCACCCTCAAACAAAGCGTGAATCTCGCGGCCGATCTGGTGCGCGCTCGGGTGCCCACGATCGTCTTCGGTCCGTCCCGCAGCTCGGTCGAAATCATGCTCAAATACCTGCGCGCGCGCGTGGGCGATGTAGCGGGCAGTGATGCGATCATGGCCTACCGCGGCGGTTATTTGCCGGAGCGACGGCGTGCGATCGAAGCCGGGCTGCGCAACGGCGAAGTTTTGTGCGTGGTCGCCACCAACGCGCTCGAGCTCGGCATCGACATCGGCGATCTGGATGCGGTGGTCTGCGCGGGTTACCCGGGCTCGGTAGCGGGCACATGGCAGCGCTTCGGGCGCGCGGGGCGGCGCGGCGATACGAGCATAGCGGTCCTGGTTTGCTCGAGCGACTCGCTCGATCAGTACTTGGCGCGCGAGCCGCAATATCTTCTGGATTCGAACGCGGAAGAAGCGCGCATCGATCCCAGCAACGTGGAGGTGTTGATTCAACACCTGAAGTGCGCAGCGTTCGAAGCACCGTTCGAGATCTCGGCGCGCGGCGAGCGCGTGGCCAGCCCCGAGCCCGCTGTCGGCGAGAGCTACCTCACGCTCGATCCGAACGCGACGCGCGACGCGCTCGAGTACTTGGCGAGCCATGGCCTAGTGCACGAGGCGGGCGGCCGCTACCACTGGTCCGGCGAGGCTTTTCCGGCCAATAACGTGTCCTTGCGCAACATCGGCTGGGACAACTTCGTGATCGTGGATGTGGCCAACAATCAATCAATCGCGGAGCTGGATTTTCGCGCCACGCACACGATGCTGCACGAGCAAGCCATCTACCAGCACGATGCCGAGCAGTACCAAGTGGAGCGGCTCGATTTCGAAAATCACAAAGCCTTCGTGCGCAAGGTCGCGCCGGACTACTTCACCACTGCTCTCACTTACCGCACCGTAGCCGTGATCGAAGAGCGCACGAAGCACGAACTCGGCCGCGCCATTCTCGGCTTCGGGGACGTGAAAGTGGTGGAGAAGGTCACCGGCTACAAGAAGATCAAGTTCTTCACCCACGAAAACGCGGGCTACGGGGACGTGCATTTGCCAGAAATGCAAATGCACACCACGAGCTTTTGGCTGACGTTGCCCGAGGCTGTGCTCGCTACCCTGCCCTACCCGCGCGCCACGGTCATCGATGGCTTGCGCGGCGTGGGCGGCGCGCTCGAAACCGTGTCCACGTTGGCCATGATGTGCGATCCGCGCGATCTGGGGCAAACCCTGGGTGACGGCGGTTTGCCGGGCGGTGATGGCGCCCTCGCCGCACCGGGCCGGGATTTCCACGCCGGGCGCACCGGCGGCTTCGACCCAACCGTGTTTCTATTCGATGCTCATCCCGGCGGCGTGGGTCTCGCCGAGCGCCTGTTCGAACGTGCGCCGGAGCTGCTCGACCAAGCGCGGCTCTTGATCGAAACCTGCCCCTGCAAGAGCGGCGGTTGCCCGGCCTGTGTGGGCCCTGCCGAAGAAGGCTCGCGCAAGCGCGTCTCGCTGCAGATCTTGAACGCTCTCGAGCTTCGCTATGCCACGCCCAAGCCGGCCCGCGTCGGCTGACGTTGACGGATCAAGGGCCGGCTCACGACCTTTAGAGGATTGAGCTTGAGCACCGTCGCCTTCGGGCTGGGGGCGTGTTGCTCGAGCGCGCCGCTGATCACCGCGCCGTCTGGAAAGGTGGCGAGGCCACTCTGCTCCACATAAATTCGCAAATCGGAGGTATGAACGCGGCACAGGCCGTGACGCGCAGCGTCCCTGAGCGCTCCGAGCACCTCCGCTGCAAGCGCCGAGTGCTCCCCCGTGCCACCAGTCATGGCAAAGATTTCTCCATCCAAGAACTCATGCTTGGTGGGGCTCTCGACCTCGAGACCGACGTAGTCGGCGTAGGTGTAGCGATGATGGCGCCTTGCAGGGAGCACGTTGACCCGGGCTAACACGCCCTAAGCTCGTTCAGCGCCGGAGGGGTGTTGATGGTCAATCAACGCGGCGTGGGCCGGCTCAGCCTTCGGCGTCGAGTTTCGGGGATTTCGTGGGGCAACGAGGTGCGCTGCTGGAACGCGATCGCCCCTCCCCCATCACTTCCGCTGGGCGGCGCGCAGGCGTGTCGAAGTCCGGCCCGCGCGGCGGGATTTTTCGGCTGGGCGCGCTATTGTTTCCGCGGCTTGCTCGAAGGCCGACCCGGGCTTAGCCTTCGGACGGCGCCTGGATGCACATGACGAGCTCTCTTCGAATGAGAAACTGGGCGCGTCCCTTGGGTCTGGGTGGAGCGCTGGCAGTGCTGGGCACGCTGTTCGCGCCGGGTTGCCTCTCACGCGCGGACGGACCGTTCATCCGCCAGTCCGACCGTGACCCGGACGCCAGCGGCGGTGGCCTCAGCATCAACACCGATAGCGGCGCGCCCGATGCGAACGATGAGCTGCCGCCCACCGCCCCGCACGCGGTGCTGGGCGTGAATCCGCCGCGCGGTTCGTTCGCGGGCGGCAATTTGGCGCTGATCAGCGGCAATGGCTTCGCGGGCAATGCGCGCGTGTGGTTCGGCGATGTGGAGCTCGATCGCAACGCAATCGTGCCCATCGATCCGCAGCGCATTCAGGTCACGGTTCCTCCCGGGCACGCGGGCGCGGTCGACGTGAGCGTGCAAAACGGCAATGACGACTCCACGTCGGCGGCTTTGGTGGGCGGCTATAGCTACGACCAATTCTACGCCACGCCGGACAGCGGCCCCACATCGGGCGGCACCCAGATCACGCTCTACGGCGACGGCACGCGCTGGAACGACGCCACGGAAGTGAGCATCGACCAGAACCCGTGCGTGGTGAACGAAGTCGTCAGCAAGACCGAGCTGCGCTGCACGACGCCGGCCGGCACGCCGGGCAGCAAGCCGATCCGTGTTTCGACCTCCGTCGATTCGGACGTGTTGGATGCGTTCGTGTACAGCAACAGCGACAACGGCTTCAAGGGCGGCCTCAGCGGCAACGCGTTGAAGGGCGATCTGCGCGTGTTGGTGCTGAACAACCTGACGGCCGAAGCCGTTGCCGGCGCCACCGTGATCGTCGGCGATGACATCGCCAGCGCGGACATTTCGAAGACGGACGAGAGTGGCGTCACGGTCGATTCGAAGCCGGGCCTCGGCCCCAAGCGCACCGTGACGGTAGCGTGTAAATGCTTCCAGCCGCAGACCTTCGTGGATGTCGACGTCGACAGCGTGACGGTGTTTTTGGACCCGATTTTGGCGCCCGGCTGTGGGCCACCGAGCGGAGATTTGCCGCCCAGCGGTGGTTCCGGCGTGTACGGCGCGAGCGTGTCTGGGGAGGTGGTTTGGCCGGCGACCGCGGAGTTCGTGCGCGATGGCTGGCTCAACGTCCCTGCGCCGCAATCGCACGACGAGCAGTTGGTCGCGTACGTGCTCCGTCTGACGGGCAGCCCGACCGATCGCTTCTCGCTGCCTTCTTCGTCGCAAGCGGTGACCCCCAGCGCGGGCGGTGATCGCGGCTACAACTTCAGCACCTACGGCTTGCCGGGCAATTTCACGCTCTATGCGCTGGCCGGCATCGAAAATCGCGCGCTCAACCCGCCCACCTTCACCGCCTATCAGATGGGCTTGGTGCGCGGCGTAGCCGCCAAATCTGGCGAATCGAAGCACGATGTATTCATCAAGATCGACGTCGAGCTCGACCACACGCTCACTTTGGATTTGAGCCCGCCCTCGATCACTGCGCGTGGTCCGGATCGAATCCAGGCCAATGCTTCGATTCAAGTCGGGAGCGAGGGCTTCGCGCCCCTGCCGAACGGTTACGTCTCCCGTGATCTGCCGCTTTCCGGCCCGCTTTCGTTCGTCGGGGTGCCTACCCTGAGTGGCAGCCTGCTGGGCACGAGCTACATCGTGACGGCGCGCGCGGTGACGGGCCAGGCCGGCAGCGCGCCACGCTCGGTAGTCGGCTTGCTATCGGCCAAAGATACCAGCGAGCCGCTCTTGATTGACCAATTCGTGCAGGTGCCGAAGCTGACGACGCCCGCGCCGAACACCACTTGGGACGGCAAGGGTCTGGCTGCGACGCGCGCGCCGGGCGGCTCCGCCGTAGATCTATTCGTGTACGATGTCGAGAGCGCGGGCGGGCTGATCGCGTGGAAGGTGATCGCGCCGGGCTCGACCGAATCGTTCAACTTGCCCGACTTGAACGCGCTCAGCCCGGATCTAGGGCTCAGCCCGGGACCACTGACGATCACCGTGAATGCCGCGCGCATCGACAACTTCGTCTATGGGGCGCTGCGCTACCGTGACATCGCCCAACGTGGCTGGACGGCATACGCGACCGATGTCTTCTTTGCCAGTTATTGAGCGGCCCCGGGCGTTGCTTCGGCGAGCAACGCCCGGCATTTTGGCGGCATTTCTGCTGACGGCCTGCGGCTATGACTCGGGCAGCCGGTGGCTCAGTCAAGGGGCGACCGCGCCCATTTGCACGCTGGATCAACTGCGCTGCGCGCCAGATTTGGAGCGCTGCGTGAACGGTGATCAAGGCGCCCACTGGGCGCTGGCCGACGACTGCACGAGTCGCGGACTGATTTGCTCGCTCACGCTCGAAGCCTGCACCGTGTGCGAACCCAACCGGCGAAGTTGCTCCGGGCAAACGATCATGCAGTGCGACGCGACGGGCGGCGACCAAACCCCGCTCGAGACCTGCGATCCGGGCGAGCAACAGGTGTGCCGCGAGGGCAGCTGCGCCAACCTGTGTGGTCAGGCCTCGCAGCGCCGCAGCAACGTGGGCTGTGAGTACTTCGCCGTCGATCTCGACAACGCCAAGATCGACGACACGTTGAACGCGGCGGCGCAGCAGTTCGCAGTCGTGATCAGCAACCCCCAAACCGACGTCTCGACCGAGGTCACGATCGAACAAGACGACAGCGAGCCAGGCGCCAAAAACGCGCCCAAGTCGATCGTCACGGCCACGATTCCGCCCTTCAATTTGCGGGTATTTCGGCTCGGCCCGCGCGAGGTGGATGGCTCGCCGCCCGGTGAATTCAACACCGGCACCCATACCGCCCTCACGCGCCACGCTTATCGCATCCACTCCACGTTCCCGGTGGTCGCCTATCAATTCAATCCGCTCGAGAACGTCAATGTCTTCTCGAACGACGCTTCGCTGTTGAAGCCGACCGAGGCGCTGACGCCGCTGAGCGACGATCTCGACGCCGCGTACGTGGTGCTCGGCTGGCCGCAGACGATCGCCAACTCGAGCGATCCCGATACCAACTTCAGCCCGCAGAACCCGGTCAGCCTGCGCGCGTTCTTGACGCTCGTCGGCACGACGCCGAATACGCGCGTACACATCGACAGCCGCGCGCGCATCCTGCCCGGCGGCACGATCCCTGCTACGCCCAAGGGCGGCGCGCTCGATTTCGAGCTCTCCACCTTCGACGTGTTGAACCTAGAAACCGGCGATTTCAACGCGGATTTCACGGGTTCGTTGATCAGCAGCGACAAAGCTTTGGTGGTCTTCAGCGGCAGCGAAGCGAGCGACGCGCCGTTCTTCGACAAGCTCACTTCCCGCAAATGCTGCGCCGATCACTTGGAGGAGCAGCTCGATCCGATCCGCACCTCCGGGCAGAACTTCGTGGCTACGGTGTCACCGAGCCGCACCGCCGCGCTGGCCAAGGCAGGCGCGCCGGTCGGTGAGGCGGAGCAAGACGAGTACTTTCGCGTGATCGCCACGACCGACGCTGGCGCGCGCGTCACGACCAGCTTGAATGGTCAGTTCCAGGCGTTCTCGCTGGCCGAACGCGGCTCGTTCGTGACCATCGCCAGCGCTCACCATTTCACTTTGAAGAGTGATTCACCGGTCATGCTCAGCAGCGTATCGCCGAGCCAGCAGGACGCGAACGTGCCGACCGGTTTTCCCGGCGGAGATCCGAGCCTGATCATCGTGCCGCCGATCGAACAATTCCGCAGTTCTTACGTATTTCTGACGCCGGACAAGTACAGCTTCGACTTCATTCGGATCGTCGCGCCGCGGGCGGCGACGGTCGTGCTCGATGGCCGTTCGGTGGACGAGATCGCGGGCTGTACGGCGCACGACGCAGACGGCATCAGCGACGCGGCACGCCGCAAGCAAGTCGGGCCCTCGCCGTTCCTGGTCTACGAGTGCCAGCTCAGCTTTCCGATCATCGATCCCAACAGGACCGCGCCCGCGAACTTGTCGCCCGGTGCCCAAAATGACGGCGTGCACCGCGTGGAATCGAACGCCAAGGTGGGCGTGCTGGTGGACGGCTTCGACTCGTACGTGAGCTACGCGTATGCCGCCGGCACCGAGCTCGAATTCATCGTGACGAAGTAGCGGGCTTGGCGGGCAGGCCGCTCGGGGTGCGGCTCAGCGGCCAGGGCTGGGCGATTGGGATCCGGGCGTTTGGCCCGCTCTCCAATACGGCGCGTTCGCAATCTGCGAGCGTGAGCCGACGAGGACCGAACACCGAGGCATCGGAGGCGTCCGAGTCCATCAGCGAGCTGGCTTGATCGACGCCGTAATCGTCGGGGTGCCCCGGCATATCGAGCAAGATATGGCCGAGTTCATGGGCGAGGGCGTACGAGCGCGGTCCCGCGCGCAGCGCGGCGCGGTCGATGATCACGGTATTTTGAATGCCCGCTCCATCGTCATCGATGAACGATTCGCCAATTCGACCGGATTGATCGAACGAGGGCACGACCAGGACTTCGATCGTGCTCGGATCGCCGTCGTCGAAGGCTTTGATCAACGAGCGCTCCTCGAGCGTTCCTGCGGCAGCGTCGTTCTCGACGAAGTGCGACAAGCCGTTGCCCAGATCGACCTCGCCCAAGCACACCCCGAGAGTCGCATCCGTGCTCAGCGCTAGCCCCGGCTCGGCCTCGACGGCGCTGGGCCGGCCTCCCGGGCCGCGAATCAACACGTCTATCGCACCCGAAGCCCCGGAAGCAATTCGCGGATTGGGGCTGATGCGTGGCTTGAGGCCCAGCTTCTCCAGGGCCCGAGCTAGCCGCTGGGCGACGACCCGGGGCGTTTCACCCGCGCGGGTAGCAACCTTCACGCTTCGACCTTGCACGCGCAGCCCAATCTGACCGCCGCTGGCGGGCAGCCCCGAGTCACAGCCAACTGCGACCAGTTGAATCGGCGGCGGATCGACGACCTGAATATCCGGACCAGTCGGTCCCTGGAGATCAATCCCACATTGCGCCCAAAGCTTGCTCGCCGCCCGGATTTCACTGCGCATGATGCTCAGTGCCGAGCCGCTGTCGCCCCCGATCGAGGGTGCGCCCCCCGGCGAGAGGCGCAGCACGCGCACCCGCAATTTGAGGCTGAGCCGCTCGATGCCGGCAAAGGCAGCGCTATGTGGAGTTCCGACGACCCAGCTCGCGAGCAACTGCCCCGCGGCTTCGACCGACAATTGTCCACCGAGCTCGGCCTCGAGGGAGCGCTCGCGGGCGAGCGGGTAATCGCGATCGAGATGATCCGGGGTAAGCCGCAGTGGAGCCGTAGCCCAACACGATGCGCCGACAATGCTCGGGGGACACGCGGTCTTGGTCAGCTTGGGTTCGGCGAGCGTGTCCAAAAGGACGCCATTGGCGCGCCGCGTACTCACTCGGAGTTGCGACGGTGCGCTGTCAGCTCCTGCAAAAACGAGCCGCACCGCCTCGCGGTCGCCCGGTCCTGATTCGGCCCCGGGCAAGTCCCGGCTGAGCGCCACGTGGTCTCGATCGCCGCTCAGCCAACTGCCATCTGCGAGCTGCGCTACGGCTCGCGGCGGAGCTGCTTCGGCCTGCGCCAGCTGAGTGGCACACAAAAGGGCCAATGCGAGACGGCTGCGGCTCATTCGCTCCATCCGAACTGGACCCGGCGCACGCTCGGCTCGGTGCTGACCTCCGGTGCGTTTTTGGCGTGCGCGGCTTGAATCAGCGCGCCCCACGCCACGGAAGCCAAGTGCCGCGAGGCGATCAAGGATTTTGCGCAATCAATCGCCCAATCGCGATCGCCTACGTCGAATAGCGCGGCAACGGCTAGGCCTCGCAGCGCTTCGCGCCGCGAGCTGGTGGCCGCGACCCGTAGCAGCTCGCGCGGACGCGGATCGTCGTAGTCCCGAACTAGATGCAGGGCCGCCCGCACCCCGGATTCGTCGTTCAACGGGCCCTTGGCCAAGCTCTCCAGCATGGCGCGCGCGGCAGGCGCCTTTTGCCGCGCCAAGCGAAACAAGAACGTCGTGTCTCGGTCGGCGCTCGGACGATCGCTGAGGCGTGCCACCAGCTCGACCGTGGGGCGGATCGCCGGCGGTGGCGAAGTGAATGACAGGGCCCACACCACCATCGCCCAAGCCGCTCGCGAGCTCAGTGGGCCCTCGTTCGCGCGTGCCGAGGCCTCCGCGAGCGGAGCGCCGTCGCCCGCGCGCGCCGCAACCTCACCGAGCACCAACCAACGCCCCAGGTGACGTTCGGCCTCGCGCAGCACGGCCAACGCGGGCCCGATGGCGGGCGACAGCGGCTTCGACCAAGTGAGCGGCACGAACAACTCCAGACAAAGCGCGATGCGGTGGCTCTCCTTGATTTTGGGTGCCAGCGAAGTCACGTGCTCGCCCCCCGATTCACCGCGGGCGATGCGCGCGACTTCGCCCGCGAACGCCAGGTGCGCATGGCGACTGCGCGCGACTTTGGCCAGAGCCTCCGCGAGCCCGGGATCGGTCGTGCGACAGGCCGCCGACAAGGTCGCAAAGTTGCCGCAATCCTCCGCCTCCAGTGCTTTTTTGAAGCTGGGCAGCGCGCGACGATCGAAGCATTCGCCGAGTACACGCGCACTAGCCGCGTACAGCGGCCGCTCGTACGACGCGCGCTTTACCATCAGCTCGAATGCCTCCAACAAGCCATCGCACAGGCCAGCCGAGTGCGGCGCCAAGGCGCGCAGCACGCCAGCCAAGCGCGCTTCTTGGGCCGGCCGACGGCGCAGCGCAGCGCGCAGCTCAGCGCGCAGGCGCGCCACCACCTGCTCGTCGATCATGTCCGCGCGCTCCGCTCGAATCACCATGAGCCGAGCCGCCGACCATAACATCCTTTTGGGGCGCGCTGATTTCGACTTGTAGTACGCTCTGTCGGCGCTGGAATGAGCGCAGCGGAGAAATTCAATCGTCATGCGGAATATCGCCCTTTCTCGCAGCGCCCTCAGCGCGCACAGTTTTTGGCTCGCCGCTCTCACCTTCGGCTGCGCCAAACACGGCGCTCCGCCGCCCGCCGCTTACGCTCCGCCACCGGCTCCTGCTACGCCTGTGACGCAAGCGCCCGGATACAATGACGGAACAGCGCCCGTGCTCGCCGCCTCACCCGCTGCGCCCGGAGCAGCAGGGGGCGTGCCAAGCGCGCCGCTGTCGACACCCAACCCACTCGCACTGCCCTGCACGGTGGACGCCAATTGCCTGACCCACCGCTGCAACGTCGCCGCCCAGAAGTGCGCCTGGCCTTGCCAGACCGACAACGATTGCATGCCGGGCAATGCGTGCATCGCCCCCACTTGCCTGCCCAAGCTGCAGTAAGCTCGCTGGGCCCCATGACGACCCAGATGCTGACCGAATCGGACTACGACGCCCTCGCTGCTCCGGAGCTCAACCGCTTGATCGCGAGCCTCGACGCCTTGGGCGACGACTCCGAGCACGCAATCGAGGCAGAGCTCGCGAGCGATATCTTGACCATCGAGTTCTCGGACGGCGCTCGCTACGTCTTGAATTCGCACCGCGCGGCGCGCCAGATCTGGCTCTCGGCGGAGCGCTCTGCCTGGCACTTCGACTACGTGCAAAGCTCGAAAGCTTGGATCGCCGCCAAGAGCGGCGATGAGCTGTGGAGCACCCTCACCCGGCTCCTCTCCGCGAAGCTGGGCAGCGCGGTCGAGCTCGGTTAGGCGCCTTCGACGTGAAGCCTGAGCGTCTCTTCGCCGATCACATGCTCCTTTGCGGCATCGTGTTGGGTGAAACGCACTTCGCGAGCCAAGCATTCTTGACTGAGGTGCTGCTCGCCGCTCCGCGCAACCCGCAGTAGCCGCTCGCTGCCGTCGATCGAGAGCCGCACGCGGGCGGTGAATTCGAGCCCCAGATCTTTGCGCGCGGCCTGTACGCGGCTAGCCACCTCACGCAGTAGCCCCTCGTCCACCAGCGCTTCGGTGAGCGTGGTGTGCAGAACGACGACGCCCACGCGCCCAGTTTCCGCCGCAAAACCAGGGGCAGCTTCGGCGGTAACCTGGATCTCCTCGGGGCCGAGTTCGTAGCTCTCGCCTTCGATCGTGATCACGACCTTGCCGCTCCGCGAAAGCTCCGCGTACAGCGCGCTGCCATCCGCGCCTTCCAAGAACTTCTTCGCCGCTTGCACGTTCTTCCCGAGCCGGGGACCGAGCGCGCGAAAGTTGGGCTTGATGCGGAAGGCGACCGCACCATCTTCGTGACCGGGATGCATGAAGCGCACTTCGTGTACGTTCAGTTCTTCTTGGATCAACGGCTTGTAGGCGTCGAGACGCTTCATCAGCTCGCCGTCGTTGAACACGACGTCTACGCGCGACAGCGGCTGGCGCACCTTGAGTTTGTTGGCAGTGCGCACGCTGAGCCCGAGGCTCACGATGTCGCGTACGGCGCGCGTCTCTTCGACCAGGCGCCGGTCGATGACCGCTTCGTCGGTCTCCGGAAAGCGGTCGAGGTGCACGCTCGCGGCATGCTCCGGCACTTGCGGGAAAACCTGCAAATTTTGGTAAATTTCTTCACTCAAGAAGGGCACGAACGGCGCGATCAAACGGCTCAGCGTGGAGAGCGCCTCGTGCAGCGTCGCGAACGCATCGCGCTTGTCTCGGTCCATCCCGGCCGCCCAGAAGCGTGAGCGGCTGCGGCGTACGTACCAATTGGACAAGCTCTCCGCGAGATCGATCAGAGCGACGGCCGCGTCGTAGCTCAGGTAGGCGTCGAGCGCGGAGCGCACCGCCTTGGTCGTCAAGTTCACTTCACTGAGCAGCCAGCGATCGAGCAGGTTGCGCTCTGCGGGCACGCGGCCTGCGTGCTCCGGGTTCGTCGGGCTCCAGCCGTCGATGTTGGCGTAGATGGTGAAGAACGAATACACGTTGCGGATTTTGATCAAAAAATCCTTTTGCAGCGTGCGAACGTTGCGCAGCGAATGGCGCGTGTTACTCCAGGGCGGGGAGGAAGCGTAGAAAAACCAGCGAAATGCGTCGGCCCCGGGCGCCGGAGTGTGCGGATCTTCGCACGTAACGCGCTGGTTGAAGGCGCTTCGCGGCACCTCGGCCGGCATCGTGCCGAGCCCGGTCACGATCGGCTCGGTCGCGAGCGCGCTCTGATCCTCGTCCGAGAGCACGAGCACGCGGCGCGGCAATTTCTTCAGCACCCGCAGCTTGACGGGACGCGTGTGCTCGGCGCGATCCGGGCGATACAAGATCACACTCGCGCCGTCTTCCAGATCCATGCCTTCCAGATCTTCGCGCGCGATCAGCGCTTCACCCGCCGTTGCCTTTTGACCCAGGGCTTCGCTCAGCACCCCAAAATCCATGCGCACGCGATCGAGGATGATCTCCGGAGGCGTGTAGTTGCCCTTGCTCTTGGCCTCTTTCTTCCCTTCCCGATCGCACACGTGACCGAGCACGATGCAAGTCTGGAACGGATGCGGAAGCTCACGCATCCGGCTCAAGCCGAGCCGCTGTTGCGTGTCCTTGTCGAACAGCAAAGACGAGATCATGAGCAGTGAGTAGAACCAACCGCGCGTTTGATCGATCGCTTCGCTGATGAAGTCGGCGGGGAACGCGGCATCGAACTGAGCCGCGGAGTCCGGTTGGTGCGGGAAGCCCCACTGCGCGAACGGCATGCAGCCGGAGTCGAACCAGCAGTCGATCACTTCGCCGACCCGGCGCATCTCCGCGCCGCACGTGGGGCATGGGAACGTGACGTGATCGATCCACGGTTTGTGCACCTGGAGGTGCGGGCTCAAATCCGGATTCTTCCGCCGCTCTTCGTGAAAATAGGCAAAAGCGTGCGGGTTGCGGGTTTCGATTTCGCTGATGCTGGAGGGGGCGTGCTTGTGCTCCGGATCCGCGCTGCACGTCCAGACGTTGAGCGGCGTGCCCCAATAGCGCTCACGGCTGAGCGCCCAGTCGACGTTGTTCTTCAAGAAGTCGCCGAAGCGACCGTCCTTGATGTGATCGGGTAGCCAATTGACCGCTTGGTTATTGGCCAGCGCGTCATCGATGCGCGCGGTGGTGCGGATGAACCAGGCGGGGCGCGCCAACTGGATCAGCGGATCTTCGTCCGAGCGCCAGCAGTACGGGTACTCGTGGCGGTAGATTTCCTCGAACACGAGCAGCTTGCGCTGGCCCAAATCGTGGATGATGTCGCGATCGGTGCTCTTGACCCAACGCCCGGCGAGAAAGCCAAAATCCGGCTTGAACTCACCGTTCGGCAAGATCGCGCAGAGCAGCTCGACGGCCAGCGGATCGCTGTAACGGGCGAGCTGCTTGCGATGCGCATTGTGATCGTCTTCACCGAAGGCGGGCGCAATGTGCACGATGCCGGTGCCCGTATCGAGGGTCACGAAGTCTTCGGCGATCACCCGCCACCAGAGCGCGTCGTCGCCGCCGCCCTTGAGCGCCACGCGCGTTTCGCCGAGGGTCTTTTGGTAGAAGTCGAACGGCGGACGGTAGCGCTTACCGACGAGGTCACTGGCTTGCACGCTGCGCACGACGGTCAGCTCGTGGCCGATTTTTTCGGCTAGCGCCGCGCGCAGATCACTCGCGACGATCAACTGTGTGACACCGAGGTCCCGGGCGACAGCCGGCTTTTTTCCCTTGATTTCGAGCGCTGCGCCCACGGTCACCACGTCGTATTTGGTGTTCGGGCGAACCGCGGCATAGCCGTTGGAGGGCAGAGTCCACGGCGTGGTCGTCCAAACAACGAGCGCTGTTTCCGGCTCGTCGAGCAACGGGAACGCCACGTACACGCTCGGGTCATCGACGGTTTTGTAGCCGAGGCCCACTTCAGCCGCAGACAGCGCGGTGCCGCCTTGCGCCCACCACCAAACGACCTTTTGTCCTTGGTAGAGCAGGCCCTTGTTGAACAACTCCGAGAGCGCCCACCACACGCTTTCGACGTAACTCTTGTGGTAGGTGACGTAGGCGTCGTCGAGGCTCACCCAAAAACCGATCCGCGAGGTGAGCCGTTCCCATTCACTGGTGTAGCGGAACACGCTCTCGATGCAGCGCTTGACGAAGGGCTCGACGCCAAACTGTTCGATCGCCGCCTTGCCGTGGATGCGCAGCTCTTTTTCGACCTCGACCTCGACCGGCAAGCCGTGCGTGTCCCAGCCGCCCTTGCGCAGCACCTGCTCGCCGAGCATGGCGTGGTAGCGCGGGAACAAGTCCTTCATCACGCGCGTGAGCACGTGCCCGTTGTGGGGCAGGCCGTTGGCGGTCGGCGGACCCTCGTAAAACACGTACTTTTTGGCGTCTGACGCGCCTTTCGCCAAGGCCTTCTCGAAAATGCCGCGCGTGCCCCACAGATCGAGGATGTTTTGCTCGTATTTGGGGAAATCGAGCTCGGTGGGAACGGCTTGGAACGGCGGTTTCGTCATGACAAAAGGGGGTGTTGTGGGGGGCGTATACCACACCGCCGCGGCTGGGGAGCGGCGCGCGGCGGGCTAGCGGCTCAGGATGCCCAACGCGCCTAGGAGCGGCGCGGGATCGGCTTCGAGCGCCGCTCCTATCACGGCCACGCCAGCCGCCCCCGCGGCCAGGCAGGCGGCCGCGTTCTCGGCGTCGACCGCTCCCAGTGCGAACCAAGCCTGCGCGGGGTGGGCGGCGCGTGCGGCCCCCAAGGCGGCCACCCCAAGCTCGGCGCGGCCCTTACGGACGCCGAAGATGGGCGAAAGCAACACCGCATCCAGCTCCGCTTCGAGCGCCGCGCCTGGCTCGTGACAGCCGCGCGAAAGTAAGACCTCGGGGCCCAGATAGCTGCGAGCGTCGGCGGCGCTGATGCCATGCTGGGGCAGATGAAACGCGGCGCAGCGAAATGCTCGAGCCAGGTCCGCGCGCTCGGCCACCCCGAGCAATTGCCGCGATTGCATCGTCAAGTCCGCCAAGCGTTCGCCCAGCGCCCAGCGCTCGCGCACGGGCAGCAGATAGTCCCGCAGCGTGAAGAGCACGGTGCCCTGCGTGGCGCGCTCTGCAAGCCGCGCATACCGATCGAGCATGACGCGCGGCACGGCCCGCGTCGTGTCCGTGAACACGATCAAGCGCGGCAATGGATCAGCCGTGCGCACGCCGCGGAGCCCAGGTAAAAAGCGCGCGCGCGAGGCCAATGGCGAGCAGCGCACCCACGCTGTCCGCAACCCAATCCCACACGTCCGCGGAGCGATAGGCGGTCAATGCCTGACACAGCTCGAGCAGCAGCCCAAGCAGCGAAGAGCCCGCCCCGCCGAGCACGAGCTTCCGGCGCAACGGCGAATCCGCCCGATGCCAATGCAGAGCCCGCGCGATGAGCAAGGCTAGCCCGCCGAACGCGAGCGCGTGCAAGAGCTTGTCCGTAGCGACGAAGCCGACTTGGGGCAAGGTCCCAATGCGCACCAAACCGCCGTAGAAAAGGGCGCTCGCGTAGACCACGGCCGGCAGCACGTGCGTAGCAAAAGCGACCGGCCGATGCAGAGGTTCGTTGGCGTCAGAAGTCACGAAAGATGCTCGACGGGGAAAACGTAGCCTGCCACACCCTGACACGACGCGAAATGCACGGCCGGCAATTCCGCCGCAAGTGCGCATGGGCTCCGCTAGCAGTTTGGATATGACGTCGGGTTCATACCTCTGGTAATGTCCGAGCACAGTGCAAGTCTTCGACGGCAAGCTCGCGGGCATCAAAATCGTTCGACCCAAAATCTTCGGCGATGATCGAGGCTTCTTCTTGGAGTCCTACAGCGCGCCCGCCTACGCGGCGGCGGGCATCGACGCGGTCTTCGTGCAAGACAACCACTCGCGCTCGGTCAAGGGCACGCTGCGCGGTGTCCATTACCAATCGCAGCCGGGCCAAGCCAAGCTGGTACGCGTCATCTTGGGCCGCATCTGGGATGTAGCCGTCGATATTCGAACTGACTCACCGACCTTCGGCCAATGGGCAGCGGTCGAACTCGACGACAAAACGCGAGAGCAGCTGTTCATCCCAGTCGGCTTTGCCCACGGCTTCTGCGTCTTGAGCGAGGTCGCCGAGGTCGAATACAAGGTGAGCGCTCCATACGACGCCAAGACCGAATGCTCGATCAGCTATGCCGATCCAGATCTAGCCATCAAATGGCCGATCACTTCGCCTTTGCTCTCGGCCCGTGACCAGCAGGCGGAGTCCTTTGCCGCGTTCCGCTCGCGAGTCGCGCGTTGATCGTCTGGGTGACCGGCAGCCGCGGCATGTTGGCTCGCGCCGTCACGGACCAACTGACGCGAACTCGGCAGGAATTCATCGGCACCGACGCTGAGCTCGACATCGGCGATGCAGGCGCGGTTTCGGCGTTCGTCGGCGATCATCGCATCACGCACATCGTCAATTGCGCCGCTTATACCCGTGTCGATGACGCCGAGGCCGAAGAGGAGATGGCAACGCGCGTGAACGGTGAGGGCCCCGCCAATCTAGGCGTCGCGGCCAGGCAACATGGCGCGCACGTCTTACATTTCTCGACCGACTACGTCTTCGACGGCAACGCTTCGTCCCCCTACCGAGAGGACGCGCTCTGCGCACCCGCGAGCGCCTACGGTCGAAGCAAGTGGTACGGTGAGCAGCGCCTAATGGCCACGAAAGACGCGCTAAAGAGTAATCGCGCAGTCCAAATCGTGCGCACCTCTTGGCTGTTCGGCGAGGGCGGCAAAAACTTCGTCAGCACCATGCTGGCACTCATGGCCGAGCGCGAATTACTGCGCGTGGTCGTCGATCAAGTTGGGCGCCCCACGTACACTCGAGACTTAGCCGACGGAGCGCTCGCGCTGCTCGGCTTGTCTGAAAAGCGCGAGCCGGCAGAGTCTGGCATTTTTCATTTTGCGAATGCCAACGCGACCAGCTGGCACGGCTTTGCCACGCGCATCCTCGAGCTCGGTCGCGAGCTCGGCTTCAGCCTGCGAGCGCGCGTCGTCGAACCCATTCAAACTTGGGAGTTTCCGCGGCCAGCGCCGCGCCCCGCCTATTCCGTACTCGCGACGGAAAAGGTCGAGCGAGCGCTTTGCCGCGCGCCTCGCAGCTGGGATGACGCCCTACGCGCCTATCTTTCGTCCCTGCTACTGCCCTAGCGAGCGCAGCCGTTTTGGGCCTCACCTAGCCCAAAAACAGCACGGCCCGAGCGCTCCAGATACGGTGCGTTCGGGCCATGGTGACGACGCGGGGAATGCCCGCGCTCTGATCAGGACAGTGCCGACTTCAGAGGCGCAACGCCGATGCGCCGTTCGGACTCGCGCCCAAAAACATCCGCCGTGTCCGTGCGCTGCACACCCAAGCGACGTGCATCCTCCAGCAGGCGATACACCATTGCCAGAGCCTGTTCCGCAGCCGCATCGCGCGTCATGCCATATGCCTGAACACCCGGCATTTGGGGGACTTCGGCGAGCCAACGGCCTTCGAACTCTTGCGCGCATTCGAGCGTAATAGTCATGGCGACGAGCTGAGTATGGCACTCGCTATTGCGTCCGACTAGGCCTAGTCCACCACTCTGCATCGCGAAGAATCTGTAACGAAAACCGCGATTTAACAACCGATCCGGGAACCGCCACCGAGGCGTCTTTCAAGTGTCACACAAACGCCTTATGAGTCACACGAACGCTTCGTGCGTAAAGCCTGGTGAGGCGCGTGTAACTGGCGATGAAATCCACGCACTCAACGCGGCTTTCATCTGGCCACCCAGCGATAAGAATAAGTGCGCGCACGAGCGTCGCGAGCCGCTGTGGGAAAGCGAGTATCACCAACTGGCACGCAGCGACACCGCCACGATGCGCGCGCTCGCGGCTCCTATCGTTGGCGCGTTATTGCAGCCAACGTTGAGCGTGGTGACTGACAGGCTGCATCAAGAATCGATCCGGAACTGAACGCTTCGACGCATTAGAAATTATCCCGCGAGGCCCCCGGCCTCGAGGGCTCGAGAGATTGCACAGCGAAGGAACGCCGCGTCGAATCCTACTGATGGGTGCTTCGACGAAGGAAAGCTTGCGGCGCGTCGTCGTTTTGGACGATTACCGGCCAAGTCAAGCCCGCTGGGCGATCTTGCTGCCGCCCAGCGGGGGCTGCGAGAACCACAGCGGGCGTACCGCCCGGCGTCCTTCTCCGAGAGCCGGCCGCAGGTGTGCTAGAAAGCGTCTTTTTTGGGACGCAGATGAACGCCTTTACGCAAGTGTCACTCCCAGTTCCAGCGGCCAGCCCTTGCTGGTTGCGTTCGTCTCGGCTCGTCCGGCGCATTCGTGAATATTGGACTGGAAATGACTAATCTCCGCGCGCTTGCTCTAGCAGTGGCCGATGTAGCTGCACGTGCCGCGTTGCGCGCTCCGCTGTTGGAGCGCGCACTGGTCACCGCGTGCCACAGTCCGACCCTACGCAGTAGTCTTCGGCTCGGCGCGATCGCAGTCGGTTACACTCGCGTCCTGAGCCGACCCGAGCTTCGCGTCGCTAATTTGGGCAAATATCAGCTGCAAGTAAATGTGTCGGAAGAACTCGGTACAGCACCTTTTTTCTTCGGCGACTCAGGGACGCTCTGGCTGACCGCCTTGCTGCTTCGGCCCGGTGACAACTGCGTCGACGCTGGCGCGAACATGGGTCACTACACTTTCCTCATGGCCAGCGAGGTTGGCCCATCGGGTCGCGTGCTCGCGTTCGAAGCGAACCCCACGTTCGTTGAGATCTTGGCTGGCACCATTGCGCTGAACCACTATGAATCCCGGGTCAGCCTCCACGCGCTCGCACTCTGGGAGCAGAGCAACCAAGAAAAATCATTCTATCTGTCGGTCAACTCTGCCAACTCAGGGACATCCTCGCTGATCAATCACGGCGCCTATCTGCGACCTGACAACAAAGTCACCGTGAATACTATTACGCTGGATGACGCTGCGGCCAATGCGGGTGTCGGTCACTTCCGTCTGGTGAAGATCGACGTGGAGCGCGCCGAAGAATTCGTTATCGCGGGCGCTCGCGGCCTCCTTTCCAATCACCAGATCGATTTCTTGATCGTCGAGCTCGTTGCCGGCACGGCAACGCAACGTCTGCTGCTCGCTCATGGTTACGTTGGCTGGCTGGCAAATCCGAATCGAAAAGAGCTGATTCCAATTGCCAGCGTTCCAGAAGGGACCTTCGGTGACTTCGTGTTCGCCAGCCCGCGCGCGATCGGCGAGCTCCAGCAAGCTTTGGATGTGGAAGAAAAACCGAATTCGAACGCTACGAGCGTGAGCACCCGGGCGGCGAGGTCAGGCGACCTGTCGGCGTAGCCCGTGACCATGGTCAGCGCAGCCGTAGCTCACTATCTGACCAAGTCTTTTCTCAGGCACCGGAGCCCTTCCGCCTGGATTTTCGAGTTCGCCGTTAGACGTCCTGCCCCTACGATCGGCTTTTGAAGTCCATCGCAAGGCCGCAAGGCTACGAGGGGCCGTAGCTGAGCCTCACCCGATTCATGAAGGAAGCTTCCACCGAGTAGCTTGGCCTACGTACTCGCAGGCGGAAGCAGGTGGAGCTTCCTGAACCAGCCCGTGAGGCGAGGACCGAGCGGCAAGTCAACATAGATTGGTTTCATCCAGAAGAGGTACAGAACTCCCACTGCGCAGCACGCGGCAACGAGCAGTGCCAATGGCAGCGCGGTACCGAAGCGTCCAAGCGCGAAGGCTACCAGGGCCAGCGGAGCGAAGCGCCGGAGCCACGGCCAATAGACTTGCGTCAGCACGTCAATAGCGGTCACGCCGGCTTTTGCGTCCAGCAAATGCAATCCAACCGGGAGAGCCGTCAACGCGGCGCTGAGGAATGTCGCCATCGCGATGCCCTGTGCACCGAAGGGACGGCTCAAAAGGGATGCAAATAGGACGTGGAGTAGACCATTGACTACGAAGACAATGCCGACGGTCATGCGCCGGCCGAAGACGACCGCAATGCTGACCAGCCCATGCACAGCTGTCATCATCACGGCGTTCGCCGCGAAGAGGGCGTTGAGTGGCGCTCCCAAGAAAAGGTCGGCGCCTACCCAGATGCGAATGAAGGTGGCATTCGCGGCGAGCACGGCGCAGGCAACCGCGCCCGCGAGGATGAGGTTGAGGCGCAAGATGGCGAGCACGACTTCGCGTACGCGAGTCCGGTTTGCCTCGCCCGCCAGATGCGCCAAGCCGACCAGCGCAGAATCTGGCAGAATCCAACCAAAGTACATCAGGGTCATCGGCAGGCGGCTGGTTAGTACGAAGCCCGAGATCGCTTCCCGCAACCCAGCGTTCGACAAGATAATCGGGTCAGCAGATGCGGCTAGTTGAAAGCCGACTTGCCCGAACCAGATCCCAATGCCGTCGACGGCAAGACTGCCCATTAGCTGGCGAGTGGGTCTGGGCCAGCCGCGCACGAACGACAGAAAAGAGATGTTGGCTCGGAAGCACGCTGCCACCGCGCTGAGAAAGGGCGGAAGCGCGACGCCGATGCCAAGCGAGTAGAGTCCAAACCCGCGCCAGGCGAGCACGAAAGTCAAAAGCGCCGTGGCGAGCGTTTCTACGAGGGCGATCTTGCCGAGGAACGCGACGTCCTGCAGTCCGCTGAGAAGCGCGGTAAATAGGCGAAGCGGAAACATCGCCGCCGTCAGAATCACGACCGCAAAAACTGGGCCGCGCAACATGAGCTGATCGTGCGCTGAAAGCCGCAGTAGTGCAGGATAGAACTGCCAAAGCAACAACGCGATGGCGGCGTAGCCTAGCCCAGTCAGGCATGCGAATGGCAGCGCCGACGACAAGGCAGCCCGGATCCTATCGGGATCTTTGCGACCGTCCGCATCGGCGACAGTCCATTGCAACACGCGGAGCACTCCCATATCCGCCAGGCCAGCATAGGAGAGCACGGCTCCGCTCGCAGCCCACAGCCCCCATGCGTCCTTACCCAAAATGTGAAGGACGGATCGCGTCACCACGAGCCCGAGGACCATCCCAATGGTCGACTGTCCGTAGGTGAACAGGGCCGCGACGACGGTGTTGCGACGACGACTCACGATCACCTACCTACGAGCTAGCCACTTGATGCGACCAGTCGGAAATAAATTCACGTTCGCCAGCTTGGCGGCAGATTTCGCAGCACTTCGATGTTTTCGAATACAGTGGGCTTCCGCGGGCCGACCGCCTTCGCCCAGGAAGCCATGCGAGCGAGCCCTTGCTTCAAATCGTGCTCTGGTCGATAGCCGAACACTCGTGCAACTTTTCCATGATCGGCCACTGCGTGGAGCACCTCTTTGCGGGCCTCGAGATGCCTAATTTCGGGCGGCAAGCCCATCGCTTCCGCGACCCGCAAGGCGAGCTCATTGAGCGTGGTCGCAGAATCGGCCCCAACGTTGAATATCTGCCCCAAGGCCTGAGGTACGTTGGGCGCCCGAGCGATGATCGGCGCCACGTCCGCAATGTAGCTGAACGCCCGGCTTTGCGAGCCATCGCCGAAGATGGTCATGGGCTGACCGCTCATCAGCTGGTTCATGAAGATGCCGATCACGTTGCGGTAACGGTCGCCGATGTGCTGACGTTCACCGTACACGTTGTGTGGCCGGAAAATCACGTAATCCAAACCAAACATGTGATGAGCGGCCGCGAGGTCCAGCTCCACGCTGTATTTGGCGACGCCGTAAGGATCTTCAGGAGCGGGAACCAGCGACTCGGTCATCGGGGTCTGGTTGGCCCCGTAAACGGCAATTGAGCTCGTAAAGACGAAGCAGCGAACTTCCGCCTTGATCGACTCGTTCAATACGTTCATCGAACCGACGACGTTGTTCTCGTAGTTGAAAGCACGGATGAAGTGACTGAGACCTTCTGCGGCATACGCCGCGAGATGGTAGACGGTGTCGATCTTGTGTTCAGCAAAAACGCGGCGAAGTAGCGCCTTGTCGAGGATTGAACCCTCGACGAAAATCGCTCCCTTCGGAACGTTATCGGCGAAACCGCCAGAGAGATCGTCGAGCGCAACGACCTCGGTTCCTGCTGCAAGTAGCTGCTCCGCTACGTGCGAGCCAATGAACCCTGCGGCGCCTGTCACGAATGCCGTCATCTCATCCTCCTGAACGTCCACTGCGGAGCAACAGAAACTGGCGCTCGCGATTGTATCGCTCGCGCACTTCCTCGAGCTCGGCCCGCCCAACGAGCGCGAGCGCCGCCTGCTTTGCCGTCGCCATCGATAGCCGTACGGCCATTGCTCCATAGTAGGCGACCGCGGCAGATCGGGACTCGTTTTTCTTGATGTAAGAAAGGTGGCTGCGAAAATGGACGAAGGTCTTGTCCTTCATGAATGGCCGGGCGGCAGAGCCAACATGGACCATCTGGGCCCCGGGCCAATATCTGACCGTCCACCCCGCACGCCGCGCTCGGAAGCACCAATCTACGTCTTCATCGAAGATGAAAAAGCGTTCATCGAGTTCACCGACTTCTTCATAGCAGGCGCGGCGCATCAGCAGAAAGCTGCCGACGATCCAATCAACGTCCTGCTCTCGCGTGTAGTCGGGAGCGGCGTTGGCTCCCTGCTGCGGCAGGACGCCGAGCAACGACTGCACCTCCAGCCACGGCTTCGGAAATTCGAAGAACGATGGCTGATAGCTTCGCTTGGCGTCGTTGTTCAAGTGCGTAATACCGAGAGCGCCGACATCTGGATGTTGGTCCATGTACTCGACCGCTTTGCCGAGCGCGTTCTCGATTTGAATCGTGTCGTTGTTGAGCAGGACGATGTAGCGGCCTCGCGCGCGTCGAATGCCCTGATTGTTCGCCTTGCTGAAGCCTCGGTTGTCTGGGTTGGCGATGAAATGCACCCAGGGGAAACGCGCGGGCAGCTCGTCGGTCGTTCGATCCTTTGTGGTGCCGTTGTCGACCACGAACACCTCGTAGCTAATCCCTGCCGCGTATTTTTCAATCGATGCCAGCGCTTCCGAGGTCACTTGCAAGGCATTCCAAGTCACCAGAACAATCGAAAGGTCAACGGTCTGCGAGGACGGTGCCATTGCGGGTACGAGGTCGGGCGTCATGAACGAGCGCTTTCTAACACAATTCGCGGGACTTTCGCGACGCGCACGGCGAACATTGTTGCCACGCGTGGCTCATGGAGCATTGACCGAGACAGTCGCTTCGAACCTGAAGGGCGGCCCAATCCCATCACCTCAAGGCTTGACGATCTCGAGTCGAAAATACAGAAACCACGCCGGAAACACCCAAGTCCAGCGCTCTTCATAGGCGGCGGGCAACCGGTTCGCGAAGCGGTGAATGAGCTTGTTTGCGAGTGTCTCTCGAAAGACGATCTGACGCTTTAGCACTCGAAAGCGCACCCTGGTGTAAAACGCGTTCGGGTGTCCTTCGGTCACGTAATCGAAGGTTCGCGCGCCGAAGTAGTGACGGTGGGTCGGATCGGTGAACGCTCCGTCGCTCGAGAAGTGGGGGACCGTCACGTCGAGGGTCGCGCCGGGACGACCTACCCGATGAATCTCCTCGAGCGTCTTGAGTACGTCGTCTAGGTGTTCGATGACGTCGTGCGCGTAGATCTCGTCGAAGGCCGACGTCTCGAATGGCCACGGGCGGACGTTGAGGTCGTGTACGACATCTGGGTTCGTGTCCTTGGTGAGGTCCACGTTGAGCGCGCCGGGCATGTATTTTTGTCCGGAGCCCAGATGAAGGATCGGCCGTGCAGCTTTGTCCATTGTTGGCGGGCAAGCTTAGTCTGCGTTCCGCTGCGTGTGCAGCCCATTGGCAGACTGTCACCGGCCGGGCCATGGGGCCGGCGTTAGAGCAGCGCGGTCTCTTCCAACTCACGGCCGCGCGTTTCCGGCAGCGTAAACCAGATCAGCATCAGCGCGACCAGTGGAAAAGCGGTCGTCGTCGCCAAAGTGGTGCCCCAGCCGAAGCGCGGAATGAGTGCTCCGACGGCCACCGGTGACAGGCAGTAGCCGATGCGGCCGATCAGGTTGTTGGACCAGGCGAATGCTGACCCGCGATAGCGGGTCGGGAACAGCTCGGTGGTGAACGCATTGAGCACGGTGAGCACGGTGTTCACGCCCAATACGGCGAATACCAGCGAGATTGTCAGCGCACTCACTCCGTGTGCGGTGTATGCGCCGATTACTCCGACGATGGTCGAGGCGTAGATCAAGGTCGCGCCGACTTTGCGACCCACCACATCGAGCAGCTTTCCGGCGGCAAATGCCAGAGGCATCGACGCCAGGGCTGACAGCTTGACCGCGTTGCCCACCTGCGCGTCGCTCAGGCCGCGCTCGGCGACCGCAAATTCCTTCCAGAAGGTGACCGCATTTTGCGTGCACACGTAGGTCAAAAACCAGATCACGGCCAATTGCAGCATGCGCTTCCGGTGACTCGTGCCCCAGATCGCGAACAGACTCTCTTGCTCCTCTTCCTGCTTCTGTTCGCTGAAACGCCCGGTCTCGCGCAGGCCGCGGCGCGCGAGGGCCAGCAGCACGAGCGGCACGATGCTCACGAAGTACACGCTGCGCCAACCGTACGCCGTGCCGAGCAGCATCGGCACCACACCGGCGCAAACGATGGCACCGAAGCCACCCGCTGCGCTGACAACACCGAGCACCGTGCCGCGTCCCTTGGCCGGGAATTCTTCGGCAGCGATCACCATGCTCGTCGCCCACTCGGCGATCAGAAAGATGCGCGCCACCATCTGCAGCGCCGCGAACACGTAAACGTTGGGCGACAACCCAGACAAGAACGTGAATACCGTGTAGCCGGCGATGGTCGCGGTGAGAACCGGCTTTCGCCCCCAGCGGTCGGCCTTGCGCGCCAAGATGAACGCCAAGATCGTGCCCACGTTGATGAAACCGACGAGTAAGCCGCCACCGGCGATGCCCACATGCAAATCAGCCCTCAGATTGGGCAAGATCTGCGTCAGTGCAAAAAAATCATAGCCCTCGAAGAAGCTCGCCACGCTCAGGAAGACGAGCAGCCGTCTTTGGTAGCTGGACAGCGGGGGCGAGCTCTTGGAGCTGGGATTCGGGCTCAACGCACGGCCGTCACTCATTCGATCAGCCCAGCCTCGGGGCTGGAAGCGTTGGCGTAGAGCTGCTTTGGCATGCGACCGGCGAGGAACGCTTTACGGCCTGCCACGACGGCGCCACGCATGGCCTCCGCCATGAGTATCGGTTTTTTGGCATGAGCGATCGCCGTGTTGAGCAAGATACCGTCACAGCCGAGCTCCATCGCGACGGCGGCGTCGCTGGCCGTGCCCACGCCCGCATCCACAATCACGGGCACTTTCGCGTTTTCCAAAATGATCCGCAAATTATAGGGATTTCGAATACCGAGACCGGAACCAATGGGTGCCGCCAAGGGCATCACCGCTGCGCACCCGAGGTCCTCCAGCTTGCGACAGACGATCGGGTCGTCGATGCAGTAGGGCAAGACGGTGAAGCCCTCCTTGACCAAGATCTTGGCAGCTTCGAGCGTCTGCTCGTTGTCCGGGTAGAGGGTTTTGGGATCACCGATCACCTCGAGCTTGACGATATCGGCGATGCCCAACTCGCGTGCAAGCCGGAGCGTGCGCACCGCCTCCTCCGCGGTGTAGCAGCCAGCGGTGTTCGGCAAGATCGTCCAGCGCTTGCTGAGCACGAGGCTCATCAACGAGCCCGAGCTACGATCCTTGAGCTCGACTCGGCGCAGGGCCACCGTGATCACTTCGGCCCCGGAGGCGATCAGTGCCTGCTCCGTTTCCTCGACGCTTTTGTACTTGCCGGTGCCGACGATGAGACGGGACTGGAAGAGGTGCGAGCCGATTTTCAGGCCGTCATGCTCGGTCATGGTATTCCTCGATAGCGCCGCACCGGGCGCGCGGCAACGTCAAAGCGCGCTACAGTGCCGAGGCGATGAACGACTGGCCGAGGGACGTATTGATTCACCCGAGCGCATGCGTCGACCCAGGGTGCTCGATTGGCAGCGGCACGCGGGTCTGGCATTTTTCCCACGTGATGGCCGGCGCTTCGATCGGTAAGGACTGCACGATCGGCCAGAACGTGTTCGTGGCAGCCGGGGCGCGGATCGGCAACCACGTCAAAATCCAGAACAACGTCTCGGTGTACGACGGCGTGGAGCTGGAGGATGAAGTGTTTTGCGGGCCGTCGTGCGTATTTACGAATGTGAAAAATCCGCGTTCCGAGTTGTCTCGGCGAAGCCAGTTCTCAGCCACACGCGTACGCCGCGGCGCGTCGCTCGGCGCAAATTCGACCGTGATCTGCGGCGCCGATCTCGGTCGCTACAGCCTGCTCGGCGCGGGCGCGGTGGTCAGCGGTCAGCATCCGGACTACGCCTTGCTGCTCGGGGTCCCAGCTCGCCAAGTGGGCTTCGTCAGTCGCCACGGGCACCGCCTGGAAGCGCGCGACAGCGACGGAAACCTGCTATGCCCCGAGAGTCGCTTTCGCTACCGTGAAACCGAAAGCGGCGCGCTTAGCTGCCTCGATCACCCCGAAGATCTGCCTCTGCCGTGAAGCCTCCATCGCCCACTCTGCGGCTCGTCGCCGCCCCAACCAATGTTCCATTCTTCGATTCGACCGCTCAGACTTCGGAGCTGATGGACCAGATCCGACCCGCAATGGAGCGCGTGATCCAATCGCAGCGCTTCATCTTGGGTGAAGAAGTGGCCGCGTTCGAGCGCGAGATTGCCGCCTATGTCGGCGTCAAGCACGCGATCGGCGTGTCGTCCGGCACCGACGCGCTCACGATTGCCCTCTCCGCGTTGGGCATCGGCGAGGGGCATGAAGTGATCACCACGCCCTACACGTTCTTCGCCACGACTGGTGCGATCTTGCGTGTCGGCGCCACTCCAGTGTTCGTGGACATCGAGCGCGACAGCTTCAACCTCGACGCCGAGCGCGTCACGGAAGCGCTGACCCCGCGTACACGCGCGATCTTGCCCGTTCACCTATTCGGCCAGGCCGCAGACATGCGCGCGCTGCGCACAGTCGCTGACACAAACGCGCTCGCGCTGATCGAAGACGCAGCCCAAGCACTGGGAGCGACGCTGCACGGGCAGCGAGCGGGCGCGCTCGGAGATATCGGCTGCTTCAGCTTTTTTCCGACCAAGAACCTGGGTGCTTTCGGCGATGGCGGGCTGGTCACCACGAACGACGACGGCCTCGCCGAGCTGGCTCGCTCGCTCAGGGGCCATGGCTTCAGCGCCAAACATTTCAGCCAACGCCTGGGAGGCAACTACCGGCTGGACGCGCTACAGGCTGCGGTACTACGCGTAAAGTTGCCCTATTTGGACGGGTTCAACGCGCGCCGTCGCAAGAACGCGCAGCACTATTCGAGAGCGGCGTCGAACACGCTCGACTTGCCACGCGAACTGCCCGGACGGCAGCACGTCTACAATCAGTTCGTGGTGCGTAGCCCCGAGCGCGACGCGCTCGCCGCGCACCTTCTGGCCCGCGGCATCCGCACTGAGCACTACTACCCCTTCCCGATCCATCTGCAGCCAGCCTGCGCGCGGCTCGGCTATCGAATCGGCTCCTTTCCAGAAGCGGAAGCTGCAGCGCGCCAATCCCTCGCGCTGCCCATTTTTCCCGAACTCGAAGATTGGATGCTGAACGCGGTAGTCGAAGCGCTCAGCACTTTCGGCGCGGCGTCTTGAAGCTCCTTCGTGGCTTGCTCAGGCGAAGCCGGCTTTGCGAGACGTCGCAGTCGGGCCTTCGATGGCTCCCGCGTACACATCGCTGATCGACAACAGATACAACTCACCCCGATTGGTGCGCGCATGCACCAGCTTGCCGTCGATGCGCAGAGCTTCGACTCGGCCCACGGTCAGTGCCGCCCCATTGAAGGCGACGTACAGGGTAAACAGCCGGCCGTCGGCGGCGCCCACCCAGCCCTTGTCGTCCTTCTTTGCTTCAGCTGCGTTGAGCAACGCGGTCAGGTGTTCTTCGGTCATGCGCTAAAGTTTTTCTTTTCCAGCCCGAAGTCAAGGCGCGGGCGCTTTTATCGTGGAGGCGGGCGCAACTCACACTACCCTGCCGCGGTGACCGAGACCGCAAACGCAAAAAAGGTCAACAAAAGCGACGCAGACCGCGCCGCGGCCGACGGCGGTGGCCCGCACCTCGAAGTGCGGGGTGTGCACAAGAACTTCGGCGACACCAAGGTCCTGACCGACGTGAACATGAGCATCGGTCGCGGGCACATTGCCGTGATCATCGGTGGCTCCGGCGCGGGCAAGACCACACTCTTGCGCATTCTGATCGGGCTCGAGCGCCCGAGCTCCGGCTCGGTAGAGATCAGCGGTCAGGACATTGCCAGTCTGAGCGACCGCGAGTTGAACGTGATGCGTCGCAAGTTCGGCATGGTCTTCCAATATTCCGCCCTGCTCGATTCGATGAACGTGATGGATAACGTCGCGTTCCCCATGCGTGAGCATACCGATTTGCCGGAGAAAGAGATCCGCGCTCAGGTTACGGAAAAGCTGAACTCGCTGGGCCTGGACAACGTGGAGAAGCGCTTCCCGAGCGAGCTCTCCGGCGGTATGCGGAAGCGCGTGGCGTTGGCACGCGCGCTCATGCTCGAGCCCGAAGTCATCATGTACGACGAGCCCACCAGCGGCCTGGACCCGGTGACCAGCCGTATGGTCGACGATCTGATCCTCGAGACGCGCAAGAACTTCGGCGTGACGAGCGTGATCATTTCTCACGACATGGTCGGCGCGTTGCAAATTGCCGACGAGATTTACCTACTTTCCAAGGGAACCATCGTGGCATCCGGCTCGCCCAAAGAGCTGATCAAGGGCGACAACGAACTCTTGCACAAGTTTTTGCAGTCGAGCGGCGTCACGGCCATGCCAGGAGCGGCGGAGAAGCTCGCGGCCGGAGATTGAAGCCGGGCTCACGCGCCTCGCGGTTTGGTGAGCAGGCGTCGCACCGGATCCTCGAAAAACAGGAAAAGAGCGATACAGAAGACCTGGAGCGAGACCAAGTAGGCCACCAGCAGGCCCGGCGAGGGCGAATCGAAACGCGCCAGATGAGCGAGCCGCAAGAACACCTGCTTGAAAGGCTGGTGAAGGATATAAACGGCATAGCTTGCGCGGCCCAGTAGGACCAACGGTGGACCGTTCAGAAAGTTCGGCGTCGGAAGCGCACCCGACGCCAGAGCCAGAATCATCAGCGCGAACAGGGGGGCTCCCAAAGTAGCTTCCAGCACGCCCATCGGCGCGAAGCGGCCGCCTATGGCAAGCGCGAGCGTCAGTACGAGCGCGAACGTGCCCAACAGACGCAGCACTTTTCGATGCGGCTCGAGCTTCCCGGAAAGAAACAGCCGTCCAGCAACCACACCCAAGACGAACTGAGGCAGCTGCAGCGGTGGAAAACTTCGCCAGAAGGTGAGCGCGCTAGCGCTCGTGTGATCCGCGACCTGCCAGTGAAACAGCATCGCTTGTACCAATAATGGCAAGCCCCAGATCGCGAGCGCGACCCAACAAACACTCCGCAATCGCCAACTCTTCGTCACCCGGAGCAGCACCGGGAAGAGCGCGTAAAAGAAAGCTTCTACGCTGAGCGTCCAACCCGGCGTGTTCCACGTGTTGGTAACTCTAGGATGCCAGGCCTGCAGAAGCGTCAGATACGCGACGCCCGCGACGCCAATCTTGACGAGCGCGCTGGGCAAAGACCCGGCGGAGTCGATAAAAAAGGCCACCACTCGCGGCGCATCCATCAGAAAACCCAAAAAGTAGAGCGGGTAGATGCGCGCAAAGCGAGCACGCCAAAACGTGCCTGCCGTAGTCTTCAGCTCGTTTGCGCTGTCGCAATAAGTGTACGCCAGGATGAACCCGGAGAGCACGAAGAAGAAGCTGACTGCGAGTCCCCCGCGAGTCATCAGGTCGATCACGGCATCGGGCAGCGCACGAACGCCATCGCCACCGAGTTCATATGAAGTATGAAGCAGCACCACCTCGAGCGCCGCGAAAAACCGAACGCTAGTCAGCGCCAAGATTTCTGGCCTTCGACCCGTCGCAAGAGCCGAGCTGGCTGTCGGGCGAGGATCGTAGATCCCTTCGGCGTTCATGGTTCAGAGGCTAGACGCAGCGCGCCGCCCGTACAACGCCTTGAAGCGCGATTGGCGACGGACTAGCTTGCTCTTACATGCTGCCATCGCGTGCCCGCAGATTCCTGGTCACCGGCGCAGCCGGCTTCATCGGAAGTCACACCGCGATTCGCCTGCTCGAGCGCGGAGACCACGTGGTCGGCCTCGACAATTTCAACGACTACTACGACCCGGCGCGTAAGCGTTCGAATCTGCAGGACGTACGCACGGCCGCCAAAGCAAGCGGAACGTTCACGTTCGTCGAAGGGGACATCCGCAATCGCGCCCTACTCGCCGAGCTCTTCCAGGCGCAGCCGCTGACTGGTGTGGCGCATTTGGCAGCAATGGCGGGCGTGCGCAGCTCCGTCGAGGATCCATGGCTCTATTACGATTGCAACCTGACCGGCACGCTCAACTTGCTCGACGCGGCGCATCGCTTCAATAGCCCGAATTTCGTGTTTGCGTCTACTTCATCCGCCTACGGCAACACGAAAGAAATCCCGTTCGTAGAGACGGCAACCGCCGATCGTCCCCTCGCCCCCTACCCCGCGAGCAAACGGGCGGCAGAGTTACTCGGCCACTCTTACCATCACATGCAAGGGCTCGACTTCACCGCGCTCCGCTTCTTTACTGTTTACGGTCCAAGAGGTCGTCCCGACATGATGACCTACAAGATCTTGGAGGCCATCCGCACGGGCGAGAGCATGCCTCTGTTCAACGGTGGCAACATGCATCGGGATTGGACGTTCGTCGCTGACGTGGTGAGCGGCATCGTCGCCGCGCTCGATACTCGCCTCGGCTACGAGGTGATCAATATCGGTCGCGGCGAGCCCGTTCAGGTCGCCGATTTCATCAAACTGTTCGAACAGCTCGCGGGAAAGAGGGCCCCTTTCGAAGTTCAGCCCATGATGAAGGCCGACGTCGACTTCACGTTCGCCAACATCGACAAGGCTCGAACACTGCTCGGCTACGACCCGCAAGTGTCGGTCGAAGAAGGCGTGCGGCGGTTTTACGAGTGGTACAAGCTCGCCGTGGGAGATCCCGGGGCCTAAGCCACGCACACGACGCGGTGGTGCGGTTTTACGTTTCAGCGGTCTCGGGGCAGAGTCAGAATTAGGGCCCGCGTAGCACCGCGTAGGAATCCTTGAGAAAAGACTTCGCTCCCAGGCCCCCGAAGCCTCGCCGTCGATAGTCGAGTCTCTGCACCATGTCGGTGAGGATCAGCACGCGCATCGCGCGGGTAGATCGAGCCTCGTGCAATTGCGAGCGGCGGCGCAAGGTCTGGGAAATTCGGCGGTACAAAGTCGCTCCGTCTTCTGCACTCGGCGCGCGCCGCTCCCCATCTCGAGCCACCCGCTCCGCGACCTCGGCCCGCGATTCGGCTACATCCGCGGCGTATGCGTAGGCGGCGGCACCCGTGGACGTTGCGAGTTGCCATTGAAACATGGGTGACCAGACCTTCTTCGTCGCCTGGGGGCTTCCGGTCGTGGAGGTGCTGTGGCGCCGCCAGACGCCGAGTACATCGGGCATGAGCACGCGCTTCCCCGCTAACCCGGCCAAGAAAAAAATCCATTCATCGAAGGGAGCGGGCGCGTTGAACCACATGGATAGTGGCGGTGGATCGAGCAACCAAGGCGCAATCGGTAGACGCCGGAAGAGCAGCTGCATGCCGCCGGGTGCAAACCACGGATCCAAATTGGCCACCGTGAACTTTCCGTGTGCGGCTTGCTGCGGCAAGATCAGCGACGTCGGCCGGAGGCGCTCATCGACCACCTGAACCCGATGGGATACCGCCATGACGGTCGGATCTCGAAACTCTGCGGCGGCAACCGCGAGCTTATTGTCGGCCCAAACATCGTCTTGATCGCAAAGGACGACGATGTCTCCCGTGCACTGACCGATCGCTCTCACGAAATTCTCGTTGTAGTTTCCGAGCTTCGAGTGACAATCGACAGTCACCTTGAAAGGCGCCTGATCGGCGAAGCGTCGCGCAACCTCGACGGTATCGTCGGTCGAGGCGTCATCGCTGACAATCAGCTCGGCGGGCTGGAGCGATTGCCGCCGGATCGAGTCGAGCTGTTCACCGAGGAACGCTCCGCCGTTGAATGTTGCGAGGGCAATCGAGATCTTCATGGAGCGTCCTTGCTAGGATAAAGTACGGTCTAGCTGGGCGCTAATCAAGAATTGGCGGAGGCTCAAACTGGTGTAGCTCATGGTGCACCTGAGAGCCGCCCTGCTCACGACGAAGCCGGCTGAGCGAGTTCTCGAAAGAACGCCTCGAGCCCAAAGACGTGCCGGTCGCCGCTGAATTCATGAGCCATCTGCCAAGCGCCGCGCTGGAGGCGTTGGTAGTGGTGCGGGTCACGCAGAGCGCGATCGAGCGCTTGCGCCAACGATCGCGAACCAAAGCCTTCTGCGAGCTCGCCGCTCACCCCGGGTCGCAGCCAGTCCACGATACCACCAGCACGGTAGCCAACCGCGGGGATGCCGAGCGAGGCAGCTTCGACGCCAACCATTCCGAACGGTTCAGGCCATTGACTGGGCACGATGAGCAGGTCCGCGCTCCGCAAGAGCGAAAGGCGCTGCTCCGCGCCCACCCAACCCGGAAACTCGCTTGGAACGCCCAATTTCGTTGCCAGCCTCCGACAGTGGTCGAGTTCTGGACCATCGCCAGCCATGGTCAGAATCAGCTGTCGATCTCCGAGGCTGCGCTGGCAGTGCGCGGTTGCTTGGACGGCTCGCACGACACCCTTGCCGGAGGTAAACCGGCCGAGAAACAGAATCCGCCTGGGCAACTCGTGTGCGGGCGGCGGCGCTGCGTCCGGCTCGATGTTGCCCGGTGGGGGAAGCACCCGCACAGCCCGATCGTCGACGCCGTTCTGCACATATACCTGGCGCATGTATTCGCTTCCGACGACCAAACCCGCCAACCCCTGCAACACCTTGGCTCGCGTTCGCTGATTTGAATACACGCTGAGTAGCTGGATGGGGCTCCGTGCTCCGCAGCCCCGCAGATAGTTCATGGGCAGACATCCCGACCCGAAGCGCCGCGTACAGACGCGAAGCGTTGGCAGATGGTGCATCTTCCAACCGGTCGCGCACGTACCGTAGAAGGCGTGTGCGAAGAGCACCGTACGGAACCGCTCAGCGAGCGCCAAATCGAGCGTTTGGTCGGACGCGCTTTGCAGAAAAACGATGTCCGGGCGAAAGCTTGCGAGCTTATCGAGGAAAACGCTGCGGGTGAAGTCGCCGATGTGCCAACGGGTCAGGGGTTCGAGATTGCGATCGACCGCCTCGTCACCCGTTTGGGCTGCACGCTCGAATGCAAATCCCACATCATGGCCACGTGCCACCAGGGTTCGTAAGAGCCAGGTCAGGTACGTTTCGGCTCCGCCTGCTACCGCTTGATTGGTTCCGGTGATCGCAATCCGCACGGTTCGACTTTGGCACGAGCCGCGCCGTGGCGACGAGCAATAGATCGCGCTAGGAGGGCCGGAGTTGTTTTTGCTCACGTGCCCGCAGATCGAAGCGCTCGATCCATCGCAGCGATGGCAGCTCGATAGCTCGGTACACGAGGTACGAGACCACGACGACAGGTCCCAACTGCGCGAGCGCATACAGTAAGGGACGCGCACCAAGCCATAGGCCCATAGCCGTCGGTAACCGCGTCAGCAGAAAATAGCCGACGCCCAGGTGGAAGAGATACATGCTGTATGAGATTTGCCCCACGAATACCAGGGGCGCCGCCGTGAGCACGGCCACGTTGTCCTGGGTCCTCGTAACGACCAGGAGCAGCATCAAAGCAAACCCCGCGCAGGCGAACGTTGGATACAGGCACGCCAAGGCAAGAGTGGGCGGGCTCAACCAGTCACCGCCCCCACTGAGGACGAGCCAAGCGTTGGTCCCGAACAGCAGCGCTAGCGCGAGCAGAGACAGCAATCCACGCAACGGCGGGCGATTGCGCAGCAACGAAGCGCGCGTAAGTTCGAAATATGCGACGAATATCCCCATCGCGAATAGATCCAGGAAGGAAAACGGCAACCGAAACCGTGGGGTTCCCGGGATAGACCTCGAATACTCAACGCAGCGTGACACCCACCCGACAAGCACCATGGAGGAGCCGAGCCAAAACGCGCCCAGACGCCCAGGGCCGGGTGCGAATCGTTTGGCAACGGAGCTGGCGATGGGCAGGATGACGTAAAATTGCGACTCGATCGCCAGTGTCCACATTGCGATGTTGATGGACAGAAACTCTGCCGGCGTGCCCCAGTTGAAAAGGAGCAGCATGTGCAACAAGACGTCGCGCGGTGTTGGTATATGTAGATGCCCGGCGATGCGCATCCCAACGAACACGACGAGCGCCGCGAAGTACGTGGGGTAGATCCTCATGAACCTGCGCGCGCAGTATTTCCGCCACGACGGCAATGCTTCCCCCGCCAGCAAGCGCGCCAGAAATGGTCGGGAGATCAGGTAGCCGCTCAGCACGAAGAACAAATGCACCCCGGAGAAGCCGGGCAGTACGATCGGCGGAAACCGCAGCTCGACGCCGCAGTGAAAAAAAACCACCAACAGCGCGGCAATCCCACGAAGTCCATCCAGAGCTTCGTCACGACGACCTCGAATCACTTGCGCATCCGTCACTCGTGTTCCACTCCGCTGTCTCCTTAGTGGACCTCTTCTAGTGGCACGCGAGCGCGGCGTCCTTGTGAATCTCCGGAACCCTGCAGCGGCCGAGGTCAGTGGGGCGACGAGATTGCAACAATTCGTGGCCGTGGGGGAGCACAGCTGGACTGCGGCACAATTGTCGGACTGTAGAGGCCAGCCACCAGGCCTGGCTGTAGCGGACCTCCGCCGTTGCTTTGACCGGTGCGGGCTGCACAGGCGCGCCCGCGAAATACGCGAGCGCGCAATCTGAATCTTCCTTGCAATTTTGAGGACCGCGAGGAATTCTGCGGCCCTTGGTTCGCATGACGGCACTAACGGAACGCAGAATGCGCGCTCTCGATTGACCGCCGGTCATGGCGGCCTTGTGCAACGAACTTGGGGACGGAAGAAGAACATGAACAAACGTTGGTATGGCTTATTGCCCTGTGTGTCGATCGCCGTTGGCCTGGTCCTCAGCTGCGGCAGTAGCGATGGCAACGGTGGCAACGCCGGCAGCGGAGGCAACGGTGGCGACGCCGGCAGCCCCGGCGGAGGTAACGCCGGCGCAAGCGGCCGCTCTGACGGCGGCGGCGGGACTTCAGCGGGCGGTCACGGCGCAGGGGTCGGCGGCGAAACCGCACCGGGCGATGCAGGGGCCGGCGGCAAAGCAGGTACGCCGGGCAGCGCTGGAGAGGGCGGCACTGAAGAAGGTGGCGGCCCGGGTGACGACAACGCAGGAGCCGCAGGAGCCGCCGGCGCTGCGGGGAGACCGGTAGACACCTCGCCACTCAGCCCGAGCGCGATTCCAGATCTGGCGTTTTGGCTCGACGGCAAGACGCAAGCCTTCTCCGACAAGGACGAAAACTTCCCGCTCCCCCCTGACAGCGGCAGGGTAAGGAGTGTTCCTGAAGCGCCGCCGCTGATCGGCTCATGGAAAGCGCCGAGCCCGCTGGAACGGCCGATTCGTGCCGTTGGGGCGCTCGATCTGCGCCCGGCGGAATCCAGTACTGGTTATTACCTGCAGGACACCGCAGGGACCATTCAAACTGACAATTCGACGCTGGCCATTTCATTTCGCATGCTGAATTCGAACTCAGCCCAAGGTGCACTGTCAGCCCGAGTTGGCATGACCTCCCTGAATATGGGCATCAGTTTTGTCGGCGACGCCATCAGCATCCGCAACAATAACACGGGCGCATCGCTAAAGAAGCATATTGCCCGCGGCTTGCACGGAACGATGATCGTCCGCTTCAAGCCCAGTGGTTTCAACGTCCAGTACGAGGTCGAGGGCTTTCGCTCCTCCGAATCCGTGGAGACAGCGATTGACCACGATACCGCTTCCAACTTCAACCTCGGTTACGATGGCAACACCAAGTCGAGCATGTACGGGTTCGTGTCACAGGTAGTCGGCGTTAATCGAGCGGTATCCGATGAAGAGTCAAGTCGACTGATGACTTGGCTCAGCGCGCAACCAATCCCTGATGCCTATCCAGTGACTAAGCCGTTGGTCGCAATCGTCGGGGATTCGATTGCCAATAGCGACCAGATCCCAGGCTGGCAGTCCTGGGGCTTCACCATGTTGAATAACCTCAGCCAGACGTATCCGGACGTTCAATTGCTGAACGACTCGTTCAACGGTGGTGGCATCCCGACCGTAAAGAATTCGACGTATTCTGAGCGTGTCTTACCCTGGTACTCGGCGAACCGAGCCAAAAACATTTTGATCGTTGCTGCCGGCAGCAACGATCTCACAGGAAACAGCCTGCAGGACATTCTCGATCGCTACTACGGGCTGCTCCAGTCCGCCCGAGCGACTGGTTGGAAGACTGTAGCCTGCACAATTTTACCGCGGTCCGACAATTCGAACGGTGGGCAGTCAGCCTTCGAGGTTTCCCGCAAGGCGTTCAACGATGACCTCGTTGCTCATACAGCCAGGTACGACGCTCTGGCTGACGTCGCCAAGATCACCGGCTTGGGCGCGGTCGGCGACTCCGACAACACCACTTACTACAGCGACAAGGTCCACCCGACCGCGGCCGGGCATGCGCTGATGGAACCTGTCTACCGCACGGCCGTTGCCGGGTTGCTTGCGCCGTAATCGACTGACTTCTGGGGCAACGCGCGAAGGCTTTGCCCCAATTCACTTCTGCTTCAATGTTTCCAACGAATAGCGCCCAACGGCTGAGTCCGAACCAAATGAGCCTGGCTCAATGGCTCGACTTGAACTCAGCCCAGGCGGTGCTCGACGTCGGCTGCAATGTTGGGCAGCTATTGCAAGGGCTATCGCAAATAAAGCCTGATCTGCACCTGGCGGGCGTCGAGGTAAATGGCGAAGCGGTTAGCGCCGCGCGGCGCACGCTGCCATCAGCATCACTTCACGTGTGCGGCGCAGAAGCCATGCCGTTCGGAGACGCAGAGTTCGACTGCGTGACCTGTGTAGAGGTGTTGGAGCATATCCCGGCCGAGCTCCGCCGCCCCGCGTTGCGAGAAATTTACCGCGTACTCAAGCCAGGAGGGCAGCTCCTGCTCCAGGTTCCTCATGCCGGGACATTCGCCTGGCTCGATCCTGGAAACGCACGTTTTCGCTTTCCCAATCTGTATTCCCGCTTGCTGAGGCGTGGCCATCGCGATGACGGGATGGAGCAGCGAAGCGAGGGCGTGGTGTGGCATCACCACTTCGAAATGAAGGAGCTCGACGCACTCACGGCAGGATTATTCACGACTGAGCGGGTCCACCACGGCGGGCTGTTCTTTTTTCCGCTGAGTGATCTGGCACGCTGGCCATTCTACAAGCTACGCGTGTACGAAGGCCGAGTCTTCCACGCACTCGGGAGGCTGGCCGCGTGGGACCTCGCACGGGACTACGGGCAACGCTCGTACGATGTTCGGCTTCTGCTCAGGAAAGACTCGAAATAACCGTAGCAGCGCGCTCGCTGCAACGTGAGCGCGCTGTACGACGAGACCGCTCTAGTTCTCGCGCTTACCGGCGACCACGTGTGGCACCGGCAACGGCACGATGTAGTCACCGCGGAAGCCGCGCGCGGTCAGCTTCGGAATTAGCTCGTCAGCGATGTGCCACGAGAGTAGCAATGCGTAGCGGGGTTGATCCTCGAACAATCGCGACTCTTCCAGCACGGGGATCAAGGTCCCAGGGATGTACTTGCCGATCTTGTAGGAGCCTTTGATCTCCAACACGCAATCGAGGATACCGTCGTCGAGACCGACGTAGTTGATGAGCGTGCTCGCTCGCGATGGAGCACCGACTCCGTAGACCCGATGCCCGGCGGCGCGAATCTCGCTCAGTAAAGCGTAGAGGCCCAACTTGGACGCGACGACGCCGTCCCGAAAACGAGCGATCTTCTCCGTGGTGAGCTCACGCTCTTCCGTGTTCAAGATCTCGCCAACGCTCTTGTCTACCGGATACTTGCCCTTTCGGGCAGCATAGACGCGAATCGAACCGCCGTGCGTCGGGATACGCTTGGCGCGAATGACCTCCAGCCCGTGCGCTTCCAGCAAGTAGCGCACGCTGGTCAGCGAGTAGTAGCGCAGGTGCTCGTGGTACACAGTGTCATACTGAAGTGTCTCGAGCAGCGAGAGCCAGTAGTGCGATTCGCTGATGAAGATCCCGTCCTCGTCGAGCAGCGTGAGGATGCTCTTCATGACCGACTGCACGTCTTCGATGTGTGCGAAGACGTTGGTGGCGGTGACGATGCGAGCACGGCCGTCTTCGGCCACGACCTTGCGCACGGATTCCTCGCCAAAAAAGGCGATCAAGGTGTTGATGCCCCGTTCATTGGCCAGTTTGCCGGCGTTCGTCGGCTCGATGCCTCGGACTCGGTGGCCAGCGTTGTGAAAATTGCTGAGCAGCGTCCCGTCGTTCGAACCAACATCCACGGCGAGGTCGGTCGGCTTGAGCGGGTAGACCTGCGAGACTTCACTGTACAGCTCCGCGAAGTTATCGCGCAGGATCTTGGTGGTACCGCTGGTGTAGGGGTAGCTCGGTGGAAATAGAATGGCCGGATCGACCACCAGCCCCAACTGAGCCAGCTTGCAGCGAGGGCAAATCAACAGCTGCGCCGGATAGGCCGGCTGCTCCTCGGGACGCGTGCCGATCGTCGGCATGCCATTCACGGGCGGCAGGTAGCCTGCGAAGAACACCGGCTCCAAATCTTTCGACTGACATACCTGGCAAGTGTCGACCACGACACTGCCGCCGGATCCGGCTGCCAATTTCGTCTTCTCGCTCATTTTACAGCTCTTTTCTCGTGTTGCGTGTACCAGCGCACCGTTCGGCGGAGGCCTTCGTCGAGCTCAACGCGGGGCGTGTAGCCGAGCGTTCGCAGTTTGGCGATGTCAGGGCAGCGGCGCAGGGTTCCACCCTGTTGCAGAGGCCCCGTCTCGACGATGACGGGTCGCTCCATGACGCGCCCAAGAGCCTCGACCAAGTCCTTGATCGAGACCTCGGCGTCCGTGCCAACATGGTAGATGTTCAAGTGCTCGCCGTTTTCAATCAGGCGCAGCACACCCTCGACCAGATCGTCGACGTAGACGAAGGAGCGCGTCTCTTCGCCAGTGCCTTGAATCGGCAGCGTGATCGGTCCCGTAGTGCCTCGAGCGCGCTCATGGAGGCGTCGGACGAGTTGCGGGATAACGTGCTCTTCGCCCATGTCCGGGCCGTAGCAGTTGTGGGGGCGAAAAATAACCGCGCGTGCGAAATGCTTCCGCCCGTAGTTGAGCGTCAATAGCTCGGCGATGATCTTGCCGCCACCGTACGAATAGCGCGGGTTGAGTACATCAGGGACCGACAGTGGCGCGCTCTCGTCGGTCGGAACGTGCGGCGGCGTTTGATAGACCTCGGAGCTCGAGGCCAAGATCAAGTCGCGGACGCCATGCTCCACGCACCCGTCGAGCACGTTCATCATGCCCTTGACCGCCACCTCGAGGACCAATTCCGGACGGCTATAGAAGAACTCCGTGCCGTTCACGTATGCAAGGTGGGCAACGCTGTCCATGCCTTGAATCGCGCGGGCCACGGCCTTGGGGTCGCGGATGTCTCCTTGGACGAGTTCGAGACGCGCTTGTTCATCGCCGCTCAAATCGGCGAGGCGGTCGTGCGACCCTCTCGAATCATTATCCAATGACCGCACGTGCGCTCCGGCGCGCAACAAACCGCGCACGAGCGCGCTGCCGATGAAGCCGGTGCCACCGGTGACCAGAAATCGCGTTCCAGGGATCTTCATGAATGGACCTCTCGCACCGCCACCGTGTTCGGTCCGCGGCGCAGATATGTAGTTTGGAACGCATAGCCAAACCACTCCAGATAAGCGGGTAACCAGCGAAGGACTTTGAACCGGCTCTGCCCCGTCTTGCGCTCGTGCCACTCCACGGGAACCTCCCCCACTCGCCACCCCAGCCGATGACATTTGAGCAGAAGCTCGATGCTGTAGGTGAAGCCTTCGCTCGACTCGATTGGGACGGCCTGCAAGAGCCGCTGCGAGAACAAACGAAACCCGTTCGACGAGTCGTGTGACGGCACGCGCGCCAGATGAAACAGTGCCCACGCGGAGCTGCGCACGAGCGCGGCCTTCAACGGAGGGCAATCGACCATGCGACCGCCGGGGATGAACCGGCTGGCGCACACGACATCGCAGCCCTGCTTGAATTTCTCCATCATCGCATCGAGCCGGGGAGCGTTGTAGTCATCATCGGCCGGGAAGACCAAGACTGCCCGCGCGCGGCTTTCAGCGAAGCCGGTGACCACCGCGCCAAACGCGCCGCGACCGCGATTCTTGACTGGCACGATCGCCATGCCGGCAGCCTGCAACGGGTTCAACGCGGGCAACGTGTCATCGTCATCGCGATCGTAACAAATCAGCACTCGAAATGGCGTCCGCACATGGTCGCGGAGCGACTCGAGCACTCCTCGAATGCCTGCGCCCTCGTTGTAGACGGGAATAACGATGTCTAGTTCAGGCTCTGCCATGTGCTGCGCCAACTTGCCTTCCGCGTCTTGGTTCCCGACCACGCTTGCGCCTCAGGTCGCCTTGGTGGCCACGGTGATTAGAAACGTACCCAAGCGATCCTCGAGCGGCGAGCGCCGAAGTAGCTCCTCGTAGAGGTTGTAGAGCGGCAAGATCAGACCCGCGATCCTGCTCTCCACGAAGCGAAAGGAGATCCCGCCGAGACCCCGGATCTGGACATCTTTGAACCCTGCCTGCGCGAGCTCTTTGCCGAGCTCGGATCGGTGGAGCAGCGCTTCATTTTCCGTCTTGCCTTTATCCGAAAAAAGCGGCGAACGCGGATCGCGATAAAGCCACATGGATGGGCTCTGCGCACTGGGATCGTAGGCGAATAGTCGCCCACCGGGCGACAGCAAGCGGTGGCCTTCCGCCAGCACGCGCACTCGGTCTTCGGCTGAGCTCACATGATGCAAGACGCCCGAGTAGCAGAGGATGTCCTGGCTGCTATCCGGCAAGCCAGACGCCCCGATATCACCGACCAAGAAATCGACGTCCGGCGTTGCCGCCCGAGCGTGCTCGACCGCTCGCGGCGAGATGTCCATCCCGGAGCGGCGCAGCCCGAAACGACCCAAGCGGCGGATGAACGCGCCCGTCCCGCAGCCGAGATCGATGCAGCGCTCGCCCGTTTTCGGACGCACACGTTGCTCGAAAGCCTCGAGCAGGCGTTGGTAGGCACCGTCGGAGAGAACGTCGTACCCGCCGTGCTCTGCCACGAACTGATCGAAGAACTCGACCTCGCGCCGATTCGCGGTATCAGAAGGCGTAGACATCGGGCTCGGATCCTGTGGGCAGGGGCTCGCGGTGCGCTTGCAGCGGCAGGCCGCTAGGCCCGGTGTAGCGGCGGACTTTAGTCACCGACGGCGAAAAAACTAGCCTCATCTTTAACTCAGTTGCTGCCACAGCCCCGATTTATCAGCCTCGCGAATCGCATCCATCAGCCGCTGAACCGCCAATCCGTCGTCAAAATCGGGTTCTACGGGCAGCCCCCTTTCAACTGCGTCCAGAAAGCGGCGGACAACGCTAGCAGTGGCGGCGATGCGCCCGTCGACGCCAGCTGGCAGTAGCTCGAGCTCCAGCGCGGTCGCGGGCTCACCGCGTCGCCCGAACGTCAGCACGAATCCTGCGGCGTAGTCAGCAGTACGGTTCTCCAACACCAAGGAACCGTCGTCGCCGTAGATCTCGATGCGGTATCCACTGCCGAGTGTGGCGTCGGCCGCCAGAGACAGCGTTACAGGCAGTCCGGCCACCGTTTCCAGCCAAGCTTCGACTCGTGCGTCGGCGGAACCACGTCCGGCCACCCAGCGGCGCGCAGCCAGGCGGTGCACGCTACCAAACGCCCACAAGATAGAATCGAGCGCGTGAGAGCCAAACAGATTCAGCGTTCCGCCGCCGAGGTCTATTTCGCGCTTCCAGCTGGGCTTCTCATCACGGTTGGCCACCGTCTCGACACGCCAGCTAAAGTAGACGTGGCGGAGTCGACCGATCGCCTCTTCCTGAATTAGCGCCCTGAGCCGCCGCCAGGCGACGATCTCGCGAAACTCGAAGTCGACCACGCCCACGACGCGAGCCGCGCGAATGGCATCGGCCATCTTTTGGGCTTCCGCCGCGTTCGAAGCCAAGGGCTTCTCCGCAAAAATGTGCTTGCCGGCGGCAGCCGCCGCGATAGCGATCTCCGCTTGCAGCGAGGGGGGAACGCTGATGCCGACCACGTCAATTTGCGGATCGGCAATCAACGTTCGCCAGTCTCCGAACGCACGCGGGATGCCCAAGCGCGTGGCTATTACTTGGGCCCGAGCTTCTGTCGAAGCGCAGATCGCGTCCACCGACGCTCGCCCGTCCGCACGAAATGCGGGTACATGCACGTGTTGCCCGAATCCGGCACCGATGATGCCAACACGGTAGCGCCCGCTCACGGACGACTTCCCTGGCCCTTTCGCGTGGCTTCGGGGTTCCAAATGTCGACGACCGGCGTCCCCTTGAGATCGAGATTCCGATACGCGGTATGCGGCACGCACACGATCAGCAAGTCACTCTCCGCGATCACTTGGTCCTGCGGGATCAGATCCGGGTCATTCTTGACGAAGGGATCGGTCGAGAGCACTTTGCGGGCCTGAAAGCGCAGCAGCTTCTTCAGTTTGTAGCTGAGGGACGAGCGAATGTCGTCGCTTTCCGACTTGAAAGCCATACCGAGCAGGCCCACGGTCATTTCACCCAGCCGATGCTGCTGGGAGAGCTGTCCCAGCAGAAACGCGGGCAAGCCCTCGTTGATGTCTATCGCCGAATGGCCAAGCCCGAACTGGCTATTGAAAGCAGCGAGTTGCAACGTGTCCTTGTACAGGCAGGGACCAGCGGCGAACCCTGGGCCCGGAAGGTCGCGCGCCCTCGGATAGTCGTGCTTCAGCCCCTCGAGCAGGCGGTGATAGTCGAGCCCGGCGGACTGCACCATCATGTAGAACTGATTGGTCGCTGCAAACTGAATGTAACGGTAGGCATTGCTGATCAGTTTGGCGAATTCCGCTTCCTTGGTGACCATGCGCACGATCGATGGCGCGATCTTCGAGAACACGCGGACGGCGGCCTCCTCGGCCTCCTTGGTCGTTCCGCTCACGATCTGCGGCAGCGTTTCGAGCTCCTTGATCGAATGCCCTTGGACCACACGTTCGGGGCAGAACGCGACGAGCATTTTTTTCCCGTGATTGCGTAGATACTGGTCGACGTGATCGGTCACACCCGGGAAGACCGTCGAGCGCAGGATGATCGTTTGCCCGTCGGACAGATGCGGTAGCAGCGCATCGACGCAGTCCAGCACGACTCGCAGCATGGGGTTGTGAAACTCGTCGATCGGCGTACCAATCGTCAGAATCACGTTCGGAATTCGAACCAAGTCAATGATGTCGCTGGACAAGCCGAGGCGACCCGTCGGCAGGACCTCTCTCAGCAGCTCCTCGCCGCCGTTCTCCAGAAACGGCATCTTGCCGGAGGCCAACACGTCCAACGCCGCGCGGTTGACGTCATAGATGAGTGTACGGAAGCCGTGCTTGGCCAAGACCAAGGCCAGCGGCGCGCCGACGTGACCCGCTCCACCCACGATGCACACGTCATAGGGCTGTTTGCCACCTGTCGCTGAAGTCATTTTATCGCGCGGACGCTACCAAACAACCGGAGGCCCATCTACCCAAATGCAGGTCGACTTGACGAGACCGCAGTTCGAGGATGACGTTGACAGCACCTGGGTGACCTCACCTAAAGTCGGCCAGTGCCGCGCATCCTCTCCCGAAAGGAAACTGCCGTCTCCCCGTGGGTTCGCTTGGTCGAGAACGCAGTGGAGTTTGCGCCTGGAAAACCGGCAGAGCTCTATCATTGCCTCGCTCAGGCCGACTACGTGATTGCCATCGCTCGCACTCCGAGCGGCCGGATTCCAATCATTCGTCAATTCCGCCCCGCTGTCGGCTGCGAAACATGGGAGTTTCCAGGCGGCTTGCTCGAAGCCGACGAGACGCCCGAGTCGTGTTGCCGTCGGGAGCTGTCGGAGGAGGCGGGCTTGTCCTCGCTCACCGTTCACTCGCTGGGGCAGTTCTTTCCGGATACGGGGCGTCTGGAGAACCGGCTGCATTTGTTCGTGGTGGACGCCTCGGAGCCCGAGCCCGAGTTCGCCGAGGAGGCAGGGCTCAGCGTCATTTTCGTCTCACCCGCGGAGTTGCGCGAGCGCATCTTGAACGGCACGTTCATGCACCAGCTTCACCTGGGAGCCCTTGCCATTGCGTCGCTGAAGGGCCTTGGGAGCGGCGTTCTCTGAGTACTTTTCGACCCTGGCCCCGCGCGACTCTCACGGATCGGGCGCCCTCCCCGCATCTCAACCGCTCACTCACTTGCCCAGCGCACTTAGCATGTCAAAGAAGCCGCACCCGCCCGTCATTGCCGATTAATTCACGTACGCGGTGTTTGCGGGATGTTTGTTGTGCGCAGGTGGGCGCGTGGCTGAATTCCATCGCGCTCGTTAAAGCGATACATCTCGAAAATTTCGAAGCACTGTTCGAGGCTTTCCGCCCGTGGCGGGCGCGAAAAGGCCGAGCTGTTCGCGAGTAGCCAGAACCCTGCCTAGCCAATATTCGCCGGCCGAGGACGCGAACGATCGCCATAGTGCCGGAGTGTGCTGCGAAAGCTGCGAAGTAACTGCCGCGTCGTCCACGCATTCACGCTCTTTCTGGCGCGGCGCCCCTTGGCACCCCGAAAGAATGTTGCAGTGACCGAGCTTTTGGGGAAAGAAGTAGTCAGCATGCTCGAATTGCCCATTGCGAAGGTCAATCAGTCGCTACTCCGGATTGCCGCTATCCCGGGCGACTACGTATTGACGCGAGCGCTCCGTCAGGTCAGCCGCGGCGCCTGGGCAACGCTGTATCATGGTCAGCACCCGCTATGCCGGGGCCGGCGCATGAGCGCTGTCGGAAGCCTCTGGGCATGGCAGGCGTGGCGACGCGTCATCAAGAAGCCGCTGCTCGTGGAACTCCAGACCGGAACCAAAATGCTCTGCCCCATTTGGAGCACGGTCGCCGGTGCCTGGGTCTCGGTCGGCGCCCACGAGTTCGAGCTTTTCTTCGTCGCCGACATTTCCCGTCCCGGCGACGTCTTCGTGGACGTGGGCGCAAACATCGGAGTCTACGCGGTCACTGCAGCGCTCCGGGGCGCGCGCTCGCTCGCCTTCGAGCCTACGGCGGAGGCGCGCGCCGCCATCATCCAAAACGCCGAGCTGAACGGAGTGAGTGCCCTCGTGAGCACTTCCGAGTTTGCACTCTCCGACTACGAAGGTCAGGCGCGCTTCACGGTGGGTGAAGACTGTACGAATCGATTCGCCGACAGCGACGCGGCTCCCGGCCTGGTCGTCGAGGTGAAGACCTTGGATTCCTGCTTGGCAGGGCTGATCGCGCCAGCGGCCGGTCCTGATCTCATCAAGATTGACGTGGAAGGCGCTGACGATGCCGTGCTTCGCGGCGCAATAAGCACACTCAGCACGCATCGGCCCACCTTGATTGTTGAGATCTGGGCGGGAGGGCGTTCGATTCGCTCGTTTCTCGCCGGCTTCGGCTACTCGGCGTACGCTTACGATGTCGAGGCAAAGCGTCTACGTGAGCTCCCGCGCGACCACTCGGGCGAAGGGAATCTGATCGCCATCCATCCTGACCGTCTGGCCAGCATTCAGGGGCGTATTCAGTCGGCGCCGGCTTGGCCCCACTCGAGACCCGTGTCGCATTGGCGAGCTAGCCACTCACAAGCCCCGTTGAGCGGGTCTTGACCCTCGCAACGAGCCCGCGAACGAGCGATGCTCTTCTCGGTCCTGGCCGTACCCGTTGGTCGACCAGCGCGGCCCATCCCAACCCGGCGCGGACGCTCAAAGCGCGGTAGTGAGAAGCATCCGGAGCGAATCGATAGAGGGAGGGCTCTGGCGACCGAACGACCGAGCGAGCAGTCGCGCTGAGGTTTGTTGGAGGGAGCCGTCGCGCGCAAGCGCAGGTCGCGTGGCTATGGGGATCTCGGCAAGACTGCTAGGCGGCTCGGGCGGAGGCGACACCTTGCGGACTATTTGTACGTGGGCGGCGCCAGCTGCACCAAGACTTGGCAGCTTGCCTGCCGTCGGACGGAAGTTGAGAGCCGTCGTCGGCCGCAGCGGCGGCCTCAATGAGCGCCCGGAGCGTACACGTGGAAGGCCGGCACGCTGCCGTCGCAGGCGAAGCAGCCAGACACTGGCGCACGCGTGAGGCGCTTTCGCGACCGTCTTAGAGGCCGAGTTCGTGCCGTTCCTGAGCATTACCAGGAGGGCATTCCTGAGGCGAAGACCATTATCGGCGAGCTTCGCCGCAAGCTCGGGCAAGCTTCTCTGTTAGGGCGCACGCAGGTTGAGGGCCGGCACGATGCGCCGATTTCGGTGTTCACGGGCACGGCCGCAATGGCTGGACGTGTGGGCACGACTCCTAGCCGGTCATTGACGCGATAGACGACGTAAGTGGGACGCTTTCGCCGACTCGAGCGATGGGTCGGCCAACTTGTTCCGTTGGGTCGGCCACGGTATACGGCGCTGCGATGGCTTTCTCGAGTTCACCCTCAGCAGACGAGGCAGGAGTGGCGGGCCCTTTTCGACGGCTGGTCGCTGGTCTTGATCGCCCAGCGACGCCGCGCTTCGTCGGGCTTGTCATCGGACTTGCGTGGATGCTCTGGTTCGTGCTGGCCAACGCGGGCTACACGGAATTTGGGTGGATCTGCAAGCACGACCCAGGCGCCGTACTGCGCACAGATGAGATTATCGCGCAGGGGCAACGGCCCGGAATAGATTTCTATTATTACTACGGCCCGTTACCGCTCCTAGTGAGCAGGGCGTTCTTCTTCGTCTTCGGGCGAAGCCCGATTTCATTGCTCGCGCTGCTCGCAGTGATCGGCGCCGGCTTCGCGGCGGGTCTTGCCAGCATCGTTCAGTACTTCAAGCCAACAAGGCTGGGCGTTCTGCTAATCGCGGTGGCGAGCGTTCACATAATCACTCCCCCCATGCCGACGCACGGACTCGAGGCTGCGCTGCTCATCTGGGCGGTCGCATTGCGAATCCGCGGGCATCGCGCGCTCCCCCTCACATTGGCATGCTGCGGATTCTTCGCGAAGGTCAGCATGAGTAGCGTGCTGATTGCTGGTTTCGTAGCCCTGGCGGTTTGTGATGCAATACGCGCGAAGAGCTCACGGCCGCTGGCGTCGTTGGTCGTCGTCCCGATTGTACTAGCGGCGCTGTTCGTCGGCAGCAGTCTTGCCTTCGGGACCGCGTCAGTGCTCGCCTGTATGGATCCTCGAGTCGGAGCGCTTAATTACAAAGTGGCCAACATGGGATTCCTGAAAGAAGGCCGGTCTCTCTGGCACCCTGCAGGGCACACGCTGGGTTGGTACCTCGGTGGACTCCCCGGTCCGTGGCTAGCCGCGTCCGTCGTCCTGCTCGCCCGAGCCTCTGGAGCCGCGGTGCGTTTCGTACGTGGGCTATTGGCCCGCGTAACACGCGACGAGCAAGCAATTCAAGACGAGACATGCGTAGTGACCTGTGTGGCTCACCTTGCATTCGTCTCTTTCTTTTTCCCGATGGCGGCGTGGGTCAGCTACTATACTTGGGTTCTCGTAGTCGGCCTCACTGCCCTGCTTGCGAGAGCACGCTTGGGTTCTGCTGGCGGTGATGGCACTTTTCGCGGCGGTTGGCTTGTGCTCGCGGCCTTTCTGGTGATGTCGACCAAAGCACCAATCGCGGCCTTCGTCGAAGCCTTTCGCCGTCCGCGGGCGTGGGTCGGTGGTGCCTGGATGCCAGTCGACGAAGCGCGCGAGCTGAAGGAATCCCTGGCTATTGCGCACGGGACGGGAGCAGGCAGCGTCGCGGTCGTCACGCACGTCGCAAACTGGGGATTGGTGGACCCAACACTGCGTCAAGGTCGCTACTGGCTGATGCAGCCCGGTATGCCTACCACGCCGTCAGTCGCTGAGCTGCTCGGCCTCGCGCAATCTTCGGACGCATTCTTGCTCTCGCAGTTTGACTACACGCTTCTGCTGCGCATGCCTCAATTTCAGCCACTCTTGACGAAAAGCGAGCGTCTCCACGAGGGCAAGTACTTCATGGTGCTGCGCGCGCCGAACGCGCCGTTACCCTCTTTGTGATTCAGCCGCCCGAATGCCGCCGTGCTTGAAACCTCGAGTGTCCCGTGTCGTTCGGCAAGATGTACGTGTGCTGTGCACTCGCGACCTGCCCTTCCCCATACCGCGAATCGTCGATGGCGCGCGCGCGCCGCTGTCGCTAAAGCGACGGAGCAGCATGACGCGCGCGGACATACTCGTCCGCGATGATCTGTGCCTGCGCCTGCCAAGTGTAGCGAGCGCGGATCCGGGCACGAGTTTCTTCACTCGGCCGCTCATTCGTCGCACAAACTTCTTCCAGCACCCGCGTCCATTCGCGCACGTCGGCCAAGGAACAGAATCGAACCCCTTCGAAGCCTACCTCTCGAAGGACGGGAATGTCGCTGGCAATTACTGGCGCACCGCATGCCAATGCCTCAATCACTGGAAGACCGAACCCCTCGGCCAGGCTGGGCACGAGTACGGCCCGAGCTCCCGCGTACAGGCTCGCCAGCTCGGCGCGCGGGATACCCTCCCTTTGCTGGATATGCGGAGTCAAAGATTCCCGTTCGATGTAGCCGCGTTGGGCATCGGTCCAAGGACCCCCGATCTGCACCAGCTGAAGTCCGGGAACGCGTGGGCGGACGTCGGCGAAAATCTGCAGCAAGAACTCGATGTTCTTGCGCGGAGTACACGACCCAACGTGCAGCAAGTACGGCCGCGCCGACGCGCTCTGGGTGGGCACGCCTAGAAATTCTTCCGCGATCCCCAACGGCGCTTGAACCAACCGCGACGCCGGCACCAAGTCGTGGCGGATGATCTCGTCACGCACGCTCAACGTACTGTGGAATACCACACGCGCGTGACGCAGCCCGCGCAGCAAAAGTCGGGACAGCAGCACCCGCGCGGGAGGCGCGCCCGAACCGGGCAGGAGCGCGCGATAGGCGTCGATATCGTGGCAGTACACGCCGACGCGATCACCGGGAAAAAGCAGGGCCAAATGTCCGTAGCTGTGGTCCGCCACGTGAAAGTAATCTGCCTTGAACCGTGTCGTCGCAAGCTCAAGCGGCAGTTGCGCGAAACGCCCGAGCGCGCGTTCGAGAGCACTTGCCGGGCGATCGCGTCGGCTGACTCTCAAGGGTGGTCGAACGAGTACACTCTCGACGTTGCCCCGTCGAGCAAGATGTAGCGCGAGTTGCTCGGCGGCGAGATCCATGCTCGGCCACTTTTCCTCCAAGAGGTCGGCGATGACTGCGATCCGAGGCAGTCTGCCCTTCCTAGGTGCGTGCATCCTCACTCGCGCGACGCAGCGCTCGCCTGTAGCTTCTTGGCTAGGTCACGCGCGACCGTGCGGTGGCTGAGCGTCTGCTCAACGTAACGGCGACCCTGGGTCTGATACTGCTCGAGCAATGCCGGCTCCACCAACAGCCGCTTCAAGCACGCCGCAAGGTCGCTCGATTGCCCTTCGCGGAATACCAATCCGCCGCCCGAACGCGCGATCAAGTGTGGGATCTCCCCGGAATCCGAACCGACCACGGCCGCACCGCACGCCATTGCTTCGACCAGAATGCGACCGAATTGCTCCTTCCAGCGCCGCGTCGTACGTGAGGGAAGCACCAGCATGTCGACAGCTGAAAGCAGGCTGCCTACCCTGTCGTGGTTGAGCGCACTGAGCATGCGATAGCGAGCCGTGGAAAGCGACGAAAGCGCGCGTTTGGTGTCCAACTCGGCTGGGCCATTGCCGACGCAGCAAAAAAACCAGGGCGGCAGTTCTGAATCTGCTGCCAGCAGGGTGAGCGCGGCAGCCAGATCGAGCAGTCCTTTTTCCAGCGTCAGACGCCCGAAGTAGCCGATCACCACGGTGTTCCTCGGAATGCCGAATTCGTCTCGGATGAGCTGCTTCTCGTGCTCCGGGCGCGCTTTGAACAGCTCCGGATCGTATGAATGGTGAAGCTGCTGTATCCCACCTCGGAAGCCCTTGGCGCGCAGCACCTGCTCGACTTCGTCCGAGACCACGAACGCTCCCGCAGCGCGGCGGTACACCCATTGCTCCAGGCTCGAGAACGGCCACGGAATGGTCTTGTCCAAGTTTTCTTTGGTGAAGAACCAGACCTGCGCTCGCGGGAATTCTAAATAAGTCTGTAACGCAGCCAAGCTCCACGGTTCTTCGTCCAAGAAGACTAGCTCGGGCTCCCAACCGGCGAGCGCCCGGCGCAATGACGAGCGATAGAAAAACAGCGACCCTTTGCCAGAAAACGCGACCGGAAGCGGGATCACTCGCAAGGCTCGGTCGCTCGCTCGGGTCTGGAAGTGGAGGCTGCGAATCAGGTCCCCCTTCCAGGCTCGGGGAACGACCATCGACACGTCCGCGTCGAGGCCCGCCAGCTCTTGAAACACGGCTCGATTCACTTCGAGCACGCCGGCGTGCGAAAGCACCAGGATTTTCTTGCGTGTCACGATCACCCTGTCGCAACGACAATGAACTGCGTGCCCACTAGCCCTGGAGCCAGACGCAGACTCACTGCATCCAGGACGGGCCCGGCCGGCCCAAGGAATCGCGACCCCGGGAACCCGCCCTCTGACGCGCAAGTGGAGACGCTCAGCCCTGCTTGAACGACCATGTCCTGCGCGGTCGTCCAATCAAAGAACACGACGTGAGTTCTATCCATCAAACCACCCTCAGTGTAACGAAAGCGGCCGAGCAAGAATTGCAGGCGCTGCCGCCAGTAAAGGATGTTGGGCAGCGCGATCAAAATCGTTGCCCCAGATGCGAGGGTCACGCGGAGGCGGGACAAGACATCGGCAGGATTTCTCAAATGCTCGAGCACATGACTGCAGATCACGCAATCGAACTGACCCAGGTCACGAAAGTCGCACGCCTCGAGATCGGCAATGACGACTTGGTCCAGCACTTCACGAGCACGCGTGGCCTCCTCGTCGGAGTGGGTGATCCCAGTGACGTATCGAGCCGGGTGCCCCTCCTTCAGGGCGCTGCCTAGGACACCGGTGCCACAACCGACGTCCAGGATACGACGGCTTCCGTTCGGCACACGCGAGAGGACGCCTGGGTTGACCGAGCCATACGTCAGGGTGCTCTTCATGACGAGTGACGGCTGAGCCAGTTGCTTCGAGCCTCACGAAGCCGGCGAGCGAACAGGTAGGCATGAGTACCAAGCCCGAGGGGGACGCGCGCGGCAAGCGCCTGCGCGAGCAAGGCGGGATCCGTAAGGCTTCGCGGGTAGTAGCGGGAGCGCATCATTTCAATAGCCCGCGTCTGTTCGCCTGCGCGCAGCAAACGATCGACCGCGCTGCGCGTGAGAGGCTCCATGAATTCGCGTTTCGTGTCTTCGACTGCTTCTGGCACGGCGATCGGCTCTAGGTAGCGCACGAGTTGCTCGGAGAACAAGCCACTGCTCGTGGAAGAGCCCGCGTGAGAGCGAAATTCCGCCAAGTAGGCCGGTTCGTGATCGAATCGAGCACCCTCTGCGGCCAAGCGCGCGAACAGCTCGATCTCCGGCGTGTTCAAGTTGGTCTTGATACCCAGTCGTTTGATGGCATCCGCGCGAACCAAAGCGGCCGTCATCGGCACCGAGTTACTCCAAACACAGCGAGCGGTATCCTGCACTTGGCCGCGCGCTAGGTTATTCCGACGATAGCGCACCGTCCATTCCTTCGATTCCTCTTCGAGCCTTTCACCGTCTGCATCGATCACGAAGTGGTTCGAGAACAATACGGCGGAGTCCGGGGCCGCGATTTGTAGGAGGCGGTCGCAAAACGACGGCAGCAGACGATCGTCATCACCCTGAATCACCAGCCATTGGCCGCGTGCCGCAGACACGCATTCGTTCCAATTTCCGCCGAGGCCTAGGTTTTTTTCGTTCTTTCGGTAGCGCACGCGAGGATCCTCGCGCTGTGCGCTCTCCGACCAACGCTTCAATTCTTCGGAGTCCCCATCGTCACTGATCAGCACCTCGATGTTCTGCACCGTCTGCGCTTGCGCTGCTAGAACCGCCTCCTTCAGGTAGTTGAGGCGTCGGAAGGTCGGGATGCAGATGGTCACCATCGGCGTCATGAACCTTCAAGCTAGCACTTGTAGTTGCCGTCAGTCACGGACCTCGTTGGAAGCTCGTGTTCTGACACGTCACGGGGCAAATGGACTAGCCTTTCGTCCGGCGGCCCCGAGCGCGAACCAGTACCGCTGGAGCTTGTTGCGAGGTCCTTTCGGGAGTACTTAGCTCGCCGTGCTCGAATCCGTAACGAGAGTTGCCGACCAGCAGGGCAAGACTGACACGACCGTTGCAGCGGGAAGGGCGAAGCGTTGGCTGGCCGGGTTCGCACTGTTGCACCTCGCTTGTCAACTGCTGCTGCTTGTCCCGGCGCTCTCGAGCGCTCGCGTGGTAGTACGCACCGCTGCCTTTGGAATGAGCGTGGCATTCTTGGTGCTCCTTCCGAGCCGGGGCGCCCAGCGAACGCCGCTCCGATCATGTGCGATCGCCATCCTGGCTCTACTTGGGCTCGAGTTCTTTCACCCGGAGGGCAGCGGCTTGTTGGCGGCGCTTGCCGCTGTAATGCTGAATCTTGCCGTGGTCGGACCGATCTTCTGGGTGCCGAGGGCGCGCCCGACTGCGGCGACTCTGCAGTTGCTGATCACCATTCTGTGGCTCTTCTATACGATGAGCGCAGTTCTGGGTGTACTCCAGGCCTATTTCCCAGGACGTTTTCAGCCTCCCCTGTCAGCCGTCGTGGCCGCCAACAGCCGCAACATGCTAGCGGCCCTCGAGATTGAGCTCGCATCCGGCGCGCGAGTATTTCGCCCGATGGGGCTCACCGATAGTCCCGGCGGCGCAGCGTTCGCCGGAATGTATGCCGTGCTTTTGGGTACGGGCATTCTCTTGTCCGGAAAGTCTCCATTCCGAGGGGCGCGAGTCATCGCGGTCGGCAGCATGGTGGCTGGCTTGATGTGCCTGTACCTGTGCCAGGTCAGATCGGTGCTAGTAATGACGGGGGTTTGCGAGGTCACCCTATTCGGTCTGTTGCTGATCAGCGGGCGCATCTCCAAGCTCGTGGGCCTGCTCGGCGCGGTAGGCGCCATCGTCCCCGGCGCGTTTGCGTTGGCGCTAGCTATCGGTGGCAAGGCGATGACGCAACGCCTCACGACGCTGGTTGATGCCGATCCGGGCTCCGTCTACTATGCCAACCGCGGTCGATTCCTCGAAGTCACGCTAAGCCGCTACCTGCCACTCTACCCTCTCGGGGCGGGTCTCGGTCGCTGGGGAATGGTGCACGCTTACTTTGGGAACGTCGCAGACGGGCTGTGGGTCGAAATCCAGTGGACCGCATGGCTGTTCGACGGCGGTATCGCGCTGATGCTTCTTTATCTGACGACGATCCTCGTCGCTTCCTGGGGATGCATGAGAGTCGCGCTCGGCCAGACTGGCGCACGTGAACCTTCGCTGAGCCTATGGGGGGCCGTAATCGTCGCATACAATGTCGGCGCCATTGCGATTTGCTTCAACTATCCGCTCTTTGCGGGAACCGGCGGGTTGGAGTTCTGGCTACTGAATATGGCGTTATTGTGCGCCGCTCAGAATGCGGACCGCGCCGATTTTCGAAGTAGGCTGGCGTAGAGTTCGATGTGCGCATCGACTACCTTGTCGACGTGAAATTCGGCAAGCACCCGCCTCTGCGCGGCCTGTCCGAGTGCCAACGCGCGAGGCTCGTCGTCCAAAAGCGTCTTCATGGCGGCAGCCAATGCCCCCGGATCGCTCGGTGGGACGATCAAACCCGTCACACCATGCAGATTGACGTAAGGCACGCCGGACTTGAGATCCGTGGAAATGACCGGCCGCCCCGCGGCCATCGCCTCCAGCTGCACCATGCCGAAGGCCTCGCTGGAGGCGACCGACGGGAGCACCAGAAAGCGCGCGCATTTGTAGAGCGAACGCAGGCGTCCATCGGGCACGGCTCCCAAGAATTTGATCCGCTCCGTGATGCCGAGCCGAGCCGCTTGTTCTGCCAGCCGAGTGGAAAGCGGTCCGATTCCGACGATGGCGAGGCGCGCATTCTCGGTGAGACGCAACGCCTCGAGCAATACATCGACACCCTTATAGTATACGAGGCGACCAACGAAGAGCACCAGTGGCTCGTTCTGCCAGGCTGACGGAAGTTGCTCGTCCCAGACCGCCGGCGCATCCGCGTAGGGCTGCGCGTCGATGGGAAAATGAATCACGCGACACCTCGATTCGAACCTGCGCAACGCGGGGGAGTGTTCGATGTGCTTCGGAGTTGCCGCGACCAGCGCGCCTGCGCGACGATACAGCAAGGACTGCGCGACCGTCGCGGCTCCGCCGAGCAGGCGCTGCCTCACGATGTCGCTATGGTGGGTTACGACGATTGGCTCTGGTCGGTGCGCCGCCAAAACGGCCAGAGCTCCAACTGGATTTGGAGTGTGGAAGTGCAGGGCATCGAAACGCAGTCGGCGAAGCGTGGGCACCAGGCGTAGATTGAGCGGCTGCGAGCTGAGCTCGGTGCTCCGGCCGAGGCGCAGAACGCGCACACCAGCGATGGTTTCGTCGATCGTTCGGGGTCCATCGTTCGAAACGAGGGCCGTGACCTCAACACCGCGTGTCGCCAGCCCGCGGCAGAGTTGCTCGACGACCGTTTCGATTCCTCCTCGATAAGGGGGATAGTATTTGCCTACGTGCAGAACGTGCATCCGAGCCCGAGCGCGAAGCGCTACCCCAACGGTCCGCGCATCCGCGGTTCTTTTGCCTGACTTTTGGCGTACACGCAAGGCGCCCGACTGGCGGCAGCGGTACCCAACCGGATGGCGGGGTCATTTTCGATGCGCAAGCCTTCTGGCTTCACTAGGGTGGAGCTGCAGAGTCATGCTGAGAACACTCAACGTCCTCCACATCTACAGTGGCAACCTGTTCGGCGGTGTCGAGCGAATGCTGATTTCGCTGGCCACGATGGACGGGCGGGAATGGCGCTCCCATTTTGCGCTTTGCTTCGAGGGCACGCTTTCGAATGCCCTACAATCCGAGGGCGAAACAGTCACGTTCCTGGGGCCGGTACGCCTTCGTCGCCCGCTCAGCATCCTGCGCGCTCGAAGGGCGCTGCGGCTGTTACTCGGTGCACATCGCTTCGATGCAATTGTGTGTCATAGCGTCTGGACGTATTGCATTTTTGCCCCGGTAGTTTGGCTCGCTCGATTAGCCCCCATTCTCTACCTGCACGACATCCCGGATCCTAAGCATCTATTCTATCGCTGGGCGTGGCTCAGGCCTCCGGCACAATGCATCGCCAACAGTAAAACTACAGCCGAACCGTTGGCCCGAATGCGGCGCCCAGTCCCCGTTCGCATCGTGCATCCCTTGGTGAACCCGCCGCAACCTGTCGATCGGTTAGCGATTCAGCGGTTGAGAGCACAATGGCATGCCGGCCCGAACGACGTTGTCATCTTGCAGGCGAGCCGATTCGAATCCTTGAAGGGGCATAGAAACCTCCTTGAGGCGTTGGCGGCGATGTGCGACGTTCCAGGCTGGAGTTGCTGGATCGCTGGCTCTCCTCAGCGAGCAGCGGAGGAGACGTATCAGCAAGAGCTCATCCGTCTGACGGACTCGCTTCAACTCACGCAACGCGTTAGCTTTATCGGTCATCAGAAGGACATGGAAACGGCCCTGGCCGCGTGTGATATCTACTGCCAACCAAACGAGACCCCGGAAGCGTTCGGGATGGTCTTCGTCGAAGCAATGTACGCGGGTAGGCCGGTCGTCGGGCGCGCGCTCGGTGGCGCACTAGAAATCGTAACGCCCGAGTGCGGGATCCTTTGCCCGCCGGGCGTCGCGCCGTTGGCGGAAGCCTTGACCAAGCTCTTGCAAGATAGTGAACTTCGCAAAAGAATGGGGGAGGCCGGTCCCGCGCGCGCGGCAGCATTGAGTGGCCCCGCCCGATTCCGCACTCAATTTCGCTCGGCCCTTGAAAGCGCTGAATCCAGCGCGCCCGGTACGCGCTAGGGCAACACTATCGCTGAATGCCGCCCCTCGTGGGGCAAGGGTAGCACCGTGAAAGTACTGTTCGTTAGCCCCGCGGCGGAACTCGGCGGCGCCGAGCGATGCCTGCTCGACTGTGTTGCGGCCCTTCACGAACACGGCGGGGTCCAAGCCGAAGTCTTGGCACTCGCCGATGGTCCACTGCTTGGAAAAGTCCGAGCGCTCGGGGCCCAGACGCGAGTCATCCTAGCTCCGCGCAACCTGGCGCTGCTAGGCGAGAGCGGCTCGAACTCGGACTCTAGCGACGCGGTGCTCGGCCTCTTCGCGGCAGCTCCAGGCCTGGTGCGTTTCCTTTGGGATCTCCGCGAAGCGATCGCTCTGGCGAGGCCCGACGTCGTTCACACAAACGGCATGAAGGCTCACCTGCTAGCCGGCCTACTCACTCCGACACGGACGCAACTGGTCGTCCATCTCCACGATTTCATCAGCGCTCGTCGCGCGTCGAAGCGGCTATTGCCCGCGCTCCGGCGCATCCGACGACGGGCAGTCTTCATCGCGAACTCGCAAGCCGTGGCACGGGACTTCGCCAGCATTGCACCGGGTGCTGACGTCCGGACCATCTACAATGTCGTTGATACGAACTATTTTCAGGCAGGTGCGGGCGAGCCCGAATGGCTCGCGACTTTGGCCGGTCTCCAATCGCCGACGCCAGAAACAACCGCCTTCGGTTTGGTCGCGACCTACGCGCGTTGGAAGGGTCATGGGTTATTCATCGAGGCCGCGGGACTGCTGAAAAGGGCCCAGCCCGAGGCCCAGGTACGCTTCTACGTCGTCGGCGGTCCGATCTACGAAACGCTCGGCTCACAGGTTCTTGCCTCCGAACTGCTCGAACAAGCTCACTCTTCCGGCATCGAATCACACTTCGGACTCGTTCCCTTTCAGGACGATATTGCGCGCGTGTACCGATCCCTGAACGTCGTGGTGCACGCTAGCACTCAACCGGAGCCCTTTGGTCGGACGATCGTCGAGGCGATGGCCTGCGCTCGCCCGGTGATTGTCGCGAACGCTGGCGGTGCCAGCGAGCTATTCGACGAAGGGGTGAATGCAACCGGTTTCGAGCCGGGTAGCGCGACGGAGCTGGCTGCGGCTATGATGCGCGAGCTCAATCCCGATGCGCGTGCGCGTATCGGCCAATCCGCGCGTCAGCATGCGGTGAGCCACTTCGGCCGCTCACGACTCGCGCCGGAGCTGCTTCGAGTTTACGCGCGTTAAGGGCACGTCAACGTGGCAATGCACAAGAACATCGCCTACCCTGCACGGCGATGTTCTCACTCAAGCGACTCGTGGCGGACAACCTGCCCTCCGCAAAGCCAGAGCTCTGGGCGGATGTCGGCGGCACCCTCTGGCGGCGCTTCGAAGCCTTGGTGAATACCAGCCTGGATCCAACCTGGCCGAAGCGTCCACTGATTGCCACCATCGCCCCCGAGGGCCTGTTGCTCGAGGTCATCCCATCCGACGTGATCGGCATGCCTATCGCTCGCTTCGGCGTGTACGAATTCGCCACGAGCCACCTGGTGCGGGCGTACTTGTCGCCCGGCGACGTGTTCGTCGATGTCGGCGCGAATATCGGATACTACTCAGTGATCGCTGGCGCTGCCGTGGGCCGCGCTGGCGCAGTCTACGCTTTCGAACCGAGTGCACGGATACGGGCGCGCCTCGAGCGCAATGTGGAGCTCAACCAGATGCCACAAATTACGGTTCGTCCCGAAGCCGTCGCGGCGAATGCGGGCGTCGTGCGTCTGATCGAGCCACAAGGGACTGGGAACGACGGTTTGGCTTACGTCGACATGAACGGGGGCAGCGCAGGCGTGGAAGTTCGAGCCGTCAGGCTCGATCAGCTGCCGGATTTTTTTGACCGCGCACCGGCCCTGATCAAGGTGGATGTCGAGGGTGGCGAACCGGAGGTGTTTCGGGGCGCTGCGGCGTTGTTGAATCGCAGCGACGCTCCGAGCATCATCTTCGAATCGTTCGAGCTCGCTCGCGACGCCGCACTGCTTCGCGACTACGGCTATCAGGTGTTGCAACCCACCATGCAGAATGGCTTGGTCGGCCTGACACGTGATCTCGAAGCCCCCCGCTATCGGCGCTGGGAAGCGCCGAACTTCTTGGCCGTGAAGAGCGAGCGCGGGCGAAAGTTCGCAGACGCTCGCGCGGTCGGCTAGCGACGATTTTCCTTGGCTATGCAACTCGACCAATCGGCAGCGCACTCCCCTTCGGAGCGAGCTCGAGCTAGGCGCGTGGCTTGGGTCACACCAGACTATCCGCCAGACCGCGGCGGTGTGAGCGATCACTCGAGCGCGATGGTAAATGTCTTGCGTGAGGCCGGGCACGATGTGCAGGTTTGGTCGAGGCCGCACGAACGGGGGTTCGCCAGGCTGAACGCCGAACTGCTCGCGTACGGTCCCGACTTGGTAGTCGTGGCCTACGTTCCGCTCGGCTATGCACCGCACACGGGCGGCATCGCTCCAGCCTTTGTGCTCTGGTGCATCGGCCTACGAAGGCGACTCCGTTGTGAGGCCATCTTGCTGGCGCATGAGGCCAGCCTGCCCGCCGCCTATCTCTGGCAAAATCGTGAATTCAAACTAGCCGCGCTTGGCGCGGCTCAGGTCGGACAATTTGCAGTCCTGGTTGCAAGCTTCGATTCGGTCCTTTTCTCGAATATGGGCACGCGACGCTTGTGGGCGGAGGGCATGCCACGTTCGGCGCATCGCCTTCATACGATCCGCATTTGTTCAAATATTCCGTACCATTCTTCCGTTGACCCCGCTGCAGAGTTGACGGCCGCCGGGTACGCCGTGCCCACGCCAACGATCTTATTTTTCGGAACCGGTCATCAATCCGTGCTCTTCGACTACGTGGAGCGCGCGTTCCTTGCATTGCTCGAGATCGAGCCGAACGCGGTGCTCGTGATCGTTGGGATGACCGCTGAAAAGCTACGGCAACTTTGTCCCTCGCTCGCAGATCTCGGTGATCGCGTTCTTGCGCTGGGTTATGTCGCGGCGCCACAGGTCTCGCTCTGGCTTCAAGTCGCAAAGCTGGTCTTGGCGCCCCTGTTCGAAGGGGTGAGTGCACGCAAGGGTACGGTCATGGCTGCTTTACAGCACGGGCAAACCGTAGTGACGACCCGTGGCATGCAAACACTCGAAGACATTGCCTGGGACGAGATTTGCGTTCTCGCACCCTTCGATCGCGAAGCGTTCGCGGCGGCGGCCGTCCAGACGTTTCGTGACCCGGAAAGGCGCTCGGCGAAGGGACGTGCGGCACGTGCCGAGTACGAAGCCCACGCATCCGCGTCCGTGACAGCTTTGCGCATCTTGGCCTACGCCGATCGCGGTCCCCGCGCGTGAGTCTCGCAGAAGTTCAATCGATCAAGCCACGCACCTCTTCGGCCATTACTTGCCAGCTCCTCTGCCTTAACGAGGCGCACAGGTCGCGGGTCGCATCACGCAATCGCTCATGATGAAGGCGCCAGTTTCTCAGACTCGCCTTGAGCGCTTCGACGTTGGATGGCTCCACCAATAATAGCTCTGCAAGCGCAGCCGGATAGCGCTCCGCAACTCCAGCGCTTGCGCTGACAATTGCGGGCAGACCTGTGCACAAGGCTTCTTGCACGCCCAGCCCGTATGCCTCGTAGCGCGTCGGGGCGACCAGCGCATCGCATGCCGCAAGCACGTCGGGCACGTCGCTTCGGAAGCCGAGAAATCGGATCCGTTCTCGCATGCCCCCGTCCCGCGCACGGGCCTGCCAAAGGCCAAGCTCGGCACCTTGCCCCACGACGACCAGATCGCATTCCCAAATCGGATCTCGGCACAAGGACGCCCACGCGGAGAACAACGTGTCGAAGCCCTTCCGACGATCGCCCAATGCACCCACGAAGGCCACCTGTGGGCGGTCCGGCAATCCGAGCTGCTCGCGCAATCGCCGTCGACGTTCCTCATTCGGCGGCGAGAACCGCTCGGCGTCTATCCCATAGTAGACCGTTCGAATCAGGGAGTCGTCGATCCCCAGCCTTTCCGTGAGGTCACGGCGTGTGCGTTCAGAGTTGGCAATGATCATTCGCGCCTTGAGCAGCGCGGAACGTTCCTGCTCGAGGCTCAGCCGATGGCTGACCGCATGCTTCGCCCTGCGTAGCAGCGATGTCGGTGCTGGCACTCGATACGCCGCGTGGACGTAGTGAACCCAGTTCACATCAGCGACCTGGCAGTTGCCGCCGTTGACGATCACTCGGCCGCCGCGAGCAAGGCACTTTTGAGCGACATTACGGCCCACAAGGTCGAGTAAGGGCAAGCCAAGCGAGTACGAGCGCAGCGGCTTGGGAACCCTGCGCCAGCTCACATTGGCATGGTTCGCTAGCTCCTCTGCGATCCGGAACGCGACCAGTTGCACAGAAACGCCCCAGTCCGCAAGGTACTGAGCCACGGCGAAATTCGGCATGTCCATTCCGCCGGTTCTCACGAAGTCGCCAGAAACCAGCACAGCGCGTTCCATTGCCGTGCGCATATACAAGCTGGCCGCGCCCCAGTCACGCATCCAGTGCGGCGGGAATACGCGGTCGTTGCTGCTAGACGCTGTTTTTCTTTTGAGTTAGCTTCGGCTCCGTTCGAACGTCTACGCGCTGAGCGGCAACGAACGTACGGTCTCGGGAACCCGTCATGAAGAGTTACGTCGTAGCCTGTATGGTTTCGCTCGTATTGAGCGTTTTCCTGACGCCCCTGGTTCGACGCTACGCATTGCGGATCGGCGCCGTGAGCACGCCAGGGGGCCGGCATGTGCACGGCCGAACTATCCCCCGGCTCGGGGGGATCGGCTTAGCATTCGCCTGGGCCGTTCCAGTCGTTCTCTTGGCGTTGTGCGACCCGTGGGTGATGCGAGCCCTCGACGGGAGATGGTTGCAAATCGCAACGGTGGTCGGAGGTGGTGGCGCCATTTGCGCCGTCGGCGCTCTGGACGACGTACGCGGCCTCCGGTCTCTCTACAAGTTGGCCGCGCAGGTTTTGGTCGCGGTCGTCGCGTTCGCGTGCGGCTTCCAGATTCAGGCGATTCAACTGCCGCTGTTCGGTACGCTCCAGATGGGGGTGTTTGCGCTGCCAGTGACGGTCATCTGGATCGTGGGCGTGACCAACGCCGTGAACTTGATCGATGGTTTGGACGGTCTGGCCGCGGGTGTCGCCTTTTTCGCCGCGTTCACGAGCTTCGTCATCGCCAGCATATCGAGCTCGGTATTCGTAGCGCTGACCATGGCCGCGTTGATGGGCGCGCTGGTCGGGTTCCTATTCTTCAATTTCAATCCGGCCCGGATTTTCATGGGCGATTCCGGGAGCTATTTTCTCGGCTTCGTGCTCGCTACCACCGCGCTCGCCGGCGGCGGACTCCAACAAAAGGCTTCCACGGCAGTCTCCTTGCTGGTGCCGGTACTGGCGTTGGGCGTTCCGATCTTCGATACGCTTTTTTCGATGTTCCGCCGTGTGCTGGAACGGCGCCCGATTTTCTCAGCCGATCGTGGGCACGTACACCATCGGCTGTTGGATATTGGGCTAACCCATCGGCGAGCGGTTGTTTTTCTGTATGGCATTTCGAGCTTGCTAGCCGCGGGAGCCATCGCGGTTTCGCTCGGGCGCAGCTGGCACGTCGGCCTCGCGCTGCTTTCGGTATCGCTCGTATTCGTCGGCTTCGTCAGGTTCTTGGGCTATTTCGAGTACCTTCACTTCCGCAAGCGTCAGCGGGCTCGGCTGCGCGATCCGTTCACTGAGAACCTCCGTCGCGTGGTCCCACGTCTGATCGTTTCGCTGTCGAGGGCATCGAGTGAGAATGCCGCGCTCGCCATTCTCGAGCGGCTAACGACCGAGACTACCATGCTGTGCGTCGAGGTGTTGGCTCCGACCGAGACCGAAACGCGAACGCTTTGCTGGCGTGCCCCCGGCGCCGATTGCAGCAGGCGCGACCTGGCAGAGATAACATTCCCGATCGGACCCGAAGCGCACGCGACGGCAAGGCTTCGATTTCGTTGGAGCTGCGACATGGAAGATCCCGCACCGCAGGTGGATATGTTGCTGCAGATCTTGGTCGACGAGTTGTCCGGCGTGCTGCTCGCGTTCGAAAGCAGTCTCCTTCCCGTTCGGCAGCGCACCGAATCCGAGCTCACGGCTGAGCGCGTCGCCGTAGCAAGCTGAAAAGTAGCTATCTCATGATTCCATCGCATTTCCCCAGTGTGCCAAGCGAGCCCGAGTCTGGGTTCTCACCGGCTCTCCTGATTCGAGCCGTACGCAAGCACTGGCCGATCATGCTGCTCATTTTCGTGGCATCCATCGTCTTCACCTCGATCTACACGTCACGGCAGGTGCGAGTTTACGAGGCAGTCGCGACGGTCCAGCTCGACCCCCAACCATTGACACCACTCGGCCACCAGAACACGGAGTCGGGGTCAGACAGTTATTGGAGCAATCAAGAGTACTTCGCCACTCAGTATCAGGTGATCACGTCGCGCCGTGTGGCCGAGTTGGTCGTCAAGAAGCTTGGCCTGGCAACAGACCGACCATTTCTGGCCAATCAGCCTGCCTCGGCAATCATCCCCAAGGAGACGTTCCCAGCAGCGGTACCGCTCGAAGATGCCGCCGAGGCGCTTCGCGGTCGGCTGAAGGTTGAACCTATTCAGGACAGCCGGTTGGTTCGAGTCAAATTCACCGATACCGATCCGGCACGCGCCCAGCGGCTCTTGGCGGCAGTCATCGACACCTACGTCGAGCAAAATCTCGACACGAGCATGGATGCCACGAACAAGACCGTTGAATGGCTCGACATTCAAGCCAAGCGCCTGAAGGGGGATCTGGAGTCTCAGGAAATGAACCTCCACGACTTCAAGCTCAAGTACAATCTGCTCTCCGTATCGTACGACGACCAATCCAACATGGTGCGTGCTGAGATCCAACAACTCAACACCAACCTGACGGAGCTGAAGGCAAAGAAGGAAGCGGTCTCGGCGCGGCTCGCCATCGTGCAAGCTGTCGATCCGCAGGATCCCGGTGAAATCCCCGCCACCGAGCTGGTCGGCAACGCCGCGCTCGGGGCGCTTCGCACCGCCTACGTCGAGGCAAAGCGCGATTCGTTGATGATGAGAGCCGGAGGTAAGGACGATCGGCACCCGGACGTTCAGAGACTGAATGCGCAAATCGAGAGCACGCGAGCGGCGATCGCGCAGGAGCTGCAGAACATCAAGAACGGCGCAGAGATTGAGCTCTCCAACGTGAACCGCCAGCTGGCGGGTTTGTCGTCCCTGTACGAAGGGGCGCGAAAAGAAGCGATGCAGCTCAATCTGAAGGAGCTCGAGTATAGTCGGCTTCACCGCTCGAAAGAGAGCACCGAGAAGCTGTTCGGGATCGTGCTCGAGCGGTCGACTGAAAGTGGGCTGACCAAGATGGCGCCCTTCAACAACGTGCGAGTGTTGGATCGCCCTCTGAAACCAGTGGCGCCAGTATTTCCCAGGAGCACGACCAATCTCGCAGTGGGCATCATGCTTGGTCTGCTGCTGGGATTCGCCGGCGCGACGGGTCGGGAAATGCTGGATCGAACCGTGCGTACGTCCGAAGATATCGAGCGGGAGCTTGGTCTCGCAGTTCTGGGCACGTTGCCCGACGTGTCACGTGAAGGCAGTGCCCTGAATTTGGGGTATTATTACGGTCGGCGACGCGCGCGCAAAAACGAACGCGAAAGCGGGGCCGCTCGCCCGTCTACCAATGCTCCCGTGGACTCGTCACGCCCCGAGCTGCTCGTGCACACTCACCCCAAGAGCGTTGCGGCAGAAGCGGCTCGCGCGATTCGCACGAATCTCATGTTCATGTCACCCGACAATCCCTATCGCTGCTTGCTCGTGACCAGCGCGGGACCTGCGGAAGGCAAGACCACGGTTGCCACGAGCATCGCCATCGCTATCGCTCAAACTGGCCAATCCGTGTGCCTGGTGGATTGCGACTTGCGCAAACCGCGCGTGCATGCCGTGTTTGGCGAGCGCAACGACAAGGGCGTGACGACGGCACTGCTGGAGCCAGGCCAGCTCCCGGCCTTGGTCGTCGACACGCAAATCCCAAATCTTCGGATTTTGCGGGCGGGCCCCACTCCACCGAATCCCGCAGATTTGATGCACAGCGAAGCTTTTGGTCGGGTTCTAAGTGAGCTGCGCGCCCAATTCGATCGCGTGGTCATCGACAGCCCCCCAATCGGTCTCGTCACCGACGGTGTGATCTTGTCGACTCGAGTCGACGCGACGGTCCTCGTCGTACGGGCGTTGGCCACCAGACGCGACGCCGCCAAGCGAGCCATGCGTTCGCTGCGCGATGTTGGGGCCAACTGCGCCGGCTTCGTCCTCAATGCCGTCGCCTCGAACGAGCGGTACTACTACTCCGGTTATTACGCGGCATACGCGGCAACGGAGACCGAAGCTTCCCCGAGCTAGGGCGAACCGCCCGTCGTTCGAGCCACACGCTGCCTCAACTGCTCGACACTCGCCCGAGTGCTGGCGGAAGCATCGAAGCTACGATTGGCTCGGTCCAATGCAGCCCGCGCGACCCCATTGAGCTGAACCTTCGCAGCAAGCTCGGCGACCTGGAGCCAGCGTGCCGCCGAGGGCTCGGCTTCTGCGGCCTTGATATAGAACTTGCTCGCGAGCGTAGGCTGCCCGCCCGCTTCGAGCTCACTTGCCAGAGCGCTATACATGTTCGCGCATGACTCCATGCCGTCGCACTCTTTCGTCGCCAGGGCGTTGGCAGCCTTCGAGATCGCGTCGGTCGCCCCGCCCTTGATCGCCAGGGATAGTGCGTCGTGCCAGCACTCATCGCCTTCGAAATTCGCTGGACAAGTTCGCGTCAGCAGTTGCGCTGCCCCAACGGTGTCGCCGCGCGCGAGCAAAACCTTCGACAACAGATAGCCGGGTCGCCACGCTGTAGGGTCGGCTCTGCCCGCTGAACGAATCGCGACCTCGGCTTCCGCGGCGCACTGTTCGACCAACTGGTCCTTGCATGGCGGCAGGCCCGCATGAATAGTTGTCAGTAAGGATTCTGCCAACGCGAGTTGAAACCGGGGCGTACCGGGGCTGCGTTGAGACGCACGTCGAAAACAATCGAGTTTCAGCTCGATTTGCTGCTCTTTCGGACAGGCATCCAAAAGGACGCCTTCCCCATACGATCCATCCGGGATCGCTTGCATCAGCACATCGACTGATGGGGCCCAGGCGGCCGCGCGGGTGCTCACGGCACCGGCGAGCGTGTGGTCGTAGCGAGCGGCGAGCCGTAGGTGAAGCATCGCTTGCGCGGTCGCTCCGTGCGATTGCATCAGCTCCGCCAAGACCAAATGCACCGGACCATTCGTTGGCGCGAGCTCCAACGAGCGCGCTATCCATGTCAGGGCATTTCCATTGCGCGTTCGCCCCGCGACGAGCGCGCCCAGCAGCGGGAAAAACGCCTCGGACGGATGGCGCAGTACGGCCTGACGAAGGCGAGCGCGAAATTGTGCGCGCTCTTCGCTCGTCGATCTTTGGCTCGCGTGGCCGAGTTCTAGCTCACCCACCCTCGCTAGCTCGGCCGCCCCGGCCAACTCGTCTGCGCTCGCCGACTCATCCCTGTTACGCAGCACCAACTCCCCGTAGCCGACCGACAGTTGGCGACGTTCGAGTTCGACCGGCATTCGCGACCAGACGATGGCAGCGACCCACAGCGCAAACGCAGGGGCCATCCCCAGCACCGCCAACTTTCCGAGTCGCTTGGCAGATTCCTCGGCGAGCGGCGGCGCCGAGCGCTCACCCGCTGCCAGAGCAACGACCGCGGCGATGGCCAGAGCAGGAACCTCGAGCCCCAGATCGGCGAGGTTTTGCAAGAACAGTCCCACCAGGCCGGTCATCAGCACGAAGCGCAGTCGGTCGCCCGTGCTGCGGTACCATTCCCGCAGCACGTACCCCACGATCACGACGACGGCACCGAGACCGACCGGCACTCCCCACTCGGCGATCCATTGAACGACGAAGTTTTCGGCGTGGGTGATTACGATGGCCCAGTCGTAGTCGAGAGCCTCCCGATAACTCTGAAATGCCGTTTCGAAGGCGCCCCGTCCCACGCCAAACAGCGCGTGCTCGCGGATCATCGGCAACGACCACAGCCAGACGGATACTTTTCGTCGAACGTCGAGCGAAGCAAACTGACCGGCCTGCTCCCCTGCCCCGAGCGCAATTGCGATTACGAATCCAGTCGCGATTGGCGCAATCCCCCAGACTAGCCCGCGCATCGAAACGCGCGTACCCCGTGCCTTGACTAGGCCGGCTGTGGCGAAAGCCCCGGCGATGAGTGCGCTCAGAACACCTGCCCGTGAACCAGACAGGCACAGCGCCGCAGAGATGATGCCGACCCCGATCATTACGGCCAAGCGCGGTAACGGTGAGCGGCCGCTGACCAGAAGCCCACCGCCCGCAAACAGCCCCAGGATCGCATAGCCCGCCAGGTTGTTCGAATTCAGGAGTGGGCCGACGTTCCAACGGCCCGGCGTGAAATCCGGTTGATAGAGGCCGTACAACTCGGAAAGGTCGGCGATGCCGTGAAACAAAGTAACGAGCGCGACGAATGTGACAGAGCCGAACAGCAAGACAGTGAGCCACACGGAGCCCCGACGCGCGCGCGTCCGTATTGCGAGGACATAGACGGACGCGTAGGTCAGCCATTTCAACGCTTCGGCGATCGAAGCGGAGGGGTCGAGCGACAACGAGAAGCTCTGGGGTGCCGGCTCGCCAAACGGAACGAGGCATCGCAACCACACATTCGCGGTGGCCGGTGACACGCGCGTCAGCAATCCCGCGGGCAGGCTGACCGCCTGTAGTGCTGAAAACAACCCGAACCCCGCCAGCACGACCGCCGGCCATGGCACGCGTCTGAGCGCCGCGACTTCGACCGCAGCGCCGACAAGCGCAAGAGCCGAGATGGCCAGCAGCGTCGGGATGTGTACCGAGCCGACCGCTAACACCGAACCGACGAGCAAGACCGCTAGCAGGCCGTCCGAGATCGAACCCCAAACTTCCGCTGTGCTGCGTCGTTTTCCGAGGCGCCGTCTCGATCGGGAGGTCGTCGGGCTGGGCTTGGTCTCCGTCATGTCCATCGACTATCTGCAGAACTGCCGAGACGGCGATTCGAATTTCTCGCGCGGATAGCTGGAGCAATTCGGTCAGCTCGTACGCGCCACGGTATTTCTCGCAGGGTATGCACCTGATCCCTCAGGGCCGGTGATAACATACCGAGAAGCCCCCGGTATAGCGCCGGGCTGCGTCAGCCCGCGCGCCGGTAGGCGCAACAAAGCCTCATCTGTCGCGATCCAAGCGCGCCGGAGTGACCCGATACGGCTTGGGCGGTGCGGACTCCTAGCGAGCCAGCAAGCCCTCGCGTTCGAATTCCTCGAGCGCGCTTGCGACATCCGCGAGGGCAGTCTCTTCGTCGACTTCGAAGTCGGAGACAATCTTGCTCGCCAACTCCTGTTGGCTGCTCACGCCCGCTTCAAGCGCCTTCCAAAGCGAAACGGCGGTCGAATTCAGCGTATGGTAGAACTTCGTCTCGAGGTTCAGCACTACACCGGTGCCGTCCTCGAGCTCAGTGAGAAGGCACTTGGGGTGGGTCTTCCGGCCGCTGGTAGGTTCGTCGTTCAAGGGGCTCGATGTTGCCATCACCGGCTCCTGAGCGGTAGCGGAACGTAATGGCGTAACGCGTCACGTTCTCCGTTTCCTCGAACAGAGCGCCATCGAGCTCGACCCAGGCGTGCCCGCTCTCCGCCACCCCATGCTTGTCCACGGCCATGACGAAGGTGGGGTCAGCGCCACTTCGACAAAGCAGAGCGTAGCGAGCCAATGCACGGTAAAGGCAGGTGCTCGATACCAATCGTACGCGCGCCAAGCCGCGCTCCGCACGCAGGATGTCCAAGCGATTGAGTGCGATCGATTGCGCCGTTGCTCGCTCGACGCTCAATTCAGCCAGCAGCGCGTCGAGGGGTTTTCGCGCGAGGCGCGAAGGCAGAGTCAGTCGCAGTGCGACTAGCTCTGCCACGCGCCGGGCACGGAGGCTTAAATCAGTGAGTTCCGGGATTGAAACGAACACCATAGGTGCTGTTCAGTGCAACTCCGCCCGTCATCGATGTCAAAGGTGTCGGGGTGCCGGTAGTGGTGATGGAGCTCGGAGCGAACGCGAATACCTGGCTCGAATCGTAGGCAGCGACCCAAAGATTGCCTGCGTTATCGAACGCGAGCTGTTCCGGCCCGTTGCCGACGGTGAGTTTGACCGCCGGGGTCGGGGTACCCGTTGTGCCCGTGAGGCTGCTCGGAAAACTCAGTACGAAACCGTTGTTGTAGTCGGTCACCCAGAGCGTGCCGGTCTTATCGAGAGTGAGGCCGCCGACATTCGCGTCAGCAGCCATCGACAACTGAACGGTCGGGACGATTGCCGCGCTGCTCGCGGTCAGCTGCGCCGCGGACAAGCGGGAGACTACGGGCTTATTGAACGCGGCGACGAATAGGTTGCCGCTCGTGTCGAACTGCAGATCCACGATGCCGTTGAACAAGGTCGAATTGGTTAGATTGACAGCGGGAGCAGGCGTACCGGTCGTGGCGAGATCGGAGGCGTTGTACTTCAAGATGTGCCCGCCATGGTACGTGCCGACCCACAGATTGCCTGCGCCATCGAAGGTAAGCGCGGTGACACAATCGTAGCTCGCATCGGTTGCGGGCAACGTGATTGTCACGTCTGCAGCGGGTGAGCTGTTCGCACCGATCTTCGACGGCGAAAATTTGGACAACACCTGCGGGGTTGCGCTGTTTTTGCAGGTGCCTACCCACGCTTCGCCCTTCGTAGAGAACGCGACCGGAATCGTGGTCGTGCCGGCTGGGAAGCCAGCAAGTGACAACGAGACGGCTGGCAGATCAGTCTGAACCGTGGTCTTGGCGAGCTGGGCCTGATCGAAGCCGAAGAGACTGCGCGAAACCCAGTTCGTCACCCACAGCATACCGGTGCCCGGGCGCTTTGCGTAGCTCACGCTCGCATTGGCGGTAGCAGCCGACGTGACGTTTGCCGGGGAACCTGTAACTGCCGCGTCGAACGCGGTATCGACTTGCGTCCCGGGCACGGGGATCGGAGGCGCCGCCACCGCGTAGCTGCCGACGGCCAGACCTGGGAGCGTCGTCGTCGTCGCGATGCTTTGATTGAACCCACCTGGGCCGGTCACGGCGACGCTCGCGGTCGAGCCGGTCGGCACTCCGCTCACAGTTACCTGGAGCGAACCGGTCCCTGGTGCCTGCCCTGCGCTGCCGCCAGCAGCACCCCCGATACCGCCCGCTCCGCCGACTGCGCCGCCCGCTCCGCCCGTTCCGCCGACCGCTCCGCCCGTTCCGCCGACCGCTCCGCCCGTTCCGCCGACCGCTCCGCCCGTTCCGCCGACCGCGCCGCCCGTTCCGCCGACCGCGCCGCCCGTTCCGCCGACCGCGCCGCCCGTTCCGCCTGTTCCACCCGTGATGGCGCCTGCAGAACCGCTGCTACCTGCGGAACCGCCTTTGCCAGCAGAGCCGCCGCCTTCGCCGCCAGTACCGCTGCCGCCTTCGCCGGCAGTACCAACCTCACCGGCAGTACCGAGTTCACCCGCAGTACCGCTACCACCTTTGCCCGCGGAGCCGCTGCCGCCTCTGCCCGCGGCACCGCTGCCACCTCTGCCCGCCGAGCCACCCTTTGCGCCCGACCCGGCATCGCCCGCCTGACCGCCGGCACTCAGCGCGGGAACGCTGTCGCCGTCACCGCAGCCAAACGCGGACATCGACCCAGCCATGACGAGTACCAACAGGTAGTTAAGATGACGCACGGATCAAGCTCTCCCTTTGCAAAGTAGTGTCAATTCACGTCTCAACGGTCGCATTGACGCTAGCATTAGTCCCCACTCCCTGCATCCTACCACTCCATCTGACCAATCGCGAAAGTGTGGGGCTACCTTGCGATGGGCTGCAGACTCTAGCTGGGCCACGGGGCACTCAGCAAGGGCTCAGCGCGCGCTTGACATGCCTTGCGGCGCGAGAGACACACGCCGCAATGGCGGCTCCGCTTTGGTCCCGGCTCCTGTTTTACGCAAGCCGCGCCTTGAGCTCCGCGGACGTGGCGCAGCAGGTGCTACGCGACGAACTCCTATTTGCCTACATGCATCCAAACCAGCGCGGCGCGTTGACTTCCGCTGCGTACGCCTTGAACGGTGATTACATACCGGGCGGCGCGATCTTCGGCGCAGGCCTATTTCCTTGGGAGAAAGCACTTCTGGAAAACCCACGAGTCCCCAACAGCGGACGAGTGTTGGTCGCGGCGGCGGGTGGTGGGCGCGAGGTGGCAGCCCTGCTCGCGCGTGGTTACGACGTCTATGCTTTCGAGCCCGTGGAGCCATTCCTGGAGAGCGCCCGGCGCGTGGTGCAGGGCTCGGGCTCGAGGGTCGTCGGAGCGAGCTATGCGGACCTCGTAGAGCGCGCAGCTGGACGGGACGGTGGTCCGCTCAGAGACTGCACTGGGCCGTTCGACCTCTGCCTGCTCGGGTGGGGCAGCCTATCGCATCTGACCGAGCCGGGCGTCGTCGTTCAGGTGCTGCAGGGGCTGCGCGTATTGGCGCCGTGCGCGCCGGTCATCACGAGTTTCATGTTGCGCCGAGGCGAAGCCGAAGCCACCAACGGTGGAGCACGCAAGCTGCGTCGCGTGGTTCGTCGCGTATTGCAGTCCGTGGGCGGTCGGGCCACCCCGCCCGGATTGAGCTTCTTGAACTTCGCCGGCTTCCTATACAGCTTCTCGCAAGAGGAGCTATTCGAGCTGTGCCGACAGGCCGGTTATGCCGTCCATTACTTCAGCGACCGCGACTACCCGCATGCGCTGCTTTTGCCGCTCGCATCCAGTGACGGCGCGGGAAGCTGATCCGACAAATCGAGCACCCGGCTCTCAGCAAGCCAATCCTCCCGATGGGAGATCACGATCACGGCGCTTCGGGCCGATTGTCGCCCGAGTACGACGGCGAGAGCGCTGCGACCCTTCCTGTCGAGCCAGGCATCCGGCTCGTCCAACAAGAGCACGCGCGGCCCTTTCAATATGGCACGAGCGATTGCGATGCGCCGCTGCTGACCTCTAGAGAGCTGGCCGGCAAGGCGAGCTCTCGGCGCATCGAGGCCCAGCTCGACGAGCAGTCGATCGATGGCCTCGTGCTCTGCGTCAGGAGCAACGAGGCGAATGTTTTCCTCGATGCTGAGCGCATCCACTATCAGCGGCTGTTGGGGCACGAAGCCAAAGTCGTCTCGCGAAATGTCGCTACAAGCGATGCCGTCCAACTCGAGCGCCCCACCGGTCGGCTCTAGCACTCCACATATCAGCCTGGCCAGGGTCGTCTTGCCGCCCCCGTTTGGCGCAACGACCAGCAGGCCAGGTCGTAGCTCGACATCGAAGCTGAGATTTTCGAACACGACGCGTGTCGACGCAGCGTACCTGAACGACAGCGATTGCGCGCGAAGCCGCTCTGGTCGGCGGGCTAGCTTTTGATCGGGGGTCACCGTGCCGGCGCGCGGCAGTAGGATTTGCACGAGAGCGGCGTGCGCCATGACCAGTTGATCGGCATGCACCACGAACACGTAGCCCGCCGGAATGCCTGAGCTGAGGAGCAGCAGTCCCGACAGACCGTCGATCGCCAACGGTTGACTCGATGCCAGTTGCAGCAGATCGATGTGCTGCGAACGCAGAACGAGCAACAGGCCGACGCAGAAGGTGCCCGCCAATAGTACCCGGTGCCACAATCGTGCGCGCTCCAGGCGATCCTCTACCCCTGACCAGTCGCGGACCGCTTGTCCGAGTCGCGCCAGAAATGGATCACGCGCTCGTTCACCGTAAATCTCGCCACTGTCTCGCTCAGCCGCAGCAACCCAGTTGGCCGCAGCCTGCCGTTGCTGGACGACAGCCTCGACCAGTGGAACCCTGCGGCGGTTGCTCCCGAGCGTCAGTCCAGCCACTAACGTCAGCAGCGCGAGCAACGAAACGACCAGGCCATTTCCGAGCATCGGGATGGCCAGTGCAAAAACGCTCAGCCCTGCACCCAAGGCTGCCAGCACCGCCGGCGCATCGACGGTCACGGCAGACTCAATCATATACCCCGCCCAGAAAGCTCCCTCCACGTCTGCCTCCGCGGTGAGCGAGCGCTTGTCCAGCGCTCGCTGCGCGACCTCGCGCATGAAGCTCTCGCGAAGTCGTCGTTTGAGCCCGCGTCGCAGCACCGAGCGCAACACCTCGAACGCAAATCCGAGCGCGATCGGCGCGACCACGAACCGACCGCCGAACCCGAGCAGCGTTATCGGCAGCGCCATCAGGGTCCCGTAGTGCAGCGCCGCAACCAGCAGCGCTCTCGGTACCCAACGACGCACTTCTTGAAGCCAACGAAACCCAGGGCGCCCCGTCGAGCTCAGGATGCCTCCGGTCCAGTAGTCAAGGTCAAGCGCGAACCCAGTGCTTCAGTCAAGCGACGCGAAGCGCCTACGGGATCCGCAAGCCATTCGTGACCGAGCTCGAGACGAGCACGGCGGGCACGCCGCGCAAAGCGCGCGAGCAGGTCTAAGTGCTCGCGAGGGTTGGGATGGCAAGACAGGCCAAGTGCGGTCGATTGTGCAATCAGGAGCCCCATCGATTCGGCCAGGCTGATGGGTAGAAGGTTCGACCCCTCCTCCGCTGATCGCGAAAGGAATAGTAGCGTGATCGGTCCCCCCCAATGGCTCAGCCCGCGTCCCGGAAACGCCGACGCGGCATCCAGTTCCCACTTCGGGTTCGCGCCGAGCGGGGACAAGTGAGCGCTCAGTTGGGCAAATGTCGGCAGGACCCGTTCGGTGAGACGAAACTTGGGCCAATACGCAATCAACTCGGCGCTTCCTCGAGCATCACGAAGCAATACCTCGTCGTCGCCGAGATAACCGTAGCCCGCGCTGACCAGCGCCGCGGTGGTCGTGCTCTTACCCGCCCCGGACTCACCAAGCAGCACCAACGCGCTGTTGTCGTTGCAAACGACTCCGGCATGCAGCGCGTACACGCCCATCGTGCGCAGCGCGACTATGAGGGCGGCGAGGAGCAGGCTCCGGCTCGGATCACTCGGCTCGAGTTCTTCGGCAAGGCCGCCAGACCGGACGACGGCTGGGGCGCCTTCGATCGAAAACCAAGCTCGACCGATACCGCCAATCAACAGACCGCGCGCAGTTCGCCCGAGCCAGGCGTCCCGCTCTTCGAGCAAAAGCTCCAGCACGGGCAACGGCTCCGCCCCGCGCGGTGCCACTCGAACTTCGACCACCGGGCTACCTGAGCGTGCCGTTCCCGGATCGAGCCAGGGTCTTAGAATATTGATTGAAGCGTCGTCCAACGAAAGCGCGACGCCGTGCACTGAGCGCACTGGCGATCCCGAGCTTACATGCTGCCGGGCGACATATTCGTGAGCGTTGCGCTCTGCACCGAACGACCACGAACCACTTGGGGGCGCTCATACGGTCGGCGGGCCGGCACAACAGGCTCGAGTTCTTTCGTGATGGCGGCTTCTTCCGGGGGCCGTGAATTCATGCGTAAGATGCTATTATAAGAAGTGAGTGAAGCCAAGCGGGGCCGCGATTCGCCCACCGTGACCTCCTTCGAAGGGGCCATCGTTCGTTCCGTTGAGGCTAGAAACCAGCCCGCTTGAAACCGCTCATCCTCAACCCACCTAGAGTCGAATTCGATTCAGATCTCGCCTGGCTGCTGCGCGCGGCTTTTGGAACTCAAAACGGCGGGCCCCCGCAGGACGAGGAGCGCGCGCTGAAACTCGCGCGGTCTCTTCAGGTTTCGGGTCGAATCGGCAGGCAGCGCGAGCTATCGCGCAACACTCCAGCACGCGGCAGATTGCGCAGCGAACTCAGCGCGGATTACTACGCTAACGTCGCCATCGAATCTCTGCTGATACGCGCGCAGAGCGAGATCGCTCGGCACGGTGAGCGTCTCGGAGTGCGCGTCATCCCCCTCAAATTCGCGGGCCTTCGTGCAGCTCGGATCAGCGCCCCCGGGAGTCGGCAGGTTTCGGATCTCGATTTGCTCGTGCCAAAATCTTCAGCAAGGTTCTTTTGGAGCGCGCTGGTCGACGCAGGTTATCGCAGGAGCAAGACTCGTGAGTACGCGCATCAGCTAGAAACGCTCTCTGACCCGAACGGCGCGGTCATCGATTTGCACGTTCATATTCCGGGCGTGTTCGTGCAACCGCGCAATTTTGCGACCGCTGATGAGTTAATCGAGCGAGCCCTGGTAGCTCCAACCCCCGGTGCCATCGACACGCCGAACCACGCGATACTTGCAGCGCACGCCATCGCCCACGGTCTCTTGCAAAACCGCTCTACTCCGCAAACGCACTCCCCACTACGCATGATTGCGGATTTGATGGATCTACGACGAGTCGAGCCCACTGTCTTGGACCTAGCCAAGGGGCACCTCGCGAGCGCGCTGGCCACGACCTGCGACACGCTGGAGCGCCTTTGCAGCGCGCTTTCCGATGGCGGATTCATCAGCCCGGGGTTCGATGGCTCACCCGAACAGAAGCTGCTTTGGCATTGCGTCGCGGCCCGCCTGGACTTCAACTATAGCGAGCGTCTGAGGGCAGCGGGCCTGGCGAACAAGATCCGTGACGGAGCGTCCCTCAGCGAACTTGCGAGCTATGTTGCTACACTGCTCTACCCCGGTGAGCCTGAGCTCGAGGTCCTGTACGGGCCAGCAGTCGGGGGCGCTGCCCGCATGCGTCGGCGTATGCTCCGTCCGCTGGACCTCGTAGCGCGTGCGGCCCAGCGTTGGTCCCGTTCGCGTTGAAGCCGAAGCGGCTGCGCAGCTTTCCCAGCTTGGTTCGGATATGCTCGCCCGGAAATGAAGTTCCGTCAGCGCTTTCGCTTACCGACCATCGCGCGTTCCGTTGCGCTCCAGCTATTCGTCTGCTTCTTCTTCATCTATGCCGTCACGTCGTCAGGAGGATTAGAGGCGATCGACAGCGAAGTGCGCTACCAAACGGCCAAATCTTGGCTCGAAGGAAATGGCGGAGCGCTACTGCTCGGCGACGAACTACACGGTGTGCCGGGTCTCAACAGGCGCTACTACTCGTTCTATGGTCCGCTTCAGTCGGTGCTGATGACGCCCGTCGTCGCGCTTGTTTCGCGAGCCTCGCACGGCAACGTCGATCAATTGTTCAAGCTGGCGTTCGGTGTCCTCGTGATCCCGATGATCTCCGCATTTTCGCTGGCGATTTTGTTCCGGGCGTTGCGGACGTTACGTTTCGGCGAACGCGAGGCATTTCTTACGGTCGTGCTGCTTGGATTGGCAACACCACTCTGGCACTACGGTAGATCGGGCCAGGAAGAAAACATCATCGGCTTGGGCTTCGCTCTGTACCTGTGGGGAATGGGCCAGCTTTTTCTCGAACGGTTCGAGGGCCTGAAGTTAATCACGCTCGCAGCCGGCGTAATCTTCGCAACCCGTTGGTCCTACGTTCCGACGTTGGTCATCCTTTTGATTCCAGTGGCGTTCTTGCTCTGGCAAAAGCGCGCGGACTGGCGCCGTTGGTGGCAGAGCTTGGCTTTCAGCGCGGCCTTCGGAGGCGCCGTGATCGGGGCCGTGCTTTGGTACAACAGCTACCGCTTCGGTCGTCCTTTCGAGACTGGCTACGGCGTGTATGCCCGGCTTAACCCCTTCTTCACCTTCGAGCAAGCGCCAAACCACCTGCTGGCCCTGTTGATCAGTCCTTACCGCGGCTTGCTCTGGTTCTGTCCGGCGCTCCTGATTCTTTTCGGACTCAAGAAAGTGCCCAAGGGCACGAGCAACGACCGTCTTTGGCGGGCGACCCTGGCAGCGTGGATCTTCACCGTGTGCTTCATTGCAACGATCGCGTTTTGGAACGCGTCGGCCGCTTGGGGTCCTCGTTATTTCGTTGCATTGATGGTGTTACTCGCACCTGCGTTCGCTTCGGTGTTTGCCTCGGGACAACGGTGGCGCGCCGTGATTGCCATCTCCATCTTGGTACAATTCTGCTCCACGCTCTTGCCCTCCTCCTCCGAAGACTTCGTCTACGACACTCGCAATGCCGAGCATCCAGGAACATGCAGCCCGTGGGTATGCGGTTGCTCGGCGCTCTGCTTGCGTGGCCCGTGGGCGCTGAGGGCAATCGGGAATACGATCACGTCACGCGACTTACCAACCCTCGAACTAACACCGTCGGCAAAGGTTCCGAACGGCCTCTCGGCGCTGCAGACCTCCGATTTCAACAGTGTCTATTGGTGGCCGGTGCGCGCCGCATATCGCGCTCACAAGCTGTCCCCAACGCTTGCCTTCGCGATCTGCGTTCTAGTGCTGTGCGCCGCTTGTGGCGCGCTTTGGCTGCTCTATCGCAGGCTTCCCCGGTCATCGCCCAAGTTGGCCCCAGCGGCGGCACCGGATGCCTGAGCTATTTCCTGCACAGCACCTGGTACTGCGCGCCCAGCGGAAAACCGCTCAGCGGAGCCTCGAGTCGTCGCAGCGAGCGCAGCATTTTCGGAAACACGAACGCGAATTGCGTTCCCAGAATTTCGAACCCTCCTGCACGAGCAAGACGGCACGCTTCGCGCGCAGAAATAAGAATGGCGTCGCGGTCGAACGGAATTCGGCTCATCACCAACCGCGTCGCGGGATTCCACGGATTGTTCTCCCAAAAGGCGAAAAGCCCGCCAGGCCGCAACGAATCCCGAATATACCCGATTGCCCGCGCGCGCTGATCCAGCGGCACGTGGTGAAAGACTCCGTTGCAATACGCGAGATCTACGTCAGCCTGCGGTTTGAACTCGTCAATCGTCGCGAAGCTCAGCCCCCGCCCCGCACGCCGTCGGGCCAGCGCAATCTCTTCCCTGGATATGTCCACACCGATCACGGAATCGGCACCGAGAACACTCTGCAGAAGGGGTGACGTCGAACCCGTGCCGCAGCCGTAATCCAAAACGCGCTTGGGGGGCGCTCCGGGGAGACAACGCCTCAGCCATTCCACACGGCCACGCGCGAAATAGCTCTTATTCTCTCCGGACAGCGAGATGCCCAGGTCCAGCGCGGCATCGTAGCCGTCCGCGAACGCGTCGAAGTCAACAGGCTGGCTATCCTTCGCGGCGACCTCGCTCATGTACGGCGAATCGACATGATGCTGACCATGAAGCTACCAAGGATTGCCTGGATACCAAGCGCGATGAGCGTTACCCCGGGGATGACGATCCGCATGGTTTGGCCATAGTCGAGCGGGCCGAATGAATTCTGCTGCCAGTGCGCGAAGGCGAACGCCAGCAGAATCCCGCCAGACAGCGCGCTCGATGCGCCCAGGAGCAGCCCCTTTTCCAGAGTGAAAAACTCGAAAAATCGGTTCACTCGGGGATCGGGCGGCAGCAGTCCTTCGTTGAGCGAGAACATCTTCGCAAAGACCGCAAATAGAATCGCCTGCTGGCCGAGCAGGAGCGCCAAACTGGAGACGAGCAGCGTATGCGCGCCCAGTGTTGCCCGACCAATTTCCGCCCCCGGCCAGGCCAACGCATACCCAGCGAGCCCAATCAAGAAGGACATTGCCCCCGGCCACAAGAACAACCACCGCGGACTGCAGGTCAAGAAGAAGCGCAACGTCCGCCAGCCGTCGCGAAACGTCTTCAGATGGGGCGCGTGGGCTTTTCGGCCATCGGGGTGCAGCGTGATCGGAACCTCGCCGATCTTCAAACGGAAGCGGCTCGCCTTGATGATCATCTCCGTCGCGAATTCCATCCCCGTGCAGCGTTGATCGAGGCTCAGGTACGCTTGCTTGGTGAAGCCGCGCATTCCGCAGTAAATATCGTGAATCGGGGCGCGGAACATCTGGCGCGCCATGATCGAAAACATCGGGTTGCCCCACCAGCGGTGTAGGAAGGGCATGGCGCCGGGCAATACCGTTCCACCGCCTGACGGCAACCTGCAGCCCTGCACGACATCGAAGCCCTTTCGGAGCTGCTCCACGAACTTGGGAAGCTCGAGGAAGTCGTAGCTGTCGTCGGCGTCGCCCATGATTACATAGCGACCTCGGGCCGCCGCGATGCCGCCCATGAGTGCGCTGCCGTAGCCTTTGGCTTGCACGTTCACGACCCGCGCACCGAGCGCTTCTGCCAACCTCTGGGACCCGTCGGTGCTGCCGTTGTCCGCGACCAGGACCTCGGCGTCGATCCCGGCGATATCGATTGCCCGCAGCGCCTTGGAAACGCACACCTCGATCGTGTCTGCTTCGTTCAAACACGGCATGACCACCGTGAGCTCGCATTCAGGCGGAGCAGCCGGAATTTTCGACAAAACGTGTTCTCCTGCAAGGCTTACCGGCGCCGATTCTGTCAATGTAAGCATCCCAACTCCTTGAGGATTGGCGTCCTCGCCCAGCCTCGAATAGCGCGCAATTTCAACGGAAACAAGCGAATCGAATTAGCGGAGCGGCAAAGCCTCGCGCCGCCTGGTCGACGGCGGAAATGAGGCAGCTTTGGCTGTCGGTTCGGGGTTGCAGTCCCACTGTGTCTCCAACCGCGGCGGTCCGTCGCGCCGGAACGCAGGCGTTCGAAAGTCATTCGCAAGGTGATTCGAGCCGACGTTGCGGCGATGGCCTGACGTAGGCTCCGTGAATGACGTCCCTGCTCCAGAAGATCGAGGCGAAATCCGCACGGATCGTCGTCATTGGGATCGGCTACGTCGGCTTGCCCCTCGTGGCCGAGTTCGCCCGCGCGGGCTTCCGCACCACCGGCCTCGACAAGGATCCGGAAAAGGTGCGCATGCTCAATCTCGGAGAGTCGTACATCCCTGACGTCCCGACCGGGGATCTAGCCCCGTACGTGAAATCGCGGCTACTGGACGCCAGCACCGAAGCAGCAGTCCTCCGGGAAGCTGACGCGGTGGTCGTGTGCGTCCCGACGCCGCTGAACAAAACCAGAGACCCAGACATGCGTTTCATTGTGGCCGCGACCGAGGAGATCGCTCGCCACCAGCACGATGGCATGCTCGTGATCCTCGAGTCGACCACTTACCCAGGGACGACCACTGAAGTTTTAGTGCCAAAGTTGACCGAGCAGGGCGCCGTGCTGGGACGCACCGTGTTCATCGCGTTTTCCCCGGAGCGCGTAGACCCTGGCAACCAAGTGTACAAGACCAAGAACACGCCGAAAGTCTTGGGCGGTGCCAGCCCCGAGTGTATGGCCGTCGCCTCCGCTCTCTACTCGCACATTTTGGATGAGATTGTGCCGGTGTCGTCGACCGAGACGGCCGAGATGGTCAAGCTGCTGGAGAACACGTTTCGCGCCGTAAATATTGGGCTCGTGAACGAAATCGCAATGATGAGCCGCAAGCTCGGCATCGATCCCTTCGAGGTGATCCGCGCGGCAGCGACCAAACCGTTCGGATTCATGCCGTTTTATCCTGGTCCCGGTCTCGGCGGACACTGCATACCAATCGACCCGCTATACATGTCGTGGAAGCTCCGCACCCTGCAGTACCAGGCGCGCTTCATCGAGCTAGCAGACTCGGTCAACAGCGGGATGCCGGGATACGTGGTCGAGCGCATCAGCGAGGCGTTGAACGACCAGTCGCGACCGGTGCGAGGCTCGAAGATACTGATCTACGGCGTGGCATACAAACGCGACGTGCGCGACGTCCGCGAATCCCCCGCCTTCGCGATCATTCACGGGTTGGAAAAGCGTGGAGCGCAGATCGCGTACGTGGATCCGCATGTCCCGGAGCTGAACGAAGACGGCGTGATGCTCAAGAGCATCGACCCTGCCTCGAGCTTCGAAAGCTTCGACGTTGTCGTCGTAGTCACCGATCACACTGCACTCGACCGTGATCGGCTATTGCGCCAAGCAAAGCTCATCGTCGATACCCGCGACGCGCTCCACGATGTCGTCGGCGACCGAAGCAAGGTCTACGGACTCTGAAAGGTCGCTACGGCTCGACGGCAGCTATCGGCGCGCTTCGTTGTGCGCTTCGAAAAGCCGCGCCAGCAGCTCCGAGGCAAGCTGCGGATTTTCGTCGGCCTGATTGTTCTGTTCGAGCGGGTCCTGCTGGACGTCGTAAAGCTCGAGAAGCTGTTGCCGAGGCGCGTAGAGCAAGCGGTGCTTGCCGAACAAAAAGCTCCATTGTGAGCTTTCAAAACCTGGAAACCCAGGCCCTTCACCGATACTCGTGGCACCGACGAGTGCGAGTAGGCTCTGGTCGGCAGTAACGTCCGTCGCGAGGCCGCGCAAAGCTCGCAACATATTGAAAACGCCGGGCGTAGTGACCGGAGCATCGATCGTCGCGGGTTCGCTACCCGGAACACGAACGAGCAGCGGGATGTGCGCCAACTCTTGAAAGATAAAGGTCCCGTGGTGCCTGATGCCTCGCTCACCCAGACCTTCGCCATGGTCGGAAAGCAGCACGAGGTTCACGTGGTCTCGCATTTCAAAGAGCGGACGAAGGCTGGCGTCCACGCGCTCGAGCACGGCGTCGTAGCGCTGCACATCATTGCGCGACGGCAGGCCTTCGGACTCGAGTACGTTCCATTGATGCAGGTCAAAGTAATGTAGCCAAAGCAGGGCTGGCGGCTGCGCCGAGTCGAGCGCTTTGATCGCCGCGGCCGTGATCTGATGGCTCGTCGACACAGTGTCGCCGGCGCCCCATCCCGTCCTGTGATCGGTGGGGATGGTCTCGCGCGAGGAAAAACTCAGCAGTGGATCTTCCTGACCTAGTCGGTGAAAATGCTCCCGAATCACGTCCGGCGCGATGAACCGAGTCGACTGTCCAATACCCGCCAGCACCTGCGCGATGTTCTCTCGGCCGGGAGCGGGGCGCACTGTCCCGCGCATCAACGCCGGCACGCTCGAGATCGTCGACGCCGAGGTCGTGTACATCCGGGTGAATCGAATCGAATCACGGGCAAGGCCCGCCAGATTGGGGAACCGGGGGTTGCCGATACGGTCGAAACGGAGCGCATCGACCAAGATCACTACCGTCGGGAATTGCTTCGCGCGCTCGGCTATTTGCTGTGCGAGCCGATTGTCCTCGGTCCGAAACGGCGCAAACGGAAGCGTGGAGCGCTTGGGATCGTCGAAGCCATCACAGTCAGAGTCCTTCCCGTCCTGGGGAAGCTCAGCAGCACCGATGAACACGGAGGGATTCGCGTCGTCGCAATCGCCTCCGCCGAACAGCGGCGAATACCCGTCATGGTCGAAATCGACGTGGAACTGGGCGTACGCGATGAGCTGCGTCCCCGCCCAGACGGGCTGAGCAAGCAATTCACGCGCCGTGCGAGACGACGGGAATCTGACGAAGCTCGGCAGAGTCAGCACCGAGAGAGCCAAGGCGGAGTACCTGACGAACGGCGGCAAGCGAATCAATTCGATCGTCTGGAACGCGAACGCGAGGCCCAAGGCAAGCAGCAGCGCGTGGAAGTACAGCATTCCACCCGGCGCATGCTCATCCAGCACTAGAGCGGCAACCGAGAGCGCGGCGCTGATGCCAGCGATCGCCCAGCGCGTGCGGCGCGTCGAGTTTTCTCCGACCAGGCGCGCGGCAATCCAAGGCGCGACCGATGCGGTCAAAGCGACGCACAACGGCACGACCCAAGGGCCCAAACTGCCGACGTAAGTCTGTCGAACTCCACCCCCGGCAAAAATCTTGCGCGCGAGTAGGAGAGCAACCCCCCCGCCGGTGAGGGCCAGGATCCCGTGCCAAGCGAGCGGGTGAGTGAGTCGGCGCTTGATTGCCGTCCCCGAAAGACGAGCCAACCAGGCGACCGCACCGAGCAGTTGCCCGAACCAGAGCCACAGCCCAAGCACTCCGGCAATCGCTGAGATGTCACTGTTGCCCCGACCGAAGACCGCACTCGCGCGAACCAAATCCGCGATTCCAAAAGCCAAACCAGCCAGCGATCCGGAGCCGATCGAGGCCCATAGCTGAAGCGTGAGGGGGCGCCATGCAACCCGTCGCGCCTCTATGGCCGGAGGAGTCGACTCCTCCCCATCGGGTCGCGCATCAACCGACGATTGGACATTTTGCAACGGCGCTCTGGCCTCCACCTAAGCTGAACCCGGGACGTTATGTGGCGATGGCGAAAATTACCAGTGGCGATCCGGAGTTGCCGCATCGCATAAACATTAAGACACAGAACCTTCCGCGCTAGAGACCACAGATGACGTCTAAGCTTGGTGGCACTACCGTTCTCACAATTCAAATAGTGAGATCGATTGTGTGGTCTTAGAGTCGCTCGTTGGGTTGGGTGGCGAAATCCGCCAGGCAATCGGGCGACAAGTCAACAGCGAAGGTGGGGACGGCCTTTGCGGAATTCGCGGGACACAAAATGGCGAAAGGCCCGAAGTCTTTCGACCGCGGGCCTCTCGGGGTGCTCGGTGCTTCGAGAGCGCTCGAATCAGCCGCCGGCCATCTTGGCCACTTCGCTGGCGAAGTCAGGCGTGGTCGGCTTCTCGATACCTTCACCGACCTGGAACCGCGCAAAGCGGCTCAGGGTGACGTCGGTGCCGAGCTCTTTGGCCAAGCTGGCGCGCAGCGCTTCGACGGTCTTGTCGGTGTCGATCACGCTCTCCTGCTCGAGTAGGCAGACCTCTTTGGCCCACTTGGCGAGCTTGCCTTCGATGATCTTGGGGCGAGCCGCTTCCGGCTTGCCTTCTTCGATCAGTTGGGCGTCGAAGATCGCGGCTTGCTTGCCGCGAGCATCGGCGGGCATCTCGGAGACGTTCAGGAACTGCGGCGACATGGCGGCGATTTGCATCGCGCTATCGTCGACGAACTTCTCGAACGCGGGTGCCTTCGCCGCGGCATCGCTGCCAGTGCGAACGGCGAGCAATACGCCGACTTTGCCGCCCATGTGCACGTAGGAGTGCACGCGACCCGCGCCGTCGATCGACAGGCGATCCCAGCGGCGCACGGTGATGTTCTCACCGAGTTTGCCGACCAGGGCCGCGCGGTTTTCTTCGATCGTGCCCGTGCCGCCCGGGAACGGCTCGGCGCCGAGATCGGCACCGAGCTTGGCCTTGAGTGCCGCTTCCACGACCTTACTCGTGAACGCGACGAACTCGGGGTTGCGCGCGGCAAAGTCGGTCTGAATGTTGACTTCGGCGATCGCACCGAGCTTGCCGTCGGCCGTGACGCTGGTGACCACGAGGCCTTCACTGGCGATCGCGCCTGCGCGCTTCACGCTCTTGGCGAGGCCCTTCTTTTGAATGATGACGACCGCGTTTTCCAGGTGGCCTTCGGCCTCGACCAGGGCGGCTTTGCAATCATTGAGCCCCGCTTGAGTGCGATCGCGGAGCTCCTTCACTAGCTGCATGCTTACTTGAGACATGTTTACCTCTCAGTTCGAAGAGTCCGAACCGCCGCGGCTGCCACGGCCACCGGCGTAGACGACCTGGGCGTCGTTGCCCGGGCGACCAGGACGGCCTCCGTCGCGACCGTCGCGACCGTCGTTCTGGTTGCTGTCGCGGTCGCGCTGCTGCTGGAACTCGCGGCGACGCGAGGCACCGGCGACACACGCATCTGCGATCGCGCCGGTGATCAAGCGCACCGAGCGAATCGCGTCGTCGTTGCCCGGGATCACGTAGTCGACCAGGTCCGGATCGCAGTTCGTGTCGGTAATGGCGACGATTGGCACGCGCAGCTTGCGGGCTTCCTGCACCGCGATCGTCTCTTGCGCGGGGTCGATGATGAACACTGCGCTCGGAACCGCGCCCATGCCCTTCAAGCCGCCGATGTACTTCTCGAGGCGCGCGCGCTCTTTCTCGAGCTGCACGGTCTCTTTCTTCGGCAGTTGCTCGTAGGTGCCGTCTTCCTTCATGCGCTCGATCGAACGCAGACGGTCGAGGCCGCCCTTGATGGTGCGGAAGTTGGTCAGCGTGCCGCCGAGCCAACGATTCGTCACGAAGTAGGCGCCCGCGCGGCGACATTCTTCTTTGACGATTTCTTGCGCTTGGCGCTTGGTGCCCACGAACAGCACGCCGCCGCCACGCGAGGTGGTCTCCTGCACGAAATCATAAGCGCGCTTGAACAAGCGGGCCGTCTGATCGAGATCGACGATGTGAATGCCGCTGCGCGCGCCGTAGATGTACTGGCGCATCTTCGGGTTCCAGCGCTTGGTCTGATGACCAAAGTGCACGCCGGCTTCGAAGAGCTCGCGGACAGTCAGGGGGTTCGCGGGATCACGCAGTTTGGTTGCGATCTCGCTGGGGCCTTCGAACGTTTCGGTGGGCGAGTTAACACCCGATACTGATTCAGCCATGACGCTTGCTCCTCTCGGTTTTTCCTCCGCCCCGCCTTCGAATCAACTCTGTCTCCCTCCCGTAGGAGAGCGAAGAGCACCGGATTCGATTGGTCGCGTGTGGGGCGTGTGGTTTTTGTTGGTTTCAAATACCCGGCCAGGACGGCAAGGGGCGCGGAACTTACGGCACGACCGGCCGCTGCGCAAGGCCACAATTGAGGGCGGTTTATAGCCCCGAACCGGGCATCGAGGGCTCGCTGGGACGAGGTCCCGTGTTCCGGACCGACGAGCCCGGCACCGTCCCCGGGTTTGGCGAACGGGCCAGCGCGGTCGGCACCTTGAGCCGCTTAGCATTGAAAATCATTCGAGAATTGGTGACAGAACTAGCGGCCGTGGGCGCGCCGGTCAGGCCCGCCGAAGCGACCGGAGCCGTGCCCCCACTGGCCGCGGGGATGGGAACCGCGACCGGTTCTGGCGCAGGCAGAATTGCGCTCGAAACTGCGGTGCCGGCGGCGGGAGGCTGCTGGACGACGGCGGCGGGGGCCGCGGACGACGCCAATGCAACGGCTGACTCCGCACCTTCACCCGGGGCTGCGGCGCGTCGGATGAGCAATAGGGTCGCGATCAACAATCCCAGGCCCGCCGCAGCCAGGCCGACCCAGCGCGCCACTCGGCCGGCGCGTAAAGCCTCCGCGTTCTCAGCGCGACCAGCGTCGACCATCGGAGGGGGGGTGGTGCTGATCGGGCGCTGTCGCTCCACCACCGGCACGTGAGTACGCGTCGTGGGCGGCTCGGGCGCGACCATGGCCGGGAAGTCGCCGAGCATCTCGGTGCGTTCGGGGCGCTCCTCCGGGGGGCGGCTGGGCGGCGGCACCGAGCCTCGCGCGACATGCGGGCCCACGGAAGCGACGGTCGACATCGGCTGCGTCGTCGTGCCATCGAACGAAGGCGGTGACATGGACACGAAGGTAGTGTTGGGGACCGAGCTGACCGAGAACGCTTCGCCCGTGCTCGACGAAAGGGTGACCTGCGTCGTCTCGGAAGGAAGCGCGATGCGCTGCGTGAGCGCGTCGTCCGAAAGGTTCGCGTCTCGAGCACGCTGGAAGCGAGCCGCGCCCTCGGGGCGCGTTATCGAGTCGTGGATGGGGTTCGGCGAACGCGCGCGAAGCGCGGCCGCAGCCACCGTTTCGGCGCCGTAGCTGGCCTGAGCAGTGGGCGCATCCGTGGCGGGAACCGAGCGCTGACGGAGCGCGAAATCGCGCAATTGTTCGGCGGCCGCGCGCGCACTTGCCGGGCGCTGACGGCAATCTTTGGCCAGCATCGTGGTCAAGATCTGCTCGAGTTCGGGCGATACACCCTTCACCAGAGACGAGAGCGGCGGCGCTTCACGCGCTAGCTGCGCCAGCAAGAGCTCGTTGGCGTCGTGAGTGTCGTCGAAAGGGCCGACGCCGGCGATCATCTCGTACAGAACCAGCGCGCTGGCGTAGATGTCTGAGCGACCGTCGACGCGTTCGCCGCGGGCTTGCTCGGGCGACATGTAGCGCGGCGTACCAACCGCTAAGCCGCGCGCGGTCACTACGCCGGGCGCATTCGCGATCTTGGCGATGCCGAAATCGAGCAGCTTGACGCCGCCACCGCTCACGACGAATACGTTGGCCGGTTTCACGTCGCGGTGAATGATGCCGATCTCGTGCGCCGCGCTCAGCGCTTCGAGTACGCAGGCCGCGACGTTCACCGCCTCGAGCACGTGGAGACGGCGTTTTTGCCGTAAAACCCCGGCGAGCGTGTCTCCGTCGAGGCGCTCCATGACGTAGAACGGCACGCCATTGCCCGAGGTGCCCGCGTCCGTCACGTTGACGATGCTCGCGTGTTGCAGACGAGCCAGGGCGCGCCACTCGTTTCGCAGACGCTGCACCAAGTCATCGCGCCGAGAGAGCTCGCGCAGCAAGGCCTTGAGCACGAAGCGCTTGCCTAGCTCGATGTGCTCGACCTCGTACACCGAACCCATCCCGCCGACGCCGATCAAGGATAGAACGCGGTAGCGCGTACCGGCGATGACCTCGCCGTCTTGGAATTCGCGAAACTCGGTCAATTTGCTTCCTCGGTCGCGGACGGGACGACCGCTTGCAGTCTGGAGCATATCGGTGAGGACTCCTCGCGTCGAGCAAGACGATGGCTGAGAAAGCGCGGGCACCCGAGCCAGTCGGCGCGCGCAGTGCTCGAGTTGCGAGCGGAGTCGTCTTCGGATCCCGCTAAAATTAGGCCTGAACGGATGCCCACGCCGCTATGGGCATCAGCCCCCCGCGTTGCTCATGAACTGCCAAACGGCCAGCGTCGTCGCGAGCAGCGACAGCACGACGTTGATGACTCCGAGCGCGAGCCCCGCCGTGGCCATGCCGCGGCCGCCCACGCTGTGTGGGAATTCACGGGCGGCTTTGCGGCCGAGCACCCCGGCGATAATCGCCGGGATGCCTGTGAACGGCCCTAGGCAGAGCAGGATCCCGCACACCAACGCAACGACCGCCGCGGTGCTGGCAGGCGCTTTCTCACCGCGAGGCAAGCCGGTCTTCGGATCGATCGTCATCGCGTGCATGGCCATGGTCGCCGCAGAGCCGGTGATTGGTTTGCCGGGTGGCGCGGGTGGGCCATAGCCACCCGCGCCCGGTGGACCACCGTAGCCCGGTGGTGCGCCCGGTGGACCGTAGCCTCCCGGCGGGCCGTAGCCTCCGGGCGGACCTCCGGGCGGACCGTAGCCACCCGGCGGACCGTAGCCTCCGGGGGGCGGCGCTCCCCCGCCCTGCGTCTCGCGAACGCCAGGCGCTCGGCCTGCCAGCGGAATCGACGAAAACATGGCTCCACGATAGTCGAAGCAGGCGTGTCACGTCGAATGCAGAAGCCCGCCCATGATGCTAGCCTGCGCGCCGCTCACCATGGCCATCACTCGTGAAACGGTTCTACACGTCGCCAAACTTGCGCGACTCGAGCTCGGGGACAGCGAAATCGATCGCATGCAGAAGGATCTCGGAAACATCCTCGAATACGTGAACTCACTGGCGGAGCTCGACACCGCCTCGGTTTCAGAAACCACGCAGGTCGCCGTGCTTGGCGCTCCGCTCAGGCCAGATACGGTCGAGCCGAGTTTGGCCAACGAAGTAGCGCTCGCCGAAGCGCCGCGCAGTGCAGGTGGAGGGTTCGCCGTGCCGGCGTTCGTCGATGAATGAGTGACGTCCTCGATCTGCCTATCCCGCAGCTGGCGGAAAAGGTCAAAAACGGCGAAATCACAGCGGTTGCCCTGACCGAGCGCGCCTTGTCGCGCATGGAAGCGCAAAGCGGCCTGCACGCCTTCCTGCACGTCGGGCGCGAGGCCGCGCTGGCGGCTGCCGCCGCCGTCGATCGCAAACGCGCGAGCGGCGCTGCCCTAGGCAAGCTGAGCGGCGTGCCGATCGCGATCAAAGACGCGCTGTGTACGGCGGATGCCCCGACCACCTGCGCCTCGAAGATCCTGACTCGTCGCAATGCCGAGGGCACCGGCGGTTCCGGTGCGGAAACCGGCTGGCGTCCGCCGTACGACGCAACCGTCGTGGCGCGCTTGCGCGCGGCGGACGCCGTGCTCGTCGGCAAGACGAACATGGATGAGTTCGCGATGGGCTCGTCCGGCGAAAACAGCGCCTTCGGCCCGATGAAGAACCCTTGGGATCCCACCCGCACTGCGGGTGGCTCCAGCGGCGGCAGCGCAGTAGCGGTCGCGGCCGGCATGGCGGCGGGCTCACTCGGCAGTGACACCGGTGGCTCGATTCGTCAGCCCGCCGCGCTGTGCGGCATCGTCGGCGTCAAGCCGAGCTACGGGCGCGTGTCGCGCTACGGGTTGGTCGCGTTCGCGTCGAGCTTGGATCAGATCGGCCCGTTCGCCCGCGATGCGCGCAGCGCGGCGCGTCTGCTGGAAGTCATTTCCGGCGCCGACGGGCATGATTCCACGTGCGCCGACGTGCCGGTCGGCGCTTATGAAGCAGCCTGCGATCGCCCGGTAAAAGGCCTGCGTATCGGCATCCCCGAAGAATACTTCGGCGAGGGGTTGGATCCGGCGGTGGCCGCGAGCGTCAAGGCCGCGATCAGCGCCCTCGAGAGCGAAGGCTGCTCCGTCCATCCCGTCGCGCTGCCGCACACGAAGCACGGCATCGCCACGTACTACATCGTGGCAACCGCAGAAGCCTCGAGTAACCTTGCCCGCTTCGATGGTGTGCGCTTCGGGCTCCGCGTCGAGCCGCCGCGCGGCGATCTACAAGCCCTGTACGGCAAGACGCGCAACGCCGGCTTCGGCCCGGAAGTGAAGCGCCGCATCTTGCTCGGCACTTACGTGCTGAGCTCGGGCTACTACGACGCTTATTATCGCAAAGCCCAGAAAGCGCGCACCTTGATCAAGCAAGACTTCGATCGCGCCTTCGAGAAGGTAGATGCGATTGCCGCGCCCACGAGCCCCAGCACGGCCTTCAAATTCGGTGAAAAAGCCGACAATCCGCTGGCCATGTATTTGGCGGATGTCTACACCCTGCCCGCAAGCCTCGCCGGCATCGCAGGCCTGAGCGTGCCGTGCGGCATGGCCAAGGCCACTGCCACGCAGCCCGCGTTGCCGGTCGGGCTCCAGCTCTTGGCTCCCGCGTTCGAGGAAGAACGCCTATTCACCTTGGCGGCGGCGGTCGAACGGCTCACCTCGCCGAGCGGTCCGGCGCTGCCACCTCGGTAACCAGCAAAGCTTGAATTCAGAACCGGAAGTGCAGCTCGAAGTCGCAGCCGCGGCGCCCGAGCACACGAGCGCGCTACTAGCGTTGTTCGAGCGCACGGGCACGCCTTGTCATTGTCAGTATTGGCACTTCACTGGCGACAAGAATGCTTGGCTCGATCGGCTGTTTCACGCGCCGGACCAGAATCGCGCCGCGTTCATCGAGAGCATCGCGACTGCGCAAGGCGAGCTTCGGGGCGTGGTCGCGCTGCACGCGGGGCGAGCGGTAGGTTGGATGAAGTTGTGCCCCGCCGAGCGGGTCCAAAAGCTCTACGATCAGCGGCTATATCGGGGATTGCCGGCGCTCGCCGGTGAACGAGAGGGCGTGCTCACGGTTGGCTGCTTGCTGGTCGACGAAGAATTTCGGCGGCGCGGGGTGGCTCGTGCGTTGGTCGCGCACGCGATCGTGTTGGCAGGAGCGCGCGGGGCGCGCTGCATCGAGGCCTTCCCTCGCCGCTCGGATCAGGCTGGTCCTGCCGAGCTTTGGACCGGACCGTTCAGCATTTTCGAGCAAGCCGGGTTCGAGATCGTCAGCGATTTCGCGCCCTATCCGGTCCTACGCTACACCGTTGCTGGAATCTCGCCCTAGCCGCCACCGGCAAAATCCGGGCGCGCGCTTGGCTATTTTTCGCGGGAGGCCCTATGTTGTGAGGGCTCTATTCCGAGCCTTTCTGCAACGGGCTTCGACGCAATCCCCCCATGAATCCGCTCCTGCGTCTGCAACGCCTAGACGCGCTCCACACCCTGTCAGGCCGTCTTTCGAGCGAGTCGAGCGGCGGCCTTTTGGGCGACTCGCTCGACGTATTAGTCGAGACGATGCGCGCGCGCGCGGCCGCCGCGTTTACCTTGGATCCGGGGCTCGAATCGATTGCGGAGCGCGGGCTCGGCGAGCGCGGGGGCCCAGAGCTCGTCGTGCTGCGCCGAGCTCTGAGCACGATTGCTCAACGCGCCTTGAGCACGCGACGCATGGCCCTGCTGGGTGATCTCGGCCGCGATCGCGAAGGCATCGATGATGCAGGGGAGATCTTGGCGCTCGGCGCGCGCACCGCGCTGGCCATCCCCGTAATTTTGCGCCGCGTCGCGCACGGCGTATTCGTGCTCTTGTTCGACGATGCCACGCGCATCGACACCGAGGCAGAGCAGTTCGCGACCACCGTCGCGAACATGCTGGCCGTCGCCCTGGAACGCGAACAAATCCGCTCCGTGCCGACCCCGAGCACGGACGAACTCGCGGAGGCCAGCCACATGGCGAGCCTCGGTCTTTTGACGGCCAGTGTCGCCCATGAACTGCGCGGCCCGGCCGGCGCCATGCTGCTCCAACAGGAGGAGCTGGGCCGCCTGGTCGAGCAGGTGAAGCAGCTGGCGGACGCCACGGATCCCAACTTGTCGGGCGCCATCCGCGAACTCGGCGAGGTGTCCTCCGACATCCAAACTGCCGTGGCGCGCATCCGCGACACGGTGGAGCAGCTCTCGTTGGTGTCGCGTCGCGAGCTCTCGCCCGAGTGCGTTGATGTGGTGACGATCGTCAAAGAGTCGCTCGCGATCGCCACGCCGCACTTGGAGCGCCGCGGCATCACCCTCACTCAACACCTCGACGACCCGGTCTACACCGTCGGCCGCCGCGATAGCCTCGGCCAAGTCGTGTTGAATTTGGTGTTCAACGCGGCCGATGCAGCCGAAGCGAGCGCGCGCCCGGAGATCTGGGTGAGCGTGTTGGCCCGCGGCGAACAACTCGCGCTGGTCGTCGAAGACAACGGCCCGGGCATCCCGCCCGGCGCGATCCAGCACATTTTTCGGCCCTTCTACACGACCAAGCAGCGCGGGCAAGGTACCGGGCTGGGGCTCAAGATCTGCAGCGATGTCGTCGCCGCACACGGTGGCCACATCGAAGTCCACGATCGCGTCGGCGGTGGCGCGTCGTTCCGCGTGCTGCTCACGCGCGTGCAAGAAGACAGCGGGCTCATCCCGCTCGTGCCCATGCGCGTCCCGAAGCAGCGCATGCTCGAAGCGCGGGCACGCCAAGTCTTCGTCGTCGATGACGACCCCGTGTTCACGCGCTCCATGCGCCGCGCGCTCAAGCCGCACGCGGTGCGCACCGCCGCAGCAGCCTCCGAAGCCGAAGTGCAGCTGCTCGATCCCAGTTACACGCCCGATCTGGTGTTGTGCGATGTCTTCCTGCCCGGCCGCAACGGCGACACCCTGCACGCGCGCATCGCGGCCCGGCGCCCCGAGTTGGCCCAGCGCTTCGTCTTCGTCACCGGCGGCGCGCTGGGCCGCGCCGAGGCCGAATACCTGAAAAATTGCGCTTGTCCGACGCTGTTCAAGCCGATCGAGCTGAAAACGGTGAGGGATTTGCTGGAGGACGACGAGCCCGAGTCCTCCCCCTCGGCCTCCGTGCGCACGCTCAATCCCCCGTCCACCAGCGCTCGACATCCGTCGTCCTCGATGCGACCCGCCGCTCCCCCGTCGACGCGTCGTTAGCCACGGATCCGCAAGCAAAACGATTCGAGAGTGGGCGATCGCGCTCCCGCCGCGCACCTCACGGCGCTCGAAATTCCCGCATCATGTTCGCAGCCGAAGGCTGATAGCGTGGCCGCAAATGCTCGCCGTCGCTCGTGCATGTCTTTGCTCGGTCCTGCTCGCCGCGTGCACGGCGGCTCCGCCCGCGTCCGCACCCGGCGAGCGGCTCGGACAGCGCGTGCAGATGGTGCTGCCAACCGAGGCCGGAGCGCTCGGGACTTTGCCGGCGGCCGGCGCGAAGGCAACCGTGGCTGACTTCTTCGCGCCGTCCTGCGCGCCATGCCGACAGAAGGTGCCTGCGATCTACCGAAAACGAGCGGAGCTAGAGGCCATGGGGGCCGCGCTCGTACTGATTGGGCTGCTCGACGGCAATGAGAGTACTGAAGACGCGCGCGCTGCGCTGGCTTCTTGGGGGGTCGCCGGAGCTTCGTTCCTGGTGGATACTGGCGATGCCAGTAGACGTGAAGCGGGCGTCCGGAGCCTACCCACGACGCTCGTGCTGGATGCCCACGGCGTGGTGCGCTGGGTTTCGTCGAGCGATTCGACCGCGAATGACGTCGTGGCCGCCGCCCAAGCCGCGAGCCACTAGCGCACTCAGCGCCAGCCCGGGACCGACACGATACCGATACTCACGCCGACGAACAGACCGAACAGCGTTTCGCGCGGGGTGGCGACGCGTTCGGCGGAGAGCTCGTTGACCAAAGCCTCGATCGAAGTCGCTTTGGCCGCGCGCTCGAGAGCGCGACGTTCGGCCAGTGACAAGCCGAGCTTGGTGGGGTCGACGCGCCGCGCTTGGCCGCGATGTACGGGCAGCTTGCTGGCGCGCGCGAACCACATCGCGATCTCGTCTTCGGTGTACGCCTCACGGATGGCGTGCGTGACCAGCGCGGGCATCAGAGCCGGGGCTTTGACCTCCAGATGGAGATCTCGGACGCCCGGCACGAACCAGAGCGTGCCGTCATCCCACGCAAAAAGCTCTATGAAACGCGCTTCCACCTGCTCGACCAGCTCCCGCAACAGGGAGCTGGCGCGGACGATGCCGCGCGCGACCAACTCTTCACCCAGCGAGCGCTGGGTCTGTTTGCAGGTGTTCAGCGCGTCCGTCAAATCTTGCTCGGTGATGCGTTCGGCGCGCAAGAGCCGCGTGCCGAGCAGCTCGGCATGCTCGGTCGAACGCGCGGCGCGCAGCTCGCCCTCCACGAAGTAGAAATGCTTTTCGCGGCGCGCATTGCGAGCAACCAGCACGCCCGTTTCTTGGCGCGCGGCGACCGCGTGCAGCACTGCCGGTAACGTCATCCGATCGAGCGCGCTGCGCCAGGAAGCAGCACGGGTCAGCGGGTCACCGAAGCGCGGTGCACGCACGGGCGGCGGAGCCGGTTGAGCCGGTCGCTGCCCAGACTGCGCGGGCGAAGCGCCGGGCACGGGCTCGGTCGTGAGCGCGCTTCGTTGCAGGGCCTCCTCGCTTTGCGCCTGGAGCAGCCGCTCGTGAGTACCGCTGCGCGAAGGCAGGATCCCCAAACTAGAGAGCCAGGGCACGATTTCGGAGTCACCCAGATGCAGATCGAGCTCACGGGCAATCTCACGCAGCGCGGTGGCGAACTCCACTGCATTCTGAAAGCGCTGGGCCGGATCGCGCGCCAAGGCCTTGCGCAGCGTGCTCTCCACGACCGGCGCGAGCTCGCCAGCGTGACGGTCGAGCACGCTCAGATTGGCTTCGTAGATGTTGGTCAGGATCTCGAATTCGTTTTGGCCAGAAAACAGCGGCCGCGCGAGCAGCATCTCCGCCAAAATGATGCCGACCGTGAACAGGTCACTGCGCGGATCGACGTCCGTGCCCATGACCTGCTCGGGCGACATGTAGCCGACTTTGCCCTTCAGCTCCCCGGGGTACGTGCGGCGGTCGACGAACTCGCTGCGCACGATGCCGAAATCGCCGAGTTTGACGTCACCCGCCCGGCCGATCAGCACGTTGCCCGGGGAGACATCGCGGTGCACGATGCCGAGAGGTCGTCCGTGCTCGTCTTGGGCCGCGTGGGCGAAGGCCAAGCCGCGCAATACTTCGTGCGCAATGTGTAGCGCGATCGTGCCCGGGAAGCGCTCCCGACGGGCCGACACCGAGCGCAGCAGGCGCGCCAATGACACGCCATCCACGAACTCCATGGCCATGAACAACTCGCCATTGGCCTCGCCGAAGTCCACGACCTGCACGATGTTGGGGTGGCAAAGCGCGGCGCAAATGCGCGCCTCATCGCAGAACATCGCCACGAAGCGTGCGTCTTGCGCAAGCTCGGGCAGGATGCGCTTGACCGCGAAGCGCTTGGCAAAGCCGCGCGGACCGGCCCTTTGCGCCACATAGACCTCGGCCATGCCGCCCAAGCCGAGGCGATCGCCCAACAAATAGGGCCCGAGCATCGAGCCGGCGACAACCGAGGCTTGGGCCATCAGCACTCGAGTGTAATTCACATGTCCCGCTCTGAACAGGAAACCCTTGCATTTTCCGCGACTCTAGCCATCACTCTCGTGCGCGCGTGCGCGCTGCTCCCACCTTCGCCCATTCTTGGTTTTGGCTTGGTTTTGGCTCGGACCGGCCTCGCTTCAGCCGGGTTCTCGCTTCGCGGCGATCGTTTTTTCAGTCGATGCACTCTAGGAATCGTGGGATTTTCGACTACTTTGCCAGTCACCGGATGGACCACAGACACTTGTTGGAAAGGAGTGCCGGGTGAGTAACTCGCTTACATCTTCGCACTCACTGACGCTCGCCGAACGCGGTCGCTTGGGCGTGCCCCCCGCACGCCGCCGCGTCGTTGCGATCACCGGCGCCGCTCAATTTTTGGGCAGTAACCTAATAGGGTTATTGGAAGAGGATCCGAGCGTACGCAAAGTCGTGTGTTTGGACTCCGAAGCCCCGAGCACGGCGGGCGCCAAATCTCGGGTGTACAACGTCAGCCTCACCGAGAGCTTGGCCGAGGAGCGCATGGCCGAGATCTTGTCGGCAGAGGCCGTCGACGTCGTGGTCCACTTGGCGTTCCTCGATTCGCCCACCCACTCGGCGGCGTTCGCTCACGAACTCGAGAGCGTCGGCACGATGCACGTTCTCAACGCTTGCCGACGCACGAAAGTGCACAAGGTCGTGATGCGCAGCCAAACCCTGTTGTACGGCGCGCACGCCACCAATCCCAACTACTTGTCCGAGAAGCACCCGCTGCGCGCGCGACGCACCGAGCCTTTCTTCGCCGACAAGATGGAAGCGGAAAACGAGGTGCTTCGCTTCGGGCGCCCTGGGCAAGGGCGCATCGCTACGGTGCTGCGCATCGCGCCGATGCTGGGTCCAACGGTCGACAACTTCGTCACTCGCTATCTGAGCCATCGTTTGACGCCGACGGTGCTCGGCTTCGATCCTCTGTGGCAATTCGTGCACGAGGCAGACGCGGTACGCGCTCTGCGTTTGGCAGCCCTGTACGACGTGCCGGGCGTGTTCAATATCGTGGGTGACGGCGTGTTGCCGTTGCGCACGGTGATCAAGCTGGCAGGCCGCACGACCTTGCCGTTGCCTCGCTCGCTAGCCTCCGGTTTCACCACCGCGCTGTGGCTGACGCAATTGGCCGAAGCACCGCCAGCGTTCTTCGACTACCTTCAGTACATCTGCGTGGCAGACGGTGCCCTGGCTCGAAAAGAACTCGGCTTCGAGCCGCTCTACACCAGCCGTGAAGCCTTGATCGACTATGCCAACGCGCAGCACCTGCGCGATGTCAGATTGCTTTCGGAGACGCCAGCGTGAAAAGGAAGGACAAACGCCCCAAGCGCGACTCGAGCGCGAACCAGTCCGTGCGCTCGCAGCCGCGCCCCGCCAAGAGCGAGAAGCGTGGCGAGGCCCGCGGCGCGGCCGCGAGCGGCGCGCGCGCCGAGCAAAGGAGCCCTTCGAACCCGAAGCGCAAGGCACGACGCACGGGCCGCAATCGCGAGCCCGCTGCGGCGCGGCCCGCCGAGCGCCGCGTGTACCCGCCCACGGCACCGTCGAACGCTCCCTCGGGCGTGATCGACGAGCGCACCGCGGTCGATGAAGCCGGCCTGAGCGATACCGATGTCGACTCGGAAGAAGCGTTCGAACTGGGCATCGGCGCACGCATCGTGCCTCCCACGACGCAATACGGTGAAGCCTTCGAGAGCGCTCCGCCGATTCCACAAGAGCGCAAATCGGGCGACGTCGAGGCCCAAATCCGCGCGCTCGAAGCGCGCCTCGACGGCCTGATTCGTCAACGTCACTTCGCGGACGTCGCCGCCGACGCCGATGCCGACCGCGACGACCCAGTCTCGGAGCGGCGTGGCGCGCTGGCCAAGACCGATTCCTCTCCGCCCGCCAAGGTGGAGCTCGCCGAGCCCCCGGCCGAAGATTTCATTTCGCGCAAATGGGGGCGCGCCGCGCTTCGTAGCCGCTCGGAAGAATTCGACGATTTCGGTCTCGATCCGAGCTTCGAACAGCGCGTCAAACCGGTGGTGGAGTTTTTGTACCGCAGCTACTTCCGCACCACGACGGAGGGCATCGACAACGTGCCAGCCGAAGGCCGCTGCATCGTGGTCGCCAATCACTCGGGCGCGCTGCCACTCGACGGCTTGATGCTGCGCGCGGCGCTGCGCATCGAGCACAAGCAAAAGCGCGATCTGCGCTGGCTGGCGGAAGACTTCGTGTACTACCTGCCCTTCGCGGGTGTGTTCATGAATCGTGTCGGCGCGGTGCGCGCCTGCCCGGAAAACGCCGAGCGTTTGCTGGAGAAGGAAGGCATCGTCGGCGTCTTCCCGGAAGGCGTACACGGCATCAAGAAGTTGTTCCAAGATCGCTATCGGCTGCAGCGTTTCGGCCGCGGTGGCTACATCCGCTTGTGTCTACGGATGCGCGCGCCAATCGTCCCCTGCGCGATCATCGGCGCGGAAGAGTCGAGTCCACTCTTGTACCGCTTGGAGGGCCTGACCGAGCTCTTGGGTCTGCCCTACTTCCCCATCACGCCCACCTTCCCGTTCCTAGGTCCGGCAGGCCTTCTGCCCGCCCCGACCAAGTGGCGAATGCGTTTCGGCGAGCCGATCAATTTGGACAACTACGGCCCGGAAGCGGCGGACGATCACGTGCTGGTCGGCCGCCTCTCGGAGCGCGTGCGCAGCTCCATCCAGGCCATGCTGGATAGCGGTCTGCGCGAACGCCGCAGCGTCTGGTTCGGCTGATCGGCGGAAGACCGCTGCTCGCGCTCAGGGCGCGAGCAGCGGCGCTGCCTTTTCGAACAAAGTTACGAACTCCGCGCGGTCGGGATCTGCCGCAAAACTCGGGCGCGCAATGATCTCCCCGATCTTCGCGAGGCTCGACTTTACGGCGAAGGGGCTGCCCTTCAGGATTTCGGAGTAAGACGCGATGGCCATGGCCCAAGCGAAGTCATCATCGACGTCGTTCACCGACGCGATCAGTTGCTCTGGCAAGAAGCCCTGCGACACTTCGCGTGCGGCGTCCGTCTCGGTAGCATCGCGCTCTTTGTAGCGCACCTTCACGAGAGCCAGTGCATCGGCCGCAACTTCGAGAGGTTCGCGGAAAACCGCGCCATCTTGGAGTGATGCTGCCCCGCTGACCGTGGGAACCGCCTCACTGGTCAAGGCCAGTTCGTAGAGCGCCGTCACACGATGACCCGCACCGACTTCGCCTGCGTCGATCACATCGTTCCGAAAGTCGTTGTCGGCGATTGCGCGATCGTCGTACCCGAGCAAGCGATAGGCGTACACCCGCGCCGGATTGAACTCGACCTGGATCTTCATGTCTTTGGCGATGAAGTTCATGGTCGAGAGCATGCGATCCTTCACGTAGCTGTCGGCTTGCTCGGCGGAAGAGATCACGCCGTATACGCCATTGCCCTTGTTGCTCACGGCTTCCATCATCGAGTCGTTCAGGCCCTGGCCGAAGCCGAGTACGGTGAGCGTGATCCCCGATTTGCGTTTCAGCTCGATGGCTTTGATCAGCTCAGGGGTCGATGAAGGCCCCACGTTGAAATCACCGTCCGTGCACAAAAGCACGTGATTGAGCCCGTCTTTCAAGAACCCTGCTTGCGCCTGTTGATAGGCGAGGTCGAGCCCAGCCGCGCCTGCCGTGCTACCGCCCGCTTCGAAGCTCGCGATTACGGCGGCGATCTTGGCTTTGTCGCTGACTTTGGTGGGCGTGAGGGCCACGCTCGTGAAGCCGGCATAGGTGACAATCGAAACCGTGTCCGTCGGCGCGAGCACCTCCAGCGTATCGCTCAACACGCGCTTGACCAACGGCAACTTGTCCGCGCTTTGCATGCTGCCCGAGGTATCGACCAAGAACACGAGGTTGCTCGGCAGCTTCTCGGTCGGTTTCGCGTCCTTGCCGCGGATGCCCACGCGCATCAGCACCGTTTCGCGACCGTAGAGTCCGGGCGATGCGGCGAGCGAGATGGAGAACGGCGTGGCTGAATCCTCCGCGGGCGCCGGATATGCATACTTGAAATCGTTCACGTACTCTTCGAGGCGCACGCTCGCTGCTTCGGGGAGCTTTCCGAGGTTGATGTCGCGTCGAAATAGGTCGTAGCTTGCGGTGTCCACATCCGCGCCGAAAGTGGACTGCGGATCGTGAGCGGCGACCACGAAGCCGGTCGTGGTCGGCACGCTGTCCGTCGTCGACTCGTCCTGCTCGGGCGCCTCGACGGTGAGAGTCGGCGGAGCTGCCCCAGTGTTCGCGGAGCCCGACCCCGCCGCTGCGTAGCTTGGCTGCTGTGGAGAGTTGATCGTTGAATTCCCCTTGCTCGAGTCCGAGGGCGTCGCGAACCCCCGGCTCGTGGAGCTCGAGTCCGCGCTCGAGCTGCACGCGATCTGCGAGACTAATACCGAGCCCACCACCATGCCCGCCAGCACTTGCCCGACCCCAAATTGCTTCATGGTTATTACCTCCCCCCCTTTCAAGCAACGTTCGTGCCCCGGCGTATTCGAGCGAATGCTCAATCAATTCGCGGCCCGCAGCGACGCTGACGCGATGCCCACCAACGTTGCGGATCATGCTGTGCCAGGCTGAGCCAGCTTGATTCGCACGGGCCTGACTCGCTATGACCCGGGCCAACTCTCACCCCATTCGCTCACTGCACTCACGTAGATCTCATGACTCAAGTTCCAGACGGCGTTTTGGTCGTCGACAAACCCGGCAAAGCGACCAGCCATGACATCGTGGCCCAAGCGCGGCGCGTGTTTGGCACCCGAGAGGTTGGACACGCGGGCACCCTCGACCCAATGGCCACGGGCGTGCTGCTGCTATTGTTCGGCGAGGCCACCAAGCTGAGCGGCTTTCTGACGCGGGATCGCAAGCGTTACCGCGCCACGGTGTGCTTCGGTCGCGCAACCGATACGCTCGATGCCGACGGGCAAACGACGGAGCAGGTAGACCTTGCTCCCGGTCAACTCGGCGACGAGGCAATCCACGTCGCGTTGGGTGTGGAAAAAGCGAGACGCTTGCAGATCCCCCCCGCTGTCAGTGCGATCAAGGTCGACGGGCGCCGCTCGTATGCCCTGGCCCGCGCCGGAAACGCCCCGGAGCTCGAGGCGCGCGACGTCCAAGTCGAACAATTGCTGCTGATCAGTCGCTCCGAACACGAGCTGGTGCTCGAGGTGGAGGCCTCCAAGGGCTACTACGTCCGCGCTTTGGCCCGAGATCTGGGCGCGTCGCTGGGTGTACCCGCGCACCTGGGGGCGCTTCGACGCCTGGCCAGTGGTCGCTTCGAACTCCGCGACGCGGCTGCCTGGCCGCTCGATCCGACTCTGCCGCTGCTCACGACGGCGGAAGCGGCTCGGCGCGCCTTGCCCAGCGCGACCCTGAACGAAACCGGCGAACGGCGCGCGCGGCTGGGACAAACCGTCGAGCTCCCCGACTTCGTCGCACCCTCGCTGGCACCGTTGCTCGAAACCGTGGCCTGGTTTGCCGGTTCGGGCGAACTGATCGCGCTGGGTCAAGAGCGCAACCCCGGGGAGTTTCGCGTGGTCCGCGGGTTTCGTCAGCCCTTGGCGTAGCGCCGGATCTCAGCGAACTTTAACGCGGGCCGCAAAGCCACGCCCTTCGAGCCGCTCCGCTATCCTTTGCTGCCACCCTTGGGCTGCCGTGCCCGGTGGGAGATCGAGCTCGACGCTGACCGAGCGCTGATCGGTGTGAACGACCAAGGTCGCGCCAGCCAGCGCTCCCTCGGACAGCTCGATCCGCGCGCTCCCTTTGCGGCGATCGCCGCCCCATGCGGCGCGGCGCGCTAACCCGGTGAGCAGGTTTTGGAGATCGTCGCGCAGAGGCAACGCGGTCGGCACGACAGGCGCTGCCGGATTAGGTTGGACGAAGGAGCTCAGCCCGTGATTCACCGCCAACTGGCAGAAGAGGGGATCGAGGGGGCCCTCCGACGCGGCCCTGGCCTCCGGGTCGAGGACGGGCTCGGAGTCGCGGCGAGCATGCTTGTGAGGGGTCTGAGGGGGTACCTCCGGAGCGGTTTGTGGAATCATCGAGGCATGCCCAGGCGACACCGGCCCGTGGGCCTGAACAGCAGCCACCGCTGGGCCGTGAAGCAGTGCCCGAAATGACAGCGAAGCAATGGTTCTAATTGGGTTATCCGCCATTCTCACCGTCACAGTCCGGCTGGCCGAATTTACTGCCTGTGGGCCACTCACATCCGCCATGATCCAGGGTCGGTCAGCGCTGGCACGGGTTGCGCGCCCTGGGGTCGGTCCGCTAAGTGATCAGGAGGAGGCGGGTGCGATACGCACCGCACGACCTTGGATCCTGCCCCACCATCACGAATACTCCACCTACTGATTGCCGCGCTGCCTGCCGCCTTTGCTGCGGTCTCGGCCGCTGCGAGCTGGGCAATCACCACCCTGTCTGCCGCGCGTCGCGCTGCTTTGCGCGACACTTTGGAAGGCGGCTCGCAGCGCGCCCTGGACCGATACCTGGAATCGGGGCCGGTGATCGAAGCCCGTTGGCTGGTGATTCGCACCATCGGACTCGCCACCAGCGCCCTGCTCGTGGGGCGACAGCTACCCGAATGGCTGGGGAGTTGGCTGCCCGTGGTGGCGGCCATGATCACGCTGTTCGCCTACGCGCTGCCGAGTGAAATTGCGCGCGGGCTGGTCGCGCGCAGTGCCGACACCACCGCCCCCCTCTTGCTCCAGGTGCTGCGCCCCTTGGAGCTACTCGCCGCGCCCATCGCCGCGCCGATTGCCTGGGCGGGACGAGTCGTCGGGAGCTGGGTCAGCCCGGCACCCGCGCCCGCCCCCGGGGTAACGGAGACGGAGGTCGAACTGATCGTCAACGAGGGCGAGTTGAATGGCTCGCTCGGCCACGACCAGTCGGAAATGATCCGCAATGTCCTAGATTTCGGTGACGCCACCGCAGGCGAGCTGATGATCCCGCGTCCTCAAGTGACCGCTTTCGACATTGGCACGCCGATCGAAGCGCTGTTCAAGCTGATCGTCGAAAGTGAGCACTCGCGCTATCCGATCTTCAAGAACACGATCGACAACGTGGTCGGCGTGCTGCACGCCAAGGACCTGCTTCGTCACGCCTCCCTCGGCAAGCCGAGCGACGTACGCATCGAGTCCCTGTTGCGGCAACCGGTGGTGTTCGTGCCCGAGAGCCAGCTCGCGACCAGCGTGCTCAAGGACATGCGCTCACGACGCCACCACATGGCCGTCGTGATCGACGAGTTCGGCGGCTTCAGCGGCATCATCACGCTCGAGGACTTGCTCGAGGAAATCGTGGGCGATATCCGCGATGAGCACGACGTAGAAGAAGCCCCCATCGTCGATGCCGGGGACGGCAAGATGATGGTCGATGCCAGCGTCTCGATCAGCGATTTGAGCCGCTACCTCGGTGCCGACCTACCCGAGGACGGCGACTATCACACCCTCGCCGGCTTCATCGTCGCCGAGCTCGGCCGCGTGCCCGAACCCGGTGCGAGCCTACGCGCCTTCGGCCTGGATTTCGTGGTCCGCGAAGCCGACGAGCGCCGCGTGGTGAAGGTCGAGATCAGCCGCGTGCCGGCACCCGAGTCGATCACTCCGCGCTCCGCGTCTCGAATCACGGCAGCGTGAACTCCCTGTTCCGATCGTGCCCGATTTGCTCCTGACCGCCGCAGAGGTTTTTTTGATGGTCGCGATCTACGACGCGACCGCCTCAGCCTTCGGCGTCTAGTTCCGGAACCCAGCGGGGACTAACCGCCAAAACGCCAAAACGCCAAAACGACGAGATTGGGGTTTGCGCTCCGCGACTCGTCACGGCTGTGCGATGTCACCGCGACGCCCTCAGGCTCCCACCGCAACCCTAATTCTTCCCTCTCCTCTTCTGGCGTTTTGGCGGTTCAAATCTGGAATCCGCTCCGCGAAAGGAAGAATGCGAAAAGTGAGCTGCGATGCTGGGACACGAGCGCCCATTCTCGGCTCTGGATCGGCCCGCGGGCAAACCGTGAGGTTCGCAGAACGTGCGAGCACGGCGGAAGGACGGCACAAAACGCAATCGGCCAGTGGAGCAACCCCACTGGCCGATTGTTAACCCGAAGCTCAGCTCAGGGCGTTGCGGCGCCGATTTGCTTGAGCTTCTTGGCGAGCGCATCGCCCGCGTCCAAGAGGCCGGTCTTCTCTTCACCGGGGTTCTTGTTGCCGCGCAGGACTTCTTCGAGATCGCCTAGCTCGCGGCGCAGGGTGGTAACGACGCTGGTCGAGCAGACCGAGGCTTGGGAGCTTGGGTCGACGGGCACGAACAGGCCGTCTTCGCTGATGGGGTTACCGCTGTTGTAGCGCTTCAGCACGGCTTGCTTGTCGCCGACCGGGATCCGGATGTCGTCCGGCCACTTGGGCTTGTCGCCATCCTTCGCGAAGAAGGGGGTGGGCACGGGTTGCATGGTTGCCCACGGGCCGCCCGGGCCGTTCCCGAGGACGACGGACCAGCGAACTTGCGGCTTGGTTTGACCGGCCAAGAAATCTTGCACGGCCTTCTTGTTGCCGGACAGCACGTTCTGGAGCTTCTCTTTTTGGTCGTTCACCTTGTCCACGATGGTCGAAAAATCGATCAACATGGCCAGCGTGGCGCCATTGAAGCGGCCAATACCCTTACCGTTCAAGTCAGCGGCGGTGAACGGCAGATTGATGCCGCCCAGCTTGGACACTTCTTCGTCGGGAAAGGTAGATTTGCTGAGCTTCTCTTTGGCTGACTTGAGCACGTCGGCCAGCTCGGCGGCCTTCTTGGCGGTGGCTTCGACCTTGGTCGTGAGCTCCCCCGCGCCGACCACGGCGGCGTCCGCGGCCTTGTTGCGCTCGCTGATGCCGCCACCGGCGAAGCCGAGTGCAGCACCGATGCCGGCCGTGAAAATGCTCAGGATCAGGACCTTGGAGCGGCCCGACTTCTGGGCCCGGACGAACTCGTCGTCCATCTCGATCTTGATCGATTGCGGTTCGATCCGCACCGGGGCGGCTTGTGGCGCCATGGCCCCGTACGGATTCGAGGCGTCGACGCGCGGCACGGCAGCGGCGGCCTGAGGTACCGAAGCAAATGGCGGAGCCGGCACGCGGCTGGGATTGGCAACGGGCACGGACGGCCTCGGCGACCCCACGGCAGCGGGTGGCGGAATCGAACCGACCGCTGGCGCGCTGACGGTCTTCTTTCCGAGGCGTGACTTCAGATCGATCTTTGGCTTATTTTCCATCGGAGACTCGTCACAGACGCAGGTACTAATTGCTGGAAATGAGCTGGGAAATGGCTTCCCTGCCCGCTGGCGACCGGCCGGCACACTAGCGGCCCGCTCGATTCTCGGCAAGCTTCAAATCAGGCTCGGTGCACATCAGCGAATTGTCCTTGCTTTCGCTACCGACAAGCACGCCACCCACACTAAAGGTTTAGCGCTGCACCGCAGATCGCGCGCCGAGGGCATTGACCGAATGAGGCGTGGGTGCAACGCTTCGGGCGGTGAAAACGCGCGTCGTGGTCGTCGATAACTACGACTCATTTACGTACAATTTGGTCCAGTACATCGAGAGCCTCGGCGGTGAGTGCGATGTGCGTTTGAACGATCGCGTCACGGTCGAGCAGATCCGCGAAGCGCGGCCTGACGGCGTGTTGCTCTCCCCCGGTCCCGGCAACCCGGATGAGGCGGGCGTGACCTTGTCCGTGATCGAGCAATTGTCGGGCACCCTGCCCATCTTCGGCGTGTGCCTGGGTCACCAAGCGATTGGTCAGGCCTTTGGCGGCAAGGTGATCCGCGCGCCAGAGCTGATGCACGGCAAAACCTCCGGCATCGAGCACGACGGGCGCACCATCTACCAAGGGCTGCCCTCCCCCTTCGAGGCCACGCGTTACCACTCGCTGATCGTGGAAGAAGCCAGCTTCCCGGAGGCGCTGGAGGTCACCGCCCGCACGAAAAAGGGCGAAATCATGGGCCTTCGGCATCGAGAGTTCGCGGTCGAGGGTGTGCAGTTTCATCCGGAATCGATCCTGACTGATCACGGCCTGCGCCTGATCGAGAACTGGCTGACCTCGCTGTGAGCGCTGAAGTACCCAAATTCAACGAAGTTTTTGCAGAGATGACCGGCCCTGGTGGGCTCTCTCCGCTGACCGTGCGCCGCGTGTTCGACGCGATTTTCGCGGGCGCTTGGAGTCCCGCCAGCATGGCCGGCTTCCTGATTTCGCTGCGCCACACCGGCAACGAGACCGCCGCCGTGATCGCCGCCGCGGCCCGCGCCATGCGCGCCGTGATGATCCCGGTGGCACATGATTTCACTGTGCTGCTCGACACTTGCGGCACCGGGGGTGACGGCTCGGCGAGCCTCAATCTGTCCACGGGCGCGGCGCTGATCGCCTCCGCGGCGGGCGTGCCGGTCGCCAAGCACGGCAACCGCGCCGCCACCAGCCGCGCCGGCAGCGCAGACGTGCTCGAAGCACTCGGCATCCCCTTGGACGTAGCCGGCGCACGTCAGGCAGAGGTACTGGCAGAAGCGCAGATCGCGTTTCTGTTCGCGCAAGCGCACCATCCCGCGATGCGCCACGTGATGCCCGTACGGCGTGAGCTCGGCGTGCGCACGCTGTTCAATTGCCTGGGGCCGCTCGCCAATCCCGCTGGCGCCAGCCACCAACTGCTCGGCGCATTCGACGACGCGATCCGCCCCGTACTCGCGGGCGCGCTCGCAGAGCTCGGCACGACGCGATCTTGGGTGGTGCGCAGCGAAGACGGCCTGGACGAGATGAGCCCGTTCGCCGCCACGCGCATCAGCGAAGTAGCAGGCGGGCGCGTGCGTGAATTCAGTCTCACGCCGGAAGACTTCGGTCTGCCGCGCAGCCCCGCGGGTGCTATTGCCGGCGCCGACCCCGCTCACAACGCGCGCGTGTTGGAAGCCATCTTGAAGAACGAAGCGCACCCCGCGCGCGACGCCATTTTGCTGAACGCCGCGGCCGCCCTCGTGGTTGCGCTGGAGCTCGAGCCGAAAGCCGCGACCGAGCGCGCACGTGCGGCGCTCGAGTCGGGCGCCGCTGCCGAATCCTTGCAACGTTTGCGGCGCGCCGCCAACGCGCGCCGCGCAGAACCTTCGAGCTGAGCGGATGAGCGCCAAAACTTCGGGGCTGCTTGCCCGCATTCTCGCCCAAAAGCAGGCCGAGCTGCCGGCTTTGCGCGCGCAAAAGCTGCCGGCGGCGCCCGGCCCGCGCGCGTTTTCCTTACGCCGTTCGAACCACGAGCTGAAGCTGATTGCGGAGATCAAGTTCCGCTCACCTTCAGCGGGTGCGCTATCCACCGCGCTATCGGTGAGTGAGCGCGCGCGTGCCTATCAAGACGCGGGCGCAAGCATGGTCAGCGTGCTGTGCGACTCGAGCTTCTTCGATGGCGCCTTCTCGCACTTGACGGAAGCGCGAGCCGCCTGCGAGCTGCCGCTGTTGTGTAAAGAATTCGTGATCGACGAGAGTCAGCTGGATGCGGCCGTCGCCTACGGCGCGGACGCGGTGCTGTTGATCGTGCGCTGCCTGAGTGAGGAGCGCTTACAACAACTGACGCTCGCTGCGCGCGCGCGCAAGCTGGAACCGTTCGTCGAAGTCGTCAGCGATGAAGAATCGAGGATGGCCGTCGGCGCGGGGGCCACGTTGGTCGGCGTGAACGCGCGCGATCTCGACACCTTGGCCATGGACGCGGGGCGTCCCGCGCGTATCCTTTCGGAGCTGCCCGCGTCGGTCACCCGCGTGCATCTGTCTGGCATCGCCCGTCCGGAAGACGTGCAGCGCGTGAAAAGCTCCGCTGCAGATGCCGCCTTGATTGGTGAAGCACTGATGCGCGAAGCGCAGCCCGAAGCCCGGCTGCGCGAACTGGCCGCCGCGGCGACCAGCGGCTGAGCGAAATTCGCCCGTCAGCGCGGCCGGGGTTAGGCTGCCCCGCGTGACGCTGGATGGCCTGGTCGAAGCCTATTTGAATCACCTGCGGGTGGAGCGGGCGCTCTCACCACGCACGCTCGAGGCTTATGGCAGGGATCTGAACAAACTCCTCGGTTTCGCCGAAGAGTCGGGGATCCGCCGCGCCGATGCGGTCGATTTGGGGATGGTCAGCGGCTGGCTCAATCGCTTGGCGGTCGACGGGCTGGGCGCCCGCAGCGCGGCACGCCACCTGTCCGCGGTGCGCGGCTTGATGAAATTCTTGCTGCGCGAGGGCGTGCTCAGCGCGGACCCGACCGAACTATCGGCGCGGCCCCGATTCGGGCGGCGCTTGCCGCGCACACTCAGCGAGTCCGACGTGTTGCGTCTCTTGGAGGCGCCCGATGTCTCGACCCTACGCGGCCTGCGCGATCGCGCGATGCTGAGCGTGACCTATGCCGCCGGGCTGCGGGTCAGCGAGCTGGTGGGGCTGACCGCGGGTGATGTGGATCTGAAGCGCGGGGTCGTTTCCGCTTTCGGCAAGGGCGGCAAGCGGCGCCTGGTGCCTCTCGGAAACATTACCCTCGATCACCTACAGGCGTACTTGAGCGCGCGCGCCGAGTCCGACACCGGAGCCGCTGCTCGCCCGCGAAAATCAGGACCCGACGTGCTCTTCCCGTCGCCGCGCGGCGGAGCGCTCACGCGCCAAGGTTTCTGGAAGATCGTCGGCCGCTACGCGCGCGGAATCGGCCTCCGCGGCCGCGTGTATCCGCACCAGCTCCGGCATTCATTTGCGACTCACTTGCTGACCGGTGGTGCCGACCTACGCAGCGTGCAGACCATGCTCGGCCATGCCAGCGTGACGACGACCGAAATCTATACGCACGTGAGCGGGGACCACGTGCGAAACGCCCACCGCCGCTCGCACCCGCGCGCTTGAAGCAAACGGCCAACATCTGTGCTACGAAATAGCGGTGTTTTTCTCCGTCCATGAGCCTCGCGCCGCTCGCACACCGGTAGTCGTCGAGGTTCCGCACGCCGGGCTCAGCGTTGATCCGGAGTCCATGGCCACGTTGATTGCGCCCACCCAATCACTCGGGCGCGATGCGGATCTGTTCGTAGACGATCTATACGCGGACGCGCCGGACGTCGGCGCGACGCTGCTCGTGTCCCATGTCAGCCGTTACGTGTGCGATCTCAACCGCGCCGAGACCGACGTCGACCCACTCACGGTCGAAGGCGGCACGGCGCGCTCCGCCCCCCACGGCGTGATCTGGCGCGTGACGACCGACAATCGTCCGGCGCTGCTTCGGCCGTTGCCATTCGGGGAGCTCGAGCGGCGCTTGGTCCGTATCTACCGCCCGTATCACCAGACCCTGCAAGCCTTGCTCGCAAAGCGCGTGGCGGAGTTTGGTTTTGCCATCTTGCTCTGTGGGCACTCGATGCCCAGTCGTGGTCGCGAGGGCCACATCGATCCAGGTCGCGAGCGTGCCGACGTAGTTCCCGGCTCGCGCGGTCGCAGCACCTGCTCCGAACAAGTGCTGCGCTTGGTCGACCGAAATGCCGCTGCCTTCCGCTTCAGCGTCGCTCACGACGAGCCCTATCGCGGCGGATTTTCCACCTCCCACTACGGTCGCCCGAGAGATCGAGTCCACGCCATCCAAATCGAGCTCGCCCGGCGGCTCTACATGGATGAACAAACACTCACCAAAAAAGCTCGCGAATTCGAGAACTTAAGAGCTTTTTGTCGCACCGTAACCGAAGCCTTGGGTGAACTGTCGCTGGTTTGAGTAAGTGACACTTGAACAGCCGGTCACCCTGAGCTAGGTTCCGCGCCCTCAATGGCCCGCAGTGAAATTACCGGGAAGCGTAAGCTCTCCGCTCGCAACGTCTCGCACTCCAACATCAAGACCCCGCGCTGGCAGCACGTGAACGTGCAACGCCGTCGGCTCTGGGTTCCGGAGCTCGGGCGTCACGTCACCCTCAAGCTCACCACCGGTGATCTCCGCACGGTCGACAAGATCGGTCTGCTCGAGTTCGCCAAGAAGCACGGCGCCAAAGTCGCGTGAGCCACGCTCGCCGTGAGGCGAGCAAGGCACACACGATTCGCTGCAGGCGAGTTCTGAAAGGCGGCAGTCGTCCATCCCGACGGTGCCGCCTGAACTCTTTCTTGATTTGGCTTTTTGGGCAGCGCTCCATGCGCCGCATGCCGTCGATCGCTGAAAGCCGAGCCCCCCGGCTCGAGCCTAGCGACGGTAGCTGATGACTTCGCGCGACACGGGATCGCGTGCGAGTGACAAGCGCGGTGGGCTATTGAAGGCGAGCGTGCTAGCGCCGGGCTCGGCCCACACCTCGATCGGCACGCCGGCCTCGTTGCAGCGGACCGCGATCGGCGCGGGCGCAGGCAGCGAGCTGCCGGGCGCTTGGCGCGTCACGCCGCGCTGCGTGGGCACCGCGACATACGGGGCCAACAGCGCCAAATCGTCGATTTCTAGGCCGTCCGAGGGCCGGAAATAGGCGACCGCCGCAAATACGCCGCGCACGTCCACCGCGCACACCACGGCTCCGATGCCGAGCTCGGGCGGCAGCGGGTCCTTGGACGAGCTCTCGGCCCAGGGCGCCTCCAAAAAATCCGAACCAGCCACGTGGCGCGTACTGGCCGCGTGATCGAGATCGGTGAGGTTGGTGAAATCAGCCGGCGTGACCAGGCCGCCTTCGCTCGGGCCAGCCAAGCGCAAGAACGGGCGTGTGAAGGCTTGTTCCGAGAACGCGGTTTGTCCCAGGGAGCGCACGCGCCCGAGCACCTCGGCGCGGCCATCTGCACCGGCGCGCTCGGCGCGCAAGATACCGTGCTTCACCAACGACCCGAGCGACTTGGCCCCGTCGTAAGCATTGGCCACCGCGGCCGCCGCAACCGAGCCAGGCACGGCGATCCGCGCCGCGGCCGGGATCGTCTCTTCCGGCAAGAACCCACGTGGACGCTTGGTACCGAGACCTGGCTGACGCAGGCGCCCATCGAACGCGCGACCACCGGTCCCGATGCCCGCGACCAAAATCGTCAGCGGCGAGAGAAGCACGCCCGAATAGCCACCGGCCGCCGCAAAGTAGCCGGCAAGCACTGCGCCCACTGCCGAGCCGCCTTGACCGAGTTGCGCGACCGCCGCTTCCTCGGCGATCGGGTCATTTGACATAGCGAGTGCGCGTGCCCTCATTCCGCGAGCTCCTGACGCAGCAGCTTGGCAGCATTTTCGGCGCCGTGGCCTTCCATCACCACGAATGCTTCCTCGCGATCGGCGATCGCTTCAGCCACGTGCGTGGCGGCGCTGGAGCGCAGCTGCGCACCATCCCCGAGGGCCAAGAGCCGGGTGTACACACAATCACCCAAGGGCGGCTCGGCGCGCGTGACGTCACGCACGACGGTCACCCCGTGCTCAGCGGCGAAGACTTCGAGCTGGTCGTCTTCCCAGACGCCGCGTGATTCCCAGGCGATGCGCCGATCGTCGTGTTCCACGGCTTCGAACAGCTTGCTCAGCCGCTCACGCATGCGCGCGCTCGGACCGACCGCCGACGGAGTTTGCAACAGTAGCCACTTGGCCGACAAAGCGTCCGCGATTTCCAACGTGCGTCCGAGTTCGATTTGGCTCGACTCGAACTGACCCACGCGACGCGGCAGCACTACGCTGAACGCGAAGCCGGCGGGTACGCGCTTCTTCCAATCTGCGAGCTTGGCGCCACGCGGAAGATTGGTCGCGTCAGCACGCACTTCGAGCATGTTGAAGCGTGACGCGTAGCGGGCGATGTCACCCTCGAGATTGTGTCTACCAACGAATAACTGCATGGCGATCGAACGTTACCTAGTTTGCAAAGTGGAACCACTCCGTGGGGTGGCGCGAAATGAAAGACTGCATCGCCCGGGCGGCGCTGGCAGCGGCGGTCTGGAGATCGGCGGGCGTCGCGTGACGGGCAACCCAGATCGGTGCTTCAATCGAGAATTCGTAGCGAAAATAGCCCAAGCGATGAGCAAAGATGGGCACCACGGGCGCGCCCGACAGCGCGGCCAAGCGGAACGGTCCCTCGGGCATGGATTCTTCACCGCCGAACAGCTCGACCGATAGCGCGCGGCCCCCGGGCGCGGCGCGATCCAGCTGAATGGCAACGACTCCCCCGCCCCGCACGTGGCGGAGCAGCGGTAAGGCATCGAGCGGGTGCTCGCCGACGTGCATCACGCGCACGCCGCTTCGCTCGCGAACGGCGTCGTGCACCTTACGCGCCGCTTCGTCGGCCTCGGCCAACATCACCACAATCACATCCGCGCTGAAATCTTTGGCCAGCAGACGCGCGGCGCAATCCCAAGGGCCAATGTGCGCCGTGACCAAAATCACGCCTCGACCCAAGGCCAGCGCCGAACGCAGGTGCTCTCGACCCAGCAGCGACAGATCCGTATTTTGCCCGTCGGCGCGATCGATGCCCAGAGATTCAGCCAGGCACGAAGCGTAGCTCGTGAAGGTCTGCACGACGTCACGCTGCTCGGTCAAGAACGGGCGTTGGCCCTTCACGCGGCGCAGATTGCGCAGCACACGCTGACGGGTTTCGGGCAGCGCCAGGGCAAAGGCAGTCCCGAAGAGTTTAGGGCTGTGTTCGATCACGAAGCGGGGGCCAAAGCGCGCGCCGGCGTAGGCGAGGCGCCTCAAGAAAGCGCTGTCTGGGCGAAGGGCGCGAGCCAATGAGCACGTTCCCGTGTCATGCCGAGGGCCGTGCGGCAAGCCCTAGGCGACGTTTTTCGGGCCAGCCGCTTGAGAAAGCGACGGGAACACAGGACAGTCCCGTCATGGCGGGCGCGCCCGAGAACACGAGCCAGGCAGCGAGCAGCCTCGCCGCCACAACCACCGATACCCTCTATGACGGCGCTGTCAGCCTGCGTCAGCCGGCCCACGGGTATCGCGTGAACGTGGACGCGTTGCTGCTGGCCGCCTTCGCCGCAGACGGTCGGCGCGCGGAGCTCGCGGTCGACCTGGGCGCGGGCGTTGGCTCGGTCGCGCTCGGGTTGCACCATTTGGGTGCGGCGGCACGCTTCGCGTTGGTCGAGCGGGAAGCGCCGCTGATTGCCCTGGCCGACGAAAACGCGCGCGGGGCCAAGATGGCGAGCCGCAGCTTTTGCTGCGATCTAGAGCTCGGTTTGCCCGAAGAGCTTCGCCAAACCGCGGATCTGGTGGTCTCGAACCCGCCGTTTTTCGACCCCGACAATTCGCGTCAGGGTCCGCATCCCGAAAAGACGCGCGCCCGCTTTGGCGATCTCGGCCCGTTCGTCGAAGCAGCGGCTGCCGCCATCAGCGGCTCGCGCAGTCGGGTCGCATTCGTCTATCCAGCCCGTGAGCTGAGCCATTTTTTGGCCACCGCCGAGCAGGTGCAACTGATTCCGAAGCGTCTCCGTCTGGTTCACGCGGACACCGGCTCCGCGGCACGCGTAGCGCTGATCGAGTTGCGCCGCGCCAAACCCGGAGGGCTTGTCATTCTAGCGCCGCTCTTCGAGTGGTCGGAAAGGGGCGTGCGGTCGCCGGAACTGGCCCAAATCTTGGCGGGTCGAGCCGGCGCTACCGCTGGCGAGAAAGCAGACGATCGAAAATGATCGCCGCTGCGGCGCGCACGCTCAAATGATTGTAACCGTCTTCACGGCGACCGAGGATCGACGCCAAGCGCACGTCCGCGCGTTCCGTGATGGCGTCGCCGAGCCCCCAGCCCGTGCCGAACACGATCAGCACGGGCGGGCCCTCGAGTGACAGTTCGGCGCGAGCTGCTGGGAAGTCCAAGAGATCGCCCGATCCCCTGGCACTCGTGACCCACAGTCGTGCGCCCTCACCGAGCTCGGCAAGGGCGTCATCCAAAGTCGGCACGACGCGAAGCAGGCTGATGGCCGGGGTTCGGTCAGGAATGCGCCGGGCGCCCGAGCCGCTGATCCAATGTTCGCGCACGCGCTCCGCGAGCAGCCGCTGCGCCGCCACGGGGTGCACGATGAACAGATCGCTCAGGCCGTAGGTGTGCGAGCTGCGCGAGATGTCGTGCAGATCCAAGTTCGTGATCGCGCTGGTTACGACGGCGCGCTGGCGATCGTGGACCGGGTGATGCACGAGCGCGGCCGCAACGCGCCTCACGATTTGCTCCCCGCCGGTTTGGCAGCGCTGCTCAGCAAATCCGGACGCCGCTCGCGGGTGCGCTCGGCGGAGGCCGCGGCGCGCCAAGCCCGAACTTTCTCGTGATCGCCGCTGCGCAGGATCTCCGGCACTTCCAAATCACGAAAGCTGACCGGGCGCGTGTATTGCGGGTATTCCAATAGTCCTCCGCATTCGACACTGAACGATTCCTCGCTCGTCGACGCGGCATTGCCCAGCACTCCGGGCAACAAGCGAATGCAGGCCTCGACCACGCACATGGCTGCTACCTCGCCGCCAGTGAGCACGAAATCGCCAAGCGACAGCTCTTCGTCCACGAACGCTCGCACGCGCTCGTCGAAGCCTTCGTAGCGACCACAGATCAGGATCAAGCTCTCGTGCTCGGCGAGCGAGCGCGCCTTGGCCTGCTTGAAGCGTTCACCTTGGGGCGTGAGCAAAACGCGATGCGGTCGCGTGCTGGACGCGAGCGCGGCTTCGGCGGCTTCGATCGCCGCCACCGCGGTGTCCGGGCGAATCACCATGCCCGAACCGCCGCCGTACGGCGTGTCGTCCACGCTCAGGTGCTTGCCCAAGCCGTGCTTACGCATCGGCTCGAGATGAACCGCGAGCGCACCCGAGGTGATGGCCCGGCCCACGAAGCTCAGCTCGAAGAAGGATCCGAACAGCTCGGGAAATAGCGTAACGACTGCGATCTTCATCGCGAGCTACATGAGCCCGTCGAGTGAATTCAAAACCACCTGGCGCGCGGCGACATCCACGCTCGACAGCCACGGCTCCGAGAGCGGCTGCTCCGCACTCGTGCCATCCGCCAGACGCAGCACGATCACGTCGACGGTGGGATGCGAGGCGATACCGGTGACTTCACCGATTTCGCCGTCCGGGCCGAGCACCTTCGCGCCGATCAGATCGACCAGGTAATACTCACCGGGCGCGAGCGGAGAAAGCGCGCTGCGTGGAACGCTGACGGCGGCACCGTGCAGCGCCTCGGCGGCGTTGCGGTCATCCACGCCGCGCAGCTTGACCAGGTAGGCCCTGGGCACGGCGCGCGCACGCTCCACCGCATACGCCGTACGCTTGTCCTTCAGCGTCAGCCAGATTTCGCTCACCTGCTCCAGCGCATCGCTCGACTCCCAGTGTGGAACGATGCGCAGCTCGCCGGTGATGCCATGGGCCTTGCTGACCCGCCCGACTTCGAGGCCCGGCGAGTCTACCGAGGGCTCGCCCGCTCGCGACATATGCAAGAAGTTCGATATCGGCGACGAACTAGTCGACGATGTCGAGATGAGCGCGCCGGCCGATCTTGGTCGAGGCGGCGGTCAAAATCGTGCGCATGGACTGAGCTGTGCGCCCGTCCTTGCCGATGACCTTACCAATGTCGTTTTTGGCGACCTTGAGCTCGATCAGCGAATTGTGATCTCCCTCAATCTCGGTCACCTCGACGCTGTCGGGGTCGTCGACCAAGGCCTGGGCGATCGTTGTAATCAATTCCTTGAGGGCCATAACTCGGCGACTCCGGTTTCGGTCGGGCGGCTAAGCGCCCGAGTAGGTGCAGGGAGGGGAAAAAAAAGCGGAGGGAAAAGCACCTCGAACCGCAGACGCGCGCTCAGGGTTGAGCGGGCGTCGCCGGATTCTTCTTCAGAAGCTGGCTGAGCGTGTGCGACGGCTGCGCGCCCTTCGACTGCCAGTACTCGAGGCGCGAGCGATCGAGATTCAGCACGCCTGCATTGGCGGGATGAAAAGTACCGATGTTTTCGAGGTGACTGCCATCACGCGGGTTGCGATGATCGGTAACGACGATGCGGAAAAACGGAGCCTTTTTCGTGCCGTGACGGGCAAGGCGAATGTGAACAGCCATACTATCCTCGATTATTACGTGAAAGCCCGGACTAACCGAACGTTAGCACCAAGCGGCCCACCTGCCAGGCGGTGCGGACAACTCCGGACCGACCTGAAGAGCGAAGCGGGCGGGAACCTAGAGTAAGCCTCGCGGTCTGGTCAAGCGTCGTGGTAACTTGTGGGCTCGGAATGGCAGCGGGCAAAGACGAGATTGTGCGAGTCGCGCGTGAGGTGCTTGCACCCTTGGTCCAAGCGGACGGCGGCGACCTCTACCTAGTTTCCGTAGAGGAAACGGGGGTTTCGCTGCACGTCACGGGGCGTTTCGCCGGTTGCCCGGGCAACACCCTGGTGCGCCGCCGAGTTTTCGAGCCCCCGCTCGCAGCAGTCGTGCCGGGGATCATACTGACACTGACGTCAGGTCCGCTGATCCCCGTCGGCGCGGCGCGCCTCGGCTAAGGGCTCGAGGCGCCCTTACTTCTTGCCCTTGGCCGGCTTCTCTTTTTCTTCGGGTTTGCCGGCGTAGGTGGGCGGGTGCGCGGTCGCCGCGGCTACGTCTTTATCCATCGCGTGCAGGTCTTCCGCCTTGTTCTTGCGGTACTGGGCGAGGTTATCGGCCACCGAGCGATCGGCATAGACCATTCCCAAGACGTTGCCGCGATCGATGGCGCGGATGGTCTTTTCCGGGTCCTTCCACTGCATCTCGTCGTAGGGCTGGCCTTTGTCGTAGTCGGCCGGAACGAGCTTGCCAGGCACGCCGAAGCGCTTGCTCAGGATTTTGGTGGCTTCCGCGAAATTCTCGCCCAGGGTGCCGCCCTTGGTCAGCTTGTGCTCGTCGTACACCTTCCACAGCTTGTCGCTGAAGAAGAAGAAATGCCGCTCGGTACCGCTACGCAGGCGTAGCGTGGCCATGCTTTCGGCGTTGTTGTAGCTGTATTCGCCCTTGAGTGGGGATTGGTCGACGCCGGTCGGGACATTGCCGAAATCGATGCGACCGCGCCGCAGAATGCCTTGCTTGGTCTTCTGCTCGTCTTCGAGCGCCTGCATCTCGTTGCCCGGGTCCGCCTTCTTGAGCAGGGGCAGGTATTCTTCCTCGAACACCTTGTCGTAAATCTTGGCGACGCCTTCCAAGGTGAGCGCCCAGCGCAGGCCCTTGGGCGAAAGCCCGATCGCCTTCTCAATCGTCCCTGCTGTACCCGCGGCGGCAGGTTTGTCCTTGCCTTCGGCGACTCGGGGCTCGACGACCAGCGCCGACGATGCCATACCCAGCGCGAAAAGCGTGACGAACAGTCTCTGCCTCATTGCTATCCTCCGGAAATCCTTGAGCGTACCCGCCGCGTAGCGGCGCAAGAGCGTATCACTTGTCTGTCGAGTCACTCAAGCGAACAGTTCGACGAAGGTCGCGCCCAAATAAGTCAAAGTTCGTCGCTCGTCGCTCGGCCGCAGGCGCGCTCGGCGCGGCCGCGCTGCTCACGCTCGCCACCCTTGCGTGTGCGGGGTCGCCGCCGCCCACCGATGTCTCGCACTTGCCGCTGTACGGCGCGGAAGATTCCGCGCTGCTCGACGACGGCTTTTCCGGGCACTTGTTCGAGACCGCGTTCGTCCCCGGCATCGCAGGCGACGACGCACACTTCGAGGACCGCGTGCGCGCTGCGCACAGTATCTGGCTCGTGAAGGTCGCCACCGTCTCGCGCGAAGGCAGCCTTGGGAACAACCGCCGCTACTCGGTCACCCTACGCACGCTGGAGGGCCTCGCGGGACCGCCGGCTCCGCCCCAGGTTTCGCTGACTATTTCCGGGAAAGATCCGTCTTTTCACTGGCTCGATCGCGTGGGCGGAGCGTGGGTCGGGCGCGAATTACTGCTCATGACACGCGACTATCGGGTCGACGATCACGCGGTGATGCACTTTCATGGCGAACCGAACACGCCGGAGCTCGTGGCACGCATTCGCAGCATCCGAGCTGCGGCGGCCGCCGCAGAACGTGCGGCGCATCAGCCGAAGAAGTGATAAGCTGCAGCGCTCAACACGCGCCGAAGTGGAAGCGACATGCATTTTCGAAGTTCAGCCGTCGAGATCAAAGGGCCTAGTGAAATCGAGGCCATGCGAGAGGTCTCGCGGCTTGCCGCAGAGACTCTATCCGCTGTCGGTGAGATCGTACGCCCCGGGCTGACGACCGACGAGATCAACTCGTTCGTGCACGCCCACACGCTCAAGCAGGGCGCGCGCCCCGCCCCGCTCAACTACAAGGGCTTTCCGAAGAGCGTCTGCACCTCCATCAACGAGGTCGTCTGCCACGGCATCCCGAGCGACCGCGTGCTGCGCGACGGCGACATCATCAATATCGACGTCACCCACGTCTATAAAGGCTTCCACGGCGACACCTCGGCGACTTTCTACGTCGGCAAGGTGAGTGACGCCGCCAAACTCGTGGTGGAAGTCGCCAGGCGTGGCCTGGCTCTCGGCATTGCTCAAGTTCGGCCTGGCGCACGCCTCGGGGATCTGGGCGCCGCCATTCAGGAGTTTACCGAGGCACAAGGCTGCTCGGTGGTGCGTGATTTCGTGGGCCACGGCATTGGCCGAAAATTCCACGATGAGCCCAAGGTCGCGCATTACGGCCGCTGGGGTAAAGGCGAGCGCCTCAAACCCGGCATGACCTTCACCATCGAACCCATGGTCAACATTGGCGGTTGGGAAGTCGATGTTTTGGACGACGATTGGACCGCGGTGACCGCCGATGGCTCACTTTCAGCCCAATTCGAGCACACCGTGCTGGTCACGGAGACCGGCGTCGAGGTGCTGACCGAGCGCAATCGCCCGCTCGTCAATAGCGAAATCTTCCCCGACTACTTCAGCTGAGCGCGGGCCGGTCGAACGACTTCTAATCGAGCTCGAAGGTGGTCCTTGACGGATTGCACGCGAGCCGATTAGGTTGCCCAGGGCTTTGCCCGAGGGACTACGGTCCCGCTGCCTCCGACTCGAATTCCGGCTCGCAGGCGGCCCGGTACGAGGGAGCGCTATGTGTTCGCTTGGACGGGCCTGGGTACCGGTCTGGCCTTATTTCCACGTTTCCGCTGATTTCCGCGATGTCCGTCCGAAAGAAAGCTACTCCGAAGAAAGCCCGCCCCAAAGCGAAGGCCACCCCTAGCCGTCGCAAGGAGGCACGCAAGCCGGCTAAGAAGAAGCCGGCCGCGAAGCCGAAGCGGCCTGCTAAGAAGAAGCCCGCCAAGGCCGCGACCAAGGCGCCTGCCGCGAAGAAGAAGCCTGCAAAGGCTGGAAACGCGCGTAAGGACGCGGAACGCGAAAAAGCGGCCAAGCTCAAAGAGAAAGAGCGCGAGCAAAAAGAGCGCGAACGCGAGAAGGCCAAAAAAGAGGCCGAACGCGAAAAAGCGGCCAAGCTCAAAGAGAAAGAGCGCGAGCAAAAGGCCAAAGAGGCCGAGCGCGCGCGCAAAGAGGCAGAGCGTGAAAAGGCGCTCAAAGCCAAGGCCGCCGAGCGTGAGAAGAAAGAGCGCGAGAAAGAAAAAGCGCGCGAGCTGAAAGAACGCGAGAAGGAAAAGGCGCGCAAGGAGGCCGAGCAAAAGGCCGCGCGCGCCGCCGCCCTCGCCGAAAAAGAAGCCGAACGCGAGCGCATCCGCCGCGAAAAAGAAGCCGAGCGTTTGCAGAAGATCGCCGAGCGCGATGCGGCCCGCGACGAAGCCAAGCGCCTCAAAGACGAAGAGAAGAAGGCGAAAGACGCCGAGCGCGAAGCTTATCGCAAGGCGAAAGACGCCGAGCGCGAGCGCATTCGTGCCGAAAAAGAAGCGGCACGCCGCGCGCTCGAGGGCAAGGTCGCCCGCGCCAGCAAGCGAGCCCAACGTGGAGACGGCATTGGCCGCGGTGTCACCACCCGCCAGTACCGCGCGGATACCATCCCCAATCAGTCCGGCACCACTCGCCGTCACGAAGAAAATCAGCGCCTACTCGGGGTGCGCCTGCCCGCTGAAATTCTGCACGATCCGCCGCGCGCCACGCATGCACCACAGCCGCCGCCCGCCGGTCCGCCGCAGCCTCCCCCCGCTCCGGCTCTGTCGGTCGAAGAACGTTGGGCGATCATCAACGAGCGCCTCAACGGGATGGACGAGCAGTTCCAGCGCGAGTACCGGGAAAGCTTCGAAATGTCGTGGGTTTACCACGACAGCGCGTTGGAGGGCGTGGTCTACACCTTCCAAGAGCTGAAGACCGCGATCGACCCCAACATGAGCGTCGTCGCTGACTCCGGCCTGCAGCCGGTGTGCGACGAGATCCGTCGGCATCGCCAGGCGATCGAGTACGTGCGCGAGCTCTCGGAGAAGAAGCGCGTACCGATCAACGTCGATACGATCAAAAAGATCTACTGCATCCTCCACCCGGAGGAAGGCGACGTAAAGACGGTCAAGTATCGGAAGGACATTCCGCAGCACCGTCTGTACTTTCACGAGTACGCCGCCCCCGACAAGATCGCCTACAAAGCGCGTCAGGTCATCGATTGGCTAAACGGTCCCGAGCCGAAGAAGCTGAAGAGCCCGATCCGCATTGCCGCGCGCGTCCACTATGACCTGCTGCGCGTGTTTCCTTTCCCGCAGGACAGCGGCAAGGTCTCGCGCCTGCTGATGAACGTGCTGCTGATGCGAGCCGGTCACCCGCCCGCGATCATCCACTCGACCGAGCGTCAGCGCTACTACGAGGCGCTCAAAGGTCAGCTGCCGATTATCGTCTCGATGGTCAGCGAATCGATCATGAATGCTCTCTTGAGCATCGAAAAGAAGATCGAAGATCACGACGCGACCAAATCGCGCTCGTCTGCGCCGCCCAAAGAAGGCGAAGAGAAGCCGGAAAAGCCCGAGAAACCGGCCTCCGCGATCGTCGCCGCCGCCACCGCCCGCGACGACGACTCCGACCTCTATCTCGACTCCGAGATGGAAGACTCGGATTCCGATTCCGACGGCGACTCGGACGGCGACTCCAGCGACGACGACTGACCGCCTCTACCCTCTCCCTAGTGCCCGAGCCCGCGCAGATCACGGGCCGGGAACTTCGTTGATGGTCACGAGCATCGTCAGGTTGCACTCAGCCTTCGGCGGCGAGATGGGGTTGGCTCATGGCAACCGTCCGCGCCGTGCAAACGACGTAAGCGTGGCATTGATCCCGTGTGCGACCCTGAATCCCCGACCGCGACGATGCGCCAATTCGACGCAAGAGGCGAACCGCCAAATTCTCTAACCGTCTCTGGTGCGTTTCGCTGCGATGGTCGCTCTTGGGGCTTGGCGATCTTGGCGATCTTGGCGGCCTCCAATGAGCCGTTCGGAGGCGGGTGACGGAGCAAGGGCCCGCCCGCGACGCGCTTTGCGGCCTCATCCGTGCCTGGGCGAAGCGAATGGTGCGGGAACTCGCAGAGGGCGGGAACAGTGTGGGCTTGCGGGGTGCGATGCGGGTTTGCGATCGCCCCCTCTCCCCAGCCGCATTAGTCGCTGAGCGCACCCCGAGTGCGGGTTATTCGTCGTCGCCGGTGACGAAGTCCCAGCCGCTGGCTTGGGCGAGCTTGGCGAGCGCGACGTTGTAGTCGAACGTGGCGTTCATTTGTAGGAAGCGCTTGGTGGCGTATTCGCGAGCCGGATCTACGACGTCTTGGTCGTCGTAGGTGCCGACGTCGATGCCTTCTTGAATCTGGACTAGCCACTGTTTGGCGTAGGACGCGGCGCGGGCATAGGCGTCGAGGCGGCGCGCAGCGTCTTGGGCTTCGCGGTAGGCGATTTCGACCTCGGTGCCAACGCCGCCGAGCGCGTAGCGTTCAGTCGCGCGCTGCTCTTCCAGCTGCGCGTTGGCTTGCGCGAGACGGGCGGACTGGGGCAAGAAATCGAGTTTGTACTTGAAGACCAACGCCGCGCCGTAACTGAGGTAGTTCGCGCTGTCTTTGACGAAGGGATTTTTCTGATCTTCGACTTGGGGTGCGGCGGAGTAGCCGAAATTCAGGCCGAGCGCCAAGTCTGGAAAGAACTTGGCGCGCTCGATGCGAGCTTGCGCCTCGCGCGCGAGCACACCGGCACGCGCCATGTTCACTTCGGGGCGATACAAACGCGCGGCCGATAAATAACGCGTGATGGGACCGAGGCGGTGGCTGTTTTGGTGCAGCGGGGTGTCGGTGACGTCTGCGTCGGGACCACCGCCGGTCAGGAAGCGAAGGCCGGCGAGTGCGATGGCTTCTTGGCGCATGGCTTCGCTCTCGCGCACCTCGAGGTCGGCGCGATACATCTTGATCTTGAGCAACTCGATGTCGTCGCCGTCGCCGTCTTTGACCTTCTTTTCGAGGCGAGCCACGTACGAGTCGATGCGGCTCAAGGCCTCGCGCACCAAGAGCAGCGCGTCGCGCGCCAGCTGCACGCCGTAGTAAGCGCGACGCACGCTCACTTTGACGTCGTTTTGCTCCTTTTTGATCTCGAATTCGCCGACCCGCACTTGCTGCCTCGCGGCGTCCCAAAGGTTCGTGATCTTGCCGAAGGTGTAGAGCGGGATCGCGCCGCTCACGTTCAGCTGCCACGCGGCGCTCATGGTGGTGGTCAGCGCCTTGTCCGTATCCGGGCTGTACACCGCGGTACCGCGCACGGTGGGGGCCGGACCAATGCCGCCCGTCATCGTGAAATCGCTATACGGCGCGGCGAAGGCTTGATCGAGCTGCGCATTCTTTTGCGCCAAGCGCGCGCGCGCCTCTTGCACCTTGGGGTAGTTGATCACCGCCAGCTCGAGGCAACGCTTCAGCGTCAGCGCGCGCGGCCGTGGAGCCGCGGCCTCGGTTTTGGGCATCGCGTTTGCGGCCGCGTTCAGCACCTCGGTCGAGTCTTGAGCGCGCGCGCCGCGCGTCAACGCGGCCAAGCTGAGCAAGCCCAAAGCGAAACCGCGAGCGCTCCGCGGACTCGCCCGGCCGAAAATCCTGCAACCCGTCATTCGTCGTCGCGGACTCTTACGCCAGCTCGCTTCACCGCGCGTCGAAAATTCGACCGATCGAGCCCGGCTTGGCGCGCGGCCTCGGAGACATTGCCTTGGGTGCGAGCCAAAAGCCCTTCGAAATAGGCGGTCTCGAAGGCTTCCAGAGAGCGCTCCTTGGCCTCTTTGTAGGGCAGGTCCGAAAGCCCTTGGGCCGCCGGGTCGGTTCCGGCCGCTTGAGCCGGGTCGGGCGGGGCACCATTGCTGGGCCGACCGAAGGGCAGCTCGGCCGGAGTCATGGTGTCATCGCGACAGAACACGACCGCGTGCTCGATCGCGTTCTCGAGCTCGCGCACGTTGCCCTGCCAGTGATGCGACGACAAAAGGCGCATCGCCTCAGGAGAGATCTTCTTCACTTGGCTGCTGGAGCGCGAAGCGTACTTCTGCAAGAAGTGATAGGCGAGCAGCGGAATGTCTTCCCGCCGCTCGCGCAGAGCGGGCAGCGAAATAGGCACGACGTTCAAGCGGTAATAAAGATCTTCGCGGAAGCGGCCGGCCGCGATGCGGCTGCGCAAGTCGACGTTCGTGGCCGCCACGACGCGCACGTCGACGATCCGTGTTTCGTTCGAGCCGACGCGTTTGACTTCCCCCTCCTGCAAGGCGCGCAGCAACTTGACCTGAGCCAAGGGTGGCAGATCTCCCACTTCGTCCAGAAACAGCGTGCCGCGATCCGCGGACTCGAACAGGCCAGCGCGCGTAGCGGTGGCGCCCGTGAACGCGCCGCGCACGTGCCCAAATAGTTCGCTCTCAACCAGGTCGACCGGAATTGCAGAGCAATTCACCGCCACGAAGGGGTTGTTCACCCGCGGTGAATGCCCGTGGATAGCGCGCGCGGTGAGCTCCTTGCCCGTGCCGCTTTCGCCCAAGATCAGCACGGTAGAAGAAGTCGGCGCGACACCGATGGCGAGCCGATACACCTCCTGCATCGCTGGCGAATTGCCGATCAATTCGCCGAATTTCTCCATCTGCTCGAGCCTTCGCTCGAGTAACAATGCGCGGTCGACCAGCCGCCTACGCTCGGCGGCCTTGGTCACCGTGAGCACGACTTCGTCGTTGGAGCGGAAGGGCTTGGTGAGAAAGTGATATGCGCCCGCACGCACCGCTTTGACCGCCGTTTCGACGTCGCCGAACGCGGTCATCATGATCACCTCGACGCCGGCGTGCGAGGAACGCACGTGATCCAAGAGTTCGAGCCCGCCGACCTTGGGCATCATCAGATCGACGAGCACGACGTCTACCTGCTCGCGGCCCAAGACGTCGATCGCTTGCGCGCCGTCGTCCGCGGTGAGCACGGTCATGTTGCGGCTGTTCAGGAGGCGGGCGAGCGTGCGGCGCAAGGTGGGTTCGTCATCGACGACGAGCACGCGAGGCGGAGCCTCTTCGAGTTTGACCTGACCGATCTCTCCTGAGCGGGGCCGTGCCGACAGCGTCACTCGGGCTTCCTCCGAGGGGTGGTAACGGGAGCAGGGGCTCGATCCACGCGACGATTGGGCCCGTCAGTGCGCAAGAGCGTGGAACGCCCGTCCGTTTCCGCATTGCTCGCACCACTGACCGGCGTGTACATGTGACCTTGTTGTTGGTACACGCAAATTCTGTTCCCGCCGTCGCGCTTGGCGGCGTGTAGCGCCGCGTCGGCCCCCCGCAGCAGCGCATCTTTGGTGCGCACGTCACGCGATGGAAAGAGCGCCACCCCCAAAGACAGCGCGACTGGCAGCGGCGAGCGTTGTTCCCAGCCCTCCAAGAGTTGGTTGGCGTCCTGGAAGATTCGCTCCGCAACGGTCACCGAGCCGGCAAAGTGCGTGCTCGGCAAAACCACCAAAAACTCGTCCCCGCCAAAACGCGCCACCACATCCACCTCGCGCACCGAACGCCGGATGGTGTCGGCGACGAAGCGCACCACGCGATCCCCGGCTTCACGCCCGCCTGCGTCGTTGTGGGCCTGCAGCCGGTCGATGTCGACCACCAAGCACGAAAGCGGGTCGTGATAGCGCTCGGCGCGTTTGAATTCCTCGCTCAGCCGCGAGTGTAAGTAGCGATAGTTGTACAGACCGGTGAGCTCGTCGTGCAGGCTCAGTTGCTCGAGACGAGCGCGCGCTTCGACCACGTGGTCGTGCAGCCGCTTGATACGCAGCATGGCTTCGACGCGCGCCACGAGCTCGTCTTCGTCGAAGGGCTTGCACACGTAGTCGTCGGCCCCGATTTTGAGCCCTTCCACGCGACTCGCGCTGTCGGTTTTGACGGTCACGAGCAGGACCGGCAAGAAGGTGTCGCTGGTCATGCCCTTGAGCAACCGGCACGCCTCCAGCCCGGAAAGGCGCGGCATCAAGATATCGAGCAAGACCAGGTCGACCCCGCCCTTGGCCACCCGCTCCACGGCCACTTGGCCATCCGGCACGGTCTCCACGACGAAGCCGTGCTTGCGCAACATGCCCGCGAGCAGTTCGCGCGTGATGCGATCGTCTTCGGCGACGACGATGGTCGAGCCCTGCAGCGATCCTTGCACAGCACTGGGCGAGGTCGGCTTTTCGCTGTCCGGCACGATGCTAAAGAGGTTACTAGAATCGCCCGGGAGCGGCGAACTTGAAGCCACAAAAGCGACCGAAGTGCCGTTAGATCGCCGAACGGCCGCTCAGGGCGCGAGATCGAAACCCAGCCAAGCATCGAAGCCGCCCCGACCGACCCGGTGGCCCACGAAGCCCGCCACCGCCAAACAGCCGCACGGGTGCCGGTAACCTGCGCCCCCCCAGGTCGCAAGCAGCTCGCGACTGGTCAGGTCATAGTCGACCGAAGCGCTGGTGCTGAACGAGCGGGTCCAGGGCACCGATAGTTCGGAGCCAGCGCTCCAGCCATTGCGATCGAGAAACGGACGCGCGGGGTCGAACCAACTCTCGTCGAACAGCACACGCGCGCGGGCCGGCGAGCCGTCGCTGGCACCGTCGGCTCGGAGCAAGAGGTGCAGACCGTCCGTGCTGCCCAGGCGCGCGCGAGAGAGCGACACCATCGCCGGACTCTGACCCAGCACCGCAAACGATTGTGCGAAACCCACCCAGCGCGAGTCCGCACTAACGCGCGCCATGCCGACGCCTTGTGGACGGCTTTCGTGCGCGAGCACGCCAGAGCGTAGCGCGAGGGCGAGCGCCTGGCGCGTGCTCCTCTGGCCGAGCGAGGTGTCGAAGCCGCCCGCAGCGATCAGCGTGCGCTGGTCGTTGAAATCCGAAGCACGAGGTGTTGCGTCGACCAAGCCGCGAGCCACGATCAAAGGCTCCACGAAGTGCGTGAGCGAGCCGAAATTCCGTAGCAGTGGCAATCCGACGCGCGCTTGCAAACCGCCCCGAAGCAGGCCCTGAGTGCGGTATTCGGCGACCTGCAGCTGGCCAGACTCGGCGGCCGTCAGATCGATACCGAGCGGTCCCGGTCGCAGCTTGGCGCTCAGCGTGCCGCGTTGAAACAGCTCCGTTCGAGCGTGGTCATCGCGTATCGCGGTCGTGCGCGAGATCGCAAAAACGTCGTAACTTACGCTGTCGCCGAGACCGCGCGCCGCGCCGAGGTACAGCTCGGGGCCCACTGCGCCCAGGTCACCGAGCGCTCCGGCGCGCGGAGCGTCGGCTCGCACACCGAAGCCGAGCGCGAGTTGATCGACGTGCGAGACGCTGATCCGCGCACGATCCATGCGCCGCGCGCTCGCCTCGAGCGACGAGGAAACGGTCGCCGCGCGCGCTCCGCGCAGCGCGTCGATGCGATATGCAAAGGCGGCCTCCGACAGTGCGGCACTGCCGTGCGCGTCGAGCTCGATCGCGCTTTGCTGCAGATGATCCCAAGCCACGCGCGAAGTGCTGGCCTCGGTGTCGAGCTCGGCCTCCAGGCGAACGCCTTTCAGCAGGTACGCGCCGGCGCCCAAGGTTAGGCTGCGCGTGACGCGTCCGTCCTCCACTTTCAGCGGCAAATACCCGCCCATGCCGGCGAAGAAGCCGTCCTCGCCACGGTATGCGAGCCGGGGAAAAGTCAGACCCATGCGGGTCGGTGCCCGCAGCCACAGGCCCGGCAACCAGAGCACCGGGATGCCCCCGACTTCGAGCCGCGCATTCACGAACAAGGCGTCCGTGGGCGGCGCCAGGGTCGCGTGCGAAACGCGCAGCCGCACGGGCGGTTCGTCGCAGGTGCAGAACGCGACGTCGGAAGTTCCGTCCGCCTCGACGCCGCGCGGACCGCGGCGCAGCTGCAGGTGCTGGCTTTTCAGCCGGTAGCGCTGCGCTTGCACGCGTACGTTGCCATCGAGTTCGAGCGAACCGAGATCGCCCTCGACTTGAACGCGCTCGGCCTCGAAATCGACGCGATACTCGCGGGTCGCGTGGGGCGGCTCCGCGGCATGCAACCGAGGCGCCCAGTAGGACCCGACCAAACACGCACAGAGCGCGAGCGACGAACGGCGAAGTGACACGTTCAGGGGTTACGCGGCTCGTTCGCGACGCTGGCGCTTTGTCGTTTGCGGGGCGACAAAGCGACGTACAAGTGATCGAGGTACACGTTGAGCGTCAGGTAAAAGCGCGCATCTGGGCTGTAAAACATGCTGCGTCGTCGGCCATCGGGCGCCAATTGAGTGGCCAGGTTCGCGTAGCCGACAGTGAGTTCGAGCGTGTCGGTCAGGCGACCCCAGACTTCACTCTGGAAATAGGTCAAACCCATGCGCGTCTGTGGATCGGACACGCCGCTCGCTTGCGCACACCCGGTCAGGATGACGCCGCAGATCTGCACGTCGTGGTTGACCGGGTACTTCCAGCCGGTGCGCAGCTCGAAGCTGGTGATCCAGTTCACCCGCCGATGAACGTGCACCCAAGAGCCAATGCCAAAGGCCATCGCGTGCTGCGCCAACGTTGCGCCACCCAGCTGGTCAGAAACGATCGAACGACCATCCGAATCCGTGCGAATTCGTTCTAGAGCGCCATTGACCGGGACTTGGCCGTTGGTGAACTGATAGCCGTAGTCGATCTTGCCCAAGAGCTCGACGCTCGAGAAAAATGGCGCACCACGCCCAGCCAGCACGATCTCTTCCCGAGCCCCGACGCGCAGCCCAACGCCCAGCAATTTGCCGCTGTCGTAGCTGACCTTGGAGGTGGGCAAGAGCAACCGCGGCACGCGGATGGCGAGCTCCGTCAAATCACTCTTGCTCTCGCGGAGCACGTGCGAGAACGAGCCCCAGAACTCGAAATCGGTAGCCGACCATTCACCCTGCTTGGTCGTGGTGTCGCTGTTCGTGCGCTCGCTGACGATCCCGAGATCACCGCGCAAGCTGATACTATCGCGCTCGTTTTCGAGCAGATAGTATCGAGGACGAAAACCAATCGTCATCTCGTACAGCGGATTGCGCGTCTGATAGTCTTGGCCCACGCCCAGCGTGCTCGCGGTAACCGCGTGATCCCAATACAGGTAGCTGTCGTGCCAGCGCAGATTGGTGGGCTGGATGCCCTCGGGGCTCACCCCACTCACCCCGCGCGGGGTTTCGCGGACGCGCGCCGACTGAGCAAGGAGTGGGCGGGACGTCAGCGCGGCACAACCTATAAATGCCGCCCGCCAGAGCCAATTATTCGTCCTAAGCGCCACGCTTGCTGCGAGGACCTTACTCTCGTCGCTTTTTTTTGGCTATGGTGGCCCCATGCCGGCTCCCCTCCCCGCGACCGAAATCACCGCTCTACTCGGCCGGGGCACGCATTTCGAAGGAAAATTGCAGTTCGAGGGTCGCGTTCGCATCGACGGCAGCTTTCGGGGCGAAATCCGCAGCGCCGACACCCTGGTTATTGGCGACGGCGCTGACGTGGACGCGCAAATCGACGTGGCCACCGTGATCATCAAAGGGGGGGTCGTGCAAGGACACGTTCGCGCCGCTCGCGCGATCGAGCTTTACGTCCCGGCCCGAGTTTCGGGCACACTGCATTCCCCCGAGATCTTCATGGACAAGGGGGTGCAGTTTTCCGGAACCTGCACCATGGCTCCGGTGCCAGTGGAAGACACACCGTAAACTAACGTTCGCAGGCTGTGGTGGTTTTGCGCCAGTGAGGCGGCCGCGCGTCACACACCTTTGCGTACGTGCCGGTAGATCGTTGGCAAATCCCGGCTCCGTCCCCATTATCGTTTGGTTCCGGTCCGGGTCTCTGCCCCGGCACGCGCGATGCACTGACCGAGCATGGGCTGGCGGACAACCAGCTCGGTAGCAAGCGGGAAACTTCCGCCGCTCCCAGCAGTAAAAGTAGTGTCACGCCCCGTGAGATTCACCATGAAATACTCCACCGCTTCTGGTCCCGTCGGTCTACTCGGCTTCCTGCGCGAGAGCCGAGGCAGCGCGCTCGCCGTTCTGGGCTGTATCTTGCTCAGCAGCGTCTCTGCAGCGGCTGCCCCCGCCCCCGGCCCGGAACTGCAAAAGTGGCGTGAGGTCTCGCGTTTCAACGTGAAGACTCCCTACGCGGACATGAACGCCGGTGCGGCCCGCGTCAATGTGGACGCCCCGGAAGAGCTCGTGCGGTCAGTCGTGCAAGACTACAAGAATTACGCGAAGTTCATGTCGCGCTTCGAAAAGTCGCAGATCGTCGGACGCTCGGGCGACAAGACAGACGTTTACCTACAAGTGCCGATCCTCAAGGGCGCGGCCAAAGTTTGGGCCGTCGTGCGCTTCGAGCCGCTCAAACAGGTCGACGGCGGCGCAGTGCTGACGGGCCACATGATCAAGGGCAACGTGAAGCGCCTCGACGCCACCTGGCGCCTCAAGAAGCTGGATGATTCGACGACACAAGTCGCGCTCGAGCTGTTGATCGTGCCGGATATGCCAGTGCCTGATTCGCTGGTCGTCCCCGAGGTGCGCTACGCTGCCGCCAAGGCCGTCGAAGGCTCGCGCGACGAAGCCGAAAAGCGCAAAGCGCGCTGAGCGCGCGGACCGACAATGTCAGGCGTGCCTTGACGGAGTAAGCGCGCGCCGGTACTCGCACGGGTAGTGTCGCGCCCGCAGAGTCCCATCGAGCTCGTCTTGGTACCAAGCGAGCGCCACGCCGAATACGAAGCGGCGCGGGGTACGCGCGTGCTCACGTTGCGCGATCTCGCGCTTCGTCTCAGCGAGGCCTGCGCGCCTGACTCGCGAGAGACAGCGCCCGAGACCACACGGCTGCTCGCGCAGAAAACAGTGCCCAATCAGCCGCTCGCACTCGGCCTCGCGCTCGATGACGCGCTCGGGCAATTGCGCAAAGCGGGCACCCTCGCCAGTGATTTGGCACGCATCAGCGGCGCGCGCAGCAATCTGCTCCGCTCCGCGCTGACTCAGACCGACGCGCGCTTGAACGAACTAGAGTTGCGCGATCAACGCGCAAACGCGTGGCTGGCTGCGCGCGCGTTGCCTGAGCTGTCGATCCCGGAGCTCGCGGGCGTGACGCGGGTGCGCGTGCGCGGCATGTCCTCTTGGGAGAACGGCGATCTCGCGTTGCTGGAGGCGCTGCACCAGAAGCTGCGCGCGGCATCCGCAGGCGGCGTCATAATCGAGTTCCCGACGGTCCCGGATTTCCTTGGCACTGCGCTGCACGAGGCCGCCGAAAGCCTCGCCGCCAGCCTGGAGAAGCGCTGGGCCGAGGAGCTCGATCACCCGGAGCTCGAATTCGTCGAGGCGCGCGCCGGAGCGCAGCCGCCCCAGGTGATTCAAGCTGCGCACGAGGCCAGCGAAGCACGCGCGGTGGCTCGGACGGTGCTCGATGCGCTCGCGCGCGGCACCGCTCTCGACCGAATCGCGATCGTCCCGGTAGACGCCGCGGACGCTTTTCTGGAGCCGCTCCGCGCGGAGCTCACCCGAGCCAAACTGCCCTTCAGTGAAGCCTGGAGTCGGCCGACCAGCTCCGCGCCGGAGGCCCACGCGGCACTCGAGTTACTGCGTTTGGCGCAAGGCCCGCTTCTTCGCGACGCGCTCGTCGACGTGCTGCGCGTTCCTGATCTCACGCTCGAGCCACTGCTCGGCGGCGGCGCACCCAGCACGGCCTTCATCGACGTCATCGCGCGTTTGCCAGTGCGCGTCGATCGCACCGGCCGTGAATTGCTGCTCGCGCTCGAGACCGAAGAGCGCCGGTGCGATCCCAAGCGCGAACGCGATCTGGAAGCCATCCGCGTGGCTCAGCTCGCGCTGTCGAGCCTACTCACGCGCTTCGCGCAGTTACGCGAACCGAGCACGCGGCGCGCGTTCCGGGATCGTGCGCGCGAACTGTTCGCCGACCTCGGCCTGCTGACGGCATCGCGGCGCGCCCTGGCCCAGGCCATTCGCTACGCGGAGGCGCTCGATCACGCGCCGCTCGCCGCACTGGGACAAAACGCGCGCGCTGGGCGAGCCATCGATCTTGCGCTCGAGCGCGTCGTGAGTGCGGCCGAGCTCTTGAATCTATCGGAGGAGCGCCTGCCACTCGCGGAATTCCACGAAGAATTCGCGATCGCTTTGGCCTCGGTTGGGCCGAGTCAGGGGGCCGGTCGCGCCGGCACTCTGCGTATTGCGGGCCCGGCGGCGGTGGCCGGCTTGGACTGGGATTTGGTGATCGTGTGTCGAGCCGCGTCGTCCACGCTCGATTGGCAAAGCGCGAGTTCGGACAGCGTGTTGGATGCTGATTTGGTCGAGCAGCTGCCCAGCGCGCGCCGTCCACGGACGGCCGGGGAGCGTGCCTCGTTCACGCGCCTGGCGCTGGCCAGCGCCCTGTCGCGCGCTCGACAATCGGTCGTGACCTGGGCCAAGCGCGATGCACGCGGCGGCAGCGGCGCGAGCCGGTTGGTCATGAATCTGAACGCCGACGATCGCCGGGTCGAGCCGGCTTCCCCGCTCGACCCGGGCGCGGGCCGCGTACTGCCCATGACCCCACCGGCGAGCGAAGTCCGGGTCCGCGCAAGCCTCGAGGCGCGCCGCCATGAGTTCTACGCCAACCCAGACGCAACCCTGGATTTCTACAATGGCGTCGCGGGTCCCCTCGAGCGCTGGGTCGGCGGAGACGCAGACCGGCCAATCGCGCTGACTCAGTTGGAGCGTTACGCGCGCTGCAGTTTTCTGGGGTTTTCTGGGCTCGTTCTGCGCGCCAACCAGGACGACACGGTGGGCGACGGGCTGAGCGCTCGTGAGCGCGGTAGCTTGATTCACGAGGCGCTCGCGATCGCCCTCACCGGCACGCGGGCAAGCTTCGCCACGCGCGATCTAGTCGAGCTCGAACGTGAGGCGCTCGCGCGCGCCGAAGGCTTTTTGCGCGAGCAAATCAGCAGCAACCTGCGCAGCGCAGCCCTGAACGCGGCCCTCGAGGATGTGGCCGCGCTCTTGCGCTGGTCATTTGCCAACAGCGACGGCACTTGGTTCGCCGAAGCCGAACGCGCCTTCGGCAAGGGTGAGCCCTGGGCCCCGCTCGCCGTGGGCGGCTACTTCGTCTCTGGTCGCATCGATCGCATCGACAGCAACAGCGACGGCAGCGCGGTGCGCATCGTCGACTACAAGACGGGCTCGGTTCGGCTCACCGGTGAGCACGGCGAGCAGCTGCTACAACCCTGGATTTACGCCCGCAAGGTGGCTGAGGAGTATCACGCGGCCCAGGTCAGCTCGGGCTACCTGAGCTTGCAGCGACGCAAACCCGAGTGGAAAGCAGCGGTCGAAGCCAGCGAACCCCAAACCCAAGCCATCGAAGACAAGCTGCTTCGGACCGAACAATTGATCGCGCTCTTGCGCAGCGGGCGGATCCCGGCGCGGCCGGCGTTGCCCGGTTCTTGCACCCGCTGTGACGCTCGTGACCTCTGTCGCAGACCGCTTTCGGCGCCCCACGAGGCCAACGAATGACTCTGCCTGGCCTCGAGCAGAACGCAGTGATCGCGGCCAGCGCGGGCACCGGCAAAACCCAGCTCCTGACCGGGATCTACCTCGGCTTCGCGCTCGGCCTGAGCGCAGACGGCAAGCAGGTCCCCACCGAGCGCATCGTGGCCACGACTTTTTCGCGCGCGGCCGCAGCCGAAATCCGCGAGCGATTGGAGCAGCGCCTGAGCCTGCTGTCGAACCCCAACACGGCCGCAAAGGACTCGCTGGCCGCGCTCGCCATCGAGCGCGGCATGTCAGAAAAAGAGCTGTGTAGCCGCGCGCAGCGCGTGCTGGAGGAGTTGCCGCGCGCCACGATCGACACACTGCACGGCCTCGCCACGAGCATCCTACGCCGGCACGCGCTGGAGCTCGGGCTGTCGCCCAATTTCACGATCCTCGATGAAGAGCAGGCATTTTCGGATGCCGAACGCAGTATCGATGACGTGCTGGACGAAGCCCTGACCGGTCCGCTGGCGAGCGCTACCTCTCGATTGTTGGACGCCTGCTACGGGCTGGATAGAGCCCGTAACGAGATCACCGTGCTGCTCGGGCGCCTGGACGAAGAGGGTCTGCGCGCCGACTCACTGGCAACGGGCGATCACGTAGCCGACGCCCAACGTCAACTCGCAGCCCTGCGCGCCGTGTGCCAAAGCATCGCCCACGCCGAGCCTTCCGCGCTGAGCGATCCCGCGCGAGCGGCGTTGAATGCGCTCGATGCCGGCGATCTGCTGGCACTCCGGCTGGCCCTCTGCGCGCTGGCGGCGGTACGGGCCAGCAAATCGATCAAGAATCTGCCGTTTTGGCCGGCCTTGGAGCAGTTTCAAGAGGGCCTTTCGGGCGGCACCAAACGCGAGCGCTTGGAGTCGCTGGTCGAGCACGCCGAACGCGCCGAACAGCTCGACGCCGATGCCCGCGGCGCGAGCCAATTGCTGGCCATGATTCAACGCACGCTGATCGAACGTCGCCGCGCAGAAGGCACCCTCGGGTTCGGGGACGTGCTGCGCTTGGCGCGCGATGGCCTGCGCGATCAACCGAGCATCGCCAGGAGCGCCAGCTCGAAAACCGAAGTGCTGCTGGTCGACGAATTTCAGGACACGAGTCGCGTACAGCGCGATCTCTTGCTCTTGCTGCGTGAACGCCCAAGCTCCATCGCGCGTCGCAACCCGGGACACGTGCCGACCGCGCAAGACATCTTGCCGCGCGGCTTGGTGGTGGTCGGGGACCGCAAGCAATCGATCTATGCCTTTCGAGGCGCGGAAGTTTCGGTCTTCGCCCAGCTCGCGGCAGAGTTGGCGGGGGCGCCGGCCGCGCAGTTGCTCGAGCTCTCCGGCGTACAGCCGAGTTCCGCGCCGGTCGCCGAGTTTCACACCTTGACCGCGAACTATCGCTCCACGCGCGCCATCATCGACGCGGTGAACGTGATCGCTAGCGCAGATTTCTGCGAGCGACCGGAGCGCGCGTTCGAGATCCGTTACACGCCCGCCGAAGCCCTGGTGCTACCCAGCTCCGCCGAAGCCCAGCCGAGTGGCACGGTGACGATCGTCGAAGACGACGGAGCGGCGCCTGAAGATCCCGACGCGCCCGCCTTGTTGCGCCAGGCGGAAGGCTCATTGCGCAGCGCGTTCGCGGCCGCGGGTCTGTGCGCCAAGGTCGCGCGCGGAGGCACGCCGTTCTCCGACATTGCACTCTTGGCGCGTCGCCGAGCCACTTTGCCGCTGCTGGAGCTGGCCCTCGATCGACTCAACATCCCGTTCGTGGTCGCCGGCCGCGCGCTGTATGCCACCCCCGAAGTGCGCGATTTGTTCGCGGCCTTGCGGCTACAGATCGACCCCGGCGATCGCCATGCGTTGGCCGTGCTGGCGCGCGGGCCACTCGGCGGACTCAGTGACCGCGCCCTGGCCGAGCTGTGCACCCCCCGCCGCGGCCTCGACCCAGTGCGCGATTGGGACGCGAGCCGGCTCAGCGATCCGCTGGAACACGAGGCGCTGAACACGCTGCGCGAACGCCTGCTCGAAATCGGCCAAATTGCGCCGCGCTTGTCACCGCGCGATGCGCTCTCGGTGATCGCCGATCGCTTCCAACTGGAAGCTTTGTATTCGCTCTTGCCGCGCGGGCGCACCCGCTTCGGCAACGTCGAACGTCTGCTGGAAATCGCCGCGCGCCAAGGTGGAAGCCTGCAGAGCTTCGTGCGCTGGCTACAGCGACAAATCGCCAACGAGACCGACGAAGCCGAAGCCGCCGTGTTCTCCGACGAAGACGACGCGGTCCGGCTTTTGACCATCCATGGCAGCAAGGGGCTCGCCTTCCCTACCGCGATCGTGCTGGACACGGGCTCTTGGGAGCGGCCAAACTCTGCGCCGATCGGCCTCTTGCGCGGGGATCACGACACTTCGCTGGTGATTCGCCACGTGACCGACGCAGGCAGCCTCGCCACACCGCTTTCTCGTCGAGCCACCGAGGATTCGCTGGCGCGCGCGCGCGCAGAACGACAGCGTCTCTCCTACGTCGCGCTGACCCGCGCGCGCAATCATTTGGCCATCGTGCTACCCGCCGGCAAGCTGCGCGCCGATTCGCTGGCAGCCTCCGTCGTCGGCGCGGGGGCGCGGCTGGACGAAATCGAGGGCGTCACTCGCATCGCTGCGCATCGGCTGTTTGGTGAGGCCGCGTTCGGCGAGACGCCGAGCGACACGCTGCCGGCCGCCCCGCCTGCGCTCCCCCCCCGCCCACGCGTCACCCTCGCCACCATCGGCGTGACCGCCCTGTCGGACTTCGCGATCTGCGCGCGCCGCTTCGAGCTTGCCCATTTGTTCGGCATCGCCGAACCCCGCGCGGGCGCGCGCGTCGCCACGCCGAGCGGCGAGGATCCGCGGGCACTGGGCAGCGCCGCGCACCGCGTACTCGAGGCGTTTCCGGGGGAGCGTTGGGGAACGCCGATCGAGGTCTCGGAGATTTTGCAGGCGCTGGCGCGCGAGGGTTTGGATCCAGAGGCCGACTCGAGCGCAGGCACCGCGCGCGGCATCGCGCAGTTCTTGGCGGGCAACTATGCGCGCTCCGTTCGGCAAGACGGTTCGCGCATTCGCCGCGAGCTTTCGCTCGGGATTCCCTTTCGCAGCGCGAGCGTAGGCGTGAGCGAGCAGCCGAAACCCGCGCCCGTGACTGGCTCGCGCGCGCGCGGCCGCCGCGTGGCACCGGGGCAACTCGAGCTGTTTGCGCTTCGACCTCGAACCAGCGCACCGGATCCGGAGCTGCTGTCTGCGACGGTCGTGCTCAAGGCCACACTCGATCTAGTGATCGAGCGCAGTGACGGAAGTATCGACGTCATCGACTACAAGCGGTCGCGCGGCGGGGACGAGGACCGCTATTCGTTTCAGCTCGCGGCCTATCGCGAAGCCGCGCGGCGCCACTACGGGATCGACCGTATTCGCACCGGGCTCGTACACCTGTTGGGTGACGACAACGAACCAGATTGGCAGACGCCTACCGACTTCGATTTCTTCGAGCTCGGCACGCGTCTGATCGAGGCGCGCTACCACGACCTCTGGCCGGCCATCGCCGAGGCGGCTTGCCGCAAAGCGCAGTGTGGCTTCGTCTCGGCCTGCCACGCGCGAAAGCCGCTAGGGCCCCCAAGCGGCCCGCTGACCTGACAAAACGATTAGCCGGCCGCTGAGGGCTTGAAAAGCACCGAAATGGAAGCTACACAGGTCGCCAGCGTAACCAGAAAAAGTCGAGTAGATTTCGTGAGCTGCACTGGGCTCACCGGCCACGAGACCTGTTGCGCATCGCGTTAATTTATGGCAGAAAATTAGCGTCGCTTCGCCTGTTCCGGCCCTCCGATCGCATATACTCGCGCTCTGCCCGGTCACCCCCCCTCTCGCAGCCACAAGCACCGGCGCAGCCCCCAAGGTGGGCCCCCCACCTTTCAACTCACTCCCCGACATAGAGCCACCGAAATGACACTTCCGCCTCGCTCAGGACTCTACGACCCGAAATTCGAACACGACGCCTGCGGCGTTGGTTTCGTGGCCAACATCAAGGGTGAGGCCTCGCACGATATCGTCAAGAAGGGCATCGATATCCTGCTGAACCTCGTGCACCGCGGTGCAACGGGCTGCGATCCGCTGACCGGTGATGGCGCGGGCATCATCCTGCAAGTGCCGGACGCGTTCTTCCGTCACGTTTGTGACGAAGCGGACATCGATCTGCCGGAAGCCGGAACCTATGGCGTCGGCTGCGTCTTCTTGCCTCGCGATCGCAAAGAGCGTCGGCGCTGTCAGCAGATCTTGGAAGACAAGATCTTCGGCACTGGTCAGCGCCTGATTGGCTGGCGTGACGTCAAAGTGAACGAGAGCGTGCTCGGCCCCGCTGCGCGCGAGAGCGCGCCGGTGATCCGCCAAGTGTTCATTGGCTCGACCTGCGAAGACGAAGCCACCTTCGAGCGCAAGCTGTTCGTGATCCGGAAGTGGGCGGAGCGCACCGTGCGCGAGACCAGCCTCGCCAGCAAAGGCTCTTTTTACATCCCGAGCCTCTCGTCGCGCACCATCATCTACAAGGGCTTGCTCTTGGCGGAACAGCTCGCAGAATTCTACGTCGAGCTCAAGGACGAGCGCATGGTCAGCGCGCTGGCCATGGTGCACCAGCGTTTCAGCACCAACACCTTCCCTACTTGGGAGCTGGCCCAGCCGTTCCGCACGCTCGCTCACAACGGTGAGATCAACACCGTCCGCGGCAACGCCGCATGGATGGCCGCGCGCGAGCAGCTCTTCAACGGCGAGGTCTTCGGCGAAGACGTGCGCCACATCTTGCCCACCATCACGCCGGGGGGCAGTGATTCCGCGACGCTCGACAACGTGACCGAGCTCTTGCTGCACGCGGGCCGCAGCCTGCCGCACGTGATGATGATGCTCGTGCCCGAGGCCTGGCAAAACGACGAGCTGATGCCCGCGCACAAGCGCGAGTTCTACGAGTACCACTCGTGCTTGGTCGAACCGTGGGACGGCCCCGCCGCCCTGGCGTTCACCGACGGTAAGCGCATCGGCGGCATGCTCGATCGCAACGGCCTGCGCCCGGCCCGCTACACGATCACCAAAGACGGCATCGTCTGCCTTGCGTCGGAGACCGGTGTCTTGGAGTTCGAGGCCGACAACATTTTGCGCAAAGGGCGGCTCGAGCCAGGGCGCATGTTCCTGGTCGACACCGAGCTCGGTCGCATCGTCGAAGACGCCGAGATCAAGGACGCGGTCTGTAAAGCCAAGCCCTACGGAAAGTGGCTGCGCGAGAACAAGATATCGCTCGCCGATATCGATGCTTCGCCGCCCAGCGCCACGCGCCGTGAATACGCCTCACTCGTGCAGCGCCAAAAGACCTTCGGCTACACCCAAGAAGATCTCGGCTTCTTGATGGCGCCGATGGCACAAAATGGCGACGAGCCGCGCGGCTCGATGGGTACCGACACGCCGCTGGCCGTGCTCAGCGATCGCCCCCAGCTGCTCTTCAACTACTTCAAGCAGCACTTCGCGCAGGTCACCAATCCTGCCATCGACCCGATCCGTGAAGAGCTCGTGATGAGCCTCAAAGCGTACATCGGCGGCGAAGGCAACTTCCTGTTCGAGCTGCCCGATCAAGCGCAGATGCTGGAGCTGCCCCACCCGATCCTGACCAACATGGATCTGGCGAAGCTGCGCGAAACGCATTTGCAGCAGGTCCGCCAACCGCCGACTATCCCAATGCTGTACCCCGTCGACGAAGGCGGCGAAGGCTTGAAGTCGGCGATCGACGAGCTCTGTCGTCAGGCTTCGCTCGCGGTGCTCAACGGTCACGGCCTGGTCATCCTGAGCGATCGCGGCTCGAACGAGGCCATGGCCCCCGTGCCGAGCTTGCTCGCCACGGGCGCGGTACACCACCATCTGATGCGCAACGGCACGCGCATGAAGATCGGCATCATCGTCGAAGCGGGCGACGCGCGCGAGGTACATCATTTCGCGTTGCTCCTGGGCTACGGCGCGGGCGCGATCAACCCGTACCTGGCGCTCGAAACGGTGAGCCAAATGGTGCGCGAGGGCACGTTTCCGAACCTCAAAGATCCGGAAGCCGCGCAAGCCAAGTACATCAAGTCGATCAACAAGGGCTTGCTCAAGGTGATGAGCAAGATGGGCATCAGCACCCTGCAGAGTTATCAGGGCGCGCAGATTTTCGAAGCCATCGGGCTCTCCCCCGAGGTCATCGACACCTACTTCACGGGCACCGCGTCACGCATCTCTGGCATCGACATCGATGTCTTGGCCGAAGAGTGTCGATTGCGCCACGAGCGTAGCTACCCGAAGATGACCGAGGCCTCACCGATGCTGGATATCGGCGGCCAATATGCGTATCGCGCCCAGGGCGAACGTCATCTGTGGAACCCGGGCACGGTCGCCGCATTGCAGCGCGCCGTGCGCATGGACGACGTCAAGAGCTACAAAGAGTATGCGGAGCTGATCAACTCGCAGGTCCAGACCATGGGTCTCATCACCCTGCGTGGGATGTGGGATCTAGTCGAGACGGACAAGTCGGTCCCGCTCGACGAGGTCGAGCCCGCGACCGAGATCGTGAAGCGCTTCGCCACTGGCGCAATGAGCTTCGGCTCAATCAGCGGTGAAGCCCACGAGACGCTGGCGATCGCCATGAACCGCATCGGCGGCAAGAGCAACACCGGCGAGGGCGGCGAGCGCGAAGAGCGCTACCAGCTCGATCCCAATGGCGATTCTCGGCGCAGCGCGATCAAGCAGGTGGCGTCTGGCCGTTTCGGCGTGACCACCTACTACTTGGTCAACTGTGACGAGCTGCAGATCAAAGTCTCGCAGGGCGCCAAGCCCGGCGAAGGCGGCGAGCTGCCCGGGCACAAGGTCGACGCGATCATCGCCAAGACCCGCCACTCGACACCGGGTGTGACCTTGATCTCACCTCCCCCGCATCACGACATCTACTCGATCGAAGACTTGGCGCAGCTGATCTTCGACTTGAAGATGGTCAATCCGCGCGCGCGCATCAGCGTCAAGCTGGTCGCAGAAGCGGGCGTCGGCACGGTCGCCGCAGGCGTCGCCAAGGCTCACGCCGACGTGATCTTGATCGCCGGTCACGACGGCGGCACGGGCGCCTCCCCGCTGACGTCGATCAAGCACGCGGGCGTGCCCTGGGAAATCGGCTTGGCCGAAACCCACCAAGTGTTGGTCAAGAACGACCTGCGCAGCCGCGTGTTCTTGCAGGCAGACGGCCAAATGCGTACCGGCCGAGACGTCGTGTTCGCGGCCCTGCTCGGGGCAGAAGAGTTCGGCTTCGCCACGGCGCCGCTCGTCGCTACCGGCTGCATCATGATGAGGAAGTGCCACCTCAACACCTGTCCGGTCGGCATCGCCACGCAAGATCCGGTGCTCCGCGCCAAGTTCAACGGCCAGCCGGAACACGTCGTGCGCTTCATGTTCTACGTCGCCGAAGAGGCGCGTGAGATCATGGCGTCGCTCGGCTTCCGCACCATCAAAGAGATGGTCGGTCAGGTCGAGCGCATCCGTCAGAAGAGCAACGTCACCCACTGGAAAGCGTCCAAGCTCGACTTCTCGGACGTGCTCATGCCGGCCGCCGCCAAGCCGGGCGTCGAGGTCAGCAAGACCATCGAACAGGATCACGGCTTGAGCGCAACGCTCGATGTGATGCTGATCGAACGCCTCAAAGCCGCGCTCGAACGGCGCGAACACGTGCGACTGGATATCCCGGTGCGCAACGCACACCGCACGATCGGTGGCATGTTGGCCGGCGAAGTCGCGCGGCGCTTCGGTCAAGAAGGCCTCCCCGAAGGCACGATCGATCTGCGCTTCACCGGCTCGGCGGGCCAAAGCTTCGGCGCCTGGGTAACCCGCGGCATGACCCTCAGCCTCGAGGGTGAAGGCAACGACTACGTGGGCAAGGGCATGTCGGGCGGAATCATCGCGATCCGCCCGCTGCGCGGTGTCGATTCGAGCTTCCGCGCCGAAGAGAACGTGATCGTCGGCAACACCGCCTTGTACGGCGCGACCAGTGGTCGGGCGTTCTTCAACGGCCGCGGCGGGGAGCGCTTCGGCGTTCGCAACAGCGGCGCCACCGCTGTCGTCGAGGGCGTGGGCGACCACGGCTGTGAGTACATGACGGGCGGTCACGTGCTGGTGCTTGGTCGCACCGGTCGGAACTTTGCTGCCGGCATGAGCGGCGGCCTCGCCTACGTGCTCGACGAAAGCTCGGACTTCAAGCAGCGCTGCAACACGGGCATGGTCGAGCTCGAAGCGCTCGCTCCAGAAGACGCCTTGTTCGTGGCCAAGCTTCTGGAAGAGCACCACGCGCGGACCGGTAGCCCCAAAGCCGCCGAACTGCTCGCCAACTGGGAGACCGCGCAAACTCGCTTCGTCAAGGTCGTGCCGACCGAGTACCGGCGTGTCCTGGCCGAGATGGCCAAGCGCGAAAAGGCCGCGTCGAACGCGAGCCTGCCCGTGCTACAGCCCGGCGCCAACGCCGAATGAACGCCTGATTCGCTGGATTGCTCGTCTTGCTTGTGACTCAACGTCGAGAGTGAAAAGTCGTGGGAAAAATCACCGGATTTCTTGAAATTGAGCGGGTCGATCCGTCGAAGCGCCCGGCTCGCGAGCGCGTCAAAGATTACCGAGAGTTCGAACTGCCGATCGTGCAGGAGACACTCGCGGCCCAAGGCGCGCGCTGTATGGATTGCGGAATCCCGTTCTGCAATACGGGTTGCCCGCTCGGGAACTTGATCCCGGATTGGAACGACCACGCCTACAAGAACAAGCCCGAGTTGGCGATCGCGGCGCTGCACGCCACCAACAACTTTCCGGAGTTCACGGGTCGCGTTTGCCCCGCTCCGTGCGAAGCCGCGTGCGTGCTCGGCATCAACGAAGACCCGGTCAGCATCAAGCTGATCGAGCGCTCCATCATCGATCGCGCGTTCGAAGAGGGACTCGTGAAGCCGGTGCTGGCCAAGACCCGTACTGGCAAGAAGATCGCCGTCGTCGGCTCTGGGCCGGCGGGCATGGCGGCCGCCCAGCAATTGGCGCGCGCCGGGCACGACGTGACGCTGTTCGAGCGCGATGATCGCATCGGGGGCCTCCTCACCTACGGCATCCCCGATTTCAAGATGGAAAAGTCGCTCGTCGATCGGCGCGTCGAGCAGATGAAGGCCGAGGGCGTGACCTTCAAGACCAGCGTCGACGTAGGCCGTGACGTGACCGCGCACGACTTGAAGAAGAACTTCGACGCCACCGTGCTCAGCATTGGTTCGCGCAAAGCGCGCGATCTCGAGGTTCCCGGGCGCGAATTGCCCGGCACCTACTACGCGATGGATTTCCTCACGCAGCAGAATCGCCGCGTAGCGGGGCTTCCGGTGCCCGACTCGGAGGCCATCCTGGCCACGGGCAAGCACGTGATCGTGATCGGCGGCGGCGACACCGGCAGTGACTGCATCGGCACCTCGCATCGCCAAGGCGCGCTCAGCGTGACCAGCTTCGAGATCATGCCGCGGCCTCCAGAGGAGCGCTCGCCGTCGACACCGTGGCCGCTCTGGCCGCTGCAACTTCGCACTTCCTCTTCGCACGACGAAGGCGGCAAGCGCGACTGGAGCGTCTCCACCGAGCGCGTCACCGGAAACGGCAAGGTCGAGAAGCTGCATTGCGTGCGAGTCGAGTTCAAAGGCGGCCGCTTCGAGCGCGTGGCCGGCAGTGAATTCGAGTTGCAAGCGGATCTCGTGCTCTTGGCCATGGGCTTCGTGCACCCCGAGCACCCCGGCATCGTGACGGACCTGGAACTAAAGCTCGATCGCCGCGGCAACGTCGAGGTCGACCCGCAGTTCATGACCAGCGTGCCGGGCGTGTTCGCCGCGGGCGACTGTCAGCGCGGTCAATCACTCGTTGTTTGGGCCATTGCGGAGGGTCGCAAGGCCGCTCGCAACGTCGATCAGTTCTTGATGGGTCGCTCCGAGCTTCCGTAGTTCGAAACGCTGAGACGCTGAGATAAAGCTGCAAATGTAGGGCAGGCCACGGGTGGGTAAGCCCGCCCGTGGCACCTACAGCCAAGCCCGTGCAATGCTAATAGGGTTTTGAGCGCACGCGTTTCTCGCAAGAGCAAGTTACCCCGTAGCGGCCGAGCTCGGCCACCCGAGACCTCCCAGCCGGAACTGCAAGTCACGTATACGGCTGCTGGTCACCAGACGCTGGCCGCCATCACCGACGAGCTCGTCTTTCGCGAGAAGCCCCCGGTGAACGACGACGACGGTCCAGAAGTGTCGGTCGCAGAAGGTCCCGCCGGTCGCGAGACGCTGGCGTTGATCGAGGGCGAGGCGCGGCGCGTTGCGCGCAGCCGGCAATCGACGCTCGACTACGGCGACCGCATTTCCAACGCTCCAGGAGCGAAGACCCCGAGTCGCGCGCCGGCCGCGCCCGTGAAAAGTCCCAAGCCCCGAAACGCCGCGCCGACGATCTTCGAAATGCTCACCTTCGTCGTGCAAGACGCCGACGTCGCGAGCTTGGCCTCGGAGGCCCAACGAAGGCGCTTCGTCGAAGCCCACCTGCTGGCGCGTTTGCCGGCCAAGAGTATGGCGCAAGTCGAGCGCGTGGATGTCACGCCCTGGACCGTACAGGACACGGTCGTGGTGCGAGTTTGGTGCAAAGTCTGAAGCGTTTCAGTCCGCGAGCGCGCTTTCGATCGAGCGCCTGACCGCGGCCACGAGTGGGTCGCTCACGTCGTTGCCGTACGCAGCGGGATCGATGGGCGGGTGCACCGTGACACGCACGATCGCGCCCGGCACGACGCGCGCCCCTTTTGCCGGCAAGATCGAGCGTGTGCCCGATACGGTGACCGGTAGGATTTGCGCGCCCGCGCCAACCGCGAGGTGAAAACCACCGTGCTTGAACGCGCCCAGCGATCCATCTCGGCTGCGCGTTCCTTCGGGCGCGATCCAAATGCTGGTGCCCCGAGCGAGCGCACCTTTGGCGCGCTCTAGACTCTCGATCGCGCGCTCCCGCGCCGAGCGGTCGAGTTCGACGAAGCCCGCTGCACGCATCGCCTGAGCCCAGATCGGGATCCGAAATAGCTCGGCCTTGGCCACCATGCGCAGACGCAGCGGCAACGTCTGGTACAGCGCGGGAATGTCGTACAAAGACTGGTGATTCGACATCACGACGAATGCGCTCGGCCCGCGAGCATGCTCGATGCCGCTCACCTGCAGCGAAACTTCGGCCTGACCGAGTAGGCGCTTCGACCACCAGTCGAGCCGAGTGTCGCAGACCTCCGGAGTCAGGGTGCCCAAGAGCGCATCGAACAGCGTCGGAACGCTGATGCGGAGCGTGACGCCCGCCGCATGCAAGAGATGACCAATCGACATGCCCGGCCCGAGTCTGTCAGGTTTTGGCAGACGCGCGGCCTGGATCGAGGGGGTCGAGCTGGCAGGCGGGCTTGCCGGCGGGCCCGCGGCCGAGCCGAGACGCCACATAGCGGGCCAGATTCCCCCGTAGGCAGCGCGAAAAAGCCGTGGTAATTCTAATGTTTGGGTGACCCTAGCCGCCACATTTGCGGGCGTTGGACGTGAGCGATGAATGTGACCTGCACCGGCTGTCCGGCGAAATACGCGATTCCGGACGAAAAAGTTCGCGGGAAAAAAGTCCGCATCACCTGCAAGCACTGCGGGACCAACATCGTCGTGGACGGCACGGTCGCCGACGCGAGCGATGAAGCGTTGCCGAAACCTGCCGCGCCGGTCGTGCAGGCCGCGGCCCCCGCTGAGGCAAAACCGGCCGCGCAGGCAAAGCCCGCCGCCGCGGCGCCCGAAGTCATGTACATCGTCGGCTTCACGGACGACCGTCAACACCCGCACACCGTCTCTCAGATCGTAGAGATGTACAGCGCGGGCAAGATCGACGACGAAGCGCTGGTTTGGAAAGACGGCATGGCCGATTGGCTGTCGCCCTTCGATGTACCCGAGCTCGCCGCCGCGTTTCGCGCGAAGAATGTCGCGCCTCGCGCGGGCGGCCCCGCCGCCGCAGCGGCCACCGCTGCTCCCGCTCCTGCTCCCGTTCCTGCTCCTGCCGTCCCTTCATTCGCCGCGCCCGAAGACGAAGCCACGCTGGTCGTGCGCTCGCCGCTCGACGATCCAGAAGTGGCTGCCGCAATCGCCGCGGCCAAGCTTCCGGGCGGCCCCGTTGCTGCGCCTGCGCCCGCCGCCAGCGCGGCAATTCCCGCGGAAGAACCCATGTTCGGAAAGCCGGCCGCCGCCGCACGGCGCGTCGAAAAACGGGCGGGCGCCGTCGATCTGTTCGGCGGGGTGGCAGAAGCCGGCAGTGAGGGCGACGTCTCGTTGGACCTCGGTTCGAGCGATGAACGCGCGCAGAAGATGACCGGCGCGCGCAACGAAAGCTCCGTCTTGTTTTCGCTCGACGCGCTGACGAAGCCCGATCCGAAAGCAAACAAAGCAAAGGAGAAGGAACGAGAGAACGAAGCCAGTAGCGTGCTCTTCGGCGAGAGCGCTCCGGACTCCCTGATGAACTTGGGCAGCGGCGGCCTCGGCGCAATGGCTGCTCCGGATTTCACGAAGCCAGTTACCGCCGCAGCGATCGCGCAAGCAGTGCGCCCGAGCGATCCGATGGAGGTGCCGAATGGCCCGGTCAACAAAGGTCGCGGCGGCATCGTGTTGCTGGTCGGCTTCATCGGTATCGCGGCAGCGGCAGCAGTGGCCTTCGTCATGATGAAGAAGCCATTGTCGCCAGACGCCCCGATCACACCCAGCGCGGCAACGCAGGCCCAGACTGCTCCCGAACCGAGCGCAGCCGAAGCACCCGCCGCGAGCAATGCCGCTCTGGCAAGTGCCGCGCCCGCAGGGAGCAACGCGCCCGTCGCTAGCGCGAGCGGCGCGAGCAGTGCTGCCCCCACGGGCAGTGTTGAGGCCGCAGCCGCGAGCGCCAGCGCCAAACCTGCGACCGCAGGCATCGCCACTCCCCCCCCCGCTGCTCCGGCGGCTGCCGCCGCGGCAACACCCGCCGCGGCGAGCAAACCAGCCGAACCCGCGGCGGCTGCAAAACCCGCCGAAGCCCCCGCCACGCCAGAAGGCGCGGCGTTCGACAAGAACGCCGCCGTCGCCGCGCTCAGCGCAGCAGCGGCCAGCGCGGCTGGCTGCAAGACCGCAGACGGCCCAACCGGCTCGGGCAAAGTATCGGTCACGTTTGCCCCGAGCGGTCGCGCCACCGCGACCAGCGTCGCCGGTGAACTCGCCGGAACAGAAGTCGGAGGCTGCGTCGCGCGCCTCTTCCGCTCCGCCAAGGTACCGCCGTTCGCAGGCGATCCCGTCACCGTCAGCAAGAGTTTCTCCGTTCAGTAGCAAGGGTCTTGCTGCTTGAACTCACAGCACAGCTGATTTCGTCCGGCGGGCAACTTCGTCGATCGCAATCGGCACTCTTGGCGGCCGCTCGCGAAAGAGAGTGGTTGAGGGCGCGTCGAATCTTGTCCGGCTAAGTCCTTCGATCGTTGGCTACCGGACCACGTGAATGACCGGACAACGCTTTGATTCCCCGCACCCACACTCCGGACCGGACGGCCATCGACGGACGACCAATCTCTGCGCCTCGACGGTCGGGAATCTAGGAGCCGCTCCACGAGATCCGTGGCTGAAAAGTCTACGACGCGACGGGCACCGAGCGCGCTGCGAGGTGCGCTACTGGATCGCGATCGCCCCTTCCCTGCTGTAGAGATTGGGGCTGCCTCGCAGCGGCCCGCTTGCACAGGTGCCGGGCGGCCCACGGCCGCGCGTGCTGATTTCTCGTCCTCGTTCGAGCAGTTTACGCGTGAATGTAGACGATCGTTCCCTGCTCCTGACCGTCGCCGACGTACGCGGCATGCCAGTGTTCGGGCACGTCGGGCGCGGACCACATGAACGTGCGCCGGGCGTCGATTGGCGACATGTTGATGCAGCCATGGGAGCGCACATGGCCGAAGTCGTCGTGCCAATAAGAAGCGTGCAGCGCGTAGCCGCTCTTGAAGTACATCACCCACGGCACGTCGCGCAGTTCGAACTCGTGATCCGCGACGCTCGAGTCCATCGTGGTCGTGATGTGCTTTTGATAGACGCGAAACGTGCCGGTGGGGGTGCTGAGCGTCTTCTGCGGATCACCCATGCCGTCGCGTCCCGTCGAGACCAACGTCGCGTACACCGGGACATCGCCCTCCCAGAGGACGAGCGTCTGATTGACGATCGAGATCTCGATCCACTTGGCTTTCTTGTTCGCCCAACCTGGCAGACGGCTAGCTTTGGCCGCCGTGCGCAATTCCGCGCTCTTCAACCACTTTCCGGAGCGGGCTTGCACGAAGCGCTCACCGCCGTACTCCTTGATGTTGCCAGACAACGCAACGAACTCGCGCCCACCGAGCGCCTCTCCGCGGACCGGCGCGCCAGCACCGAGGTCGTAGAAATTCGTGCCGTCTTTCTGCGCGAAAGCCACGGGCAAACCGACCGATTTGATGTCCACGCCGTGAAACGGCGAGCCGGATTCCGCTTTCAGTTTGTCGGCGGGGATCAGGCGCGCGTCGGTGGCGATCGCAAAGCGTCGCTCCTGCGCCTCGGGTCCAGCCACGAAGGTACCGATCAGCGATACGCCTGCGTGACGCTTCAGGCGATCGGCAATCACCGCGAAACTCGGCGCCTTGAAGCTCGAGATATTCGGGATTCGACGCTCCCCTTGCAGCCACCACGGGACCTTGTCGTCGCCATTGCCGCCGAAGCGCAGATTCTGGTTCATCGGCTTCGCGTGCTCGGGGATGCCGCCGAGCGCGATGCCATTTTCATCGAGCGGGACGTCGTTCGCGCCCACGTCGAGCGCGTCCCATTTGTGGTGCAGCTTGGTCCAGTTACGTAAGTGCCGCTCGAGTCGCATCTCGTACTCGAACTGCTCGGCCTTGCTCGGCACGCGCATGTAGTTCGGCGCGATCGAGCGCAAGAACGCGTACTTGTATGGCATCGGCTTCGAGCGATCCGGCTCGACCTGGATGGCGCGGGCCAACGGATGATCGAGCTTGAGCGTGGCGTTCGCCCCGGCGCAGACGAAACCGGCCGGACGAATCGCGTACCAGCCGTCCGGGCAGCCCTCATTGCCGATTGGTTTCTCGGATCGAGCCACGCGCGCCCCGACGCGCAGGTAGCCGAAAGTTTCGGCCTTGGGGTCGGGTTTCCGCATCACCGCCACCGTCATGGCGATTGGCACCAGCTGCGGCCCGTCCGCCGGAGGCACCGGAATCCGCGAAAAATCGTTGGGATCTGCGATAACCCCACCATTTTCCGGTTTGAGCCGAGAGGCCGCCGGGTCGTTGGAAGCGAACGGGCTGGGGCCGTTGCAGCCCGCAGCGCAGGCCAAGACCGCTAACGAGACGGCCTTCTTTCGGAAACTGAAACGTGGCCTCGAAAGCATAAGCTGACACATGCCCAAAAGCTGACGGTTGGGCCCAAAAATCGGCGTACTGTGCAGCCCCGGACCCCACCGGACGGGTTAGGTCCCCCCTCATTCCTAAGCGAGAAGCGAAGCGATCAATGGCTAAGGAAACACTAACGATTACCGACAACCGCACCGGCAAGACCTACGAGGTGCCAATCACCGAGGACACCATCAAGGCGATCGATCTGAAGCAGATCCACGTCGTCGAGGGTGACTTCGGATTGATGACTTACGACCCCGCCTTCATGAACACGGCTTCTTGCCGGTCGGCGATCACGTACATCGACGGCGACGCGGGCATTCTGCGCTACCGCGGCTACCCCGTGGATCAGCTCGCCGAGAAGTCGACCTACCTCGAGGTCGCCTACTTGTTGATCAACGGCGAGCTGCCCACGCAGACCGAGCTCGATAAGTTCACGCAAGACGTCACGCACCACACCTTCGTGCACGAGAACGTGCGCACGTTCATCGATGGCTTCCGCTACGACGCGCACCCGATGGGCATGCTGTGCGCAACGGTGAGCGCGCTCAGCACGTTCTATCCCGAAGCGAAGGACGTCTTGAATCACGACATTCGCCGCCAGCAAATGGTGCGTTTGATCGCCAAGATGCCCACGCTGGCTGCCTGGAGCTACCGACATCACGCGGGCATGCCCTTCGTGTATCCGAGCAACGAGGTCAGCTACAGCGAGAACTTCTTGCAGATGTTGAAGCGCATCGCAGAACCGAAGTTCGAGGTGCACCCCGAGATCGTCAAGGCGCTCGACGTGCTGTTCATCTTGCACGCCGATCACGAGCAGAACTGCTCGACGAACGTGATGCGATCGATTGGCAGCTCACGTGCCGACCCGTACGTGGCCGTGGCCGGTGCCGCCGCGGCGCTGTACGGTCCGCTGCACGGCGGCGCGAACGAAGCGGTCTTGCGCATGCTGCGCGAGATCGGCTCGCTCGCCAACGTCCCCGCCTTCGTCAAAGAAGCAAAGGGCGGCTCCGGCGCGCGCTTGATGGGCTTCGGCCACCGCGTGTACAAGAACTATGATCCACGCGCGAAGGTGATCAAGCGCCTGGCCGATCAGGTGTTCGATCTGGTGGGCAAAAAGAGCCCGCTGCTCGACGTCGCGCTCGAGCTCGAGCGCATCGCGCTTACGGATGATTACTTCGTGTCGCGCAAGCTGTACCCGAACGTCGACTTCTACTCGGGCCTCATCTACGAGGCGCTGAAGATCCCGGTCGATATGTTCCCGGTGCTGTTCGCCATCCCACGCACCTCGGGTTGGCTCGCGCAGTGGGAAGAGTTGTTGCTCGACAAAGACCAGAAGATCGCTCGCCCGCGCCAGATCTACACCGGCTACGATGAGCGTGCGTTCGTGACCATGGACAAGCGCACAGCGGCGCCGACCAAGGGATGAGCGCGAGACCGATTTCTGTTCTGCGACGCGAATCTGTATGAAATTGCCCCCTGACTCGAAGCTCGACCCGCACTTGTTGGAAGAGATCGAGTCAGCCCCCTTCTCCTCGTATGCCGCGAAAGAATCGAGGAGAAGCGGGGCGGTGCTCGCGGGCCGCTATCAGGTGCGTGGTTTCTTGGAGCGCGGCGCGCACGCGCGCATCTATCTGGCCGAAGACCTGACGACGGGCACGCCCGTTGCGCTGAAAATCCTAGCTCCCGAGACCGCGCTCTCGCCCGAGTTTCGCATTCGCCTGCTGCGCGAAGGCCAGGCCATGAAGGCCATCTCACATCCCAACGTCGCGACGGTGATCGACACCGGCGAGACCGAAGAAGGTGTGCCTTTCTTGGCCATGGAGGCCTTGCTCGGAGAATCCCTGGGCGAGTACGTGAGGCGGGAGGCGATCCCGCTCGATACGGCGTTGATCTTGCTGCGCCAGGCGGCCGCCGGGCTCGCCGCAGCACACCGCGCCGGCATCGTGCATCGCGACGTGAAGCCCGATAATTTCTTGCTGCTCGGTCCACCGGGTGAGCCGTACGGCCTCAAGGTGATCGACTTTGGCCTGGCCAAACTGGGCGACGTAGAAGACGAGGGCGGCGACGGGCACAACGTGATGGGCACTGCCGAATACATGTCGCCCGAGCAGATCTTGGTCGAACCCGTGGACGCGCGCAGCGACATCTACAGCCTCGGCGTGGTGATGTTCCGGGTGTTCTCCGGGCACCTGCCTTTCGAATCCGTGGGGCAGGCCGATCTCCTCCGCCACCAACTGTTCTCCACGGTGCCGCCGCCATCTTGGCTGAACGAAAGCCTGGACGCGCGAGTCGATCGCGTGGTGCAAATGGCAACGCAAAAAGACCGCGAACGCCGTTACACAACGATGGACGAACTGATCGCCGACTTGGAAGTGTTGATCGGCATGGAGGGCAGAGAGCTCAAAGCGCGTTCGCTTTCCAATGCGCCAGACGCCTACACTCCGCGCACGGACCTTGGCCGGGAAGCCGCTACGCTGTTGGCCGTCAAGTTCGGCGAGCACGCCTCGAGAAGCGGCTCGACCAAGCCGCCCGGATCCAGATAGACCTAAGGCCGCACGCGCTGGCGCGTGAGCGGTAGACCGAGCGACCGCGATGGGGCTACCCCGGGCGCCGAAGAATGCTAGCGTGACGGTTCCACTTGGAGGCGGTACTTCATGAAATTCGAGCATAAAGCGCTAACAATTGCCGTGAGCTTGGCGGTACTCGTTCCGGCTTGTTACATCACGACCGAGAAGCCTGCAGATAGCGCGCCGCCAGCAACGGTGGCTAGCGCAACCGCAACCGCGCCTGCCGCGGCGACGAACCCACCGCTGGTCACCGCGACCGCGAGCGCGCCGCCTGCGGCCACCGCAGTGCCCACGACGCCGCCCACGCAGCCGCGCCCGCCGGGCTTGCCCGCCGCCAAACCGTTGCCGGCTACGTCCGCGGCAGTCGCGCCCACCGCTTCGGCAAAGCCATGAGCACCGCCCAAGAAATCATGGCCGTGGTCGGCGAGCGCTTGACCGCCAACAAAGAGGCCGCCTCCCAGATCGGCGCGATCTACAAGTTCGTACTCGAGGGCGAAGGCGGTGGAACTTGGATCATGAACCTCAAGGGAGATGCAACGCTCACCCCCGGGGATGGTCCCTCCGATTGCACGCTGGCCATGTCGGCCGAGAACGGCGTAGCGCTGTTCGAAGGCAAGGTCAGCGGCGAACAGCTGTTCTTCGGCAATCAACTCCGCGTGGAAGGCGACATGAGCTTGGCACTGCGCCTGCAGAGCCTGCTCGCCATCGTGCGCTGAACAATGAGCGGGCCAAGTAACAAAAATCCGGACCTCGCGGGCACTTGGCCGCTCTTCGATGAAGGGCAACCCGGGCATTTTCCCGCGGATCCGCAGCAATCTTTGAGCGCTTCCTCGCCCGGCGAGCTGGAGCTCGCTGCGCTCGATGAGCAAGACGAGTTCAACGACACTCCGGATAGCCGGCGCAAGAACACGCGTCGCGCGCGCGAGTCCCTCCCGCCCCTTTCGCCGGAATGGATGCGCGCCGCGCGGGCGCTGGCGGATTGGCTCGAAGAGCGCATACGTAACGGCAGCGTCGACGCGGTCGAGCAAGCAACGATCGCCCGGACCTGGGCATCTTGGTCGATGAGCGGGGCTAGCGAAGCGCACATCCTACGCGTCGCGCATTTGGTGGGCCGCGCTCACGGTGCAATTCGCGGCACCCCTCGCCAAGACGGCCAGCTGCAAGCGGCGTATCACGCTTGTGCCGGCGTCTTGCACAGCAGCCTACCCACCACGATCCGCGAGCGCATGCCGTTCGAGCGCGCTCTGTTCGTGGTGCGCAAGCTCCACGACGAAGCCGATCACTGGGCGGCGATCGTCGATGGGACGGCCGAGCTCCTCGGCTGGAAGGACTACGCCCGAGTGCACGCGGCGTCCGCGCTGCGCGCAATGATCGAGCGGAGCCGCTAATGTCGTCACCCGAAGCAGCGAAGTTCGTGTCTGCCGGCCCAATCGCGTTCTTCGGGCAGTTCGGCGCTTGGACCCATGCGGCGGCCCGCAGCGCCTTTGGCCCCACCGCTGATTACCGAGAAAGTTCCACGATTTCGCTCGTTTTCGAGGCAGTCGCCAGCGGCGCGGCCAGTTTCGGCGTAGTCCCGATCGAGAACTCGACGGAGGGTGGAGTCAACCAAACCGTCGATGAGCTGCTGACCCGAAACCTCTGGATCAAGGGCGAAGTCGTGCTCGAGATCGCTCAATGTTTGCTCGGGCTGGCCAGCGACCTCGGCGCGATCGAGCGCGTTGCCTCGCACCCGCAGGGACTCGCGCAGTGTCGGCGTTGGCTCGCGGAACACTTACCCAACGCCGAGCAGGTCGCTTCCCTATCCACCACCGCCGCCGCGCGCGACGCTGCGAGCAACCCCAAGTTGGCGGCGATCTCGAGCCCGCTGGCCGCCGAGCTCAACGGTTTGCGCGTACTCGTCGCGGGCATTCAGGACTCCGCAGAGAACGCGACGCGCTTCGTGGTGATCGCCAAGAGTGACGCTGCTCGGACTGGTCACGACAAGACCAGCCTCGTGTTCTCGACCGCGCACAGCCGCGGCGCGCTACGCGGTGTACTCGAAATCTTCGACCGAGCCGGGCTCAACCTGAGTCGAATCGAGTCGCGCCCTGCCCCTGGTCGCCGCTGGGAGTACGTCTTCCTGACGGACATCGAGGGACACCGGGAAGACGAGGCGATCGCCAGCGCACTGGCCGAACTGGAGCAGAAGTGCTCGAACGTTCGGGTACTGGGCAGCTACCCGCGAGTCACCTAATCGGCCGGCCACTCATGTAGGCTACTGTAGACATGGGTGTGCTAATTCGATAACCTGTTCGCTAAGTGGCTCAACGGCAGGCAAGCGAAGCAAGCGAGGCGCTCGGGACGGGCGAAAGCGGACTCCAGCCTCGTGCGCAGGCGAGCTACGCGTTGCGCGAAGGCACGCTCGACCACCCCTTGAGCAAGAGCCCGCTGGTCGTCGGGCGCGGCTCTGATTCTGACATCGTGCTGACTGGCCCGCTCGTTTCGCGGCGCCACGCCGAGTTCCACGAGACGGAAGCCGGCATCGTCGTCATCGATCTCGACAGCCAGAACGGCGTGCTCGTCAACGATGTCCGAATTACGAGCCCCACGGCCCTGCTGATCGGCGACCGACTCACCATCGGCGACAACGAATTCGTATTGACGGAGCGGTCCGCCGCCCGAGCCGAGCGGACGAGCGGCTTCGAGCTGAACCCGACTCATGAGTCGGCGCGCGTTCCGGCCCGCACCGACGCGAGGGCGAATGAAGAGGCGTCGGTCGCGACACGGCGCGCGCAGGCCTTGCACCTGCTCAGCAACGTTGCCGACAAAGCGTTGGCCCTCGGTCGCGGCCAAGAGGCAGAGCACATCCTCGGCACGCACTTGGTCGCCGCGCTGAGCGACGCCGCCGCTGGTCGCGCCGTTGCGCCCGAGGTTGCGCGGATCGCGGCGCAATACGCCGTCAAACTCGCGACCGCCACGGGCAAGGCGTCTTGGCTGGATTTTGCCTTCCGCCTATATGACGAGCTGGGCGAAACGATACCCTTACCAATCGTGGACGAGATGTACACGGTGCTTCGCCACGTGCGCGGCATCGACCGCGACTTATTGCGGCGTTACACTGAATTTCTGCACTCGCGCGCGGCGCAGTTGAGCGCGCCCGAACGCTTCGTTTTGCAGCGCCTCGAGGGCCTCGAGCGGCTCGCTGCCTGGCACCCCGCAAGTTAACGCGATAGCGCGACACCGCGTGAGTGAGGCTATGCTGCCCTCACCATGACCCTGAAGCGTTTGGTCGGTTACTTCGTGCGGGGCTGTCTGGTGTCGGCGCCCCTGGGCCTCACCGTTTACATTCTTTACACCATTCTGCACGCGATCGATCAGCTCTTGCCGATCGGGATCCCGGGCGTGGGCCTCCTGCTCACCCTCGCTTTGGTCACCATCGTCGGCATGCTCACCTCCAACGTGATCGGTCGCAGTGTCGTCGAATCCACGGATCGCGCACTGAAACGGCTGCCGCTGGTCAAGCTCATCTACACGTCGATCAAGGATTTGATCAACGCCTTCATGGGCGATAAGAAGAGCTTCAATCGCCCGGTCGCGGTCACCCTGAATCCAGCCACCGGCTTGAAGACGCTCGGTTTCATCACCCGTGATGGGCTCCACGCGCTCGATATGCCGATGCACGTCGCCGTCTATTTTCCGCAGTCCTACAACTTCGCCGGCTACTTGGCGGTCGTGCCGCGCGAACAAGTCGAATCCTTGGACGTCAACAGCGCGGAGCTGATGACCTTCATCATCTCGGGCGGCGTATCCGGACTCGGCGTTGGACAGTCACTGCTGCCGCCAGCGAGCATGCGCTAGCAACGCGCGCGCGGAGCAAAATTTTACGCGCTTTCGTCGGGCTCGAGCGCTCGCGAACCCAGGTTCAGCGCGCCATCTTGCACGGATTCGAGGATCTGACCGGCCGATTCTTCGTCGAACCCGAGCAGCGACACTAGTTTGTCCAACAGCTCGGTTTCCGAAGCGCTCTGCTCACCGTCGGCGTGAGTGAGCAGCGCCGCATTGGCCAGCAAGAGTTCACGCTCTTCACGTGACAGATCCTTGAACGGCGCGTCTGCGCTGAGCGTCCGCTTGAACTTGGCGTACTCGAGTAGCTCTCGCTCTTCGTCCGGACTGGCGTCGAAACCACACAACAAGCCCTCGATGACTCCGGACTCGGGTGCAGCGACCTTCCCGTCGGCCCAGGCCACCGCCACCAGACACTTCACGATGTTCTTTTCGCCGGGAGTCATGATCTCGAAGCCTACACTGGTTTCCACGGGCGGCGGGCGCGGCACGAAAAAAAACCGCGCAGTCCCAGCAGGAACCGCGCGGTTTTCAGTCACGCTCGCACAAGGCGCGGGGCCGAACACCCCGCCCTCCCTGGGCTCAGTAGCGGTACAGCTCGGGCTTGTACGGGCCTTCCACCGACACACCCAGGTACTCGGCCTGCTTGCCCGACAAGCGCTCGAGCTTCACGCCCAACTTGCCGAGGTGCAAACGCGCCACCTTCTCGTCCAGCTTCTTCGGCAAGATGTGCACGCCGACCGGGAACTTCTCGCCGAACAGCGCGAGCTGCGCGAGCACCTGATTGGTGAAGCTCGAGCTCATCACGAAGCTCGGGTGACCGGTGGCGCAACCGAGGTTCACGAGCCGACCACGGGCGAGCAAGATCAGCTTCTTGCCGTCCGGGAAGATGAAGTGATCGACCTGCGGCTTGATGTTCTCTTCCTTGATCTCCTTGTTGCCTTCCAACCAGGCAACGTCGATCTCACTGTCGAAGTGACCGATGTTGCACAAGATGGCTTCGTTCTTCATGGCCTGCAGGTGCGTGCTCTTCACCACATCGCAGCAACCAGTGGCGGTCACGATGATGTCGGCCTGCGGCGCGGCTTCGTCCATCGTGACGACTTGGTAGCCTTCCATCGCGGCTTGCAGGGCGCAGATCGGGTCGATCTCCGTGATGAGCACGCGGGCGCCCAGGCCTTTCATGGCCTGCGCGCAGCCCTTGCCCACGTCACCGTAACCGGCGACGACGCACACTTTGCCGGCGAACATCACGTCCGTCGCGCGCTTGATGCCATCCGTGAGCGACTCACGGCAACCGTACAAGTTGTCGAACTTGCTCTTGGTCACCGAGTCATTGACGTTGATGGCCGGGCACTTGAGCTCGTTCTTCTTGAACATCTCGTACAGGCGATGCACGCCCGTGGTGGTCTCTTCGCTGAGGCCGCGGATCGCGTCCGGACCATTGAACAGCTCCGGGTGCTTCTGGTGCAGCCAGATGGTGAGGTCGCCACCGTCGTCCAAGATCATGTTCGGACCTTTGCCGCCTTCGAAGGCAAAGATCTGCTTGGCCAGACACCAATCGTATTCGGCCTCGGTCTCGCCCTTCCAAGCGAACACCGGCACGCCGGTCTTGGCGATGGCGGCCGCCGCCTGATCTTGCGTCGAGTAGATGTTGCACGACGTCCAGGTGACCTCGGCGCCGAGATGCGTGAGCGTCTCGATCAGCACGGCGGTTTGGATCGTCATGTGCAGGCAGCCGGCGATGCGCGCGCCCTTGAGCGGCTTCTTGGCTCCGAACTCTTCGCGCAGTGCCATTAGGCCCGGCATCTCGGTCTCGGCGATCGAGATTTCTTTGCGGCCCCAATCGGCGAGGCCGATATCGGCGACGCGATAGCTCTTGCCTTCTTGGGTGGCGACTCCGCTCTGCTTACGGCGCTCGGCCGTACCGGTTTCTTGAACGCTCTCCATGACCATCGTCTCCTCTTGTGCTTGTCTCAAACCCCGGCACTTACCGGGAGTGATTCGTTTTTTCAGCGGGGCGCGTTGCGGACAGCAAGAGCCAGCTGAGGTGCCCGTCTACACCGTTTTGGAACAGGCCGCGCGGTAGATCGCGAGCGCGCGCGCCTTCGAGTCCCGCTCCGCGGGCGAAATCTTCCAACTCACGCGGGTCGAAGCCCATCCACACGTCGGCCTGCGCGTCGCGCAGCGCTTCATCCGCATGGCGCGCGTAGTCGAGAAGTAGCAGATGACCGCCGGGACGCAGCAAGGCCGCCAGCGCTTTGAGCGTTTCGCGCGGCAATGGAGCGTGGTGCAACACCCGCGCGGCGACCACCACATCCGCGCCCGCCCCCACTGCGTTGCGCACGGTTTTATCGCCGATCTCCGCGGAATACAGCTCGACGTTGTCGTAACCGCGGGCCTGCACTCGGCGCTCGGCGCGAGCAAGCTGCGCGGCGCTGCGATCGAGTGCGATCACGCGGTCGAAGGCGGGCGCCAGCACGTCCAACAGTGCGCCGTCACCGGTGCCTGCATCCACGGCCAGCCCGTGCTGGTCGAGCAGCGAGGCCAGCGCCGCGATGTACACCGGCAACTCTGGAGCGAGCACCAAGGGCTCATCTGCGCGCGGCGGACGCGCGAAGAACTCACGCGTCTTCTGATCACGCGCGCGCACGATGGTGACGATGCGCGCGAGGCTGCCGTCTTTTTCACACAGCGCTCGGCCAGCGGCGAGGGCATCACACACCACCGGATCATTTTTGGCAGCGGCGTCTAGACGCACCAGCGTGCGCGTTCCCTGGCGGCGTTCGGCGAGCAACCCGGCTTGGCGCAGCGGAGCTGCGTGCCGCGAAAGGTTCGGCTGTGATTCACCGAGCAGGTCGGCGAGCTCTCCCAGGGCCAACTCTTCCTCCGCGGCGAGCGCCAGTAGGCGCAGCCGAAACGGGTCGCTGAGCAGCCGATACAGCTGCCAGCGCGCATCGAGGGGTGCCACCTGGGTCATCGAACCCAGCTATAGTTGCAGATATTCACAACTTAGCAAGTATGATTTAACTACAATACATTCATACAGTTAGCAACCATGCGACCAGCCGCTCGACGCCAAGCCCTGTGGAAGGGCATCGCTATCGCCTGGACCCTTCGAGTTAGACTGAGAGCCATGGATCGGTTCCGTCGGTTCGACGAGGCGTACTACCACCGCTTCTACGAATCCCCTCAGACTCGCGTCGTTAGCCCGGAAGAACACGCAAACCTTGCCAATTTCGTGGTCGGCTTCGCGCGTTGGAATCGGCTCGAGCTGAAAAGCGTGTTGGACATTGGAGCCGGCATCGGGCTCTGGAAACATTGGTTCGAGAAGCATGACAAGGCCGTGTCTTACACGGGAACCGAGGTCAGCCAGGCCATGTGCAAGAAGCACGGCTTTCAACACAAGGATATCGCACGCTGGCGCGACCGCAAAAAACACGACCTGATCATTTGCCAAGGCGTGCTGCAGTACTTGCCCGATCCGGATGTGGCGCCCGCCGTGGCGAACATCGCAGCCATGTCTCGCGGGCTGATTTACGTCGAGGTCACGACCCGCGGAGACCTGCGGGATCGTACCGATAAAACCCGCACTGACCAGGACATCTTCGTTCGAAATGGCTCATACTACCGTGGCATTTTGGCCAAGCACTTGATCAGCGTGGGAGCCGGCCTGTGGTGGGTCAAAGACAAGCCACCGCCCTTTTACGAGCTGGAAATGGCGGGTTGAGCGTGGAAGCGCGCTCACTCGTCCGTCCGCTATTTGCCATCGTGTGCTTGGCGGCAACCGCGCTCGGCTTGAACAACACCTACGGCGACGACACCGAAGTCAAAGCGCTGGCGCAGAAGACGGCGTGCGGCGCGGCCCCGTGCGTCGTCAAGACGCTACGTGAGCAACGCTCCGCGTTCAAACAATCCTACGGCTATCAAACGGCGCTCGTCGAAAAGGGTAAGAGCACGAACAACGCAAGCGTGGACATCGAGTGCGCGCGCGCGTACGTCTTGCTGGGCGAATACGAATGCCGCGTGCTGAGCGGCGGGCTGCCGCAGGTTCACTAGTTGCCGCGCGCCGACTCTTGTTCGAGCTTGGCGAGGAACTTCCGCACTTCAACCACGTCCCCGGCGTTCGGCAGCACGCCCAGGTAGCGCTGCAGGTGCTCGATGGCGGCGCGCGGCGCGCCCAGCTTGGCGCATAGGTAGCCGTGATCCCGGAGCTCGTCGGTGACGTCCGGCATCAGATCGATCAACCGATCGAGCACCAGCAAAAGCCGCGGATAATCGCCCTGCGCAGCGTAGACACCGCGTAGGTTCATCAGCATCCGGGCCACGATGTGTCGATTCGGTGTCGGATCGAGCATCGCTTCCTGAAACTTCATCTTGCCTGCGACGCGCTTCAAGAGCTCGATCAGATCTCGGCGACTGAGCGTGGCTCCGCCCGCGAACGGGTCGACAATCACGCTGCCGTCGCTGTCATCGACGCGCGCCAGGAAGTGACCCGGGAAACCGACGCCCCGCGCGCGCACCCCTGCCCGCCGCGCAACCTCTACGAATAACACCGTGAGCGAAATCGGGATCCCCGTCTTGCGCTCCAGCACGTCATTCAAGAAGGAGTTGCGCGTGTCGTAGTAGTTCTCGGAGTTACCTCGGAAGCCGTTTCGGATGAACAGGTGGTCACCGAGGGCCCGCGCTTGCAGCGCCGCTGGCAACTCGTCGATGTGCCGACGGCGAAGCGGCGCCGCCAGCTCGTCGAGCTTCTCCTCTTGGGCGTCGAAGTCGAGCCCGGGGTAGGCGTCGCGAGCAACGAGCAGAGCACCGGTGAGTAGCTCCAGGCGATCGTCCGATTGGGCAGCGTACTGCCGAAAGTCCACGGTCCTAGTATACCGCGCGCGCGCCTGGCATTACACTCTCCGTACGTTCCGCGGCGATTTCCGACTCGATTGGGGGTCGGCCCGGAAACCGTCACGCCGTCACGCCGTCATACCCTCCGCAGGACGCCCGATGAGAATCGACGAAATCATGACCCGAAACGTGCGCAGCATCGCGCCCGACGACACTCTGGGCACCGCCGCACAAATCATGTGGGAGAATGACTGCGGCGCGGTGCCAGTGGTCGAGGCCAATGGCCGCTTGGTAGGGATCGTTACCGACCGGGACATCTGCATGGCTGCACAGCTGCAAGGCGCGCCGCTGCACGATTCGCGCGTCTCGAGCGCGATGGCCCGCGACGTCAAGACCTGTTCACCTCGCGACACGCCGGTCACGGTGCAAGCGATCATGCAGCAGAACAAGATCCGACGCGTGCCGGTGGTCGACGACCAAGGGCGCTTGGTCGGCATCGTCACGCTGGGTGACTTCGCGTATCTCGTGAGTCGCAACCCCGATGGCGCAGACGGCATGACTTGGACGGCGGTCGCTCACACGCTCGCCGCGGTGAGCCTGCCTCGCATCGCGCGCTTCGCGGGTGGTTACTCGGACCGTTCGTCGGGCCGGCAGAATTTTCCCCCGAACACCTGAGCGAAGGGTTAGCGTAATCGGGTTCGAAAGGGACCGGACCATGAACTCGAGATTTCCCAAACGCAATTCTTCTGGCTCGGTGCTCGCCGAACTTTCGCAATTGCGTGACGAACTTCGCGTGCGCCTGCACCTCGCAGGTCTAGAGGTTCGCGCCCAGTGGGAGAGCGTCGAGCCGAAGCTCTTGGGCCTCGAGCGCTCGCTCGAACAACAGGGTGAAGGCGCCTTCGAAGCCGCAGGTGAGCTAGCGGTCGAGGTCGTCAAAGCATTTCGAGATTTCTCGGTGCGCAGCCAGGAGGGCGGACCGAGCAAGGCGCCCGTGCACGACATCATGCGCGTGCGCGTCTACACCTGCGCCGCGACGGATACGCTGCACCGCGCGGCGCAAATCATGTGGGAAAAGGACTGCGGCTGCCTACCGGTGGTCGATCCGGTGCGCGTCGTGCGCGCCGTCATCACCGATCGAGACATCTGCATGGCTGCCCTCACCCAAGGCGTTCCCCTGGCCGAAACCAGCGTGGCCAGCGCCATGTCCCGCGCGCTCACCGTCTGTTCTCCCGACGACCCACTAGGCGCGGTCGAAGACCTGATGCGCCAAGGTCAGATCCGTCGCGTGCCGGTGGTCGACGCAGACGGCGTGCTGGTGGGCATGATCACGCTCGGTGACATCGCGCGCTACCTGCAGCCGCGCATGTTGCAAGCACCTGCCAGCGTGGCCCAGCTGCTCGAGACCTTGGCCGGCATCAGCGAACCACGCGCCCGCCCCTCGGTCTTGCCTCCGCCGCTGCCGTGAGTGACCTGTGTAAGACACCACGCTTCGGCGACACCGCAGCCTACGAGGTGCGGTGCGGGGTCGCGATCGCCCCATTCAGAAAGCGGGCGCGTCGGCGGGTGCGGGTAAAATCCACGGCTTTGCCGCGAGCCCTTCGTGCACGCGGGCGAGGTCTTGGGTTGGGTCGATCAGGCGACGGCGTAGCCGACCGTTGAACGAGACTTCGCAGTCGGCATAGACGCGAACCGGGCTTGCGTTGAGCGCCCCGTAGTCGCGCGCGATCCAGTGCGAAAGTTCGAGGATCATGTCAGGCTGCGTCGACGCCATGCGGGCTTGGAATGGGGTCAGATATTGGCGCGGCGAGACCGAGTAGCGGCGGCCCGAGCGATCTTCGACTTCGAACTCGAGACTGCCGGCCTTCTCGATCAACATCACCTTCCACGCGAAGCGAAAGCCCTCTTCGCTCCAGTTGGTGTTGCCGGGGTAGAAGGCGCTGCGCAGCGGTAGCAAGAGCTGCGCCGCCACGTAGACCGCGACAAGGCTCTCGCGCATCGGCTCGAGCGGCGCGCCGGCAATTCCGGAGGGTACGAGGCCTGCCCAGCCTGGCAACCGCGCCAGCAAGCGGCGTGGCCAGGACGGCGACCAGAAGATCGGGGCGCTGACGATCATCAGCCAAGGGAACATGCCGATGCGAAATAGCAGGGCCGTGAGCGCGTGGAACACCAACAGCAGCGCATACGCGGGCGCGCGCGTCGCGCGAAAAGACAACAAGGGCACGATGCACAGGTCGAAGAGCGCGCCGCACCAGCTGAACGCGAAAGCTGACCACGGTTGACTCAAGAGCCTCCCGAGGAACGGCAGCTCGGCGTTGGCCGACAGCCAAATCCGCAGCGGTTCCGCGTGCAGGAGCCAGTCCTCGTTCAGCTTGGCGAGGCCACCGAAGAGGTACACCACGCCGATTTGAAACCGAAGCAGATACAGCACCCAGGCGCGCACCTGCCCGCAACGCTGACTCGGACGAAGCCAAACGCGCAGCGACAGCTCGCGGTCCGCGGGCAGCAACGCAAACAAGGCGAGCAGCAGAGTGATCAGGTAGTAGTGGTTGAGGTAGTTCGCTTTGTCGCACAAGTGCGCGTAGCCGAATGCGAGCGCCCCCGTCGCGGCCGCCGCGCGCGACGCCACTCCGAGCATCAGGCACAGTGCCGCGCCGGCCATCGCCGCGTACAGCGCGTACATGCAAGCGATCGGCAATGGCCGAATCCAAGCGAAGCCCCAATACGAGAAGAAATGCGTCGGCACCGCATAGAACTCGCGCACCCAACCGTGGGCAAAGAAGCGGAGCGTCGAGACCAACAGCAGCGCGCCGAACGCGATGCGAAACAGCGCCACCGAGGCGGCGTCTAGCGGCCGGTTCAGGGCCTGATTCAGCCGTCCGACGACCATGCGAAGGTCGCGATGACTTGGCGGAAACCCGCGGTAAAAATGCCGTTCGGCAGGCGATCGGAGATGTACACCTTGTTCAGTAAGCTCTTCGCGCTGACACCGAAGCTGACGCCGCTCGGCGCATAACGGTACCGCGCGTTCAGATCGAGCGTGGTGTAGGCGTCGATCACGCCGTCGAGGCCCGCTGGACCCGATTGAACGGTGTTGTCTTCGTCGGTGTATTGCGCGCCAATGTAGCTCAACGCAACTTGGCTGCTGAGCCCAAACGGGAATCCGACGTCGAGCGTGGCATTCGCGCTGCTCACCGGCGAATAGGGCACGGTTTTTCCGGGATAGTCGCCGCCAACGAAACGCGCCTGCACGAACGTGTACTGCGCGCCGAGATCCAGATCGAACGGCAAAGCGAGGCCCTTGCCGAAGCGCACGTTCGCCGTCGCTTCTGCGCCGAGGTGGCGCGTCCGCCCGCCGTCGACGAACTCCGATTCACCTTTGAGCGGATTGTTCGATACCAACTGGTTGTCGAACTGAATCAAGAAAGTATTTGCTTCCGCGCGCAGCCATTCGCTGCGACCGCGCAGACCGATCTCGTAGTTTCGGCTGCGTTCCGCGCTCAAATTCGCATCCTTGCCGCCGGGAGTGATGGCCTGGCTGACACGTGGCGCGGAATAGCCGAGATACGCGCTTCCGAACAGGTTCAATTTGGGCGTCCCGTAGATCACGCCGAGGCCGGGCATGGCACCGCTGGCGCTACTGCTCGCGGTTGTGTCGACCTGCGCTGGATGCGGGCCGTGGTTGGGGTCGTCGACGACGGCGGTGTGGAAGTCTTTCTTGGAGTTCGAGTGCTCGAAGCGAAATGCCGGGGTGACCAGCAGCTTGTTGGTCACGGAGATCTGGTCTTCGAACCAGCCGGATAGACCGAGAATACTCGTCGTATCGTCGGTTTGTAGCTCGCCGCTCGCGGCGGTCGGGCTGTCGCCGCTCGAAAGCCGACGGCGCGCGACGTCGACCACCGCACGCGCTCCGATCTTCAGGCGATGAACCAATTGCGCGGTTTGAAAGCGCTGCTCGAGCTCGCTCGAGAGCCCCATCACGTAGTACCTGCGATCCCGCAGCGTCGACGTGTTCAACAGATAGAGCGGGGCCGTCGGGTCTGGCACCGAATAGACGTCACCAGTAGGGGCGAATCGAATGAAGTCCTGCAGCCGCTGACCGAGCCGCATCTGGTAGGCAAACAGTGTGCTGCGCAGCGCGCTCCGATCGCTGAGGTGTTTTTCGTGCACGAGAGATGCCTCGTACCGCCGAACGTCGAAGTAGTCGTTCGGCGTCACGGTGTCTTGCCGCGGATTGCCACGCCACATCGCGTCCGTAAGCCCGAGATACGTGGTCCGCGCGTGATCGTCGTGAAAACCGAGCTTCAGCGAAAGCTGACCGACGGCGGCGTTGGTCAGCACCGCTTTGCCGAACGCATCCGTCGCGTAGAAACCCATGTTGCGATAGCCATCGCCGCTCTTGCGGACGACTTGCGCCACGTAGCCAATGTCACCGCTGGTGCCCGAGTAGCGCGCTTGGACGGCGCCGTACGCGCGCTCACCGACTTGGCTCGCGATGTACCAGGCAGGCTTCACGGTCGGTTCGAAGGTATGCAGCTGGACCACCGCGCCAACCGTCTGTGGCCCGTAGCGCAACACGTCACTGCCCTTGATCACGTCCAAGCGTTGAATCCGCTCGACCATGGGCGTGTAGTACAGCTCCGGCTCACCGTACGGGCTAACGACGACCGGGACGCCGTCTTCCTCCATCAGGATCAGCCGACTGCGCGTGGGACTCAGGCCACGCACCCCAAGATTGAGCCGAAAACCCATCGGATCTTCGGTGCGCAATTGCAACCCAGGCACCCGGCGCAACAGCTCGCCCGTGCTTTCGGGTTGGGCATTCTTGATTTCGCGCTCGCCGATGGTGGTGCCCGAACCAGAGGCGCGCTTCAGCGCGTCTGCCTTGTTGCCTCGCACCGTGACCTCGTGCACGACCGCCTCTTGGGCGGGCGGTTCCGGCCGCGCGGGGTCTGCCGAGGGCGGGGCCGGCGCGACGCTGTCTTGCGCGCTGGCGTGCTTCGACGTCAGGGCGCTGACCGCGAGCCATACAGCGCAGCCCAGCAACGAGTTCGTGACGAGGCGCGAGAGACGGCGAGTCGAGCGAGGCTTACGAGCCTCAGTCGCCATCGTTGTCACTGGGCTTCAGCGTTGCGCCGAGGGCGCTCGAGACATCGGTATTCCAGGTCTTCTTCAGATCGGAGGAGGCGTCGAACGCCGCTTTCACGAGCGGGGTATCGTCGACCACGGCGCGGCTGAACGGCGTGGGAATGGCGGAGAGCGCGGCTTCGACGTCGCTCAGCTTGCTCAGCACGGTGTCGTCGAGTTTCGTGCTTTTGCCGCGAATGACGGCCGAAAATCCGTCACCATCGTACATCGCTTGGATGCCGGCCAGTGAGGCTTGCATATCGGCCACCGCGCTATCGCTGCGCGGTGTCGGATCGAGCGAAGGGTCCGGCGTGCCGTCGGACTTGCGCCCGAGCGGCATGGCCAAGCGCACACCGACAATCACCTCGAGCGCGTACGCGACGCCGCCCACCATGTCGTCGACGGCCGCGCGCTGATTGGCGTATTGCGTGCTCCCCGCCCCCGCCGTCTTGAGCTGTTCGATGTAGCCGCCGGCGTTCGGCTCCCAGGCGTCATCGAGCTGATGAGCCGACTTGGCGATCTCGTGGGCCATGGCGAGCGCGAGTTCGCGGCGCCGCTCCGCCCGATCATCATCGGTCAGGACGGGAGCGGGACCATCCGCCATTGCGTCGGGGAAAAGCAGGTATTCGAGACCGAGGAAGCCCTTCTCGTGACCGCCGGCCTTGGAGACGGTGGCATCTGAAATGCTGCCGTTGCCGCTGGCCAACTTCTCGATGTCCGATGGCTCGGCCGGCGCGACATCGATGCGTTCGCTGATGTGCAGCGTGTAGCCGGGGCCGAAATGCAGTGCATCGAGCGTGCGGTAAGCCTTGCGCGTGCTGCGCCACGCTTCCTGCGCTCTGGCCAGTGCATCAGCGTCCGGAGCATCGACCAAGACCTGTACCGAGCTCGCTAGCGCATCGGCCTGGGCGGCAAACGCTTGGTGCTCGGGCAAGATGACCTGTTCGCTGAGTTTTGCCAGCAGAGGTCCGTAGTCGCGTGCGGGCGCGTCCGTATTGCCGCAGCCGAGCAGGCCACACACGCTCAACACTGCACCCAGACGCGAAAAAGACGATCGGATCATAGGGACTCGAGGAATTTCAGCAGTGCATTGCGCTCGCTCGCAGGCGCCAAGCGAAAGTTCTCGCGCGCTTTAGCGCCTTCCCCGCCATGCCACAAGATGGCCTCCGCAAAGCCGCGGGCGCGAGCATCATGCAGCATGAACGAGTGTTGGTTGACCTTCTGCAGCAGACCGAGGCCCCACAAAGGCGGCGTGCGCCATTGGCTGCCGCTGGCCTGAAAATCCGGGCGCTCATCGGCCAAGTCTGGGCCCATGTCGTGGAGCAGCAGATCGGTGTACGGATGGATGGTCTGATTGGCCAAGCTGTCCACGTCCGCAGCGCCAGTATGCAGCGTCTCGCGGTGGCAGGAGGCGCAGCCAAACTTCGCAAACAACAGCTCGCCGCGCAGAGCCTCCTGATCGTCGACGTCTCGACGCGCGGGCACCGCCAGCGACCGCATGTAAAAACTGACTGAACGCCAAGCTTGGTCGCTCAGTTCGAAATCCGGATCGGCGCCAGAAGTCGCCGCATTGCAGGCGGTCATGGTGGGCGTGCACGTGCCGTTTCGGAACAACGAAGACGTGATGCCGATATCACCCACGAACGCGCCCGCCGTTTGCTGCATCGTGGTCGGCTGGTTCGCTTTCCAGCCAAAGCGACCGAGCACAGCGGTCTGCTGCTCCGCGTCCCAGACGTAATTTGGCACGCCTGACACGCCGTCAGCGTCGGGCGCGTGCACGTAGGCCAATATTTCATCTTCGGGCACGGCTTCCAACAGGCCGAGGCCGATCACGCTGGGACCGGTGCGCGGCGAGATCATCAGACCCTCGCCGGGCTCGCCGTAGTTCCAGCCGTCGATCGAATAACTCGGTCTTTGCAGCGAAAATGCGCTGCCGTCGCCATAGCTGCCCGGTTGCTCTTCGTACGTCACGCGCGGGGTGCCGTCACCGGGCACGCCCAAGATGCCAAAGGGACGCACTTGGTCGCCGTACACGGGATCGGGATTGGGCCCGCCGTTGTCGGCGGTGCCGGGAATGCTCAGGCGAAACAGCATGCCGAGCAGCGCACCCGAAGTGTTGAAGGGCGCGCTGCGGCCATCCTTCGAATGGCAGGTCGCGCAAGCGCGTGCGTTGAACAGCGGCCCGAGACCGTCGAGGTTGTCGGTGGTTGCCGGTGCCGTCACCCAGGCACGACTGAACACCGAATGACCGAGACTGAACTGCCCTGCTTGCTCGTCGTCTAGTTTGCGAATGCTGTTGCCGTAGGCTTGCGAAGTATCGTCGAGCGTGGTCGCGGCACCGCCAGACTTCGGATCGGCAGGCGGGAGCGCGCCGCTATCGGACGCGCCCTCGCCACTGCAGCCCACGACCGCAACGATCGAGCCAAAAAGCAGCCCAATCCGCGACATCATTCTGCCGGGTCGTCGACCTGGATGGTCAGACCGATCGCCGCTGCCGCCGCGCCGAAGGCATCGCCCTGAGCGCTCAACGCGGTGAGCGCCGCCTGGATGGCCTTGCGCCCAGGGGAATCGTCATCCCCCGCGATGGCGTCCTCGAACGGTGCGGGGATCGCGTTGATCGCATCGATCGACGCTTGCAACTTCTTCTTCAGATCGGCGTCGAGCTTCGGATCGGCGGCTTTCACCAAATCATCGAGACCCGGACCATCGTTGTCACCATACTTGCCGAGGTACATGGCCTGCACGCCGAGCGCGTCCCGCTCGTAATCGACGAGGGTTTCGCTGCTAAAGCAATCGTGCTGGTCGTGTCGATGCTTCGACTCGTAGCCCGCGCCGATGCGCTGCGACCCGAGCTCGCCCTTGCTGAACTTGGCGAGGCCCGTAAAGATGTGGGTCAGCGACTCTGCCAAGTTCGCGTCCTTCTCGAAGTCGACGCGGTAGCTGGCGGTCGGCTTCCAGGCATCACGCACCTCGGTGAGGTCGGAAATGATGCCTTCGACCGCGACCTTCAGGTAGTCGGCGCGGCGATCGGGGTTCTTGCTCGGGCCACCGATAACGTAGTCCGTAGCTGGGCGCTGGCCCGGGCCGACGTCATTGAGCGCTTGACCCCAGAGCAAGAACTCGACCGCGTGATAGCCGACCGAAACGTTTTCGGGCTCGTCATCCGAGCCGTTCAGCTGGGCCAACCCCTCGGTCGTGATCTCGGGCAGAACGTCAGGCATGTTGACGATGCCGACGTCCTCATTGACGACGCCGTCTTTGGATGCGTAGTCGATGAAGGCTTCATCGAGGGGCCATGAGTTGATCAAGGCCTCGTGGTTTGGCGGGTCGACGTCGATCGGGCCGTCGTAGAAGCGCGCGCCTTCGGTCAACATGTAGTGCTCGCGCGATGCGAGCCACGAATCCCGTACGGTCTTCAGCGTCTTTTCCGTCGGAGCCGCGAGGAACGCATTCACGTCGCTCTGGAACGCGATTTCGTCGTCCACCGAGTCCGAGTACGCGGCGTACAGATTCGCAGCGTAATTTTTGACTACTGCGCCGCGCGATACCCCCGCGCCCCCGTTAGCGTCATCCGAACCGCAGCCCAGGAGTGCGCTCGCCGTGACCACGCACGACAGCAATTTACGAACATTAACGCGCATTTAATGAATCCTTCGCAAAGCTGGGCCGCGCGGGCCTCTAAGTAGGCTCGGTTCCATGACCTCCGTGAAAACGAATGTCAATATCATTCTCAAAATCTACCCCGCGCGGCGGCGCGCAAGTGTTGAAAACCAGCCGCAGTTTGTCCGCGGCCCCCGGTCGCAAACTAAGCGTGCGTGGGCTGACTATTTGCGTTGCAATCAGCACCGAAACGATTACGTTCCGCGAGCCCTCCGGTCGGGAAACCCCGATGCGAAGGGCGGTCCGGGGCGTAGCGCAGCCTGGTTAGCGCACTTGACTGGGGGTCAAGGGGTCGGCGGTTCGAATCCGCCCGCCCCGACCACTTTTTTTCGAATGCTTACTGCGGGGTAAGCTGTCCACGAGTCGCCCGGCAAAAGGCCGGGCTCGCCGCTCGAGGGACAGCCTGAGCTCCCCGAGCGCAGGGGCCGACGCGAACACGACGCCGAAGGCTGTGACGGGCCTGACGTGGCGCGTGACCATCAAACCCATCCCAACCGTGAGCGCGTTTCCTTCGTGATCGAGCGCGGATCGCGGCGCAGCAGTTTCAGCGCCCGTGGAACGGTTTCGCTCCCCGAAACCCGCTATTGAAAGCGTGTTAGCCTGCGGGCGTCATGTTGGAAGCACCGATTCCGGCGGACGAGGAGAGCCGGCTCGCTCTGTTGAAAGCCTGCCGAATCATGCACACGCCGTCGGAGGAGGCGTTCGACGACGTGGTGCGTCTAGCGGCCGAGATCTGTGGCACCGAAATCGCGCTGATCACGTTGGTGGATGCGGATCGTCAGTGGTTCAAGGCGCGAGTGGGGGTCGAACAGACGGGCACGGCGCGCGATCTTTCGTTTTGCGGTCATTGCATCAACCACCGCCAGCCGATGGTGATCGAAGATACATTGAGCGATCCGCGCTTCGTCGACAATCCGCTGGTCACCGGTGAGCCCGGCATTCGTTTCTACGCGGGCGTTCCCCTGCTGGTCGACGAGGGCTCGTCGGTCGGCGCCCTGTCCGTCGCCGATCGCTCGCCACGCACGATCACGCCGCGCCAAATCGCATCGCTCCAGCGCCTGGCGGCTCAAGTTGCGCGCGAACTTCGCCTACGTCGCGATCTGGATCGCGTCACCGGTTCGAATCGCCCACCGAGCATGATGCCCAGTACGGGTACCGTGTTGGGCGAGCGCTGGACACTCGGACGCGAAATCGGGCGCGGTGCGGTGGGTGCGGTGTTCGAGGCGCAGGACCGCGCGGGACAGCGCGTGGCGATCAAGGTGTTGTTGCCGCAGTGGCGAACGCAAGAGGCGGTGCTGGAGCGCTTTGCACGTGAAGCGCGCGTGCTCATGTCTCTGACCACCCCCCACGTGGGAAAACTGTTGGACGTGGGTAACCTCGACCTCGCGCTTGGCGACCTCCCCTACCTGGTGCTCGAGTACCTCGAAGGGATGGACCTCGACAGCGTGCTGGTGAAATACGGTCGCGTGCCGTTTCGCCAGGCCTTTACCTGGGGTGCGGACGCTTGTGAGGGCGTGGCGGAAGCGCACGAACTCGGCATCGTGCATCGGGACCTGAAGCCGTCGAACGTGTTTCTCGTGCGCGGTTCGCTCCCGCCGCCGGTCGTCAAGGTTCTGGATTTCGGCATCGCCGCGGGGGACCCTACGAACAAACGCAGCTCCGGGCTCACCGACGTGCAATATCCAATCGGCACGCCGGCCTACATGTCACCCGAGCAGATGCTGGCATCGAGCGAGGTCGACGCACGCAGTGACATCTGGTCGATGGGCGTGTTGCTGTACCAGCTGATTGCAGGGCGCTTGCCATTCGCGGGAACGAACGATCTGGCGCTCTTCTCGGCGGCGCTGACCCGCCCGCCGCTACCACTACGGGCGCATTTCAAGGACGCCTTACCCGAAGGCATCGAGCCCATCTTGCTCCGTTGCCTGTGCAAAGATCGCAGCGCTCGCTATCAAACCATGCGCGATTTGGCGAGTACGCTGCGCGCTGCGGCCGCCGCGTAGGGCTGCGTAGCACCGCTCAGTGAGCCGCGGCGGGCGGAGCGACTGGCGCGGGAGCGACTGGCGCGGCGGGCGTGGGAGCGGCGCTCGCGTCTGGCGCGCCCGCTTGGCGCGCTTCGCGGGCTTTTCGGAACGAAGCCGAAAGCTCGTAGTCACTGGTGATGGACGGACCCGCGAGCCACACGATCGGATGATGCGGAGCCAGCACCTTGAGCTTCTCGAACTCGGCGTACTTGGCGTCGATCCCGTCTTCGACCAGCGTCAGCTTGGCCTGCGCGCGCACCATCTTGGGATTGATCGAAAGCGCATTTTTGAACAGCACGGCAGCGTCTTTACGCACCGCGAAGCGATTCAGCGACTCGAGCGCGCGGAGGTAGATCAGCCCCGCATCCTTGGCTTCGGCGTCCTTGAGCCAGCCAATCGCGGCGTCGAAGGCCAACCAGTCGCCCGAGAGTAACGCATGGTAGGCGACCACGCGGTTGGTCAAAGGGTCTTTCGGAAACTGGCGGCGCGCCTCGGCGACGATTTCGCCCGCGGCCCGCAGGTGGTCTTGCGCCAGCACCTCGAGTGCTTGTTTGCCTTTGGCGTCGAATTCCGCGTTCTTTTCGTTCTGCTCGAGATTTTTGGCTTCCGCGTCGCTCAGCTTCGTACCCGAGTCACGCTGTGCATTCAGGCGCTCGACCTCGACTTCGGCGCGCTTGCCGAGTTCAGCCAGGATCAGCGAGAGGGTGGAAGCATTGTCGCTCCAGGCGAGCTCGAGTGAGGCATGCAGCGTTGTCGCATCGACGCCCGGTTTGCCAGCGACCAATTTTTCGGCGTCGCGGAAGCGCCCGACCTGATCACTCGCGAGCACGTCCAGCAACTCATCCATGCTGTTTACGGGTGGGGGCGCGGGCAGGCCACGCTGCCGTTGCACCTCCGTAACGAAAGCTTGGGCGTCACTGGGGCTCATCGCCGAGGGCGAGGCTGCACCGGCAGAATTCGTCCCGCCGGCGCAGCCAGAAAGAGCGATGAACAATGATAGACCGAGCGCGGAGCAAAGACCCGAGTGATGCATCGCGCGAGACCGTATCAGCTCGACCTTTGCTTGTACACGGGCTGTGCCGACGTGATCTGCCCCGAAATTCGTTTCAAAACGTGAAGGCCACCAGCACGCGATGTTGGGAGTCGATCGATTGCTCGATCGCGACTTGATACGCATAGTCGAGGCGCAGGCTTCCGAAATCCAAAGATAGACCGGCCATGGGTAGCAAGCGGAAGCGAGCGTGGGTGGAGCTGACGACCTTGCCGTTTACCAGGCAGGGGGGCGTCGTGCACTGGCCGTCGCTGTCGATTCTGAGCGATGAATCATGCTGATGATCGTAGTAGGCGGCGCCCCCCAGGTAGGGCGAAAGCTCGACGGGGCCGAGCGAAAGCGCGTAACCGCCGCTCACCTCGGCCAGACCGCGCACGAGGCGCGTGGCAACCACGTCAGCAGCGGCGGGTTGGACGCTTCCCGCGAGCACGCCTACGCGTAGGCGGATCGGGAAGCGCTTCGCCAAGCGCATCCCAGTGCCGAGCGAGATGCCTTCGATCACGTCATTTGCTCCGTGCACCACGAAGCCGAGCTCCATGCCTTCGAAGCGCCATAAGTGACGGGGCGGCGGCTGAGTGCCGAGCAGCGGCAAGAGTTCGGCCAGCTTGCTGACCCGAGCCCCGAGACTAATGCCCTGCGCGTGGCTCAGCGTGGCACTGACGACCCCGAGGACCTGGCCGCGTTCGTTGACGATCGGGCCCCCGGAATTGCCGGGGTTGATCGCGGCATCGGTTTGCAGCCACGAGCTCGCCACGGCGCTGACGACCCCTTGAGTCATGCTCCAATTCAAGAGGCCACGGAGCTCGTGCACCTGTTCCTCGAGGCCGGAAAACGGGTGACCGATGACGACCACGGGCTGGCCAATTTCGACTAGGTCCGTGGCTGGCTCGAGCGGGCGCGCACCAAGGGCGGCGTGCTCGAGCTCGACCAAGGCCAAGTCGTGTTTGCGTGAGTAGGCGACCACGTGGCCTTCTTGGCGCCGACCGTCGCTCGTTTGAACCACGATCGTGTCCGCGTCGTCGACCACGTGCAGCGCCGTCGCGATCAGCTTCGGACTGTAGAAAAAGAATCCGCTGCCCGCGCCGAACTCCGTTTCGATGAGCACGACCGAGTCGGTGACTTGCTCGTAAACGGCCTTGAGCCATTCACGCGGAGGAGGTGCAGCGCCATCTACGGCGTTGGTTTGAGCGCTTGCGGGCGAAGGCAGCGACAAGGCGAGCGCTGCGAGCAAGACCACGTACCGCGATTTCATTTGCAGATCCTTCGACTCAGGGCGACTCGGGCGGCGCCACGCGCAGCGCCTCCGGCTGCCCGCTCTGACGCGGATACCAGCCACCGAGACTGAGGCCAAACGTGTAGTAGCGTGTGGAAGCGTCACCGGCCAAGCCAAGGCGCCACAGGTAATCGTCTGGCCACGCGCCGAATACGCTCCAACGGAACAGCTTGATGTCGATGCCAGCGGTGCCGTGCACGCGCATGTCGCTGGTCTCGAAGCGCGTCGGCTCGAGGTAGCTGCCCGCACGCAGCTTGATCAGCTCGGGCACGATGCCGCACTCGACGCCGACACGTGGCGACGAAACCACACGCTGACCTGACCGATTCACCTTTTGGGTGAGCAGACTTTCGATACCAACCGCCGCATCGACCGCGCCCGAGATCAGCATGGATCCGCTGAATTGCACGTAAAATCGATTCATCACCAGGTGATCGTGCTCGATGCGCTGACGAACACTCTGCTGTTGCTCCTCGAAGCGGCGATCATCCGCCGCTTGTTCGGCCTCGAACAGCTGCATGATGTGTTCGCGCGCGGCCGGCGTGCCAGCGTGGAGCAACGCTTGTTGCTGCTCTTCCTCACGTTCGATCTCGCGCAGGCGATGCTCGAGCGTCTGTCGCTCCGTCAACTCGGTCATGATCCGCCAGGGCGGATTCAGTGGTCGCTTACCCAGCTGAACCGCGAAGCCGAAATTGAAATCCCAAGGCACGGCGACGATCTTCGGCATGTACGCCGGCCCGGTCTGGGTCTGAACGACCAGATCTCCGTTCTCGTCCGGCAGTAGCCCGTCGCGATAACTAGCTCGGGTTTCGACTGGCGTGCGCACGGCGACGCCTAAACGAAGTGGCAGGTTTTCTGGCTTGTAGACCGCGCCGAACTCGAGACCGATGCCACCCGAACTGAACGAGGACCCCGCGTCCGGACCCGCCACGGACATCGAAACCAACCGAGCGCCCGCGCCAACCACCAGTTGATTGTGGTCGATGCCGCGCGCGAGCTGTAAATGCGTGGTCGGGATCGTGACGCGAATCGAGCCACCGGGCGGAGGACCGGAGAGCTCGTACTGCTGCATCTCCAGGGTCAGCCCAAGACCGAACTCTCCCCATTGCAGGTTCACCGCGGGGGTGAAGAACACGAACGCATCCGGTGTGTTGGTGAGATTGGTCTTACTGCCGCTGTTGAAGAAATCGACGCCCGACAACGTAGCCGGGAAGGTGATCCCGAAGCCGAGCCAGTAGTCGAACTGCGAATACGAAAAGAATGGCCGTACCGCGGGCGCGGCCGGGTTTTGTAGATCGCCGTCTACGTCCTCTGCGATCGCGACGTAGGAGCCGGCAAGGCCGGTGACGCGCGTGCCGGCGAAGACCGGGCCGTGGAAGAGATCGAGCGCATAGTTGCTGGTTTGGATCTGCGCCCCGTTCGAGCCGAGCGCACCGCCAGCCACGGCGTGTCGCGCCGCACCACAGAGCCCGGACAACACCAGCAGTACCGTGATCCTAGAACGCCACGCCAATTTGAAAGCCCGCGGCAGGCTCTAACCTAGATCGCAGCCGGCGTCAGTAGCGATGCGACCAGCGCATTTCGACACCGGAGATGTTGCCGAGCTGCGTGCGCAAGCTGAAACCCTCCGCGAAACGCCAGTCGACAACGCCGCTCGACTGCACCGCTGCAGTTCCCACCCGCTGAGTGCTTCGCACGCTTCTGGCCTCGAGCCACACGGTGCCGCTGCTGCTCGCACGCATCGAGACCGTGCTGATCGCATCCCCGGAATGAGTTTGGCCTGCCCCGAACTGCAGGCCTGCCAGCGGGGAGCCGCGAAGCAATTGGTTCATCGCCAGCGCGGTCGCGCTACCGCGCAAGTCTTGTCCCTGCCGCCCAGAGCTGCTCCCGCTGTCGCTGTTTTGAACGCCCAGCATCAACGCCACGATGTCGCTTTCGCTTCGAGGCGGATCGCTGCGCAGGCGAACCACCGGTTTGTCGATCGTTCCGCCCACGTACAGCTCGATCACGACGCCGTCGGCCGTGCGCGCCGCCGCCTCGATCATCAATGTGCCGTCTTTCATCGCTTGGCGCTCGAACTGAACGCTCCCTCGCTTCAGTCGGAACACCTGCCCCAACTGCGAAACGACTCCGCCTTCGGGGAGCACGATTTTCCCGACCAGCAGGCCATCGGGCATTCGAGTCAGCGCACCCGTGACCGGAACGCGCATGCCAGGTTGCCTCACACTGACCGCTTGCCCCAGCCGCACGGACACCAGCCACGGACTCGCCGCGTCCGCGTCGACGCTCGACGTCGGCGCGGCTCTGATATCCACGACGCGGATCGACGGATCCTCTTCCAGCGCCACGAGACGTGTGTCGTCCTTGACCGGAAGATCGAAGACGAGCGTCGGAATGCTCAGCTCGACGGTGTGCTGGTCCCCGGTGAGGTCCAACTTCACGCGGACGGGGGGCGCTTTGTCGTCGACGGTGGCGGTGCCCAGCACCACTCCTTCGTAAGCCACCGGGACACCCGTGATGCGCAGTTCGGCGTCCACGCTTTGCGGCAACGGGCCGTCCCACCGCACTTCGGCATTTGCCAAAAGGTTGGGACGGTTCGCCCTGACACAGCCGCTGACCGTGACGTGCAGCAAGCCATCGCCCGCGCCGAGCGCGCGCAGTTCGGCGCATTGAACCGAGCCCGCGCCCTCCGCCAGCGTCACGCTGCCACCCGCGATGCTGGCGTCGGCACGCAAGCGCGTTTGGCGCTTGCCCGTCGAGTCCGCCGCGTCCCAGTCGAGAGAAGCGAAACCATTGACGTGGCCGCGCACGTCGCTCGCTACCGACCGGAGTAAGGGTGAAAGTGCAGTCAGTTGGTAGTTGCGAATCTTTGCATGCACGCGACCACTGCGACTCGGATCGATGCACGGACTGCCCGACCAACACAAACCGACTTCGCTCGATAGCTCCAGCGTTCCATTTGCTCCAGAGAGGTTCAGCTGCGCCACGGCCAACCCCTCGTGTACTCCGAACTGTACCCTTCCCTCGCCCAGCGAGTGACGCTCGAGCGCAAGCCGCGCCAGGTCGAGGTCGGCTGTCGCTTCGAATGCGCTCGCAGAGGCAGCGACGGTTGCGTGCCCCGCTGCCTGACCGGATATGGGAGCACCCAACAACTCTGCCAGTGGCCCGAGCTCGAGCTGCTCGAGCTCGGCCGCGGCTCGCACCGACCAATCTTTGCCGAAGCCGTGTTCGAGCCACCCCCAATGTCCTCCGCCGTTGAACGCGACTTTGGCGAGTCGGTTTTCGGCATAGCGCGCAGCGAACGAGTATTCCTCTCGCGCCGCCGAATAGTCGAAATTCAAGCCGAGCTTGCCGCTCGGTTCCGGACCGGCCGCGCCCAGCCCCGTGGCGTTCAGGGAGCCCTCGATTTCTGGACGCCTCGCGCTACCCTCGATGCTCACGTTCGCCGAAAATTCGCCGTTCAAGGCGGCCGGTGTCGCCGCACCGAGCAATTCGAGCGAACGAGGACGAGCACGGATCACGGCGTTCAGTGGCGCATCCAACAGCAGCTCAGGCGACGACGAACCAATGCTTCGCACGAGCTCCGGCCAACCCAAATGCTGCTTGGCTTGAAGGGTGATCCAAGTGCCGGCCGCGTCCTTCAGCTCGAGCTGAAGGCTCGTATCAGTCATGCCAATCTCGCCATGACTCACGAGCTCCGCGCGGCGGATCGAACCGTCGCGCCCGGAAAGCGCGCTGTGTAGGCCCAGATTGCGGGTCTTCAGCTGGTAGCTCAGGATGGCGGGGGTGCGAGCGTCCAACTTGCTCAAACGCACGGTGCCATCGGCGCGGCCCGAGAGAGACACAGCGGCGCCCGGCAACCAGCGCCGGCATACCTCTGCCAGCTCGACATCGTCGGCGTCGAGTCGCACCTCGCCCTGTGTTTCGCCCAAAGATTGGGCGGTAATCGGCCCCGCTCCGAGCACACCGTGCCCCCACAAATTGCCTCGTCCAAGGCCAGGCAGATGAACCGCCGCCTGCGCTTCGACTTCGATGTCTACCAATCTCGCGCTGAACTCCGCCTGAACTGCTCCGACCGCGGCGGCAGAGCCATCGACCAGGCTGCCCTGCATCTGTGCTCGACGAGTGCGCCCGTGCTCTTCGAAATGCAGGACCGCCGCGAGTTTTCCGTGCAGCGCGTTGGGGTCCAGGCCGAGCGTCTTCGACACGGCCTCGGCCTCGAGATCGCTCAGCTCGAGGTCCGCCTGCTTTCGCGCGGGGGTGATTGAGACCGAACCCGTCACCAAGCCTGCTCCGATTCGCCAATGCAGCTCGCTCAGGTCGACGGCCGTTCCGGCGATGTGCGCGGACTTCAGCTCCAGGCGATGCTTCACGCCGTTGAAGTCACCGTCCAACTCGGTCTGGTCGAGGCTCACGCCGTGCTCGAAGGCAAGCGTCGTCGAGCCTTGCAGAGTGGGTTCGAGCGCTGGGCCCGCTCGAATCGAGACGACCTGTCGCCCGAGCACGCCCTTCGAGTCGAGTGCCCAGGAAGGGAACACCACGGCACCCAATGAAAGCCCCGTGCCCTGGACCTGGACCTCGACACCAAGCTGCGCGAGCCGATCGATGGAACCGTTGACTTTACCCCGCACGGAGGCAGTTTGGGTGCTCGCGGGCGCGAGCTGCAGAGCACGCATCCTTGCTTCGAACCCGAGCGTGAGCTGGCCCCGAGTCAGCTCACCGGTTGCATCGACATCCGCACGCCCCCGAGCGCCGAGCCCGTACCGCGAGAGCGCTACGAGGTCGAGGTTCTGCGCGCGCGCGTGGAAGCCGAGCGCGCCCTGCGCAGACACGTCGAAATCCACGTTGACCGGCAAAGCTACGTCGGCGCTCGCCAGCGAGCCACTGACCCGATCGCGCGCATACACCGCGACAATCTTGGTTTCCGGTAGCTGAGCGCCAAATAGCTCGCCTTCGGCAACACGCGCGCTCAGCTCGAAGTGGCTTTCGGGCGCGAATGCGAACTCGAGCTTCCCGTCGAGGGCCAGGGCGGTCCGTGCCAGCTCCGGCGCAAGCACGCGCGCATCGAGGGTCCGACCCGCCAGAGAAAGCTCGCCTTTGATGCCCGGGCTGAGCGCGAGCAAACCCGAGCCATCCAGCCGGCTTTCGCCTGCCTCCGCCTGGAAGCGCGCTCGCAGAGCGTCCACTGGACCGGCGAGCTCGACCTGGGCGCGCAGCGGCACGGCGAGTGGCCAGGCCGGGACGAGCGCGCGCATGGCGTCCGGCGTGAGCGACGCCGAGCTCAGGTTCAGCGCGAGTTCTTCCCCGGTCACGCGCAAGGTCGCGCGCACGGGTAGAGCCCCGACGCTGCCGGCGAGTGTCACATCGGTCGCACCGGGCAGCCGCAATCGACCCTGCATGCTTGCCCGCATATCGACCGGCAAGGCGCGCAAGACACGCGCGTCCTCGCTGCCGATTCCAAGCGAAAGGAGCTCGGGAGACCAAGCGAAGCTCGCGTTCACGGCGCGGAGTTCGGCGGTCGCTCGAGTCAGGCCGTCGAGATCGGTGCGCGCTGACACCGAGTCGATGGCGATCTTGGGCAGATGAACGTGCAGCCCAACACCTGCCCGGGTTGGACTCCGAGTCTTGCTGGCGGCGGTCTGCGGTCGGGTGTCGAATGCATGAGACAGCGAGACGCCGCCCGGATCGGCTCGAAACAGGCCGATTTCCAGGCGTTCGACGTGCACTTGGGGGAACTCGAGGCGAGGCGAGGAATCGAACACGGCGTTTCTGAGCAGCGTGAAGACATCGAGTCGCGCGCTCAGCCCATGCAAACGCAACACCGCTCGACCCTTGGCATCGAACAGCGTCGCGCCAGAGATCGCCAAGCGATCGTTGGCCAGAACTTCGATGCGTTCGATTCGAAGTTCGGAGGTCAATTCTCGGCTCACCCACCCGCTCAGCTTTGCAGCCAAAAAGCTGCGTCCGGGCGCGGAGCGCAAGTAGGCGAGCATGCCGAGCATGAGCAAGAGCGCGCCGCCCGCGGCGATGCCAAAGACAACGATAGTGCGTCGAGCTAAGCGGCGAAGCGTGACCCAGAGTGTCTTCACCCACGCCGGCGAACGCAAGATTTGCGGAGCTTGACATGTGCATCTTGCCCTCGCAAGCTCGCCCGCGTTGCTTGAAGGGCGCATTGACACAGCTGATCTCCCCCCGGCTCGGAGGCCGTATCGCTCGTGCCGTGCTCGCACTCTCCTGCTTTTTCGCCAGCGCGTGCGCGCATACGCCGCCACCCGGAAGTCAACTCGTCAGTGCCGTCGATATTCGCGGTGACACCACCGGTGCACAAGCCGAGCTTCGTCGCGGAATCGCGACGCGCGAGGACACTCCCTACGACCCAAGCATGCTCGCCAAGGATTTGGCCCGCATTCAGCGCTTCTATCGGGCGCACGGCTACTACGACGCGACGACCCGCGCCGCGCGCGCGCTGACCGACGACACGGACCAGGTGCGCGTGGAGATCGTCGTCGATCCAGGCGCGCCGGTACACGTCGCCCGGATCGATCTGCGCGGACTCGACGGAGAGCTGCAGAGGCTCGGGGCCAGAGCCAGAGGTGTGCTGAAGCTACAAGTCGGCGCGACACTCGACGAAATTCGGTTTCACGAAGATGCGCGCGCCATCGAGACCATGCTCGCGAACGACGGGTTTGCATTCGCACGCGTCGAAGAGCAAGCGATCGTATCGGCCTCTCGCAAGACCGCGATTCTCGAGTATCACGTAACACCGGGACCCGAAGCCGTGATCGGAGAAGTGCAAATCGAAGGTCTGCATTCGTTCGATCGACGCGTGGTATACGGCAAGCTCGGGCTCGAGCCAGGGACTTCGTTCTCGCGTCGGGCCTTGGAGCGCGCACGTCGCCGCGTCTTCGATTTGGGCGTATTTTCGAGCGTCGAGGTGAAGGCGGTGCTCGACCATCCCGAGGATCGGCGAGTGCCCATCCAGGTGCTGGTGAGCGAGGGGGGAACACGCGCCGTGCACGTCGGTGCAGCGCTCGAACTCGACAATATCCGCGGCCGCGCGGCGGTGCGAGGGGGCTGGGAGAGTCGCAATTTCCTGGGCGGCCTACGCAAGCTTTCCATCGACCTAACGCCCGGGATCAGTTTCTACCCGTTGAGAACCGACGGCGAACCCGTGCGCGCCCTCCCTGAGTTCGAAAGTGCCATCGAATTCGAGCAACCCGCGTTCGTCGACCCGCGTACGACCGGCTACGTACGCAACGAGTTCAACGTCTACCCGGTGCTGTACGCCGACTACACGAAGGGTGACAACATCATCGGCTTCTACGAGCTGAAAGACGCGCTCGGGGCAGAGCGCCCTTTGGGCCAGAGCGGCCTGCGCGCGCGGCTGAGCTACAATCTGGAAGCGCGCTATCCGTTCATGTACCTGGGCGAGAAGCCGGCAGGCCTCGACACCGTGACGGTGCTCTTTCCGGAGATCGTGGTCGATTGGGATTTGCGGGACGATCCCATCGAACCTCGCTCGGGCGCCTATTTCCAAGTTGCCGCGCAAACGGCCGGCATTTTGCTGGGCGATGCCAAAGACGTGCGCCTGCGACCAGAGGCAAGACTCTACGGAAAGCTCGGCGCAGATTGGACGCTCGGCTTTCGTGCCGGCGTCGGCTTCTTGTTTCCGCAATTTTGCGGCAGCTCATCGTCCCGAGGTTGCTACGGGGACTCACTGAGCAGCAGCAACCAGGGCACAGACCAGAGCGCTGTGACTCGCGATCAACAAATCCTGCTTTTCCGCGGCTTCTATTCGGGCGGACCCAATTCGAATCGCGGCTACGCTTTGAACGAAGTCGGCCCGCACGGAGTGCTCGGCTTCCTCGCCCCCTCGAACGTAAACTGCACCGTCGCCACTCCGCCACCCGAGTGCGAGAAGCCGCTCGGCGGCCTCACGCTCTGGGAAATGTCGGTCGAACTGCGTGTGTCGCTGTCGAAGCTCACGGGCCTGGTTTTCTTCGTCGACACGAGCGATCTCACCCGCGAGACCGCTTCCTTTCGCGCGAATTACCCGCATCTCTCGGCGGGCAGCGGCTTCCGCCTGCGCACCCCGCTCGGTGCGGTGCGGCTCGATCTCGGGCTGCGCGTGCCCTACCTACAGCACGTGGGCGAGCGTGCCTTGCCTGCCGGCGAAGGCGAGCCAAACACTTTCCTCGGCTTGCCGGTCGCCTTCCATTTCGGACTGGGCGAAGCCTTTTGAGAACCGCTGCGCCGCTCAGGGGTTCCAGCTGCAATCGAGCTGCAATCGGACGCGTTTTGCCGGCGCATCCGCGGCCAGCAAGTAGCGGATCTGCCGATATGGATTGACGGCAATTCGACTCTCCTGGTCGGTCGCGTCGTTGTGGATGACGCAGTCCACAGGGTAGCTACAGGTGTTGTTCAGGTATGCCCAGATGTTGCTGATACCCGCCTTGTCCGTGGCCGCCGCTTCTCCTCGGTAGTCGAAGCAAAGCGGCGGGGATCCGTGACGCATGCCGTTTTCGCCCGAGGTACTCACCTTTTTCATCGGCGACTGACAAGCCACGAGCAACGAACAACAACCGAGAACGAGCCGAGCAAGCGACACGCGCAATTTCATATTGCCGACGATGCCACGCGCACGGTTGGACGCCAATCGCGTCGAACAGCGGCGGGCCGAAGATTGACACGCCTCGACGGGGACGATATAGCCGCTCTCTAGTCGAGGGACACGATATGCATCGGGTATGGCTTACACTCAGCGCGCTGGTTCTGCTGTTGGTTCCCGGCTGCGGGGCGCCACCGCCAACGGACGAGCTACTCAGCCAATCCGTGGTGCTCACCAAGTACGCGCCGAACGCTGAGTTCACGGCCTATCGCGGCTTCTACTTGAGGCCCGAAATCCGCACCCTGAACGACGACGGCAGCGTCGGCATGGTCGACCCCGACAAGGCTCAGCCGCTGCTGGACGCCACGGCGCGGAACCTGGTCGCCCGTGGCTACGAGGCCGTCGCCAAAGAAGACGCTGAACTCGCCGTCGAGCTCGACTACCTAGCGATCGTGTCCACTGCCACCTGGTGTTACACGTGGTGGGATTCGGGTTATTGGGGATATCCCGCCTATCCCTACTATCCTTATTACGGGGGCTGCGGCACGGACGTGTGGCGTTCGGACTTGCTCGCGACACACATCGTCGATCTCAGTGAAGCCCACGCGAACCCGGAGGGCGGCGAGGGCGGCAACGGACCGATGAATGTTTCTGGCATCTGGTTCTCGGGTATTTACGGTGTGGGCCTCAATTCGCGCGATGGGGTCGACGGCATCGACCAAGCGTTCGCGCAATCCCCTTACTTGCGGTCGGCATCGCCAAAGTAGCCGCGCATGGGAAAGCACATGATCAAATCGAGGCAGCAATTTGCTTGGATCGTTTTCGTGTTCGGCCTTTCCGGCACGGCAGTCGCCCAAAGCGCACCGCTCCCCCCACCCACGCCGAGCGAGCCCAGCCTGGTCCAACCTGCGTCGCAGCCGGCTCTGCAACCCGCTACGCCAGCAACACCTGCTCCACAACCGTTAGCAGAGCCGACGCAATCCTCCGCTGCCTCTTTCGAGACCGAACCCGCGGAAGCTCCCCCCCCGGCGACCCGCAATCGATTTAGCGACAAGGTCGGCAATCTGCTGGGCGGCATGGCGTGGAACGTCGGGTTCCCCGTCGGCAGCGTGCGGGATTTCACCGACAATGCGAGCGCTGCTGGGCTCGAGCTACTACTCAAGTATTGGGTCCACCCTCGGATCACGATTGGCGCGAGCGTCGAATGGCAAACCTACGCCGACCAGCGACCGCGCACGACCTACCCGCTCAAAAACGGCGCGCTCACTGCCACCGCCTACAACAGCGTGCTGATGGGCACGCTTCGCGCCGGTGGAGATTTCTACTTCCTCGACGAAGGGCCGGTCATTCCCTACGCGGGCGGAAGCATCGGTTTCGGTTGGTCGACTCTACAGTCGGCCGCCGCGGACATCGCGATCTACGACAATCAATCTTCCGTGGTGCTTGGCTTGGAAGCGGGCGTGCTCATCGATCCGAGCCCCCGCTCCCTGAAGTTCCTGCTCGGTGGTCGTTACTCCGCAGAACCAGTGGTGTCCTTCCTCGGCAGCGTCCACGACATTCAGACGATCGTGCTCCAGCTCGGCGTGTTGGGCCGCTAGCGGTCGCACATTGGCGCCCCCGGTCTTCGTTTTGGGTTGCGCGGGCGATCGAACGACGCGACAAGACCCAAAACTCGGCTGATTGGCCGCAAAATCGTCGCCCCGGGCGGCGTGCGGCCCCGCAGGTCCCCCGGGGCCGCGGTTCCAGACTATAAGGCCCGTTCCCGATGACGGACCACGCCAAAGATCCCCAGATCATCCTTGCCGCGCTGGCGCGAAGCCATCCCGTGCTCGAGCTGGGGACCTTGGATCTGTGCTTTCTCGCGGCCCTGCATTTGCAGGCGGACGGCGCCGCGCTCTCCGCGTTCAACGAAGAAAAACTGAGCGAAGTTTTCGAGCAGGTCTGCGCCTTGATCGAGCCGCGCGCAGACAACCCGCGGCGGCGCGCGACTCACGCGATTCAGCGTTTACGTGATCAAAAGCTGCTCGCCCGCGTGGACGGTGCCGGGGTGCTCCGAGCAGGCGAATTCGCCCTGACGCGGCTGGCCGCCGGGATCGTCGAATCGTACCTGGAGGACGAGTCGCTCACGCGCGAAAACCTGACCCAGCTGACCCGAATCCTGCGCATCAGCCTGGCCGAAATCCTGACTCGGGCGGGCGAGGCCCAGGCTCCCGGGGACTGGAAAAACGGGGTCGAAGCGCCGCTGCGCGTCAGCGTCAGTGACTTGGTGAGCGGGATCGAACGCCGTCAGCGCAGCCTCGATTTGGAGCAGCAAGCATTTCAAGCTCGAATCGCCAAGCTCCTGGAATCGGATTGGTTCGGCGCGGTAGACCAGTGCCTCGAGCTTTTGGAAAGCACCAGCCGCACCCTCACCGAGCTGAACGACATCTTGCTGCGCGATTCACACGAGCTTTCCTCCGTGTTGCAAGACATTCAAGAGATCACCGTCAACGCGCAGGCCGAAGGCGCCGAGGCCGCGGTGGAGCGGGTGATGGAACAAGTGGATCGGATTCGCTCCTGGGGCGCCGCACGCCAGCGCGCGTGGTCCGAGTACTATCAATACGTGCACCGCTACCTGTGCGACGTCGTGCGACTCGATCCGTCACGCGCGCTGATCCAGCGCCTGCGCGAGCAGCTGTCGCAGCATACGACTCGGCCCTTCGCGCTGTCGGTCGCTGCGGCAGCGGCGCCGCGTTTGCTGCGTGAAATAGAGCCATTCAAGGACGACAAGCCCAAGGTCAGCCGCCCCCGCGCCGAGCGTGAACGCCCGCCGAGCGACAGCGAAGCGGTCGACCAACATGCGATCGTCGAGGAGCTGGTGCAGGGTGCGCTTTCCCGCGGCTCGAACGGTTTGTGTGACGTCACGCAGCAAGTCAGCGCCGAAACACCCGACGAGCTACAGTTCGTGACCGCAGGCCGCGTCGCACAGGTCGTGGCTCGCCTGGCGCGCACGACCATCGATCGCGACCGGCCATGGGTCCGCGTGCACGATGGTTTGGTGATCGAGGAATGGAAGCTTGCAAAAGGCGGGGCCCGTGACTGACACGCGTTTCCTCGCGCTCGGCGACGTGGTGGCCGACGAACTCTTTCCGGATGTGGATTTGGCTCTGCGTCGCGGGCGGCACATCGATCGCGACGACAACCTCTGGTACACGTTTCTGGTCGACGCGCAGCCGCTTCTGGAGGCCTTTTATCGACGTTTTGGCTGCGAGCTGACGCATCCGGCAGACGGATATTTCTACCTGCTGCCTACGGGCGACAAGCTTGGGCGTCGTCACCTCTCCGTGCCAGAGATGTTGGTCGGCCAAGCCCTGACTTTGCTCTATCTCGATCCGGCTACCTTGCAATCCGGCGGAGTGATCAAGCGGGCGGACGCGCTGTCGCACTTGGCGGCGGTGATGGGCAGCGACGCGCTGACGCGTGCCTTCAACCCCAAGCGCAAACGCGTCGACGAGCGCGTGGCCCAAGAAACGGTACGCGGCAAATTCGCAGAGGCGCTGCGACGGCTGGCCGCGCTCGGCTTCGTGGACTTGCTCGACGCGGATGCGCTCAGGTTGCGACCTGGCCTGCTGCGGTTCGCCGAACCGGTGCGCGGCCGTGGTTCGCCCGCGGAAGCCCTGGAACGGCTGGTCGCGCGGGGGGAGCTCGTGCTCGGCGATGGCGAGCTCGAGCTCGACGAAGACAGCGAGGAGGCCGGTGATGATTCGTCGGACGCGGAAGAGCCGGCCTCCCCGCCCGCCGAGCCGTTCCAGCTACCGAGCGAAGTGTTGAGCGAGTTCGATGATTTCGGCGAGAACGCGCCGCTACCCGAACCATTCACGGCGCCCGATTTGGAAGACCAGCCGAGCGAGCCGAAGTCTGAACCCCCGTCGGAGTCCGAGGCGTCCGTTCCCTACCTGGTGCCGGAGGACGAAACGTGACGCGCGCGCGGGCGACTGCGCTCGCCCTGGTCAATTGGAAGGGCGTCTTCTACGAACGCTATCTGCTCGACCCGAACGTGACGGCACTCGAAGGTGCCAATGGCGCGGGCAAGACCACGGTGATGATCGCCGCCTACGTGGTGCTCATGCCCGACATGTCGCGACTGCGCTTCAGCAACCTGGGCGAAAGCGGAGCCACGGGCGGCGACAAAGGCATCTGGGGGCGACTCGGCGAGCCCGGCAGCGCTTCGTATGCGGCTCTCGAAATCGAGGTCCACGGTGGCGCGCGCCTGGTCGCGGGCGTCGAGCTCACCCGCAAGAGCGAGCCGAGCGTAGAACTTGCGCCATTCCTAATCAGCGGTCTCAACCCTGAATACCGCATGCAAGACCTCTTGCTGCAGCGCCGTGACGGCGCCGACGAAGTACCCACGCGCGCCGAATTGAGCGAAAATGCGCGCGCTTTAGGCGGCACTTTGCACGCCTACGGGACGGTCAAAGAATACTTCACTGCGCTCTTCGAACAAGGCGTCGGCCCGCTGCGCTTGAGCACGGACGAAGATCGCAACAAGTTCAACGAGATGCTGCGCACCAGCATGACCGGTGGCATCTCCCGCGCTTTGACTTCGGAGCTGCGCTCGTTCTTGCTACGTGAAGAAAGCGGCCTCGGCGATACGCTCACCCGCATGCGTGGCAATCTAGACGCTTGCCGACGCACGCGCGTCGAAGTCAGCGAGGCGCAACGCCTAGAGCACGAGATCGCCGGCGTGTACGACGTCGGACAGAGCATGTTCAGTGCCGCGCTCCTCGCCACACGCGAGGAAGCCCGCGAGCTCGAAGTCGTGGTCGAGGCGGCACGTAGCGCCGAAGCACGCCTAGCAGAAGAGCTGCGAGCGCTGGACGTGAGCGCGCAAGAGCGAACGGCGCGCCACGCGCGGCTCAGCGAGCGGCTCAGCGAGAAACGCGCCGAACTCAAGAAATCCCTCGAAAGTCAGGCCCAGCTCGGGCACGCGCGCGCGCTCGTGGTGGAACGCCGCGCGCTGGAAGCCGAGCGCCAAACGCGCGACCGCGCCGAGCTTCTGTCGCGCACCGAACGCGAACGGGCCGCCAGCGAACGGGCCGAGCGGCTCGCAACTCGCGATCAGGCGCGAAAGGCCTACGAGCGCAGTGCTCAAGGCTTGGCCGACGTGCAAAAGGGGCTGGATGAGTTGCATCGCAACGCAAACCGTGAGCGCCGGGCCAAAGCGCGCTTGCAGGAGCTGCGCGATCTCCTGGGCGAGCCCGAGTTTCCAGTCACCGAGCTGACGGCGTGCAGCGAGCGCGCGGCGCGCGAGATCGAGCGCATCGACGCCGAGCGACTGCGTTTTGCACGCGACGCGGAGCTGATCGAGCTGCGGCACAGCGAGCACGCGGCGGCCACCCGCGCGCTCTCGGTGATCATCGCCCAACCAACCAGCGATCTGAGCTACCAGCGCGCGCAACGTGAGCTCGCTCGCTTGGCCCGACTCGAAGAACTCGCCACCCGTGCGCCCGCGCTGAGCACAGCGCTGCGCGAAACGGAAGGACTCGCCGCACGCCAGGCCAGCGCGCGCCGCCGCGCACTGGCCTTGCGGTTCGGCACCGATCAGAACCCGAACGGTGAAGTCGTCGCCCAGGCACTCTCGGCCGCGGAGATCGAGCTTTCGAGCGCCCAAGAATCGGCACGCGACAGCCGTTCTGCGATCGAAAGAGCGAGCTTGGAACAAGGCGCCGCGGAGGCCGAACTGCGCGAGCTCGAACGCCGCGCCGCGCGCCGCAGCGCGGCTTACGCCGTGCTGTCCAACGTCGAAGCAAACAGCGAGCCTTGGACCTGGGAGGCAGCTCAGGAGCTGTGCTTGCGCCTCGAAGCCGAGTACGAGGAACTTCGCGCGGCCGACCGCAAGCTCTCCGCAGAGCGCGAAGCCGCGTTGCGCGAGGCAGCGGAATTCGAGGCGCAGGGCGGCTCCTTTCATCCCGAGTTGCTTCGCTTGCGCGACGAGTTCGATGCCGAGCTCTTGGTGCAACGCTTCGACGACATCGAACCGGAGCGAGCGGCTGAACTCGAAGCCCGGCTCGGGCCGCTGCTGAACGCCTTGGTCGTAGCGGATCCCGAAGCCGTCGCGGCCAAGCTCGCCGGCCGACCGCGTGAACTCGAGAGTGTTTGGCTGGTCGCCGCCGACGCACAATTTCTCGATCAAGCGGCGGACCCAAGCGCGCACGACGTGGTGGTGGTGCATGGCTTTGGTTCGCGCATCACGCGCGTACCGGCCAAACCCATGCTCGGACGGCGAGCGCGCTTGGCTCGCGCGCAAAGCCTGCGTCAGGAAGCCGAAAACATCGCGACCCGCTTGGACAGCGCGGAGCGCCGCTGTCGCCGCTTGGAGGCAACGCTGCGCGAGCTACGCCCGATCATCGCGGATCCTACCGTGATCGGGGGAGAGCGCCTGGGCCCGCTACGCGAAGCGTGTCACGACCGCCTCACGCAACTGCGTGACCGTCGCCGCGAACTGGAACTGACGCAAGGTCGGGCGCTGAGCAAGATTGCCGAGCTCGAACCGAATGTCGTGAGCCTGCGTGCGCTATTGGTAGACGCCTTCCTGCTCGATGGCCGTGACCACGCCGAGGCGTACGCCGCGCTGACCGCTGGCATCGCGGAGGGCGAGGCCGCGCGCCGTGAACTCGACCGCGTGGGCGAGGCCCGCACGACACTGGAAGCGACGCTCCAGGCTTTGCGCTTTCCTCCGGGGGCGCCCGAAGCGCTCCAGGCGTTGGGCGAACAACGCGCGACGCTCGATCTGGCACGCGATCGCTGGTTCAAGATCGGCGAAGCTCTGGCCGAAATTCGCGAACTGTTCAGTTACTTCGAGTCCAACGCGGAGCAGCGCGCCGAGCAATCGGTCGCGCTCGTCCCCGCCCTCGAGGAGCAGCATGCTGCGGCGAGTCGAGCCTTGGCCGAAACCGAGCAAGTCCTGGAAGAAGCGGAGGGAGCGCGCGAACGAGCCACGCTCGCCTGGCAACAAGTCGAAGCCGAGCGCGCCGCGCTCGTCGCGCAATGCGTGCGCCTGGATACGGAGCTGGCACGGGTCGGCGTCAGCGATTTCTCCGCGTTCGATTTGCGCTCGCACGATCACGCGTTGGCCGAGTTGACCGCCGAGGCCGATGCCTGTGACCGCGAAGAGCGCGAGATCAGTATGAATCTCGGGCTGATGGCGGAGCGGCGCCGTGAACTCGCGCGCGAATGCGATACCGCCTTTCGCGCGATCAAAGCCGCCGAACAGCAAGCTCAGCCGAGCCGCGAGGTTTGGCAAGCCTTGCGTAGTACGGTGACCCAGGGAGCGCTCCCCTCACTCAGCACGGCGGCCCTGCTGGAGGCGCCCGCCCCGCGCCCGAGCGCCGAACTCTGGGCCGACGCGCGCAGCAAGTGCGAACTCTTGCTCGATCGGCTCGGCTCGGCCCACGGCGGCGCGGAGCAAGTCGCGGCGCTCAGGTCCGTGCTCGGCGAAGACACGCGCAGCGCACGTGGCGACGCTTACCTGAAGGCCTGGCTCTTGACCCGTGAATGGCTGGGCAACCGCGTGCCGACACAGGTCGCGGACGTTCAGGATCCGCTCGAAGCGCTGGAGCGCTTGCGTGATCAGTTGTTCGGTTTGGAGCGTCGCCTGGCCCGCCAAGAGAGCGACCTGCGTGGCGCGTCCGAGGACATCGCGCGCAGCATCGAAGTGCAGCTGCGGCGCGCCGGTAGCCAAGTTCGACGCCTGAACCAAAGTCTTGGCCCCATCCGCTTCGGCAGCATTCAGGGCATCCGCGTGCGCGCCGAGCGCGTGGAACGCATGGCGCAAGTGCTGCGTGCCCTGCGCGAAGGCGATGCGCAAGAGCTCTTGTTCCAGCCCACCCTGCCCATCGAAGACGCGCTGAACGAAGTGTTCCGCCGCTATGCCGGCGGGCGTGCGGGCGGCCACCGCATCCTCGACTATCGCGAGTATGTGGAGCTTCAGGTGGAGATCCTGCGCCAAAGCAGCGACACTTGGGAGCTCGCCAACCCAACGCGCCTGTCTACCGGTGAAGCGATTGGCGTGGGTGCGGCTCTGATGATGGTCGTGCTCAGCGAATGGGAACGCGACGCCAACCTGTTGCGCGGCAAACGCGAACACGGCTCGCTCCGCTTCTTGTTCTTGGACGAGGCCAACCGCTTGTCGCCCGACAACTTGGGCGTGCTCTTCGATCTCTGCCAAACGCTGGAGCTTCAGCTCTTGATCGCCGCGCCCGAGGTAGCCCGGGCCGACGGAAACACCACCTATCGCTTGGTCCGCACGATCGGCGAGGATGGCCGGGAAGAGGTGATCGTCAGCGGGCGGCGCGCCGCCATGCCCGAGCGCAGCCCGGGTGCGGACGCGGAGCGCGCGCCCCCCGGCGGAGAAGCCGTACAAGGCGCGTTTCGCTTCGAATCTTGAGCGCAGCGCTACGCGCGCCGTGATATTTTCGGATGTCGATGGACGTCCTCGAGAAGCGCAGCCCCGGCGAGGGTGTTCGGGCAGCGCGCTACCTGCCCGCGCTCGACGGCTTACGTGCGCTCGCGGTATTGGCCGTCATTGCGTTCCACGCCGAGCTTCCGATGTTCCGCGGCGGGTTCCTCGGCGTCGAAGTGTTCTTCGTCGTCAGCGGCTATTTGATCACCTCGCTGTTGCTCGACGAGCAGAGTTCCGAAGCGCACATCTCGCTTTCGCGTTTCTGGCTGCGTCGAGCGCGTCGCTTGCTGCCGGCGCTGTTCGTGCTCTTGCTCGCTGCGCTCGCGCTGTCGCTCACGGTTGCCCCCGATAGCTTGGCGGGCACGCGGAGCGATAGCGTGGCGGCCCTGCTCTACGTCAGCAATTGGTGGCAAGTGGTTCACCACCACTCCTACTTCATGGATATCGATCGCCCGCCGCTGCTACTACATCTGTGGTCGCTGGCGGTGGAAGAGCAATTCTATTTGGTTTGGCCTCTCGCAGTTGCTCTGATCGGTCGCAATGCACAGCGCTGGGTGCTGCGCATTGCGCTGCTGGGCGGCGTTTCATCGGCGCTCTGGCTGGCATGGCTTTACGACCCCGCGCTAGACCCGACGCGTGTCTACGTCGGCAGCGACACGCGTTTGTCTGGCTTGCTACTCGGTGCGGCGCTCGCGGTGATCGTGCCGGCTTTCGACGCGAAAGCGGCCCTCGAGCGACGAGCGCAGGTCGTTCGTGAGACGCTCGGCGTCGCCGGGCTGCTAGCGCTCGGGTACCTGGTGTACCGCTCGAGCAGCCACGATCCATTCCTATACCGCGGTGGGCTCGTCTTGGTGGACTTGGCGAGCGCCGCGTTGATCGCCGGCCTGGTGGCCCCCACCGCCGTATCACGGCTCCTCGGGCGGAAGCCTTGCGCATGGCTCGGACGACGTTCATACGGGCTCTACCTGTGGCATTGGCCGATCTTCGCCGTGACCCGACCAGACCTGGATCTCGCCATTAGCGGCGCTCCGCTGCTCGGCTTGCGCCTGGCGCTCACCTTCGTCGCAGCAGAGCTCTGTTACCGCTTCGTGGAGCAGCCGATCCGAGCCGGTGCGCTCACGCGCTTACGCACGCGCCCTTGGCTGCTCGGCGCGTCAGGGGCGTCCCTCGCGGCGCTGGCGCTGGCGCTCGTTGGCATGTCGGGCTCACGCCTGGCGGCCGCGCGCATGCCCATGCCGAGCGCACGACTGGTCACTCCCTCGACAGACACGTCGAGCCCCGCCGCACCGGAGCTCCGAGCATCCCCCACGACGCCGGAACCCAGCCCGCCACGCGCCGGCCTTGCCCTGGACCCAGCCTGGCCCAAGACACTCACCCTGCTGAGTGATTCGGTCGGTCTCGGCTTGAGCCGTGCGTTGCCGGCCGCGCTGCCCGGCTGGAAAGTCGAAGTCCTGGGTCGACCAGCGCTCATGGTCAAGCAGGTCGTACCCGAGTTCTTGAACGCTCGCGCCGTCGGTTCGGTGGTGGTGATCGCCCTGGCTTACAATTCGCTCTTCGAGCGAGACCGCAAGAATTACGCGCACTGGAGCGGGATCTGGGATCGCGGCGCAGAAAGGCTGGTTTCGGACTTGAAGGCCTGCGGCGCAAAAAAGCTGGTCTGGATCACGCTGCGTGAACCCTCGGCGGAGCTCGTGACCGACGCCGGGCGAGACCAATACGAGCGCTACGCCTGGTTCTTTCCCTACGTGAACGAACGCATTCGCGCACTCGCCCAGCGCCACCCCGAGCTCGCGCTTGCCGACTGGCAAGCAGTCGCGAACCAGTCGGATTTGACGAAGGACTTGATTCATCTCAGCCCGAGCGGCGTGACCCTGATGACCGAAACGGTCACCAAAGCGGTGCTTGGCGGCAGCCCACCCGGGCGTGCTACGCCATGAGCATGCAACGGATCGCCGTCATCGGCGGAGGCATTGCCGGACTGACCGTCGCCCTGCGCCGCGAAAAGCTCGGGGATCGCGTCAGCCTATTCGAAGCGGGCGCGCGGGTCGGCGGCCAGCTTTCCAGTGAAACCCACGATGGCTTCGTGATCGAGCACGGAGCCGAGGGCTTCGTCGCGCGTAGCGAGGTCGTGCCGCGCTTGGCGCTCGAGGCGGGGATTGCCGAACGCATCGTCGAGCAGCTCGAGCAACGCTCGTTTCGCTTCGACGGCCGCGGCTTGGTCGAGCTCTTACCCGGCGAAGCAGGACGCTTGCTCGGTTTCCAAGTTCCACCCGACGATCTGGGTCGTGGCATCCGCTCTTTCTGGCAAGGCATGGCCGAACTACCTGCGCGGCTGGCACTGACGCTCGGTTCCCGAATCGATCTGCATTTGCAGCGCGCGATCGCGCGCGTCACGCCACGCCACGGTGGCGTCACACTGCTCGACGCACACGGCGAATCGTTGGATTTCGACGTGGCAGTCGTGGCCACGAATGCACGCAGCGCGGCATCGCTGCTCGGCGATGCACTGGGCACCCCTGCCCTCGCGTTGCAGGACTCACCGTTGCTGTCGAGCCTGACCGTGACTCTCGCCTACCCACGTGAGGCCATTGCACATCCGTTGGATGGAACCGGCTTCATCGTCCCGGAACCCGAGCAACTCGCTGGGCTGCGGGCAGTGACCTTCAGTTCGAGCAAGCTGCCCAACCGCGCCCCCGCCGATCACGTGCTTTTGCGGCTGTTCTTTCGACCGAGTGAACACGAGCTCTCGACGCTATCCGATGGCGCTTGGAGCGAGCGCGCGGAGCGGAGCTTGGCTTCCGCGTTGCCCGTACGCGGGCCCGCGCAGCGCTCCTTCGTCTCGCGCTGGCCAAACGCTCTGCCCGTCTTCGACGCTGCTCAGCGCGCCCGCGTCGAAGCGTTGGAGACCGCACTGCGCCAGCACGGACATCCGATTTGGCTCGCCGGTGCTGCGTTTCACGGCTCTGGCATCGACGCCGCGATCCGCTCGGGCGAAGCGACCACGCTCGCGATCTCGAGCCGCCGCTAGCGCGCGGTTACAGCGTGTGCACCGGCGAATTCCGCCGAGGACGCGGCTGCCATGCGTCACACCGCAATTGGTCACAGGGGTCTTCCGCACAGCTTCCGAGCAATGCTATTGCGCTGAGCATGCTTCATCACCGATCGATTCCGAGTCTAGGACTTCTGATGGTCGCGTTGGGCTGCGCTGGCGCCCCCCCGCCGCCGGGCGGAGCGCCCTTGCCGCCTGCCTCGGACCTGCCGCCTGCCCCCATTGAGGTCAGCAAGTCACCCGAGCCCGATAAGCCCGCGCCGGCACCGGCCGAGGTGGCCAAACCCGCGCCGCCGAGCCCACTGTTCAGAATCAGCGAAGGCATCGCAACCCCTGAGAGCGTGCTCTACGACGAGGTCAACGACCGTTACTTGGTGTCCAACATCAACGGCAAGCCCGACGGCGTCGACAACAACGGCTACATCAGCGAGCTGTCACCGGACGGCAAAGTGCTGAAGGAGAAATTCATCGCTGGCGGCGTGGGCAAGGTCAAACTCGATGCGCCCAAGGGATCTGGAATCAGCGGCAACGTCCTTTACGTCGCCGACATCAGCGTCGTGCGTTTGTTCGATCTCAAAACGGGAATACCCAAGGGCGAGATTGCCGTACCCGGTGCCACGTTCCTCAATGATATCGCCGTGGCCAAAGACGGACGAGTGTTCGTCAGCGACTCGGGCACCAAAACGGGCCCGAGCGGCTTCGAACCGACAGGCACCGACGCCGTTTACGTCATCGACAAAGGAAAGCTCAAGACCCTTGCGAAGAGTAAGGACCTGGCCGGGCCGAATGGCCTCGTCGCTCTACCAGACGGGCTGTTGGTCAACACCTTTGGTGCTGACGAGGTGTACCGTCTGGACGAGAAAGGCGTGAAACAAGCTCTGACCAAGACCCCTGCGGGCGGACTCGACGGCATGGCCCTCGTCGCGGATGTCTTGTTCGTTTCCAGTTGGAAAGGCTCGGCAATTTATCGCGGCAGCCTGAGCGGCAAGTTCGAAGTAGCCTTCGCGGGCTTGGCTGGCGCGGCGGATTTCGGAATCGACAGCAAGCGCCACCGCATCTTGGTGCCGCGCTTCTTAGACAACGCTGTAGAAGTTTATGACCTGAAATAGACGCGCCAGCGCAAAGGCCAATTATCGAGTCTTTCGCGACGATTCGATATTCGCGATATCCACTCTGTCGCAACAACTGCTGGTGGCGGATTCCGCCGCCAGCAGCCAGCGGCCGCCGACCAACCGCGCTCAACGCCCCGCTGGTCTCTATTTGAGCCAAAAGCGGCCCGTTTCCAGGAATGTCCGGCGCACGCGGTCGCGCGAGCCAAAAGGCCTCGGGCGGCCCCCGGCACGCGCGGTTTGCCGACTCGGGCTGACGCGCCTGCCCCATTCGCATCTGCCGCTCCTAAAAGGCGATCTCCATGGAAGCGCCCCGTGATAGATTTTTAGATTCTGGACACTGAGGCGGATCCTTTGGGAACACGCTCGTGCGATGCATGAAGCGTGATGGGGACAAACAACATGACGGCACGAATTCTGGTTGTTGAAGACGACGACGAAACACGCGAAGCAGTGGCAGGAGCACTGCGTGACCTCGGCTACGACACGACGGTGTGTCACGACGCTCGCAGCGCGCGCTCGCACTCCGATGTAGACATCGTGGTGACGGACATTCGCATGCCCGGCGAGAGCGGTCTGGAGCTATGCGCGGACATCGCTGGCAATCGCCCTGACTTACCGGTGATCTTGATGACCGCGTTCGGTGACACGCGCGCGGTGTCATTGGGTTTGCGCGCTGGCGCTTCGGACTTTCTGGCCAAGCCCTTCTCACTTTCGGACTTGGGAGCCGCGGTCGGGCGCGCCTTGGAGCGCCGTCAACGCGCCACGCGCGTGAATCGTTTGGCGGAGGCCGCGCCGGGTTCTGAACGACCCGTGCCGGGCGTGATCGGGTCGAGCACGGTGATGCGCACGATCGCCGATCGCGTCCGACAACTCGCGAATCACCAGGCGCCCGTGCTCGTCACGGGCGAGACGGGAACCGGCAAGGAGATTTTCGCGCGTGCGATCCATGCCCTGAGTGATCGGCGAAATCAGCCATTCGTGGCCTTGAATTGCGCCGCGCTACCCGCCGAGATCATCGAGAGCGAGCTCTTTGGTCACGCTTCGGGCGCGTTCACGGGGGCTGCGCGCAACCACCCGGGGGTGTTCCGGGATGCCGAAGGCGGCACGCTTTTCCTGGATGAGATTGGCGCCATGCCGCTCGGCCTCCAGGCGCGCCTGCTGCGCGCGATCGAGCAACGCAGCGTGCGCCCCGTCGGAACCGTCGGGGAAATCGCTACGAACGTACGCATCGTCGCGGCTAGCAATGCGCGCTTGCGAGATTTGGCGGACTCGGGTCAGTTCAGGAGCGACCTGTTGTTTCGCCTGAGCACGTTCGAACTCGATTTACCGTCGCTGCGCGAGCGTGGCAATGACGTGATCGAGCTCGCCGAGTACTTCCTGAACAATCTTCCCAACTCCGGCCCGCCTCGAGTCCTCGGCGAGAGCGCCAAGCTTGCGCTCTTGGCGTACTCATGGCCGGGAAACGTGCGCGAGCTCGAGAACGGTATGCGCGCTGCCGTAGCAATGTCTCCCAGCAAGACGCTCGAAGCGTGCGATCTTCCACTGCGCGTTCGGGATTCGCACAAGGCCCGCAATACTGACTCGGCGCGGGTGGATCTCGATGCTTTGGAGCGAACCCACATCGAGCGAGTGTTGCGCGAGACGGGCGGCAATCGTTCGGAGGCCGCACGCCAGCTCGGCATCGACCGAGTTACGCTGTATCGAAAAATGAAGCGCTATGAAGTAGCTGGCTGAGCTCGGGGCGCCGCAGAGTGGCTCACGCTATGCGTGGGCCACTCTCTTCAGCTACGGGCTTCACTTCGTTTGGCTCTCGCCAGGCGCCACGCTCGGACGAGTGCGGGGCGGGACGTCGATCGACAGCCGATCGAGCTTGCGGTGCAAGGTGCGTCGGTCGATGCCCAGGAGACGCGCTGCGCGCGCGCGGTTTCCATCGACCGAGCGAAGCACGGCCTCGATGTGCTGCCGCTCCACCGCCGACCAACGCGGATCGTCGGCGCGCACTTCACCCGATGAGCTGCGCCGAGCCTGGACGGCTTCGGGCAGATCACTCTCGCTCAGGTGATCGAACGCTGCCACCGTTACGGCGTACTCGATTGCGTTCTTCAACTCGCGCACGTTGCCTGGCCAACGATAGGCCAAGAGCGCGCGAGCCGCCGCCGTCGAAATCGAACGAACGGTCTTACCCAAGTGAGCCGAGGCCTGTTCCAAGAATAGCTCGGCTAGCAAAAGCGCATCGTGCTCACGGTCTCGCAGGCTAGGCACGGCGATCTCGACGACCGCCAAGCGGTAGTACAAGTCCTCGCGAAATGTGCCTCGCTTGACCAAGTCCAAGAGCGGGACGGTGGTGGAAGCGAGCAGCCGAAAGTCCGTCGGCATTTCTTGAGTTGCACCGATTGGTCGCACGCTGCGCTGCTGCAGCACACGCAGCAGCTTGGCCTGCAAATCCAAAGACAACGAGCCAACGTCGTCCAGAAACAAAGTGCCCTCGTGCGCCGCCCGAACCAACCCCAGATGGGCGGTCAGCGCGCCGCTGAAGGCACCCTTGACGTGGCCGAACAGCTCGCTTTCTGCCAATGAAGCAGGGATCGTGGAGCAGCCCACGACCACGAACGGGCCGAGCTTCCCCGAGCCGTTGCGGTGGAGAAGATTGGCCACCAGCTCCTTGCCCGAGCCCGTCTCACCCGAGATGAGCACGGTCACGTCCGAACTCTGGAGCTGCAGCACGCGCTCGCGAAGTTCGCGTGCTTTCGGGCTGTTGCCGACCAGATCCAAGCCGTGGCCGGAGCCGCGGGTCGATCCGGAAAGGCTACTGACAATCGCTCGCTCGGAGATCAAGCGTCTGGTAATCGACGCCAGTTCGAGCGCGGTGGTCGACGGCTCGACATAATCCGCTGCGCCCGCGCGCATTGCCGAGATTGCCGATTCTAGCCCGGCGTCGCCCATCACCACCACAGGGACCCCGGGGTGCGTCTCTTCGAAGGCGCGCCGCAAAACGGCAACGTCTCGATCGAGCAGCTTGGGCTCCATGAGTACGAGATCGACTTCGTGGGCTTGCTCGCCTTGCGACGTGCTGACGGTACTAATGCCCAGGCTGTCCAGCTCTGCGCGCATGCGCTCACTGGCGTCTGGCAAGAACAGGATGGACGGTCTCAAGATCACTCTGATTCTTCCCCAGGAAATGAGTGCTGTTTTCGAATCAAGAACGTACGCGGATGGATACCCAACTCGCAAGCACTTCCGCACACGACTCCAGTCTTCGCAATGCGTGTCAACCTGCACACACGTCTCGCTCCCCCTCTGTCGTTCCTCCCGTATTCGCCGCATTCTTTGCGTCCGCTTCCGCCGTGGACCGCTACGCGAGCGACCGGCGCGAGCTGGAAACTGAATGGTGAGGCGAACTGCAACAGCACGGCTCTCATCGCGAAGCCTGCGGAATCGACGAAGCCCGGTCGCTCCTGCACCGAATCGGCATCGCTATCGTGTCAGACCTCGCACTCGGGTTAGAGTGCTGCTGGCGCGTGCGCAGGCACGCAATGTTTCTCGGAGAAGGAAAACGGGTGTCGCGCGATTTGCTGATTTTGAGTGCGGCGCCGATTTGGGAAGTCCAAGTCACCGCGATCACGAACGTGATATTCGGGCTCTCGTGCCTGGCGTGGTTGGTCAGCCTGGCTTACTTGGCTCGAAAGTTCCGAGACCTACCGGTGCGCGCCGCGTACCTGGCATTCGGCGGTCTGCTCGGCATCACGGCGGCGATTCAGTTCGCGCAGTCGCTCGAGTTGCTGCCCTCCCTGGTCTGGGTGTCGAGCAGCCTTCGACTATTGAAGGCAATCTGCGCCGTCGGCACGGTCGTGTTGCTGGGCAGCGTTATCGTCCAGATCGATTCACTGCTCGCCCGCGAGCGCGGGGCGCTGCAGCGCGAAAGCGACCTGACCGCTGTGCTCAAAGAGCTCTCGACCGCATACGCTCGGTTGCAGAATCTAGACGAACTCAAGACTCAGGTATTCGCCAACGTGAGCCACGAGCTTCGCACACCGCTGACGTTGATCTTTGGTCCGATTCAAGACCTACAGGAAGCGACCGGGCTTACCCCCGAGCAACAGGCTTCACTCGCGGTGGTCGAGCGCAATGCGCATTTGTTGCTCGGGCACGTCAACGATCTGCTCGAGTTGTCGCGCGCCGATGCGGTCGGCGTCGAGTTGGAACGCAAGCCCACGGACCTGCACTCACTCTTCCTCGCGCTCGCCGCCAGCTTTCGCCCGTTGGCCGGCAATCTCGGCATCGAATATTCGGTCGCGCTGCCGTTGAGCTCTCGATCGCACCTGGTGGACCCCACCAAGGTCGAACGCATCGCGATGAATTTGCTGGCGAATGCCTTCAAATTCACGCCCAGCGGCGGGCGCGTCGCGTTGCGCGCAGAAGTCGTCGAAGAGACCGAGGCCAGCCAGTCGAGCACGACGCTGGTGCTCAGTGTCGACGACAGCGGGCCGGGCATTCGGGTCGAAGATCGCGAGCATGTATTCGAGCGTTTTCGCCAGCTCGACGGCAAGCCCAATCGGGCCTTCAGCGGCACGGGCTTGGGGCTTTCGATCGTTCGTGAGTTCGTCACCGCGTCCGCCGGCGCGATTCAAGTCGAGGACTCCAAGCTCGGCGGGGCACGTTTCGTGGTGCGGCTGCCCGCCGAGCTCGCCGAGGCCACCGCAGATAGCGAACGCGACAGCTTCCCGGTGTCGGTCAGCAGCGCAGAGATGCTTGCGCTGCGCCCGCGCCCGACTCCAGACTCGGAAGCCGAAAAGCCCTTCGACTTACCTTTGGTGTTGGTCGTCGAAGACAACCCGGACATGAATCGCTTCGTCTGCTCCAGCCTTTCGAGCGAATTTCGCGTGGCGTCGGCGTTCGATGGCAAACAGGCCCTACTCCGGCTGGAGCACCTGACGCCGGACTTGATCGTCACGGATTTCATGATGCCCCATATGAGCGGGGACGAGTTCGTACAAGCGCTACGCGCGAAACCGGAACTGTTCGACATCCCGGTGCTGGTCCTGACTGCTCGCGACGACATCGAAGTTCGCGTACGCGTGCTGTCCGCAGGCGTACAGGATTGGCTGACCAAACCGTTCACGGTGCGAGAGCTGGTCGCCCGCGCGCGGAATTTGGTCAGCGCGCGACGCGCACGCGCCATCTTGCGCACGGAACTAGCGACCCGCGAATTCGACGTCGGGGAGCTCGCCGAGCAACTCGCGGAACGCAAACGGCGCCTCGAATCGTTACTCGAGTCGCTGAGTGATGCGCTGGAACATGCGGAGGTCGCCAGTCGCTTCAAGACCAGCTTGCTGCGTTTGGTGTCGCACGAGCTCAGAACCCCATTGGGCGCTCTTCAGCTTCAACTCGAGCGGCTCTCCGGCGAACACCGCGGACCGTTGAACGACGCGCAGCAGCAGCTGATCGTGCGCATGCGTCGCTCGCTCGCTCGCCTAACGGACATGATCCAATCCTTGCTCGAGTACGCGCGCATCGAGAGCGGGCGGCTGGAGCTGTTCGTAGAGAGCTTCGACTTGCGCGAACTCGCCCAAAGCGTGGTCGATGACTTCGCGCCGCAAGCCGAAAGCAAGGGCCTGGTCCTGTCCTTGCAGGCTCCCGAGGGCAGCGCGCAGTTCCAGTCCGATGCGCGCCTGGTACGGCTAGTTTTGGTAAACTTGGTCGCCAACGCGCTCAAGTTCACGGAGATGGGGCAGGTCAGCGTGGGCATGGAGCTGACGCACGAGATGTGCTTCCTGCGCGTACAAGACAGCGGGCCTGGCATCGAGCCCAGGCTCCGCACCTCGGTCTTCGAGCCATTCTTTCAAGGCGAGTCCGCCGGCCATCGACAATACACGCAAGGCGCGGGCCTTGGTCTTTCGTTGGTTAGAGAGATGTTACACGCTCTGGGCGGAAGCATCGAACTCGCGTCTGACGTGGGCGCGGGCAGTACGTTCCGAATTTCGGTGCCCCGAGCGTCGCTCTCGCCCGCCAAATCCTCGGGCGCTCCGGAATCGCCTGGATCCCCCGAATCACCTACTTCGGACCAGACTCGGAACAGCGCCTAACCCGGATGAATCTCGGGATACCGGCAGCGGGCACGGCAATGCCATCGACGACTCGGACCACACGATGGCATTGGTTCGTTCCAGGCGCGCGGCCAGGAACCCGCTCGCGCATTTTTACCCGTTTTCCCCCGCCTGTATTTTCCGTACACTGAGGCATCCAAAGCGGGGAGCGCGGCTTTGCGCGCCAAGCAGATTCCGATTCGCATCAACGTCCCCCAGCAGAAGCATTCAGGAGCCCGAGAGTGACCCAACCTCGCTTACTACTAGTCGACGATGAGGAGATTTTCGTGCGCGGGCTGAGCCGCGAATTGTCCAAGCTGGATTGGCACGTCCAAACCGCGGACAGTGCGGAGAGCGCCCTGCGTGCGCTGCGCCAGAGCGAGTTCGATGCCTTGGTGCTGGATCAGGAGCTACGGGGCCAAAGCGGAGTCGAAGTGCTGAGTGAGCTCGGTCGCGTGCTCGCCCGCCCCGTCGCCGTGTTGTTGTCGGGTCAGCTCAGCGTGGCCACGACCGTGCGCGCAATCCAAGCCGGCGCGAGCGATGTGCTCGAGAAGCCGGTCTCGGCGACCGATCTCGATGCCCGCTTGCGCCGTTTGCTCGAAGCGCGCGAAGCCGCGCCGAGCGGTGTCGCCGCTGGTGGCACGAACAGCGAGTTGCGCAAAGTCTTGGGCGAGACGGCCGGGATGCGCGCGGCGCGCGAGCAGATGCAAACCGCGACTCGCTACCCCGAGTTGTGTTTGACGATCGTGGGCGAAAGCGGCACGGGCAAAGAGCAGGTCGCGGAAGCCATTCATTCGCTTGCCGCATCGCGTGGCCGCTACTTGCCGGTGAGCCTGGCCGCGCTGCCTGACCACATGATGGAGGTCGAGCTGTTCGGCAGCGAAGCCAAAGACGGACGTGAGCGTCGAGCGGGCCTCTTCGAGCTGGCTGGCACGGGCACGTTGTTTTTCAGCGAGCTCTCCGAATTCCCCCCCCACCTCCACACGAAACTCGTGCAGGTGATCGAGACGCGCAGCTTCCGCCGCTTGGGGGGCGAGGTCGACATCCCGCTGCAGGCGCGCGTGATCGCTGCCACTCGACGGCGCACGGCCAGTCCGGAGTATGCCGAACTCTACGAACGCCTCGGTGCATTCACGATCCTGTTGCCCGCGCTGCGCGATCGCGTGCCCGACATCGAGCTGATCGCGGGCCACGTGCTGGCCGACGTGGCCTCGCGCACCGGTAAGGCCGCGCTTGGTTTGTCGGAGGCCGCCCTCGAGGTGCTGCTCCGCCACCACTGGCCGGGCAACGTGCGCGAGCTCGAGATCGTGCTGAGCGAAGCCGCCGCTGAAGCATCGGGGCCGATGCTGAGCGCCGAGGAGATCCGCTCGGCAATCCGTGACCACGGCATGCCCTCGGAGTTCGACGTTTCGACGGAGAGCGCCAGCGGCACCTTCCCCACGTCGGGCCCGGTCTCCGAACCATTGCGTAGCCTGGAGCGGCGCATGATTACGGATGCATGGCGCACCTCGGGTCGCAACTTGAGCGCTGCCGCACGCAGCCTCGGCTTGCCCCGCACCACGCTGCGTGACCGCCTGAAGAAATACGGGCTTCGCTGACGGGCCGCCTCGCGGTTTAGGCTCGGCGGCTCGCATGCGCGCCGAGCCGCGCGAGGTGCATGGCCAGCCGCCGATACAGCTCGGTACCAAGCTTCGGATCGGTGCAGATCTCGGCAAAGTCGTCCGCGCGCACGCGTAGAAGGCGCGTCGTTTGCTCGCACACGGGCGCATCGCCCTGGCCGAGCACGCCGAGCAAGGACTCGGCATGGAGCAACGCGCCGGCACCCACGCGCCGTTCGTCCGCGTAGCGCACCACGCCGTCGAGCACGATGTACGAGACGAGGTCGTTGGCGACTGCACGCGGCAACCCCTGCCCCTCACCGACTTCGATTTCGACGGCCGCGGAGAGCGCGGTCAAGGCGAACGAAAGCGGTAGATCCACGAGCAGCGGGCTCTGCCGCGCCCGCTCGAGATCGGCGGCGTTCAGCCCGCGATCGTGATCTTTGCGTTTCACGAACCGATCGCCGATCTCGATCACGATCGCCGTCGCGTTGTCGCGGCCTTGACGTGCTGCGTGCGCGATCAAGTTTTGGGCCGCGTGCAGGGGCGATCCGCTGCGCAGAAGCTCCGACAGCTCACTCTCGCCTTCGATTTGCGCGTACACGCCGTCGCTACAGATCAGCAAGCGATCGCCGCGGCTCACGTCCACGAACAGCATATCGACCGTGACCACTTCGTTGATGCCCAGCGCGTTGGTGATACCCGAACCTTGTGAGGGCGAAATCAAGCGACCAAAGCCGTCGGTCTTGGTCACGCTCAACGCGGTGTGATCGGCCGTCAATTGCAGCACCGCTCGCTGCCGCGCCAGATACACGCGCCCGTCACCGACGTGGGCGATGAATGCATGATCGCGCGCGAACCAAACCACGTCGAGCGTCGTGCCCATGCCCCGGTGCTCCGGGTTTTGCTCCGAGTCGGCGCGAATGGCCGCGTTGGTGCGCTCCACCGCGCGCTTCAGTTCGGCGAACACGCGACGCCGGGCGTTCAGGTCGGCGCACGCCACATAAGCGTCCAACGCGCGCTGGGCGTTCCGACCGGAGAGGGCATGCTTGATTTGCTCGACGGCCAGCTTGGCCGCCACCTCGCCCGCCAAGTGACCGCCCATCCCATCAGCGACCGCGAACAGGCCGAGTTCTGGCGCGAGCAGCGCCGCATCCTCGTACTGTTCGCGCGTTGCTCCGATATCGCTCGCCAACGAGTATTCGGCCCGAAAGTCGAACCGGGGCAGGATCGAGGGCATGTCACGACTAGACTAGCAGAGGGTACGGGCGGGCATTTCGTGCTAGACGCGGCCGGTGCGCATTCTCGGGATCGAAAGTTCGAGTCGCCGCGGTTCGGTCGCGTTGCTCGAAGGCGGGCAACTCGTCGCTAGCATCGAACATGAGCAGGCCAACTCCCACGCCGAACGCTTGTTGCCGCTATTGGAGCAGCTCTTGGCGGAAGCCGGCTGGCCGAAATCGAGCCTGGATCGCCTCGGGGTCGGGGTGGGGCCTGGATCGTTCACTGGGCTGCGCGCGGGGATCGCCTTGGCCGAAGGGCTGAGCGTGGGACTCGATCGACCGCTTTGGGGCGTCGGCTCGCTCCTAGCGATGGCCCGCGGAGCGCTAGCCGAACACGGAGGCCCGTGCTGCGCGCTCCTGGATGCCCGGCGGAACGAACTATTTGCAGCCGTTTACGACGCCGAGCTCCGCGAGCTGCGCGCGCCGCACGCGCTGCCAATCGAAGATTTAGCGGCGTTCTTGCTGGCTTCGGGGGTGGTGACGGTAGTCGGCGAGGTGGCGCAAACCCTCCCTCACGGCCGAACGCTGGCGGCCGGCCCCATGTTGGAGCTGCCACACGCTCGCTGGGTCGCCGCCCTCGCCGGGCAGCTGGACGAAGCAGCGTGTCCACCAGAGCCCCAATATGTACGGGGGATTGGCGCCACTTTGCCCACGCTCCCGCTCTCGCCGCTGAAATCCCAATAGCGCGTGACGCTGCGCGCTCGGCTCGGCTATTGTCGTTTCGATGCCGCTTTCCAGCGACGCCGGCCCCGAGGCAGAACAGCGTCTATTGTCTCGCTATGGTCGACGTTTTGCGGCCGGGAGCGTGCTCTTTCGCGACGGCGACGCCGCCACCGAAGCGTTCCTTTTGCAAGAAGGGCGCGTGCGCCTGATTAAACACGCCGGCGCCATGGAGCGCAGTCTGCGGGTGGTGCGCCCTGGGGACCTTTTTGGCGAGGGAGCACTGGTCAAGGGTGCTCTCCGAACCTCCACCGCTCTGGCTCTCGACGACACCGTGGCGCTCGCCTTCGACCAAGCCACATTCGATCAAGTGCTGGCGACCAGCCCAGAAGTCGCGGCCCGGGTGCTATCGCAGCTGATTCGTCGCCTGCGGGAGGCAGAAGATCAGATCGAGATCCTGATGCTGCGCGATGCACAGTCCAAGGTCGTAGTCGCGCTGATCAAACTGGGACAACAGCAGCTCGCACAGGACGGGCGGCCAAGCGGCCAAGTGGCATTGATGCTCTCACCGCTGGAGTTGTCGGCGCATGCCGGTTTGGACGTCGACACGGTGAAACGAATCGTCTCGCAGCTGAGAGATCGCGGCTACGTGCGCATCCAAGAGGAACGGGTCGAGCTGCCGGATTTGGACAACCTGCGTGAGTTGTACAGCCTGCTCGGGGTGAAGGATCAATTGCGCGGTCCCAACCGTGAGCGAGGCCAAGGTTGATGAGACGCCTGTTAATTTGCGCGCTTTTGTCGGTGTTTGTGGGATGTTCGTCGGGCAGCGCCTCCGGCCCAGCGGCCCGTGACCCAGAACGTATGAGCGAGAGCGAGTACGATATCGCGCGCGACCTCTGGCTGCGTCGAAACCAACCCCGCGAGGCCCTAGCCCACGCCCTCAAGGCCATCGATCTGGACGAGGGCAACGCCGAGGCAGCGCACCTGGTCGCGCTCCTGTATTTGGATTTTTGTTCGCGCAGCCCAACTGAATGCCGGCTGAGTGATGCGGAGAAACAAGCCCGACTCGCGATCCGCAACAAGCCAGACTTTCGTGAGGCCAAGAACACCTTGGCCGTGGTGCTGATCCACGAGAAAAAATACGCCGACGCGATCGCCGTGCTGAAGCCGCTGACCGAAGATATCCTGTACCAGACCCCGGAAAATGCCTGGGGAAACCTAGGCTGGGCATATCTCGAGCAAGGCTCGTTCGATTTGGCAATCGACGCCCTCAAGCACAGTGTCGCGGCGCAGCCGTTGTTCTGTGTCGGCAGCTACCGACTGGGACTCGCGTTGGAGCAGAAGCAAGAGCTGACGAGTGCGTTGGATTCCTTTACGCGCGCACTGGAAACAGATGCTCCAGGTTGTAACTCACTCCAAGAGGCCTTCGCGGCGCGCGGCCGAGTGCGAATGAAGCTCGGCGATTCGGATGCAGCTAGGACGGATCTCGAGCGCTGCGTCGCGCTCTCCGGAAAGACCAAGCTCGGAAAAGAATGCAGCTCCATGCTGCAAAAGTTCAAGTAATCTCGGGGGCCCCCAATGCCCACGGTCGGAACCTTCCTGCGCCAGCTTCGTGAAGCGAAGTCCTTGAGTGTAGAGGAGATTTCGCGCGCGACTCGGATGCCACAGTCGAGTGTGGAGCGGATTGAAGCGGATCGCTTCGACGAATTGCCGGGCGAGGTGTTCGTGCGCGGCTTCTTGAAAGCATACGCACGCGCACTCGGTGTACCCGCCGAAGAAGTGCTCGCGCGTTACACCGCAAGTCGACGCGTGGCCTGGGTCACGCCCTTACCGATGGCGAGTACGGCCAAGCCCGCGCGGACGCGTCGTTTCGGCGTCGCGATCGCGTTCGTGCTGCTCCTGATCTTGTTCACGCTCGCACTCAGCATCGTGCTCAAGCCGCGCGGTGACGACATGCCACAAGAGCTGTCGACGCGGCCCACGCACGGTCACGCCCGGTTCAGCTGAGCCGCGTGTTTGCTCGCCGCACGTCGAGTCCAGCTCGCGTCGCGCACGCGCTCCTGCTTCGGCGCGTCGAGTACGGCGAGAGCGACTTGGTCGTCACCTTGCTCACCGATACGATCGGCCGCGTCTCGGCGCTGGCGCGCGGCGCGCGAAAGAGCGTCAAGCGCTTCGGCGGGGTGATCGAGCCAATGCACACGCTGCACATCGCGTACGACGATCGCTCGGGTGCCGAACTGGTGGTGCTGCGCGATGCGAAGCTCGCGCGCGCGCGCCCGTTCTTGGTGACGAGCCTGGAGCGCATGCAGGCCGCGGGGCAAGCGCTGAATTGGGTACGAAAAGCCGCGCCGCCGCGCACTCCAGAGCCCGAAGTGTGGGCCGCCATGGAGCGCTTGCTCGATCAGCTGGGCGATCCAGAAGACGTAGTTTCGCCGCGTGTGCGGCTGGCCTCGACCGGGCTTCAGCTGTTGGCCGCATTCGGCTGGGGCATCGATTTCGAACGCTGCGTCAGTTGCGGCAAAGCGCCCGCTGAAGGCCAAGCCGCCGCCGTGGACGCGGCGCGCGGCGGCCTCATTTGCCGAGACTGCGGCGGAGCACGTCGACGCTTGTCCGGCAGCGATCGCCTGCTCCTGCTGCGCGCGGTCACGGGCGGGACCTTGAACGACGACAGCGCGGCGTTGGCGCTCGAGCTGGTGGAACAGGCACTGAAGACGCACGGCGGGATCGAGTGAGCCAAACGCGAGAGCCGCGAGAAACTCGTCAAGCGGACGCGACCAGAGTAGAGCCTCTGGCCGTGAGCCAAGTCAGCGAACAACGAAAGATCACTGGGCGCGCGGGCATCGTGGCGCTCGGCACGTTGCTCAGTCGGATCCTCGGACTCGGGCGCGACCAAGCGATCGCGGCCTTGTTCCCGCGACCTGTAACCGATGCGTTCTTCGTCGCATTCCTGATCCCCAACGTGCTGCGACAGCTACTGGCCGAGGGCGCCGTGCAGAACGCGGTCCTGCCGGTGTTGGCGAAAATCCGCGAGGCCGAGGGCGACGCCGCCGCGCGCCGCTTTTTCCGCGCGGCGCGCGGTCTATCGCTGTCGGTGCTGCTGCTGGTGAGCGTGCTCGGGGTGGCGTTCGCGCCGGGGCTCGTTTCGCTTTTTGCCGACGGCTACAAAGACTACCCGGGACAATTCGAGCGCACGGTCACGCTTACGCGCTGGGTCTTCCCGTACATCTTTTTCATGGGCACCGCCGCGCTGGGCGTCGCGGCACTCAATACGTACCAGCGCTTCGTGGCGACTTCATTCGCCCCTGCCTTGCTCAACGTTTCGTTCATCGCGCTCGGCCTCGGTCTGCCCGCTTTCCTCGGCGCGCACGGCTATGATCCGGCGCTGGCGCTGGCGGTCGCGGTGCTGGGCGGTGGCTTGATGCAAATGGTCGCCCAATGGCCGAGTTTGAAGAAGATCGGTTTCTTCGAGACTCCGACCTTGGAGCTCGGGCATCCCGGCGTGCGGGAGGCACTGCGCCGGATGGGCCCCGCGTTGCTCGGCATGGGCGTGTACTACGTGGACGTGGTGCTCGCTCGCCGCTTCCTGTCCGAGCTCGGCCCGGGCTCACAAAGCTACTTCGCCTGGGCGCTCAGGCTGTGCGATTTCCCGCAAGGGATCTTCATCATGGCGCTTCAGACCGCGGCCCTACCCAGCCTTTCGCGGCTCGCGGCGCGCGGCGACCAAGAAGAGCTCGGCCGCACGTTCGCCTTCGGCATGCGCCTCACGCTATTCGTAGCCATCACGGCCACGGCGCTGCTCGTCGGCTTGGCGCGGCCGATCGTGGTGCTCTTGTTCCAACGCGGCGAGTTCGATGCCGAATCGGTCGATGGCACCGCGCGCGCATTGATCGCTCAGGGCTTGGGCATTTGGCTCGTGGCCGGCGTCCGACAGTTGGTCAGCATCTACTACGCACTCGGCGACACGCGCACACCGGTGGCTGTCGCCGCCGCCGATCTGTGCGTTTTCGTGGCGCTCGCTCTGCTTCTGCGCGGCCCCTTCGGGCACGTCGGTGTGGGCCTCGCGGTCACTGGCTCGAGCGCCGTGCAAATGTTGCTCTTGTGGTGGCGCCTCGGCACGAAATTGCCGACGCTTCACACGCGGGAGATCTTGGGCTCCGCGGCCCGGACGCTCGTCGCCGCGCTCTCGGGCGTCGCGGCGGGGGCGAGCGTGGCCGGCTTTTTGAGCCCTCCGGGAAGCGTCTCCGCGCTCCGCCGTGCAACCCCAGGGCTGGTCGGATCCCTGGTATTCTGCGCGGTATTTGCGATCGTTGCCTACCTGATCGGCAGCCCCGAGCTACGCTCGCTGCTGGCTGCGATCCAGCGTCGCCGTGCGCGCCGCTGAATTTTCAGCTACTGCTTGCCGCGATCTCCATGGCTTCCGCAAAAAAACCGGCTCCGCTACCCGCCCCGGCGCCGAATGCACCGCGCATCGTCAGCGCTGAATTTTCGGCCGCCGCGAAAGGTCAGGCCGAATTGCCGCCGCCGTTGCAAATAGAGATCGCCTTCGCCGGTCGCTCCAACGTGGGTAAGAGCAGCTTGCTCAATAAGTTGATGAACCGGAAGAATCTGGCGCGCACCAGCTCGACGCCCGGCTGCACTCGCCAAATCAACTTTTTCAGCGTGCGTACCGCGCAGGGCATCCATTTGAGCTTGGTGGATTTGCCCGGCTACGGCTACGCCAAGCGCTCGAAGGACGAACGCAAGCTGTGGGCTGAATTGATCGACGGCTACTTGATCGAGCGTCCGACGCTGCGCGCGGTGGCCGTGCTCGTCGACGTGCGTCGCGGTCTCGAACCAGACGACCTCGGCCTGATCGAGATGCTCGAATCCGGCAGCACCAGCGGCGGCCGCGCAAATTTCAAGACGCTGATCGTGGCCACCAAGCTGGACAAGTTGCGCGCTGGCGAACGCGCGGCGGCCATCGCCAAGATCAAAGCGCCCGGCGCGGCGGTCTTCGGGTTCTCCACCGAGTTGCCGGAAACCGCGTCGGCGTTGTGGGCCTCCCTCGAGCGACGTGTGGGCGTGATGAATCCCGGCTAATTTCGGGTCAGTTTGCTCACTCGCGCGAGAGGCCCAGCAACGCTCGAAGCGCCTCGGTGTCGCTCAGGCTGCCAATGATGCGACGCTCGCAAACCGGCCCGAGCTTGATCATGGTCGGTGTGACGAGGACGGCGTCATCGAGAGCCCGGACCGGATGCTTCAGAACGTCGATGATCTCGAGCTCCGCCGGCACGGAGGGATGGGCAGCGAGCACTCTCCGTAGGTTGCGCAGCGCAGCCGCCGAGTTCGGACCTTCGCCTGCGACGAACAGCCGAAGCCGAAGCATGTTTTTGGCGTGGGTCGAGCGAAGGCTCATGCGGGCGCCGTCCTCAGCTCCGAAGCCGAGCGCGTGGCTCGTCGAGCACGGCGCGGACCCGGCGAGCCAATGCCTCTGGGGTGATGGGTTTTTGTAGCAACGCCATGTCGGCATCGAAGACCCCTTGGCGAACCACGGCATCGTCCGTGTATCCGGTCATGAACAAAACCTTCATTTCGGGGCGCGTCATCGCGAGCCGCTCAGCCACTTGTCGCCCGTTCATGCGCGGCATCACCACGTCCGTCAGTAGCAGGTGAATCGCGTCCGCGTGCTGTTCGGAGATCAGGAATGCTTCGCCCCCGTTCGACGCGACCAGAACGTCATAGCCGTTGCGACGCAAGATCGAGCGTGTGAGGTTGAGCACTTGTTCGTCATCCTCGACGACCAATATCGTCTCGTGCCCGCCTTGAACCGCCGTACCGCTCGCCGAGGCCGGTATCGGCGCGACCGCGCGATCGACTCGCGGTAGGTAAACCTCGAAGCGCGTTCCCTTGCCCAGCTCGCTCTGGAGCTCCAAGTGACCGCCGCTCTGTTGCACGATACCGAGCACGGTGGAAAGACCGAGCCCGGTCCCCTTGCCGAGCCCCTTCGTAGTGAAGAACGGTTCGAAGATGCGCTCGCGCGTGATGGCGTCCATACCCGAGCCCGTGTCGCCGACCGCCAGCATGACGTGCTGGCCCTGCTTGAGGCCGGCGGCAGTTGAACTGGTCGCCGAAGTCACGGACACGTTGGCAGTCTCGATGGTCAGCTCACCGCCAGTCGGCATCGCGTCGCGCGCGTTGGCGACCAAGTTCATGATCACCTGCTCGATTTGACCCGGATCGGCACTGACCCGACCGAGTGACGGCTCACTGACCAGTGACATGTCGATACTTTCTCCGAGCAGGCGACGGAGCATTGGCTCGATGCTCGCGACCGTCGCGTTCAGATCGATGACGACGGGCTCGAGGATCTGCTGCCGACTGAAGGCGAGCAGCTGACGTGTCAGGGAGACCGCCCTGTCTCCTGCCTTCGCGACTTGTTCGATGTCCGCGCGCAACGGATCGCCTTGCTTCAATGCGTCGAGCGCAAATGCCGTGTACGTGACCATGATCGAGAGCAGATTGTTGAAGTCGTGTGCCACTCCGCCCGCCAGGATGCCGATCGCTTCCATCTTGCGTGATTGAGCGAGCTGGGCTTCGAGTCGATTTCGCTCCGTCATGTCGCGCGCGATCACGAGCGCCACGCGACGAGCATCGATCACGAACGTCTGCGAGGTGATCGCGACTTCCACCACTTCTCCGTTCTTCTTGAGCGGCCGGCGGTTCGCGTGGTGCACCCCTTCCACCGCCATTTCGGCGATGTTTTCGCGCACTTCATCCAACTCAGCGCTCGATAGCAACTGGCTCAAACTCAGTGCCAAGAACTCAGCCCGCTCATAGCCAAAGAGCTGCAAGGCGGCCTGATTGACGGCCAGGAACCGCGAAAAGTCGAGATCCGTGAGCCAAATAGGCAGGGGATTGTTGTCGAACAGTAGACGGTAGCGCTCCTCCGAGGCTCGCAGCGCGTCCTCCGCGCGCCTGCGCTCCGTGACATCGGTCACCATGGCCAGCGCGCCCGTGTAGTGTCCAGCGTCGTCGCTCAGTGGGCTAGCCTCCATCAATACCCAAACCGCCGAGCCGTCCTTGTGAATGTGCTTTTGATCTTGGCGCTCAGCGACGCCGCGCCGGCGCCGCTCCAGCCCCTGCGCGGTACGCGCCCACTCGTCCTGATCGACGAAGTCGAAGACGCTCCTGCCGAGCATCTCCCCCGGCTCGCAGCCGAGCATGTTTTCCAGCGCGCGGTTGGCAAACGTGGTCCGCGCTTGGTCGTCGATGACCCAGATCCCCTCGCGCGCCGTGTCGACGATTTGGCGGTATTTCTTCTCGCTCCGGCGCAGCTCCTCTTGAGCTCGATGCAGCAGTAGCGGCGTGGTCAAAAGCGGGGCCGTAATCGCATCGATCTCGCCACCCGCCAACGCCTGGATCGTCTGCTCGGCCTCTGCAAGTCTGCGACGAAGGGTCTCGAGCTCCGTAGCCGGCTCAATACCGAGGGTCATGAATCTCCCGCGGCATCGATTCGACATTCGCCGAGGATCGTGAGCGCGTGTGGCGCACCCACGGCGACGTGAGTTTCGAAATCGCCATCTCGGAGCAGGCGGTCGAGCGATTCACCCTTGGGCAGGTCGCCTTGAGCCAAGCAAACAAGTTCGGCCCACTGCCTCGTGGGAGGGCGCGGTCCGAAACCATCAAGTCGACCGCGAGGCCCATCTCGGACAGGAGCCGTTGCGCATCGGGTCCGGCGCTCACTTCGAGCACCTGATGATCTACGTCACTCAGCGTTCGCTGCATGGCCAACCGAATCGCCCCGTCGTCCTCGACGACCACGACGGCTTTGCGCTGCCCTGCCAGCGAGCGGAAGGGGACGACCTGGGGCGCAGGAGCGCTGTCCGCTATCGGCAGTTCCAAATCGAAACGCACCACTCGGTCTGCACCCGCGGCCGCGAGCCGGAGAGCGCCGTTCATCGTCGCAAGCTCTACCTCGAGCTCGTGTAGCGCGAGGCGCTCTGGGGTCGTGCTCGTGGGGCTTGCCCAATCACCCGCTGACAGCTGCGCCTCCGAGCCTACGCGGCCACAAGCAGGGGCGATTCGTCAATGCCCGGCGTGAAGCTGGGCGTTCCCAATAGGATGATCTCTGTTCACCACGACCCAACGAGCATGCACCCTTCTTGTGGCCGCTCACCGCAGAGAAACTCGGCGCGCGCGGCTCAGGAGATCGTGGGCGCCCAGTGTCTGAATTGCAAGCGGGTCCGGCTCTTCACCCGCCGCTACGCAGGCCGCGATCCAGACCAAGCACGGAAGCCCCGTCCCCGGCTGGGCGCCCTCCTGCGGATTGTGATGGAACGCTACGGCCTCGATGACGCGAAACGGCAAGCCCCAAAGGCTGAGCAAATAGGCGCCCACCTCGGCATGGCTCACCCCAAAAGCCGCTCGTTCGCAAGCAACGCGCGTCACGTTTTGCTGGCTCGAGTCGTTCCAGGCGCTGGCCAAGCGCTCGGGTGCGTTGGAGGCCAGTACCAATTCACCGATGTCGCACACCAATCCTGCCATGAAGGCTGAATCTGAGAGGTCCGAGCCTGCGATAGCACCTGCGATTTTGGCGGTCACGAAGGCTCGCTGCTGCATCTGATCGACAGAAGGCAGCGGCGAAAGCGCCTTCCTTCCGGTCGAATCGAACACACCCAAGCCCAATGCGAGGTTTTTGATCGTCTTGGTCCCCAAGCGAATCACAGCGGTTCGAATATCGGGAACGTCGCGCGAAAGCGCAAAAAATGCGGAATTGGCGAATTGAAGCAGCTTGCTCGCCATTGCCGGGTCCTGACGCACCACTTCGGTGACCGCATCGGTCGACACTTCATCGCGGGCCAGCAGCTCCGACAACTCCTGATACACGTGCAATGCCGAGGGCAAACGGTCCAAACCGCCCAGCATCGCGCGCAAGTTGGGGTCGGTCATCGTGCGGTGCAACGTGCCGGTCCGCTCCACGACCTGACGCAGGATCTTCGCATCGCAGGGCTTGGAGAGGAACTGGTGGGCAACCCGCACCACGCGCAGCGCGGATGCCTCCTCTGCTTGGCCGGAGAGCACGATGCGTACCATCGCCGGATCGCGCGCCGCAACGGCGGCCAGCAACGCGGCGCCGTCCATTCCGGGCATGCGCATGTCCGAAACGATGACGTCGAATTGGCCTTGATCCAGCGCGGCGAGCGCTGCCACACCACTGGTCACGAAGCGCGTCTCCCAGCTCACGCCCCCGATGCGCAGCGAGCGTTCGAGTGCCTCGAGGACGCGCGGCTCGTCGTCCACGAACAGCACCTTCATTCCCTCGAGCTACGGCGACGAAGGTGGAAAGCTTAACCGCCTCCTCCACAGTCCACTACTTAAGAAGCGAGCTCAGGCAGCCGTTCTCCCGACCGAGCACCGATTGGAAGAGGCGAACACCTTGGGTCTAGGGCCCCCGCCCGACCGTAGGCTCGACCTCGAGGCGGAGCTCGCGGCGCGAGACAAGACGATCCGCGTATTGATTGCGAGGGTCGAGGGCCAATTTGCGCGCCCACATTCGGCGATCGCCGTGCTCGAGCACAACATCTCGCTCGAGCAAAAGGTGCAACGCCGCACTCGAGAGTTGGAGCAAAGCCATGAAAGCCTGAGCAATACCCTGAGTGAGCTCAAGCTCGCCCAGGCGCAGCTGTTGGAGGCCAACAAGTTGGAGTCCATCGGTCAGCTAGCGGCCGGGGTCGCTCACGAAATCAATACTCCCGTGCAATACGTCGCCGACAACGCCGGGTTTTTGAAAGAGGCGTTCGAAAAGTTGATAGCAGCCCTCAACGAGACCTTGAGCGTCGCCAGGCAAGTCGCAGTCGGCAGCCCGGATGCAGCTCCCCTGCGAGCGCTCGACGAACGCCTGGCCGCCGAAGGCTTGGCATGGATCTGCGAGCAAGTGCCGCGCGCAATCGACCAATCGATCGAGGGCTTGGAGCGCGTCACGACCATCGTCAGCGCAATGAAGGAATTTTCCCATCCCAGCGTGGCCGAAAAGCAACTGACCGATTTACATGACGCGATCAACACGACCATCACGGTCGCGCGCCACGAGTGGAAATACGTCGCCGAGATCCAGACTCGATTCGCGACTGATATCCCACACATTCCTTGTTTACGGAACGAGTTCAACCAGGTCATTCTGAATTTGATCGTCAATGCGGCCCACGCCATTGCCGAGCGGACCCACGGCGGCAGTGACGGCAAGGGCCGGATTGCCGTCACGACCGAGCTCGTGGGCGAGGAAGTCGAAATTCGCATCCAGGACGACGGCGCTGGGATTTCGCCCGCCGTCGCTGCCCGCATCTACGATCCGTTCTTCACGACCAAGCCAGTGGGCAAAGGGACGGGGCAAGGCCTCGCCATCGCTCGCTCGGTAGTGGTCGACAAGCACTCCGGGTCAATCCGATTCGAGAGCGAATTCGGGAAAGGCACCTGCTTCTTCGTTCGTTTGCCGCTCACGAACGCAACCACGGTCCTCGGCTCGACGTCAGCGATTACTTGATGGCGCCCACCAAGCGTCGAGCCTAGTCTGCGCCGAACATGATGGCTTTGCAGAATCGGCGGGTGCTGTTCGTCGATGACGAGCCGAATGTTCACGAGGCGATCCAACGTAAGTTGGGCAAGGCCTTCGAAATCTCTACCGCCCTCGATGGTGCAAGCGCGCTCGAAATATTGGCGCACGCAACCGCGCCGTTTGCGGTGATTGTCTCCGACATGCGCATGCCGGGTATGGACGGCGCGGCCTTCCTGGCTCGCGCGCGGGAACTCTGCAAAACCTCGACTCGTCTGCTGCTGACCGGCGATGCCGATCTCAAATCGGCAATCAACGCCGTGAATGAAGGTCACATCTTTCGCTTCCTGTGCAAGCCCTGTCCTTCCGACGTGCTCCGCGCAGCCCTCGAGTCGGCCGCCGAACAACACTCACTCGTGGTCGCCGAGCGCGACATCATGGAGCGCACGCTTTCGGCGGTGGTCAAGACCTTGGGCGACGTCCTTGCGCTCGCGGACCCCGAGCTGTTCAATCGGGCCACGCTCGTGAAGACCTATGTCAGCCATGCCGTTCGGAAATTACATCTGGAGGGCGGTTGGCAAATCGAAGTCGCCGCTTCGCTGCACACCCTCGGCCTGATCGCGTTGCCCACCGAGCTCGTGCATCGCACCTTGACCAGCCCGCCCCTGACGTTGGAAGAGAAGAAACAACTCGCCACGCACCCCGAAACCGCCAAGCGCATCATCGAGGCCATTCCCCGACTCGAAGAGGTTGCCCAGATCGTCGAGCAGCAAACCACTGAAGAGACGCAAGGGCCAGAATGGGTACGCTCCGGAGCCCGCCTGCTCCGGCTGGCGATTCGCCTCGAGACCCGCGTCGCGCGGGGCAGCTCGTTGGGCGATGCGCTCGACGCATTGAACGCCCACGCAAACCAGGAAGAGCGCGTGTACCTGGCTGCGCTACGCACCTTGTACTCCGATTCCGAACAGATGCAGAGTAAGGAGCTGCGCGTCCGTGAGCTTGGCCCGGGCATGGTCCTCGACGCAGACGTAAAGACTCGCGACGGCGCTCTCGTGCTGCCAAAAGGTCGCGAGCTCAGCATCATCTTGCTCGAACGATTGCTGCAGTTTTCCTCGGCGCGCGGCCTGGAGGAGCCGATTCGCGTGCGCGTCCCAGCCGAGCACGCAACACCCGTTGGCGGACGCAAAGCGAGCTAGTCGTACCCCGAGCTCGGATACTCCGTGCAGATTCACGTGCCGCCTCTAGTTCGCCCGGGCAACGCGGACGTAACCCCGAGTACCGATGCGCCGCTACTCTGAGTCGACTTCCATGCCCAGAGGGCGCGAGGCCTTGTTTGCGGCGCTAGAAGCCGAGCAAGGCAGCGCGTACCTGCTCGGGCTCGATCTGTCGATTCAATACGTGAACGAAGCTTGGCGGCGATTTGCCCGGGAGAACGGTGCGCCCGACCCGAGCTGCGGCTGGGATACCCAGCAGCCCATCACTTCACATTTCCAATCACCCCTTCGAGAGACTTTCGCGCTGAAATTCCAACGCGGGCTGGAACGCAATGAAGCTTGGAGCCACACCTATGAGTGTTCCAGCACGGAAATCTATCGCAAGTTCAACATGCACGTGCGACCGCGCGCGGAGCGCGACGGGCTGATCGTGGTCCACTCATTGCTCGTCGAAATACCATTGCTCCGCAATGGCTCCGAGTTCGAGTCCTTGGCCGCCCAATATACGGATACTCGAGGATTGATCGTGCAATGCTCTTTTTGCGGCCGAGTGCGAGAACCCGCAACTTCGAGTTGGCACTGGGCGCCCGGTCTTCTGGGCGCCCAGTGCCGGAATGTGAGTCATGGCATCTGCTCGACTTGCAACTTTCAATATTACGGATAGCCCCGTATTACGACTGGCTTCAATTGAGCGTACTGCAACAGCATGGTCGGAAAGGACGAGCTGGAACGCGGACACATCCTAGTCGTGGACGACGAGCTGGGCCTCCGCACCGCCTACGTTCGCATCCTCACCGCCGCCGGATTCGAGGTCGATAGCTGTGAATCCGCGGAAGGCGTCCTCGAGAGGCTGCGGCGTGGCGAGCGCTACCTGGTCATCGTCACCGACCTGATCATGACCGGGATGGATGGCGTCGACCTCCTTCCCGCAATTCGCCAGTTCGACACGGACGTGCCAGTGATCATCCTGACCGGACGTCCGAGCCTGCGCAGTTCCATTGCGGCGGTCGAGCACCGAAGCTTCCGCTACCTGATCAAGCCCGTCACTCCGCAAGTGCTCAGCGAAACCGTGCGAGCGGCCGCCGCCATGTATCGGCTCGCGACGCTCAAGCGCCGTGCCCTCGAAGTGTGTGAAAATGCCGGCTGGCGTACGGAGGCCGGCTCCTTGGAGGAGCTCTTCGACAACGCGCTGGAAGAGCTATTCATGGTCTATCAGCCCATCGTCCCCACGGGCGGCGGGACTTTCGGCTTCGAGGCGTTGGTGCGCACGACGCAGCCGGCCTTTCGTAGTCCCGACGCACTTTTCGCGGCCGCAGAGCGCCTGGGGCGGGTCCAGGAGCTCGGACGCGCGATTCGCCTGCGCGTGAGCGATCAAATCGTGAACGCGCCCTGCGACAGCCTTTTGTTCGTGAACCTGCATGCGAGCGACCTCACCGATCCCGAGCTGTATTCGGCGGAATCTGCCATGTCGCGCTTCGCGTCACGAATCGTGCTCGAAGTCACGGAGCGCAAGTCACTCGATGGGGTGACAGAGATGCCCAAGCGCCTGAACGAGCTGCGCAAGCTCGGCTATCGCATCGCAGTCGACGATTTGGGTGCCGGCTACGCAGGCCTATCCTGCTTTAGCGTGCTCGAACCGGAGATCGTCAAGCTCGACATGTCATTGATCCGCGATATCGATACTCAGCCGCGTAAACGCGCTCTGGTCGAGTCGATGATACGCGTCTGCCAACGCGATCTCGGTATGCAAGTCGTCTGTGAAGGCGTAGAAACGCTCGGCGAGAGGGAGGTGCTGCTGGAGCTCGAGCCTGCCCTGCTGCAAGGTTACCTTTTTGCGCGGCCTCAGCGAGGATTCTGCGAGCCGAGCGCGCTCGTCTTGCACAGCGAGCAGCGCTTGATTGCCGCGACTGATATCGACTCAGCCGCCTCGGCCTAGTCTAACAGGGCGGATATCGCCACGTGTAAGGCGTGACGCAGCACGAATCCAATCGCGAATTCGTTAGGCCACGGGCCATAGTGAGCGCAAGCTGCCTACAAAGGCCGATCCGGCGGATCACGTCGCGGCGGCCCGAGTGAATATCGCCCGCCCGCCGAACGACGCGGCGCCGATCGTGCTCGGTCGAGCGACGACAACAAGTACTGGCTCGATTCGAGCGTTGGGGTGGACATACGGATGAAGACGCAAGCCAAGCACGCACCGCTGACCAAGGTCCTCACGGGCATCCAGGGCTTCGACGAGATCACCGGTGGTGGCTTGCCCCGCGGACGGACCACCTTGGTGATGGGCGGGCCTGGCTGCGGCAAGACGGTGTTCTCCCTGCAGTTGTTGGTGAACTCGGTCAATCGCACCAAGGAAGCGGCCATCTTCGTCGCGTTCGAAGAGAGGACCAGTCAAATCCTCACCAACGCAGCCACCTTCAACTGGGACTTGGGAGCACAGACCAAGCAAAAGCTGTTCTTCTTCGACGCGCAGCTGGCCCCCGAAACGGTCAAGTCCGGAGAATTCGACCTGATCGGCATGCTGCACTTGCTCAGCATCAAGGCCAAACAGCTAAAGGCAACTTGCGTCGTGTTCGATGGCATCGACGTGCTACTCGGCTTGCTCGACGATCCCGTCGCCGAGCGGCGCGAGATCTACCGCATCCGGGACTGGTTGGCGGAGACGGGCCTTACGGGCATCATCACCCAAAAAGTCGGCCCAATCGAGCTCGACCAACGCTATAGCTTTCTGCAATTCATCGTTGATTGTGTGATCGTCCTTCGCCACCAAGTCGTGCACGGTTCGGCGTTTCGAAATCTTCGCGTGATGAAGTACCGCGGCTCGGGCTTCTTCGGCGATGAGTTTCCGATCTCGCTCAGTGCTGACGGTCTACAGCTCAGCAATCGCGGCCCCACCGAGCTCCGCTACGAGGTTTCGGACGAGCGCGTCTCTTCCGGGGTGCCTCGGCTCGACGCGATGCTGCGCGGGGGATACCACCGCGGCAGCAACGTGCTGCTCTCGGGCGCCCCGGGTAGCGCAAAGTCGACGCTAGCGGGGCTGTTCGCCGCCGCGGCCTGCAAGCGAGGCGAACGCACGCTGTACGTCAGCTTCGACGAAGGCGCGTCTCAAATCGTGCGAAACCTGCGCTCGGTTGGGGTCGACCTTTCGACTCACCAAAAGTCGGGCTTGCTCAAGATGTACTCGACGCGCACGCGCGGCCCGAACATCGAAGAGCAATTCGCCGATCTACGCGCAACGGTGCGGGCGCATCACCCGAGTTGTCTGGTCGTCGATCCACTCTCCGCCCTCGCCACCAAGCTCAGCCATTTGGCCTCGGCCGACTCGGCCCAGCAGTTTTTGGATTTCCTCAAGTCGGAACGGATAACGGTCGTCAATACATCGCTGATGGATGGCATCAGCACTGACGAAGCGACCGCGACAGGGATATCGACGATTGCCGACACCTGGATCCACCTCTCCTACCTGGTTCAAGACGGAGAGCGGAACCGAGCCTTGACGATCGTGAAGTCGCGCGGCACTGGCCACTCCAATCAAGTGCGCGAGCTGAAGCTGTCGGACGAAGGAGTGACGCTTGCCGACGTCTTCGTCGCACAGGGCAAGGTACTGATGGGCGTTGCCCGCTGGGAATGGGAGCAGTACGAGCAAGCCGAGAAGAACCGCATACAGGTTGCTACCGATCTCAAGCGGCTGCAGCTGCGACTCGCACAAGCAGAGGCTGCCGCTCGGCTGCAGGTGGTGCAAACCGAAATCGAAGCCCGCGACGCCGAGCTGGCAGTTTTGGACCGCGCCACCGGCTCCGCGAGCCAATTGTTCGTGAGTGATCAGGGCGTCCTACGGCGAATGCGCCACGCGGACGAGGAGATCGCCGTACCCAACACGCCGCACGACGGTCCGATGAAAGCCCGAGGACGCCGAGTCGGCCCCGCGCGCGGTCGGTCCTGAGACATGCCTAAAACCGGCAAGCAGGAAGCGCGACTGGTGCTCCGCCTGTACGTGGCGGGCAACGCTCCGAACTCGATTCGCGCCGTCACGAATGCCCAGGCGCTGTGTAACTCGCACTTCGCAAGTCGCTACGAGCTCGAGATCGTCGACTTGCTCGAGCACCCGCAACGCGCTCTCACCGACGGAGTGATCGTCACACCTACGCTGATCAGGCTGCTTCCCTTACCCGTGCAGAAGGTCGTCGGTACCCTCAGCGATGCAGAGCAGCTGCTGCACGTGCTGGCGGGCACGTGACCAACGACGAGCAAGCCGAGCGGCGCGCGCTGACCCAGCGACTCGCTGAAGCCGAAGCCACGATTCAGGCGCTGCTCTCCGATCAGATCGACGCCGTGGTCGACCCGCGCACCAGCACCCCCGTCCTACTCTCCAATGCCCAAGCGGCCTTGCGAGAGAGTGAGAAGGGACTGCGCAAGAGCGAAGAGCAGTATCGGCAGATCGTGGAGGCGACGTCCGACGGTATCGTGAAGATCGATCTCGCCGCGCGGGTCGTGTTCGCAAACCGACGCTTCGCGGAGATGCTCGGTTACGAGGCGAGCGAATTGGTCGGCACGAGCCTATTGTCGGTGATGGGAGAGCTTGCGACGAGTGCGCTGCTCAGGGCCACTCATGATGGTCGGGCCGTCAACGAGGCGATGGACATCGAACTCCGGCACAAGAGCGGCGCCGAGGTTTCGGTGAGCGTGGCCGAGACCTTGCTCCTGAATGAGGCGGGCGCGCAAATCGGCCATCTGATCGTGGTCCGTGACGTGACCGAGCAAAAGAAGCTCCAGTCGCAGCTCTTGGTCAGCGACCGAATGGCCTCCGTCGGGACCCTCGCGGCGGGTGTCGCGCACGAGGTCAATAACCCTCTGGCAGCGATCATCGCAAACCTGGACTACATCACGGAGCAACGCGGCCGGCTGCTCGATACCGAGTCCCCAATCCGCGAATACAGGTCCTTCTTGAGCGAAATCGAGGCGCCGCTGCAAGACGCGGCCGAGGCGGCGCGTCGGGTACGGTTGATCGTCCGTGATTTGAAGGTCTTTTCGAGATCGCCCGAAGAAGAGCCGAGGGGTCCGATCTCCGTAGTCACGGTGCTCGACTCCGCGGTGCGAATGGCTTGGAACGAGCTGCGCCATCGTGCACGGTTGGTAAAAGACTATGGCCCGGTGCCCCCCGTCGAGGTGAACGAGGCACGCCTCGTCCAGGTGTTCCTCAACCTTCTGGTCAACTCCACCCAGGCGCTGCCGGAGGGATGCGCCGAGCAGAACCGGGTCTCCATCAGCACGCGAGCGGCGGGCGACCGAGTCATCGTGGAGGTGAGCGATACGGGAGCCGGCATTCCTCCGGCGATCATCGGTCGCATTTTCGATCCGTTCTTCACGACCAAGGCAGCAGGCGTCGGCAGCGGGCTCGGCTTGGCCATCTGCCAACGGCTCGTTACCGACATGGGCGGTGAGCTCGACGCACGTAGCGAAATGGGGAAAGGAACGACCTTTCGCGTTTCCTTGCCGATCGCACGCCAGCAGTCGACCCAAGAGGCTGCAGCCCCTCGCCAGCTGCCAGCGAACGGTCGCCGGGGAAAAATCCTGGTCGTCGACGACGAAGACCTGATCCTGCGTGCAGTTCAACGGATCCTCAGCAAGGAGCATGACGTCGTCGCTACCTCGTCCGCCCGCGATGCGCTCGCGATGTGCTCGAAAGGGGAGCATTTCGACCTCATCATGTGCGACCTGATGATGCCAGACATGACGGGCATGGATCTCTATCTCGAGCTCGTGCGAGTCGCGCCCGCGCAGGCGGAACACATGGTCTTTTTGACCGGCGGCGCGTTCACGCCGAAAGCGAGAGATTTTTTGGCGATAACACCCGTCGAACACCTCGAGAAACCATTCGAACCGAGCAATCTGCGCGCCTTCGTCCAGCGCTATCTGCGAGTGCACTCAGCGTCCAGATAGATCTCCCGCACTGCAAATCGCGGGCTCGCCCGCGGCGCGCTTACCATAGTGTCGCGGCCCGGCGTTTGATAAGCTCGGCGTCGAATGACTTCGGCAAGGTACGGATGAATCTCCCACGGCTGATAGCCAAGCAAGCGCATTCGAATCTCGCTGACGAGTTCGCCGCCGTCGCTGAGCTCGCCGCGACGCTCGAAGCCTCGCGAGCAAGCATCGTGCTGTTCTTCTGCTCGCCCCATTACGATCTGCCAAAGCTCGGGCGCGCACTGGCGGATGCGTTTGCGGCGCCGGTCGCCGGCTGCACCAGTGCCGGGCAAATCGGCGAACGCGGCTACGTAGACGGCGGCATCACCGCCGTGAGCCTGTTCAGTGCCGAACTGCGCGCAAAACCGTACCTCATCTCTTCGCTCGCGGATTCGACGCAAGCCACTGACATCGGCTACCGAGCAGCCGTGGATCTCACGCGTGGCACCGCGTCGAAAGCCTTCGGCCTGCTGTTGATCGACGGCTTGTCGAACGCAGAGGAACGCATCACGGCTGCCCTATTCGAGGCGCTGGGCGACGTTCCACTCGTGGGCGGGTCGGCCGCAGACGACCTGACGAACAGCGAGACCTTCGTCTATCACGACGGGGAGTTCGTCCGCTCGGCGGCCGTTTTCGTGATGTTCGATACGACGCTCCCGTTTGCGACGTTCAAGATTCAACACGTCCTGCCTGGGCATCGAAAGCTCGTGATCACGGAGGCCGACGCCGAGCAGCGGCTGGTGTTCGAGATCAACGGCAAGCCCGCGGCACGCGAGTACGCAGCTCAGATCGGAATCGAGCTTGCTCGGCTCGAGCCATTCGTATGCGCCGAGCACCCGCTGCTCTTGAGCATCGGCGGGGAACATTTCGTGCGCGGAGTGCGCGCCGTCAACCCAGACGGAAGCCTGTCTTTTTACTGCGCCATCGAGGTGGGCCTAGTGCTCACGCTCGGCGAGCGTGTCTCGCCCCTGAACGCCCTGGAGGCCGGCTTTGCCGGGCTCGCTCGGCGAGTCAGCGAGCCGGCAGTGGTGCTCGGCTTCGATTGCTTCTCGCGTCGCCGCGAATTCGAGCGACGCGGCGAGGAAGCCGCCGTCAGCGCCTTCTTGGCCAGTCAAAAGGTCGTCGGTTTTTGCACGTACGGCGAGCAATTCGATGCCCAGCACGTCAATCAGACCTTCACCGCGGTGGCGCTCGGAGGAGCCTGAACTCAGCGTTGGCGTGAGCTGCGCTGCTGGATCGCGATCGCCCCTGTTCAGGGACCGATATTCTGCGCTTCTTTGGCGTCGAGCTCGCGCTGGCAATCACCGTAGAGGATGAAGTGCCCACGGCCGTGAGGCGCTTCGAAACGCCAAGCTGGGCCCGCGCTCGAGCGGTAGTATTCGATGTGCGCGATGCGTTCTTTCGGGACGCCGCGGCCGATCGCGTGGGCCCACACGTCTGCTACCGAGCAGTGCGGTTCGGGCAGCGGGTCAGTCGGGTGTGGGGCGCACGAGGCGTCGGCGACGTCCGCCTCCGCGACCATGCCTTCCTTGAGCACGTCGATGTTCTGCCGACCGCAGTAAGGGTGGCGAGCAAGCGTGTCCGGCTGACGCGGTGGCTCCGGCCCTTCACCAGCGTTGCTTTGGAAGCCGTAACGGATGCGGCCGTTGGGCGTAGTGACGTCGACGGTGCCGTCGCTCTTCACGCCATCCACGGTGATCGAGCGCAACAAATTGCGTTGCGAGATCTGACGCGCGCGGGCCAGTGACTTCACGGCATCCACCGCATTGGGGAAGCCGACCACGCCGACCGGCGAGGGCGGCGCGGGCGGCGCGCTCAGCACGGGCAGCGACCGGCGCTTGGCCCAAATCGAAATCAGCAGACAGAGCACGAAGGTCAGGCCCACGATCAAGAGCCCCCGCAGCCGATCCCTCCGGCGATAGCGGGCGAGGCGCGCCGGATCGGGACCTAAATCGGGACGGGGATCGGGACTTTGGGCCGGATTGGGATACGCGCTCATGCTCGGGCTTTCTGACAAAGCCGGTTCCTATATCATCATTCCCGTTCAGAACTGTTGCAGGATTCGGATGGGCGCGCTAAGAAGACCGCCGAATTTCGGGCGCATAACTCAGCGGTAGAGTGCGTCCTTCACACGGACGAAGTCGTAGGTTCAATCCCTACTGCGCCCACCCGAAATCCCGCTCCGCGGCCTCGCCCCGGAGCCCCTGGAAGCTCAAAAACCGCAGATTTCGATGCGCTACGTCGTCAGCATTGCCGAGCAGACGTTGGAACTCGACGTCGAGCCTCGCCCCGAGGGCGGCTATCTCGTGCGCGGCCCTGACCAGCGCGAGTGCGTCGTGCAATCGCTCGACGCTGGGCCGGGGCTACTCAGCCTGCTGGTCGACGGGCAGGTGCTGACCGTGCTGCCCAGCGAGGATGAAGTGCGCCTGGGCGGCGAGCGCTACGCGGTGCGGGCCGAAAACTGGCAGAACCGCGCGACCTCACACGCCGCCGGCAACGAAGGCGCGCTCACCCGTGCGATTACCGCCTCCATGCCCGGCCGCATCGTGCGCGTGCTGTGCGAGGTCGGCGCGCGGGTCTCGGCCAACGCGCCGCTGATCGTGATCGAAGCCATGAAAATGCAAAACGAGCTGTGCGCCAAGACCGACGCCAGCGTCCGCGCCGTGCACGTCGAAGTCGGGCAGACCGTCGAGCGCGGCGCCGTGCTGGTCGAATTCGACTGACGCGCGGCGCGCAGCGTGGCGCTCACTCGGGCTTCACGTACACCGGGCGCAACCGCCCCCGAAAAGCTTTGAACTTGGCAATCATCGGCGCGGCCTGCGCGGCGTCATCCAACAGATCACGCGTCTCGCCGGGGTCCGCCCCTAGATCGTACAAGCTGAGCGGCCGACCACCGCTCGCCACGAGCTTTTTGTCTCCCTCGATCAGCGCCTGACGATCGGCGTTGTTGGGGCCCGCCGCCATGTCGATGAACACCGGACGCTCGGGCGGCTCGCCCGTGCTCACTAGGTCCGGCACCAGCGAGCTGCCCGACAGGAAGTCGCTCGCGGTCGCGGTTGGCAAAGGCACGCCACACAAATCCAGGATCGTGGGCGCCAGATCGATCGCGCTGCGGCGCGCTTGAACGTGACGCGCAACGACGCCCGGCACGCGCACAATCAACGGCACGCGCACGAGTTCCTCCCAGAGCTCGAAGCCATGGCGAATCATGCCGTGTTCGGCAAATGCCTCGCCATGGTCGCTGGTCACGATGATCGCCGTGCGATCGTAGACCAAGGACTTTTCGAGCGCCTCGAGCACGCGCCCGACGTGGTGATCGACGAACGCCACCTCACCGTCGTAGCGCTGACGACTGGAGTTCCCGAAATCGAACCCCTCGTGCGGCACGTACTCCGAGTGCGGATCGACGTAGTGCAGCCACATGAAGAACGGCTGCTGAAGAAGTTCCGGCTTGGCCAGCTCGACCAGCGCGGCATCGCTCACCTTGTCGCCGTTGGTGTTGCTGTCACCATCAACCGTCACCAGAGCCGGCGCGGCGCTCTTGTTGATCACGTCGAAGCCGCGTTCCAGCCCAGTATTGGCGAAGAAGTACCAATAACCTTGGACGCTCACGGTATGAATGCCGCCCTGCTGCAGGCGCTGCGCGACGAACACGTCTTTCTTCGTGAAGCGATTGAAGTGGCTCCAATCGCGATGGGTTTCGCTGCTGTATTTGCCGAGCAGGAAGGGTCCGACGCTCTTGGCGGTGTACGAAGCCAGCGAGTACGCGCGATCGAACACCACGCTGTCTTGGCTCAGGCGATCCAAGTTGGGCGTGACCGGCCGAGCTCCGGTGGCGCCCTCCCCCTGGCGCAGCGTGTCGATGCTGATCAGCACGACGTTCATCCGCTCGGGGAGCGCCTTCCTACCACTCACGCTGGCTTGGATGTCGGTGGTGTTCGGCGCAGGCGTCACGATCGGCTCGTCAGCGCCGGAGCAATCTTCGTCGATGCCATTTCCGGGCACGTCGGTCGCGCCCGGATTCTGCTGCGGGTCGGCGTCGTTGCAATCGCCCCCCCCGAAGCTCTTGGCGAAGCCGTCGTGATCGTGATCGCCGCGCTTGCGCAGCGCGCCGAGCAGGATCTTTCCGAGCGGCGCTTCGCGCTCGATACCGAGCGAAACCGCGCGCTGCTCCAGGCCGGAGTGCGCCGCGCGCAGCGTGAAAAACAGCGGCAAAAAGGCCAGCGCCAAGGCTCCCAATGCCAGCCCGCGTTGCCGCGGATGCGGCATGAAGTAAGCCGTCGCGGACAAAAGCAGTAGCAGGCCCGGCGCGCGCAAGTCGAGCTCCGGTCGCTTGAAAACGCCGAATACGGCAAGCGGGCCACCTGCCCCACCGGGTGTTCCCGACCACACCGCGTACGCGAACAGCAGCGCTGCCGCGCCCAGGCCGACCAGCGCGCTGTGCACGGGATCGAGCGCGGCAACGCGACGAAAGTTCATGACTGCCACGCGTGCGCTAGCGATCAGTTGAGTGCCGACCCAAAACGCGGCCAGCAGGCTGAGCGCCAGCGCGCCGCCCGCTGCGCGCGCTGGCACGTCCGAGCCGAGCAAGCGCGTCGCCAAATTGGCGACCACCACCAACCAAGCGACGAACGCCCCGGGAACGATCAGGTACGAAGCATTGTGTTGGGCGCGTTCGAGCGGGCCGAGCTCGCGCCAAGCGCCAACCGCCTCGCCCACCTTGGGCGCCGCGCCGCCGTGAAAAAACAAGCGCACGCCGGCCAAGGCGAGCCCGAGCAGCAGCGAAAGCGGCGCGAGCAGGCCCAGATCCGCGAGCCAACGGGCGACGAATTGGCCGCCTCGGCCGTAACTGCAGTCGAGCGCGGCGATCGCGATCAGCCCCGCCGTTGCCCCGAGGGCGGCCCCGGAGCAGGCCTTCAGGAGCTTGTCGAGCGTGCTCGAGCTGCTTGGAGGAGGATGGTGAGGAGGAAAAGGATTAGCGGGCTGACCCATCACGACGCTTCGACGATTGCGCCCGCGATGGCGCCTGTGCCAAGGGGTGCGCTCGGTCATATACCGCGAGCAGCTGGTCGAGCGACACGTGCGTGTAGCGCTGGGTGGTAGAAAGGCTGGAATGGCCGAGCATTTCCTGGATTGCGCGCAGATCCGCCCCGCCTTCTAGCATGTGCGTGGCGCAGGAATGGCGCAGGGCGTGCGGATGTAGGTCGGAGCGACCCGCGCCGAGGGCGCCGTAGCGCTGAACCAAGGCCTGCAGCCAGCGAACCGAGAGGCGCTTACCCAGCTGACCGAGCAATAGCGCTTCCGGATCCAGCGCGCCGGTGCGCGGGTGCGCGAGCTCGCTGCGGCGCGCTAAATACGCTTCGAGGGCGGAAAGTGACTTCGAGCCGAGCGGCACGATGCGCTCTTTGCGGCCCTTACCGAGCACCCGCACCTCGGCCTCGCCGATCGACAGCTGTCCCAGATCGAGCTGCGCGAGCTCACTCACGCGCAGCCCCGAACCGTACAGGAGCTCCAGCGCCAGCGCGTCGCGTAGCTGGCTCACTTCGCGCCCGCGCGCTTGCTGAAGCGGCGCGCTCATCACCTCCGCGGCAGCCTCGGGCGCGAGGAAGCGCGGCAACTTGCGGCGCGTTTTGGGGCTGGCCAACGTAGCACTGGGGTTTTGGCGCAGATCGCCGGAGCGCAGCAGAAATTCGCATAGCGCGCGCACGCTCGAGATCTTGCGCGCGATGGTCGGCGGAGCGACGGCCTTACTCACCTCTCCGAGCCAAGCACGCAGCGTGAACTTATCGAGTGAGGACAAATTCGCGCTGCCCACGTTGCGCGTCCGGACGTAGCTGGCGAGCGCCTCCAAATCGCGCAGATACGCAGAAACCGTGTGCGGCGAGGCGCGCCGCTCACCGACCAAGTGTTGGCGAAAGCGGCCCAGCGCGCGGCCCAGTTCGTCGTCATGCGCGGGGGTTGCGGATTCTGAAGCGACGGAGGCCATGCGGCGTAGGGCGAGCTTACGCCTTGTACGCAGCCAGGGTCCAACAAGCCGCGCCGATCGCAAATAGCAGGAGCCCCAAGCGAGCTCGCTGAAATGAAACGTTGCCGGTCCGGCTGAGCCCGCGAAACGCGAACAACCCCAAACCCGCGAGAGCGAGCAGGAAACCCGCCCCCAAAACCGCGATCCAGGCCGGCGCCGGGGCATCGTCGGCGTTCAGACGAGTCAAAGCCTGGGCTTGGTTTTTGGGGCGATCGCTGCCGGCGCTATCCCGGCTGAGCGCTTCCAAGCGAGCCAGATTCTCGTTTGCGCGCTCGAGCTCCGCTTGGCGAGGCAAGAACACGTGGCGTGATTCGAGCGCGGCGCTGCGGATCGCTTGCCAGGACAGAAACGCAACCTTCGATTGTCCGGCGGCTTCTGCGCCCAGGGCCAGGGCGATCATCCGCGCGTAAGCGCGCTCGACGTGGGGCGCGCCCGGCGCGTACAGGGTGGCGCTACGACGCGCGTGGTCCAAAGAAGAAGTGAGCTCACCGCGATCGAACGCGGCGTCGCTGGCCGAAAGCTCCGACTCGCCTTCCAGGATCACGCGCGCGCTGAACACCGCGCCGATCAACACGGCCGAAAATGCGAACAGCGAAAGCCGCTCGCGCCAACTCCGGGCACTGGTCATAGAAAATCGCGACGCCGAAACAAGATGCTGGCGCAGGCAAGCAACAGCACCGACCAAGCCAACGAATGCAACGCAGCCATGCCCAGGTAGCTGCCCAGTGACGGACCCGAAGCTTCCCCGGTCAACAGCGGACGCGGGGGTACGTACACCATCAGGTTGGGCACCAACTTGGCGATCAACGCGCCCAGGCTGGACAAACCCGCGCCAAAGATGCGCGCCGGCATGCGCGCCAGGGTATCGGCGCTGCGCCCGACCGCGAACAAGCCGAAGGTGAACACCGCGCTCAAAAACGGCGAAGAAAAAGAGGAAAACAACGTTGCAATCGCCGTCACCAAGGCCACCTCGGAGAGCGTGAGCAAGGCCGAACCGAGCACCACGCGGCGATCATCTGGCGCGCCCCCCGCGAAATAGGCGCCCGCGCACAAAATCAGAAGCGCCCACGGGATGGGCAAGTACGTGCGCGCGCGGGCCAGACGATACGCGAGCGCGCCGATCACGCCGGTGACGCCGAGCGCGATGCCGATCGGCAACGCGGCGGCGTGCCCCGCCGCCACCCCAAGCGCCAGCAGGAGCACCCCGGAGTTTGCCGCGATGAACACGGCCAGCGTCAGCACCGTACCCAAGAATTTGCCGACCAAGTATTCCCAACGGCGGATCGGCCGCGCCAGGATCGGGAAGATCGTCTTCAGCTCGAGCTCGCGATACAGGGAGGTTGCCCCCAGCACCACCGCGACCACCACCCCGTAAATCGAGATCGAAGCCGCGCCCAAGTCGCTCACTACGCGCAAGCTCGAGGTCAGCGCGAAGGCGCCCACGATCAGCGCGTAGCCGGCGGTCGCGATCGCCAACGCAAACAAACCGTGCAGGACGCGCGCGCGCACGGCCTCGCGGTAGGTGTTCAAGGCGATGACTTGGATGCGCGCGAGCATGGAGCCGCCCGCAGTTTGAGCAAACTTGCGGCGCTTTTGCTAGCTCAAAACCCGGCGGCCCAGCCCGGTGCCTCCAGCAAGGCGAACGCGCGGGGCTCGACGTAGACGCGGATGCGCCCCGGCGTGCTGAGCACGCTGCGCTCGATCGCGTCGCTGAAAAACAAACTGGTGATGCCGGGGCCGAGATCGAGCGCGGCGGCCACCGTGACCAAGCTCTTCCCTTCCCCAAAGGACTCGACGCGAAAGAAGCCGAACACATCGCTGATGTCATGCGGCCGGCTCGAGTCGAGCCAAAAGCGCAGCTCGGAACGGGCGGCGGAGCGCTCGATGTGAACCGTGTAGGTCGTGCCGTCACCGTGCACCAGCTCGACGCGTGCCAAACCGCCACGCACATCAATCAAGCGTGCGCTTTTTGTGTGGGGTAGCGCCTGGGGCAGCGTGTCTACGTTGCTCAACGCAGAGAGCACCGCCGCGGCCGGCGCGTGCACCATGGAATAGGAGACCCCGCCGCGGTAGCTACCGCTATCGGTCTCGAACTGCATCGGGCGCGCCACGACCTGCCCACCCAACAATGCCTCGCGTTCGCTGCTGCTCAGGGCACCAGAACGAACTTGCGGCGCCGCTGCCTGCGCGTTTGCGCTGAGCAGTGCCACGAAACCAACGGCCGTCAGCCAATGCGAGGTCTGCATCGTGCTCTCTCCTGATTCGGACTTCGCGCTACGCGGAAGTCAGTGACCCGTGCACGCAAATTCGCAAGACTAGCAAGACTCAAGCCGAAGAGCGGACAGGCTAGCCGGTTTCTGGCGAAGGTGTGAAAATAGCGACTTTCTCTTTTAAATTCACGAGATCTAGGCTCGCACGCGTCGCCCGCCGCGACCTTTAGATCGAGCTCGGTGTGACATATACGTCCAGCGACCAGGCCCCGGCGTCACCGCCGTAGCCATCCACCTGCACGTAGTAGTCGCCGCTCTCCAAATCCAAATCGAGGAAACTGCGGCTCGCCGCCTGACCGGCGGCACAGGCGAGAGGCAGCTCGGTCCCTGGGCAAGTCGCGCCGCTGCGCACGCTGAGCATGGTGCTGTACTTGCTGCCGGCCATGTCGAGCACGACTCGACTCTTGGTCTCGAGTCGCAAGTGGAGCAGTTGATCGGCTGCGCCATTTTGAGCTTGGTTGCCCAGATCGCAGCCGGCGGAAAAGTCCGCGTGCAAGTTGGCGGTGTTGCCCTTGAAGCGCCCGCCCGCGGCGGGGATCTCGAAGGGCGCCGAACAATCATCGGCGAAGGCCACGAGGGTCGCGGGGACCGCTTTGCGCGTGAACGCCGTCAAGGTCACGGGGCTGCCGAGCGCGCTCTCCACCACCGCTCGATAGCTGCCGGGCGCCACTGCGTACGCCTGCGCGCGAACGGGGCTGGTCGATGAAGTGCCGCACGCGAGCCGAGTCTGTTCCGAACAAGTCGGCGCGGCCAGGCTGACCGCGCCCGTGTCGTTGGCGGAAATTCGCGCCACGAGGAGCACGTCCGAGGACTCGCTCAGGTTCAGCACGTGGCTCGAATCAGGCGCGCCCGCGAGGCAACCGAGATCGACTGCGTCGACGTGGTCCGTGAGCGAGACGTCGAGGGTCTGGCCCGAGACGATCTGCGGCGGGCTCACGCAGCCTTGATCGGCGGGCGGGCTGGTTGCGGCGGATTCTTCGAGCCGTAGATCGACGTCACCGGGGCCCGAGGAGGCCACGCTCAGAAAGTATTGCCCCGCCGGCAACGCGCGCGCGAACAGCGCCGAAGCGGGCGAGCCGATGCGACAAGTGAGCTCGTTGCTCGGGCTCTTGCAGCCCGCGTTGCGCAGCGACAGCTCCGGCACCCCATAGTCATCGAGCGGGCTTCCGAAGACCCGCACGTCGCGCGCTTCCGTGAGCGTGAAGGAGTACACGAGCTCGCCCGATTTCGTCGCAATCAGCTCGTCGCTGCTCGCTTCCGGATCACAAGCGCTCGTCAGATCCGAAGTGCTTCGGGAAAGAACGGCGGTCTCCGAAACACCCGGCTCGATCGGCAGCGCGGTGCCGCAGGTCTCGTTCTGGGGCGGCGTGGAAGCCGCTAAAAAGGTCACTGCCAAGGACAGATCGGCGCCCACCTTGCCAGCCACGTAGAGCGGGTAAACGCCTGGCGCGAGGCCATACAGACGCAAGCGAGACACGCTGCCGAAGCTGGGCGAACAGCGCACATCGACCGGATGGTCGCACTTGTCGAGGGTGGTCGCCAACGACACGAGCGAGTCACTGCCGCGTACCACCACATCCACGTCTTGGGCGTCCCCCTCCGGCACCTTCAACGCAACCACGACGTCGCCGAGCATTTCTCCTGCAGGGGCGCATTGGGTCGGATAGTCGAGCGCGGTTGCGGCGAGCGAGAGCGAAGTGAAGCCGCTGGCGTCGATCGTCAACGCATCGGCGCAATCGTCGTGGGCGGGCGAGACGCAATCGGTCTCGTCGACGGTGCCGTCGCAGTTGTCGTCCTTGCCGTTGGCGCAGACCTCCTTCGTGTCACTGTTCACGCCCGGATCGGTGTCGTTACAGTCCCCTCCGCCGGTGCAATTCCAGACCGGGTCGCCATCGCCGTCTGAGTCGCGCGGGGCGCGCGAGCACGAGTGCGTCTTCTCGATACACGTGTCGATGGTGCATGGGTCCGCGTCTGCGCAGGTCACCGGGGGGCCGGCGCGGCAACCGAGCTTCGGATCGCACAGCTCGTCACCGTTGCAATACACCCCATCCCCGCATTCGCTGTCGTCGGGCACGTGACGACAGCGCTGTAGCTCCTGGTCGCAGCGATCAGTGGTGCACGGGATGTCGTCCGCGCATTGCACGTCGTCGGCACAGGGGCCGCCCAACGTGGGATCGCCCGCATCCATACCGACATTCAGCCCACCGTCGGTATCGGGCGCACCTGCAGCGCCCGCTTCACTACCTGCGTCTACATGGAACGGACTTTGAACCGAGCCATTGCCACAGCCTGAAATCAGGCCGGAGAGCGCAAGACCGACGAGAGAAATCGCCGCCAACCTGGCGGGGGTGGCCAGCGCGGCAAGACGCGCGAGATAATCGTACCGTCCGCTGTCGCCTCGAGATCCGTTTCGCACCTGGGTCCTCGCCGAACGATAGTACGCGGTAGCCGCCACGTCCCGCTTCGTTCTATGATTGTCGGTACGGTGTCGAAAGATCGCCTCACGCGCCATGAGCTGAGCTGGCTACTCGCCCAAGAGGCGCGTGGCGCCGCGCACGCTTTACGCGAGGGGGTCACCCAGCTGAAGCAGCCCGTGCCAGCCAAACCTGGCCCGGAAATCAAAATCGTCACCAGCGTCGTGGGCACCGACTCGATGCCCCCCGTCGAGACCAATCTCGACGCGCTGGAAGACGCGATTAACATGCTCAGCGCCCTCAACTCGGGCAATCGTGGAAAAAAGCGCCGTGGGCGTATCGACTTGGCCGCCCTGCTGTATGAGGTGGCCCCCAACGCCCGAATCGCCATCGAGCCCGGCGCCGGCACCGAGGTCAACGGCGAAGAATCGGACATGCGGCGCATGTTCCACATGCTGGTCAACCAGGACAGCAGCCCGAACGGTCAGGGCGGCCCCTCGGAGGTAGAAATCCGTCGCCAGGGCGAGTGGGTGAAAATCGCCGTGCAGCTAGGCCCCGACACCGCCGCGGCGGACGACGTCGAACGCCGCTGGCTGAGCCGCATGGCCACGCGCTACGGCGGCCGCGTCGAACTCGAGGGCGGAACCCAATCGATCTTTTTGCCCGCCGATGGCGCGAGCGATCAACGTGAAGTGGTCGAACTTCGCAAAGAGCTCGAGCAGGCACAACAGCTCGGTGAAGCCTACGCACGGGAGCTCGCGGCGGTCGTCACCGCGGGCGATTTACGCAGCGACATCCCGCCCACCGCGCCTCCCGAAACCGGGGTGGATCGCTTGGAGCTACTGCAAAATACGGCGTCCGCGCTGCAACGGGTGCTTCGCCATTGGCTCGACGGCTTGCGCGCAGACACCGCCGAGCTGCAAAAGCAACTCGGCGAGCAAGCGCCGCTGGCCCAAAGCTTCGCGCGGCGGATGGCCGTCGGCGCTGAGCTGCTGGGAGATCTCGGCTTACTCACCGAGTGTGATCTGACCGAGCCCGTGCGCCGAGTGGATGTGAGCGAACTCGCGCGCGCCGCGCTGCAATCCGTAGAGTCGCGCGCCGCACGGCACGGCGTCAGTTTGATTCCGCGCTTGCCCGAGCGCGCCCCGTTCGAGTCCAAGACTTCCGAGCTTCGCGTGCTCTTGCGCGCGTTGCTCCACCACGCCATTGCCGCCACACCGCGCGGCGGTGAAGTTTCGCTATCGGTCGTGCCCACCGAAATGGGCATGATGTTGAGCGTCGAAGACGGCGGCCCGGTGGTGCCCGAAGCCTCGCGCACAGCGGTTATTCAGCACCGCACGGATCCCGCGAGTTTCGGCCGTCCAGCGGGCGTCTCACTGCTCGTCGCGGACGTAATCGGCGGTGTCTTGGGCAGCGGCGTCGGCATGCGCGAGGGCACCGCGGGCCGGAATGAAGTCTGGGCCGTGCTCAGGAATCGCCCGGATTGAGCAGCGCTAGCGGGAGCGAGCGCTCTTGGGTTATGCTCTAAAGAATGCGCATTCTCGTCGTTGAGGACCAGGACTCGATCCGCCGGATGATCGAGGCGCTAGTACAAGCGCGCGGTTACGACGTGACCGCGGTCGCCTCGGGCACGAAGGCGATCGACGTGGCCATGACCAACCCTCCGCACTTGGTGCTGCTCGACCTCAATCTGCCCGGTCAATACGACGGTTTCGAGGTTTGTCGTCGGCTGCGCGCCGATCCGCAAACCGCCAACGTGCCGGTCGTAATCATCAGCGCGCTGGACGATCAAGAGTCGCGCAATCGCGCCACCGAGGCCGGCGCCACGTCGTACTACACGAAGCCGTTCAGCCCGATCGCGCTGCTCAAGGAAATCGAGCGGTTGAAGAACCTGACCGGCGCTACCTAGCATCGACTCCTCGGTACTCTCCCTCTCCCTCTCCCTCTCCGGTGCGTGCGTGCGTGCGTGCGCGCAGCGCCGCACGCCTCGCGTCGGGCGCGCGGAAGACAGCTCAGCCGCATGCTCGGAACTAAAACGAGCGCGAAGTCCTGGATGACCAGATCACGATCAACGAATGAGGCGGGGCCACGAGAACTGACCGAACAGCAGCGTGCTTTCCACGGGCTTCAGCGCGGGCGGCCAAACGCTATCGGCCGAGCGTGCGCAAACGAGAGTCTCAAATCGCGCGACGAAGGCGCCGCGCATCCTTACAGCAACTTGAGCAGTGCCTTGGCGCGGTCTTCTGCCGCGGCGACTAGGCCACGCGATTCGATGCTCGGAATGCGCAGCACTTCGCACAGCTCGTCGATCAGCTGCTTTTCCTTCTGATCTTGTTCGCCATCCACGAAGCTGAGCAAAACGGCGTGCTGAAGCAACAGACGGCGCGCGTCGGCGCTCAGGTCGTGCAGCGGTACGTCAGTCAGCTTCTTTGGTTCGCGGGCAAACATGCGCAGCTCGTGCGCCTCGCTGGGGGTGGCTTCGAACGCTTGGAGCAGCGCCTCGAGGACCTCTTTTTCCTCCCCTGCCATGCGACCATCGGCCCACGCCACGCTGACGAGCCCTTTCAGAATCGCCAAGTTCTGAATGTGCATCACGCTCGAAGGTGCCAGATCTCGCTTAGCGGATCAAGGCCGCGAACGGGCCTGGAGTGAGGTCCAAATCGGCCATTACTTTGATGGCGCGACCCAAGCCGGGGTTCAGTTCGGGCTCGGCCACTTGGAAGCTGTTCAAGAGCTCGTTCACGTCGCTCTTTTTCGACTCGATTATCGCCACGCCGGGCGAGAGCGGTGAAAGCGGCACCACTTCGGGCATGCGTTCGGTGTGATCATCGGCCTCCCTTGATCCCTGCCAGAGTTCAGCGCGAGCATTTGCGGCCACGGTCATCTCGGCGATCTGCTCGGGGGCGAGGATCGGCAGCTCTGACGCCAGCGTGCCCAGCGTGGGCGTTTGCGGTAGCGGCTCGCTGTCGCTGTTCGGCTTTGGCAAGAAGTCGAGCAGCGGGCGCAGGGTCTTGCGCAGCACCACGGGCTCTGGTCGCGTGCGCGCTTCGAGCGGCAGGTCGAGCAGCGGCGGCTCGTTGCTCTCGTCGTGGACGGCGGAGAGTGCCACGGGCGCGACTTGGACCGCACGCATCACGGTCGGCGCAGCGCTCGAATCGACCGCGTCGGTTTCGTATTCAACGTCGATCTCGAGCAACGCTTCCGGCTCATCGACAGGCGCGAGCACGGGCACCGCGCGCACCGCGAGGGCCGTGGTCAAAGGCTCACTTTCCACGAACTGCGGAGGCAGCGGCAGCTGCTCGCATAGGGCACTGACCACGCCGTCCAGGTGGCTGTCCACGACGACGGGCGCAACTGGGACCAATGCGGGGGTCTCCAGATCCTGATCGAGGTCCGGCTCTAGTGCGAGTTCGGGGTTGGGTTCGCGCGGCTCGATGATGGCCGGTGCGGCAAGCGGCGCGAGCGCGACCACAGGCGCCGCAACCGCGTCAACAACTACAGGTGCCGCAACCACAGGCACCGCAACCGCGTCAGCAACGACAGGCGCCGCAGGCGCCGCGACCACAGGCGCCGCAGGCGCCGCGACCACAGGCGCCGCAGGCGCCGCGACCACAGGCGCCGCGATCGGCGCCACCGCTTGCGGCTCTTCGTCGGGTAGGCTTCCGCTTTCGAGCGCGCGAGCGGTCTCGCGGTGCACGCGCGCCAACGCGCGCCGCGCCGCCGAGCGATTGACCGGGATCAAGGCCGCTTCCAGCTCGCGAACGAGTGACGACAGGCCAACCGGTGCCGTTCGCCGGCTTGCGCGCGTGAGCGCCGCGCTGCCCGAGCTCGCGACCAAGAGCAGCTCATCGAGCGCGCGCCGGAGCGATAACTCCGCGTCGACATCGGAGCTTGCGTGTCCGGACATGACGCGCAGCGCGCCGTCTTCCGTGAGCTGAATGTCCGAAGCCTGCACGAGCCGCGGGGCCTGCAGAACCTGATCGGCTATCGCGAGCACCAAGTAGCCCGCGCTTTCGCCTGCCAGTGGTGCGCGATGCGCCCGTGCCGCCCGTTTGACCTCGGAAAGTGTCACGCTCATCATCAGCCTCCTCGAACCGGAACGCCGCGCTCGGCGAGGTAGCGTTTGGCTTCCCCGACCGTAAACAGACCATCGTGAAAAATTGAGGCCGCCAGGGCGGCATCCGCCCCCCCTTCGGCCAAGCCCTCGCGCAAGTGCTCGAGATTGCCCACGCCGCCCGAGGCGATGACGGGGATCTCCACCGCAGCCGTCAATGCGCGGAGCAGCTCCAAGTCGTAACCGGAGCGCGTGCCATCGCGGTCCATACTGGTCAGCAGGATCTCGCCCGCGCCGAGCTGAGCGCCCTGGCGTGCCCAGGCCACCGGGTCGAGCCCGGTGCCTCGCCGGCCGCCATGAGTAAAAACTTCGTAGCTTCCGTCCGGGTTTCGCTTGGCGTCGATCGCCAGCACCAGCACTTGTCGCCCCCAAGCGCTGGTGATCGCGGAAATTAGGCTCGGATCTGCCACGGCCGACGAATTCACGCTGACTTTGTCGGCGCCCGCATCGAGCAGTGACTTCACGTCAGCCGGAGAACGCACGCCTCCACCGACCGTCACCGGTGCGAACACCACGTCGGCCGTCCGCTCGACCACGTGGAGCAGCGCGCCGCGCCCCTCGATCGACGCGGTAATGTCCAAAAACGTAATCTCATCCGCGCCTTCGGCGTCGTAGCGGCGAGCACATTCGACGGGGTCCCCCGCATCGCGGAGACCGACGAAATTGATGCCTTTCACGACGCGACCGTCGCGGACGTCGAGGCACGGGATAATGCGTTTGGCGAGCATGGGACTCGAATCTCCTGTCCCTTACGGGAAAAGGGAGCAATTGGACAAAGACCTTGCAACCTGGGCGTGCGAGAGCTCTTGGTAGCGAGGGTGCGTCCGGGGTTATAGTGCGCGCGATGAGGCTGTGCCCGCACTGCGGAACGCGAAATCCCCCGGAAGCCACCGGGTGCGCGAGCTGCGGCAAGCCGCTCGCCTCCCTGAGTCAGACTATCGTGGGCTTTTCGCCACCCCAGCCCGAGAGCCGTTTTCGGGGTACGATGATTGGAATTGCGCCGCCCGCGGTTCAGCCGCCGGCCGCGGCGCAGCCGCCGACGCCTGCCGCCACGCTGCCCGGCACTGCAAAAGCCGGGGGGTTACGGCAGACCATGATCGGCATCGCGCCCCTCGGGCCGTCGGGGCAAGCCCCCACCACGCCCTCGATTCCCGCCAGTCAGAGCGAAGGCGACCGCTACCCCACCCCGCCTCCGCCGCCCGAGACTCCACGCATGGGTCCCGGCGCGACCCTTCCGCACATCTCATCCCACCAAAAGACGATGTTGGGGGTCGCTCGGCCTGGCATCGCGCCGCTGAATCCAGGGCAGGCCAAGCAAGCGGCAGCCTCGCCCCCCGCGTCTTCGGAACCCGCGCACGCGGTGCCCAGCGCCGCTGGTTATCCATCGTCGGGCTCTCTGCCCTCGGCCAGCTCGAGCGGCGCTGCGCCGACCGCTGCGCCCTCGGCGCAGCTCTCCGCGCCGGCGATCCGCACCGCGCATCAGCCCAGTGCGCCGAAGCAAGGCATCCCCGCGCTGGCGGCGGTAGCCATGGTCGGTGCCGCCGGGCTCTTCGCCGCCGCGGCCGTGGTCTGGCTATTTTACCGCGGTCACGGCTCGATCGAAGCACGCGCAAGCGCGCTTTCTGACGGGAAGGAGCAGCTCGAGCTCACGTGCTCCGCGTGCGACGACGGCACCGTCGCGCGGCTCGACGCGGCCAACGCAACCTTCACCGGGCATCACGCGAGCCTGCCCTTGTCGCGCCCGCTCAAGGTCGGCGAAAACCCAATGACCATCACGCTCGTCGCATCGCGCGGCAAGCAGAGCTTCGTCGATATCTCGGTGCCGATCGCGTTCCGCGTGCGCGGCGATGCCAGTGGGCTCGATGCGCCGACGCCGGAGTTACGCGTGTTGGTCAATGCCGTCGCCGGCTCCACCGTCACCGTGGACGGTAAGCCGGTCACGCTCAACGCCGAAGGCGAAGGGCGCTACGTACTCGACGTGAGCGCCGAGGTCACCGGGCTCGATGCTTCGGTGAAGACCCTGGAGCGGAAGCTGCCGTACGTAGTCACGCCGCCCAAAGGTACCGCTCAAACCGGCGCGGTGAGCTTGCAAGCAGGGATCACCCCGCTGGTGATCGACGCGCCGGGCCCGGCTGTCTTGCTCGAAACATCCAATTTCGTTCTGGCGGGTCGCACCGCCAAGGGCGGCGCACTGACGGTCAGCGATCGCGCGATCACGGTCGACCCCACCGGCCGCTTCGCGCAAATGATGAACGTGTCCGCGCCCGGCGAAACGACGATCGTGATTCGCGCGACCAGCAAGGACACTGCGCCGCGGCTTTTCCCCTTGCGCGTGAAGCGTGTCGATAGCCTGGTGCGCGAAGCCGAGCGCGTGCGCCAGCGCGCTACCAATAACTACGCGGCGATCGCGGATCAAGCGGAGACCAAGCGCGGGTGGGCGGTCGCGCTCGACGGCGTGACCGTCGATGCACGAACCGAAAACTACAACACCGTGGTGGTGATGGACGTGCAGGGCGGCTGCGCGCACGCGCCCTGCCTGGCCCGCGTCACCTACGGCGCACCCTACGCCTTGTCGGCGGGCGACAAGTTCAGGGCCTTCGGCGAAGTCGTCGGCTTGGTCGACGGCCCGCGTTCCGGCAGCAAGATCCCCGAGATTCGCGCCGATTTTCTGCTCAAGGCCACGAAGTGAAGCGCACCTGGGCCGCGCCACTCGGCCTACTCGTCGGCTGTTTGGCGCTGCTCAGTGCGCGCTTGAGCGCGCGTGATACCCAGCGCGTCCAGCGTGTCGTCGTTGGGCGCGGCAGCGCGCTCGCGGCCTGCGAGGGCCTCGACGCCAGCAACGGTAACCGCGCGCGAGTGCCCTTCCCCAGCGCGCCGCAACTCTCGTTTCGCACGCGTTTGGTGGGCGGCATTGGGCAAGCCCCGGTCAGCGACGCAGAAGGGCAGTTGATCGTCGTCCACGGCGAGCCGCGGCTGTCGAAGCTCGATGCCAAGGGTCGCACGCTTTGGTCCGAGCGGCTCCCGAGCGAAGCGAGCTCCGCGCCGGTGTTGACCAGCTCGGGGGCGATCGTGATCGTCACGCGCGACGGAGAAGCACTGTTCTTCTCCAAGACCGGAAAGCTGCAGGCGAAGCGCGCGCTGCCAGTGAATGACCCAAGACGGCGCAGCTTGGCAATCCCAACGAACAATGGCGGCGCCCTCGTAGCGAGCGGCAGCGATCTGCTGGAGCTCGACGAGCTGGGCGCGATCGTTCGCCAGCTGCACGCGAGCGGCAACCTCAGCACCATCGCCCAGGCGAGCGGAGCGTTGGTGGCGATCAGCGAAAACGGCAACGTGCAGCTAGCGCGTGCGACCGGAGACCTAGAGTTGATCGGTAGCTTTGGCGGCAATGTGCCGGAAGCGGCTGCAGTCGATGACGGCAAAGTGTTCGCGGTCGTTGACGGGCACAGATGGCGCGAACTCGATCTGAAGACGGGCCGCGTGGTTACGTTGGCCAACGAACCCGGCCTCACGCTCACCGGTCCGGTTGCCTTGCTCGACGCGCCTGCCGCAGCGTTCGTCGTGGGCGGCGGATTCGTGTCCATGCGCGCCAAGGACGGTGCAGAGAGCGCACGCGTCCCATTGAGTGCGCTCGGGCAGAACTTCGACCCGGCTCTGCGTGGCCTGCGCGCGGCGCTGGTGATCAGCGACCAGCGCGGCGCGATCGCAGCCGTGCAGAGCGGCAACGACGCGCTCCTGCTGCGCGCAGGCGGCAACGCGCTGCGGCTCGACGACACGAGCTGTCTCGATCCGTTTCGCCCGACGCCAACGGCGGACGGCCTGGTATTTGCGTGTCGTTCGGGGCAGCTGTTCGGGGTCAGTGATAAAGCGCCGTGAATGACAGCGTGGCAGCGCCGAGCGAAGCCTCGTACTCCACGCCCGCACTCTCCTCGCGCGTCACGCTGCCCAAGAAGCGCAACATGCCGCCGAGCGACCACTGCGAGCTGACCCAGAAATCATAGCCGCCCCAAGCTTGAAGCCCGAGGCCGCCGCCGCGAAACTCGCGATCGCTGTCCTTGATCTTGGCCGAACCGCTAGCGAGACCGAGCGCACCTCCGAAGTGTAGACCGCGCGCGGGATCCGGAAAGACGTCCACGAAATAGCCGAGCAGACCGGTACTGCCAGCGACATCACCCGGCACGCGAGTGCCGTCCACGCTTCGCTGCGAGCTGCCGATTCCGAGCACCGAAAACGCGCCTCCCATCACCAGACCAGGCACGGGCGTGCCACCGACCCAGAGATCGAACGCGCCGGCTCCGCCGCCGAAACTGTAGTCCCCGATAGCCTTCGAGTCGGACGAGACCAAGGAACCGCCGAGCCCGACTCCGACCCCCATGCGCAGATAGAAGCCGTCGTGCAAGCTTTCGCCTCGGGGGGCGCGCGGCGGTGGAGGCAAATCACTCCCGGGAGCACCCGGCGGCGCGGCGGACGGTGCGACCGGAGCCGGCGCGCTGGCTGCCGCTGGCGCTGGAACTGGTGCAGATCGGGGCGCGGGGGGCGGCGGGAGCGGCGCGTCCGGACTTGCTGCGCCCGCAGCAGGTGGCGGCGGAGCGGGCAATGCACTTTCCGCGGGCGCCGCGGTGCTCCCCGCTGCGTACGCCGCGCCCGGGACAGCGCACGAAATGCCCAGCGCGAGGCTGAAACCCAGGCGAGCCGCACGCTTGCACTGGCGACGGAAGCAGAGCGTGCCTATACTAGCCCGGCGTCGCGCACTGGCGAAGCGCTCCAAGTCGTTCCAGACGTTTGGTAGCATCGGCCCGGCGGCGCAGAGGAAACCCATCCGATGATTTCAATCACAACGCTGGCCGCAGACAAAGTTAAAGAGATTTCGAAGTCCGAGGGGCTCGAGGGCCAGGGCCTGCGCCTGCGCGTCGTCGGCGGCGGCTGCGCGGGTTTCCAATACGACTTGTACTTCGAGGACAAGCCCACGGATCTGGATGAGCTGTTCGAATCGCACGGCGTGAAGCTGTTCGTCGATCCGCTCAGCTACCAGTACCTGGACGGCACCGAGATTGACTACGTTGAAGGGGCCAATGGCTCCGGCTTCAAGTTCGGCAATCCGAACGTCTCCGGCACCTGCGGTTGCGGCTCGTCCTTCCAAGCCTGATCTGAAACCTGCCGCTAGCGGCTGGTCCGTCGCCAGGCACTCGTGCCTGTCCGAATCGACGACCAGCCGTTGCGCTCGCGTCGCGTCCAAGGCTCAGATGACCTGCTTTCGCCCGCGTTGTGGCGCATTTGCAACGGTTACGCGGACACAGTGTTTGGTATCTTGGACAATGTGCGGCTCGCGGCGCGCAATGTGCCCGTGCGTCCAGCCGCTTTTGCCCAACGTACACACTTGTACGCTTAACAAATCTTAGCGGAACCGCGCAGATACCTCGCGCGTAGGCCAAAGTGCGAGCTCAGCGCTACGACGAAGGTTCGTAGACGCAAGGCTTGGCAGCTTCCGAGTTTGTCTAGGACTGGAATTAGACGAAGGGAACTGAGCAGTACCATGGCCCGTCAAACCGATCCCTCCCTGACGTTCTACATCACCGCGGTGCACTCATATCCCCAGCTGTCGCGCGAAGAAGAGCTCGCGCTCACCAACCGCTGGCTCGATCACAAGGACGAAGGCGCTCGCGAAGAGCTGGTTCGTGCCCATTTGCGTTACGTGGTCGCGATCGCGCTGAAGTATCGCCGCTACGGCCTACCGCTCGGTGAGTTAGTGGCCGAGGGCAATTTCGGCGTGGTGCATGCGCTACAGAAGTTCGACACCAGCCGCGGCACGCGCTTCGTCACCTACGCGGCCTACTGGATCCGCGCGTACATCCTCAATCACATCATTCGCTCTTGGAGCTTGGTGGGCGTTGGCTCCGGTGCCCTTCGCTCCAAGATGTTCTTCAAGCTCCGCCGCGAACGGGTGCGCATCACCAACCTAGTCGGTGAAGGTGATCACGCCGACGAACTCTTGGCCAAAGCGCTAGATGTTCCGAAGGCCAAGGTCACCTCCATGGTGCGCCGCTTGGAGGCGCGTGACGTCTCGCTCGACGCCAAAGTGTACGACGATTCGGCCACCACGCTCGGCGATACGCTGACCGCTTCGGAATTGAACCAAGAAGACGGCTTGGTCGGCTCCGAAGTGGGCGGCTACGTGCGCGACGCGGTTCAAACCGCGCTCACCGGCCTCGATCAGCGCGAACGCTACATCGTCGAAAATCGCTTGATGGCCGACAACGAGGACGAGATGTCGCTGGCGGAGATCGGTCGGCGCTTGGGCGTATCACGCGAACGCGCCCGCCAGCTCGAAGCCCGCGCCAAGAAAAAGCTGAAGACGCGCATCACCGAACTCTCCCGCGGCAACGGCTGGCTCGACGTCCACGACGCCGCGTGAATCGGGAACTCGCGCGTCGCCGCGCCGTTCATCGCGGCCGCAAACGTGCGGCTACCACTCGCGCCACGAGGTGCGTGCCCGGATCGCGATCGCCCCGCTCTTCCCCCCTCCCGGTGCGCCCGCACGAGCGGTGTAATTCGACGCTGCCCACAAACTTCGGTGCGCGCGCAGTGCAGCACGCTTCGCGCCCCAGCGCGCGCCAAGCACTTCAGCCGCATGCCCGGAAATTCGTCGAGCTCCGCCGACTTTGGCAGGATCAGATCACGATCTGCGAATGAGGCTAGGCCCACGAGAGCTGACCGGCCAGGCCCGTGCTTTCCACGGGCTTTAGCGCGGGCGGCCCAGCGCCCCCATCCGAGCGTGCGCCAACGAGAGTCTCCAAACCGCGCGTCCTTTGTCTCGTTCAACCGCACGCGCCCGGCCTACCAGCACTTGCACGCCCGCCACGCTGCACCTAAGCTCCCGCCCGTTGCAGCATCTCAGGCGATCGCAGGCTCGTTTCACGACGAGCCCGAGGAAAGTCCGGGCTCCGCAAGGCAGGATGCCGGGTAACGCCCGGTGAGGGTGACCTCGAGGAAAGTGCCACAGAAAATTAGACCGCCCGAATCGCGTCAGCGCCTCGGGTAAGGGTGAAAAGGTGGAGTAAGAGCCCACCGCGCAGCCGGTAACGGTTGCGGCACGGCAAACCCCATCCGGAGCAAGGCCATGTAGAGGGGCGTTCGAGGGCTGCCGGCCCGAGCCCCTGGGTAGGCTGCACGAGGCGTTCGGTAACGAACGTCCCAGAGGAATGACCGCCAGCACGCCGAGGGCGACCAAGGCGCGCGACAGAACCCGGCTTACGAGAAACTGCAACCACACCCCGAGGGTTCGCCCTTTGGGTGTGTTTTTTTTAGGCTCTTATTGGGCCGCGAACACGAACGGCACGTTGACCGTCGTGGTCTCGCCGGAGGGTGGGAATTGCCAACCTCGCACGCGGCTAGCAATGCACTGCGAGAGGCCGCGGTAACCTTTCGGGTCACCGTTCACGGTCGCGTTCGAAACGCTGCCGCTGGGCATCACCGTGATCGCGACATTCACGCGCGCGGTGGTGGGTGCATCCTTGTCGCGTGTATCGAGCGCGGGCTGCCAGCATGCGCGCTTCACGCTGCCGGTGTAGTTCGAAACCGTTTTCTGGATCTGCGCGCCATCCAGCTGGCCCGTACCCGACACCGTGCCCGAGGGCCCAGTAGAGTCCGGCCCCCTCGGACCCGACTGACCGAGGCCCTGCAAGCCCTTCAAGCCGCTGATGCCTTTGTCCGGCTCCGCGGTTGCGGCCGTGCCTGCACTCTTGACGGGCGCCGTCACGTGCTTGACCGGATTTTTTGGATCCGCCGGTGCGTTGGAGCCATCGCTGACCGCGGCACTCACATCGGGTGCCGCAACTGGCGCGCTCGCCGCTCCGGGCACCACGCGATCGACGTACTTGACCACTTCGACGGTCTTGTTGCCCTTGTTGAAGAGCACGAAGCCAATCGTGAGTCCGAACATCAGCGCGATGGCGACGGCAATCCAAGCCGCAGGTGAAGTCCCGCTACGCTTCGGAACACCCGCGGCTTCGAGTTCGTCCGTGACGACGGCCGCGCCCGTCACCCCGTTCCCCGCGCCCGCATAGGGTTCGACCTCGGGACTCGAGATCGCGGCGGCCACGACCGCGGCCGTAACGGGGTTCGGCGTGGCGCCGACCGGAGCTACCGGCGGCGTGAATGGAGTGAGCGATGCACGAGCGCTGGACACGCTCTCATCGACGATCGCGGACAGCTCTGGAAAGGTGCCGAGCGGTCGCCAATCCTCGAAGCCATCGCGCCAAACCAGCGATTCGCGATTGACCGAACCAGAAGCGGCCTTGGAGCGCAGCTCGCTCAAGCGGATAGGCCCGACGGGCACGCCGTTGATGCCGACGAACCACTCGTCAGCGGGCATGCTCAAGGAATCAGGAGCGGCGTCATTCGAACCGCCCACCGCGAGTGAGAAGGCGCCCGCGAGCGCGCCCACGTCCGCAATACGGGTGCGCTCTTCTTCCTCGACTTCGGGGAACGAGCTCACCACGGGTGCGGCGGTTTTTTCGATGATCTTCGGACCGGGCTTCGGCGCAACCGCCGGCAACACGGACGCGGCGCCGCTTTGGAGCGGGCGTTTGTCGGGCTTGGCTACCAGCGGCGCGCTCGCCGGCGTGGGTGCCGGCTTTTGTGGGGTGGACTTGGCCGGCGGTTTCGGCGCTGCGGCAACCGCGGGCTTGGGCGCGGAAGGTGCGGTGGGCGCAGACGCGGGCTTGGGCACGGTCGGACGCGTCCCAACCACGGGGATCTTCTTCACCTCGGGCCGTTGAGGAGAGGAAGCCAACGGCGTGCTCGTAGCACTCGGCGCGCTCTTCGCGGCGGGCGCGGGACGGGGCGTACCTGCAGCGGGCGGAGGAATGCTCGGCTCGAGATCGTTCGGCATCACGTCTGCCGGAGCGGCGGCGGAGACATCACTCAGCGCATCGGGCGCAGGCGGCGGCTCGCTCCCAGGAAGTGCGTCACCGAGCCCGGGCACGCTCGAGACTTGGATCACGTAACCGCACTTGCGGCACTTCATGCGAACAGAGCGACCAGCGACCTTCTCGTCGCCGATCTGGTATTTCGCTTTGCAGCTGGGGCAGAGGAACTTCATTCAGCTGAGCGCCGCATCAAACAAACGGTCCGAGGTTTACGGAGATTAACCCGAGCACTGCCCGAGCGCGAAAGCTCTTTCACAGGAGGTTCAACAAGTGTTCTTTGATCGAGAGGCGGGTCGGCTCGTCCGCGGCCAGTGTGAGCGCCCTTTCCCAGGTTTCCACGGCTTTATTTCGGAATCCGGCCTTTTGATACAGAATGGCCAGGTTCTTGACCGCTGCAAAGTGGTGCGAGTTGATTTTGACCGCCGTTTCGAGCTCGCTAATGGCGTCGTACACCTGCCCCTTCTTGCCGTACAGTAGCCCTAGGTGGAAGTGCAGACGGTAGGCCAGCGGGTCGATACGGACCCCCCGCGCCAGGTGAGCGATGGCCTCGTCCAGCCGACCGGCTTTGTAGGCGGCCACCCCGGCATTGAGCGCTTCCTCGGCCTCGCCTGAAACGTCCGGTCGCTCTTCTTTGCCTTGGCCCGGGCTGAGGCAGGCATCGACCGCTGCGATGACCTCGGCGATCTTGAATGGCTTTTCGATGAAGTAATCGACGCCGCACGTTTGCTTGAGATCTTCGGCGTAGCGCCAGCCCCGATACACGGCGCTGACCATGATAATCGGGATCTGTCCGTAGCGCTGGCTACCCTTGATGCGCCGCGCAATCTCGAAGCCGTGCACTTCTGGGAGCATGGCGTCGAGCACGATCAGATCCGGCGCGTACTCTTTCACCATGCGCAGCGCCTGATGGCCGCGTTCGGCCTCCAGCACGCGGTGGCCTTTGTGCGAAAGCAGCCGGCTCAGCATCTTTCGGATCTCGGCCTCGTCATCGATGATCAAGACCGTCTTGGCGCCATTCGCGGGCGGCACTGGCGGCGCGCCCTCACCCGGCAGCTCCGTGACGACGCTCAGCTCGCGCGAAGTATCGCCGAACTCGCTCTCCTCGATGTCTTCCGAGCGCGATATCTCCGTGGCCGCGTCGTCGACCACCAAGCCCGGCGCGTCGAGCGCGCGGCCACTCTGATTCGAGTACGACAGCGCTCCGAAATCGAGCGGGCCCGACGGCTCGGAGTTGAGTGAACTGCCGTCTCGGTCGAGGTTGAGCTTGGCCAGCACTTCCGCGGGGCAATTGGGGCCCACGTAATAAGCGTCGCCGCGCGCCTTGCGCCCGTAGGCTTCGTCGATCACGTGCGCCAGCGTGGCGTCGAGGGCAACGTACGGATAGACCTTCTTGCCGGTGACGAACTCCAGCTCGTCGATCACTTTCTTTTCGCGCGGATTGCCCATGGCGATGAACAACCGATCGTCGCGCACGAGCACCGGCAAGATCAGGTGCTTCTCGGCGATCTCACGCGGCAAGAGCTCGAGGTCATCGAGCTTCAGGCAGATCTGCGTTAGATCGATACCCGGGATCCCATACTGCTCGCTCAGCGCTTTGAGCGCGGCGACATCGCTGATCGTTCCGTCTGCAGCGAGCCGCGAAGCAAGCCGGTCACCCTTCTGCTCCGCGAGCGCGCGCTCCAGCTGCTCGGGGGTGAGCGCGCGCTGTCGCAGCAGGATTTTGCCGATCTGCTTCTTGTCGCTCATCCGAAACTTTGATTATCCACGAGACAGCCGGCAATCTCGATGGAAAACGCCAAAAGATCGCGATCAAGGAGGAGATTTGGCCCACGCGGCGAGAAATTGCCCTGACCACTCCGCAAAATCGCCCCGCGAGATGGCGGCCCTCGCCGCTGCCATCAATCGGCCATAAAAGTGGAGGTTGTGCTGGCTGAGCAGGCTCAAGCCCAAGATCTCGCCCTGGAGGTACAGATGGCGCAGGAATGCCCGTGAATAAGGGACCCGACAAGCGCCGCAGCCGCAATCTTCCTCGAGCGGGCGCGGATCGTCGCGGTAGCGCGCATTCTTGATCGTCAGCTTGCCGCCCCAGGTGAAGACTTGGCCGTTGCGCGCGTTGCGCGTGGGGATCACGCAATCGAACATGTCGATGCCGCAGCCCACGGCCGTCAGAATGTCGCTCGGCATACCGACCCCCATCAAGTAGCGCGGACGCTCCGCGGGCAGCGCGGGGCCGACCTGCGCGAGGGCACGGTACATGTCCGGAATCGGCTCACCTACGCTGAAGCCGCCCAGCGCGAGGCCGTCGAAGGGCAGCTTGGCCAGCGCCTCGATGTGCGAAAGCCGCAGCTCCACGTCGGTGCCGCCCTGCACGATGCCGAACACGCCTTGCTTCGGCGCGCGGGCGGCGAGGCAGCGCTCTGCCCAGCGCGTGGTGCGCTCGACGGCGGCGACCAGATCCGGGCGCGGCGAACCGCCCGGCGGACACACGTCCAATTGCATGGCGATGTCCGAGCCGAGCAGGCCCTGCACGCGCATGGCTTCCTCGGGTGTGAGCAGCATTTTCTTGCCGTCCAAATGCGAAGCGAACTCGAAGCCGTGCTCGGTCGCGCGCATGTTCTTGGCCAAGGAAAAAGCCTGGAAACCGCCGGAATCCGTGACGATCGTGTGTGGCCACCGGCCAAAGCCGTGCAGGCCTCCAAACTCCGCGATCAGCTCCGGACCAGGGCGGATCCAGAGGTGATAGGTGTTCATGATCTGCATCCGCGCGCCGGTCGCCATCAGCTCCTCGACGGAGACGCCCTTGACCACGGCTTGTGTGCCGACGGGCATGAACGCGGGCGTGGGCACCTCACCGTGCGGCGAGGTCAGAACGCCCGTTCGAGCGTGACCACAGGTCTTGTCGATGCGCAGTGAGATCAAGCGCGCCTCTTCGGGATCCACATCGCATCTCCATAAGATAGAAAACGGTAGCGAGCAGCCACCGCATGCCGATACGCCGCCATTACCGCATCGTAGCCGGCGAAGGCCGAAACCAAAGCCAAGAGCGTGCTCTGCGGCACGTGAAAGTTGGTCAACAACGCATCCACGACTCGAAACCGGTAGCCCGGTTGGATCAGGAGCCGCGTCTCGCCGTGCGTGACACGCACTTCGCCTGGCCGCGCCGGGTCGTGCGCGCTTTCCAGCGCACGCACGACGGTCGTGCCCACTGCCACGATCGGCGCCTGCCGCTCGCGCGCGGCGCGCACCGCCTGCACCAGCTCCGGACCCACGGCGATGGTCTCGGCGTGCATCGGGTGATCGTCCAAATCCTCCGCGGTTACTGCGCGAAACGTGCCGAGGCCGATTTCTAGCTCGAGCCGAGCGACCTCTACCCGCCGCTCGGCCAGGCGCTCGAACAACTGCGGCGTGAGGTGCAGCCCCGCGGTCGGAGCGGCCGCGGAGGCCGTGCGCCGGGCGTACACGGTTTGGTAGCGCTCGAGATCGACGGCTTCGTCGCTGCGCCGCATGTACGGCGGCAACGGCAGATGGCCTCGCTGCGCCAAGATCTGTTCGAACTCGGCACCGCGCGTGTCGACGGCCACGAGCAGCGTCCCCTCGACCGACTTTTCCAGCACTTCGATCCGGATCTCGTCCCAATCGATGCGTGTACCAACGCGCAGTGGCTTGCTCGCGCGGCCGATTGCTTCCCAGCGTTCGCGGCCGTCGGCGTCGAGCGAAAGGCGGCGAATGAAGAGCAGCTCGATCCGCCCACCGCTCCCCTGCCGGGAGCCGAAGATGCGCGCCCGCCGAACCCGCGTGTCGTTCACGACCAAGAGCGCCCCTTCGGGGATCAATTGCGCGAGTTCGTCGACCATCCCGTCGCGAAGCGTGTCACCTTCGAGGATCAACAGCCGCGCGCCGTCGCGACGCTCTGCGGGCTGCGCTGCAATCAGCGCCTCCGGCAGCTCGTAGTCCAGGTCCGCGGTTTTCACGCGCGGAAACAAGCAGATTTAGCGCCGGAAAGCCAGCAAAGAGGCGGCTAGCGGTTTTCGAATGTGATGCCGAGCCGCGTCATCTTGCGCCAGAGCGTGGTCGGACTGATGTCCAGCGCCTCGGCAGCGCGCTCGCGGCTTCCGTCGGAGGCGCGCAGCGCGGCTTCCAGCGCTTGGCGCTCCGATTCGTCGACGATATCGGCCAGCGTCTTGCCCGGAGCGCGCCCGGTCTTGCGCGGCACTTCCGGCAGCACGTCATCGACGGTGATCACGCCGCCGGAGCAGAGCGCCACCGACTGCTCGATCAAATTCTCCAGCTCACGAACGTTGCCCGGAAAATCATAGGCGATGAGCTTATCCATCACGCCTTCGGCGGGCCGTGCGCGCGCGTTCATCTTGCGATTGTATTTGTCCAAGAAGAACTCGGCCAAGAGCGGAATGTCTTCGCGCCGTTCGCGCAAGGGCGGCAAATGAAAGCGAGCCACGTTCAGGCGATAGTACAGATCCTGCCGGAAGCGCCGCTCTTCCACGGCCAGGCTCAGGTCGACGTTGGTCGCCGCGACCACGCGAATATCGATCGCGATCGACTTGTTCTCGCCGACGCGCCGCACTTCACCCTCTTGGATGGACCGCAAAAGCTTGGCTTGGAAGCTGGGCGTCGTCTCGGCGATCTCATCGAAGAAGAAGGTGCCGCCGTCCGCTTCCTCGAACAGGCCCTTGCGCGCGGACACCGCGCCAGTGAAGGCGCCACGCGCGTGCCCGAACAGCTCGCTCTCCAGCAGTGTCTCGCTGATCGCCGCACAGTTGACGGTCACGAACGGACGATGTGCGCGCTTGCTATTGGCGTGCACGGCGCGCGCGACCAGCTCCTTGCCCGTGCCACTCTCACCGGTGATCAGCACGATCGCGTCGGTCGGCGCGATCTTCACCACGCGCGTCAGCACGTCGCGAATCGACTGCGAGCGCCCGATGATCTTCTCCAGGTGATAACGCTCTTTGAACTCTTGAGCGAAGAGCTGGACCTGACCATGCAGGCGACGGCTCTCGAACGCCTTCGACACCTTCACGATCAGCTCTTGCTCGCTGAACGGCTTTTGGATGTAGTCGAAGGCGCCCACCCGCATCGCCTCGACCGCGCTCTCGATTGTTCCGTAGGCGGTCATCACGATCACCTCGGTCATCGGTTGCTTTTCTTTGGTCGCGCGCAGCACATCGATGCCGTCGAACTCCCCCATCCGCAGATCGGTGATCACGACGTCGTACGCACCAGTGGCGCCGAGCTCACGGCCTTGCGCGCCGTCCGCCGCTTCATCGACCTCATAGCCACCACCACGCAGCATCATTGCTAGCGTCGTGCGCATATTGCGTTGGTCGTCGACGACGAGGATCTTACCCATGTTGCTCGAACCGGAACCCTGTAAAGACTCTAGCGCACGGATCCCAGGAAGCACACCGCAGGCACTCGACATGACCCCGGGCGGCCCTTGCTTTGTTCCAGCTCATGTTCTCGGCGCTACCGGCTCTCTGGAATCTCGGGCCGCGCCGCAGAAGCGCGAACGGCCCGCCGGTTCGCCGGCCCGAGCCAGCCGAAGCTGCTCAACGCATGAAAATCAAAACGAACACCGCGATCGCCAAGCCCGTCAGCCCGATCGCGTAACCGAGCACACTCGCCGTACTCAGGCGCGCCCCCGCAGGCGCGCGCTGCACGCCCGCCTGGCTCCGGTCTCGCGGCCCTGGCAGTACGGCGCTGGGCGAGGTCCCAGGAGAACTGAGCCCACTCAGCCCGCTCAAACCCGAGCCGGTCACGGTGCTGACACCGCTGACCGTAATCCGATCTTTGCCGGTGGGGGTGAACGCGGGATCGTTGGGCAAGAGCTGTGCGGTCGGCACCGCCCCGCTGCTCAGCACTTTCAGCGAATTGCGCACGGCCTTGCGCCGCTGTTCGATGCGCTCGCCGAGCACGCGCTTCAGGATCCCGGCCACGCCACTCTGCGGCACGATCAGCCGTTCAGCCTTCAAGTAAGCGTGCAGGTCGTGCTCGAATTCGGACGCCGACTGATAACGCGCGGAGACGTTCCGCTCGAGCGCCTTGAGCACGATGCGCTCGAGCTCGGGCGGATACTTGGCGTCGATCAGGGTGGGCCTGGGAATCGCACCCGAAATCACCAAGCGCAGGGTTTCGATGTCATGCTCGCCCCGAAATAAGCGGCGACTGGTGGTGAGCTCGAAGAGCACAATCCCGAGCGAGAAAATGTCGCTCCGGCGATCCACGCCCTTACCCAGCGCCTGCTCCGGCGACATGTAGCCGAATTTGCCTTTGAGCTGACCGGCGCGGGTAGCTTCACTGATGCGCCCCACCGCCTTGGCCACGCCGAAGTCCACCAGCTTGACCGCACCGTTGGTGCCGATCAGGATGTTGTGCGGCGAGATATCACGATGCACTACGCCCCGCAGGCCGCCGTCCACATCCCGCAGTTCGTGCGCCGCGTGTAGACCCGCGGCGGCGTCGGCGATGATGCGAACCGCCAACTCCGGCGGGATCGCGCGGCGTTTCCCGGCCTCGGCGATCACCGTGTGCAGGGACTCGCCCTCCACCCACTCCATCGCCATCCACATCATCCCGTCGTGCTCGCCGACGTCGTAGACATCGACCACGTTCGGGTGACGAATGCTGCGGACGAGCCGAACCTCGTCCAAGAACATCTTGATGAACTCGTTCTCGTCGGCGAGCTCGGTGAGCATCACTTTGACGGCCACCAGGCGGTCGTCCTTGCTCGCGAGGGCGCGCTCACGCGCGACCCAGACCGTAGCCATGCCGCCTCGTCCGACTCTCAGCAGCAGCTCGTAGTTGCCGAGCTTGGATCCTTGCTTGAGCTCTTCGGTCATCCTAAACGTGCGGCGATTGGCCTCGATTGTGCGACTTTTCGCGAAACATCGCGGACAAGCTGGCCGGCATTAGGCCCAAACGAGCGGGGAGCCGTCAAGTTAGTCGAGTATGGTCGGAATTCGGAGCAACGTCGCCACAGTGGCGCGTTTTTCCTGGGACTGGGCCCGCCGAGCGGCTCGCGGTATATAGCGCCGCCATCGCCAATCGAGGCGCTGCCGAGCGAGAAAGTCAGGGAAAAATGTCGAGCCTGCGGGAACAGATGGGAACTGGGGACAAGCGGAGCGCAGTGATCGCCGATGCGTGCCAGGTGCTGGATGCCGAAGTAGCGGACAAAGGCGGCCTCAGCGGCATTGCCATCAAGGGCGCTTACAAGATCGTGCAAGGCGTCCGCCCCGGCTTCGTGAAAGACACCGTGAACAACTTGCTCGACGATTTCTTGGACGCGGTCGACCCCGTCTATCAAGAAGCGGCCAGCAAGAAGGTCGCCGCCGGTGCCTACTTGCAGCAAAATAGCGGTCGCGTCGCGCAAGCCTTGCTCGCCGTCACGGATGCCCGCGCCGCTCGGGTCGACAACGCCGCGATCAAAAAGACCTACGAAAAGCTGCGTGGAATGGCGGAAAAGCAAGTCGAGGGTGCCGCGCCCCGCTTGGCGACTTTGCTAGAAAAGCACGCCGCCCCGACGAACTGATTCTCTCCTTCTGCCCCGTAAACGTGCCCGTGCCCGCTCTCTCCCCCTCTCTCCACTTCAGGATTTGGGGGTCGCCTCGCAGCAGCCCGCGTGCGCCAGTGCGGTCCGGGATTGGGAAAAGCCGTCCGATTTCGGGCACGGGCACGGGCACGGCACGTTTACGGCGGCTGCCGGACGATTTAAGCGCGACACGGCACAAAAGCTCTGCTAGACAGCCGCCCACCATGGGAAGCCCGCAAGATCCTCGCACCGCACGCCGCAAGCGCGAACGCCGCGCCAAAAAGAACGCCGAATGGGAGCTGAAGCGCGCCCAAGAGAACGCGCAGGCCGCCGCGCCCAAGACGCCAGCCAAAACCGCGACTTGAAGCCATGGGCCGGCGTCACGTTCGCCGGTCCGACAGGTTTTTGGGGCACCTCCTGAAGAGTGCCCCAAATCCGAGCTTTCTTTTTCAGGGATGCCGTTAGCGAGCCTGCGTCCGAAGCGCTCGTAGACGGAACAATGACAGCGTAGCGGCCCGGATTGTCGCCCCCCCCTCGACATTTGAGGCGAGCGTGCTCAGATTCACCCGGTACTTCATGCCGCCCAACGAGCGAGTGAACCCGGAACGCGATGACGGCCTCGCCATCGCTGAACGGCCCAAGACGAAACGGCCGCGAAAGTACGTGGTCGTGTTCCACAACGACGACTACACGACCATGGAGTTCGTGGTCCACGTCTTGATGAAGTTTTTTCATCTGGACGAAACAGGGGCTACGACCGTGATGCTCAATATCCACCGCAAGGGCTACGGCGTCGCCGGCATCTTCAGCCGCGACATCGCCGAGACCAAAGCCGCGTTGGTGATGGACTACGCCAAAGAGCACGGTCATCCCCTCAAATGCACTGCAGAGCCGGAAGGCTTCGGAGGGTCCGACGAGTGAAAGTCAGCGCTGAGGTCGAAGCAGCCTGCGCGTTCGCGCAAAGTGAAGCCATCCGTCGTCGACACGACGTCATGACCGTGGAGCACTTGCTCTACGGTCTCATGCAAGATCCTGCCACTGCCCGTGCTGCCAAGGCCGCGGGCGGTGACGTCGACAAGCTGAAGCGAGCCCTGGATCGCTTCCTCGACGAAGAAGTGAGCCGCGTGCCCGAGCCCGAGGAGCTCGATCTGAGTGCTTCTCGGGGCTTTCAGCGGGTGCTCAGCCGCGCCGCTATCAACGTCCAGAACAGCGGGAAAGAAGAACTCAAAGGGCACAACGTCCTGATCGCGATCTTCAGCGAGCTGGATTCGCCCGCGGTCGCCGCGCTGACCGAAGCCGGCCTGACCCGCTACGATTTGGTGAATTTCGTTTCCCATGGAGTAAGCAAAGATGGCGATGACGAGGACGCGCTGACCTCCGGCGAACGCGCCAACGATGGCGATGAAGACGGCGAGGCGGCGCCCCCCGCCGATGCGCTCGCCAAATTCGCGATCAACCTGAACGAGCAGGCCAAGGCCGGCAACATCGAGCCGCTAGTCGGCCGCGAAAAAGAGCTGCGCCGCGCGATTCAGGTGCTGTGCCGAAGGCGCAAGAACAACCCCATGTTCGTGGGCGATGCCGGCGTCGGTAAGACCGCGATCGTCGAAGGCCTAGCCGCCAAGATCGTCGCCAAAGACATCCCCGCGCCGCTGGCCAAGGTCGTGATCTACGCGCTGGATATGGGCGCACTGGTGGCGGGCACGCGCTTCCGCGGCGATTTCGAGAACCGCGTGAAAGCCGTGCTCAAACAAATCGAAAGCCTGCCCCACGCGGTGCTGTTCGTGGACGAGATCCACACCATGGTCGGCGCCGGCGCAGCGAGCGGCGGCACACTCGACGCGGCCAATCTGCTCAAGCCTGCGTTGGCCAACGGCAAGCTGCGTTGCATCGGCGCGACGACGTTCGAAGAGTACCGCTCGCACTTCGAGAAAGATCGCGCGCTCGCGCGCCGCTTCCAGAAGATCGACGTGCTCGAACCGAGCCTGAGCGAGACCATTCAAATCCTGAAGGGCCTACGCGGCCGCTATGAAGAGTTCCACGGCGTCGCCTACACGGATGCCGCGCTCGAAGCCGCCGCCACGCTCGCCGATCGCCATTTGCGCGACAAGAAAATGCCCGATAAGGCCATCGATCTGATGGATGAAGGCGGCGCCGACGCCAAGCTGGAAGCAGCCATCGACGCGGAGACCGTGATCGTCGATGTCGAGCGGATCGAAGCGGTGCTCGCTCGCATGGCGCAGATCCCACCTCGCCAAGTCACGGCGGATGCCAAGTCGGCGCTCAAGAATCTGGAATCGGACCTGCAAAAAGCCGTCTTCGGCCAAGATCGGGCCCTCGCCGAGCTGGCCTCGGCGATCAAGCTCTCGCGCGCCGGGCTGCGTCCGAAGGAAAAGCCGATCGGTTCGTATTTGTTCACGGGTCCGACCGGCGTCGGCAAGACCGAAGCCGCACGCCAATTGGCGAAGACCATGGGCATCGAGCTGATTCGCTTCGACATGAGCGAGTACATGGAGCGCCACACCGTATCGCGTCTGATCGGCGCGCCTCCGGGCTATGTCGGTTACGATCGCGGCGGGCTCTTGACCGAAGCGGTCGCGAAAACGCCGCACGCGGTGCTGCTGCTGGATGAGATCGAGAAGGCACATCCGGATGTGTTCAACGTGCTGCTGCAGGTCATGGACCACGGCACGCTCACCGACAACAACGGAAAGCAGGGTGATTTTCGGCATGTGGTGCTGATCATGACCAGCAACGTGGGCGCTCAAGACATGGCCCGCGGCATGGTCGGCTTCGGCAACCGCGATGCACAAGGCAGCGATTCGCTGGCTATGCGCAACACCTTCAGCCCCGAGTTCCGCAATCGTTTGGACGCGCGCATCGCCTTCGATCCGCTGTCACCCTCGGTGATGAACCGCGTGGTCGACAAGTTCGTCCGAGAGCTCGGCGATCAGCTGGCCGATCGCGACGTCACGATCGAGCTAGCCGAAACCGCGCGCGCGTACCTCGCCGAGAAGGGCTACGACAAATCGAACGGCGCGCGGCCTTTGGCTCGCTTGATCCAAGACGAGATCAAGAAGCCGCTCGGTGACGAGCTGCTGTTCGGTCAGCTCGAGCACGGTGGTCACGTGATCGTTCGCGCCGAAAATGGCGCGATCACCTTCGACCTGCGCGGTATCGACGCGCAGGGCGTCCCTCACCCGCGGCTCCTGAACTAACCCCGCGGCAACGCGGCGCGCCGGCTTGGACTTTTTCATCGACCGCGGTGGCACGTTCACCGATTGTTTGGGGGTCGATGAGTCCGGCGCGCTGCGCCTGGCCAAGGTCCTTTCGTCCGATCGCGCGCCGCTCGAGGGCATACGCCTGCTCCTCGGCCTGAGCGCGGGGCAAGCGATCCCGGCCTGTCGCGTGCGCATGGGCACGACCCTCGCCACGAACGCGCTCCTGGAGCGGAAGGGCGAGCGCTTCGCGCTGCTCATCACGCGCGGCTTCCGCGATCTACTGCGCATCGGCACCCAGGCCCGTCCCGATCTGTTCGCGCTCGCGATCCACAAACCGAGCGTCTTGTACGAAGAGGTACTCGAAATCGACGCGCGTGCCGATCGGGATGGAAACCCACTCGAGCGACCAGATCGAGCTGCCTTGCTCGCTCAGCTGCGGGAGCTTCGCGCGCGCGGCATCGACACCGTAGCGATCGTCGTCTTGGGCGATCACCGCACCGGCACGCTCGAAAGCGAAGTGGCGGATCTGGCACGCGCAGCGGGAATTTCCCACATTTCGCTGTCACATCGGCTCGCGCCACGCCTCGGCTTACTCGCCCGGGGTGACACCGCGAGCGTGGATGCTTACCTCACGCCACGCCTCGGTCGCTACCTCGAGACGCTGCAAGCCGAGCTTCCCGGCAGCACCCTGCAATTGATGCAATCGAGCGGTGGGCTGTGCGACGCCGCGCATTTCCGCGGCCCGAACGCGCTGCTCTCCGGTCCGGCAGGGGGCAGCGTCGCCCTCGCACACATCGCTCACGACTTGGGCCTCGACCAAGTGCTCGGCTTCGATATGGGCGGCACGTCGACCGACGTTTCGCGCTACGCCGGTGAATTCGAGCGTCGCTACGAGCACGAAATCGCGGGCGTGCGCGTGGTCGCTCCGATGCTCGCCATCCATACGGTCGCGGCGGGGGGCGGCTCAATCTGCCGGCTGCGCGATGGCCGCCTGACGGTCGGTCCAGATAGCGCCGGCTCCGATCCCGGTCCGCTGTGTTACGGCCACACGGGCGCTCGCGCCCTGACCGTGAGTGACGTGAACTTGGCGCTCGGGCGCCTGGTCACCGATCGTTTTCCGTTCCCACTCGAGTACGCCCCCGTCGCGTCTGCGCTCCAACGAATCGCCGCAGAATTGCGAGAAAACGGCCATATCGCCGATTTGCGAAGCGTCGCCGAGGGCTTCTTCGAGATCGCGAACCGGAACATGGCCGAGGCTCTACGCCAAGTGTCGGTCGCGCGCGGCTTCGACGTGCGCAACCATGCCTTGGTCGTGTTCGGCGGCGCGGGCGGTCAGCACGCCTGCGCGCTCGCTCGCTTGCTCGGCATCGGGCAGATCGTCTTTCACCCGCTCGCAGGTGTGCTCTCGGCTTACGGCATGGCTTTGGCGGATCTGAGCCACCACGTCTCAGCCGACGCCGGCGCTCGCTCCTTGAGTGATGCACTCCTGGCTGAGCTCGAGCCCCGCTTCGAGCTCTTGGAACGCGAGGCCCGCCGCGTGGTCGAAGCCCAAGCCCCCACGCGCGATGCCGCCTGCATCCGCAGCCTGGATCTACGCTATGCAGGCAGTGAAACTACGCTCACGCTGACGCTGGGCAGTGCGACCGAGCTGCGGCAGCGCTTCGAGCTCCTGCACGCGCAAAATTTCGGGCACCGCCGCGCGGACGCAGAGCTGCAAGTCAGCGCCGTGCGCGTCGAAGCGCGGGTTCCATCGGCGCTCGGGTACGCGCGCCCGGCCGGGCTCGCTCCGGGCCCCGCCCCGCGTCCCGCGCGCCGCACGACGCTCTGGTGCGGGGGCCAACGCTACGATGAAGTGCCAGTTTTCGAGCGCGAGACGCTCACCGCCAGCGCACGCATCACGGGTCCGGCTCTGATCGCCGAAGCCGTGGCCACGATCGTCGTCGAGCCGGGCTTCGAGCTCGAGTGCCGAGCCGATGGCATCTTGCTCGCGCGACCCGATCCCGCCCCCGCCGCCGAAGTCGCAGCGGCAAGTGTCGACGACGAAAGCCGGGCTGCCGACCCGGTGACGTTGGAGGTGATGAGCAACGCGTTCATGTCCATCGCGGAGCAGATGGGGCACACCTTGCAGCGCACCGCCCAGAGCACCAACATCCGCGAACGGCTCGACTTCTCGTGCGCCATTTTCGATGCTCACGCGGGCCTCGTCGCCAACGCGCCGCACATTCCCGTGCACTTGGGCGCAATGAGCGAGTCGGTACGCGCCGTGCTCGAAGCGCACCCTTCCCTCGCCGCGGGCGACGTATTCGTCACCAACGATCCCGCGGCCGGCGGTTCGCACTTGCCGGATGTAACCGTAGTCCTGCCGGTGCACGACGCGCACGGCGTGCTGCGTTTTTTCAGCGCCACTCGCGGCCACCACTCGGACATCGGCGGCATCACGCCCGGCTCGATGCCCGCATTTTCCAGGCATTTGACGGAAGAAGGCAGCGTGTTCACGGCGCTGCAGGTGGGCAGCACGGGCACCCTGAATCGCGCGCTGATTCTCGACACGCTCGCGCGCGGTCCCTATCCCGCGCGGCGCCCGCTGGAGAATTTGGCCGACATCGAGGCGCAAATCGCCGCCGCGCGCACCGGCGTGCGGCTACTGAACGAATTGGTTCGCGAGCGCGGACAAGCTCACGTCGAGCGCTACATGCGCGCGGTGCAAGAGCTCGCCGGTGACAGCGTGGCGCGCGTGATTGCCGGACTACCCGAGGGCAACTGCGCATTCCGCGACCAACTCGACGACGGTACGCCGATCGCCGTCTGCGTGCGCGTCGCCGCGGGCAAGCTCGAGCTCGACTTCAGCGACAGCGGCCCCGAATCTGTAGGCAACCTGAACGCGCCGCGCGCCGTCACGCTGGCGGCCGTGCTGTATGTGCTCCGCGCGCTCGTGGGCCGGCCGATCCCGCTCAATAGCGGCTGTTTGCGCGACGTCACGGTGCGCATTCCCGAGGCCAGCATCTTGAACCCCTCGCCGGGCCGCGCGGTGGCGGGCGGCAATGTCGAAACCTCGCAACGCGTGGTCGATGTTCTGCTCGGCGCGCTCGGCCGCGCCGCAGCCAGCCAAGGCACGATGAACAACGTGAGCTTTGGACACGAGCGCTTCGGCTACTACGAGACGATCGCCGGCGGTGCGGGAGCGGGACCGGGCTTCGCGGGGGCGAGCGCCGTGCACACCCACATGACCAACACGCGCATCACCGATCCCGAAATCATCGAACAGCGGTTCCCAGTGCGCATCCGCGAGTTCTCGTCGCGAGCGGGAACCGGCGGACAGGGCTCATACGCGGGCGGCGACGGCGCCTGCCGCGAGTACGAGTTCCTGGAACCGCTCACCGTGTCACTACTCAGCGAACGGCGTGTGACTGCGCCGTTCGGCCTAGCGGGCGGCGAAGCCGGCGCCCTCGGAAAGAACTTCCACAATGGCCGAGAAGTGCCCGGCCACGCCGTTTTCCAGGTCGCGGTGGGCGACCGGCTGCGGATCGAAACGCCAGGGGGCGGCGGTTACGGCGCCTGAGCCGGCGCAGGCGCAGGCGCAGGTTCTCGAGATAGCGCGTCTTTGGCGGCCAAAGCCAGCGCGCAGCTGTTCGTCTGCCGCTGCTGGGCCATCACCGTCTCCGGATTTTGCACTACGCGGTCGCCCACCGGCACGAAGTGCCCGGCGGCATCTGCTTTCAGTCGCAAGAGTGGGCTCTTCGTCTTCAGATCCCAGATGCCGATGCGAGCGGCATGCGGCTCGCGTTGCACACGCTCGTCCGGGGTCTCTCCGGCATCGGGCGCTTCCGGTGGCACCCCTCCGGCGGGATCTTCATCCAGCACCAGGGTGAAGTAGCGCGAGCGCGAGAGCAGCTCGATCGCGACCGGCACGTCGCGCTTCGATACGCTGTCCAGATCGCGATCGTAAGCGTTCAAGCCGAGCTCCGTATCGGCCTCGTGCACCTCGTCTGTCCAATCACTGGAGAGCACGCGCAAAGCGCGGTAGGCGAGCCGCATGTTGTAAGGCCGCGGTGGCTCATTACAGGCATTCCACTCGTTGCACAGAAGTCCGGAAGTACAGTCCGCGGTCACGCGGCAGGCGGCGCCCTTGGTCGGATCCGTCGCGCCCACACGCACGAACAGGCAGGACGTGAACCCATCGTGAAGAGACGCGCGCGCGGCGGCGCGAATCGCCTTCACCGAGCCGGTGTTGGCCATGCGCAGCCGGAAATAGACACCCGGGCTGGTGCTGATTTTTTCTAGCGAAGCTTCCGGATCGACGAAATCACCCGGGAAATTCGCGGCCAGCTCGCGTACCCAACCCTCCACTTGGTCGCGGAAGGGGACGATCTTGGGGCCCAGGGTCTGGGCGATCGCGCGCTGCTTGGCCATCACTTGGCTGCGCCGGGTCTCGATTTGCCCCTGCGCGACGCGCCAGTACACGACGGTGAACGCGCCCAGCGCGACCGCCGTCCACAGCCAGAACTGCGGCGGAATCGCGGCCATGCGCACGCGACCGAGGGCAATGGCACGACGACGCTCGGCGCGCGCCTCGTTCAGCGAGGGCAGACCGGAGTCGGTTACCGCTTTCTTTCTAGACACGGCCAAGTGGGTTCGACCCTTCAAGCGACGAAGGGAGCTACTCCACTAGGAGTCGCTCCCTTCTTGCGCAGCCGATCAGCGGCAAAGCCGCCGACCGAACGCGATCACTTACCCATGCGGCCGACCATGAAGCTCACGTTCGGATAGCCCGCGAACGCCGCGGTCTGGAACACGCTCTTCACGACCAGTGCCTGTACCTTGCGATCGACCTGGAGCACGACCACGCCCGGGAATTCTTTGCCCGGATTGATCTGCTTCCAAAGCTCACGCTTGTTCTTGAGCACGTTGAACAGCTCATCGATGCGCTGCAGGCGGTTGGCCTCTTCGATCGCCCGGGTGTTACCCGCGGGCGTGCCATCCACCAAGATCTGCACGCCGGTGACCGCGACCATTGGCGCCTCGGTCATGTCCATCACGTTTTCGGCGTTGGGCAGCTTGACGTTCTTGTCGATGGGCAACTCGCCGGAGGCCGAGAAGCTCGCGAGCAAGAAGCACACGATGCAGAGCAAGAAGTCGATGAATGGAATCAACGGAACTTCGTGGTTCGTCGCACGACCACCCCCGCCAATTACCTTCTTTTTTACGAAGGCGAGCGGGATGGAGTGCATCAGGCGACGGCCGGGGACGGCGATCGGCTGATGAAAACGGCTGAGGGCTTTTTCGGACGACATATCAGTTCACCGCGAAGGTCACGTTGAAGGACGGCACTTTTTCGCTCTTACCGGCGAAGTCGAAGTCGCGCTTCGGCGTGTAGATCGCGTCGATGACGGCGATCACGTCGGAGAACGGGGTCGTGTTGTCCGTGTGCAGAATGGCCAAGTCGAACTTCTTGTCCGAGCCGGCGCGGTGAGCACCGTTGGCCGTCCACTCTTCTTCGATCTTCTTGGCTAGATCGGGGAAGCGGATGTCGCCGTTGGAGCCCGTGGGCACTGCCTTACGGTCGACGTCGATCGTGTTGACGACGGTGTTGCCCTCTTTCCAAACGAGTTGGAACTTGGTCTCACCCTTCATCTCGACGTTGAGCTGCTTTTCCTTCTTCTGCTCTTCCGGCGGCTCATCCTTCGGAGGACCCGGGACGCGCGCGTCAGCGTTGATGCGGGCCATCTGCGACCAAACTGCGGTCACCAAGAGGAACGCCACCAAACACAGCAAGAAGTCGATGAACGGAATCAGCGGGATTTCGTGGTTGGTCGCGCGTTTACCGCCGTGACCGCCGCCAGTGTCAATACCAGCCATGAGTCGGCTCCCTTACAGAACTTGTTCTGAGTACGACAAGCGGGCCCGGCCAATCCTTGGCTGGGCCCCGCCTTTTTTGTGTTGCCGGCCCCGCCCGTAGACAGGGGCCAACAACACAAACCAATCAACCTTCGATGCCCTGAAGATTCACCTTCTGGCGGTTGGCAACCACCAGATTGAGAACCTGCACGGAGGCTTCGTTGATGTCGTCTTCCAGACCCTGGGTCTTGCCGTTCAAGACAGAGAAGCCGATCAGCGCCACAATCGCCGAGAGCAGACCGAACGCCGTGCAGTTCATGGCTTCGGAGATACCTTCTGCGAGAATGCGCGCCTTTTGGCTCGGATCGACCGACTCGCCGCCGACCGCGCCGAACGCCTTGATCAGACCGACGATGGTGCCGAACAAGCCGGAAAGCATCGCGAGGTTCGAGAACATGGCAAGGAAGCCGGTGCGCTTGCTGATTTTCGGCATCTCGCGGAGCGCCGCCTCATCCATCGCTGCCTGAACTTCTTCGTCCGGGCGATTCACTTTGACCAGACCCGCTTGCACGATGCGCGCGAGGGGCGCGTTCGCGGCGGAGCACATCTTCACGGCCTTAGCCACGTCGCCGGCCAGAATGCACTTCTGCATGGTCGCGAGGAAGACGTCCTTGTTGATCGAGGAACCGAACAAGTAGACGGCGCGTTCCGCGATCGTCGCGATCGCGCAAATCAGCCAAAAAAGGATGAGCCACATCGCCCAACCGCCCGCCTGAAAGTGGTGCCACGCTGCAGACATTCTGATTACCTTCCTGCTGTTGCTTCTTAACGTTTGTGCCGGGCGCGCTGCGCGATTGAGTGCACGCGCTCGTCACAGAAAACCAATTCGTGCCGCGGCCCCGAGACTGATGGCTCGGGACGCCGTGCCCCGCCGACTCTCGAAATGGCATCGGAGCTTCTTGGACGGCGACATCTTGCTGAAGTGGACCCCTTACAGTCAAGAGAGATTGGGTCCAGTGTTGCTGTTCGCGCAAAATTCGAAAGTTCCAGTGATCAGTTTCGTAAGGACCCTTGTTTTGTAATGTTTCGTAGCGCGCCGCGCTCCCCTCACCGCGCGCGCCCACGAATAGCGGGTGGAATCCAGCGCGCACGGTCTCCAGCGCCTCAGCGCGGTTTGCGCGCCACCCGAGGATGAAACAGCGAGATGCGCGATCGCGATCCCGCATCGCACCTCGCAACCGCCAAGGTTCCTCTCGCTGCCGGCTCCCAGATATGAACCGCCAAAACGACAAAAGAGGGAGAAGAGAATAGGGACTGGGGTTAGTTCACGACGCCACACGGCGTCGCAACGAGCGCCGAGAGTTGGTTGATCGTCGGTTCGCCATGGGCCGCACCGCCACAGTCCCATGGCCAACGATCGCGCCCCCCGAGCCAACCCCAAAAACCCCTGCTGCTCTTCTGGCGTTCTGGCGGTCAATCCCCTCTCGGAGTCGAGCGCGGGAAGCGACTTCCTTTAAGCGGATAATGGAGTGCTTAGCGAAGCGCACGCGCCATTCGCGCGAGCGCGGCGCGAGTGCGGCGCGAACGAGCGGAATGAGTGAGTAGATGTGGGCAGAAATGCGTGCTGCAATACGGGGCCGTCGCGCGAGCTGATGTAGGCGAATCAGCGCGCTTCATCGGCCGGAAGGCCGCAAAATCATGCCGCAATACGCAAGCTTGCGCTGCGTCTTGCGGGGTGGCTATAGTCCGGATTCGCTGAGATTGGGCGTCCCTGCCGATACGGCTCGGAAAGCCAACAACACACACGAGAGTATTGAGAAGGGAATAGGGGAATGCAGCTCCTGCTTCTTGCAGCCGAAGGTTCCAGCGGATCCAGCCAATTAGCTGAGGCGTTCAAACAGAACCCGACCTTCATGGTTCTGAACATGATCGCATCTGCAATCGTGCTGACGATTGTGATCGAGCGCCTCGCGTTCCAACTCACGAAATACCGTGTAAATTCGAAGGAATTCTTCGCTCAGGTCAAAAAATTAGTGGCCGCGGGTAACATTGACCGCGCAATCAAGCTCTGTGAGGCCAGTGACTATCCCATCCTGCAGCTCGTGAAGGCGGGGCTCACCCACGCCAACAAGGGCGGGGACGAGATCGACGCTGCCTTGAGCGAGAAGCTCTCCGAGCTCAAGCCTCAAGCGGAGAAGCGCATCGGCGCTCTTTGGTCGCTCGCGAACATCTCGACTTTGATCGGGCTGCTCGGCACCGTCAGCGGTCTGATTCTGACCTTCGGCTCGATTGCCGCGCCGGGTCTGAGTCAATCCGACAAGCAGCGCATGCTGTCCAACGGCATCGCCGAGGCCATGTACAACACGGCGCTCGGTCTGGGCATCGCCGTGTTCTGCATGATCACGCACATCATTTTGCACACGCGCGCCAAGGCCATCCAGCACGATCTGGAGACCACGGTCGAGCGTACGTTCAATATGCTGACGATCGCGCAGCGTCCGGGACAGTACTGATCGAGCGCTTCGCCTCATGTCAGAGTTAACGACGGCGCAGCGCAGTAAGATCCGCCGGCTCAGTCAGCCGAAGGAACTCACTCCGGACGAGGAGGGTGGCGAGCTCAACATCGTCCCGTTCTTGGACATCATCATGAACATCCTGATCTTCGTCCTCGCGACGGTGGCAGTGACGTTCACGGCGACAATCGACACGACGCCGCCGGCGAGCAAGAGCTCGGGCGTCCGCGCTGAGGTGCCTTCGGAGGCGCTCAATCTCACCGTGCTGATCGTCAACGACGGCTTTTCTCTCAAGGCTGCGGGCGGCAACATCGCGCCCGGCTGTCAGGGTCCCGGCGCCGGCATCGCCATCCCGTTGAAGAACGGCAAGTACGATCTCGAAGCGCTCACCTCCTGTGCCTCTCACCTCAAGAAAGCCTCTCCGGATTTCGCGAATGAGGACCAGGTCTACATCACCGGCAACTTCGGCACGGACTACCAAACGATCATCGACGTGATCGACGCCCTCCGAGCCGACGCGCAAGGTGAGGCGCTGTTCGAGAACGTCAATTTCAAGGTGCCCAAATGACCCAGGCAGCCCCGCCCGGCGGTACGCCACCCGGACCTCCCCCACCCGCAGCGCCCAAGGCGTCGATCGTCACGTACAAGGCCGCTCTCAGGAGAGCTATCCGGCGCAACGCGCACGAGCCGGAAATCAACTTCCTGAACATCACCGCGATGCTCGACATCATGACCATCATCTTGGTCTTCTTGTTGAAGACGCTCGGTGAGTCGAGCGCGGCCGTGCCGCAGAGCGACGACTTGAAGCTGCCGATCTCAATCGTCAAGAGTCCACCGGGCCAGGAGGGCGTGCTGGTTACGATCTCCAAGAGCCAAATCATCGTCGGGGACGCGAAGGTGCTGACGCTCCCCGGCCGTGAATCGACGGCGCAAACCGGCGTCGGCGCGCGCTACAAGCGCGGCGGCCCGAATGACATGTACATCGTGCCCTTGGGCAGCGCGCTGCAGTCCGCGCGTCGCACGGACAAAGCCATCCGCGCCGCCAAGGGTCTCGACCCGTCTTCCTCCGAAGCGATCATCATCGCCGATCAGACGACGCCCTATCGCCTGTTCATCGAGGTGCTCTTCACCCTCGGCCAGAGCGAATTCGGCAAGTATCACTTGATGGTAATGCAGGGTAAAAAGAAGTGAGCCCACGAGGGGTTAGCCACTAACCCCTCTCCTCCCTCTTCAAACGTGCCCGTGCCCGATCTCCCCTCTCCCCAGACGAGAGGGCGCTCGCGATCCCGCATCGCACCTCGCAGGCAGGCGATGTTCCCGCCCCTGGAAGCCGAACAGGGATTAACCGCCGAAACGCCACTTATGATCCCACACATCTTGCGGGATCGATCGAGGTGTGATCTATGCTGCCGATGGGCAGCATAGATCTCGGGCCGGTTTCTGCGGAATTTTTCGGGGCTGAGCTGGGGGACCGCCGA